>PJUI01000039.1_pt1 | contig 272159 bp, 278 predicted proteins | sample 1512201 | NCBI WGS metagenome assembly PJUI01 (sample SAMN08177670, study PRJNA422409) | Feces metagenome, whole genome shotgun sequencing project. | isolation source: Chicken feces (2) enriched on wood chips | host: Gallus gallus | place: USA: Madison | collected 2015-01-15
GCTACGTGATAGACAACAGCAACAGCGCCGTACAGGCCCTGCGCACCGACGCCGACCAGCTCACCGAGGTATTCCAGTACAGCGTCAGCGATGGCAACGGCAAAGTCGTCACGGCCAGCTTCATCGTGGTCATCCATGGCCGTAACGACACGCCCATTGCGGCCGACGACAGCGCCATTGCCATCGAGGCCGGAGGCAGCGACAACGGCACCCCGGGGCAGGCCGGCAACGGCAACTCGCTGAGCAACGACAGTGATGTGGATGCCAGCGACAGCAAGACCGTCGATGGCATTTACCTGGGCACCCTCGCAGCCGGTGGAACGTTCATCCAGGTCAATGCAGGCTCGACTGTGGTGGCGGGCGCCTACGGCACGTTGAGCATCGACGCCAACGGCAACTACGTCTACACCGTCAACGACAGCCTGGCTGCCGTGCAAGCACTCAAGGCCGGTGAGCAACTGCGCGAAACCTTCAGTTACCGCATGCACGATACCGACGGTGCCAGTTCCCTGGCACAGATCAATATCACCGTCGAAGGCCGCTACGACTCCCCCGTGGCCCAGGACGACTTCGCCTACGCGGTAGCGGTGGACGACGATGGTACCGGTGGGCGCAACCCCACCGGCAATGTGCTGGGCAACGACACTGACGTGGATGCCAATGACAGCCAGGTGGTCACCGCCGTTGGCGTGGGAGCCGAAAGCAGCAACCCGGCGCTCGACCCACTCACTGGCAGCGCGACCGTTACCACCAACTTCGGCACCTTGACCCTCAACGCCGACGGCAGCTACCGCTTCGTGGTCAACTCCAGCGACCCCGACATCATTGCCCTCGGCCCGCTGGGTTTCGTCATTCAGCGCTACACCTACCAGGTCACTGACGGCGGCGGGCTGAGCGACACCGCCACCCTGACCGTGTTCATCCGCGGCGAGAACCAGCCGCCCATCGCCGGCCCCGACCAGGCCCAGGCCGTCGAGGCCGGCGGCATGGGCAACAACATCCCGGGCAGTGACCCCAGCGGCAACGTGATGGACAACGACCGCGACCCGGACACCATAAACATCCTGTTCCCGGAACCCCTCGAAGTGCTCGCGTTCTGGGCGGGTGACAGCTCGCTGCCAAGCAACGCCAGCCTCGTCGGGCAAACACTGCGTGGCCAGTATGGCGACCTCACACTCAATGGCGACGGCACCTGGAGCTATGTGCTGGACAACAGCTTGCAGGCGGTGCAGGCACTGCGCGTCAGCGGCCAGGCTTTGGTCGACAACTTCACTTACCTGCTTGCCGACTTCTGGGGCGGCACCGCCAATGGCCTGCTGAGCATTACCATTGACGGGCGCAACGATTACCCCGTCGCCAATGACGACACCGCCACTGCGGTGGAAGCCGGCGGTGTGAACAATGGCACTGCCGGCGTGGACCCGCGCGGCAGCGTGCTGGACAACGACATCGATGTCGACGGTGTGCAGTACGGGGAAACGAAGACGGTGCTGCAATACACCGGCGAAAACGGCCGCACGGCTATCGCCGGCCAAGTGCTGCAGGGCCTTTACGGCACGCTGCTGATCAATGCAGACGGCAGCTATCTGTATGTCGTCGACAATGACAACCCTACCGTGCAGGTCATGCGCGGCGCTGGCGAATCGCTGCGGGAAGTATTCACCTACCGCATGCGCGACACCGCCGGTATCACTTCGGACGCACGCCTCACCGTGACCGTGCAGGGCGCCAATGACAATCCGGTGGCCCGCGACGATGTCAATACTGCCAGCGACCAGGTACCGGCACCGCACACCAGCGGCAACGTGCTACCCAATGACAGCGATGTGGACGCCGACGACAAGCTCACTGTGACAGGCATCCGTGCTGGTCAGGAAGCCGGTGCAGGTGCCGCCGGCGTGATCGGCCAGCCCACCGTTGGCCAGTACGGCACGTTGGTGCTCAATGCCGACGGCAGTTACACCTACAGCATCGACCTGAGCAACCCCGACGTGTTGGCAGCCGCAGGCCTTGGGCAAGTACTCAAGGACTACTTCACCTACACCATCAGCGACCTGGCGGGTGCTACCGACCAGGCCCAGCTGGTTATCACGCTGGATATTTCCACCCCGTACATTCCCCCTGGCCCGTACTTCGAACGCGACAGCCGCAGCGGCCTGACGGATGCACCGCTGCCGGATGTCAACCCGGCGATCTTCGTCGCACCGGTGGTCGAACGGGTCAACGAAAGCCTGACACTGTCCGCCTCGGGCGCCGATGGCAGTGATGTACGCCTGTTTGCCACGCCCGAAATCGAAAGCCAGTCACTTGGCAGCCAGCTTGGCCTGGTCAACGGGCAGTTCGTGGCCAGTGCAGTGGCACAAAGCCGACGGGCCAGTGCCGAAGACCAGAACTGGATCGACGGCCGCCACGGTGTCATCAGCCTGACCGCCGACGGCCTGTTGCCCGACCCATCGATTTGGGCGCCGGTCCAGGCCGACATGGTGCCGCAAGCAGAGAAAACCGCGCAGCCTGCACAGGGTTTTCGTGCGCAATTGCGTGAAGCCGCCCAGCGCCGCGGCAGCAACGCCCCATGAAGCCGATGCATTCACGGATGGACCAAGGACTGTTTATGCCAGTATCGACCTTTAAAGCCCTGAGTACCTTCGCGGCCGTCAGCGTTTTGCTCAGCGCCTGCTCAGCCTTCGAGCCCAAGCCTTTTACCGAGGACCAGATGCGCCAGCGGGTGATCGAAGACCAGGCGCGCATGTACCAGGAGCAGGAGCCGGTCAACGGGCCGATCACCTTCTACGAAGCCTCGGCACGCGCCCTGAAGTACAACCTCGACTACCGTTTGAAGTTGCTCGAAAGCGCGCTGGCTTCGGACCTGCGCGATGTTTCCAGCCACGAGATGCTGCCACGCCTGGTCGCCTCTGCTGGCTATGCCGGGCGTAACAACGACTCCGGCGGCACCTCGATCGGCATCGAGGACCGCCAGGTCAGCTTGCGTCCGTCCACTTCCGAGGAACGCTACCGCACCCTGTACAGCCTCGGCCTGTCCTGGAGCCTGCTGGACTTCGGTGTTGCCTACTTCCGCACGCAGCAAAAGAACGACCAGATGCTGATGGCCGAGGAGCGCCGTGAAAAGGTCGCGCAAAACGTGCTGCAGGACGTGCGCAATGCCTACTGGCGTGCCCTCGGCGCACAGCGTCTGCTGCCAGAAGTAGACGGCCTGCTGATGCGCACCCACCGCGCCTTGACCGCGGCCCGTGAAGCCGAGGGCAAAGGCCTTCTGCCGCGTCAGGACATCCTCGCCTACCAGCGCGCCCTGCTCGACTCGGTGTACATGCTCACCGTGCGCCGTCAGGACCTCGAGTTCGCCCGCGCCGAACTGGCGGCGCTGATGTCGCTGCCACCCAACACCCGGATGGTGCTGGCCGATACCAACGAACAACCGCTGCCAATGCTGACCAGCAACGTCGAAAAACTGGAGCGCCTGTCCCTGGAGCGCCGCCCGGAAATCATGGAGGAGTGGTATCGCAAACGCGTCAGCATGAACGACCTGAAGATTGCCAAGGCCCAGCTGTGGCCCAATGTCAGCTTCAACTACGGCTATGAGTACGACTCCAACAAATACCTGTACAACAGCGACTGGAATCAGACCGGCATCAATGTCTCGATGAACCTACTGCGCCTGCTGCAGTACCCGGACATCGCGGCTGCGCAAGAAACCCAGGCAAAAACCGACGACATGCGCCGCACCGCGTTATCCATGGCCATCCTCACCCAAGTGCGCGTCGGCCTGCTGCGCTACCAGTTGGCGCGCCAGGAAGTGGAGTTTGCCGACGAAAGCCTGCGTGTCGACCAGAGCCTGCTTAACTACGCGCAGTCATCGCGCAACGCGGCACTGGGCAGCGAGTTGGAACTGATCCGTGCCGAGGGCCGCTTACTGCTTTCCCGTTATCAACGTGAGGCCGCCTACTCCGATGCCCAAGCTGCATGGGGGCGGTTGTACAACTCGATCGGTTTTCAGGTCATGCCCAAGGAAATCGAGCAACATGATGTGAAGACCCTGGCGCGGGAGATTCAAAATACGATGGACCGGCAAACCCGCGAGAATTTGCTGGCGACGGGTAAGTAGCCAGATGGCAAATTCAATCCCAACTAAGCATCTGGCGTAGCGCCCATGGTTACCCATAATCTGAGTATCTCCTTGCAAGCCGAGCCTGATGTACACTCTGTGAATGCCCCCCGCTCCACGTCAGAAATAGCCAGTCGTGATTGACTGCGCTCCCACTGCGAATGGGGGAAAAATTGGGGGCATACCCTCAAAATTTATCGCTGAAACTGGTGATTTAGGGCCTAGTCATAATGTTTTTTCGCTTGGAGCAGTATATGCGCAATTACTGGTGCAACGCCGATAAGCCGCACAACAATGGGCTAACCATCTAGGCCAGCTGCGGCAAAATGCCGCATACATAACAAAAGATTAAAGATCTAGTAATCACAAAACCGGAGGGATAGCCGCGCTGCTGCTCTACATACCAAATAGCGCTTCGGGCGGAGCTCTGCACTATTAACTCATTAGATCCTTTGAGTAAATGAAGCGTTCACCTGGTGGATCTAGCCGGCGCCTTAATAATCCAGCGCATGCGACTGGCGATCACTATCAGACAAGGCGAGTAACGTCAAAAATATGGCCAGATCATTATTAATGAGCCTTCATGGCCGTTAAGCCCTATTTTCCCACCGTTTGATTGGGAAGCATGAAGCCTTTAATGTAAAGCGGTTGCAGGGAAGCGAGCGCTTTGAGTTTGTGGTGCACAGCTGCTTGCTTAATGCTAGAAATCATAAAGAGTGTTGCCAGCGAATAACTAAGCACCAGCAACGCCATCTGAATTGAAAACCGCGCTTAATCCGCTAGGCGATGCAACATTCAACTATAAACAACAACCTGCTCAGGTGCTGGTAACTGCCAACAACCACCTAATGCCGATCAGCCATAGGCCCAACGCACATCAAAAAAATACCTGCACAACCTGCGTCGAGACTCGTCGCGGTCGAGAGTAAGCGTCGAACCAAACAAGATGTACACGGTCACCATTGTTGGGTCTGAAAAATCATTCGGACCGAGGCTCGCTGGACCGAGTCGATAATAACTGGGCTCGGCAGCGATTCAAGGATGAGTTAGCAGGAGGCTGCGCCCATGGTCTCGCCTAAAAGCACTTACCGCCCGATTGATGCCGCAATACTTTGGTGTGGCCTTGCCGCCCACCAGGAAGAGATTTTGCAGGTCGCCCTATCCCCGACCGGGAATCTGCTCAAGCAGTTTTCGCAGTGGCCATTTCTCAACGTCTACGTCGAGCGCATCTACGACGCGATCGCTTGCGGCGACCTACCTGCGACGTACTTGGGGCATCCTGTCACCCCCAGCGACCGGTTCGAACGAGCCCACCTCGCTATCCGCTATTGTGATCTGCGAGTCTGGATCGGGCAGTACTACCCAGATGACAAGCCCGCTTTTCTCTTTGCCAAGAATATCGATCATTGCCAATGCGTGAGCCTCGGCGCTTATCTGGCGCTGAAGGCGGATTTAGACGCAGCCGAGCGCGCGCTGGAAAAAATGCGGCAAACGTACAGGGCACTGATGCAAGAAATGACCGACCAAGCCCGCCGCCAGGAGTTAAGCGGTCAGGGTGGTGCGTTTGAAGCGCCCTCCGACGTATCCACGAGCGTTTATTTCATGATCATCGGCGCGTTGCTCGCCATCATGCTAGGGAAGTCGAAAAGCGGATTATTGCAGTCCATCTATAGAACCCAGACGGCCATTGTAGATGCTATCACGACGCAATTCCCGGGCGTTCCAGGCTTGAGTAAACGTACACTTGATCGGAAATTTGCTGAAGCTCGACGTCATTTCGCCCAGGCCGAACAGGCCTAAGGCCAAATTGCCAGGCAATGGGCGCCATTGCCTGGCAATGACTTCTCGCCTCTGCAGGCCTTCACTGACTGTCACTTCCCACTGCGCGCCACATGGCGCTAAGGAGTGACACCATGCAACCTGCCAGCCCTGCCGCAGTTTCCGTCGACCGCCACATCATGCGCCGCGATGAGGTGGAACAGAAAACCGGCTTCAAGCGTTCGCATATCTACAACCTGATGAAGGCCGGACAATTCCCCCTGTGCCGACGCATTGGCACGCGTGCCGTCGGTTGGGATTCAGTGGAGATCGAGCAGTGGGTTCAGGATCGACTGTCAGTGAGGGAGTAGCCCATGAACGTCCTCTCGCTGATATCGACCAAGGGCGGCGCGGGCAAGACCACCGTCGCCGCCAACCTGGGTGGACTGCTTGCCGACGCTGGGCTGCAGGTGTTGCTGCTCGACCTCGACAGCCAACCGACGTTGTCCAGCTACTACGCCTTGAGCACCCCGCGTGAAGTCGGTAGCTACGAACTCATCGCCCAGCGGCTCACGGCCGTTGAGCAAGTCGTCAGCACCACAGTCATCCAGCACCTCGACCTGATCGTGTCCAACGATCGCGCCGGGCACATCAGCACCCTGCTGTTACATGCCCCTGATGGCCGCCTGCGGCTACGCAATCTCATGCCCGCCTTCCAGGATCACTACGATGTGCTCATTATCGATACCCAGGGCGCACGTAGCGTGGTGGTGGAGATGGTTATTCTCGCTTCCGATTGCGCCCTGTGCCCGGTCCCACCAGAAATGCTTGCTGCGCGCGAGCTGCGCCGTGGCACGCTGGGGCTGTTCGAGGAGTTGGAGCCGTATCGCTACCTAGGTGTCGCGTTGCCGGCGGTGAAGCTGTTGCTCAACCAGGTCAATGCCAACCGCCGCGATACCCGCTTGATAACTCAGAGCCTGAGGGCATCCTTCCAAGCGGATCCCCATGTCAGCGTCTGTAGCACGGTGATTCCCGACCGGGTGGCCTACCTCAATGCCGCTTCGATGGGGCTGCCTGCGCACCGAGTCGAGCCCATCCCACCCCCAGGCAGCCGCGGACCTTGCGCTGCGCAGGTCATGCGTGCGCTGGCGATCGAGCTGCTCCCGCAGTGGGCTGAGCGAATTGTCGCCTCGGGCGCGCACGTATCCGGCCAACCGCCTGCTGGCGGCCGTCGACTGATCCGTCGCGCCTGATCGGAGATTGTGTGATGAAGCCGCCAACTTCCGATGACATCACGCGTCAATTGCAGCAGGCGCATTTCCCAGAAAAACACGGCCGTGCCATCACGGCCGTGCCGGTCGGCGACACGCCGATGGTGGTTAGCCTTGAACAACTGCGCCCTTATGAGCTGAACCCACGCGTAATCCGTAACCCGCTGTATGACGAGCTGAAAGCCTCGATCCGCGGACGCGGCCTGGACCAGCCGCCCGCAATCACCCGGCGTCCGGACGAGCAGCACTTCATCATCCGGAACGGTGGCAACACGCGCTTGAGCATCCTCGGTGAGCTCTGGCAGGAGACCCATGAGGAGCGTTTTTTCCGCATCCATTGCCTGTTCCGTCCTTGGCAGTCCGAGTCGCATGCCTTGCTCGGACACCTGGCCGAGAGTGATTTGCACGGCCAGCTCACCTTCATCGAACGGGCGCTCGCCGTCGCAAGACTCAAGGACATGCTTCAGGAGCCGGACAAATCCCTCAGTCAGCGCGAGCTCTCCGCGCGCTTGAGCCAGGATGGCTACCCGATCTCACAGTCCCATATCAGTCGGATGTTCGATGCGCTCGAGTACTTGCTGCCAGCAATTCCACAGGTGCTGTATGCCGGTCTGGGCAAACCCGCCATCGAACGGCTCATCAGCTTGCGGCGCCGGGCGGAATCGGTCTGGAACCAGTATTTCGGTGACGCTCATGAGTTTGCATTGTTATGGTTTGCAGTGCTATCGGCGTTCGACGGTGAAAAGCCCGAGTTGGATTCGAGCGAGCTGCAGGACGAACTGATTGCGAAAATGGCGGTGACTTTGAAGCAAACACCGCGCCTGCTGGCCTTAGACATGCACCAGGAGCCGCGCCTCTCGCCCCCGCGCTTGAACACTGTTCAAGCTCCGTCGCAGGAACCACCAGGCGAGGCCTCACGACAGCCATCTGCCTTCGAAGACGTCTCTGAAACAGTGGATGAGTTGCCCAGCCCAGATCATGCGGGGAGTAGTAGCGATACCACCGCGGCGCAAGAACCACGCCTCCCAAGCATACGCCAGGCGCTGAACGACGACCCTCTTTCAGCGATGCCGCAAGACGCCATGCAAAGCGCTCAAGCATCAGTCTGTCCCTCTTTGTCACGCCGGCCTTCGCAGGATGAGATCAGCAATTTGCGGGACAAATGCGCCGCGCTGGCGGCCGATCTCGCCGCGTACGCCGACGCCAGTGCCATGGTCGGTCCCTGTGCAGATGGCCTCGGGTTCAGCCTGTCACCGGATCACATTGAGTTGCTCAGCCCGCGACACACCGGCATTCAGCTGCTGCTCTCCGCCTTGCTGCGCCTGCAGGATGAGGTGACCTGGCACCAACGTCAGCAAATACCGGCCGCGCTGTTCGGCCAGTTGCTAATCGGCGCCTATGAAATGCCGTTCCCCGAACGCCCTGCCCTGACGATCGGCCTTGAGCGACTGCCCGACGCCCAATTGGAGCAGCTCTTCACGCTGATCCGTCACGCCCGACGGTTGATCGAGCTGACGCTGTCGCCCACTCGCTAACGTGAGGAGCAACCTCATGACCACAACCTTTAATTTGTTGAACCACGCCATGTTGAATCAGGTGCTGCATGAGCTGCGCCATGGCCGTCTGCAGCGCTGCAAGGCCCTGGGTCTGACCGATGAAGACATTGAGGTGCTTCAGTCGTTGCCGCCCACCACCCTCTCCCACTTGGCGCACTCGTCAATTGCCTGGGTCGAGGTGAAAGTCGACACGACCGTGCTGCGACGGCTCATCGCCCAGGCCGACCGTGACGAGCAGAACGAGGGACTGATCAACCGGGCACTCAAATTGGGTGCGAGCTCCAACATCATGTACCGCTGCTTCGGCCTGGACCATTCGGAAACCGCACTGCGGCGCCGCGTGCTTAAGATCGAGACCCACCGCGGCCGACCGGTTCAGCTCAGCGAAGCTCAGGAGCACGCCGTATGGAACCGCTGGAGCCAGCTGCGTGCGGAAGATCCGGAAAACGATCCGCTGGACACGATGATGATGCTGGCGGAGGAACAGCTTATCAGCCTGACCCTGGTCTGGCAGCAGGTCGAATTGTACGGAGGTACGCCATGCTGAGCTTCTACGAGGTCGACTGGCAGGATGTTGTGCGCCAGTGCTACGACGCGCTCCGGCGCCGTCTCGAGTGGCAGGCGACGCAGGCCCAGCTGCAGGCGGCCACGGAGGAGCCCGCGCTGCGCACGATCTACTACGGCGACAACAATCCTTTACCCCAGGCATTGCTGCTCGATCGCCGCCTGACCCCGCTGGAGCGCAATACCTGGCAGGTGCTGCGCTGGCTGATCACCGAGCGCCAGGTAAAAACGCCGCGTTATCAGGATCTGCAGCCCTACCTGGCAACGAGTCCTTGTGGCACCCAGGCGTCGCGTGAAACGATCGCCCGCGCGCTCAACGTCCTCCGGACGACCCGCTGGCTCAGCCTGGTCGAACGTACGCGCGATGCGCAAGGCTGCCTGCGTGGCTGCGTCTACGTGCTGCATGGCGATCCGTTGACCCCGGCGGAACAGCTAGAATTGGACGCCGGCTATGCGGCGCTGCTACAGCAAAACCTCACCCATGCGACCAAAGGCGTACGTGAGGTGACGCAGCATGTGTTTGCGGAAATCCAGGCCGACCCGCAGGTCGCACAGGTCGACAAGGAGAAACTCGTCTCACCTAGGCCGTCGGCGCAACAACAGGTGCTGCAGCTTTCGAGCGAGGCTGCAAACAATTCCGAACCAAGCGAACACCACACCGTTCGGAATTCTGAACTCTCGCCAACCGATTCCAAACTCTGCGGCAAGTCGCCGGATTCGGCTGTGATTCGGAATGCCGACGCCGACTGTACAGTACAGAAAGTCAAAAGCAAAAAAAATACGGTACTGGCGCAGGTGGAGTTTGGACGAGCGCGATGGCCTGAGGATCTACCCCTCAACCCGACCGAGCGACGCATGGCCTCCCAGGCGATGCGTCAGCTCGAACCCGAACAGCAACAAGCGGTCATCAACGAAGCAGCGGTGCGCTGCGCCCGCGGTGAGATCCGAAAACCGATCGCCTACCTGATGGGCCTGATCAAGCGTGCCTGCCAAGGGGAGTTCACCCTGTGGGCCGCTCGCGCCGAGACGGCACCCGCAGCGTCCGTACCTTCGCCGGCGTTGAACCCGAAAACCGTGTCGGAGCCGCTCAGCGAACGGCCACGCCGCAACGGTCAGCGCACCGCCTCACCCCTCGCCCTTTCCTGTCTGCAGGAACTGAAGCAACGCTGTCGCGGCGCCGGTGTGGCTAGCTAGGGCTGGAAGTCGGTGGAATCAATGCCGATGCGATCATTTCCAAGGAAGTCCATTACCTGAAAAATACGGGCAAAGCATCTTCGCGTTGATCCGCGCGGAGCATCGCGGATACGCCCATCGTCGGCCTCATTCCGACGACGAGGTACTGGCGATGGCCGATCACTATCAGCTCAATCTAGGTTCTCTGCGCAGCAGCATCACCCTCACCCTGCACACCCATCACGCGGCGCGGCTGTGGCAGGGTCGCAGTGGCCGTGAAGGGGTGCACCCGATTCTGGGCATGCCCGGCTACATCAGCGTTACCAACCTGCTCAAGCATGCCAGCAGTCAGGGCGATCCGTATGCCGACTGGTTCATGCTGCAGCTGGAGGAGAAGCTGCTGCAGGCCAGGGGTGAAATGGGGGGCCTGACTCAGCAGGTCAGCCAGGTCGAACGCGCCATGCCCACTCAGGTCGATGTCGGCGACAACCTCAACATCCATCCGGTGACCCTTCCGCTGTTCATCGGTAGCCAGCTGGGCTTTCTCGCGATCTACCTGCTAACCGACTACGACTCGTTTGTCCGCAGGGTGCTGCTCGCCCACCATACCGCGCTGATTGGCCGGGTCGACATGGAGACTTGGATCGATGGCGGTGCGCATCTGCTGCGTAGCCTGTTCGGCCTCGCGCAGCGTTACCGCGTGGCCGGCGTCAGCCGGGACGACATGGCCGCCAATAACGCCCGCGCTCGCGAAGCCATCGACAAGTTCGGCATGCCCCCGCAAGACATTCTCCAAGGGACGCGCCGCTCCCAGTTCGCTCCACCGATCGCACACAACAACGCTACTCCGGAGAACGAAAGCTCCAGTGCGTCAGAGGTCGATGAACAACCCACCCCGGGCGCTGCGGCTGACGGGGGTGATGCATGACCCTAACCGAAGCCATCGCGCGGCGTTTGTCAGCGGATGCCTACCGCGAGTTCGCACAAGGTGCCTCCCTAAAAGGCCTTTTAAAGCCTTTTAAGGGTAAGGGGGAACTGCATCAGTTCGCCGAGACGCTCCTTCGCCTGCGCAACCAGGTAGCCGAGTTGATGGCGGTGATGCTGGCGATCATGGCTCAGCCACCCTTCTCGTTGCTGGACTTGCGTATGGTCGTCCAGCACAGCGCGACGGGCACTGATTTCCTCCGCTGGCGCAGCCCGGACTTTCAGCGGATGGGCGTACAGGTGTGGCAGGAGGCGGTGGTTCAACCGAGGCTGCACCCGGAACTGCGGCAGGCGTTGTATCAGCTGGAGACCAACCGCGTGGTGCTGAACCTGCAGATGAGCAGTCTGCAGTCGCTGTATCGCCAGGCCATCACTGGTGCCAGCAAGCTTGAGGCCGCCGAGCTCGCCCTAATCCGTTCCCCCACCGAGGAGTAACCCGTATGAGTACTTTGTTTGTTGGTGAAGGCAACATCGGTAGCGTTCCGGAATTCCAGGAGTTCAACACCAACCCGGATGAGCCGCGGCGCCTGCTGCGGCTGAATGTTTATTTCGACAACCCGGTACCGCGAGAAGGCGGCTACGAGGATCGCGGCGGTTACTGGGCACCCGTGGAACTCTGGAACCGCGACGCCGAACACTGGAGCACGCTGTACCAGAAGGGCATGCGCGTCCTGGTCGAAGGGCGCATGGTCAAGGAGGAATGGGAGGACAGCGAAGACAACGCTCGGGTGACGTTCAAGGTAGAGGCGCGTCGCATTGGTATCCTGCCGCACCGCCTGACCTCGGTGACCATGCGCGAGAAAGCCAGCGACAACGCCAGTTCTTCGCGCAAGGGGAGTGGTAAGAAAGCGCCACGCAAATCGGGATAATTGTGTGGTACTCAGTGGAATCGCCACCCGCAGCGCGATATCACTCAAACAGTACAGACAGCTCAGCGGGCAGCATCGGCTGCTGCCGTTATTTCATTCTCGCCGGGCGCTTCTGCTCCGCTCACTTTCTAGCATTTGCTTCACTTCCTCCAAGTACTGGTCCAGGGCAAGGAACGCCCGCCAGTGCGCCGGACTCTCCTGAACCCAGGCAATCAACCGGGCGCGTGCGCCCCCATTGTCCGGTTCCAGATGGGTGGCCATGAACAGCTCATAGGCCTTGATCGCTAACGCATCCGCCTCACTCTGGTGTGATCCGTGCAATTCGTTGCCTCCGTGGTGACGGTCGAGTCATCCAACATATTTTCAGTGATACGCCTCGTATCGTTGTGAGTCAACCTTCTGAGTCGTTCATATCTTTGGGTTGCTGTTCGACCATATAGGTCGAATTAAAGAGCGCCTCCCATTGCCAGTCAAAGAGCCTAGCCCACATCAAATTGGTCGCCAGCTGGCGAAGTATCGCCGTGCCCGAGGCTTGACCCAGGCGCAGGTGGGCGAGCATCTGCGGATTTCCGGCGAAGCTGTATCGCGCCTGGAGCGAGGCTTCGTTGAGCTCTCGGTGTCCAAGCTGCTGCAATTGGCCGACTTGTACGGCTGTCCCGTCGATGAGCTACTCCTGGCAATCAGCCCTCGGCCACAGGACCTGGGGGTGCAGATAAACGCAATCATCAAGGAGCTCAATGAGGCGGATAAGCAGTTCGCCTTGGAGTCTCTGAAAGCGCTGGCCAGTCACCTCGCGCAACGCAAGTAGCGCTCGCCCGCCGATATGAAGTCGCGACCTTCGGATTTACCCTGACGTTCCGCGATCACACCCCCACCCTGTCGGTACCCGCCGAGAGGGACCGTGTATGCGCCTGTTCATCTGCGAGAAACCTTCCCAAGCCCGCGACATTGCCCGTGTGCTGCAGGCCAGCCGCCGCGGCGATGGCTGTCTGGTGGGCCAGAACATCACCGTCACCTGGTGCGTCGGCCATCTGCTGGAAACCGCGCCGCCTGAAGCCTATGGCGATTACAAACGCTGGTCGTTGGACGATCTGCCGATCATTCCCAGCCGCTGGCAACTGGTGGCCAAGCTCAAGGTCGCAGGCCAGCTCAAGGTGATCAGCCAACTTCTAGGCACCTGCAGCGAAGTGGTCATCGCCACCGACGCCGACCGCGAAGGCGAGATGATTGCCCGAGAGATTCTCGAGCGCTGCCAGTACCAGGGACCGATTTTGCGCCTGTGGCTCTCCGCGCTGGACGAGGCGTCAATCCGCCGTGCCTTGGGCGCCTTGCGTCCAGGGGAACAGACCTTGCCGCTGTACCATTGTGCCCTCGCCCGCTCCCGAGCCGACTGGCTGGTCGGCATCAACCTGAGCCGGCTGTTCACTTTGCTCGGCCGCCGGGCCGGGTTCGATGGCCTGCTGCCGGTGGGACGCGTACAGACACCCACCCTGCGCCTGGTGGTCGAGCGCGACCGGGCGATCGCGAGCTTTGTGCCGCAACCGTTCTGGAATGTCGATGCGCACCTGGAGCAGGACGGCATCCGCTTTCACGCGCGCTGGCAACCCACAGCCGTGGCCAGCGATGCGGTTGGACGCTGTATCGACGAAACCGCCGCGCAGCAGGCGCTCAGGCGCCTCACCCAAGCCGGCAGCGCGCAGATCTACAGTGTCGAAGTCGAACGCGTGCGTGAAGGCCCGCCGCTGCCGTTCGACCTGGGCACGCTGCAGGAGATCTGCTCGGCCAAGCTCGGGCTCGGTGCACAGGAAACCCTGGCCACCGCCCAGGCCCTGTATGAAACCCACAAGGCAACGACCTACCCGCGTAGCGACTGCGGCTATCTACCGGAGAGCATGCTCGATGAGGCGCCGCGCGTCCTCCACGCCCTGGCCGCCGCTGCACCTTCTCTGGAGGCAATCCTCAAGGAAGTCGACCCCAGCCGCCGCTCACGCGCCTGGAACAGCAGCAAGATCACCGCGCACCACGGCATCATTCCTACTGCTGTCACCCTGGATTTGGCGCAGCTCTCCGAACGCGAGCGGGCGGTTTACGCGCTGATTCGCGGCCGCTACCTCGCGCAGTTCATGCCCGAGCACGAGTACCTGAAGACCCAGGCACTGCTGCACAGCCAGGCGGACCAACTGGTGGCGCGCGGCAAACAGATCTTGGTCCGCGGCTGGAAGGCCGTGATCAACGAGGCCGATGGTAACGAGCCGGCCGAACAGGCGCAGCGATTGCCCACGTTGCGTGAATCCGCGACGGTGGCGTTGATCGACGCCACGCTCAACGCACAGCGCACGCAGCCGCCCAAGGCCTACACCGAGGGCACGCTGGTCAAAGCGATGAAAACCATCGCCAATCAGGTGGCCGAACCCCGGCTCAAGCAGAAGCTCAAGGACAGTTGCGGGCTCGGTACCGAGGCCACCCGGGCATCGATCATCCAAGGCCTGATCGACCACGGTTACCTGACCAAGAAGAAACGCAGCCTGGCTGCCTCAGCTGCGGCGCATACCTTGATCGAAGCGGTGCCACCAGAGGTGGCCGACCCTGTCATGACTGCGCTGTGGGAGCAGGCGCTGGACCGCATCGAATCGGGCCAGCTGAGCGTCGAGACCTTTCTCGCCAAGCAGGCAGAATGGCTGACTCGACTGGTGCGCAGTAACGCCACGCTCACCCTGCTCCCGCCCCCCAGCAAGGGGCCCTTCTGCCCGGTCTGTCGCAGCGCCATGCGCCAGCGCAAAGGTCGCACCGGCAGCTTCTGGTCGTGCATCCGCTACCCCGAATGCAAGGGCACCAAACCGGTGGCCAAGACCAAGCGGGCGAAAAACACATGACTTGACGGCACACCACAGCGCTGGTGTAGTGATCTGGCCCCTCGCCGCTTGGCGACCTAGACCGATTCGCTCCGGGCAGCTCGGTCAGACTCGTAGAGTTCGGAGCCACACTTCAGCGCATCTGCGGATGACTTCTCAGCGTTCCAAGTCCCCCAGGTGGATGACCCGTGCGGCTTGTACCAGGCCTTAGGGGTCATCCGCTTCGGCGACAATGCTCAGCTCCGGTGCCCGCCGGCGAAACACTGGGCACCTTTTGTGCGCGGATGCGTGCCAGTTGATTCCGACCCAGGCCACGACAAGGGTCGGTTGATCCAGGTGGATCGGCAGTGGAGCTCTGCGACGGACTCCGGTGCCACATCGCCGGGTCAAGGGTGGTCCAACTCCTCCTAGCCTGATGACCATCGGGCTATTTTTTCGCCGCCGACAATCCACCGAAAGCCACTCGATTCCGCCCGCCCAGGCCGCTTGAAGACCACGGTTGACGGGCCTTTTGCGGCGTTTTATAGATGAACTGCACACCGCTGTCGTTGACAGCACCCAGGTAGCCCGGACCTTCAAGGCTACGCCCACTTCGGGCGGTTCTCCCCCAAAGTGCGACTCGCGCTCGGCAGCTCGCACGGTCACCGCTTCATCGGTGATGAGCGCCTTCTCGACCGATCATGTGTTTGCACCTCCCCTTGCGGAACTCACCAGCCGCCAGGGCCGGTGGATGTCCGCGTTCTGCTGAACAGGAGCTCCATCATGACTACTGCAAGCAATAACGCCCCCACCACCTACTTCAACCTGCACACCCAAGGCATCGGTTACCTGAACCGTGTTCGCGAAGTCCCGGTTCGCCGGGGCCAAGCGTTCATGGCCTGTGACATCGCTGCCCTGCACGGTGCCTCGGACGACGTCGAGTACACCCGCTTCGACTGCAAGGTCGCCAGCGGTGAGGCAGATCGGCTGATCCGTGAACACCTGGAAGACGTCCGCGCTGAACGCAAGGTCCTCATCGCGTTTCGCATCGGCGACCTCTGGGTCGATCCGTTCATGTACGAGAAAGGCGAGCGCAAGGGGCAACCCGGCGCCAGCCTCAAAGGCCGACTGATCTTCATCGAGTGGATAAAGGTCGATGGCCAGTTCAGCTACCGTGCGCCGGCGCGCACCGACGCTGCCCCCGCCCCTGGGGCTGCTGAATCAGCAGAGTCGGAACAGGTGGACGGTGACGCTGACCAAGGCCAGCCAACTCCACCCGCTGCACGCAAATCCACCGCCGCACGCCAGTCTGCTTGAGGCAGGTTGACCGCCCGCAACAGGCGCTCTCATGAGCGCCTGTTGTTCATTCACGTCCGAGGTCGCCATGGAAAGCTTCTGGCTCTGTGAGGACTGCCTACAGGCGGTCGCCTACGACGACTACAGCGCGCTGTCGTTGTACTACAGCGAGGCTGAAGTCGAGCAACGCATCACCCACATGCGCGCCCAACTGCAGGCCCTGCTACCCCTGAGCGCCGACTTCGACCCGCAGACCGGCGTCGGTATCGAGGCCTTTTCCACGCAACCGTGCGAGTGCTGCCAAAGCCCACTGCACGGTACTCGACATCGCTTCACGCGCCTTTGATCACACACTTAAACCAGCCTGGTGCACGCCCTCAGGGGGCGCTCCATCTCTCACGAGGAATTGCCCATGAACACCGCCTTGAACCTGGTCGACCCGCTCGATTCCGTACTGGCCCAACGCGCCCGTGAGGATGCGCTGATCACCGAGGCCCTGCAGCTGCTGGACCAGCGTCACTTCCAGCGCGGCGAGGTGCTGATAACCCCCGCCGATGCTGCGGCCTACTTGAAACTGCAGCTCGCCCCCTACCACCACGAGGTGTTTGCCCTGCTCTGTCTCGACTCGCGCCACCGTGTGCTGAGCTTCGACATCCTGTTCACCGGCAGCATTGACGGTGCCTCCGTGTATCCTCGCCAGGTGGTCATCAAGGCACTCGAACACAATGCCGCCGCCGTGATCTTCAGCCACAACCACCCCTCCGGCTGCTCGGAACCGAGCGGCGCCGATCGGGTGCTCACCACCCGCCTGACCGAGGCTTTGGCCCTGGTCGAGGTATGCGTCCTGGACCACATCATCGTCGGCGAAGGCATCCCGCTTTCGTTGGCCGAATACGGCTGGATGTGACAGCCCACCTTGCCCTAGAGGTCACCGCCCGTTCGGGGTGGCCTCGGCGCTTTCGGAGAACCACCATGCACACTTCCCTGCCCAATCCGTTTCTTCGCGGTTTCCAAGACCTGCGCTACGAACGTGTCCTGCAGATCAGCTATGCCGACGATTGTCCGCCGTGCTACCGCACGCTGCACCCGGCTCAGAACGAGCTACCCAACGAAGCCATCAACCTGCAGCCGTGCCTGTTCGATGACGACGTCGCGGTGATCACCGACGATGTGTGCGTGCCCGAGTTTGTGCGCATGCGCTGCCCGGCCGACGGTCTGGTGAACACAGTGCTCTACCAGATCATCGGCAATCAGCTCGGACGCCCGATGCATATCGGCGACCTGGGCAACGTCGAGGCTGCGCGTAACCTTATCGAGCAACTGTCCTTTGCCACCGGACACTACAGCCGCAGTTGGGAGATCAGCAGCGCGCACCTGCCCGCAGACGAGTTTGAGTTCCTGCAGGTGTGCACCTGGTGCAATTCGCCAGCGGGCTTCTTCGAGTTCTTCGAGCTCAACAGCAACCATGCCGTGGGATGCAAGCTGTACTCGACACCCTGGGTAGCTGCACATGAAACCAGCAGGATCGGCTGGAGCGCCAGCGAAGTCTGTGCGCGCATGCGCGATGACCATGTCCCGCCGGTGCTGCTCCAGCTGCTGATGCTGGCAGGCCAGGCAGACACCCGCTTGCTGATCTTTGACCCTGACGCCGCACCACTGGCGGAGCTACCGCTCTTCACCGAAGACTGACCAAGGCGCCCTCCCGGGCGCCTTTTTTGTGGTAGCCGACTGAAAAGCTGGCTGGCCAGATTCGGTTTTCCAGTGGGGACTTGCCTCGCGCCTTCGCCATCGTATCGGCAACATTTGTCGAGACTCAGTCATGCACACACCCTCACTCCTCACCCTCGGTCTACTGATCGCCTTGGTTGGCTGCAGTACTCCGCCACCGGCCCCGGCACCCGCAGCACCACCCGTGTTGCCGGCGGCATTGCCAAAGCCGAAAGCCCAGCTTCCGGCCTGGGTCCGCCAGGACCGCTACACCCTGGTCACCACCCGGCCGACGCTGGAACAGCGCCAGCCGCTGTATCAATTGGTCAACGTGCAGATCGCGCCAGCCCTGCACGCCAGCGTCGGTGAAACCCTGCGTCACGTGCTGCAACGCTCGGGCTACGCGCTGTGTGCCGATAGCGCAGCGGTAGATCGCTTGTTCCGTCGCCCTCTGCCCGCGGTACAGCACCAGCTCGGACCGATCTCGCTGCTGGACGCCCTGACCATCATCGGCGGCCCTGCGTGGCGACTCGACATCGATCCGGTCGAACGGACCGTGTGCTATGTCCTGCGCGTGCCGTCGCCCGCGCCCCCCTTTTCGACCCTGGAGCTTACGCCATGAAGGTCCTCCATTTTCAGGCCTTGGTGGTCGGTGCCCTGTGCTTGGGCGCCGCCGTGCTCGCCGCAGAAACGTACAACCATCATCAGCAACTGGCCGAGCTTCAGGCTGCCGCCCGTAACGCCCCGGCCGACCCAGCGCCGGCCTTGCGCCGCGATATAGATGCGTTGGCCGACCGGCTCACGACGCTGCAGCCGCAGGTAGTGGCGTTGGGCGAGGCGCAAGGTCGGCACACTGCAGCGCAGGCCGCCCTCGGCCAGCAGCAGGATGAGCTCGCCGTCTCGCTCAAGGCGCTCCAGGCAGCACCGCCAGGACCAAGCAGTAACGATCTGACGGCTTTGGGTCAACGTTTGGCCACGGCAGAGGCCACGCTCGATAAACTGTCGACCCGCCCTTCTGCGCCTGCAACCGCCAATACGCAACCGCAGGCCTCCAGCGGTGAGAAAGCCAAGGCCAAGCCTCTGACCCCACCCTTCACCCTGCTGGGTATCGAGACCCGAGGTGACGTCAGGTTTGTGGCAGCCCTGCCCGCGGGTGCGCATTCACTGACGACCGTGCACCTGCTGCAACCGGGAGACAGCTTGAACAGCTGGCAGCTGCGCGCAATCCGAGCGGACCAGGTGGTGTTCCATGTCCCGAGGCATGGCGATCACACACTGTCCCTGCCGTGAAGAGGTGATTATGGCTCGGTACTCCCATCTTTCGCTCATCCTGCTCCCTGCCTGCCTATTCGCAGGAATGGCGTGGACCGCGCCAAAACTGGTCGACTCGGCTCCGCAGTTTAGCGAACAGATGCCACTGGCTAGGCAGGCATCCGACACAGCTCGGGCCAAGGCCTGGGGGCTGACAGAGGATGAGTGGGCCAAGTTCGAGCGCTTGCAGGCTGGGCCCCGCCACTACTGGTCGCCGCAGCTCGATCCGCTCACCACCCTCGGCGTGGAGGCCGACTCGGACCAGGAGCGGCAGCGCTACGCCGAGCTGCAGGTCCGACTCGAAGCCAAGCGCGCTGAGCGTGAACTGGCCTACCAGAAGGCCTACACCGCTGCCTGGGCGCGTTTGTTCCCAGGGATGCAGCCCGTGCAGGGCATGGCCGACGATCCAGCAGCTACCCCTGCTAGCCGTTTTACCTTGTTTGTGGAGGAACGCTGCCCGCCCTGCGTCGCCAACACTCAGCAATGGCTGCGTGGCGGCGCGCACCTCGATGTGTACCTGGTCGGCAGCCAGGGTGACGATACGCGTCTACGCCAGTGGGCTCAGGGCGCGGGCATTACCCCCGCCCAGGTCAGCAGTGGCCAGGTCACTCTCAACCATGACCGTGGCCGCTGGTTCGCCCTGGGTGCCAGCCGCCCCTTGCCGGCGCGCTACCAGCAGGTGGACGGGAAATGGCAGCGCATCGACTGATCCTGGCGCTGGCCTTGACCGGCGCCACGGCCGTTCACGCCGACGCGCTGCCGCCGCCGGCGTATCAACTGGCGGCCGCACGCGCCGGCATCCCCGCCTCCGTGCTGTTCGCCATCGCCCTCCAAGAGAGCGGCACGCCGCTGCGAGGTCACCTCATGCCCTGGCCTTGGACCCTGAATGTTGCTGGTACGCCGCAGCGTTTCACCCGCCGTGATGAGGCGTGTGCCGCACTCAAACAGGCGCTGATCCGCCACGATCCCAAGCGCATCGATGTCGGGCTAGGCCAGACCAACCTCGGCTACCACCCGGACCGCTACCACAGCGCCTGCGAGGCTCTCGATCCTCGCGCCAACCTGGCCGTGACGGCAGACCTGCTGCGCGCCCACTACGCCGACAGCGGTGACTGGGTCATGGCGGCGGGCCGCTATCACCGCCCTGCCGGCGGTAAACCTGCAGCGCGCTACCGCCGACAGTTCAGCCAGCACTGGCAGCGTGTTCAAGCCCTCGTGGCATCTCCGAGAGGGCCGCAGCTATGAACCGTCGGTGCTGGGTAGCGCTGTGTATCTGTATGTGGTGGACGGTTGGCGCGATCGCGGCCACCAGCCAGCTGCCCGTCCCCAGCTCGCTGACCTGGGTACTACCCGTACACAGCGCACGCCTATCACCCGGTGCCGTGCCGCCGAGGACGTTGAAGATGCCAGGCTTCACGCCGCTGTTCCTGGTCGGGCAAGACACGGCGTCCCTGGAATGGTTGGCTCAGCATGCACAGAGGCTGCAGGACCTGGGCGCCAGCGGCCTGGCAGTTGAAGTGGCCGACGACCGAGCCTTGCGCCGCATCCAGGCGGCAGCCCCGGGGCTGGACATCTGGCCGGTGAGTGGTGACGACATCGCCGAGCGCCTGGAACTGCAGCACTACCCGGTGCTGATCACGCCCACCAGCCTGGAACAGTGAGGGCTCATCATGAGCGAGCATGCGATGGAGTCCCTGCTGCGCCCTGCGGTGGAGCTGTACACCGTAGGCATCTGCGCCGGTGCTGGCGCCCTGTGCCTGCACTCGCCCTGGGCGGTGGCTCTGTCGCCAGAGGTGGGGGCAGGAATGGCCTTGGCCTATACCGCATTCGGCCTGAAGCGGCTCAACGAGGCGCGGATCGTCCTGCGCTATCGGCGCAATATCCGCCGCCTGCCGCGTTATTTGCTGACCAGCCGGCAGATTCCGGTGAGCGGCAAGCGCCTGTTCATGGGCCGCGGCTTTCGCTGGACCCGCCTGCACACCCAGCGCCTGCTCGAGGCGCAGGACCCGGCCCTGGCCCGCTACGTCAATCAATCGTCTGCCCACCAGTGGGCGCGGCGAATGGAGCAACTGCTAGAAAAAGCCCCACCTGGTCTGTCGCTGCTACCCCGCCTGACGGCCTGGGACAGCCCATTGAACCCGGTTCGCCCGCTGCCACCGGTGGGTGGCTCGCCACTGCTGCATGGCGTCGAGCCGAAGGAACAGGAAGCCAGCTTGCCGCTGGGCGAACGCGTTGGGCACACCTTGGTGCTGGGGACCACGCGGGTCGGCAAGACGCGCCTGGCCGAGGTCTACATCACCCAGGACATCCACCGACCGAGCCAGGAGGTGGTCATCGTCTTCGACCCCAAGGGCGATGCCGATTTACTCAAGCGCATGTATGTGGAAGCGCGCCGCGCCGGCCGTGAGCATGAGTTCTATGTGTTCCACCTGGGCTGGCCGGAGATCTCCGCTCGCTACAACGCCATCGGCCGCTTCGGCCGCATATCCGAAGTCGCCACCCGCATCGCCGGCCAGTTGAGCGGCGAGGGCAACTCGGCGGCGTTTCGCGAGTTCGCCTGGCGGTTCGTCAACATCATCGCCCGGGCGCTGATCGAGCTCGGCCGGCGCCCCGACTACCTGCAGATCCAGCGGCACGTGGTGAACATCGATGCGCTGTTCATCGAGTACGCTCAGCACTTCTTCGCCCGCCATGATCCGCAGGCATGGGAAGCAATCGTGCAGATCGAAGGTCGCCTGAACGAAAAGAACATCCCGCGGCATATGATCGGCCGAGAAAAGCGCGTGGTCGCCATCGAGCAGTACCTGACCGCCAAACGCATCTTCGATCCGGTGATGGACGGCCTGCGCTCGGCGGTACGATACGACCGCACCTACTTCGACAAGATCGTGGCTTCGCTACTGCCGCTGCTGGAAAAACTCACCAGCGGCAAGACCGCGCAACTGCTCGCCCCTAATTACACCGACCTCGACGATCCGCGGCCGATCTTCGACTGGCTGCAGGTCATCCGTAAACGCGGCATCGTCTACGTCGGCCTGGATGCGCTGTCTGATGCTGAAGTCGCCGTTGCCGTCGGCAACTCGATGTTTGCCGACCTGGTCTCCGTCGCCGGCCATATCTACAAGCACGGCATTGATCACGGCCTGCCAGGCTCCTCCAGCGCCGTGGACAAGGTGCCGATCAACTTGCACGCCGACGAGTTCAACGAACTGATGGGCGACGAGTTCATTCCGCTGATCAACAAAGGTGGTGGTGCCGGTATCCAGGTCACCGCGTACACCCAGACCTTGAGCGACATCGAGGCGCGGATCGGCAACCGGGCCAAGGCCGGCCAGGTCATCGGCAACTTCAACACCCTGCAGATGCTTCGCGTGCGGGAAACCGCCACCGCAGAGCTGCTGACCAACCAGTTGCCCAAGGTCAACGTGCAGACCCGCACCCTGGTCTCCGCCGCGACGGACACCGCTGACCCTGATGCCCGTACCGACTTCACCTCCTCCTCGCAGGATCGGGTCACCACCACTTCGGTACCGCTGATCGAGCCAGCGCACATCATCGCCTTGCCCAAGGGACAGATGTTCTCGTTCCAGGAAGGCGGACAATTGTGGAAGGTGCGCATGCCGCTACCGAAACCGGCTAGCGACGATGCGATCCCGGCGGATCTGCAGACCTTGGCTGCGCGCATGCGCGAGTCCTACAACGCCAATGCGGGGAGTTGGTGGAGCACCACCGGCGGTGCTCCGACGGTCGATTTCGACCCAGAGCAGCCGCCACCCGGGCGGAGGCACACCTCGTAAGCGCGCTGTCAGCAACCGAGTAAGTGGAGCCCGTATGCCTACCACCCCAGCCTGCCCACCTCCTTCACAGCGAAGTTCAGGGCTCATCTTCGGCACGCTCGAGCTGTCTCTGCGGCTACTCGGCCTGCTGTTCGCTTCGCTGATATTCTCCATCGTGCTGGAGTTTGTGGGCATGCTGTGGTTCTGGCCCGAGCAGGGCTGGCATCACAGCCATGCCATGTGGCTGAGCGAGCTGGGTTGGCTCAGCAGTCATTTCAAGAGTTCGCTGCTCGTGCAAGAGCCGGCGCAAGCGACGGCGAAGGTACTCGAAAACCTGAACGACTGGATCGTGGTGCGCTCAGGATGGGCGCAATCCGACACCCAGCTGAAACTGCTCAGTCAAGAAGCGTCATTGCAGGGGCAGTTCGCACAAGTCTACGTTGTGATGCAGAACTACCTGCTGGCGGCCTTGTTTACGGTCTTTACTTTCGTCGTGCGACTGGCCGTTCTAACCTTGGCCACCCCGCTGTTCTTGCTTGCTGTGATCAGCGGCGCGGTCGATGGCTTAATGCGTCGCGACTTGCGCAAGTTCGGGGCGGGCCGTGAGAGCAGCTTTGTTTATCACCGGGTGAAACGGACCTTGCTCCCGCTGCTTGCCGCTCCATGGGTGATTTATCTCTCACTGCCTTGCTCGTTAAATCCGAATTGGGTATTACTGCCTTGCGCCACTTTACTCGGCTGCATGATCTCAATTACTGCAGCCACCTTTAAGAAGTATTTATAGCCACTCACCAAATACACCTTATAACACAGCCCCCCTTAAAATCATAACTTCCACCCGAACATAAAACCGGACTCTAAAGACCCAGGCGCCCACCTCACGCCAGATCGTTTAGTGGCAAACTAGTAAGGTCTTCATACCACCGAGATGAGCACAGCATCAAAACTAAACAGCGCCCTTGCTAAGCATTTAACAACCTAGGATAAGCTCCACCTTCTGCGCCTTTCAGCGAAGCCAACCCTAAACGCAACATACGATTAACCACATAGATACGATCAACTTCATTAGCCACCGCCAAAACTACCTGGAGAGGGATTCTGGGATTATCGATAAGCCGCTGAAGGTAGCGCTTCTCACGTGCAATATCGACGGACAACCTAAACAGCAAAGAACTTTGCTTAAATAGAGTAACCAAGTTAGCTGATTGATCCAAACGCTCAAATTCGGCCCATAGACATTCATGCGCCTGATTAAAAAGAGACTTCATCCGCTGAGAACACACATAATGATAAGAAAGGATGAGATTTAACACTTCCTTACCTTGCAACGACTCCCCTTGCTGTACTGCCAGCGCTGCATACCGGATAGTTGCCTTGATAAAGTTAAAACTATCACTATCTCCCTTAGCGCGCATAGCAATGTCTCTATACAACTCCTTTCTGCGCGGAACACTTTCAAGCTCAGAAAGAAGCTGCATCGCAATATTATTTGCAGCTACAAAATAGCGTTTATTTCTGCACCTTTTCTCTAATGCTCGCAATTTAGCCAAGCGATTTTGCTCTTCGCCAAGTCCGATAATTATCGTTTTCGCATGATAATAAGATGACTTCTTATCTTTTAGCGCAAGCACATGTTTAGCGGCAGCTATTGCCTCCGGCACCTCCCCCAATTCCTCATGACAGAATGCCAGCTCAATCAATACTCTAGATTTGAAAAATTTCTCAACATGCTCCGCCAACAGTAAGTCGTTAAGCACGGACACCGCATGCCTTTGCTCCCCTAGCATACGTAGACTCTTGCCATACTTAAAAATTATGTCTTGTATAGGAGGCGAGCTTATGAAGGGCTTCAGCTTTACCATTAGGCTATGGCATGCATCACAAATATTTCTATAGTGGCAATTATCATCCAAACGAGAAGTATAAAAATTCAAAATTGCGAGAGAGTTCTGAATAGAACGCGGGTCTTGCGATAGCAAGGCGTCATTAACAACTCTCCTAATCAACACAGAAGCATTCTGAATGGCAAATGACGACTCGTTCGACTTATCTAAATTAAACTCACTATTTAAGCGAAATTTACCAAGCATCCAATCACGCCCAAAATAAAGGCTAATCGCTTTATGCGTGGCTGACTCAAGCTCCTCTTTGGCTAGCATTCCTTTGACGTGATCCTGGACTGAACGTTTCGCGACCAGTACCTTGGGAAGAGCCTCATGCTCACTCTGAAAAACCGAGAACCTGACGGTTTCAATCAGACCCAAAGCCATAAGCCTTTCGGCAACTTTCGGGAAAAATGGCAGATCAGGGTCAAAATTTCTTATATTCCTTATGTCTTCCCCGTTTGGAAACACAGTGAGACACTCCAACATGGAATATGCGCGATCCTGACTAGCTTTAAGGTCAAAAATTATAGATCTAAGCGATTCTGGAGAATCGTCCGATATGGCTTTGGCGAGCGCAACCGCGCCATCAGAATCTTCAAAAGTTACGTCTTCGGCGCGAGAGAAGCGTAACTGGCTAAGCGTTCGCTTGATGGAGTCCGGTTCACCCTGGGACAACCGAAATAGGTCCTCCACGCGCATGCCAGATGCTGCAATTAAATATGCATCAGGATGAGTTAAAATATATTGGTTAAAGTCAGCTTCATCCATCGATTTCAGAACGACAGGCACTAGAGGACAGCGACCAACGGATGTAGTTGTTCTAACAACCACTTTGAGCTTAGGGCAGTAGTCCAATATCGTTTGCGCCAGGCTCACAACTTCCTCAACGCCGGTTTTGCCGGAAGCCAACACTTTTACAGGAACGTCATCCAATAGCAACAACGTATCATCGCGACCTGACAGCAAATTACATAAGTCAACTATTGAAAAACCATATTCTCTATCTAAATACTGCGCATACTCATCCACCCCTTCATAGGTGGCTGCTGACAATTGGAACCACGCCCTGCCATTCCCCGCAAGCTCTCTTTCAACACACGACAAGAAATCGTCGCCAGCCATATCCCAAGATGAAACAACCCAAGAGACTCTTTCCTTCTCTAAGCTAGCGACAAGCGACTCGATATTATACTTGCCTGCCCCAATCGCCATATACTCTTGAAAACTTGGGAGATTCAGTCTAATTCTCGCAAGCACATGAAGATGCTTGTTGCTGTGAAATGCCAATACATCTGAGAAAGAATCTACAGGTGTTTCAATCAGGTCTTTTTTTTTTGAGATTCCGCATTGTAATTACGCACCACTAAAGCATGCGTACTAAATAGCCCACCCTCTGGAAGCGAGTATCTATCCTCGTAGACTCTCCAACCGCCACCTGTGACCTGCTGAGCGCTCCGGGGCCAGATTCTCAGCTCACTGACCTCCGGCGACACGCTGGCAAAATAATACCCATGCGCGCGATCAATCTTGCCATCAGCTGCTTTTTCAAGCCCAAAAAGAGATGCAACTTGAATATCTCTTTTTCTCGCATTCTGGCTATATTCTTGACCAACCGCCCGATGCTCATGCATATGACCAAACAAGTGAGCATCAAAGCGCCCAAGTGGGTTGACTTCATTTATAAAGTCCGTCCTTGCGTCCGGAACCAGCCAGCTCACTGGGTGATGGGTAACCAAAAAATTTAGATTATTGGAGCTTATCCACTTAGTTATTTCACCTTCAACCGCATGGTGAATCTGGTCTGCCGAAAACTCCAGATCGCCCTCTTTCTTTGAATTTTCTAACTGAGACCATGCTGTATTAAGGCCTACCACCCCTATCTTTAAGCCATTCACCTCTAAAACACCAGAGCAATCGCCGGGTAGAGCGCCCACGGTATCACAAAGCACAGGGATTACTGACTGCTTCAGCCGTTCAATAAATTTTAAATACTCGGAAAACTGCTCAAACGTTTCCTTTCGATAACTATGCTCGGCTTTACCCAGAAGAGACACCGCATTAGAAGCGCGCTTACGCCACGCATCCAATGCTGACAGAAGTGCAGACCCTTCGGCTTTTACTCGATTTAAATCATGATTCCCCGGAACAATAAAAAGCTTAGGGCAGCATCCTGCTGACTCAAAAACCTCCCACAGCTCAACAAGCTCAGAAAATGCTGCTTCAAACTCTTCTGCAGCAGATTTCTGGGTGATATCACCTGAAAACACTACAAGATCTATATTTCCAACTTCCTCAATATGCCTACGCACATCCTGATGAAGCCGCTCTTTTACTTGAACCCATAGGTTGCTCGCCCCTGCCATCCCCACATGAAAGTCGCTAATATGCATCCAATTAAAATTGTTGCTCGTCACGATCCTAGACCTTTATTAACGACATTTCTGCATGCAGGCTGCGTGTTCACAAGTCGTAATTTTTTCCTGCAAATGCAACTGCCATGCATTTATTAACCTTGCGGGTGCCCCCGTCCTCTTGAGATCCTACAAATCTTTCCCAGGCAAAATCAAGAGGCGCGAGCATCTCAACCTGGGCCTGCTAGTACGGCTCCATAACGAAACACCTTGAGGCGCTTAGAAAATGGCGGTGCCTAGGAGAATTTCTCCTCTAAAGCGACCTCACGCGAATCCGTTTAAAACAAGGAAAAAACAATCTTCCTAGTCAAGGTGAATGCCAGTTACCCGACTGGATTTCGCCATGAAGACTACTTCTTCCTCCCTGCTGCTTGTCTGCCTGGTTTCACTCGGTACTGCAGCTCAAGACTCACCCGAGCGCTTGGATCTCGGCCTTGTGCAGCGGCAGATCACTTCCATCGAACTGTTGGCCGACCGCGCAAGTAGCAGCTCAGTCGATTCCGCAGAGGCCCGCTACCGCTTCGATTACTCAAGGTTCGTTGGGGACCTCGAGCGTATGCGTCAAGGCATCCACAAATACCTTTCGCCCTCCCGCGCGCAGCCAGCTGACCTGGTTGAGCTGACCGGTGATTACCATGCTGAAGCGTCCCTCGCGAGGCCATCCGATGAGCATGACTGACGCCCAACTCAGCGCGTTTTCGACCGTGGCCGGGTTCTCCCCGCAGCTCAGTTCGGTGTTGTGGCGCTCATCGGTGCTCGTGCTCGCATTGCTCTGGTGCACCTGGGCCTTGTGGACCGGCTACCGCGGCTGGGCAGTCGGCAACCTCAATTTCGGTGCGCTCGGCGGCAGCACGCTGCGCCTGGCCCTCGCTCTGATCGTGCTGATGTTTTTCATGCTGTCGTAACCAGGAGACCTTGCCATGAACCTCACCCGTCGTTGCCATCCGCCGCTCGCTTTGTTGCGGGAATCCTGTTCGCAAGTCCTGTTCGGTGGCCTGGTGCTGCTAAATTCGACGCTGGTTTGGGCTGATCTGCCGACCATGGAAGCGCCCTCTCGCGGCGAAGGCTCTGGACTGATCGACACCATCAAGAACTACGCCTACGACGGCGGCATCCTGCTCGGCCTGCTGATCGCCACCCTCGCCTTTCTCGGCGTGGCCTGGCACTCGCTCACCGTCTACGCCGACGTGCAGAACCAGCGCAAGACGTGGAAGGATCTCGGCGCCGTGGTCGGCGTCGGCGCGCTGCTAGTGGTGGTGATCCTGTGGTTCCTCACCAAAGCCGCGACAATCCTGTGAGGTCACCATGTCCGATGCCCCAGCCACGCTGCCTGACGGCACTCTGGCCTTCCTCCCCGAGCGCCTCAACCATGACCCGGCTGTTTTGCGCGGGCTCACCAACGACGAGATGTGGGTCGCGCTGATCATCGGCGCCGGGCTGGGTGTGATTCTCGGTGCACCGCTGGCTGTGGCCACCGCCTCCATCGCCACCCTCCCCACTTGCATGTTCCTCTGCATGGCGCTGGTGTTACTGGGCGGCGGCAAGCAGATGCGCCGAGCCAAGCGCGCCCGTCCCGAAACCTGGCTGTACCGGCGTCTGCAGTGGCATCTGGCGGTGCACTGGGGCATCGGTACCCACCAGTTGATCCTGCATTCGGGTCCGTGGACAGTGCGCCGGACGCGTCGACACGCGAGGGCTACGCCATGAGCCGCTTTCGCAACAAGGTGGATGCGCAGCAGGCACACATCTTCAGCCTGCGTCTGGCCGTTTCGATCCTGGCACTGCTGTGCTGCGGGCTTTGGTACGGCTGGCAGTCCTCGCCTTCCGAGCTAACCATTCACGTGCCGCCCGATCTGCGCTCTGGCAGTACCCGCAAGTGGTGGGATGTGCCCCCGGAAAATATCTACGCCTTCGCGCTGTACATCTTCGGCCAGCTCAACCGCTGGCCCACCGACGGCGAGGTCGATTACCACCGCGCCATCTTTGCCCTGCAGCCCTACCTGACACCGGCGTGCAAGACCTTCTTCGACGGTGATTTCGAGTACCGCAAGGCCGCCGGTGAACTACGCGGCCGGGTACGTGGCGTATACGAGGTGCTGGGCCGCGGCTACAGCGACGACCCTGACCTGCGGGTGAAGCAGCTGGACAAGCACAGCTGGCTGGTGAAGCTCGACCTCAATGCCGACGAGTACTACGCCGCCGAGCCGGTGAAGCGCGTGGTCGTGCGCTATCCCCTGCGTGTGGTGCGCTTCGACGTCGACCCCGAGCACAACAAGTGGGGCCTGGCCCTGGACTGCTACGAAGGCACACCGCAGAAGCTGATGCTGCCTGGAGGTGCGGGATGATGCGTGTCTTGATCATGACTCTGGCGGTAGCTGCAGGCTGGTGTTCAGCCGTCGGTGCGGTCGAGGTCAAATACTGGGATCGCCTGCCGCTGGCCGTTCCACTTACGGTAGGCCAGGAGCGAGTCCTGATGCTCGATGAGGATGTCCGCGTAGGGGTGCCGGGTGCGATCGCTGGCAAGCTGCGCGTCCAGTCCGTCGGCGGCACGGTGTATCTGCGCGCCGCTGAAACCCTTCCCCCTACCCGGCTGCAACTGCAGTCGGTGAAGTCAGGCGACATCATCCTGATCGACATCGAGGCGCTCGAGGGTAGCGAGGCACTGGAGCCGGTCAAGATCGTGACCCAGGTCTCGACACCGGACGTGGAAGCTGCGAAGGAGGCAGCACCTTCAGCAACCCCGATACCGGTGGTGCTCACGCGCTATGCGGCGCAGAACCTCTACGCACCGCTGCGTACCGTGGCACCACTGCCCGGTGTGCGGCGGGTGCCGCTGAGCGACTCCGCCGCGTTCAGCATGTTGCTGCCGACCGAGCGGGTGTCGATCAAGACCCTCGCGGCTTGGCGGCTGGGCGACTACTGGGTGACGGCAGTAAAGATCGTGAACCGCGGCCCCGGCAAGGTCGCGCTTGACCCGCGTCACCTACAAGCCACGCTGTACGCCGCAACCTTCCAGCACGCGGACCTAGGTCTCACCGGTACGCCTGAAGACACCACCGTGGCCTACCTCGTCACCCGCGGCGGCGACCTGAAGCATGCGCTGCTGTTGCCCCCGCCAAAACCGGAGGCTGCCGATCATGAAAGCTAACAGCCTGCTCAAGTGGTTGGTACCTGGGGTCCTGTTGGGCATCGTGCTGATCATCGTCAAATCCTGGGTGGCCACGCCGGACGGCGAGCCCGCTCACGATCCGGACAAGGCCACGCTAACTGCGGAACAGGCCAAGGCCCTGGGCATCGCCGGTGACACCCCGCGCGACACCGTGGCCACGCTGATTGGTCAGGTCAAAACGATGCGCAGCGAGATGCAGACGCTGAAGAAAGGCAACGATGCGCTGCAGACCGAGAACAACCGGCTGCGCACGCGCGAAGGCAACATCGACATGCGCATCCAGAGCACGCTGAGCAGCGTCACCCAACAGGTCACCGAGCAGCGCCAGCAGGCCAACGATGCTCGACAGAAAGCCGAGCAGCAGCACCGCGAGACCCAGGGGCTGCTCTCCAGGCTCAAGGACCAGCTCACCGGCAAGCCAGCCGCAAAGTCGGATGTTCCTGCGGGATTCGGTCTTGAGCCGGGAGACGAGCAGCAGTTTGCAGGAGCTCAGGAGCAGGCAGATGTGGTGCAGTGGATCGAACCATCGAATGCCCGCGCCGACCAAGAGAACACCGGCAAAGCCGACGGACCGCTGTCGTCGCTGACGTCGAAGTTCAAGGACCTGCACGGTCTGGACAACAATGCCATCGACCGTGGCCAGGACCGCTTGCGTGCCGTCGCCAAAGGCGAGCGTGATCTGGAGAACGCCCAGGACCGTACCGAAGGCGCCAGGCCCGTCTACACCATCCCCGAGAATTCGACGCTGATGGGCTCGATCGCCATGACCGCGCTCATCGGCCGGGTGCCGGTGGACGGCACCGTGAACGATCCCTATCCGTTCAAGGTGCTGGTGGGGCCAGACAACCTCACTGCCAACGGCATCGACCTGCCGGACGTGGTCGGCGCGGTCATGAGCGGCACTGCCGCCGGTGAATGGACGTTGTCCTGCGTGCGCGGCCAGGTCGAGTCGATCACCTTTGTCTTCAGCGACGGTACCGTGCGCACCGTACCGCAGCCGCAGAAGGTCGTCAGCCGCAATCGCAGCAGCACCCAGACCTCGGACACCGAGAAGATCCGCGGCGGTTTGGGCTACATCTCCGACCCCTACGGCATTCCCTGCATTTCCGGCGAGCGCCGCTCCAACGCCCAGCAGTACCTGGGCAGCCAGAGCCTGATCACCGCGGCCGGCGCAGGCTTTGCTGCAGCCCTCGGCAGCGAGCAGACCAACACCTCGTTCATCAACTCGGCCAGCGGCAGCCTGGGCCTATCCCAGAACAGCGGTAACAGCGCGCTGAACTCGGTGATCAGTGGTGGCATTGGCGACATCCGTGAGTGGATCAACAAGCTCTACGGCGAAGCCTTCGCCGCCATCTACGTGCCGCCCGGGGCCAAAGTGGCCCTCCATCTGGACCACGAAATCAGAATCGACTACGAACCCAAAGGCCGGAGAGTGAACCATGAAAGTCCATCCGTCTCGGTACTGGATCTGGATTAGCCTGCTGCTCGGCCTGCAACTGGCCGGCTGCTCCACCAGCAAAGAGGAAATGCTGCCCCACGGCGATCACACCATGCTGGACATCTGGAACGGCAGTGGCTCGGTCGGTACTCAGCAACAGCTGCTGGAGGCGCGTGGCGAACTGCGTCGACCGGTGCTGGATCCCGAGCGCCTGATCAACGATCAGAGCGCCTACACGCGCACGGCGGCCAACGAGATCCGTGCCCAGTTCCCGCGTCTGCCCAACCCAGACCTGGTCATGTACGTCTACCCGCATCTGGCCGGTACCCAACAGACGCCGGTGCCAGGCTACTCGACCGTGTTCCCGCTGTACGAGAAGGTCCAGTACGCGCTGCCCGGCGAGCGCCTGGACGATCTGTGATGGCCGATGACGCGAGTCGCGACCCGCTACTCTGGACGTCCTGGCGCGAGGCACAGCGTCGGCGCGCCACGCTGGCCGACGAGGCCGCCCAGTACGCGCACAACCCCAGCTTTGCCGACCATCTGCCCTGGGTCGAATACCTCGAGGATGAGCAGTGTTTTCTGCTCGACGACAACCGTTCGGTGGGCGCCGTGTTCGAGCTGCAGCCGATCGGTACCGAGGGTCGCGAGCCCGAATGGCTAATGGCTGCGCGCGACGCGTTGGAAGACGCGCTGCAGGACAGCTTCGACGAGCTCGACCAGGCGCCCTGGGTAGTGCAGTTCTTCTGCCAGGACGACAGTGACTTTGCCCCGTGCCTTGAACGCCTGGAGCGCTACATCGCGCCGCGCGCGCGAGGTACGCCATTCACCGAGGCCTTCCTCGCGTCGATGCAACGTCACCTTGAAGCCGTCGGCAAACCGGGTGGGCTGTTCGACGACCATGTGGTGTCTCATCTGCCGTGGCGCGGCAGCAACCGACGGATTCGCCTGGTGGTCTACCGCTGGCTCGGGGAACAGGCTGACGAGGATGGGCAGAACACAGTCCAGCTGCTGAGCCGCACTTGCGATCGTCTAGTGGCCTCGCTGCAGGCCTGCGGGGTCAGCCCTCGGCGGCTGTCCGGGCGCGACTTCTACGCGTGGTTGCTGCCTTGGTTCAACCCGGCCCCTGCCCTCACCGACGAAACGCCTGCCGCGTTCTATCGACGTGTGCCCTATCCGGACACGCAGGGCGGCGAGGATCTGCCGCTGCCGTTTGACCATGACTTCGCCGAGCGGCTGTTCTTCCAGGAACCGCGCTCCGATAGCGAGCAGGGTCTGTGGTACTTCGATCAGCAGCCGCACGCTGTGATGGTGGTCGACAAACTGCGCAGGCCACCGCATATCGGCCAGTTGACCGGCGAAACACGCAAAGGCGAGGCGTTGAACGCCCTGTTTGATCAGTTACCTGAGCAGGCGGTGATGAGCCTGACCTTGGTGATCACACCACAAGATGTGCTCGAAGAGCAGCTCAACCGCCTGGCGCGCAAAGCCATCGGCGAGAACCTCGCCTCGACCCAGACCCGCCAGGACGTGGAAGAGGCCCGCGCGCTGATTGGCCGCCAGCACAAACTGTACCGCGGCACGTTGGCGCTGTACCTGCGCGCTGCCGATGAACAGCAGCTGCGCCAGCGTTCAGTCCAGGCCGCCAACGTCCTGCTCGGCGCTGGCCTGCAACCGGTGCGCGAGGGCGATGAAGTGGCCGCGTGCAACAGCTATCTGCGCTGGTTGCCGATGGTCTACAACCCGGCGCGGGACACACGCAACTGGTACACCCGGCTGCTGTTTGCTCAGCACGTCGCCAACCTGCTGCCCCTCTGGGGACGTAGCATCGGCACCGGCAACCCGGGTATTACCTTCTTCAACCGCGGTGGCGCGCCGCTGTCGTTCGACCCGCTGTCGCGCTTTGACCGCTCCATGAACGGCCATTTGCTGTTGTTTGGCCCAACCGGTGCCGGCAAGTCGGCCACCCTGGTCTCGATCCTCATGCAGGTCATGGCCGTGTACCGGCCGCGGCTGTTCATCGTCGAAGCAGGCAACTCTTTTGGCCTGCAGGGCGACTACTTCGCCACGCTCGGGCTGTCCGTCAACAAGGTTCAGCTCAAACCGGGCAGTGATGTGAGCCTGGCGCCGTTCGCCCATGCCCGACGCCTGATCGAACATCCGGACCAGGTCGCCAGCTTGTCGACCGAAGACCTGGATGAGTCCACGCCGGACAGTGATGAGCAGCGCGATGTGCTGGGCGAGTTGGAGATCACCGCGCGGCTGATGATCACCGGCGGCGAAGCCAAGGAAGAGGCGCGCCTGACCCGGGCGGACCGCAGCCTGATCCGCGAGTGCATCCTTGATGCCGCCCGACACTGCGCGAAGACTGAGCAGCAGGTACTGACCCGGCATGTTCGCGACGCCCTGCGTAAGGTCGCCAGCGACACCCACCTGCCCGACAAACGCCGCGAGCGTGCGCAGGAGATGGCCGAGTCCATCGACCTGTTCTGCCAGGGTTTCGAAGGTGCCTTGTTCGACCGCCCCGGCACACCCTGGCCGGAGAGCGACGTGACGATCGTCGACCTCGCCACGTACGCCCGTGAGGGTTACGAGGCGCAGATGTCGATCAGCTACATCAGCCTGATGAACACGGTGAACAACATCGCCGAGCGCGATCAATACCTGGGGCGACCGATCATCATGGTCACCGACGAAGGTCACATCATCACCAAAAACCCGCTGCTGGCCCCCTTTGTGGTCAAGGGCACGAAGATGTGGCGCAAGCTCGGCGCCTGGTTCTGGCTGGCAACGCAGAACATGGCCGACTTACCCGATGCGGCGCAGACCATGCTCAACATGATTGAGTGGTGGATCTGCTTGAACATGCCGCCAGCGGAAATCGAGGAAATTGCCCGCTTCAAAAAACTCACACCGGCGCAGAAAGCGCTGCTGCTCTCCGCGAGCAAGGCCTCGGGCAAATACACCGAGGGCGTCGTCCTGTCGAAGAACCTGGAGACGCTGTTCCGGGCGGTACCACCGAGCCTGTACCTCGCGTTGGCCATGACCGAGCCCGAGGAAAAAGCTCAGCGCTGGCGATTGATGGAAGAGCACCAGCAGTCCGAGCTGGAAGCCGCCTTGCAGGTCGCGGCGGAGATTGATCGCCTGCGCGGCATCTCGTGAACGACACCGTCAGGGCTATCCGAGCCCTCTTCCTGAGTAAAAATCGGAAAGAGCACATTTGTACTCCTTCGGCATTTTGCTCATCTCGCGCCGCTAGATCGAGCGCCCGACGAAACCGATCACTTCGGACTCGGTTTGTCCGCCCTCCTCCAGCACCGGATCCGGGATGCTGAAACTTGGCGCACGGATGCACATCGCTGCCACCTGCCGAGCGTTGCCCATGAACGTCACCGCCTTCCCCCGAAGCAAAGCGCCGAAACCCAGAACGGCTCGCCGTGGCCGAGCCTTCACCGCGGCAGCTCTGCTGGTCGCCGCCGAGCAGTGCCTGGCATTGACCACGCCTACCCTCATTGCCTCCGTCGGGTCGCTGCAGTGCCTGGAGTACCGGGTCGTCGGCATCTGCTACTGGCTGCTATGTACGCCCGTCGGCTGCACGGTGCGAACCTCACCGAAGATCCGTCACTTCATTCCCGAGCTGGTGGTATCGAGCTATGCCGACACCGGCGCCAATCCCTGGGGCGAGATGTCGGCGCTGTCGACACCGACGCCGGCGTCACAAGGAGGTGGCAACCTGATTACGCCCTCGCCGCAGCGCGACAACCTGCCCCGCTTCAAGAATGTCGACGGCATTGGCCATCCCGGCGGTGCAGCCCTCACAGCTCTCGCGCATACATTCGGTTATGCGTGCCCAAGCGGAGCCGTGCCCTTTGCGCCCTACTACCTCAGCACGCTCGACCCGCTGAGTTGGCGCCAGGCTGTTCCTGAGTCCTTCTATCCGCAGGCTCTGGTCCCGGGAATGCGTGAGATCGGTAACCAGGCACTCGGGGACATGTGGGGCAGCGTGTATCCGCGACACGGTTTTCTGGTGCAGCCCGATGATTTCAAGGCGGCTGCCGTGATGGCCCAACGCGCCAGCGACTTCATCACCCGCGTCGGCCAGCCGCACGTTTATCTACCGCTGCAACCGATGCCGAACCCCGGCTACTGGCCGCCGCAGCCGGTGATGGAGAACAACCTCAACAACCACCGCTGGCAGTTACTCACCCCGGTGATTCAGAACACCTGCGCCATCTTCCCCAGCCCAACGATCCAGAGCGCCGACGGCGCCTATGCCTGGTCGCTGTGGCGGCCCTACCGCTGCTGCCAGCGTATGGGCCAGAAGTTTCTGTTCAGCATCGACTTTGATGGAGGCCAATGATGAACAATCTCGCGCTCGGACTGGTGTGCTTCCTCATGTGTGCCGCAGGCCATGCCGCAGAGAATGGCTACCACCTCGGTGACCAGGCCCCGGTCCTGGATGACCGCGTGATGTACACCATCGGTGGCGGTTCTGCAGCCGGTGCGCCCTCCTCGCTCTACCGCCCCAATGGCCTCGGGGTAGGTATGTCCTGGCGGGCCAACATGATGTGCGGAAACATGAACCTCTCGAACACCCTGCAGAACCAGCTCAATGGCGCCACCCAGGGCTTCCAGCAGATCATGGGCAATGTCATCCAGAACGCCACACAGGCGGTCATGTCGCTGCCGGCGATGATCATCCAGCGCGCCAACCCCGGGCTGTATGAGCTGCTGAGCAATGGCGTGCTGCAGGGGCGCATCGACTTCGACCGTTCCAAACTCACTTGCCAGGCGATGGCGGCGAAAATGGCCGATAAGGTCGACCAGGCCGGCTGGGGCGCGCTGGCCCAGAATCAGGAAATGCAGCACAACCTCGAGCAGTCTGGCGGCGATGCCGTAATGGCGGTGAAGGATACTGAGTCGAACAACGGCAACAACGGCGTCAGCTGGGTAGGCGGGCAGAAAGCCGGTGGCAACGGCCAGCAACCCATCCGGGTGACTTCGGATGTGGTCAAGGCCGGCTACAACCTGCTGCACAACCGATCCGTCGAGGACGCCTCTGCCCTCGGTTCGGCTTGCCAGAATGGCGCTATCTGCCAGGCCTGGTCGAGTCCCGACGAAGCCTCGGAATGGGCGACACGGGTGCTCGGTGAAACTGAGGTGGAGACCTGCGACGACTGCGAGACGCTACGCGTAACCGCCGGTACGGGCTTGTCGCCGCTGATCCAGGAAACCTACACGGAACATCTGGAAGGCCTGCAGCGCATGGTCTCGGACGTCGACCAGCCTACCCCAGAGAACCTCAGCAAGGTCTCCAGCCCCTTGTTGCAGGTTTCCCGCGGCGTCATCGAGGGGCTGCGCGATGACCCCGACCAGAACTTGCTGGCCCGGCGCCTGGCCAGTGAGACCGCGCTGTCCAGCGTGATCTACAAGGCGATGCTGCTGCAGCGCACCCTATTCGCCGGCAGTCACGAGCCCAACGTGGCTTCGGCCCAGCCCGCCACTACTGCGCTGAACAGCAACGTCGAAACCCTGGAACGGGAGATCCGCCTGCTGCAAACCGAGATACAGGTACGCCAGTCGCTGGCCACCAATACCGCCAGCCTGGTCCTCGATCGCCACGCCGGCGGTGCTGACGCGTCGCGGAACATCGATCAACGCGACCCGGAGCCGGACCGACTGCGTCGGGCTGAACAGGAGAGGAGCACGCCATGATCCCGCTTTCTGTGTGGTCCTCGATCGCCCACGTCCTGCTGATCCTCGGCACCATGCTAATCATGTTGCTGATTGCCTGGATGGCACTACAACTGCCCGCCGCCCAACTGGATTGGATCGCACCAACGCGGACAACTGCCACCTACTTCGCGTGGTGGCGCACCCTGTTGTACACCCTGATCTTCACCGGTTGGGCCGCAGCGTTACGCATGCGGCCTACGCCTGTGGACCAGCAACGGCTAAAGCGTCTCGGGTTGATCGGCTTCAGCTCGATCATCCTGGTCGAACTGTCTCGCGTGTGAGGTGCGGCCATGAACATGAGCACCAACAGCTACCTTGAGTACTACCTGTCGCTGCTGGCCTGGATCATCAACAACGGCATCTGGAATACGCTGGTGGACACCGGGCTGTTCGCCGCCCCCTTCGGTGCGGTCATCCTGCAGGAATGGCTGTCGGCCCGCCAACAGGGTGCCGACGAAGGCAACAAGGGCCTGCTGTCGATCCCTCGCGTCGAGAATCGGCTGTGGATGAGCTACGTGGTCATTCTGTTCGGCTGCATGCCTTTCTTCCCACTAAACCTGTCCTCTGTGACCTTCGACGATGCGGCGAGCCAGCGCTGTGGTGTATCCATGGCCAGACCCGCCGACACGGCTTGGGGCACGACTTTCAACTCCATCGGCGAGAAGTCAGCAAACGTGCCGGTGTGGTGGTTCCTCGTGCATGCCATAAGCAAGGGCATCACCGCGGCGGCGACCGCGTCGATTCCCTGTGCGCCCGACATCCGTGCGATGCGTATGGAGATCGACAGTTCGCGGATCAACAACCAGGTGCTGCTGCAGGAAGTCGCTGACTTCACCCGAGACTGCTACGGCTTTTCGCGCTCGCGGCTGTTCACCAATCGTCCCGAGCTGGATGAATCGCAGAGCTACGACGCGTCCTGGATTGGCTCGACGTACCTACTCAACACACCGGGCTACTACGATACCGATCGCTCGCGAACGCCCCGTGTCGATTGGCCGTACGACGAGACTCGGGACACTTCCCTGCCTCAGCTCGACAACGGCGCTGGCTACCCTACCTGCAAGCAGTGGTGGAGCGACGGCACGATCGGACTGCGCGATCGCTTGGTGGCCGAGGTCGATCCATCACTGCTGTCGCAGCTACGGGGCTGGCTGACGGGACACACCTCTACGGAGGTCGAAGACGCCACCTTGCGTGAGCTGGTGAGCCCACGGCAGCAGTCATTGAACATGGCGCCTGGGCAGGTGTTCCAGGACTACGGCAGTAGCGCGCGGGGTGGCTCGCTGACGCAAGGGCTGAACAACCTGGCCACCAATACCGGCCTGGCCCTGGGCTCGTTTAGCAACTTCCCGGCGATGAATGCGCTGCGCGCGGCCTTGCCGATGGTCCAGGCCTTTCTGATCATGGGCACGATCATCAGTCTGCCACTGTTGCTGCTGATCAGCACCTACCAGCTCAAGGCGCTCATGACGATCACATTCGCGCTGTTCACGCTGCACATGCTGACGTTCTGGTGGGAGCTCGCGCGCTGGATCGACTCCAGTATGCTGGAAACGCTGTACAACCAGGTATCGGCTACAGACCAGGCGCTGTTGTCGTTGCCGACAGCAGGGCTCATGGATGGGACAGTTACCGCGCAGGTGATCGAATACGTCATGGGCGCAATGTTTTTGGTACTACCGATGTTTTTTCTCGGCGCGATGAGCTGGGCGGGTTACAACGTTGGCAGCAACGTTCAAAGCTTGCTAACTCAAGGCGCAGAAAGCGCCAAACTCCAAGCAGGAAAAGGATCGTCCCAAATCGTTGGAGGCGCCCAAAAGCTCAAGTAATGAAAACTAACGAAGTGATCCGTGATCATCGTACATTTCAGGATACTTGAAGCGATGACGAGGATGGCCTACCTCAAAGACATCGGGCTCATTGTCGGGTGCAGAAATAGGCAGTGCCGCTATGGTCCACAAAGCAACCATTCCGATTGCTATGACCAACGCAAATGACGCAACAGCGAGCAATAGGAGCAGCTTGAAAAGCTGCAAAGCGATTTGCCGATATTTGAACGGCACTGAAGCCAATATGTTGGAGTGCAACACTGACAATTCGAGGCGGCGCACCATCCGACCAGCACCAACCGCAGCACTGATGAGATGCCTGCCGATGCCGGTCCGGCCAGAAGTCGAAGATGCTGAAGTCGACATTTGATTGCCTCCGATACCCGTCACTGCGATTGCGGCCAAGCCGCTACCGCCAATTTGGATCCAAGCTCTAGCTTACTCCTCCGTCGCTAAATTCCATGACCGTTGATCACTTGGACTACGCGGATTATCGCCGGTGGCGCTCATTGGACATGCAACATTGCCTCCACCGAAAAGCGCCATTGACGCTACATCGGTTCGCTTGGTAAACCAAGTGTGCAATCGCTGGTTTTCCAGCACCCCAGGTAGCCATAACCTTTGAGGCTACGTCACACATGTGATGGTTACCCCAAAATGCGATACGCGTTCGGCAGCTCGCATGGTCACCGTTACCCGGTGATGAACGCTTTCTAATCCGCTGGGTTCGCTGACCCTGCGTCTTCGTTGCACCCTACTCACATCCATTCCAGTGCTGGGAACTCTCCCACACGGGTGGCGTTCCTCCGCACCCCTTGGAGGATCTCATCATGCTGCGTTTCACAGGCACTGAACTTCACGCCGTGTTGGCCGAGGCCGGTATCAATGGTTGCAGATTGATATTGGTGAAGGACCATGGTGTCTACCTCATGTCCGAGATCGGCGAAAGCAAACCGGATGGCGGTGGCCGCAAACGCGTGGCCTATGCCACCGGCTGCAACCCCAACGTCGACGACTTCGACACCTGGTGGAATCGCGCCCGCGAAGAATTCGGCGGCGATGATTTTGCCGAGTACTTCGACATCGATGATCCTGTCCTAGCCAGCCTTCGCGGCACTGCAGGATCGTTGGTGGTAGAGGCCACCTCCACCCACCTGTACCTGGCCGCCGAGGTTGATCCGGCAGGCAAGTCTTGAACGCAGAAGCGAGCTCTAAGCGTACCCAGAGCGGCACCTGGCCTCTCTGGGCGCCTCACGCATCTATCTTCAGTCGGTTGAAGATCGCCGTTTGTCAGGAGTCCAAGGACGGAAGTCTTCGCTGGAACTCCCTGGATAGAGCCCTCCATATGAGGTGTAGATCGGCGATTGACCTCACGTCCAAGCGCGGTTTAATACATGGACGCACCCTGCTCAATGCCTTGCTCGGTTTGAGCAGATCCATGCACAAACCTCACATGAGGTGTCGCGGGATCAGCTACGCGGAGGTCCCAATGTCCAGGATGAAGCGCTTTTCCGATGCGGTGGTGCTGAGCCCAGGCGTTTGGCAGCAGTTCATTGAACCTGCCACAGGCGAGGAACCGATTGGACAGTCAGGCCTGCGCTTGGCAGACCTGCTCAACAGCGTGCTGACTTCGGCGCCGCGTGCTTCACACTGTCCCATCGAGCTGCAACTCGACCGCTTGCGGCACAACGGCACTTCAGTATCTGTTCACCTGCCGCAGCTTCAGCTGGCTCGCATCACGCCACACAGGGGCCCGTCTTATCTGCTTATCCGGCTACCCGGCGAGATCGTAGTGGATATCGCCGCCCTCTAACCCCGCAGCACCGCTACTGCCTGACCACCCCACCGGGAACCCTTCCCGGCTGGGCAGCGTTCCCCCTACACGCCCGGAGAACGCCATGTCAGATGTCTATCAGGATGTCACCAATAAGATCGTCAGCGCCTTGAGCCAAGGTGTGATCCCCTGGATCAAACCCTGGACCACCACCGGTTCAAACGCTGACTCCCCTTTTCCCATCAACGCCATCACCCGGCGGCCTTACGCCGGCATCAACATTCCACTGCTGTGGGCCGAAGCGCGCCTGCGAGGTTTCACCCAGGATCGCTGGCTGACCTTCAATCAGGCACGCAAAGCTGGTCGCCATGTACGCAAGGGCGAGCAATCCACCCTCGCGGTGCTGTACAAACCGATGAGCAAGGAGGCGCACGACGAGGACGGCCAGGTCGTTCGCGATGACCAGGGCAATATCAAGATGGTGCAGTTCGCCCTCTTGTGTACGCACTGCCTGTTCAACATCGAGCAGACCGAAGGCTTGCCTGGCGAGGAGCCAGACCTTGGTGAGCACACCGAGCCACCGGCGTTTATCGACCATGCCCCGGCCGAGCAGCTGTTGCTCGCGAGCGGCGCGCAGATCGAGCATTGCTATGGCGATAGCGCGTTCTATCAGCCGCTGCGCGATCGCATCCAGCTGCCCACCAAGGCTCAATTCGAGAACGTCGGCAGCTACTACGCGACGGCCCTGCATGAGCTGACTCACTGGTCAGGTCATCGATCGCGCCTGAACCGCGATGGCATCACCGGCGGGCATCCGTTCGGCTCCGCAGCCTATGCCTTCGAGGAGTTGGTCGCGGAAATGGGTGCAGCGTTTCTCTGCGCGCTGACCGCCACACAGGGCGAATTGCGCCACGAGGAGTACCTAGCCTCCTGGCTGAAGATCCTCAAAGAAGACAAGCGTGCGATTTTCCGCGCCAGTGGCCAGGCCCGTGAGGCCTCGGAGTTCCTGCTGGCACTGCAGTCCAATCGCACCACAGAAGCGCCGGAGCGACTCACGGCGTAAAATTTCCCTCAACCAGCAAAAAGGCCCCGATTTGGGGCCTTTGTTTTGCCTGCAGCTCCGGTATCGACTGCGAATGCGGAGTCGATTACTGCAGCCAGCTCTCGACGGCGTCCGAGCCGTGTTCCTGTTTCCACTGCTTGAGGATCTTGTGGTTGCCACCCTTGGTTTCCACCACCTCGCCACTGTGCGGGTTCTTGTAGCGTTTGACCTCGCGCGGCTTGCGCTGAGCGCCGCTCGACGCGCTAACGGCACTCACGCTCCCCCCTTTGGACGGATCCAGAATGGTGATCACCTGACGCAGGCTCATGCCGTACTCTTCCAGCAAGGCCTTGAGCTTCTGTTCAAACTCGATTTCCTGCTTCAGGCCAGAATCGTTTTTCATCGCATCCAGCTGTTGAAGTTGAGCGGCCAGCTGCGCTTCCAGTGCTTTGAATTCGGCAAGTTTTGACATGAGGAATCTTTCCTAGGTATGAGTCATGTGAAGGCATACTAACTAGACACACTCAATATCCGAGTATTAATTCCCAATTCAAGAGTCATTTCATGCTCATTAATTGCGAAACTCTGTGACAAATTAATCAGCCAAGTTCTGGCAGAGGTGCGCCACCACTTCGCGAGGCGCCGCGCTGTTGCCAATCTTGAACAAAATATCGCGCTGGCTGCGCGGCAACTTTTTCGCACAGCGCTTGGCGGCAGACCGAATGGCAGCATCTGTGCCATGAATCCGGTCCGCCAGCAGCACGATCAATACAGCATCACTCAGCGTCATCAGCGCCCCAGCTCAGAAACATGATGCCGGGCAGTCTACCCCCACTCCAAAGGGTCGGCTATGCCGATCGGCCGGCTAATTCGACGCGCCAGACTTCGGATTATCGCAATCGCGAAAAAGGCCAAGGCGGTAAAGGGTAATGGTGTCAATGGAAGGGGGCTCAAGGGTAAGAGGCTTACCCGAAAAGGCAAAAGGACCTTTTGAACGCAAGGCAGGTACTGCAATGAAACGCTGGTGGTTCAAATCTCAAAAAGGCCTTCCCGAAGAGATCACCCCCGCCGCCGTGGGCTTTCATCAACCACTGTCGGCGGAGTTACTGCTCGCCGCCAGCCACCGGAAAAGGCTGCTCGAGCGCATCTGGCAATACACGGCCCTCTCCCAGCCACAGTTCGAACAACTCTATCTCGAACCGATTCGTCGCTACGCTACCTATGTACAGCAACTACCGGCCAGTGAGAGCCATCACCATGCCTATCCAGGTGGCATGCTCGACCACGGCTTGGAGCTGGTGGCGTGCAGCCTGAAGTTGCGCCAGTCCTACCTGCTCCCCAGTGGTGCCGCACCGGAAGACCAGGCCGCGCAGGCTGATTCCTGGAGCGCCGCCATTGCCTACGGTGCCCTGCTCCATGACGTTGGTAAAATTGCCGTCGATCTCCAGGTGGAGTACCAGAATGGTGAACGCTGGCACCCCTGGCACGGCCCTCTGAATCAGCCCTACCGCTTCCGCTACCTCCCCGTCAGGGATTACCAACTACACGGTGCCGCCGCTGGGCTGCTGTATACGCAGATCCTGACGCCCACCCTTCTCGACTGGCTCAGCAGCTACCCAACCTTATGGCGGCATTTGCTCAACTTGCTGGCCGACCACTACGAGCACGCCGGCACGCTCGGAGAGCTGGTGCTGCAAGCCGACCGAGTATCCACGGCACAGAACATCGGCGCCAACCCGACAAAGGCACTGCAAGCACCCAAGCATTCGCTGCAGCATCATCTGCTCACAGGGCTACGTCACCTGATCAAAAACGAATTCAAGCTCAACCAGCCCGGCGCGGCCGGCTGGCTCACCGAAAACCACCTGTGGTTGGTCAGCAAAACTGCGACTGACAAACTGCGCGCCTACCTGCTGGCTCAAGCTGTCGATGGTATCCCCTCCTCCAATATCGCCTTGTTCGATGAGCTGCAGTCACATGGACTGGTCGACACAACACCGGAAGGGAAAGCGGTGTGGAACGCCGCAGTAGTAGACGGTGACTGGCAGCATCGCTTTACCTTCCTACGCCTGCAGCCGAGCCTGGTCTGGGCCGATGAATCACGGCCAGACCGTTTCAGTGGCACAGTTGAACCGGGGATGGAAGATTCTCTGCCGGCTAATGAAACCAGCAACTCAGCCCCAGATCGGCCGCAACCAGCCCCAGAAGAACAACACCGCGCTCCTGAGCATCCGAATCAAGAACTCGACTATCTCCACGATTTGATGGACATGTTGCAAGAACCGAACGAGGTTAAGACCGGAGCAAACGTGGGAAGCCTACAATCCACCAATGCGCCAACCAAGGATGCGGAGGGGCTTGCATTTCTAGAGTGGCTACGCGAGGGCATTCAGCACCACCGATTACTAGTAAATGAGAGCAGGGCTAAGATCCACACTGTCAATGGAATGTTTTTTCTAGTCACTCCCGGTATATTCCAACGTTATGTTTTGGAACACTCGGAACAAGCTCAAGGAGGCAACCTGTCCGAAGAATGGCGACGAATTCAACGAGTTTTTGAAAAACTAGGTATTCATTTGAAGCGATCGGATGGCAGGAACATCTGGGCATGTAAAGTCAACGGTCTTCGTAAAAGCAGTCTGGTCAATGGATACTTGATGCAAGAAAGCGAATCCATTGGAGCTAAGCTTTTACCGAACAATCCATATCTTACCTTAAGGGAATGAGAACCGGTCGCCGCAAACGCATCGAAAGGGAGTTCCTGAGTCTCCTGTCCGGATCGGTAAACGCCGTGCCTGCGGAGGATGATTTGGTGCACGAACGTAGCAGCCGCCCGATTTCGCGGCCGCGCTCAAATGGGGATTACCGGACTGATAAGTAGTGGTAGAATGCCATCATCTTACAATCATGCAATGAGCATTGTTATGAACACTCCGCGAAAAATAAAAGGGAAAAAGTATACCGTTGACCTGTCAATCCTATCTGCTCGGCGTGAAGAAAAGACGCAGCAAACGGCAAATAGAGTAGCAAACCAAATATGCGAACTTGATCGCGGTAAAGAATACGACTTAATATTTCAGCTGGCGAGCCACCCAAAACTACCTGAAATGTTAAACCCAGTATATGCAATCGACAGAAAGCATTACGACGCACTTATTTTCAGCAATCGACTTAGTGCCGATGGCTTCTTGCATTGGACCCTTGGACTCTTTTATAAAAATGAAAAAACCTTAAGTGAGTTTCTAGCACTACAACAAAAAGTTACATTCGCAATATTGAAAAATGAACCTGACGCCGCTTTCAGTCTACTCGATGAAATTGATAACCTCAGCAAAAGTTGGTGGTCCATCCATACCAGGACTCACATCACAAAAGAAATAAAAAAAGAAGACACCAAGAGCTTCTTATCTACATTGCAAGACTTATTCCCAAAAGCGAACGTATCAAATTCAATAATCAAATTGCAGCTAATGTCAGAAGGTAGCGCTATAGGTGTTTATCTGAATGACACTCGCTCCAGGCTCGCGGAATATCGTAGCTCTGGTATACAACAAGCTATAGAGCATGGCGGCATTGAGTCTTGCACGCACCTACCAAAATATTTAGATCCAGAGAGAAGAGTTGAAGTTCATCACTTAAAATCTGAAGTCGCTGAATCGATCATAGATCAGTTTATAACATTCAAAGAGGTCGTATTTGAAAAAATTGCAGATGGATCTCTTTCGAGCGATCTGAAAGACAAGATCTACAAGATAGCTGATCGACTTGGCAACCACCCACTTAAACATGCAATAACAGCCAAAAACTCAACCTCAGAACAAACTTTAAGGGTTGTAAATGACTATACAATTGGGAACTACAACAATGTAGTATCAACAATTAGAGAAATGCTCAAAGAAGAAAATCCAGCCATATTCGGATTAATTGAGATATATGCAAAATCAAAAATATACCTCAATTCAAACAATGCTAGAGAAACATTTTTAGATCAGCTCGCCGGCGACCTCTCTTCAATACTTCAGTGCGAAAAAAACACAGTAGAGAAAATTGAGAACCTAAGCAAGCTAACAGTAAAATTTAAGACTGAAGCATGGGCGAAATCCTTATCTTTCCATCTACTATCCATACTTGAGGAGACAACGGAGCCACACAGCCTCGAGCTAGCCCGGTTGGAAACAGTCGCTCTCGGCGACTATAACACTCCAAAAGCTCTACATGGCAAATCGGCTGCCAACCTAATAAACCATGAGCTGCTCACGATGCTGCCTAGCTACCGAGCAGCTAAGTACTTTACACCCCAAGAAGTTGGTAGAGACCTAACCGAGTCAACCTTCCCAGTAAAATCCGACTATTTGAAATTAAAAGCGCATACATTTCTGGAGTCCGGAGCGCTAATAGAAGCGGCATACTTCGCAGTTGCCGAATACCAAAAAAACAATGTTAGCTTTCACCATCTGCCATTCGGGCGCATCTGCGATGAAATGAACGACATTGAGCCAGATTCCGACAATGATAGAATAGTATGCCTTGCAGCGCTCGACATATATCATAAAGAATTCAACAGCAGATTCGAAGAGTTAAAATCGGAAAAGTTTGAAGACTACATTTTTTCAGCAAAAACACATCGACTATCTTCAGTATTTAGTGCAAGGGAGCTAACACCTAATGAGGTTTACTTCTTGCATCAGATCTGCATACCGTCACAGCTCGATAACTTATTCCAATACAAATCTAATGACGAAGTAGTCCATGAAAGAGTTGCTATTATCGATCTTCTGATCAAGGCCAGACCCCAAATTGAAAAACAGCTGCGCCTAGAGCGCGACAGCGTGCTGGAAGGTCTGTTCGTTGAAAAATTGAGAGCAAAAATCGAGTCTGGAAAACTTTACGTCGACGTGCAAGAGATTGAAGCACAACGCAAACATGTATATGCAGCCCTGTTTAATCAAGCCAAATCGATACCCGGCGGCGTTGCGCTGACTCCTTTACCAGATACAAACTCGCTTGAAGGCTCAAGAGATCTATTCAGGCTGTCGGACACAAACGCGATCGCGGCAACCGAAAAAGCAGAGATCCTTTACACCATATTCGTTACTGCCGTAGATGATTTTGCACTGAATGAAAACTATGGTCTTGACAAATACCTGAGCGCTGAAATTCGCCACATTGTTTTTGAAGCACAACTTCGATCATGTTTTGAAAAAACCCATTTGGTCACTCCTCAAAAAGAAGGAGTCTATACTGAGAATACTCATTGGAAAAAGCATTATCAGTATGTCAATACCTGGGTAGTCAGCTCCATTGATGCTGTGCTGCGTGAATTTTCCAAGAAGGTAGATGACACACTTTCCCTCACAAATGAACAGTTCAGAGTAGATGTACGACAGGAAAATTCAGAAGGTATATTCGACTTTAAAGCTTACCATCACCGACTGGTACGCATTTCAGAAATTGTCGAGTCTTCCGGAAACCCAGAGCATTTCTTCAAGGCGCTTATTGACTATATGTGGGAGATCGCCAGCGAGAGTGCTCGTCGAGCTCAGCTTCTAATAGCGAACGACCTAGCAGGCGATATCAATGACCTGCTAAACGGCCTTGAGGATGCTATTGCGGCTGCTAAAGCTGATACTGCCATGCTAGATCTGACGCAAGAAATAAAAACCGCCAGATCAATGTTCACTAAAGAAATCGAGGTTGTACTTAACTGGTTCAAATTTGTCGGAGATCAAAGCACTGACAGTCTAGAACGCCTTGGAGTGGTTATTGAAGCTTCAGTTTCATCCTTTGAGTCCATATATGGCCACGGCCACCACAGCCTTCAATTTAGTCAAAGCAAGAGCGATCTACTATTAACCTACCGCGAATCTCGGTCGCTCTTCATTGCCATATTCACAGCGCTTGAGAACGCACAAAAGTACAGCATGGATAGTTCACCAATAATCCTGGAGCACCAAGTAACAGAAATCACGAACACGGTCAAAATCATTAACTCTGTATCAATACAACTTGCAGATGAGCTTGACGATATAATTACGGCCCAGAAACTCAAGTGGACGCCAGAAAACCTATGCCTCAACACAAGCGAAGGTGGAACTGGCCTCTACAAGATCTTTAGCATCTTAACTAGTTGCTCAGTAGGCTTTGAGTTTGACATAACCCGAGACAACGATACCTTTTCGGCAATAGTGGAGTTAAATAATGAAAGTTTTAGTGATAGAAGACAACCCGCTTAAAAGGCAAAAGGTCATGGACTTTCTCAGCACTTATCCTGACTTAACAGTTTCAGAAGCCGCATCATACAATGCCGGACTAACACTGGCACATGAAATAAACTTTGACTTTCTCATCGTCGACATGAGCATGCCGACGTTTGATCGAAGTGAATCCACTCAGGGCGGTAGGTTTAGGGCACTCGGGGGAAAAGAAATCGCAACCAAGCTTTCTAAAATGAAGCGCCTCCCCCCCTTCGTCATACTAACTGGATACAAAGACTTCAGCATTGATACGCAAAGCCTTAGCATAGATCAAATCCACGATTTACTAGGCACACTTGGCGACTCATATAAAGGCTGCATAATATTTGAGTCAAGCGACTCTACCTGGCAGGATGAACTTGGAAAAAGGATTATTGAAATAAAATGCTGAAAGTTATATTTGTTGACGACTCTAAGCCCAGACAAGCTTTGTTTGAAAATGCTGTACGGGAATCTGGCCTTATCAACCATTTTACATTGATCGTTTGTGAAAGCGCTGACTCTGCGCGTTCTGAACTTTTAGAGCCCGCAGACATCCTCATACTAGACGTACTGCTACCCAAAAAGGACGGTGGAATAGCTCAAGCATCACATAGCGCGTCACTGCTAGACGACTTAGACAATACGGCTAAGCCTTTTATTCGCCCTAAAACGATAATAGGCCTAACTGCCGACATTGATAGATTAGCCGCGCACCAGAGCAAGTTCTTATCCACCGCTTCACTTGTTCTTGAAGGAAGCCTAAGCAAGCTTGACTGGCTTACTACTTTGACTTCTCAAATAAAGGCTCACGTGGAAGCTGCCCAGCGAACTGCGCGACTAGTGAAAGACAACTTACTCATTACCATCCATGGAATTCGAACACATGGTTCATGGCAGGCCGATTTAGTACAAGAAATAAAAAAATATTCTCGATCTTTCGAGTTCGCAGAGCAAAAGTATGGATATCTAGACATCCTTTACTTTTTCTTCCCATCAACAAGACAAAAAAAAGCCCGAGCGGTCGGCGCAAGAGTTGCTCGCATTATCGATCTGAATCAGGACAAGCAAATCTCTGTAGTGGCCCACAGCTTCGGATCAATAATATTGAGCGAAGCATTCAAGCAAATTTTGGCATCATCAACAGTTGAGAACATTATAATTTGTGGCTCTCCACTGCTAGAATCGACATCTATAGACCACATAGTAAGCCGGTCAAAATTAACAGTGAATGATTGCGGAACCAGCGACAGCGTACTAATTCTTTCAAAACTTTTCGTACCAGGGCTAGGCTTTGCCGGACGGGTAGGCTTTCAGAGAGAGCATACCTCCAACTTCATGAACCGATACTTCAAGGGAGGTCACAGCTTATACTTCAGCAGAATAGAAGACGGGAATAATTTTTACAGCAAGCATTGGTCTCCCATCATTAATGGACAGGCGCCTGAAACGATCGATAGCCGCCCAAACCCCATCTTTAATGATCTCACCGCCCCTATAGCGAGGATTGTGTCCATAGTGTTTTCGTCAAGCTATACCTATATCATCACTGCATTAGCCGCTCTATTGATTTTTGCTATACTGCGCTAAATCTTAGTGCTTACTTAGCCTGATTGAGGTCATTAGTACAGTCCTCAGGTACCGAAGATAAAGCTCAAAGCAACTATCTCAACTGTTTAGGAGTAGGATACTGTGGATAGACCTGCAATACCGATGGAGATCCAAAGGGCGGTACTGCTCGAGGCAGGGCATCGGTGTGCAATCCCAACGTGTCGGCATCCGAGAGTTGAAATACATCACATTATTCCATGGGCTATATGCAGGAAGCATGAGTATCATAACCTTATCGCCCTCTGCCCAAACTGCCACACACAAGTTCACGACGGTGAAATTGATCGAAAGTCGTTAAGTCGATACAAAGCCGCGCTCTTGTCTCACATAAGAGAAATTGGAAACTTCACTTTCGATCAACCGATCGTTGAGATCAAACGCCACATTCACTGTATCGACACGACCCACCCAGAAATATATTTTTACTTTGAGTTTCCCGAGTTCTGCAATCAGGATGTCGTCGCCTCAAAAAACATTGAAGCCTGGGGTATTGAGCTTTTAGAGTGGCACAACACAATGGTTTCACAATATAAGAAAGACGCTATAGAAAGTGGACGGATTATTCTTGGCGTTTATTTGACTGGGAGGTACGATATTCATAGGCGCGACTCGACTATTTTGAGTGTCCGCTATACAATCGAGGGTTTTCTTGGAGGCGCACATGGATACATTCAAACAAGAGTGCAGAATTTTTTACTGAACCCGTTCACCCCTCTCACCTTAGATTATTTTTTGATTAGCGAAAGCTCGCTAGTTGAGCTGTGCGGAATTCTAAGAAGGAAAATTGAGGAGGAGTATCCATACCTGTCAGGGGACTGGTTAACTGCTGGAACCATCCCCTCTGCTATATCATCAACTCCATTTGTAGTGGGCTCTGATGGGGTTTTATTCATGTTTGCCGAGTACCAAGTTGGCGGATATGCACAAGGAAGCCCCGAAATACATTTATCGTTCTATGAATTGAGAGGCATTGCCAAGTCCACAATCCTTGCATCCCTGGACGGCTCGTGAACAATGAACTCTTAGATTGTTGCAGCATCTCTCCTGGCCACGTGCCTGACCGGAATGTAGGCGCCATCGCCGATCAGCACGTGTGGCGCGGCCGCAAGTTGGCGAAGTTGGGTGATTTCCTCGAAGGCCGGTGGCGAACCTTTCGGAGGATTGTCATATTCCAGCTCGCTAATCATGTCCTCCAGAGCGGAGGCCGAGGTTGCAGTGGGCGCCATAGCCCAGCATCTGACGACGCTCGCTACGAGCCTCGCGCAGGTCGGTGACGCTATCAAGCAGCATCGCGCTTAGTCAGCTGACTAGCGTGGTTACATTTTGGGCAACCCGCCCCGATTGGCCACGGCCGCGGTGCAGCAGGCTGGAACGACTGGATCGGCCCATTCATCAGCGTAAGAATGGCAGTCTTCATGGAGGCTCATCAGGTCGATCAAGTCGGTTTCCCAGGTCAGATGCATGAGCGCCGCTGCGTTGTTTCCGTCATGGCGTTCACGCGCACAGAAAAGGTAGACGATACCTTTCGACACCAGGCAGCGAGTTCTGGCCTCGTCCAGCATCATTCTAGGGAACAGCGGCGTAACCTTGCTTTGCTTCGCACAGGTCACTGGCGGTAAGCTGCGCCTCCTGTGGGCCATTGGCGAAGCCACGTGAGCGCCTTTAACAAACGGCACTTATCGGTCGAAATTAACCGGTAAAACCAAGCATATCTCCCACATGCGCCTCTCGAAAACTACCCCTCGTGACTCGAGTCAGTACGCCCCGGATTAAATCAACACGTCCATCACAATCCGCAGAAGACCAGAGGAAGCCAAACTAAAAGTGGGGGACCGGATGGGGGACCAAAAACACTCAGGCACAAAAAAGCCCTGAGAAATCAAGGCTTTAATGAGAATTAGTGGCGGAAGCGTAGGGATTCGAACTTTCTGATATACACACATGATCTGTCCTTGGTGAGTGTCCGCTATCGACCCATAGCGGACATTGGAGAAACTTAGGTGTGCGAGTATTAAGTAAGCGTCCGGAAACTCACTTTCCGAACGGTGAGTAGCAGTGGGAGGTTGCTAGCTGGCCCAGTTTTTGTTGCTGGCGCTTGCTGCAGCGTATGCCTACACTCCAAAACCTATAATACCAGTGCAGAACGGCGGACAAGCTCTTGCAAGGGCGTTCACAAGGATATGTCGAGTTGGATCGTGAGCAATTACCTACCAGCAGGAGCATTTTGAAAACAGAGCCGCGCTTGGGAGCGTTGCTTGCACTGGGAGGCTTGTTGGTGTTGGGCATGCCATGCGTAGAAGCACGTACGCTGTCCCAGATTCGGGAAAGCGGCGTCCTGCGCATATGCGTGGCTGGCTCAAGCGCTTCCTTCTACCGGACTAACGCGGAGGCGTTCGCGCGGTCACTCGGTTTACGCCCACAGGTAACGGAACTGCCGAGTTTCGATGCGCAGTTTCACGACGATCGGGGCGAGACCGTACGCGAGGCAAGCTACGACCCGAAGCTACTCGCCGACGGCCGCTGCGATCTTTATCCAAATGACTTGCAGATCGTCCCTTGGCGCGAAACGAAGATGTTGCTCGTGCCCTATTACCGGGTACGCAACCTGGTCATCGCCCATCGCTCCAACCAGTCCCTTGGCAACGAGGTGTCTGATCTGCTCGGTCTGACGGCGGCAGTGCAGAAGGGTACGGGCTACGAGCAGTGGATCGATGAAGCCAACCGCGGTCCTCTATCCAGTCAGCCGGTCAGAATCGTCTATGCGCCAACCGAGCAGGCTGTGAAACTGGTAGCCGATGCGAAGGTGGATTTCACGGTGTTGGGTAGTGAAAGCGCGCTGCGCTGGGCCCGTGAAGATCCCGAACGTCTCTCCATTGCGTTTCCGGTCAGCGAAGCGACCAGCGTTGGGTGGGGTGTTGCGCGCAACGCGCCGGATCTCGCACGAGCGCTGGAGCAGTTCTTCCAGTCCAGCAATCGCATTGATTCGCCGCTCGATGCGAGCTGGCGGCGGTACTATCGCGTATCGCTCATGGAATACCGGCTGTTCGAGGAGTCCCTCAACGAGGACGGCCTCGATATTAAAACCGTAATGAGATGGGCGATCCCGAGCTTGGTCGCGGTCCTGCTGTTGCTCGGCGCCATGCTGGCCTGGAACCGACGCCTCAACCGGGAAGTAGACGAGCGCAAGCGCGTTGCCGCAGAGCTAGCCGAGCGCGAGGCTTTCACCCGCGCGCTCATGGATACCAGCCCCGCCAGCCTGGTGCTGGCAGATCGGAACGGAGCTGTCAGGGAAGTAAGCCAACGCTTTTCACAGGCGACCGGTTATGTCAGCGAGGACCTGCTCGGGCGCAACGCCACGAGCCTGTATGTCGACCCTGAGGAGCGCGAGCGCTTCCTCGAACTGCTGACACGAAATGGCAAGGTCGAAAACTTCGAGACCCGCCTGCTGCACAAAAATGGATCAATTCTCTGGGTTCTGGTCGGTGCATCATTCGTGACAATCCACGGTGAGACCCTGGTCGCCAGTTGGGTGCGCGATGTCACGGATCATCATGCGGCAGCAGTGGCGCTTAGCGAAGAACGCGCGCGGCTGCAGGCAATCCTCGATACGAGTCCAATCAACATAGCCTTTTCTACCCAGGGCGTGATCCGCTTCGCCAACCCCCGCTTCTGTGAAACGTTCGGCGTAGGCGTCGGTGACGCTGCTTCGCAGATTTACGCGAATGAGCATGATCGCGAAGCCATCGTCGAACGCCTCACGGACGACGGCATCGCAAAGGACCAAGAAGTACCGATGCGTGACCGGCAGGGGCGCGAACGCACCATACTTGTCACCTACCTGCCAATCCAGATCCAGGGGGAGCAAGGGCTGCTCGGCTGGCTGCAGGACATCACCGAGCGCAAGGCAGCAGAGCACGCGCAGCAGCGGGCGAAGGAGATTGCTGAAGAGGCGACGCGGGCAAAAAGCGACTTCCTTGCAAACATGAGTCACGAAATCCGCACGCCCATGAATGCGATCATCGGCATGTCTTACCTTGCGCTGAAGACTTCGCTGGACCAGCGGCAGCGCGATTATGTCTCGAAAATCCACAACGCGGGCACTTCGCTGCTTGGCATCATCAACGACATCCTCGACTTCTCCAAGATCGAGGCCGGCAAGCTTAGCGTCGAGGTAGTGCCATTTGAGATAGACGCAGTGCTAGACAACGTGTCCTCGCTGATTGCGCAAAAGGCCTACGACAAGGCCATTGAGCTGCTGTTCGACCGGGCGTCGGACGTTCCCGAGACGCTGCTTGGAGATCCGCTGCGTCTGGGCCAGGTCATCCTGAACCTGGTAGGCAACGCAGTGAAATTCACCGAACAGGGGCAGGTTACGGTCGTGGTTCGCAACCTGGGCCGCACCGGCGACAAAGTTCAACTGCAGGTTCGTGTCCGCGATACCGGTATCGGCATGACTCCCGAGCAAACCGGGCGACTCTTTGAGGCCTTTGCCCAAGCCGATAGCTCCACCACGCGACAATTCGGTGGTACCGGCCTGGGCCTTGCCATCTCGAAGCGCATCGTCGAGTTGATGGGCGGAACGATCACGGTTGACTCAGAACCGGGCAACGGCAGCACGTTCTCTTTCAGTGTCTGGCTTGGTCTTGACCAGCACATGCGTACGCAGCGCCAGATTGTCCCTGCGGAGCTCGCCGGAGCGCGCGTCCTGGTCGTCGATGACAATGCCGACGCGCGCCAGATCCTTTCCGACATGCTTCTCGTAGCGGGGCTTTCGCCGGTCGCGGTGGCGTCAGGCGAGGCTGCTCTGGAGAGCCTTCGCGGTGCTGCGGCCGACGACCCGTTCCGGGTGCTATTGGTGGATTGGCAAATGCCAGAGATGGATGGCATCGAGACGACGCGCCGGGCGCTTGGCCTGCAGCCTGCACTGTACGCCATCATGGTCAGTGCATTTGGGCATGACGAAATGCACGCCGCTGGGCAAGCGGCCGGCATTCGCGCGTTCCTGGTCAAGCCGGTCAACCAGTCCTCGCTGGTAGAGGTACTGGTCAACTTATTCGCGCCGCAAACGGGCGTGGTGGCGCTAACCGTACCCATTGCGCAGGCGAAGGTGCTCGCCGGAGTGCGCCTGCTCGTCGCGGAGGACAACGAAATCAACCAACAGATTGCCAGGGAGCTTCTCGAGGCTGCCGGTGCCCTGGTGGAAGTTGCCGGCAACGGCTGCGAGGCGCTGTCGATGTTGGCTGCAGCGCAATACGACGCGGTGCTGATGGACGTACAGATGCCGCAGATGGATGGTCTCGAGACGACCCGGCGTATTCGCGTCGGGCCTCACTGCGCACAGATCCCGGTGATTGCTATGACCGCACATGCCAGGGTCGAGGACCGGGAGCGCTGTATCGAGGCGGGCATGGTCGACCATGTGACCAAGCCCGTGGATCCGCAAGCACTCATCGCCACGGTTCTGCGCTGGGTCGTACCTCGGTCGGCGGCAGTGGAGCCGTCCAGCGCCGCATCGGGCGAGGAGCGCCTACCGGACATTCCAGGGCTAGATAGCGCCGACGGACTGAGGCGAGTGGCGGGCAATCGCCAGCTATACATCAAGCTGCTGGGTCAATTTGCCGACCGCAGGGCTATGGAAGGGCAAGCGCTGAGGAACGCGCTACGTGCGGGTGATCGGGCGACGGCCGAGCGAATGGCCCACACCGTGAAAGGCGTTGCAGGCAACCTCGGTTTCAGCGGCCTGCAAGCCATGGCCGGTAAGCTGGAAACCGCGATCGGGGCACACGCTGAGTCGGACGCATTGGTGAATGAATTGATTGAGGCGCTCTCGCTGGCCGTGCATGCAATCCGTCAAGCGCTGGGTAGCGGCCAGGCAGCACCGGCGGTGGTATCGAGCGTCGACTGGGCACAGCATGCCATAGCGCTCATCCACCTGCTGGAGGCCAATGACGGAGCAGCGCCGGATTATATGGAACAGTATGCGGATTCGTTGCGCGGAGCACTCGGCCAGGACAGTTTCGAGCAGTTGATGAATGAGGTGAACAACTTTGACTTCGAGGCCGCACGGCTAACCCTCAAACGTGCATCGACGGCCCGCGATACCCCGTGCTGGAGGGAACATCATGAGTGAAACGCTAAACTACCCACTTCCCCCGATCATCCTCATTGTCGATGATACGCCGGAGAACATTACGCTGATCAATGGCCTGCTGAAGGACATCTACCGCATGCGGGTGGCCATCAGCGGTGAGCGCGCGCTGAAGGCAGCGGTGCAGGAGCCTCGCCCGGATCTGATTCTGCTCGACATCATGATGCCTGATCTGTCGGGGTATGAGGTGGCAGAGCAGCTCAAGCGCGATCCGCGCACCGCTCATATCCCGATCATCTTCATCACCGCCATGGCGACAATGGAAGACGAGATCCTGGGTTTGCAGATGGGCGCCGTGGACTACATCACCAAGCCGATCAACCCACCCATCGTGCTGGCACGGGTGGAAACCCAATTGAAGATCAAGGCGGCCGCCGACTTTTTGCGTGATCAGAAGGCTTACCTTGAGCAGGAAGTCCAGCGCCGCACCGCCGAGGTCATCGCTATCCAGGATGTGACCATTCAGGCCATGACCTCGCTGGCCGAAACCCGCGACAATGAGACGGGTAACCACATTCGACGAACTCAGCACTACGTCAGACTACTGGCCGAGCTGCTTCGCGAACATCCGAGGTTCCAGCAGTTTCTCAATGAGGAAAGTATCCGCCTGCTGTTTAAGTCAGCTCCGTTGCATGACATCGGCAAGATCGGCATACCCGATGACATACTGCTCAAGCCGGGGCGCCTCACGCCGGAAGAGTTCGAGACGATGAAGACCCATACGGTACTGGGACGCGATGCAATCCGGCATGCCGAAGAGCAGTTGGGCACCTCGGTGGGATTTCTGCGCCTGGCCAAGGAGATCGCCTACAGCCACCACGAGAAGTGGGACGGTACCGGTTATCCCGATGGGCTGAGTGCCGATGACATCCCCATCAGCGCCAGGCTCATGGCATTGGCGGATGTCTATGACGCGTTGATTAGCCGACGCGTATACAAGAAAGGCATGTCACACGATCAGGCGCTGGAGATAATCCGCCAGGGATGTGCTACGCATTTCGATCCAGATATTTGCGAGGTTTTCCTGGCCAACCATGAGCAATTCCAGGCTATCGCGGTGCGTTTTGCTGATCGCGGTCAGGATGGCTAATCAACGCATCGCCGTGAAATCAATGCCAAGGGCTTTTGGTCATTTTTTTGAGGTTTTGAAATGCCCCCTAGAGGCAATGCGAACTCCATCGATTATTTGGCATCACATCTGCCTGAACGTCCGTTATGGTTCGTGGTTATCCACGCCACGCGGCCCACCACCGTTTCGCGGATCGCGTGCTGGCTGACCAAAGCGCTCAAGGTGTCTGACTGGATCGCTTCACCATTCATGGCGCCAGATCCCGCCGCCGGCGTGCGGCGGCGTCTTCAACGGCGATAAACAACCCCTCAATCGAAGCGGGGGTTAGCGCATGTGCGGCTTCCACCCCCTCCAAAAACCTTCTGCGCGCTCTTCGGCCAGTGCAAAGGCAGGCACATCTGCTGGGCGGCCGAGGCGTGCCAGGTGATTGGCGAGTTTGGTGCGGACCAGATCGGGCATGCTGACACCATTGCGCGAGAATACGACGCTCATTCTTTCACCCATTATTGTTGAGGTGAGGGATAACGCCAGGAAGGCGCTTCCTGATCGAATTAGCGGTCACTGCGTAAAACCACCGCTGTGGGGGTTGGTCTACAAGCGCAGGGGGGGCTGGTTTTCACCGGCCCACAAAAAAGCCCCCACACTGGCTTCAAGTGTAGGGGCCTTTTGAACATAAGCGGCGTTATTGGTAACGCGAACTAGCCGACGCGCGCGGCATCCGGTTTGCCGAATTCCTCGGACGTCATCTCACCCAGGTAGGACAAGCTGCTCAGAATTGCATTGGGTTCAGCCCCGGCAATCTTTCGAGCTGCGACAATCGGGTAAGCAATGACTGCTATTGGCCGATTTCTGCCCGTCGCGAAGGGCAGCTGTGGGTCGAAAACGGCCATTCAAGATTCACCGCACCGAGCATCTGACCATTAACCCATAGAGTTAAACAGACCTGAACAGCCCTACTCACGAATTCTGATGTGCTAACCAGCACGCGAAATTCGATCAACATCTGGGTGGGGCAAAAAGTGGGGCAAAATTGCCGACCAGTTAAAATCGATCAGGCATAAAAAAATCCAGTCACCGCTAAGTGACTGGTTTTTTTGGAGTTATTTGGTCGGGACGGAGTGATTCGAACACTCGACCCCTTGCACCCCATGCAAGTGCGCTACCGGGCTGCGCTACGCCCCGACTGGGCTTTGAAGCATGTTCCCAATGTTGCCGAGAACGTTGAAGAATGTACCCTAACCTTTTGATAAATGGAACCTTTTTTTCAAATAATTCCACTCATCAGAAAAGCCTACTTCTTCAACACCACCAACACATCCTCCAACTCGACAATCATCTGCCGAATCAGCTGCTTGTACTGGCTAGATTCATCCTTAGCCTCATCACTGGAAAGCCTCAATCGAGCCCCGCCAATGGTGAACCCCTGGTCATAAAGCAGCGCACGAATCTGGCGGATCATCAGCACGTCCTGCCGCTGGTAATACCGCCGGTTCCCCCGCCGCTTCACAGGGTTAAGCTGGTCGAACTCCTGCTCCCAATACCGCAGCACGTGCGGCTTTACCGCACAAAGCTCACTCACTTCACCAATGGTGAAGTAGCGTTTGCCCGGTATGGGGGGCAGTTCGTCGTTATGGCTTGGTTCCAGCATAGGCCTCAACCCGGGCCTTCAACTTCTGCCCTGGACGAAAGGTGACGACGCGCCGTGCAGTGATCGGGATCTCTTCCCCTGTCTTGGGGTTGCGGCCCGGCCGCTGGCGTTTGTCGCGAAGGTCGAAGTTGCCGAAACCGGACAGCTTCACCTGCTCGTTCTCTTCAAGTGCGTGCCGAATTTCTTCGAAAAACAGCTCGACCAGCTCCTTGGCCTCACGCTTGTTAAGCCCCAGCTCCTCGTACAGCCTTTCGGCCATCTCAGCTTTCGTCAGAGCACCCATGCCGTTATTTCCTTAACGTGGTGTTCAACCTTTGTTCGAGCGAGGTGAGGATGTTTTGCAGGGTAGTGTTCACCTCATCGTCGTTAAGAGTGCGCGATGGATGCTGCCAGGTCAAGCCAACGGCAAGGCTTTTTCTATCAGGATCAATGCCTTTACCTTGGTAGACATCAAACAGCCTGAGGTCTGTGAGCCATTCGCCTGCATTGTCACGAATTAATTCAAGCACCGCGCTAGAAGCTACATCACGTCCTGCAATCAAAGCCAGGTCACGACGGGTTTCCGGGAACTTGGACAGCTCGCTGAATTTCGGCAGGCGGCCTTCGACCACGTCACCCAGCACCAGCTCGAACAGGAACACAGGGCGATCCAGGCCCAGGGCCTTGGCCAGCTCTGGATGGATGGCGCCGAGGTAGCCGACCAGTTTGCCGTCGCGCTCGATGGCGGCGGTTTGGCCTGGGTGCAGGGCTGGGTGCTTGCCGGCGCTGAAGGTGAAGTCGCTCAGGGCGCCGGAGTAGCCCAGCAGGGCTTCGACGTCGGCTTTTACGTCGAAGAAGTCGACGCCGTCGCGGCCGTTGGCCCAGCCTTCTGGCAGGCGGCTACCAGTGATAACGCCGGCAATCATTGGCTGCTGCTGCAGGTCACCCAGTTGGCCGACGAAGCGCAGGCCGCTTTCGAACAGGCGCACGCGGTCTTGCTGGCGGTTCAGGTTGTGCTGCAGTGCCTTGACCAGGCCCGGCCACAGGGACGCACGCATGGCGGCCATGTCGCTGGAGATGGGGTTGGCCAGCAACAGCGGCTCTACGCCCGGGCTGAACAGTTCGAACAGTTTCGGGTCGATGAAGCTGTAGGTGATGGCTTCCTGGTAGCCGCGGGCAACCAGCAGGCGGCGCAGGGTTGGCAGGTCACCGCGGGTTTCCGGCTTGCCCTGTGGGGCCAGGCGGGCTTGCGGGTAGCGAACCGGCAGGTTGTTGTAGCCGTACAGGCGGGCCAGCTCTTCGATCAGGTCCACTTCCAGGCTGATGTCAAAGCGGTGGCTTGGGACCGTTACGGTCCACTGCCCTTCCCCATCACGGGTCGTGGTCAGCTCCAGGGCGTTGAGCAGTTGCTCTACCTGGGCTGGGTCCATCTGCATGCCGAGCATCTGGGTAATGCGTTCGTCACGCAGGGTGACCGGCGCCACGTTCGGCAGGTGCTGTTCGCTGACGGCTTCAACCACCGGGCCGGCTTCGCCGCCGACGATGTCCAGCAGCAGCTGGGTGGCGCGCTCGATGGCTTCGCGGGCCAGCTGCGAGTCGACGCCGCGCTCGTAGCGGTGCGAGGCATCGGTGTGCAGGCCGTAGGAACGGGCTTTACCGGCGACGGAAATCGGCTCGAAGAAGGCGCTTTCCAGGAACAGGTCGCGGGTTTTTTCGGTGTTCACACCGCTGTGCTCGCCACCCATGACGCCGGCGATGGCCAGGGCGCGGGTGTGGTCGGCGATGACCAGGGTGTCAGCACGCAGGGCAACTTCCTGGCCGTCGAGCAGGACGAGCTTTTCGCCCTCTTCGGCCATGCGTACGCGGATGCCGCCGTTGATTTCAGCCAGGTCAAAGGCGTGCATCGGCTGGCCGAGTTCGAGCATCACGTAGTTGGTGATGTCGACGGCGGCGTCGATGGTGCGCACGTCGCTGCGGCGCAGGCGTTCGACCATCCACAGGGGGGTCGGCTTGCTGAGGTCGACGTTACGGATAACGCGGCCCAGGTAGCGTGGGCAGGCCGCCGGGGCGCTGACTTCGACCGGGCGCACTTCATCGTGGGCAGGCGCTACGGCAGGCACCACCGGACGGGTGACCGGCGTGTCGTACAGCGCGCTGACGTCACGGGCCAGGCCGGCGATGGACAGGCAGTCACCGCGGTTCGGCGTGAGGCCGATTTCGATGCTGGCGTCGTCCAGGCTCAGGTAGGTGCGAATGTTTTCGCCAACCGGGGCGTCAGCCGCCAGTTCCAGCAGGCCGTCGTTCTCTTCGCTGATTTCCAGCTCAGCCGCCGAGCACAGCATGCCGAAGGACTCGACGCCGCGCAGCTTGGCCTTTTTGATCTTGAAGTCGCCAGACAGCTCGGCACCGATCATGGCGAACGGGATCTTGATGCCTGGGCGGGCGTTAGGGGCGCCGCACACGACCTGGAAGGTTTCCTGGCCGTTGGTCACCTGGCACACGCGCAGCTTGTCGGCGTCCGGGTGCTGTTCGGTGGCGAGGATTTCGCCCACGACAATGCCGCTGAACTGGCCGGCAGCAGGGGTAACGCTGTCGACTTCGAGGCCGGCCATGGACAGGCGGGCGACCAGTTCGTCACGGGAGACTTGCGGGTTTACCCAACCGCGCAGCCACTGTTCACTGAATTTCATGCTGTTCTCCTAGAATGTGCGTCGATTGGGCCTAGCGGAATTGGGCAAGGAACCGCAGGTCGTTATCGAAGAACAGACGCAAATCGTTGACGCCGTAGCGCAGCATGGCCAGGCGCTCGGCGCCCATGCCGAAGGCGAAGCCCTGGAACTCTTCAGGGTCGATGCCGGACATGCGCAGCACGCTTGGGTGCACCATGCCGCAGCCCATCACTTCCAGCCAGCCGGTTTGCTTGCACACGCGGCAGCCATTGCCGGAACACATCACGCACTGGATGTCGACTTCGGCGGACGGCTCGGTGAAGGGGAAGAACGATGGGCGGAAACGCACCGCCAGTTCTTTTTCGAAGAACACGCGCAGGAATTCTTCGATGGTGCCCTTGAGGTCGGCGAAGTTGATATCGCGATCAATCAGCAGGCCTTCGACCTGGTGGAACATCGGCGAGTGGGTGATATCCGAGTCGCAGCGGTATACGCGGCCCGGGCAGACAATGCGGATAGGCGGCTGGGTGGACTCCATGGTCCGCACCTGCACCGGCGAGGTGTGGGTACGCAGCAGCATGTTGGCATTGAAATAGAAGGTGTCGTGCATCGCCCGGGCCGGGTGGTGGCCAGGGATGTTGAGCGCTTCGAAGTTGTGGTAGTCGTCTTCGACCTCTGGGCCTTCGGCAATGCCGTAGCCGATGTGGGTGAAGAACTGCTCGATCCGCTCGAGTGTACGGGTGATCGGGTGCAAGCCACCGGTGGCCTGGCCGCGGCCTGGCAGGGTGACGTCAATGCATTCGGCAGCCAGGCGAGCGCTGAGCTCGGCTTCTTCAAAGGCGGCCTTGCGAGCATTGAGCACAACGGTGACGCGCTCTTTGGCGTCGTTGATCAGCGCGCCGACTTTCGGCCGCTCTTCGGCTGGCAGGTTGCCCAGGGTCTTCATCACCTGGGTCAGCTCGCCCTTCTTGCCGAGATAATTAACCCGGATCTGTTCCAGGGCATTGATGTCTTCAGCGCGCTCCACGGCCTCTAGGGCTTGGGAGACCAGCGCATCCAGGTTTTCCATGTACAGACTCCAGATACGAAAATAGGGGAAGAGCTTTGAAGGCTCTTCCCCTATCGATGACGTTCAATGCCCGACGGCGCTAGCGCCGCCGGGTGATTGTCGCGGGTACTTAAGCCAGAACGGCTTTAGCTTTCTCGACAATCGCAGCAAACGCCGCTTTTTCGTTCACTGCCAGATCGGCCAGAACCTTACGGTCGATTTCGATCGAAGCCTTTTTCAGGCCAGCAATCAGACGGCTGTAGGACAGACCGTTGTTGCGGGCACCGGCGTTGATACGAGCGATCCACAGTGCGCGGAACTGACGCTTCTTCTGGCGACGGTCGCGGTAGGCGTATTGGCCTGCCTTGATGACCGCTTGCTTGGCTACGCGGAATACGCGCGAGCGTGCACCGTAGTAACCTTTAGCCAGTTTCAGAATTTTCTTGTGACGCTTACGAGCGATGACGCCACGCTTAACACGAGCCATGAGTAACTTCCTCTATCTTAACCAGAATTAACGAACGCGCAGCATGCGCTCGACTTTTGCCACGTCAGACGGGTGCAGCAAGCTGGCACCGCGCAGTTGACGCTTACGCTTGGTCGACATTTTGGTCAGGATGTGGCTCTTGAAAGCGTGCTTGTGCTTGAAGCCCGAAGCTGTCTTCAGGAAGCGCTTCGCAGCACCGCTTTTGGTTTTCATTTTTGGCATGTTGGAACTCCGCATTCGATAAAATTACACATAATCATCAGGCCTGCCGTGCCCGGGAGATTACTTCTTTTTCTTGGGGGCGATGACCATCATAAGCTGGCGTCCTTCCATCTTCGGATGCTGCTCAACGGTGCCGTATTCAAGCAGGTCAGCTTCAACCCGCTTCAACAGCTCCATGCCCAGCTCCTGGTGGGCCATCTCACGACCACGGAATCTCAGAGAGATCTTGGCCTTGTCCCCATCGGTAAGGAAACGTACCAGGTTGCGTAGTTTTACCTGGTAATCCCCATCCTCCGTCCCTGGACGAAACTTGATTTCTTTGATCTGGATCTGCTTCTGGTTTTTCTTGGCTTCGTTGGCCTGCTTCTTCTTCTCGAAGAGGTGCTTGCCGTAGTCCATGACCTTGCAGACCGGTGGTACCGCGTCTGCAGAGATTTCTACCAGGTCCAGCTTCGCTTCATCAGCGATACGCAGCGCTTCATCAATCGAGACGATGCCAACCTGCTCGCCGTCTGCGCCAATTAACCGAACCTCGCGGGCCGAGATATTCTCGTTGATCGGGGCCTTCGGTACAGCACGCTTATCGTTTCTCATTTCACGCTTAATAGTCATTACTCCGATTCTTGGCGACCACGCCGGGAAACCGCTTGTGTCAGAAGCTCAGCGAATTGGGCGACGGGCATGGAGCCCAGGTCTGCGCCTTCGCGAGTACGCACTGCAACGGTCTGCGTTTCGACTTCGCGATCCCCTATAACCAAAAGGTACGGGACCTTGAGCAAAGTATGCTCGCGGATTTTAAAGCCGATCTTCTCATTTCTCAAGTCCGACTTGGCACGGAAACCGCTACCGTTCAGAGATTTCTCAACCTCGAGGGCGAAATCGGCCTGTTTGTCGGTGATATTCATGATCACCGCCTGGGTCGGTGCCAGCCATGCCGGGAACACGCCAGCGTAGTGCTCGATCAGCATGCCGATGAAGCGCTCGAACGAACCGAGGATGGCACGGTGCAGCATGACTGGGCGAACACGGCTGTTGTCTTCGGCGATGTAGCTGGCGTCCAGACGCTCTGGCAGGTTCGGGTCGTACTGCAGGGTACCACACTGCCAGTTACGGCCGAGGCAGTCGCGCAGGGTAAACTCGATTTTCGGGCCGTAGAAAGCGCCCTCGCCTGGCTGATATTCCCATTCCAGGCCCGATTCGTTCAGGGCGTCGGCCAATGCGCTTTCGGCACGGTCCCACAGCTCTTCGGAACCGACACGCTTGGCCGGACGCGTGGACAGCTTCATGGCGATGTCGCTGAAGCCGAAGTCCTTGTACACGTCCAGGGTCAGCTTGATGAAGTCGGCGGCTTCCTTCTTCACCTGTTCTTCGGTGCAGAAGATGTGCGCGTCATCCTGTACGAAGCCACGCACACGCATGATGCCGTGCAGGGCGCCGGACGGCTCGTTACGGTGGCAGGCACCGAATTCAGCCAGGCGCAGCGGCAGGTCGCGGTAGCTTTTCAGGCCCTGGTTGAACACCTGCACGTGGCACGGGCAGTTCATCGGTTTTACCGCATAGTCACGGCTTTCCGACGAAGTGGTGAACATGTTCTCGGCGTAGTTGGACCAGTGGCCGGAACGCTCCCAGAGAATGCGGTCGACAACCTGCGGGGTCTTGATTTCCAGGTAGCCGTTGGCGCGTTGAACCTGACGCATGTACTGCTCGAGTACCTGGTACACGGTCCAGCCGTTGGCGTGCCAGAACACCATGCCCGGGGCTTCTTCCTGCAGGTGGAACAGGTCGAGCTGCTTGCCGATCTTGCGGTGGTCGCGTTTTTCGGCTTCTTCGATGCGCTGAACGTAGGCAGCCAGCTGCTTCTTGTCGGCCCAGGCGGTGCCGTACACGCGCTGCAGCTGCTCGTTCTTGGCATCACCGCGCCAGTAGGCACCGGACAGCTTGGTCAGCTTGAATGCCTTGAGGAAGCGGGTGTTCGGCACGTGCGGGCCACGGCACATGTCGACGTATTCTTCGTGGTAGTACAGGCCCATGGCCTGCTCATCCGGCATGTCTTCGACCAGGCGCAGCTTGTAGTCTTCGCCACGGGCCTTGAACACATCGATGACTTCGGCGCGCGGGGTCACCTTCTTGACCACGTCGTAGTCTTTTTCGATCAGCTCCATCATGCGCTTTTCGATGGCGGCCATGTCTTCAGGGGTGAAGGGGCGCTCGTAGGCGATGTCGTAATAGAAGCCTTCGTCGATAACCGGGCCGATCACCATCTTGGCGGTCGGGTACAGCTGTTTCACTGCGTGGCCGACCAGGTGGGCGCACGAGTGACGGATGATCTCCAGTCCCTCTTCATCTTTAGGGGTGATGATCTGCAGGGTGGCGTCGTGGCTGATCAGGTCGCAAGCATCGACCAGTTTGCCGTCAACCTTGCCGGCGACGGTGGCCTTGGCCAGGCCGGCGCCGATGGAAGCGGCAACGTCGGCTACGGATACGGCGTGATCAAACGAACGTTGACTGCCATCGGGAAGAGTAATAGTGGGCATGGCGCCTCCTCTCCTAGTGGTGACCCCTACCAAAGGTCACGTGGGTTGGGATGAGCCAGTACAAGATCCGACCTGCCCTCCTTTATAAGGAAGCCTGCCTCACAGTGGCAGAAGCCTTTCGGCTTGCAAGGGACGAACCAGAGTGACTGGAAAGAAAAAAGATAGCTGCAGCCGGCACAGCGCGACCACAAGCCGAGCATGCTAGCACGCGGGTTGCACCCCAGGCAGAAATATTTGGAAATTGCACCGCAGCGGTGAACTAACGCGGAAAAATACCGCTCAGACTTTGGGAAGCAACCTACTCTTGATGAGACCTTAACCCAAGGAGTAACTGGTTATGCGAGTTCCGTCTCTTCTGGCCCTGGCGGCCGCTGGCGCCCTGCTGCTGCCCGTGGCTGCGAACGCCGGCAACTTCCCAGCCGGGAAGGAGGCCGCCTACACCGCCCAGTGCACGCAAGTGGCCGGCAGCCAGGGCGTTGACGCTGCCACCGCGAAAAAACACTGCGACTGCGGCGCACAAGCTATCAAAAAGAATTTCACCGACGCCGAGATTGCCGACCTGGACAGCCAGGATGGCGTTGACGCCAAGCTGATGCAAAAGGCCCAGACCGTGGTGAAACAGGCCTGCGCACCGAAGGGCTGAAACCTTAAAGCGGGTGATGGCCAGTGATTATTTTGCGCTGGATCAACATCCGGTGAAGGTAAAAGGCGCTACTTCCGCAGAATTAGACTATGATGTCATCTGTGCCAGACAGCTCAGGCGTCTAGGCACTTCGAAAAATTTCAAGTTTCTGGAGATTCATCCCATGTCCAATCGCCAAACCGGCACCGTCAAATGGTTCAATGATGAGAAAGGCTTCGGCTTCATCACCCCACAAGGCGGCGGCGACGACCTGTTCGTTCACTTCAAGGCCATCGAATCCGACGGCTTCAAGAGCCTGAAAGAAGGTCAGCAAGTTTCCTTCGTCGCCGAGCGCGGTCAGAAGGGCATGCAGGCTGCTCAGGTTCGTCCGGAGTAATTCGGAAGCTGTGAAAAAACCCGCCCTTGTGGCGGGTTTTTTTATGGGCGCTTACCAGGCGGCACACGCTGCTCTTTGTAGGAGCGACCTTGCCGGGGCGCCGGACCGGCAAGGCCGCTCCTACAGGGACCCCATGGGCCTTTGGAGCTGCATCAACCGCAGTTGACGCGGGTTACCTTGCCCTGCTCGTCCACGTTCAGGTTCAGGCGGTCGGAGCGGTATTCCAGGGTTACTACATCGTGCGGCTTGAGAATGCGTGCCGTCTGCGAGCCACTGCCCTTGCGCGCCTGCTCCAGCAGCTCGGCGCTGCCTGGTTTGCCGATGGCAAAATCGGCGCCGCTGGCTTCGCAGCGGCCATCGTTGCCAGCCGATGCGGCCGGTGCATCGCCACCAGCGTTGCCACCTGTGCTGCAACCAGCCAGTACAGCAGCCACCGCCAGGGTTGCCAGGTAAGCACGGGTACGGAACATGAAGCCTCCTAAATGGGTCCGGGAACTGTCTGTTCCGACAGCTCCGCTCAGTATTCGTTGCAAAACCGGTCAAGTCTGCCTGAACTCTAGCACCGAGGCGAAAAGCAATCGTGACCGGATTTTGCACAACCCCCTGCGTTTGCCATATGCTTAGCGCACGGTCACTGGCGCAAAGCCATGATTTGCTGCAAGAAGTGGAGCGCATCCCGCCTCCATCGAGCACCAGGGTCAGGTGTTCCCCCTTCGTTCCGGGCCCCCAGCGAGAGCTTTTCATGAGTACCCACAGCATCGATGCCGACATCAAGGTCAAATGGGCCGAGGGCCAGAGCGCGTACAGCCCTGGCACACCGGAAGAATTGCTGTTGATCGCCATCGACCTGTTGGTACGCGACAACGGCGCCGAGGCGGCACGCAGCTTCATCGACCAGGTGTTCGAGCGCTACGCGCCGCACGCGGCTATTCCAATCGCGCCAGACGTGCGCTGAGCAGGTCGAACAGCCCCTGGGCATTACCCTGCTCCACCCACAGCACATTCGCCGGCTGCTTGAGTACGCCGTACCAGTCGGCAATGGTCTGGCCGAAGGTCGGGCCTTCGCGGCTATCGATGCTCATATGGATGCGTCGGCCGCTGAACAGCTCAGGCTTTAACAGGTAGGCAATGACGCTGGCGTCATGCACCGGGCCGCCGGGCATGCCGTACAGCTCCATGTCGTGGGTGATGTAGGCATTGAGGATATCGACCACGCGCTTGCTGGCCTGATTGTTCACGGCTGCCAGTTGTTTCAGGCGGGCGTCGCTGGTCAGCAGCTTGTGGGTGACGTCCAGCGGCAGGTAACTGAGTTGCACACCGCTGGCCAGCACCACTTCTGCAGCGTGCGGGTCTGCGTAGAGGTTGAATTCTGCTGCCGGGGTGATGTTGCCGCCATTGAAGTGGGCGCCGCCCATGACCACCACCTCCTTGATGCCCTGGGCGATGTCCGGGCGCTGGATCAATGCCAGGGCCAGATTGGTCTGCGGGCCGAGCATGGCGACGGTGATGCTGTGCGGTTTGGCTGCGCCGAGGGCATCGACCAGGTATTGCACGGCATTACCCTGGGCCAGAGGGGCTTTCGGCTCGTGCACCTGCACACCGGTAAGGCCTTCTTCGCCATGAACGTCGGCGGCGTAGATCGGCGTGCGCACCAGTGGGCGGCCGGCGCCAGCGTACACGGGGATGTCTTCGCGCCCCGCCCATTCGCGGGCCAGGCGGGCGTTGCGTGAGGTTTTATCCAGGCGCACGTTGCCGGCCACGGTGGTGATGGCGCGGATATTGAGCTCGTCAGGCGAGGCCATGGCCAGGAACAGCGCGACCACGTCATCGGCGCCGGGGTCGGTGTCGATGATCAGGTCGATGGGGGCGGCCTGGAGGGTGGTGGCTGTGGCCATGAAGGCGATTCCTTGTAGCAGGGGCTTGAGCATAGGGGCACTCCTGTTGCCTGGGTAGAGGGTTCCGGGGCCGCGCTGCGGCCCAATCGCCGGCAAGCCAGCTCCCACAGATACAGCGCCGCCGTCGAGGCTGGTGACATCCCTGTGGGAGCTGGCTTGCCGGCGATCGGGGGCAAAGCCCCCGCCTTCAGAAAGTGACGCCGGAGATGAGGGCGATGTTGCTGTAGGGCTGGCACTCACCGGTACGCACCACCGCACGGGCACTGCGCGACAGCACCTTGAAATCTTCATGGCTAAGCCATTCGCGCTTGCCCAGCTTGCCCTTCAGTCGCTCGATCTCGACCAGCCCGGGCGGCACCACTTTATGCATTTCTTCAGCCAGTACATGCCGCTCTACCTGCAACTCGCTCAGCACTACCCGCAACACGCTGGCGAAATCCGGCAGACCGGGCGTGATGGCCAGGTCGATCATTTCCACGCCCGGCGGCACCGGCAGCCCAGCATCGCCGATTACCAGGATATCGCCATGCCCCATGCCGGCAATGACCCGCGACAGGGCAACGTTCAGCAAGGGGGTTTTCTTCATGGTGTCAGCTCCGCCAGGTAGGGAATGGACGGCTGGGCACCGGCACGGGTAACCGACAAGGCGGCGGCACGCTGGCCAAAGGCAATGGCCTCGCCCTCCTCCAGCCCCCGAACCAGCCCGGCAGCAAAGCCGCCAATGAAGGTATCGCCAGCAGCAGTGGTGTCCAGCGGTTGCACCACAGGCGCCGGGAAGTGCTGGTGGCCCTTGGCAGTCACCAGCAAGGCCCCTTGCGCGCCCAAGGTAATGATCACTTTGCCCGCCCCCAGCTGCAGCAAGCGCTCGCCAGCACGCCGGGCACCGTCCTGGTCAGTGACTGCTACCCCGGTCAGGGCTTCGGCCTCGCTTTCGTTAGGCGTGAGGTAATCGATGCGCGCAAACCAGTCCGCCGGCAAGGGGCCGGTGGCCGGCGCCGGGTTCAGGATCACCTGTTTGCCCAGTTCGTGCGCCCTCGTCAGGGTCCAGGCCACGGTGTCGGCCGGCACTTCCAGCTGGCAGATGACCACCTCGGCCGCCTGCAGCAACGCATCAAAGCGCTGTACCGACTGTGGCGTCAGCAGGCCGTTGCCGCCAGGAATGATGACAATGCAGTTCTGGCTGGCAGCATCCACGGTGATCAGTGCCACACCGCTGGACATTCCCGGGCAGGTGCTGACGCCCTGGCAGTCGATGCCCTCGACATACAAGGCCCGGTGCAGTTGCCGGCCATAGTCATCGTCACCCACGTTGCCGATCATCGCCACGCTGCCGCCCAGCCGTGCCACCGCCACGGCCTGGTTGGCGCCCTTGCCGCCCGGCACGGTGAAAAAGCTTTCGCCGGGGAGTGTTTCGCCGGCCCGGGGCAGGCGCTGGGCGCGGGCCACCAGGTCCATATTGAGGCTGCCGACCACCACAACCTTGGCATTCATGACGTTTCCTTAGCGTTAGCGGTAATCGTTGAACAGGTCCGGGCGCGGCCCGGTGGACTCACGCAGCACGATGCGCGGGGCAACAATGCGTTGCTCCGCCGCGCCTTGCCGGGGTGTTCCTATACGTGTCAGCAACAGTGAGGCGGCACTCTCGCCCAGCTCGCGAATCGACTGGCCCACGGTGGTCAACGGCGGATACACGTAGCGGCTCAGTTCGATGTCGTCGAAGCCGATCACCGACAGCTCGCCGGGCACGCTGATATTGCGTTCGGCCGCAGCACGCAGCACGCCAAAGCCGATCATGTCGTTGCCGGCAAAAATCGCCGTGGGCCGCTTGCCCTCCAGTACTTGCGCTGCTGCGGCATGCCCACCCGGGCTGGTGAAGTCGCAGTGCAGCACACGGCTGCCCAGCACCGGCACGCCGACTTCGGCCATGGCACGGCGGAAGCCGTTCAGGCGCAGCTGGGTAACCCCGGTTTCGGCGGGGCCGCCAATATAGGCGACATCGCGGTGGCCAAGCTCCAGCAGATGCTGGGTGGCCAGGTAGGCGCCTTGCTCGTGATCGATGCGCACCAGGTCGGCATCGACGCCCTCCAGTTCACGGTCGACGATAACCATCGGCGTGCGTACGCAGGCCAGGCTTTGCAGCAGGTCGCTGTCCTGGCCCACCGAGGCCACCACCAGGCCATCGATACGCTTCTCCAGCAGCACGCGCAGGTAACTGCGCTGCTTCTGTGGGTTGTCGTCCGAGTTGCACAAAATCACGCAATAGCCGTTGCGTTCGCAGGCGTCTTCAATGCCCCTTGCCAGCTCGGCGAAGTACGGGTTGACGCTGTTGGGCACCAGCAGGCCGATGGTGGCTGTGCTGCGCGCCTTCAGTGAACGCGCCACCGCGCTGGGCACGTAGTCCAGCTCGATAATGGCGGCTTCAACCTTCTGCCGCACGTGTTCGCTCACCGGCCGGGTCTTGTTCAGTACATGGGACACGGTCGTGTAGGAAATGCCCGCCAGTGCCGCGACGTCTTTGATGGTTGCCATATTGTCAGTTCCGCCGGGCTGCACGCCGGCTGCGGTAAGTGTCGAGCACCACGGCGATGACGATCACCGCCCCGGTGATGATGCGTTTGGTCGGCTCACTGGCGCCAATCTGGGCCAGCCCGGCGGCCAGTACGGAGATGATCAGTACGCCAAAGAAGGTGCTGATGACCGAGCCACGCCCGCCCATCAGGCTGGTGCCGCCGATCACCACGGCGGCGATCACCTGCAGCTCCAGGCCGGAGCCGGCATTGGGGTCGGCCGCCTCCAGGCGTGATATCTGGAACAGCGCAGCCAGGCCTGCCAGCAGCCCCATCAGGGCGAACACCAGCACTTTGTACGGGCGCGGGTCGATACCTGCCAGGCGTACCGCCTCTTCATTGGTACCGATGCCGATCAGGTAGCGGCCGAACACTGTGCGGGTCAGCACCAGATGGGCCAGTACGATCACCAGCAAGGCGATGATGAACGCTGGCGAAATACCAAAGGCAACCGGGTTGGAAAACCACGCATAGGCATCGCCGATATAGGCGGTGCGCGAGTCGGTGAGCTGGTAGGCCAGGCCGCGGGCCATTTCCAGCACGCCAAGCGAGACGATGAACGACGGAATACGCCAGGCCACGGTAACGCCGCCGGTAATGCTGCCGGCCAGTGCGGCCACGGCCATGCCCAGCAGCGCCGACGGCAGCGGGTCCCAGCCCCAGCCGAGGATGGCCACACTCACGGCAGAAGCCGCCAGGGCCAGCACCGAGCCCACCGACAGGTCGATGCCGCCGATGATCAGCACAAAGGTCATGCCCACCGCCAGCACCATCAGGTCGGGGATCTGATTGGCCAGGGTACTGAAGGTGTTGTACGACCAGAAGTGGCTGCTCAGGAACGAGAACAACACGATCATCGCCAGCAAGGCGCCGGCCAGGCCCAGGTAGGTGCCCAGGCCAAAGTAGGTGCCACTGCGGCGCGCAGGGGCGGCGCCTTGGCTATCGAGCGGGGTGGTTTTCATGCGTCCATCCTGGGGGCTGCATCGTGCAGCAGTGCGTCACGTTTCTGATAACCGGCAAAGGCTGCGGCCAGCAGCTGGTCCTGGCTCCAATGATCACGGTCGAAGGTGTCGATCAGGCGACCGGCCGACAGCACGGCGATGCGGTCGCAAATCAGCATCAGCTCGCGCAGGTCGCTGGACACCACCACCAGCGCCTTGCCCTGGCGCGCCAGTTCGGCCAGCAGGCCATAGATGTCGAACTTGGCACCCACGTCGATGCCTCGGGTGGGCTCGTCGAACAGCAGCACCTGGCAGTCACGCTCCAGCCAGCGGCCAATCACCACCTTCTGCTGGTTGCCGCCAGACAGCTCGCCCACAACCTGGTGGGCGCCGGCGCTGCGAATGCGCATGGCCTGGATCTGGCGCTCGGCCAAGGCCTGCTCTGCCTGGCCGTCAAGCACGCCAGCGCGTGACACCGCGCCCAGGTTGCCCAAGGCGATGTTGGCGCTGATCGACTGCGTCAGCAGCAGGCCCTCGCCTTTGCGGTCTTCGGTAATCAGCGCGATACCCGCCTTTACGGCAGCCTTGGGCGAGTCAATGGTGACGGTTTGTAGTGGTTGGCCGAGCGCGATGCTGCCACTGTCGGCACGGTCGGCGCCGTAGATCAGCCGCAACAGCTCGGTACGGCCGGCACCAATCAGGCCGGATATGCCGAAGATCTCCCCTGCCCTGACCTCAAACGACACCTCGCGCACCTTGTCAGCACGGCTGAGCTTGTCGACCTTGAGCAGCGGCGCACCGATCTGCCGGCGGCCCAGGTCGATATGCTCGCCCAGCTCGCGGCCGACCATCAGGTTGACCAGTTCGGCGCTGCTGTAGCGCTGGATGGGCTCGTCGCACACCAGCTTGCCGTCGCGCAGTACCACGATGCGCTGGGCCACGCGCTGTAATTCCTCGAGGCGATGGGAGATATAAACGATGGCCACGCCCCGCTCGCGCAGGCGCTCGATCTGGGTAAACAGCAACTCCACCTCGCGCGCAGTGAGCATGGCGGTGGGCTCGTCGAAGATCAGCACATGGCAGTCGCCGATCAGGTTGCGGGCAATCTCGACCATCTGCTGATGGCCGATGCCCAGCTCGCCGACCGGGGTATCCGGGTCGATGGCATCGAGCCCGACCTGGGCCATGGCGGCGGTGGCCAGCTGGCGCAGGCGCTTGTGGCTGATCCAGCCAAAACGGCTTGGCAGGTTGTCGAGAAACAGGTTTTCCGCCACGGTCAGCGTCGGCAGCAGGTTCAGCTCCTGCATCACCATGCGCACCCCTAGGCGCTCGGCCTCGCTGCGGCTACCGGGTGCGTAGGCCTGGCCGCGGTAAGTCATGTGCCCGGTGGTGGGTACCTCCAGGCCGCTAATGAGCTTGGACAGCGTACTCTTGCCCGCGCCGTTCTCGCCGGTCAGGGCCAGCACTTCGCCGGCGCGCAGGCTCAGGCTGACCTCGCCGAGCACGGGCTGGGCGTAGGTCTTGCCCAGCCCGCTGGCGGTCAGCACCACTTCATTGGCCGATGCAGCCATGGCCGTTTCTCCTGGCAGCGTCAGGGCTTCTTGGTGATGAGTTCGACCGGGGTCTGGATGACGTTGTCGGCATCCACATCCGGTTTCTCGCCCTTGACCATTTTCAGCGCAGCCTGGATCCCGTACACCGCCTGCTGGCTGGCGGCCTGATCGAGGGTGGCAAGCACGCGACCATCGGCAAGCATCGGCTTGATGGCGTTGATGTTGTCATAGCCCACCACTTGCACCTGGCCGGTCTTGCCGGCGGCGCGCACGGCCGACACGGCGCCCAGGGCCATGCTGTCGTTGCCGGCCAGCAAGGCTTTCAGCTCGGGGTATTCGTTGAGCATGGCGGCGGCGACGGCGTTGCCTTTGTCGATTTCCCAATTGCCGCTTTGTACCGAGACGATTTTCATCTGCGCGGCATCCATGGCGTCCTTGAAGCCGGCGGTGCGCTGCTGGGCGTTGGTGGTGGTCGGCACCCCTTCGATGATGCCCACCTGGTCGCCGGCCTTGAGCTTCTCGTTGGCCAGGTAGTCGCCGACCAGGCGCGCGCCTTTACGGTTGTCGGGGCCAACGAACGGCACGCTGATGCCTTTGCTCTTGAGCAGATCAGGGTCCAGGCGGTTGTCGATGTTGATCACCACCACGCCCTGGTCCATGGCCTTCTTCACCACCGACACCAGCGCCTTGGAATCAGCCGGGGCAATCACCAGCGCCTTGGCGCCGGCATTGACCATCTGCTCGACAATGCGGATCTGTTCGCCAGTGTCGGTCTCGTTCTTGATGCCGTTGGCGACCAGGTCGAATTCGTTGGCGTGGGTTTTCTGGTAGTCCTTGGCGCCGTCTTCCATGGTGCGGAAGAATTCGTTGGCCAAAGACTTCATCACCAGGGCGACCTTGGGCTTGTCTTCGGCCTGGGCGGCAGACAATGACAGGGCGAGGGAAAGAGAGGAAACGACAGCGAGGGCCAGCAGACGACCGGGGAACGGCAGTTTCATGGACGATGACTCCGAATCTTGTGTTTTTTATCGGATCGCAAACGTTTGCGTTGACTAACTATGGAAACAGGACCGCGGTTTGTCAAATCCGTTTGGCTTTCGGAGGCCAAGCACTGCTGTGGCCGATTATGCAGATTTTTCCGGAAAACCGAACACCTTTTCCTATTCTTGTTCGGAATTGCGAATGGAAAACTGCCCCTTGTAGGAGCGGCCTTGTGTCGCGATGGGCTGCGCAGCAGTCCCGGCATTGTGTGCTGAAGCCAGCATTCTGGGGCTGCTGCGCAGCCCATCGCGACGCAAGGCCGCTCCCACACAAAGAGCCGTCCGCGCAAGCTGGTACGAAACATGCCTGCAACCCTGCGCGACTCAATAACTATCTCACTAGGAAGAGAGAGAACAATAACGATGAATGCCGCACTTAAAACCTTCGCCCCCAGCGCACTCGCCCTGCTGCTGATCCTGCCAACCACCGCCTCTGCCAAAGAAGCCGAAACCCAGCAGAAGCTGGCCAACGTGGTCATCCTCGCCACTGGCGGCACCATCGCCGGCGCCGGCGCCAGCGCGGCCAAAAGCGCCACCTACCAGGCTGCCAAGCTGGGCATCGACAAGCTGATTGCCGGCGTGCCGGAACTGGCCGACATCGCCAACGTACGCGGCGAGCAGGTGATGCAGATCGCCTCTGAAAGCATTACCAACGAGGACTTGCTCAAGCTCGGCAAGCGGGTTGCCGAACTGGCCGAGAGCAAGGACGTCGACGGCATCGTCATTACCCACGGCACCGACACTCTCGAAGAAACCGCCTACTTCCTCAACCTGGTGGAAAAGACCGACAAGCCAATCGTGGTGGTCGGCTCGATGCGCCCGGGCACCGCCATGTCTGCTGACGGCATGCTCAACCTGTACAACGCCGTGGCCGTGGCCGGCGACAAGCAGTCGCGCGGCAAGGGCGTGCTGGTGACCATGAACGACGAGATCCAGTCGGGCCGTGACGTGAGCAAGTCGGTCAACATCAAGACCGAAGCCTTCAAGAGCGCCTGGGGCCCGATGGGCATGGTGGTGGAAGGCAAATCCTACTGGTTCCGCCTGCCGGCCAAGCGCCACACGGTCAATTCCGAGTTCGACATCAAGCAGATCAGCAGCCTGCCACAGGTGGACATTGCCTATGGCTATGGCAACGTGACCGACACCGCCTACAAAGCACTGGCGCAGAACGGTGCCAAGGCGCTGATCCATGCCGGTACCGGCAACGGTTCGGTGTCGTCGCGGGTGGTGCCGGCGTTGCAGGAGCTGCGCAAGAACGGCGTGCAGATCATCCGCTCGTCGCACGTCAACCAGGGTGGTTTCGTGCTGCGCAACGCCGAACAGCCGGATGACAAGAACGACTGGGTGGTGGCCCACGACCTGAACCCGCAAAAGGCGCGGATTCTGGCGATGGTCGCCATGACCAAGACCCAGGACAGCAAAGAGCTGCAGCGGATTTTCTGGGAGTACTGAGTACCTCGCCGCCATCCCCTGTAGGAGCGGCCTTGTGCCGCGAATGGGCTGCGAAGCGGCCCCAGGATTTGAGCTTCGCCGCAGAAATCGCCGGGGCTGCTGTGCAGCCCATTTGCGGCACAAGGCCGCTCCTACAAGATCAGAAGAACGTTATGGCGCGATGCGTTTCAGGTCATTCAGCAACGCCATCAGTTGCTGCAGCTTCTCTTCACCAAACTGCGCCTGAATCTTCTGGTAGTTGGCCTCCATCCCTTCCTTCATCGAGGCAAAGCACGCCTCCCCGCCTTCGGTCAGGCTGACGAACACCCGCCGTTGGTCCTGCGCCGCCTTTTGCCGCCGCACCAGCCCGTCACGCTCCAGCCGCCCCAGCACCCCGGTCATGCTCGGCTTGAGGATGCAGGCCAGCTCCGCCAGCTGGTAATTCTCCAGCTCACCCTGCTGCTTGAGGATGCGGATTACCCGCCATTGCTGCTCGGTCAGGTCGTGCTCATTCAGCAGCGGCCTGAAAAATGCCATCGCGGCTTCGCGAGCCTGCAAAAGGCTTAGCGTGAGCGAAGGTTGTGTCTTGGTCATGGTCAAGCCTGTGGTTTTTCTCAATTCACAAATTTAAGGGCATGCAGGCTGGAAAGTGCAATCTGTTCCACGGAAAACCCATTCAGGCCACGCGCCTCAGCTGCCACCATCCGGTACAAACAACAACAGCAACCGGGTGAGCCAACTTGGCCATATCACTGCAATGCGGCCTGCCGCTGCCGGTACTCCCCGGGCGTGAGCTTGGCGTAGCGATTGAAGAAGCGGCTGAAATAGGCCGGGTCCTTGAAGCCGAGCTGGTAACAGATTTCGTTGGCCGTGCTACCGGAAAACAACAGCAAACGCTTGGCCTCCTGCATCAGCCGTTCCAGCACCAGGCGTTTGGACGGCAGGTCGGCGATGCGCCGGCATACATCGTTCAGCCGCGCCTCGGTGACGCCGATCTGCTGCGCGTAGCGGGCCAGCGGCCAATGCTCCAGGTAATGCGCTTCGATCAGCGCATTGAAACGGTGAAAGATCTTCAAGTCTTCATGCCGCGCCGGGGTCGATTCCAGCGAGTGGGGGCACAAGCGCAGCAAGCTGATCATGATCAACCGGGTCAGCGACTGCAACGCCGCCTCGCGCCCTGGTTGCTGCGTGGCAAATTCATCGCTCAATGCTTCCAGCCAGCCTTGCAGGCGCTGCGCCTCGGCCTTGAATTCGGCCGGCAGGTTGCCCAGCGCCACACAGGCCGGCTGCACCTGCATGCCTGCCGGCAGCAGGCTGGCATCGGCTTCGATCAGTTGCCACACCAGTTGCTGGCGTACGGTCAGCACATGCCCATCGCTGTCAGCTTCGGTGACGAACGCGTGGGCGACCGTGGGCGGTGTGAGGAAGAACATCGGCCCTGCCTCGATGTACTGCTGGTCGTCCAGATACACCCGCACCGTCCCCGACTTCACGTAATGCACCTGGAAGAACCGGTCATGCCGGTGCACCGGCATATTGCGCCCGAAAAAGCCCGCCAGGTTGCCCAGCCGGTCGTAATGCACCTCGCTGTCGCTGTAGCGCTGGTCGTACACCTGGCCGATGTTGATGTTCGGTATCGGATGCCGGTCGCTCATGGCTGCTTGCTCGCAAATCGATTGACCCTGTTGACGATGGCCCATGGTGCCTTGCCTTGCCGGCAGGCGCCACTGGCCACCCCTTGACCATCGTTAACATATTAACTATAACATTAACACATTAACGAAATCCGCAGGACGGCCACCGCCCTGCACTGCCAGGAGAAGAGCATGAGCCATGCCCTGCATGACGTTGCCAGCGGCACCCTGTTCGGCGTCGCGCTGAACTACCAGGGTTTGCTGCAGCAGTACCAAGCGGCGTTCGTCGCAGCACCGTACAAGCAACTGCCGGTCAAGCCGGTGTTGTTCGTCAAAACCCCGAACACCCACAACCGGCATGAAGGCCAGGTGGTGTTCCCGGCCGGCGTGCAGCGCGTGCAACCCGGCCCGGCGCTGGGCGTGGTGATTGGCAAGGACGCCAGCCGCGTCAGCGTGGCGCAAGCCCTGGAGCATGTGGTGGGCTACACCATCGTCAACGAAGTGAGCCTGCCCGAAGACAGCTACTACCGCCCGGCAGTCAAGGCCAAGTGCCGTGATGGTTTTTGCCCGGTCGGCCCTGAACTGGTGCCCGCCAGCCAAGTGGCCAACCCCGATGCCCTGGGCCTGCGCCTGTATGTGAATGGCGAACTGCGCCAGCACAACAACACCGCCAACTGCGTACGCACGGTGGCGCAGCTGATTGCCGAAATCAGCGAGTTCATGACCCTGCACGCCGGCGACATCCTGATCACCGGCACCCCCGAGGGCCGCGTCGATGTACAGCCAGGTGACCGCGTCGACATCGAGATCGACGGCCTGGGCAAGCTGACCAACTACATCGTCGCCGAGTGAGGAATTACCTGTGAAACACGCCCGTATCCAGTTCGACGGCCAGGCCCACGATGTCACCGTCGAAGACGATCACTTGCGCCTGGCCGACGGCCGCCTGGTGCATCAGGACCAGGTCACCTGGCTGCCACCCGCCACCGGCAGCATGTTCGCCCTGGGCCTGAACTACGCCGACCACGCCAGGGAGCTGGCCTTCGCGCCGCCCACCGAACCGTTGGCTTTCATCAAGTCGCCAGGCACCTACACCGGCCACAACCAGGTCACCTGGCGCCCGGACAGCGTCGAATACATGCACTACGAGTGCGAGCTGGTGGCGGTGATCGGCAAAGCGGCGAAGAACGTCAAGCGTGAGGACGCCCTGGCCTACGTTGCCGGCTACACCGTGTGTAACGACTACGCCATCCGCGACTACCTGGAGAACTACTACCGCCCCAACCTGCGGGTGAAAAACCGCGACGCCACCACCCCGGTCGGCCCATGGATCGTCGATGCGGCCGATGTGCCGGACGTCAGAAACCTGAAGCTGCGTACCTGGATCAACGGTGAGCTGAAGCAGGAAGGCACCACGGCGGACATGATCTTCGACATCCCGCACCTCATCGAATACTTCTCCAGCTTCATGACCCTGCAACCGGGCGACATGATCGCCACCGGTACGCCAGAAGGCCTGGCCGATGTGGTGCCGGGTGATGAAGTGGTGGTGGAAGTGGAAGGCGTCGGTCGCCTGGTCAACCGTATCGTCAGCGAAGCTGACTTCTTCAAGAACAACAAGGCATGAGCAGCATGATCAAGCACTGGATCAACGGCCGTGAGGTCGAGAGCAAAGACACCTTCATCAACTACAACCCGGCCACCGGCGACGCCATCTGTGAAGTCGCCAGCGGTGGCGCCGAGGAAGTGGCCCAGGCGGTGGCTGCGGCCAAGGAAGCCTTCCCCAAGTGGGCCAACACCCCGGCCAGGGAACGTGCCCGGCTGATGCGCAAGCTGGGTGAGCTGATCGAGCAGAACGTGCCGAAACTGGCCGAGCTGGAAACCCTCGACACTGGCTTGCCGATCCACCAGACCAAGAACGTGCTGATCCCGCGTGCCTCGCACAACTTCGACTTCTTCGCCGAAGTGTGCACGCGCATGGATGGCCACACCTACCCGGTCGACGACCAGATGCTCAACTACACCCTGTACCAGCCGGTGGGTGTGTGCGGCCTGGTAAGCCCATGGAACGTGCCGTTCATGACCGCCACCTGGAAGACTGCGCCGTGCCTGGCGCTGGGCAACACCGCCGTGCTGAAGATGAGCGAGCTGTCGCCGCTGACCGCCAACGAACTGGGCCGCCTGGCTGGAGAAGCCGGCATCCCCAACGGCGTGCTGAACGTGATTCAGGGTTACGGCGCTACCGCCGGCGATGCACTGGTCCGCCACCCCGATGTGCGCGCCATTTCCTTCACCGGCGGCACCGCCACCGGCAAGAAGATCATGCAGACCGCTGGCCTTAAAAAGTACTCGATGGAACTGGGCGGCAAGTCGCCGGTGCTGATCTTCGAGGACGCCGACCTGGAACGTGCACTGGACGCCGCGCTGTTCACCATCTTCTCGCTGAACGGCGAACGCTGCACCGCCGGCAGCCGCATCTTCATCCAGGAAAGCGTGTACCCGCAGTTTGTCGCCGAGTTTGCGGCGCGCGCCAAGCGCCTGATCGTAGGTGACCCGACCGACCCGAAAACCCAGGTTGGCTCGATGATCACCCAGCAGCACTACGACAAGGTTACCGGCTACATCCGCATTGGCATCGAAGAAGGTGCGCGCCTGGTCGCCGGGGGCCTGGAGCGCCCGGCCAACCTGCCGGCGCACCTGGCCAAAGGGCAGTTCATCCAGCCCACCGTGTTCGCCGACGTGAACAACAAGATGCGCATTGCCCAGGAAGAAATCTTCGGCCCGGTGGTGTGCCTGATCCCGTTCAAGGACGAAGCCGAGGCGCTGCAACTGGCCAACGACACCGAGTACGGCCTGGCCTCGTACATCTGGACCCAGGACATCGGCAAGGCCCATCGGCTGGCGCGGGGCATCGAGGCTGGCATGGTGTTCATCAACAGCCAGAACGTGCGCGACCTGCGCCAGCCGTTCGGCGGCGTGAAAGGTTCCGGGACCGGGCGTGAGGGTGGGCAGTACAGCTTCGAGGTCTTTGCAGAGATCAAGAACGTGTGTATTTCCATGGGTAGCCACCACATCCCGCGCTGGGGCGTATGACCTGATCCTGCAAGGCTGATGCTGTCCCTGTAGGAGCGGCCTTGTGCCGCTCCTACAAGGGACCGGGTCAGCCCCAAAACAACAACAGCGTCTTATCGGAGACCCCCATGGGCAAACTCGCTCTCACTGCCAAGATTACCCATGTACCGTCCATGTACATGTCCGAACTGCCAGGCCCGCGCCAAGGCTTTCGCCAGGCGGCCATCGACGGGCATCACGAAATCAGCCGCCGTTGCCGTGAGCTGGGCGTGGACACCATCGTCGTGTTCGACACCCACTGGCTGGTCAACGCCAACTACCACGTGCTGTGCGGGCCTCATTTCGAGGGCGTGTACACCAGCAACGAACTGCCGCACTTCATCAGCAACATGCCCTACGCATTCCCCGGCAACCCCGAACTGGGCAAGCTGCTGGCCGAAGAGTGCAACCGCTTCAACGTCGAAACCATGGCCCACCACGCCACCACCCTCGCCCCGGAATACGGCACCCTGGTGCCCATGCGCTACATGAACCAGGACCAGCACTTCAAAGTGGTCTCGGTCTCGGCACTGTGCACCTCGCACTACCTGGCCGACAGTGCCCGCCTGGGCTGGGCCATGCGCAAGGCAGTAGAAGACCACTACGACGGCACTGTGGCATTCCTGGCCAGCGGCTCGCTGTCCCATCGCTTTGCGCAGAACGGCCAAGCGCCGGACTTCGCCACCAAGGTGTGGAGCCCGTTCCTCGAAACCCTCGACCACCGTGTGGTGCAAATGTGGCAGCACGGCGAGTGGGAAGCGTTCTGCGGGATGCTGCCGGAGTACGCCGCCAAAGGCCACGGTGAAGGTTTCATGCACGACACGGCAATGCTGCTGGGTGCGCTGGGCTGGTCCGATTACGACGGCAAGGCCGAAGTGGTAACGCCCTACTTCGGCTCTTCCGGCACCGGCCAGATCAACGCGATCTTCCCGGTCACCCCGCAGGACGGTGGCGCCATCCCCGCTGCCCAGGCCGCCAACCCGGCCGCCGGGGTGCCCACCAGCCGCCTGTAACCCACCCGTTCGCGGCTGGTCGCCCTGGCGGGTGGCCAGCCGCCCCTCATCGAGGAGGCCCCCATGCCACATCTGGTTCTGCTCTACACCCCCGACCTTGAAACCGACGCCGACATCCCGGGCCTGTGCCGGGCCCTGGCCGACACCATGCTCGAACAGCGTGATGGTGAAGGCAAAGCCGTGTTCCCCACCGGCGGTACCCGCGTGCTGGCCTACCCCGCCGCCCATTGCGCGGTGGCCGACGGCAAAGGCGAATACGGCTTCCTGTACGCCAACCTGCGCATGGCCACCGGCCGTAGCGCCGAGGTGCACAAAGCCGTGGGCGACAGCTTGCTGGCGGTGTTGAAAGCCCGCCTGGACCCACTGCTGCAGCAACGCCCGATCGGCATCACCGTGCAGATCGACCACAGCACCGCCCAGGTCTACGACGCCAAGCACAGCACCTTGCACCCCCTGTTCAACCGCTAGCGCACCGGCTTAAAACCAAGCCCTCCCCGACTCATTACAGAACAAGTACAAAAACATGAGCACACTCGAACACGCCTCGCCGCGCGAGGCACACGTTGACCGGGCCGCCAGTACCCATCGGGCAGTCACCTGGCGGCTGATGCCGCTACTGCTGGTGTGCTACCTGTTCGCCCACCTGGACCGCATCAACATCGGCTTCGCCAAGATGCAGATGAGCCAGGACTTGCACTTGTCCGACACGGTCTATGGCCTGGGCGCCGGGCTGTTCTTCATTGCCTATGCGCTGTTCGGCGTCCCCAGCAACCTGATGCTCGACCGCGTTGGCCCACGCCGCTGGATCGCCTGCCTGATGGTGGTATGGGGGCTGTTGTCGACCAGCATGCTGCTGATCGAAAGCAGCAGCGCCTTCTACCTGTTGCGCTTTGCCCTGGGCGCGGCCGAGGCCGGGTTCTTCCCCGGTATCCTGGTCTACCTCAACCGCTGGTACCCGGCCGGGCGCCGCGCCCAGGTCACCGCGCTGTTCGCCATTGCCGTGCCGTTGGCCGGAGTGGTCGGCGGGCCGATGTCCGGGGCCATCCTGGCCTTCATGCACGACACGGGCGGGCTGCGTGGCTGGCAGTGGATGTTCCTGCTCGAAGGCGCGCCAGTGGTGCTGCTGGGCCTGGTGGTGCTGGCCGTTTTGCCGGAGCACTTCGAGCGGGTGAGCTGGTTGAATGAGCAGCAGAAAGCCACACTGCGCGCGCAATTCGGTGAGGAAGAACAGCGCAAGCCAGTAACCTCGTTCGGCGCCATTTTCGCCAGCCGGGCGCTGTGGCTGCTGGTGGCGGTGTATTGCGCGGTAATGCTGGCGGTCAACACCCTGGCGTTCTGGATGCCAAGCCTGATTCACAGTGCCGGGGTGGCCAGCGACGCCAGTGTCGGCCTGCTCAGCGCTGTGCCGTACGTGGCCGGTTGCATGTTCATGCTGGCGTGTGGGCGCTCCAGCGACCGCCACCGCGAGCGCCGCTGGCACTTGTGCGTACCCCTGCTGATGGCCGCCGCCGGCATTGCCATTGCCGCGATTGCGCCCGGGCAGGCGGTGCCGGTACTGGCTGGCCTGGTATTGGCCGGCATGGGCGCCAGTGCTGCGCTGCCGATGTTCTGGCAACTGCCGCCGGCGTTCCTCAACGCCCGCACCCAGGCCGCCGGCATTGCCCTGATCAGCTCACTGGGCAGCATCGCCTCGTTCTTCACGCCCTACTTCATCGGCTGGGTGCGCGACACCACCCACAGCGCCAGCCTGGCCCTGTACGTACTCGCCGTATTCATCGCCCTCGGCGGCCTGCTGGTGCTGCGCACCCACGCTGCCATCGTCAACCCTTGAATCAAGAGACCGCCCCCATGCTAGACAACGCTTTCATCCAGCACGCCGCCGAACGCCTCGACCAGGCCGAACGCTGCCGCGAGCAAGTGCGCCAGTTCTCGCTGGAGCAACCGGCAATCACCATCGAAGACGCCTACGCCATCCAGCGCGCCTGGGTGGCAAAAAAGATCGCCGCCGGGCGCAAGCTGGTGGGCCACAAGATCGGCCTGACCTCGCGCGCAATGCAGGTGTCGTCGAACATCACCGAGCCCGACTACGGCGCCTTGCTCGACGACATGCTGTTCGACGAAGGCAGCGACATCCCGTTCGAGCGCTTCATCGTGCCGCGCGTTGAAGTGGAGTTGGCGTTCATCCTCGGCAAGCCGCTCAAAGGCCCGAACGTCACCGTTTTCGATGTACTGGACGCCACCGAGTGGGTAATCCCGGCGCTGGAGATCATTGACGCGCGCATCCAGCAGGTGGACCCGCAAACTCAGGCCACCCGCAAGGTGTTCGACACTATCTCCGACAACGCTGCAAACGCCGGCGTGGTCATGGGCGGCCGGGCTGTGCGCCCCACCGAGATCGACCTGCGCAAGGTGCCGGCGGTGCTCTACCGCAATGGCGTGATCGAGGAGTCCGGGGTCAGCGCCGCCGTGCTCAACCACCCGGCCAAAGGCGTTGCCTGGCTGGCCAACAAGCTGGCGCCGTACGACGTCACCCTGCAGCCCGGCCAGATCATCCTTGGGGGTTCGTTCACCCGCCCGGTCGCCGCTCGCCCAGGTGACACCTTCCACGTCGACTACGACATGCTCGGCTCCATTGCCTGCCGCTTCGTTTAAGGACCTGCCCATGGACATGCCCATCAACCACTTCAAGCAACGCCTGCGCAGCGGTGAACCGCAAATCGGCCTGTGGCTCGGCCTGGCCGATGCCTACTGCGCCGAGCTGGCCGCCAATGCCGGTTTCGACTGGCTGCTGATCGACGGCGAGCACGCGCCCAACGACCTGCGCGGCATGCTCGGCCAGTTGCAGGCGGTGGCGCCCTACCCCAGCCAGGCGGTGATCCGCCCGGTGATCGGCGATACCGCGCTGATCAAGCAGGTGCTGGATATCGGCGCACAGACCTTGCTTGTGCCGATGGTCGAAAGTGCCGAGCAGGCGCGTCAGCTGGTCAAGGCCATGCATTACCCGCCCAAGGGCATTCGCGGGGTGGGCAGCGCGCTGGCGAGGGCTTCACGCTGGAACAACATCCCCGGCTACCTGGACCACGCCGATGAGCAGATGTGCCTGCTGGTGCAGATCGAGAACAAGGAAGGCCTGGCCAACCTGGACGAGATCGTTGCGGTGGAAGGTGTGGATGGCGTGTTCATCGGGCCTGCGGACCTGAGTGCGGCCATGGGGCATCGTGGCAACCCCGGGCACCCGGAGGTGCAGGCGGCGATCGAGGACGCCATCGTGCGCATCGGCAAAGCGGGCAAAGCCGCCGGCATTCTCAGTGCCGATGAGAAGCTGGCGCGACGCTACATCGAGCTGGGTGCGGCGTTTGTCGCGGTGGGTGTGGATACCACGGTGCTGATGCGCGGGCTGCGCGAGCTGGCGGGGAAGTTCAAAGGTACAGTGGTAGTCCCCAGTACCGGGGGTGGTGTCTACTGAGGCTTCTGGTTGGATGGCACCGGCTTTGCCGGTGTTCGCGGCTAAAGCCGCTCCCACAGGGACCGCGCCGTAGTTGCTACTGGCGCTGGACCTGTGGGAGCGGGTTCACCCGCGAACACCGGCACAGCCGGTGCCATCCAAAGCAATGTTCAGATGTTGATAAGCGCCTTGAGCACGGTCTTGAAAGTCTTCAGCTGCTGTTCACTGAACTGCCCGAACACCTTGTCCTGCTGTTCCCGGGCAATGGTCCACAACGCCTCGGTCTCGTCCACGCCCTTCACCGACAACCGCACACGCCCCTCGTCATCGGCAATCAGCCCTTTGCGCTTGAGGTTGGCCACCGCTTCCTCGATCTCCCGCGCCGGCATCGCCACTTCGCGTTGCAGGTCGTTCAGGCTCAGGCCCGCATCGTTCTCCAGCACCATCAGCATGCGTGCCTCGCTGGTGCGCAGGCCGGTGCACAGCTGGCGTGGCTGGTAGTCAGCCTGGTAGGCACGCAACGCCTGGGTCATCAGGTAGTACAGGTTGTGCTGTAGGCGGCCCTGGAAGTGGCTGCTCGGTGCCTGCCCCTCTGCGCGTTGGGTCATGCGGGTATGCGGCAGCACCATTGAATAGGCGCCCTGGTGGTAGAGCAGCGGCGAGCGGCCAAAGTCATCAAAGGCCACCACCTTGCCTACCAGGATCCAGTGATCGCCACCGTCCAGTTGCTGGTACTTTTCACACTCGAAGCGCGCCGCGCAATCGGCGAACAATGGCGCGCCGCCAGTGCCGGTCTCGTAGTCGATACCCGCAAAGCGGTCTTCCTTTGGCCGGGCGAAGTTGTTGGACAGGTCGATCTGGTCCGCTGCCAGAATGTTCACGGCAAAGTGCGAGGCCTCTTCGAACACTTCATGGCTGGTGGAGCGCTTGTCGATGCTCCACAGGATCAACGCCGGGTCCAGCGACACCGAGTTGAAGCTGTTGGCGGTAACGCCGACCTTGCGGCCACTGGGGCCGGCGGCAGTCACCACGGTCACGCCGGTGGCGAAATTGCCCAAGGCGCGGCGGAAGGCACGTGAATCGAAGGTTTCATTGGACATGCAAGACTCCCGGGCAGGCCTGGCAGCCTGCCCTGTTTGTTGTTGTGCTTGTAAGGGATGGGGGCAAACAGGTGGCGGCTCAGACCATCGCCGGGTCAGGCTCCAGGCCCATCAGCTCGCGGCCGAGGATTTGCGAACACACGTCGTAATCGGTGTAGGCATGAGCGCCGGTCATGTGCGAATCGCGGAACAACCGCTGCAGTTCGTTGCTCTCGAACCAGGCGCCACCACCGGCCGCTTCCATCAGGCGGTCGACGGCCTGGATGCACATCTTCACGGCGTAGCCCTGGTTGGTACGCCAGAAGGCCAGCGTGCTACGCGACGGGTATTCGTGGCGGGCGCTGTGCTCGGCAATCTCGTCCCAGCTCTTTTCCAGCAGTGCCCGGGCGGCAGCCACCTGGTGGGTCGACTCGGCCAGGCGCATCAGCGCAGGAGTGGCGGCGCCCACGGCAGCACCAGTGTAGGCACGCACCCGGTTACGGGTTTTCTCGCGGAACACCTCCAGCATGCGCTCGGCAACGCCCAGGCTGACCGTGGAGAAGCCGCTGGCAAAATACGGGCGATACGGGGCGAAGAAAATCTTGCTGTCGGGGTACAAGCCAAAGCCCGCCGACTTGCCCTCCATCATGTCCTTGGCCTTCTGGATACGGTGCTCGGGCACGAAGGCGTCACGCACTATCAAGGTCTTGCTACCACTGCCGCGCATGCCCACGGCATACCAGTCATCACGGATTTCATAGTCGCTGCGAGGCAGGACGGCGAAGCAGTAATCCTGAGCGCCTTCGGCATTCTTGCGGCGGAAACCGAGAATCGCCCATTCGGCGTGATCGCAACCGGAACTCCAGCCCATTTCGCCGCTGAACGACACGCCACCCTCAACCTCTTCGGTGCGGCCGAACGGCGCGATGCTGCTGCTGGCTGTAGCATCCGGGTCGGTGCCCCATACCTCTTGCTGTAGCTTGGGCGAGAACATTGCCATCTGGTGGCTGTGGGTGCAGAGCAGGCTCATGGCCCAGGCTGTGCTGGCGCAGGCCCCCGCCAGCAAGGCGATGCACTGGGCGAATTCCGGCAGGGTGATTTCCATGCCGCCATAGTGTTTGGGCAGAAAAGCGCGGTGCATGCCGATGCTTTTCAGCAAGGCGATGTTCTCTGCCGGCACGCTGCGGTCCTGCTCTGCACGCATGGCATTGGCGGCGATGGTCGGCAGGACGGATTTCAGGTCTTCCAGCAGGGGGTTTGGCTGTTTCATGAGCGGTCTCTTTCTTATTGGATTCGAAGACGCGGTCAGTATGTGAGGGGCGATGGGGCGGCGGAATGCACGTTACGAGGGGAACATTGCACTTTCCATGGCGCGCTGAAATTGCACTGCAACAAGCATTGACCCGTGCATTTTCGATCACCACAATCCCCCCTCAAGACGCGCGCGGCCCGCCGCGCCCCTGACGGAGTGATGCTGTTGAAAGACCTTTCCCCTTCTGCGGTGCGTGTGTGCGACGCCGCCGTCGGCCACTTCGCCGAGTACGGCTACGACGCCTCTTCGCTGAACGAAATCGCCCAGCTGGCGGGCATGCGCAAGGCATCGCTGTATGCGCACTTCGCCAACAAGGACGCCTTGTTCGTGGAGGTGTTCCAGCGTGCGCTGGCGCAGGAAACAGCCTTTGTCGAGCACGGCTTCGCGCAGGAAGGCCGCGACGGCCTGGCGCCGGGGCACTGGCTGGCGCTGCACCTGGCTGAGCGTTATCGCGACTCGGCCGAGCTGCGCTTTGTGTTGCGCACAGCGTTCCTGCCCCCATCGGGTATCAAGCCGGTTGTGACTTCGGGCTTCGAAAAATACCTGGAGGGCATACGAGAAGGGTTCTGCCAGGCCCTGCAAACTCGCCACCGCTGGGCTGATGAGCAGCACAGCCGCCTGGCGCTGTATGCCGATGCCTACCTGGGCATCATCGACAGCCTGTATGTAGAGCTGATGTACGCAGGCCCCGACGCCTATGAGCGGCGCGCGGCAGCACTGCTGAAAGTGCTGGAAGACTCGCTGTCGCTTAACCGCTGACGGCGGGTGCGTCAGGGTTTGATCTTCTTCATTTCATCCAGCAGCTGCATCAGTTGCTGCAGCTTGTCCTCGCCAAACTGGGCGAGGATCTTGTCGTAGTTGCGTGTCATCTCCTCGCTCATCGCCAGAAACGCTTGCTGGCCGGCCTCGGTCAGGCTGATGAACACCCGGCGCTGGTCCTCCGGCGACTTGCGTCGCGCCACGATGCCGTCACGCTCCAGGCGCTTGAGCACACCGCTCATGCTGGGCTTGAGGATACAGGCCAGCTCCGCCAACTGATGGCTTTCCAGCTCGCCTTGCTGGCGCAGGATACGGATTACCCGCCATTGCTGCTCGGTCAGGTCATGGGCATTCAGCGCCGGGCGGAAGAACGCCATGGTGGCTTCGCGCGCCTGCAGCAAGGTCAGGGTCAGGGAGGGTCTTGGTGTGGTCATGCGGGCTCAAGGAGGCTGGAAATATCAAACCGGCGAGTATGCCAGTGCACAATCATTAATACATTAATAGAATGATTTCTACCCATTTCCAGTCAGCAGGCGGCGTCATGATCACCCTCGAGAGCCCCACCTACTACTCGGCGACCAAGAAGTACAACCTGAGCTTCCCAACCCTGGAACGTGACATCGAGGCCGATGTCGTGGTGATCGGTGGCGGCTTCTCCGGCATTAACACTGCCCTGGAGCTGGCGGAACAAGGCGTGACCAATATCGTCGTGCTCGAGGCCCGTTACCTGGGCTACGGCGGCAGCGGGCGCAACGGCGGGCAGATCATGGCGGGCATCGGCCACGATCTGGAGAAGATTCGCAGCAGCGTCGGCGATCAGGGCGTGAGGGATATTTTCGAAGTCAGCGAACTGGGCGCCGGCATCATCAAGGACCGCATCGCCCGCTACGCCATAGACGCCGACTTCTGCCACGGCTATGGCTACATGGGCTTCAACCGCCGCCAGGAACAGACCCTGCGCAAATGGGAGAAGGCGTTCAAGGCGATCAATACACGCGACGAGATCCGTTTTCTCGGTGGCAGCGAAGTGCGCCAGATCATCGGTAGCAACGCCTACAGCAGCGCCCTGCTGCACATGGGCGGTGGCCATGTACATTCGCTGAACCTGCTGCTGGGCGAAGCGCAGGCACTGGTCGGCCATGGTGCGCGCATCTTCGAACACAGCCCGGCCCTGGAAGTGACCTACGGCGAGCGCATCACGGTCCGCACCGGCCGTGGCTCGGTACGCGCCAGCAAGCTGCTGTGGGCGTGCGACAGCTTCCTCAACAAGCTGGAGCCGCAGCTGCACGCACGCACCATCAACACCTATGCCTTCCAGATGATGACCGAGCCGTTGCCGGATGAGCTGATCGAGCGCATCAGCCCGATACGCGGGGCTTACAGCGACATCCGCCCGGTCATCGACTACTACCGGGTCACCCGCGAGAACCGCCTGCTGTTTGGCGCCGCCACGCCCTTCGTCGAGCACTTCCCGCTGGACCTGAAGGCCTGGAACCGCGCCCTGATGCTGAAGATTTTCCCCTACCTGAAAGACGTGCGCATCGACCTGGCCTGGGGCGGCCCGATGGCCACCAGTGCCAATCTGTTTCCGCAGATAGGCACCCTCGACAACCGCCCCAACGCCTTCTTTGTGCAGGGCTACTCCGGCTTTGGCGTCACGCCCAGCCACATCATTTGCAAGATACTCGCCGAGGGTATGCAGGAGGGATCGAAGCGCTATGACCTGGTCAGCTCGGTCAAGCATGCGCGCATCCTCGGCAAGGACCATTTCCGCCCGCTGCTGCTCACTGCCGGCAAGACCGTGCACCAGCTGTCGGGCTACTTCAACGGCCGTCGCTGAGCCGCCGCCAAGTGACTTGCGGGCCTCATCGCCGGCAAGCCAGCTCCCACAGGTACATCACATGCCTGAGGATGCGCGAAATACCTGTGGGAGCTGGCTTGCCGGCGATGAGGCCCGCACAAGCAGCACCATCACACTCAAACCATCGCCTGCGCCCGGTAGTCCTTGGGCGAGCGTTCGAACTGTTTCTTGAACGAGCGGCTGAAATGCGCCGAGTCGGTAAACCCCCACTTGTAGGCAATCGAGGTAATCGACTCGCTCCTGAAGAACGGGTTGGCCAGGTCATCCGCACTGCGCTTCAGGCGTGCCCGCTGAATGTAGCGGCACACGCTATCGCCCTCCTCCTCGAACAGCCGGTACAGGTGACGCACCGAGATGTTCAGGCGACCGGCCAGGTTGGACGGGGTCAGCCCAGGCTGTGACAGCGACTCGTCGATCACCTGCTGCACGTAGCCGCGCAAGTTGGCACCGTTCAAAGCCCCAAAGTTGCCCGGCGCTTCGCCATTGCGCTCGAAGCCCGGCTCCAGCAGGGCGATGAAGGCGGTCTGCAGCGCATCACCCTGGGCGCCATCGCCGCTCACGTTACCGTCCTTGCACAGCTGGTCCATCAGCACATGCAGCATGCGCCCGCAGGCGTTGCTCGAGGAGATCTTGCCAAACATCGGGCCGCTGCCTTGCACATACTTGCGCACCTGCTCACGCGACAGGGCCAGCGAGACATGCTCGATGAGGCCGCTGGGAGTGATTTCGCAACGCCCGACCGAATCCATCAACAGCAGTTCACCCGGCGCCAGGCTGACCTGCACGCCACCCTGGGCCACGGTGGAATGCCCCGCACGCTGGCTGACCAGGAAGCAATGCTGGTCATCGTCAAGCGTGGAGTTTTCGCCCAGCCGGCGGATGTTGCCGGCGTTGGTGCGCAGGTTGGCCAGCGGCAGGCCGGCGCGGGAAAAGGTGGAAATTTCGCCGATGAACAGCGAGTGATTGGACGCAAGCTCCGTCTCGAAACGGCCGCAGATCTGCTGCATGGCCGTGGTCCAGCGTTCCAGCCCCTGACGGTTGGATTGTTGAGTATGCATGGCTGCCCTCGACGCAGGATTTTGTTGTTATGCGCACATTGTTAACATGTTATCTATGTGCGCACAACTGTCATCATTCGTCGGTAGACATAGCAAGGCGTATGCCAGGTTGCGTCAAAGACTGGGTAGCAGGGCGTTGAACTGGGCAAGGCTGGCCATCAGGTGCGCCCGCTGTTGCGAGCTGACGGGGATGTAGCGGCGAAACGCCGGCAGGCGGTTGACCACTTCGCTACCGCCCATGTGTTCCAGCGTCAGTAACCACTGGCCGTCGCGCCAGGCCAGGGTCAAGCGCTTGAAATCCAGCGGCATCAGCGCCGCCACCAGTGCTGCCTGCTGCAGCAACCGGTCACGCAGCTGGGTGAAGCGCGCCCGGTCACCCTTGCGGTACACGCAGGCCAGGCCGGTGCGGCGTAGCGCACCGGTATGGCGCAGTTCCAGGCTGACCTCGCGCCCATGCGGGGCAGGCAGCTGCAACTGGAACTCACAGGTGACGATGTGCATCAGCAGATGGGCTTCGACCCGTTCGTGCACCTTGGCTTGCCAGCCCTGTGCCGGGTCGTGCATCACCCCACCAGCCAGGCCCTGCTGCCCCCAGTTGCGCGCCAGGCATGCCAGCGTCGCCCCGGGGCGGTAGCCGGAAGGCGCCCGAGGCGCCAGCAGGCGTTCACGCAAATTTCTGATCATGCAGCACGTGCTCCACGACATGGCCAGGCTCGGCGGCGAACTCTTTTTCCAGCACATCCTCGACCCGCGCCGGCTTGAACGGGTTGACCTTCTGCACGCACAGCGTCCAGAACAATGCATAGGCCGCAGTGGCGCCAAGCATGATGGCGAACGGCACATAGACATCGGCAGGGTTCATGCCTGGCGGTGTAATGAACGCCATGCCGATCAGGATACCGCTGCTGGAGAAGATCTGCGGCAACGGGAACAGCGGCGAGCGGTAGGCACGCGGCAGGTCTGGGCGGCGGATGCGCAATAGCACCACCGACAGGGTCACCAGCAGGTAGGCGGTGCTCCAGGCGCATACGGCGGCCAGCACCAGGTGCAGGATGTTGTCCGGGTTGCCGCCCAGGTACCAGGCATGCAGGCAAGGGATCAACGCCACCACCAGGATGCACAGCAGCGGCGTCTTGAAGCGCGGGTGCAGGTAGGTGAACACCTTGGGCAATGCGCCGTCGACCGCCATGCCGTAAAGAATGCGTGGCACACCGGCCATCAGCGTGTTGATGGTGGCCGCGCCGGCGAACAAGAAGCCGATACCCAGCCACACTGGGCCGATATCACCCATCACCTGTTCGGCGAAGCGCGGGATGGCCATGGGCGTGTCCAGCAGGTGCACGCCACTGGCGGCATCCAGCACCACGTTTTCCACCTGGCGCTTCATCGCAGCACCGTAGATGAACATGCAACTGGCCACACCGAACAGGCCCAGCGCCATGGCCCGCGGCAGCACCCAGGCCGAGCGGCGCAGCTCGGGCGCCAGCGGCGTGACGAACTCGCAGCCGACGAACATGAACATGGCCATGCCGACCAGCGAGAGGATGGTCATCAGGTCGGTGCCCACCAGCGACACACCGAACGGGCCGTCCAGTTCCACTGCCGGTGCCGCGACAAGGCCGAGCACGCCAAATACCATCAAGGTGGTCCACATGCCAAAGGTGAGCACCACTTCCGCGCGGCTGAAGGCGCTGACGCCAAAGGCATTGAGCACCGCAAACGCCAGCACGAAGCACACCCCCAGCAGCCACGAACCGCCGGCGGATTCCGCCAGGGTATTTAGGTGCTCGAAGTTCACCAGCGCCATCACCCCCGACAGGATGGTTTCGGCGGTGCCGGCGAACACATGCACGATCAGGTAGGCCGACAGCGTGCCGGTGATGGCGAAGAAACGCCCCATGCCGCAGTTGATGTAGTCGTACACCGAACCTGTGGTCGGCAGGATGGCCGCGGCCTCGGCAAAGGTGGTGGACTGGGCCAGCATCATCAGTGCGGCGATCACCATGGCCACGGCGAAGGCGCTGCCGCCGATGCCAAAGCCCATGGTCGCGGTGAGGATCACCGGGCTGGCCATGATCAGCCCGACAGTGCTGGCCAGTGCGGTGGGGAAACCGACCGTGCCGCGGTTGAGGTGCTCGGTGAGCTTGTTATTGAGTGACATCGTTATGCCCCGGCTTGTTTTTGTGGCGTTGAACGAGTGATTACTGTGCGCTGCAGCTGGCATGGCGTCTTGCCAATGGCTGCCGCCGGGCTTGTTGCTGCCTGCCAGCAATCAGCCCGGTCTACGCTCGCTTTTTTTGTGGGAGCGGCCTTGCGTCGCGACAGGGGCGCGAAGCGGCCCCAGCATTTTCAGCTTCGCCGCCAACATCGCCGGGGCCGCTCTGCGGCCCTATCGCGACACAAGGCCGCTCCCACAAGGCTTACCCAGTGCGGTTGGCAGCCACAGTCATGCACCTGTCACGCAGGCACAAGCACCGCTCTGCCCCGCTCACTAAGCTGCAAGCTTTGGCCACCTGCCCCGGAGTCTGCATGAGCGACATCACCCTTCTACCTGCCGTCACGGCCTTCCTGGCCCGCGAGCATGGCGTGTTCATCCACGGTCAACACCTGGCCAGCCAATCAACCTCGAAAATCGCCGTGGTCAACCCGGCCAATGGCCAGACCATCGCCCACATCGCCGACGCCAGCCAGGCCGATGTCGATCACGCCGTCAGCTCCTCGCGCCAAGGCTTTACCGCCTGGTCGCACACCAGCCCCGCCGCCCGCGCCGCGGTGCTGTTCAAGCTGGCCGACATGCTGGAAGCCAACCGCGAAGAACTGGCGCAGCTGGAAACCTTGCAATCCGGCAAGCTCATCGGTATTTCCCGCACCTTCGAAGTAGAGCAGGCCGCGCACTTCCTGCGCTACTACGCCGGCTGGGCGACCAAGATCACCGGCCAGACCATCACCCCGTCGCTGCCCTCGTTCGCCGGTGAACGCTACAGCGCCTTCACCCTGCGCGAACCGATCGGTGTGGTGGTGGGCATCGTGCCGTGGAATTTCGCCACCATGATCGCCATCTGGAAGCTGGCCTCGGCCCTGACAACCGGCTGCAGCATTATCCTCAAACCCAGCGAATTCACCCCGCTGACGCTGCTGCGCATTGCCGAACTGGGCACCGAAGCAGGCCTGCCGGCCGGTGCACTGAACGTGCTGACCGGTGGTGGCCTGGTGGGCAAGACACTGATCGAGCACGCAGGTACCGACAAGGTCTCGTTCACCGGCTCCGTGCCCACTGGCATCGCCGTAGGCCAGGCTGCCATGGGCGCCAAGCTGACCCGTGCGACACTGGAACTGGGCGGCAAGAACGCGGTGGCCTTCCTGCCCGACGTGGCCGTGGACAAAGCGGTCGATGGCATCATCGAGGCCGGCTTCCTGCACTCGGGGCAGATCTGCGCCGCTGGCGAGCGCTTCTACGTGCACCGCTCGCGCATCGACCCGCTACTGGACGCCCTGTCCCAGCGCCTGGGCCAACTGAAAATCGGCTCGCCACTGGACGAGGCCACCCAGTTCGGCCCCGTGGCCAACAAGCCGCACCAGCAAAAGCTGGCCGAACTGTTCGCCATCGCCCGCGCCGAAGGCAGCCAGATCATTCACGGCGGCACCCTGGGCGACGGCCCCGGCTGTTTCGTCGAACCCACGGTAATCCTCGCACGGTCAGCCAGCGACACCCTGCTCACCCAGGAAACCTTCGGCCCTGTGGCAACCTTCCTGCCTTATGACGACGAAGACGAACTGCTGCACCTGATGAACGCCTCGCCCTACGGCCTCAGCGCCAGCCTGTGGACCAACGACCTGGGCAAGGCCATGCGCATGATCCCGCAAATCCAGGCCGGTACCCTGTGGGTCAACATGCACACCCTGCTCGACCCGGCTGTACCGTTTGGGGGCATCAAAGCTTCCGGCATTGGCCGCGAGTTCGGCTCGGCCTTCATCGATGACTTCACCGAGCTCAAGTCGGTGATGATCCGCTACTGACCGCGCCTGTGGCCAAGGCGTGCAAGCGCCTTGGCAGCCACGAACAAGACCCCGCCCCACCGCACACGCCCTAATAGGCCATCGCCGCCAACCGCGATGGCCCCTCGCCAGAACCGAGGGTGCCCCCGAACAACAAAGGCCCCTGTGAAGGTGGCCGAGAACAAATGAGGGATGTGCAAATGGTCAAACCACAGACGCTGTCCAGCCTGGCCCTGGCAACCTTGCTGGCCAGCCAGGCCGCGCCGGCCGTGGAGCTGTACGCCGACGATGACAGCCACCTGAACGCCGACATGCTGGCGGTATGGGGCATGTTCAACAGCCGCAAGAACTACGACGGCACCACAGGGGGTTCGACCTGGCGTGAAGGCTTTATCAAGTATGGCCTCAGCGGTGACCAGGGCCTGGCCGGCAACGGCACGCTGTACGGCAGCCTGAACTGGGTGAGCTCGGCCACCTGGGGCGATGGCGATGCGGCCGGCAACACCGACGGCTCCGAACGCACCACCAAGATCGAAGACGCCTTCCTCGGCTGGCGCTCGGCCAATCTGTTCCCCGTGCTGGGCAAGGATGGGGTGGACGTTTCCGCCGGCCGCCAGACCATTCGCCTGGGCAGTGGTTTTTTGATCAACGACGACGGCCCGAACCTGGGCAACGGCGTCGCCGACGGGGCGCTGGACCGCGGCGGGGCCTACTACCTGGCCGCCCGCCACGCCTTCGACCGCACCGCAATGCTGCGCCTGGGGGGCAGCGATGGCCTGCATGGCAGCCTGCTGTGGCTGAAATCCGACAACCGTGCCCAGGCCGAAACCGAACTGGCCGCCGGCACGCTGGCCTACACCCACGCCTTGGGCACCCTGGGGCTGACCTGGATTCACGGCATCGACGTCACCGACCGATGGGCCAGCGACTTACAAAAAGCCCGAGAAGGCATGGACGTGTACAGCGTGCGCGGCGAAGGCAACGCCGGCATCGACAATGCCAGTTTCGCCTTCGAATACGCCTGGCAGGACAAGACCGACGGCCCCGAGCAAGCCTGGTACCTGCAGGCCGGCTACACCTTCGCCGACCTGCCGTGGGCACCGCAGATTACCTACCGCTACACCCGCTACTCAGCGGGCTGGGACTCGCTATTCAGCGGCCTGTCCAGCGGTTACGGCACCTGGTTCCAGGGTGAAGTCGCCGCCAACTACGCCGGGCCCTTCAACAGCAACACCGGCATCCACCATGTGGGCGTGAAGGCGACACCGCTGGAAAACCTCACAGTCGGGGCGCTGTACTTCGACTTCAACACCGTGCGCACCCGCGACAGCCTCAACCTCGATGCCCGGGAGCTGGACCTGTATGTGGAATGGGCAGTCAACGAGCACCTGATCATCAGCCCGCTGGTGGGCCTTTACCAGCCGCGCAAGGACGAGAGCAACGGCGGCAACCAGGTGGGGGGTAACGGGACCAATGTGTATAGCCAGCTGACGGTAGCTGTGCCGTTCTGACGCACATGAGGTGATTTGAATGCGGTCAGTGTAGGAGCGGCCTTGTGTCGCGAAAAGGCTGCGCAGCAGCCCCAGCAATGGTGGGTGTGACGCTGAAATCCGGGGACCGCTTTGCGGCCCTTTCGCGACACAAGGCCGCTCCTACACTGACCTCGTATCGTCCCCATGGATTTGACCTTGGCTGGGCAGGCGCATATTATTCGCCAACCTACCGGACGGTAGGCGAAAAATCATCCAGAGAAAACCATGCAAGCCAATTCCTCCCCTCCCATATCCTTCAGCTTCGCCCTGGGCCTTGGCCTGATCGGCGCCCTCGGCCCATCGGCCGTCGACATGTACCTGTCGAGCCTGCCGGAAATCGCCAGCCACTATCAGGCAAGCTTCACCCGTGTGCAGCTGACACTGACTTTCTTCCTGCTGGCCATGGGTGCCGGCCAGTTGGTTTTCGGCCCCATCGTCGACGCCTATGGCCGGCGCAAGCCGCTGCTGGCCGGCCTGCTGCTGTTCATCCTGTGCTCGCTGGGCGCCGCCGCGGCCCCCAGCCTCGACACCCTGATCATGCTGCGCTTTTTCCAAGGCCTGGGCAGTGCGCTGACCCTGGTGGTGATCATGAGCATGGTGCGTGATGTGAGCCAGGGCGTAGCCGCGACAAAGCTGTTCGCCCTGCTGATGACCATCGAAGGCGTGGCGCCGATCCTGGCACCCGCCCTGGGCGGCGTGATCGACGCGCATTTCGGCTGGCGCGCGGTGATGCTGGTACTCGCCGGCATGGGCGTGGCGGTGCTGGTCAACAGCCTGCTGAACCTGCCGGAAACCCTGCCGCTCAGCAAGCGCGCCCCTCTGCGCCTGGGCCACGCATGCCGCACCTACCTGGCCATCCTGGCCGACCGCCGCTTCCTGCGCCCCACCCTGGCGGTGGCTGCGGTGTTCTTCTTCCTGTTCGCCTACATCGGCGGTGCCACCCTGGTATACCAGGCCCACTACGGCCTGAGCGCCCAGGCCTTCGGCCTGCTGTTTGGCGCCACCGGGGTGTCGATCCTGTTCGGTGCCATGACGGCCAGCCACCTGATCAGCCGGCTGGGCCTCAATACCTTGACTCGGGTGGGCGTGCTGTGCATGGCCTGCGGTGCCTGCATCAGCCTGCTCGGTGCACTGACCGGCCTGGGGCTGCCAGGTGTGGCCGGCGGCATGGTGATAGCCCTGTTCGGCCTGGGGATAGCCGAGTCGACGCTGATGTCGCTGGTGATGGCCTCGCAAGAAAAAGCACTGGGCTCCACCGCAGCGCTGCTGGGCGCCATCCAGCTGTCGGCGTCTGCCGGCGCAGCCCCATTGGCCGCCGTGGTACTCAACCACGGCCCCACCGCATGGGCCGCGCTGCTGGCCCTGTGCACCCTGGTGGTGTGCCTGCTGACCGCCCTCAGCCTGCGCGACACCCCGGCCAGCTTCTCGCTCGCGGGCCATTGAAGCCCTGGCACTGACGGTCAATTCGGCTGGCAGGCAGACACAAGACGACCTACCAGTCGTTAGCGAAACTGGTTGCCTCGAAACCAACAACAAATCCGACGGCAGCCAGCCCTGCGAGACCCGCCATGACCCTCGATACCAGAATTGACTTCATCTACCTGTCCGAGCAGGACATGATCCGTGCCGGCGTCACCGACATGCCGGCCTGTGTCGACACCATGGAAGAAATGTTCGGCCTGTTGTACCAGGGTGACTACCGCATGGCCGGCCCGAACAGCGACTCGCACGGGGCGATGATCACCTTCCCCGAGCACTCGCCATTCCCCAACATGCCCAAGCCCACCGCCGACCGGCGCATGATGGCGATGCCGGCGTACCTGGGCGGCAACTTCCAGACCGCAGGCGCCAAGTGGTACGGCTCGAATATCGCCAACCGCGAGAAAGGCCTGCCCCGCTCGATCCTGATGTTCACCCTCAACGATGCCGACACCGGCGCGCCACTGGCGCACATGTCGGCCAACCTGCTGTCGGCCTACCGCACCGGCGCCATCCCGGGCGTTGGCGCCCGCCACCTGGCGCGCAAGGACGCCAAGGTCATCGGCCTGGCCGGCCCGGGTGTGATGGGCAAGACCACGGTCGCCGCGTTCATGGCCGTCTGCCCGCTGATCGACACCCTCAAGGTCAAGGGCCGTGGCCAGAAGAACCTGGATGCCTTCGTCGCCTGGGTGAACACCACCTTCCCGCAAATCACGCATGTCCAGGTGGTTGACACCCTGGAAGAGGTGGTGCGCGGTTCCGACCTGGTCAGCTACTGCAGCTCAGGCGAAGTCGGCGACCCCAGCCAGTACCCGCTGGTGCGACGCGAGTGGGTCAAGCCTGGCGCGTTCCTGGCCATGCCGGCCCCGTGCAGCATCGATGCCGGCATGGAGCAGGACGACGTGCGCAAGGTGGTGGACAACACCGGCCTCTACGAGGCCTGGTTCGAAGAGCTGCCCAAGCCTGCGCACAACCATGTGCCGCTGGTAGGCGTGCGCTTCATGGACATGATTGCCGAAGGCAAGCTGGCCGCCGAGCAGGTCGAAGACATCGGCAAGATCATCAGCGGCGACGCGCCGGGCCGCCTGCATGACGACGAAATCATCCTGATGTCGGTGGGCGGCATGCCCGTCGAAGACGTGGCCTGGGGCACCGTGGTGTACCGCAAGGCGCTCGAGCAAGGCATCGGCGTAAAGCTCAACCTCTGGGAAACCCCCGTTCTCAGCTGATCCCCCGCAACCGGATAACAAGGCAAAGCCCATGACACAGATCATCAAACTGAAAACCGGCTCCAAGTTCGAAGACATGGCCAGCTACTCCCGCCTGGTGGCGGTGGACAACTGGATTCACGTGTCCAACACCGCCGGGCGCAACCCGCACACCCAGGTCATTCCCGAGGACGTCATCGAACAGACCCACCAGGTGTTCGCCAACATCGAAACCGCGCTGGCCGCAGTCGATGCCAGTCTGGCCGATGTCATCAACTCACGCGTGTTCATCCAGGACCCTGCCGATGTACCACGGGTCATGGACGTGATCGGCGAGAAGTTCCGCGGCATCGACCCGGCCACCACGGTCACCTGCCCGCCGCTGGGCTCCACCGTTTACAAGGTCGAGCTGGAGATCACCGCCTACCGGGGTGCGGGGCAAGCGCAAGTGACCCTGATCCGCCTTGGCCAGTGAGGCCACCGGCTGGCGCTGAACACTCCCCCTGCACGCACAACAACGAGTAAAGCCATGTCTCCCACGATCGCCCCTGTGCAAACCAGCACCCGCCACCCCGACGCCACTACCGTGGTGATCATCGGTGGCGGCATTATCGGCCTCACCGCCGCACTGAGCCTCGCCGAACGCAACATACCGGTGGTGGTGCTGGAAAAGGGGCGCATCGCTGGCGAGCAGTCGTCGCGCAACCTGGGCTGGGTGCGCAAGACCAACCGCCACGCCCATGACATTCCCCTGGCACTGGCGGCTGATCGGCTTTGGGCCCAGATGCCCGCACGGGTTGGCAGCGACGTTGGCTATCGCCAAGCCGGCATCATGTTCATCGGCCGTAACGACACGCAGATGGGCATGCACGAAGGCTGGCTGAAAAGCGTCGAAGCGCTGGGGCTGGATTCGCGCCTGCTGAGCACGCGGGAAATCGCGCAGATGGTGCCGGGTGGCCGGGCGGATTGGGCAGGTGGCATCTTCACCCCCTCCGACGCCCGCGCCGAACCGACCCTGGCCGCCAGCGCCATCGCCCGAGCGGCCATCGCCAAAGGTGCAGTGGTGGTGGAGAACTGCGCGGTGCGCACGCTGGTCACCGCAGCCGGCCGTGTCAGCGGGGTGGTCACCGAGCAAGGCGAAATCCGCTGCGACCAGGTGTTGCTGGCCGGTGGCCTGTGGTCGCGCAAGTTTCTCGGCAACCTGGGCATCAACCTGCCGACCTTGCCGCTGACCTGTTCCGTGCTGCGCACAGAGCCCATGGACGGGCCAACCGACATCGCCGTTGGCGCACCGGACTTTTCCTTCCGCAAGCACAAGGATGGCGGCTACATCATCACCCAGCGCGGCGCGCTGGATGCCTTCCTCACCCTCGATCACCTGCTGCTGGGCAAGCGTTACCTCCCCCAGCTACGTGCCCAGCGGGATTTTTTGCGCATCAGCTTTGGCAAGTATTTCTTCAAGGACCTGGCCCTGGCCCGGCGCTGGAAGGCCACGGATGTATCTCCCTTCGAGCGGGTGCGGGTACAAGACCCGCACGCCAACCCGGCACTCAACGACGAGGCCATGTGCAACCTGAAAGCGGCCTGGCCGGTGTTCGAACAGGCCCGTATCGCCAGCGCATGGGCCGGCACGATTGACGTCACCCCCGACTCCAACCCGGTCATCGGCCCGGTGGCCAGTATCCCGGGCCTGACCCTGGCCACCGGCTTTTCCGGGCATGGCTTCGGCACCTCGCCTGCGGCTGGCCAGCTGGCGGCAGACCTGGTGGCCCAGGCCACCCCGCTGATCGACCCGTCACCGTACCGCTTCGAGCGTTTCGCCTGACACCTGTGGGAGTAGGCAAGCCTGTGCCTGCTTGTTGAGGATGTTGCCGGCTACCTGAACTGGTACTCCAACCCCGCCCCCGCATACCACGACCGCCCGGGCGCTGCCTCGTAGTAACGCCCGTTGCCGTCGCCGACAATGACCGACCCCACATACTGCCGGTCAAACAGGTTGTCCAGCCGCAGCAGTTGGTGGAACGTCCAGGGCCCCACATGTTGCTCGAACCGGGTCCGCCAGTTGAATACCGCATACGCAGGTGCGGCCTTGGCGTTGTTGCTGTCGTCTACATACACCTTGCTGCGGTACTGCCCTTCAACCCCCATGCTGATGGACGACACCGGCTTCCAGACCAGCTCGCCATACAGGTTGTTCAGCGGCACACCTGGCAGGCGGTTGCCACTTTCGATGGTCTGGCTGATGTCATCGGCATAGCGGGCATCGGTGCGGGTATACACCAGAGTGGTCTGCCACTGCTCGCTCAGGTCACTCTGCAGGCTTGCCTCAAAGCCGCGTCGTACGGTTCGCCCCGCATTGCGATAGCTGGTTCGACCATCCGTAGCACTGGCAACGACAATTTCGTCATCGGTGTGGATCTCGTACACCGCCGCATTCAGGCGCGTGCGCTCGCCAAGCCGGTACTTCACGCCCATTTCGTACTGCATGCTGGTGGCGGGCTTGAGGCCGAAGTTGAAGCTTTCGACTTCGCCCGGCGCATAGGCCATCTCGGCCTGCGTGGGGGTTTCGAAGCCTTTGCCGACACTCACGTAACCGCGCAAATCAGGCGTGAACGCGTACATCACCGACAGCGAGGGCGTGGCCTGCTGGTACTTCTTCGAGCCGCTTGAGTCACCGTTGGCCAGGTAATGGTCGTCGACACGCATTTCCATGGTGCTGTAGCGCAGCCCCAGCTCACTGGTCCAGTTGCCGATTTCCCAATGCGCCTGAAGGTACGGGTCCAGGCTGGTAGCGGTGTCTTTCTCGTCACGGCGCAGCTCCCCTTTGACGCCCAGTTGGTCACCGCTGAAATTCTGATAACCGCGACGATCGTCCTTGCTCTGGTCGTAATCGGCGCCGACAGTGAAGGTGAGATTGCCGGGCACATCCGCAACCGGCTGTATCCAGCGCAGGGTGCCGCCGTGGAACTCACGGTCGAAGTCAACGACCCCGCCGCCACGCTGACTGTTGGAGGCCACCGATTTGGGGATGGACAAATACTGCACCACGCTGCGTCGCCCCGCGTACAGGTTGAACTGCAGCGTGGCATCGCCAAAGTAGCGCTCGTAGTTCATGCCCAGTTGCTGGTGGTCGATGCTTTTGCGGGTGTTGTAGGTCTCGGCCACTTCCGCCGTGGAACGTGGGTCATGCTTGTAGGCATCCCAGGTCTGCCCCAGCGGGTCCTGCGTGTTGTTCTGCTCCAGGCTGCTGTAGATCAGCGCCATGCGCGAGTCGTCATCGGGCTTGAAATTGACCTTGGCGAAGGTCTGGTCACGGCGCGCGGCACTGTGGTCGCGATAGCCATCTGTATCCAGGCGCGACGCATCCAGCACGAAACCTGCGGTGTCGTTACCGCCCTCTGCCGACAGGTGGTTCTTGTTGAAGCCGTCGCTGCCAAAGGTGGTTTCGGCACCCACACGTGCGGGCCCCTGCCCGTCGCGGGTAAACATCTGGATCACGCCACCGGCGTTGCTGCCGTACAACGTCGCTGCCGGGCCGCGCAGCACTTCGATACGGTCGGCCACGTCCAGGTTCAGCGTAGCGGCCTGGCCTTGCCCGTCGGGCGTACTGGCCGGTATGCCGTCACTCAGCAGCTTGATGCCACGCACGCCAAAGGCCGAACGTGCACCGTAACCCCGTGAAGAAATCTGCAGGTCTTGCGCATAGTTCTGCCGGTTCTGCACCACCAGCCCAGGGACTTTGCTGAGCACTTCTGACAGGTTGACGCCCAGTTGGCCATCGGTGCCGTGGGACAGGTCGACGGTATCCACCGAAAACGGCAGGTCGAATGTGCTGGTGGGCGCATAGGCACCGGTAACCACCAACGGGTCCATGACTACCACGTCGGGTGCGTCGGGGGCGGCCTGGCCGGTGGTGCTCATGCCCCCTGTCAGCAAAAGGGCAAAGCCTGTCCGGGCAGGCAAACGAGAAAGGATTGGGTACATGCGAAACTTCCTGAAACCCGGGCCGGGCCCCTTTACGAGCCCAGCCCGGGGTAACGCTACCGTGCGCAGGCACGGCATACGCAAAAAATGAGTTCAAAAGGGTAACGGCGAACCAGTACTAGATTCTGTTGGCGTAGCAGTGCCTCTGGGTACTGACCACCGACACCCGCTTCTCGATTGCCCTGCCTTGGTAATCCAGGGCTATGCGCACGATCTGCAACAGCGGCGCCCCCACTTCGATACCCAGCACCTGTGCCTGGCTGGCATCGGCGCTGATGGCAAAGATGCGCTCATCGGCATGCGCCACCGTGGCACCGAAGCGCTGCTGGTACAGGCGATACAGCGTATTGGGCAGTACTTCGGGCTGCCTTTCCAGGCCAATGAAACGCTCGGCGCACAGGGTGATGTCCTCGTAGATGGCCGGCTTGCCATCCAGCTCGCGGGTACGCGAAATGTGAATCACCTTGGCGCCCGGCTGCAGGCCCAATGCCTGCGCTTCCTGCGCACTGGCCTTGCGCACCTTGCGCCCCAGCACGATCGAAACCGGCAGGCAGCGCTCGCCGTCGGGGCGGCAGATGTTGAAGAAGCGGAACAAGGCATGGTCGCCATCATGGGTGGCGACGGAGGTCCCCTTGCCCTGCTGACGCACCACCACGTTCTCGGCCACCAGCTCGTTGAGCGCCTTGCGCAGGGTGCCGACGCTGACCTGATAAGTGGTCGCCAGCGCCGCCTCGCTGGGGATGAACGTGCCGGGCGACCACTCACCTGTATGGATGCGCTCCATCAGCAAGTCCTTGATCTGCATGTACAGCGGCTGGAAGGTCGGGGCCTTTTGCGGGTTCTGCAGGGCGTCGGTCATGGTCATCTGTCGTCGGCAGTTCGTGTGGCGCAAGTATACCTCAAACACGAAAGAAAGCAGCGCACCTTGACTATCCTATAACCTATGTCCTATACATGACTTACGGCATATGAATGACCGTCACAGGAGAACAACAATGAGCATTGATTTTGTCGTCCACGATGCCGACGACGCCGTCGGCGTCGTAGTAGTCGAAGGCGTGCAGGCGGGCCAGAAGTTGACAGGTTGGGTCATGGACCAGGACCAGACCCTGGAATTCGTGGTGCGCGACGCCATCCCGATCGGCCACAAGCTGGCCATCCGCGACCTGCAGGAAGGCGATACGGTGATCAAGTACGGCGTCGACATCGGCCGGGTGATCAAGCCCATCCGCGAAGGCGAGCACCTGCACGTCCACAACGTCAAAACCAAGAGGTGGTAAGCATGCAATTCAACGGACGCACTTTCCTGGGCTACCGCCGCGACAATGGCCGTGTGGGCATTCGCAACCATGTGATCATCCTGCCGGTGGACGACATCTCCAATGCGGCCGCCGAAGCGGTGGCCAACAACATCAAGGGCACCCTCGGGCTGCCACACCCTTATGGCCGGCTGCAGTTCGGCGAGGACCTGGAGCTGCACTTCCGCACCCTGATCGGTACCGGCTGCAACCCCAACGTGGCAGCGGTGGTGGTGATCGGTATCGAGCCTGGCTGGACCCGCCGCGTGGTCGAAGGCATCCGCGCCAGCGGCAAGCCGGCGGAAGGCTTCTGGATCGAACAGAACGGCGATCACAACACCATCTGCGCCGCCTCGCGCAAGGCTCGCGAATTCGTGCAATACGCCACCGAGCTGCGCCGGGAGGAGTGCGACATCAGTGAACTGTGGGTCTCGACCAAGTGCGGCGAGTCCGACACCACCTCCGGCTGCGGCGCCAACCCCACCGTGGGCAATGCGTTCGACAAGCTTTATGCACAGGGCTGCACCCTGGTGTTCGGTGAAACATCAGAGCTGACCGGCGGCGAACACCTGGTCGCCGAGCGCTGCAGCACCCCGGCAGTGCGGGAGCGGTTCCAGTTCATGTTCGACCGCTACAGCGCCATGATCGACCGCTGGAAAACCAGCGATCTGTCCGAGTCGCAGCCAACCAAGGGCAACATCGAAGGCGGCCTGACCACCATCGAGGAAAAGGCCCTGGGCAACATCCAGAAAATCGGCCGCAAATGCCGGGTAGACGGTGTACTGGACAAGGCCGAGGCACCCACCGGGCCGGGCCTGTGGTTCATGGACTCGTCGTCCGCGGCAGCAGAAATGGTCACCCTGTGCGCAGCGTCCGGGTATGTGGCGCACTTCTTCCCGACCGGCCAGGGCAACGTCATCGGCAACCCGATCTTGCCGGTGATCAAGATCTGCGCCAACCCGCGAACCTTCCGCACCATGGGTGAACACATTGATGTCGATGTATCCGGCCTGCTGCGGCGCGAAATCAACATGGACGATGCCGGCGACCGCTTGCTCGACATGCTGATGCGTACCGCAAATGGTCGCTACACTGCCGCCGAAGCCCTCGGGCACCGCGAGTTCGTGCTGACCCGGTTGTTCGAAAGCGCCTGACCTGCCGCGCCGTTGCCTGCCTCATCAGGCAACGGCGCTTGTTTCTGCCTGCGTTCAAGAAGTACGTCTCACAACAACCATAAATGGAGACCTTCATGAAACCGCTCTGCCCTGATGCCCTGCCCCCTCCGGTGTTTCTCCCCAAGCCCACGCAGCCACGACGACCGTAGTGAGCGCCCGCGTGCCGCGCAAAAGACCCGAACCTGCTCCCCTGCCCTGATCAGCCAGCTTGGCGCGGGGTATTCGCTCATGGAGAAACAACCGTGAAAATTCTCAAGAACCTGTATGTCCAGGTGGTGATCGGCCTGATCGCCGGTATTGCCCTGGGCTACTGCTGGCCCTCGCTCGCGGTCGAAATGAAGCCGCTGGGCGATACCTTCATCCGCCTGATCAAAATGCTCATCACCCTGGTGATCTTTTGCACCGTGGCCATCGGCATTGCGCGCATGGAAAGCCTGAAGGAGCTGGGCAAGGTCGGCTTCAAGACCTTCATGTACTTCGAGGTGGTGACCACCTTGGCGCTGTTGCTGGGCATGATCATCGCCAACCTGGTGCAGCCCGGTGCCGGCATGAACATAGACCCGGCCAGCCTGGACGGTGGCGCCATGTCGCAATACCTTGACCAGGTGCATGCGCAGGAGTCCTCCAGCCTGCTGACCCAGCTGATCCCCAACTCGGTGGTCGGCGCCTTCGCCAGCGGCAACCTGCTGCAGGTGCTGCTGTTCTCGGTGCTGTTCGGCGTGGCGTTGTCCGGCATGTCCAGACGCAGCCAGCTGGCCGCGCGGGTGATCGAACAGTTTGGCGAAACCCTGCTGCGCATCGTCGGCATGATCATGTGGCTGGCACCCATCGGGGCGTTCGGCGCCATGGCCTTCACCATCGGCAAGTACGGCATCGGGGCGTTGCAGCAGATGGGTTTGCTGATCGTCTGCCTGTACGTCACCAGCCTGCTGTTCATCGGCATTGTCCTGGGCTCGATCAGCTTTGCTTGTGGGATCAACATCTGGTCGCTGATCAAGTACCTGCGCGAAGAGCTGCTGATCGTGCTGGGCACCTCCACCACCGAGTCGGTACTGCCGCGGCTGATGCAAAAACTGGAGCGGCTGGGCTGCGACAAATCGGTGATCGGCCTGGTACTGCCCACCGGCTACTCGTTCAACCTCGATGGCGCCGCCATCTACCTGACCATGGCCTCGTTGTTCCTGGCGCAAGCACTGAACATCGACTTGTCGTGGGGCCAGCAACTGAGCCTGCTGGTGATCCTGCTGATTACCTCCAAGGGCGGTGCAGGGGTAGCTGGCGCAGCGCTGATCGTGCTGACCGCAACGCTGGCCAGCCACGACATCATCCCGGTGGCAGCCATTACGCTGATTCTGGGCATCGACCGCATCCTCAATGAGGTGCGGGCGCTGACCAACATGATGGGCAACGTGGTCGGCACCCTGGCGATTGCCCGTTGGGAAGGCAAGCTCGACCTGGCCAAGGCTCGCGCCGAACTGGCCGCCCCTGGCCGCTTGCCTGCGCTTGATCAGGCACCGCTAAACCTGTCGCAGAAAAAACCCTGAAGCCCGCTGCAAGGAGCCACCCCATGACTGTGCAAATCAGCGTCCGGCATGCACATGAACTTGCCATGCAGGCACTGCGCAGCGCCGGCATGCCGCAAAGCGCCGCGCAAAGTTGCGCACAGGCGCTGGTGCAGGCCGAGCGCGAAGGCCTGCCCTCCCATGGCCTGTCACGCTTGCCTTTCTATCTGGCGCAGATGGCCACCGGCAAGGTTGACGCCAGGGCCGAGCCCAACGTTGTGGTCGAAGGGGCAGTCGTGCGCGTAGACGCCTGCCACGGCTTGGCATTTGCGGCCATCGATGCCGGCCTCGGCCCGGCGATGGCCACGGCACGCCGCCTGGGTATCGCGGCGTTGGCCATCGGCCGTTCGCACCACTTCGGCGTGGCCGGGCAACCGGTGGAACGGGCCGCACGCGAGGGGCTGCTGGCACTGGCGCTGAGCAATGCGCCAGCCGCGATGGCCCCCTGGGGCGGGCGCACGCCGCTGTTTGGCACCAACCCCATTGCCTTCGCATCGCCGCGCCGGGATGCTGAACCCGTTGTCATCGACCTGTCGCTGTCGAAGGTTGCCCGTGGCAAGGTGATGCTGGCCCGGCAAGCGGGCACGCCGATTCCGGCCGGCTGGGCCATCGACAGCGCCGGCAATGACACCACCGATCCGCAGGCGGCGCTGGCCGGCAGCATGGTGCCCATGGGCGATGCCAAAGGTGCCGCACTGGCGATGATGGTGGAGCTTCTGACGGCGGGCCTGATCGGCAGCCATTTCGGTTTCCAGGCCACTTCGTTCTTCGATGCAGAGGGGGACGCGCCCGGGGTGGCGCACTTGTTGTTGCTGATTGACCCGCAACGGTTTGGTACGGGTTACCTGAGCCATGTCGAGGCGTTGTTCACCGCCATGCTGGCGCAACCGGGCGTGCGCTTGCCAGGGCAGCGGCGGATAGGTGAACGGCAGGTACGCAGTGATTTCATCGAGGTGCCGCAGCTGTTGCTGGACCGGCTGGAGAGCTGCGCTTGAACTTGTGATCCTGGGGGCGCTTTGCGCCCCAGGATCTACCGGGCAACCACGCAGCCAATGAGTTTCCCCTTAACAGAGGCAGCCTCATTCCTCAGCAGGCAACTTATGCGCCAACGCTACACATCTGCGCGCCAGGATCATCGTCGGGTCCACAAGCGCAACCGCCCTGCCATTCAGGTCATAGGCACCACAGTGGCTGAGCACCAGCGGCAGCTCTGTACAGCCCAGTATCAACACCTCTGCCCCGACCTCTGCGAGATGCTCTGCAGCAATCAGCAACTGATCCCGGCACAGCCCGTCAGTGAAACCTGCCTTGATGCCGCGCTCACCGTAGATGGCCTCCATCACCAGCTTCTGATAATCCGGCGCCGGCGCCATCACTTCAAGCCCTGCGCGGCTCGCAGCCTGGTGATAGACCTGGCTTGCGACGGTCCCTGAGGTGGCCAGCAAGCCGATAACCTTGTCTGAGCCATACGTGTGCTTTATCCAGTCGACCGTTTCGGTGAGCATGTTGACGATGGGCACGCGCAGGTGCTCCTGGATGCGCTCGACGAACGCATGAGCGGTATTGCACGGGATAGCAATGGCGTTGGCACCCGCGCTCTCCAGCCGTTTGCAGGTCGCGTACATGGCCATCGTCGGGTCCGCCTCATCATTCAGCAGATTGGCCGTGCGGTCCGGTATTTGCGGGTTCTGCTCCACCACCATCTTGATATGGTCCTGGTCACGACCTGCCGGTGTGCTGGCAACCACCTTGCCCATGAAATCAACCGTCGCTGCGGGGCCGACACCGCCCACGATACCCAGCTTGAAAGGCAGGTCACGTGGCTCACGTGAGCCTTGCGTGGCAAACGTGGCGTAAAGGTCGTTGATATCGAGCGCCGTGATACCACGGCGCTGCAGGTCGGCGCACACCAGTGACAGCTCGGTCATGCCAGGCACGATCAGTGCCGCCCCTTGCGCCTGCACCGAAAGGCAAGCCTGGTAGACCGACTCCAGTGGCACCCCGTCCAGATGCCCGTCCTTGATGCCGTTGCCCCCATACATGGCCTGCATAAGGGCCGCCTGTGCCTGCGCATCGGGGTACACCACTGCGTACTCGGCGCCCAACGCACGCTCGAAGAGCCCGGAATGGCGCACGTAATCCGAAGCAAGCACACCCAGCGTGCAGCCCGGCACGGCGATCTGGCGGATGTGCTGTACCAGGCTTTGCATCATGTCCAGCACAGGGATGCCCAGCTCGTCCTGAATCTCTGCACGAAACGTCTGGCTGGCGAAACACGGCAGCATGATTGCATCCGCGCCGCTCGCTTCGAACGACCTGCACACCTCGAAGGCGTAGAACTTTCGCGATGTCATGCTCGCGTTCGCATCCAGGGGCAGCTGTACCCCCTTGAACGGATGTTGCTCGAGCAGAAAATGAAAACGCCCCTGGTCCTCCAGCACTGCCCGCGACTTCACAAGCTTGTAGAACAGGTCGCCACCCGCAAGCGCTCCAAGCCCCCCGACAATCCCTATCTTGTACGAAAGGGGTTGCTGCGCAGCTGTCTTCTTCGACGTCATCAGCCTATTCCTCAGGCGACCGATACTGGGCGGTCGAGGGTGGACGGCTGGGCTGCGGCCTCATTGGCCTCATCCGGCTCGGCCTGTGGCTCTGACTTGGCGACTACAGCCGTGGCGATGCTGTTGCCCACGACATTGGTAGCGGTACGCGCCATGTCGAGGAACTGATCGATACCGATGATCAGCAGCAGGCCCGCCTCTGGCAGGTTGAACATCGGCAAGGTCGCCGCGACCACTACCACCGAGGCGCGCGCAACACCGGCCATGCCCTTGCTGGTGATCATCAGCGTCAAGAGGATCAACACCTGCTGGGTGAAGCTGAGGTCGATGTTGTAGGCCTGGGCGATAAACATGATGGCGAATGCCTGGTACATCATCGAGCCATCGAGGTTGAACGAGTAGCCCAATGGCAAGACGAAGCTGGACACACGCTTCGGAGCGCCGAACTTTTCCAGCGCCTCCATGGTTTTCGGGTAGGCCGCCTCGCTGCTGGCGGTAGAGAACGCCAACAGGACCGGCTCGCGAATCAGTTTGCCAAGCGTGATCACCGACTTGCCCAGGAACAGGTAGCCCACACCGAACAACACAGCCCACAAAAGAAGGATGCCCAGGTAGAACTCGACAATGAGCTTGCCGTAATCGACCAACAAACCAAGGCCTTGAGTGGTGATTGCCGACGCAATAGCGGCGAACACCCCGATGGGTGCAAAAGCCATCACATAGTCGGTAATGCGGAACATCACCTTGGCCAATTCATCGATGCAATCAACAATTTTTGTATACCCGGCACGGTTGACGCCAGCCAGTGCGAACCCGAAGAACAATGAGAACACCACGATCTGAAGTATTTCATTATTCGCCATCGCCTCTGCAATACTGCGTGGGAATACATGACTGATAAATACTTTCAGGCTGAAGTCACCCGTGTTCACAGGCACTGCCACGGCATCCGCATGCGGTGCGACCTGCATGTTCAGGCCCGCGCCAGGCTCGAACAGGTTGACCAGTGCCATCCCGATAGCCAACGAAATGGCCGAAGCACAGACAAACCAGGCCATGGCACGAAAACCGATGCGGCCGACCGAGCGCGAATTGCCCATGCTGGCAATCCCGCCCACCAGCGTGGCGAATACCAGCGGGGCAATGATCATTTTAATCAGGCGCAGAAAGATGTCCGTCACCATGCTGAAGTAACCAGCCATTTCCTTCGCGGCTTGCTCGCCGCCTGCGAAATGATGACAGGCCCAACCGACCACTACGCCCAAGGCGATACCCATGGCAATTCGGCGCGGAAGCTTATTATGTTTCACGACAGTTTCCTCAAGTGATGTTCTATTTCTTGTACTTGGCAGGATTGAAATAAATACAGGGTCACCCACTTAGCAAGTGGGTGCGGGGCAAGTTTATCGCCACGGGAAAAGCAAGTTGATGAGTAATAGGGCTGGCCCTATGCGTTTTCGGAATAGTTTTTAGCCCTTGCTATCAGCGCTTGTCCGAACACGCTTACACTGTGCGCCTGGTGAAGGAGATCAGCGATGCAGATCAAGTGGCTGGACGACCTGTTGGCGATCGCCGAGTGGAAGAATTTCTCGCGCGCCGCCGAGGTGCGGTGCGTTACGCAGTCCGCACTCTCCCGGAGAATTCGCTCTCTCGAAGAGTGGGTGGGTGTCGAGCTGGTTGACCGTGCCACCTACCCGGTACAACTCACCCCCGCTGGCCAGCGCTTTTGCGATGAATCGCGCCAGGCGCTCGCCGCACTGATGGCGCTACGGGCCGACCTTCGGGACGTCAAGCGGATGCCGGGGCGTTCGATCCAGATCACCGCAGCCCACAGCCTGTCGATGACCTTTCTGCCAAAATGGCTCAGCCAGTTCCAGCAGCACAATGAGCGCTTCAATGCCCGGGTAGTGGCAGCCAACATCAATGACGCCGTCATCGCCCTCGAAGAGGGCAGCTGTGACCTGATGATTGTCTACCACCACCCGCTTACCCCCATCTCGCTGGACCCTGAGCGCTTCGCCAGCCTGGCCCTGGGGCATGACGCGTTCATTCCCGTGTGCGCACCCAGTGCGTATGGCAAGCCGCTGTTCACGCTTTCTGCAAACAGCAAACCCATTCCGCACCTGGCTTACACGGCCACGACGTTTTTGGGAAAAGTCGCAGACGTGGTCATTCGCCACGCCCCTGAAATCGCACCGCTGGAGCGGTGCTATGAAGCAGATATGGCAATGCTGCTGGTGCGCATGGCCGTGGAGGGCTACGGGGTAGCCTGGCTGCCCTACAGCGCTGTGCAGGATGAACTGGAAAGAGGGTTGCTGGTGCAAGCCGGCGGCGCCGAATGGAGCACGCGCCTGGAGATCCGCTCGTACTGCTCGCTGCTGAACCAGAACCCTACGATGAGGAGCCTGTGGAATACCCTGGACAACGCTGCAAACGCATCCGCCCAGGCGTGAACGCAGTTTTCTGCCTGACAAGCTGTTGCGAATTTACTTACAGTGAAATACTGTATACGCATACAGCAAAACAAGGAATTTCCTGTGTCCAGCACCGCCTCCGCCACCCCAAGCAGCTATGAACAGCTGGGTGTACGCATCCAGAAGATCATCAACAGCCCCACCGCCCAGCGCAGCCGTGCGGCGCTGATCTTTCGCCTGGAGCAGGAAAGCCCGGATGACTGGGAAACCTTGCTCGAGGAAATCGCCGAGAACGACAACGTCACCCTCGCCCACCGTGACGACGGCGGCGTGCAGGTTTTCTGGACCGTACCGAAGGAAGACTGACCGCGCATGAGAGTTTCGCTTTTCGCGGTAGCCTGCCTGTTACTGACCACTCCACTTGTGCAAGCCGACGCCCCGCGCACCTTCCAGGAGGCCAAGAAGGTCGCCTGGAAGCTCTATGCGCCGCAATCGACCGAATTTTATTGCGGCTGCAAATACAAGGGCAACAAGGTCGACCTGGCGTCCTGCGGTTATGCCCCGCGCAAGAATGCCCAGCGCGCGTCGCGCATCGAGTGGGAACACATCGTACCGGCCTGGCAGATCGGCCATCAGCGCCAGTGCTGGCAAAGCGGCGGGCGCAAGCAGTGCTCGCAGCATGACGAGGTGTACAAACGCGCCGAAGCCGACCTGCACAACCTGGTGCCGAGCATTGGCGAGGTCAACGGCGACCGCAGCAACTTCAGTTTCGGCTGGCTGCCGGAACAGCGCGGCCAGTATGGCAGTTGCCTGACCCAGGTCGACTTCAAGGCCAAGAAGGTGATGCCACGCCCGTCGATCCGCGGCATGATCGCCCGCACCTACTTCTACATGAGCAAGCAGTACAACCTGCGCCTGTCCAGGCAGGACCGCCAGTTGTACGAGGCCTGGAACAAGACCTACCCACCGCAGGCATGGGAGCGGCAACGCAACCAACAGGTGGCGTGCGTGATGGGGCGGGGCAACGAGTTCGTCGGGCCGGTCAACCTCAAGGCGTGTGGTTGATCCTCAGCTCAGCGCTTGTAAATAGGCACTGGCTTCCCGGTAACGGGCCAGCCGCGCCAGGTCGGCGGGGCCAGGGCAAGGAATACGGGAAAGGTCACTGTTATCGGCCAGATCGGCCAGCTTGACGGTTCGCGCCAACGGGTCGTCGCCCAGGCGTACCACGAAGTCCTGGTACGGCTCGCCTTCACGGCGACTGAGCGCCAGCAAGGCGGCAAGGATTTTCAGCGCAAACCCCTCGCGCGCCAGGTCGGACAGGGTCAGCGGGGTGTCCTCGATCACATCGTGAAGCACTGCGACAATCCGCTGCTCGGGTGTGGTCACCCGCATCATCACGCGTAGCGGGTGGAGAATATACGCCACCCCACCCTTGTCGTATTGCCCTTCATGGGCCCTGGCGGCCACGGCAATGGCCCGCTCCAGTGTAGACATGAGGCCCCTCCCCGTTCGGCATCTCCCACCCAAGCATAGCCAAACTTGTGTGAACAATGTCTAACACACGCCTGACAAAGCTTGCGCGCCCCCTGTAGGAGCGGCCTTGTGTCGCGATGGGCTGCAAGCAGCCCCATGATATTGGCGTCACGGCTAGTTTTGCCGGGGCTGCTTCGCAGCCCATCGCGACACAAGGCCGCTCCTACAAGTACAGCGTGCACCCGAACCTGCGGCGCACTTGTACGTACTTAGCGGGCTGCGCCGTGCTGAATAACCACCGAATCGGTGCCCAGCTTGGCCATCACTTCGTCCTTGCGCGCTTGCGCTTCTTCACGGCTAGGGAACGGCCCCATCAGCACCACCGGCTTGCCGTTGCGGTATTCCACCGAAGACGGGATGCCCTTTTCGATCAGCCGTGCGGTCATGTCGCTCAGCGCACCCATGTTGGCGCCCTGGATCACTTCCACATCCCAGCCTTCGGGTGCCGGCTGGCCAGCCAGTGCATCGGCACGGCGCTGCAGGTCGGCGCCGCCGCACACTTCGCGGATGCGCAGGTTGTTGCCGGTGTCGTCGACGATGATGTCGTACTGGCCATCGCGCTTGATCGCCACGTAGCTGCGGTAGGCTTCGTACTGCCCGGCATCGTCCTTGCCGCGGACCTGGCCGCAGATGGTGCCCTGGGTGTCGATCCGCACGTTGCCGAACTTGGCGGTCTTGGGGTTGTGCAGGTGTTCGGCCACCTGCTTGTGCACGCCTTCCACCTCGTTCTCACAGCCCGCCAAGGCAAGCACTGCCATTACCACAGCCAGTTTGCGCACGCGTGTACCTCCAGATTCGAAGGGGCGGATTCTAGCACGACGGCCCCGCGCAAGAACCGCGACCATACGTTACACCTTGCAACCAAGTCATCGGACGACAACCACCGACGGCGGCGCTGATCGCCATTTCTTATCCCGCTGATAAAAAACTTGAGGCAGCGCAAACCGGGCGTTTCGTACAAGAATCGGGACAGTCATACGACGACGTATGTCGAATAATAATAAAGGTGAACCCATGTCCCGTTCATACATACAGGTGGATGCTCGCGTCCGCATGATCGCACCGGGCGCTTTTGGCGCTTCCTGGGCAGCTCTGCCCCAGGAGGCGCCATGAAAACCCTGGTCGATGGCTACTTCATCATCCTCAAGACGCTGGTGGTAGGTTGCCTGGTCGGCATCACCTGCCTGATCTTCACCAACGTGGTGCTGCGCTATGGCTTCAACTCGGGGTTGTTCTTCAGCGAAGAGATTTCCCGCCTGGCGTTTGTCTGGCTGGTGTTTGCTGGCGCGCAGCTGATGCTGCACGAACACGGCCACATCGGCGTCGACATCGTCACCCGCCGCGTCTCGCCTGGCGTGGCCCGCTGCCTGCTGGCACTGACGCAACTGCTGATGCTGTATGTGACCTGGCTGTTTCTCGACGGCAGCTGGAAGCAGACCCTGATCAACCTGCATGTCGGCGCTCCCTCCACGGGTATTTCCATGGCGCTGTTCTACGGCGCGGGCCTGGTCTTCTGCATCCTCAGCGCGCTGCTGATCTGCACCCAGCTGGTCAGGAACCTCACGGGCACCCTCCCGGCGCCCGCCCAGACCGAAACTTCGCTCAATGACGGAGCAGTCGAATAATGGCCCTGTCTGTTTTCGTCGGCGTGCTGATGGCCGCCATCCTGATCGGCGCCCCCATCGCCTATGCCCTGATCCTCTGCGGCGTGGCGTTGATGTGGCTGCTGGGCCTGTTCGATGGCCAGATCATCGCGCAGAACATCATCAACTCGGCGGGCAGCTTCCCGCTGCTGGCAATTCCGCTTTTCATCATTGCTGGCGAGGTAATGAACAGCGGCGGCTTGTCCAAGCGCATCATCAAGCTGGCCATCACCCTGGTCGGCCACCTGCGCGGCGGCCTGGGCTACGTCACCATTTTTGCCGGCGTGCTGCTGTCGAGCCTGTCCGGCTCGGCCTTGGCCGACGCCGCCTCGCTAACCGCCCTGTTGCTGCCGATGATGGTTATCGCCGGCTACAACCGTGACCGCTCTGGGGGCCTGATCGCATCGGTGTCGGTGCTGGGTTCGATCATTCCACCCAGCATCGGTTTCGTCGTGCTGGGCGTGGCATCGGGGCTGTCAATCACCAAGCTGTTCCTCGCCGGCATCGCCCCGGGCCTGATGATCGCCGCCGCTCTGGTGGTGGCCTGGTGGCTGATGTCGCGGCGTAACAACGATGTGGAACTGAGCCCCAAGGCCAGCGGCAAGGAGCGCCTCAAGGCCTTGGTTGACAGCTTCTGGGCGCTGATGCTGCCGGTGATCATCGTCGTCGGCCTGCGCTTTGGCGTGGTCACCCCGACCGAGGCCGGTGCGGTGGCCAGTGTCTATGCGCTGCTGGTGTCGTCGCTGATCTACCGCGAGCTCAGCCTGAAGTCGCTGAACGAACTGCTGCTGCGCGCCGGCAAGACCACCGCTGCCGTGATGTTCCTGGTGGCTGCCGCGTCGATCCCGGCCTGGATGATCACCATCGCCGACATCCCCGGGCAAATCATCGACCTGATCCAGCCAGTGATGGACAACCCGCGGCTGCTGATCGTAGTGCTGATGCTGCTGATCCTGGTGATTTCCATGGTCATGGACCTCACCCCCACCGTATTGCTGCTCGCACCGATCCTGGTACCGGTGGTGACCGCTGCGAACATCGACCCGATCTACTTCGGCGTGCTGTTCATGATCAATTGCTCGATCGGCCTGATCACCCCGCCGGTGGGCACGGTGCTCAACGTTGTCTGCGGCATCGGTCGCATGCGTTACGAGGCACTGCTCAAAGGCACGTTCCCGTTCCTGATCGCGGAAATCATCGTGCTGTTCCTGCTGGTCATCTTCCCCGAACTGGTCACCGTTCCCGCCCAGTGGTTCGGGCATTGATCCCCCCTATAACAATAAAGGTACTGCCCATGAAGAAACTCGCCCTCATCACCGCCCTGTTGCTGTCCAGCAGCTTGAGCATGGCCGCCGACTACAACGCCCGCGTCATCAAGTTCGCCGCCACCAGCCCCAAGGGCACGCCACCGGCCATCGGCATGGAACTGTTCGCCAAGAAGGTTCAGGAGCGCAGCGAAGGCAAGATCAAGGTGCGCACCTTCCCCAACGGTGTTTTGGGCGGCGACGTGCAGGTGCTGTCGTCCTTGCAGGGTGGCGTGGTGGAAATGATGACCTGGAACGCCGGGCTGATGCTCAACCACGTCACCGACTTCGGCATCCTCGATTTCCCGTTCCTGTACACCGACACCGCCAAGGTCGATGCCATGCTCGACGGCGAGGTGGGCAAGATGCTCACCGACCAGCTGCCGGCAAAAAACCTGGTAGGCCTGGCGTTCTGGGAGCTGGGCGAGCGCAACCTGACCAACAATGCGCGGCCGGTGCAAAAGCTTGAAGACATCGCCGGGCTGAAGATTCGCGCCCAGCAATCGCCGCTGTTCCTCGACGTGTGGGCGGCACTCGGTGCCAACCCCACGCCGCTGCCTTTCACCGAGGTGCACACGGCGCTGGAGACCGGCACCGTGGACGGCCAGGAAAACCCGGCGGCGCTGATCCTCGCCTCGCGCTTCAACGAGGTGCAGAAGTACCTGAGCCTGACCCGGCACAACTACAACCCGCAGATCGTGCTGATCAGCAAGACGTTCTGGGACAGCCTCAACAAGGACGAGCAGCAACTGCTGACCGAGGTTGCCCAGGAAGTGCGCCTGGAACAACGGCGCATCTCCCGGGAGGCCGACAGCAAGGCCATCGCCGAGCTGCAGGGCGCGGGCATGCAAGTCAACCAGCTGCCGCCCGAAGAGGTGGCGCGCATCCAGGCCAAAATCCGCCCCGTGGTCGACAAGTACGCCGCACAGATCAATCCCGAACTGGTCAGCAAGGTCTACCAGGCCATGGGCTACCAGCCACAGTGACGCCCTCGCGCCGCGCATTGCGGCGCCTTTCAACTGCCATCAAGGAACAGCATGAAAATCTCCGTAGCCCAGATTCACCCGGTGGCCGGTAACCCGGCCCTGACCGTCGACAAGGTTGCCACGCTGGCACGCCAGACCGCTGCAGAAGGCTCGCGGCTGATCGCCTTTGCCGAATGCCTGATCACCGGTGGCGCGTTCGACAGCCGTGAAGACCTCGAGCGCGGCGCCATCAGCCTCGACGCCCTGGCGCCGCTGCTGGAGGTATCGGCGCAGACCGGCATCCTGATCGTGGTCGGCTTCTACGAGCGGCACGCCAGCTCGGTGTATAACACGGCGGCGCTGATCGGCGCGCAGGGCATCATCGGCCTGCACCGCAAGCGCCACCTGCCGTTCATGATCGGCGACCGCTTCACCGACCGCCCCAGCGAATGGGCACCGCCTGTGTTCGATACCGAAATCGGCCGCATCGGCCTGGCCATCTGCTACGAAATCCGCTTCCCCGAAGTGGTACGTACCCTGGCCCTGGAAGGTGCCGACATCGTCGTACTGCCTGCTGCCTGGCCAGAACAGGCACGCATGCTGCCAGACATTTTCAGCACCGTGCGCGCCGCTGAAAACATGGTGTATTTCGTTGCTCCCAACCGCAACGACATGGACGAAGGCATGCAGTTCATCGGCACCAGCCACATCATCGAACCGTCTGGCAACACCCTGGTGCGCGCCGGCCTGGAAGACGGCGTGTACACCGCCGAGATCGACCTGGCCAAGGCCCGCAACAAGTCGCTGATCCGTGACCCGGGCATATTCGAAGTGCACCCGTTCCGCGACCGGCTGCCTGAAACCTATCGCATCTGACCCAAGGCGGCATCGAACATGAACCAAAGCACCACACACACCTTGCTGAAGGCCCGCATGGCGCGCGGTGCCACCTTCGGCATAAACATCTACAGCACCGCCTGCATGGCCATCGAGGTGGCCGGCAACTGGGGCTTGGACTTCGTCTTCATTGACGCCGAGCACACCGCGCTGGGCGTGGACCGCGACATGGAGAAACTGCTGCTGGCCGCCAGCAGCGCTGCAATCCCCAGCCTGGTACGGGTGCGGGGCACACTGGAATGGGATATACGCAAGGCCCTGGAAATGGGCGCTGCCGGGGTGATCGTGCCGCAAGTGCACAGCGCCGCGCAGATGCGCCAGATCATCCATTACAGCAAGTTCCCGCCGCTGGGACGCCGCGGTGGCGACAGCTCGGTGCGCTCGGCCGGGTTCGCCGGGCCAGGTTTCGACTGGGCGCGCTATACGCAGGCAGAAAACGACCGCAGCGTGATCGTGCCCATGGCCGAAAGCTATGAGTTTTTCGACAACATCGATGAGATTCTCGATGTGGAAGGGATCGATGCAGTGCACTTCGGGCCGGCGGACTACTCACTTTCACGCGGGTTGCCGGTCGACTACCGCCTGGGCAACCCCGAGGTGCTGCAACGCTTGCAGTTGCTGATCGAGAAATGCCATGCCCGCTCGATCAAGGTGATGGTGCCGTGCTTTCCGGCCGACCGGGTCACCGCCAGGCGGTTGCTGGACATGGGCAGCGACATGCTGCTGATGGGCAGCGATCTGTCATGGCTCAACCAGGCCGGGCAACATATCGCTGCAGTAAAACAGGCACTCACCTGACCGGCTGACACGCCACACAACCGGCGCCTGCAGGCACCGCGCAGTTTTCGGGCTGCTACGGTGCCTGCGGGCGCGCAACTAATCCACCAGAAAGTTCTGTTTTACCAGTGTCGCCCGAATGATCGTTACCAGTTCACCCAGTTGCATGTCCGGCCGTTCAGTCAAATAGGAAAGGCAGAACTTTGCCGCAGGGATCGCCGGGTCGCACGGTAATGTCTTCAACATGTCCACCGCCAACATGTCGCGAATCAGTGGCACCGGCAATATGCCAATGGCATGCCCCGCCGATACCATCTTGGCAATAAACGCCAGCGAGTTGCTGGAATGAAAAGCGTGGCTCGCCGAGCCGCTTTCCTGCAACCAGCGGTCCACCACCGAATACAGTGTCGACGGCGCGCTGTGGGTAACGATCGAATACTGCCGCGCCTGCTGCGGCAGAAACGGCCCGTCGGCAATCTCCAGGTGCCGCGCCGCCACCCACTGGAATGTCATCCAGCCAAGGAACACATCGGTCACATCCTCGCGTGTGGCCGGGTTGGTCAGCAGGGCGATGTCCAGTTCGTGATCGTTCAGTTTGCGGTTGAGCGCGGCGCCCACATCGATGGTGATTTCCAGGGTGATTTCCGGGAAGTGCGCCTTGATTTCGCTTATTACCGCAGTCAGCCCGACCATGGCCGAGCACTCGTCTGCACCCAGGCGCAGGCGCCGGTGTTGCTTCTGCTGGGCAGCGAACTGCTCCAGCTGGGTGCTGTTGTTCAATACCAGTTCGGCATGGCGCAGCGCCGTGTGGCCGTCGGCGGTAAGGCTCATGCGCTGCTTGCTGCGGTCGAACAGCTTGACGCTGAGCAACGACTCCATTTCCTTGATGCGCGCCGACACCGCAGGTTGCGTCAGGTGAAGATGCCGTGAGGCCGCGTGTACACCGCCCAGGCGGGCGGTCCAGTAGAATGCCTCGATCTGCATCAGCGTGATACGCATGATAAAAACTGCTCCGGCTACTGCTTACGGATTTTTATTATCGACCGTTCAGGGCGCTTGTTAGGATGACCGAAACCCTTCAAAAAAGCATCCGGCATAACAACAACTCCCTATGTATATCATCGAAGCTCTACCTGCCCCAGTTAACGCCCACGAACTTGAACTACTGATCAATGCCGAACCGGCAACTATCGGCCATTTCATTACCCACGGCATACCCCACCCGCAAATCAAGGCACACTTGCAGAATGTACGGGCGGTGGGCACCGCCGTAACCGTACGCATGCCCGGCAATGACGGTGGCATCCTGCACTACGCCATGGGCTGCGCACGCCCCGGCGATTTCCTGGTCGTGGACCGTTGCGGCGAGCGCATCACCGCCGCGCTGGGTGGTGCCATGGCCTACGCCGCCAAGCAGGCCGGGGTAGCCGGGATCATTGTCGACGGTTATGTCACCGACCTTGGCGAACTGCGCGAGCACGGCGTGCCGGTATGGTCACGCGGTGCCAGTGCCATTACCACGCGGGTGATCGGCCACGAAGGCGAGTTCTGCACTGCCATCCAGTGCGGCGGGGTCATCGTGCGCCCGGGCGACGCTGTGGTGGCGGACGAAAACGGCATCGTATTCCTGCGCCCAGGCAAGGTGGTAGAACTGGCGCAACGGGCAATCGACTTCCAGCGCAACGAAAAGCACACCCTTGCCCGGCTGGCCAAGGGCGAGAAGTTTCCCGATATCGTCGGGTCGCGGTCGACCATCGAGGCGGCGACCCGCCCTCGCCAATAGCGCCAGACCGTACCCGAAGTAGCTCCCGAACAACAACAAGAGGACTACCGTGAAGCTCATCTCCCGGCTCATACCGCTGGCGCTTGGCGCGCTGATGGGCAGCCCGGCCGCACAGGCGCAGGACTACCCGCAAATCCGTTTCAACGTGATCGGTGGCGGTAGCCACAACTACACGTTCCGCGCCGTTGAACAGCCGTTCTGGACCAACACCTTGCCCACCGCATCCCACGGCAAGGTCACCGCCCAGCTGCTGGGGCTGTCGGAGAGCGGCCTCAAGGGCCCGGAAATCATCCGCCTGATGCGCTTTGGCGCGGTAGACATCGGCATGGGCGTGTTCGCATTCGTCGCTGGTGACGATGCCACCTTCGAAGGCATCGACCTGCCGGGCATGGCCGCCGACATCGACACCGCCCGCCGCATTGCCAACGCCTACAAGCCGGTGCTGGAACAGCGTATGGCCGAGCGCCATGGCATAAAGCTGCTGGCCACCGTGCCGTACACTGCGCAGGTGTTTTTTTGCCGCGCGCCCGTGCAATCGCTGGCCGACCTCAAAGGCCGAAAAATCCGCACGCGCGGGCGCAACATGGCCGAACTGGTCAAGGCCATTGGCGCTGCCCCGGTCACCCTGCCCTTTGCCGAAGTGGTGACCGCCATGCAGACCGGCGTCATCGACTGCGCCATTACCGGCATCGGCTCGGGCAACGCCGCCAAATGGTACGACGTGGCCGGGTACCTGTACGACCTGCCGGTGGACTGGTCGGTCGGCTTCTATGGCATCGGCCTCAAGCGCTGGCAACAGTTGCCGCCTGAGGTGCAGCAACTACTGCAGGCGCAGTCGAAGGTGCTGGAAGATGCCCTGTGGCAGGAGACAGCCAGGGAAAACCGTTACGCCAAGGCATGCAATGTCGGCAGCCCCGACTGCCAGATCCACCAACCGGCGCACATGAGCTCGTCGGCACCCGACCCGCAAGAGCAGCAGCGCGTGCGCCAGGCGGCGCTGGAAATCGCCAACAACTGGGGCAAGCGTTGCGGCCCAGTTTGTGTCGAGCAATGGAATGCCAGCGCAGGCCGTGCCATCGGCATGCGCCTGGCCCCATAAGCCCTCTCCCCTTGGAGCATACAGTTATGAATACGGCCCGTTCCGGCCTGGCGGCCATCACCGCCATCGCCAAGGCCAGCACCTGGGTAGGTGGCTTTGCCCTGCTCGGCTGCGCCCTGCTGATTGGCATTGACCTGATCTTGCGCAAGACCCTGGGCATCTCCATGGGCGGCGCCGATGAGATTGCCGGCTATGTCCTGGCAGTCACCAGCGCCTGGGCGTTTCCAGTCACCTTGCTCAAGCGCTCGCACATCCGCGTCGACATCCTCTACGCTCGCCTTGGCCTGAAGCCACGGGTGGCGCTCGACCTGTTCGCCCTGGCCTGCATGGCCGTGCTGGTCAGCACCCTGGCCTTTCACGCCTGGAATGTGCTGCAGGACTCCATCGAATACCGCTCAGTGTCCAACACGCCGTTGCAAGTACCGCAATGGATACCGCAATCCATCTGGTTTGCCGGCTACCTGTTCTTCGCCCTGACCCTGCTCAGCCTGGCGCTGGTGAGCCTGGGGCATTTATTGCACGGGCGCTGGGGGGCGGTCAGTGCACTGATCGGTATCAACACGGTCGAGCAGGAAATCGAGGAAGAACTGCACCCCGCGGCCAACACCGCCAAGGAGCACACGCCATGCTGAGCATCACCTTGTTCCTGCTGCTGGCCCTGCTGGCGCTGAGCGTGGCCGCCGCCGTCAGTGTCGGCCTGCTGGGGATGTCGCTGTCGCAGTTGTTCTCGACCCTGCCATTGAGCAATGCCATGGGCGAAATCGCCTGGAACACCAGCGCAGAGTTCCTGCTGGTGTCCATCCCTCTATACATACTGATGGGTGAACTGCTGGTGTGTTCGGGGGTGGCCGGGCGCATGTACCAGGCGGTCGAGAAATGGCTGTCCTGGCTGCCGGGCGGGCTGATGAACTCCAACATCGGCGCCAGCGCACTGTTTGCCACCACCAGCGGCTCCAGCGTGGCAACCGCCGCAACCATTTCCACCCTTGCCATTGCGGAGCAGGAACGCAAAGGCTACAACGCCCCGCTGTTCCTGGGATCAATCGCCGCTGGCGGCACGCTGGGCATCCTGATTCCGCCATCGATCAACATGATCCTGTTCGCCCTGATCGCCAACGTGTCGGTGCCCAAGCTGTATCTGGCAGCAACCATCCCAAGCATCATCCTCAGCCTGTTGTTCGTCGCACTGATCGTGCTGGCCTGCCTGGTGCGCCCGCAATTGGGTGGGCGCAAAGAACACACCCGCTGGGCAGAACGCCTGGCCTGCATCCCCGACCTGCTGCCGCCACTGGCCATCTTCGCCCTGGTGATCGGCTCGATCTACAGCGGTTTTGCCACTGCCAGCGAGTCGGCGGCACTGGGGGTACTCAGCGCCCTGGGCTTGGGCCTGTGGCGCCGGGCTCTCACCTGGCAAAGCCTGGGCCAGGCCTTCGAAGCCACGTTGCGCACCACCGGCATGATCATCTTCATCACCTTGTCGGCGTTTTTCCTCAACTTCGTGCTGGCGTCCATCGGGCTGACCACCACCCTGGTCAACTTCGTCACCGACCTGAACCTGTCACCTACGGCCACGCTGCTGGCGATCATCGTGTTCTATATCGTGCTCGGCTGCTTCATGGACACCCTGGCGATGCTGATCACCACGGCGCCGCTGATCGTGCCGATCGTCGTCAACCTGGGCTTTGACCCACTGTGGTTCGGGGTGGTGCTGATCGTGCTGTGCGAAATGGGCCAGATCACCCCGCCGTTCGGCATGAACCTTTTCGTGGTGCAGAGCATCCGTGGCCGCGGCAACTTCATGGACGTGGTGTACGGCGCGCTGCCGTTCTGCCTGGCTTTGCTGGTGCTGATCGGCTTGCTGATTGCCTTTCCACAACTGGCGCTGTGGCTGCCAAAGGCGTTCTAGCGGAGAATGCAAAAAGGGCGATCATTTCTGATCGCCCTTTTTGGGATTTGGTAGGCACAATTGGACTCGAACCAACGACCCCCACCATGTCAAGGTGGTGCTCTAACCAACTGAGCTATGTGCCTGTCGTGTGGTGCGCATATTAGTGATCCGATGCGCACCTGTAAAGCTTTTTTTTGAGAAAAATCAAAAACTTTCGAATGTGAGCGCTGCGCCCGTACCGCGGTATGCGGCACCCATGGAAATGGGCAATGAAAAAAGGGGTGACCCTTTCGGATCACCCCTTTTTCGATTTGGTAGGCACAATTGGACTCGAACCAACGACCCCCACCATGTCAAGGTGGTGCTCTAACCAACTGAGCTATGTGCCTGTCGTGTGGTGCGCATTCTACGCATTCCAAAAGCCCTGTCAACACTTTTTTTCGCGCTAAGCTACTGAATCTTAAACTCTTTATATAAAGGCCGGTTGGAGGGTTGGCCGTAAAGGATTTTCACCAGACGACTAGCGGGTGTTTATTATTATTGATAGCATCGGTACATTCGTTAAAAATATAAAACACGAGGTTCCTGCAGCATGGCTAACACCCCCTACCCCCAGTCCTACTACGCCGCCTCGGCCAACCCGGTGCCGCCACGTCCGGCGCTGCAGGGTGAGGTGGAAACCGATGTGTGCATCATCGGTGCCGGCTACACCGGCCTTTCCAGCGCCCTGTTCCTGCTGGAAAACGGCTTCAAGGTGAGCATCGTCGAAGCGGCCAAGGTCGGCTTCGGCGCATCGGGCCGCAACGGCGGCCAGATCGTCAACAGCTACAGCCGCGACATCGACGTCATCGAACGCACCGTCGGCCCCAAGGAAGCGCAACTGCTGGGCCACATGGCCTTCGAAGGCGGGCGCATCATTCGTGAGCGCGTGGCCAAGTACAACATCCAGTGCGACCTGAAAGACGGTGGCGTGTTCGCTGCCATCACCAGCAAGCAGATGGGCCACCTGGAGTCGCAAAAGCGCCTGTGGGAACGCTTCGGTCACAACCAGCTCGAGCTGATGGACCAGAAGCGCATCCGTGAAGTGGTCGCGTGCGACAGCTATATCGGCGGCATGCTGGACATGAGCGGCGGCCACATCCACCCACTGAACCTGGCCCTGGGTGAAGCTGCCGCGGTCGAGTCGCTGGGCGGCATCATCTATGAGCAAACCCCGGCAATCCGCATCGAGCGCGGTGCCAACCCGGTCGTGCACACCCCACAAGGCAAGGTGCGCGCCAAATTCATCATCGTCGCCGGCAACGCCTACCTGGGCAACCTGGTGCCGGAACTGGCCGCCAAGTCCATGCCATGCGGTACCCAGGTCATCACCACCGAACCACTGGGCGAAGAACTGGCGCGCACCCTGCTGCCGCAGGATTACTGCGTCGAGGACTGCAACTACCTGCTCGACTACTACCGCCTGACCAGCGACAAGCGCCTCATCTTCGGCGGTGGCGTGGTGTACGGCGCGCGTGACCCGGCCAACATCGAGGCGATCATTCGTCCGAAGATGATCAAGGCCTTCCCGCAGCTGAAGAACGTGAAGATCGACTACGCCTGGACCGGCAACTTCCTGCTGACCCTGTCGCGCCTGCCACAGGTTGGCCGTATCGGCGACAACATCTACTACTCGCAGGGGTGCTCGGGCCACGGCGTGACCTATACCCACCTGGCGGGCAAAGTGCTGGCCGAGGCCCTGCGCGGCCAGGCTGAGCGTTTCGACGCCTTCGCCGGCCTGCCGCACTACCCGTTCCCGGGTGGCCAGATGCTGCGTGTGCCGTTCAGCGCCATTGGCGCCTGGTACTACAGCCTGCGCGATCGCCTGGGCTTCTGATGTAATCAGGCCGGGCCCTATCGCCGGCAAGCCAGCTCCCACAGATACCGCACAGGCGTCGAACCCAGTGCGCTACCTGTGGGAGCTGGCACCGCTATTTGTTCAAGCTGCTGATAGCCTGCTTCGCCGCAATTTCCTGCCCCGCCCGCGCCAGTTCATCCGCAGCCTGCAACCACCGCTGACGGTCCACCTGGGCTGGCAACTGCCGCGGTGGCTGCACCAGCACCGCCCAACTCCCCTGCTTCGCCCACGCCGATGCAAAGTCATCGAACGCCATCACCTGCCGCCGGTGCATGCCCGAGCGCAGCAGTACACGCTGCTTGTAGCGGTCATAGCCGATCAGCACCGCATAGCGTGGCTCACTCCACCAGGCCGAACCTTCCTCGTAACGCAGCAGCACCGGGTTGCCCGCCGCCACCTGGGCCAGCAGTGCGTCCAGTTGTTTGTCCAACGGGTACACCACCATGCCATAGTCCCGCGCCACGCGAGGGATGCCGGTGCCCAGCGCTTCGGCGCCCTCTGGCAGGTTCAACGGTTTGTCCAGCAGGCCCGGGGTGATCGGTGCGCCCTGTTGCGACAGCACCGCTGCCAGCGCCATGGCACCGCTGTGGTTGGCGTTGCCACGGTAGAACGGCATGCTGCTGATCTCGACCCGCTGCGGCAGGCCTTTGAGGTTGGCAGGCGGTGCGCTGGCACAGCCGGCCAAGGTGGCCGCCATCAGACAGGCGACCAACAGCCGCCGTGGGGCAGCTTTGATGGAATGTTGCTGCATGGACACTCGCTTGTTCCAACGCCAGGCAGGCAGCGCCCGGCTCTGGGCACCGATCATAGGTCCGACAGCGGCGCGGGTATAGTCCGACAGCGGCTTGGAGCGAATCGGACTCAGAGATAGACCTTTGTTCGATGGAACGTCACAGGCGAAGGGCTAGACTAAAGCAGTGTCTGGAAGGCAGCGCTGGCCAATCGAGCGCTTGCCGTAGAGATGGAGGCACAGATGAGCCTGACCATGGCAATTTTCATGCTGGTAGGCATGTGGCTAAGCGTTGCAGCCGCCATGCTGTGGGGCGTACTGCGCATCGTGCGGCGCCATTCCCACCACCACCTGCCACCGCAGGCCCCTGCCAAGCCGCAGCCTGTGCGCCGGGCACGGCGGCCAGCCGGGGTGCATTAAGACTTCAGAAAACGCGAACGGGGCGCAATGCGCCCCGCCTTTTTGCATCAACCTTTTTTACATCAACCTTCAGCCGCCTCACGCTTCAATCGCGCCCGGCGAGCAAAAATGTTGAGCATCTCGATCACGGTCGAGAACGCCATGGCGGCATACACATACCCCTTCGGTACATGAGCGCCAAAACCTTCGGCGATCAGCGTCATGCCGATCATGATCAGGAAGCCCAAGGCCAGCATGACCACCGTCGGGTTGTCATTGATGAAGTTGGCCAGCGGGTCGGCGGCCACCATCATCACGATGACTGCCGTGATCACGGCAATGATCATGATCGGCAAGTGCTCGGTCATGCCCACGGCGGTGATGATGCTGTCTACCGAGAAGACGATGTCCAGCAGCAGGATCTGGAAGATTGCCGCTGCAAAGCCGAGGGTAACTGTCGAGCCGACCTTGGCTTCTTCCTTGGCGCCATGCGGGTCAACGCTTTCGTGGATTTCCTTGGTCGCCTTCCACAGCAGGAACAGGCCACCGGCAATCAGGATCATGTCCTTCCAGGAGAAGGCGTTACCGAACACTTCGAACACCGGGTCGGTCAGCTGTACGATCCAGGCCACCGTGCTGAGCAAGGCCAGGCGCATGACCAACGCCATGCTGATACCGATACGTCGTGCCTTGGAGCGGTACTCCACGGGCAGTTTGTTGGTCAGGATGGAGATGAAGATCAGGTTGTCGATGCCCAGTACAACTTCCATGGCGACCAGCGTAGCCAGGGCAACCCAGGCGGTAGGGCTAGCGGCGAGTTCCAGCAAGTATTCCATTGTTCAAATCCTGCAGCGGCGGTTTAAGGTCAGATTTCCTGGGTGTCTTTTTTCTTGTCGGCATCTTCAGGCTTTTGCCCTTCGCCGCCGATGGCCTCGTTCAACGCCTGCTGGGCGGCCTTGTTGGTGTCGTCGATGGCCTGCTTGGCCGACTGCGCGGCCTGGTCGAGCATCTGCTGGGCGGATTTCTCGGCCTGGTCGCAGCCTGCCAGGGTGAACAGGGCCAACGCCAGCACCAATGGGGTACCGATGGATTTGAGTTGCAGCATGGTGTCCTCGCTTGAAATATCCCGTCGGCGCATGGCGCCTGATGCGGTGCATTCTAGAGACGCGAATAGTTCAGGAAAATTCGTATTTTCATGGCGTATACTTCGATTTTTACGAATCGGGACGACCGACGGTGCTTAACTATCGCCAGCTGCATTACTTCTGGGCCGTGGCCAAGACGGGCAGCATTACGCGCGCCAGCGAACAACTGAACCTTACACCGCAGACCATCAGCGGGCAGATCAGCCTGTTCGAGCAAACCTACGGCCTTGAATTGTTCCAGCGCGCCGGCCGGCAGCTGGAGCTGACCGAGACCGGCCGCCAGGCGCTGGTGTATGCAGAGCAGATGTTCCAGATTGGCGGCGAGCTGGAAGCCATGCTGCGCGCAGGCCCGCAGGAGCAGATCCTGTTCCGCGTGGGGGTGGCCGACGTGGTGCCCAAATCCATCGTCTACCGCCTGCTGGCACCGACCATGGAGCTGGATGAAGTGCTGCGCATCAACTGCCGAGAAGACAAACTTGAACGGTTGCTGGCCGACCTGGCCATCCAGCGCCTGGACCTGGTGATTTCCGACAGCCCCATGCCCGGCAACCTGGACATCAAGGGCTATAGCCAGAAGCTGGGTGAGTGCGGGCTGAGCTTTTTCGCTACCCCGGCGCTGGCACAACGCCTGGACGGCCCCTTCCCCGCCTGCCTGCAGGATGCTCCATTGCTGGTGCCCGGCCAGGAAACCGTAGTGCGCAGCCGCCTGTTGCGGTGGCTGGGAGAGCAACAGGTGCAGCCACGTATCGTCGGCGAGTTCGATGACAGTGCGCTGATGCAGGCATTCGGCCAGTCCGGCAGCGGCATATTCGTCGCCCCCAGCGTGATCGCCGAAGAAGTGTGCCGCCAGTATGGCGTGGTACTGATCGGCCACACCGAGGCCGTGCACGAGTCGTTCTATGCCATTTCGGTGGAACGCAAGGTCAAGCACCCAGGGATCGTGGCGATTACCGAGGGGGCGCGGCGGGAGTTGTTTCATTGGTGATTGTGGTGGTGGCTGCGCGGGTTTGCCCGCTCCCGCAGGTACTGCATAGGTCTTGATACCCGCGGGGAGTTTACCCGCGAAGAGGCCAGAACAGCCTTACAGGTGGTCTATGGTAAAGTCTCGCCCTTTCCAGATTCCGAGATACCGCTGCACATGACCCCTGTCTTCCGCCTCCTCAACCGCACCAGCCTGGTGACTCAGATCGTCATCGGCCTGCTCGCCGGTATCGCCCTTGCCCTGCTCGCACCCGCCATCGCCCGCGACCTGGCCTTCCTTGGCAAGGTGTTCGTCAGCGCCCTGAAGGCCGTTGCGCCCGTACTGGTGTTCGTCCTGGTCATGGCCTCTATCGCCAACCACCGCCACGGCCAGGAAACCCACATCCGCCCGATCCTCTGGCTGTACCTGCTGGGCACCTTCGCCGCAGCGGTGGTGGCTGTAGTTGCCAGCATGCTGTTCCCATCCAATCTGGTGCTGAGCACTGGCGAAGCAACGTTGAGCGCGCCAGGCGGCATCGCCGAGGTGATGCAAAACCTGCTGCTGAGCGCGGTCGACAACCCGATCAATGCCCTGCTCAACGCCAACTTCATCGGTGTGCTGACCTGGGCTATCGGCCTGGGCGTGGCCCTGCGCCATGCTGGCGAAACCACCCGTACCGTGGTCGAAGACTTGTCCAATGGCGTGACCCTGATCGTGCGCGTGGTCATCCGCTTCGCCCCGCTGGGCATCTTTGGCCTGGTCAGCTCCACGCTCGCCCAGTCGGGCCTGCAGGCGCTGCTCGGCTACCTGCACCTGCTGGCTGTGCTGATCGGCTGCATGCTGTTCGTGGCGCTGGTGATGAACCCGCTGATCGTGTTCTGGAAAATCCGCCGCAACCCCTACCCGCTAACCCTGCTGTGCCTGCGCGAAAGCGGCATTACCGCGTTCTTCACCCGCAGCTCGGCAGCCAACATCCCGGTCAACCTGGCACTGTCGGAGCGCCTTGGCCTGCATGAAGACACCTATTCGGTGTCGATCCCGCTGGGCGCAACCATCAACATGGCCGGCGCGGCCATCACCATTACCGTGCTCACCCTGGCTGCGGTGCATACCTTGGCTATCCCGGTGGACCTGCCAACGGCCGTGCTGCTCAGCGTGGTGGCGGCGGTGTGCGCCTGCGGCGCCTCGGGTGTGGCCGGGGGCTCGCTGCTGCTGATTCCACTGGCGTGCAGCCTGTTCGGCATCCCCAGTGAAATTGCCATGCAGGTGGTGGCGGTGGGCTTCATTATCGGCGTGCTGCAGGACTCGGCCGAGACAGCGCTGAATTCGTCGACCGATGTGCTGTTCACAGCGGCGGCTTGCCAGGCCGAAGAGCGCCGTAGCGCTTGAAGGCCAAGGGGCCGCTGTGCGGCCCCTTGCAGGCAAGCATACAAGCAATGATGCCAGTGATTGCTTAAGCCAGGCGCATTACCTAGGCTAGTGGCCTTTCCCCAGTAATGAGACAGGGCCATGTCAGAACACGAAACCGCAGGTGAAGGCCGCTTCAACAGCGTTGAGATCCGCATTCTCGGTTCGCTGATCGAAAAGCAGGCCACCAGCCCGGAAAGCTACCCGCTCACCCTCAATGCCCTGGTCCTGGCCTGCAACCAGAAGACCAGCCGCGAGCCAGTGATGAACCTGACCCAAGGCCAGGTCGGCCAGGCATTGCGAGCCCTTGAAGGGCAGGACATGACCCGCCTGCAGATGGGCAGCCGCGCCGACCGCTGGGAGCAACGGGTGGACAAGGCACTGGAGCTGGTGCCAGCGCAGCTGATACTGATGGGCCTGATGTTCCTGCGTGGCCCGCAAACCCTCAACGAACTGCTGACCCGCAGCAACCGCCTGCACGACTTCGACGACACCGACCAGATCCAGCACCAGCTGGAGCGCCTGATCTCGCGCGGCCTGGCATTGCACCTGCCGCGCCAGGCCGGCCAGCGTGAAGACCGCTACACCCACGCCCTGGGCGACCCGGCTGAAATCGAAGTAATCCTCGCTGCACGTCAGCAGGAAGGTGGTGCGCGCAGCAGTGGCGGCAGTGTCTCGGAAGACCGCATCGAAGCCCTTGAAGCCCGCATCGCGGCGCTGGAGGCGCGCCTGGCCGAGCTGGAAGGCTAAGCCTTTACGGCTCGCGGTCGGGGAAGTTGCGGCAGCTCTTGCGTTCGGCCAGCTCCCGGTCACTGGGGCGCTGGTCGACGAACACGGTGCGGCCGTCGGCGTAGATTTCCAGGTAGCCCCAGTGCAAGTCCTGCTCTTGCTGACCGGGCTTTGGGGGGACTAACCACCAGGGTTCGCGGCTGATCAGGGTCATGGGTGTGATTCCTGAGGGGATCTGCAGTAATCATAGACACCCTCAGCCTTCGAAGGCCCTATCGCCGGCAAGCCAGCTCCCACAGGTGCACCACAGTTTCGAATTCTGTGATCACCTGTGGGAGCTCGCTTGCCGGCGATAGGGCCAGCGCAGGCTTACGCCGGTGCCGAAGTACGGATCAGGTGATCGAAGGCTGCCAGCGAAGCCTTGGCCCCTTCACCCACAGCAATCACGATCTGCTTGTACGGCACGGTAGTCACATCACCGGCGGCAAACACACCCGGGATGCTGGTCTGGCCCTTGGCATCGACGATGATCTCGCCACGCGGCGACAGCTCGACGGTGCCCTTCAGCCAATCAGTGTTCGGCAGCAGGCCGATCTGCACGAAGATGCCTTCCAGCGCCACGTCGTGTTGTTCATCCGTGGTGCGATCCTTGTAACGCAGGCCGGTCACTTTCTCACCATTGCCCAGCACTTCGGTGGTCAGCGCGCTGGTAATCACTTTCACGTTCGGCAGGCTGTGCAGCTTGCGTTGCAACACTGCATCGGCACGCAGTTGGCTGTCGAATTCGATCAGCGTCACCTGGGCGACGATACCGGCCAGGTCGATGGCCGCTTCCACGCCCGAGTTGCCGCCGCCGATCACCGCCACGCGCTTGCCTTTGAACAGCGGGCCGTCACAGTGCGGGCAGTAGGCCACGCCACGGCCGCGGTATTCCTGCTCGCCCGGCACATTCATTTCGCGCCAGCGGGCACCGGTGGCCAGGATCACGGTCTTGGCCTTGAGCGAGGCACCGCCGGCCAGGCGTACTTCATGCAGGCCGCCCTCGGTGGCCGGAATCAGCGCTTCGCCGCGCTGCAGGTTCATGATGTCCACGTCGTATTGCTTGACGTGTTCTTCCAGTGCCGTGGCCAGTTTCGGCCCTTCGGTTTCCTGCACCGAGATGAAGTTTTCGATGGCCAGGGTATCGAGCACCTGGCCGCCGAAACGCTCGGCAGCAACACCGGTGCGGATGCCTTTACGTGCGGCGTAGATGGCCGCTGCCGCGCCGGCCGGGCCACCACCGACCACCAGTACATCGAAAGCGTCCTTGGCGTTGATTTTCTCGGCCTGGCGAGCGCCGGCACTGGTGTCGATCTTGCCGAGGATTTCTTCCAGGCCCATGCGGCCCTGGCCGAACACTTCGCCGTTCAGGTAGACGCTTGGCACCGCCATGATCTTGCGCGATTCCACTTCGTCCTGGAACAGCGCACCGTCGATGGCCACATGGCGCACGTTGGGGTTGAGCACCGCCATCAGGTTCAGCGCCTGGACCACGTCCGGGCAGTTCTGGCACGACAGCGAGAAGTAGGTTTCGAAGGTGAACTCGCCTTCTAGCGCCTGGATCTGCTCGATCACTTCGGCACTGGCCTTGGACGGGTGGCCGCCAACTTGCAGCAGCGCCAGCACCAGCGAGGTGAATTCGTGGCCCATGGGTATGCCGGCGAAGCGCAGGCTGATATCGCTACCCGGGCGGTTCAGCGAGAACGACGGGCGACGGGCATCGGTACCGTCCGCGCTGAAGGTAATGAGGTTCGACAAACCGGCAATTTCCACCAGCAGGTCGTGCAATTCGCGGGACTTCGCGCCGTCGTCGAGGGAGGCTACGATCTCGATCGGCTGGGTGACCCGCTCCAGGTAGGTTTTCAGTTGCGATTTAAGCGTGGCGTCCAACATACGGGCGATTCCTTTTTTCAAAACTCGGATACAAAAACGCCCAGGCGATCTCGCCCGGGCGTTTGACGGGGCGTTAACAACTTCAGCTTTGGCGGCTGAGTACCGCCCGCGACTGGCTCACAGTCTTAGATCTTGCCAACCAGGTCCAGGGACGGGGCGAGAGTCGCTTCGCCTTCTTTCCACTTGGCCGGGCACACTTCGCCAGGGTGGGCGGCAACGTACTGGGCAGCCTTCACTTTACGCAGCAGTTCGGCAGCATCGCGGCCTACACCACCGTCGTTCAGTTCGACGATCTTGATCTGGCCTTCCGGGTTGATCACGAAGGTACCGCGATCGGCCAGGCCGGCTTCTTCGATCAGCACGTCGAAGTTGCGCGAAATGACGTGGGTCGGGTCACCGATCAGCGGGTACTGGATCTTGCCGATGGTGTCCGAGGTGTCGTGCCAGGCTTTGTGGGTGAAGTGGGTGTCGGTGGACACGCCGTAGATTTCCACACCCAGTTTCTGGAACTCGGCGTAGTTGTCGGCAAGGTCACCAAGTTCGGTCGGGCAGACGAAGGTGAAGTCAGCCGGGTAGAAGAACACGACAGACCACTTGCCTTTCAGGTCGGCTTCGCTGACCTGGACGAACTCGCCTTTGTGGTAGGCGGTGGCGTTGAACGGTTTGACTTGGCTGTTGATGATTGGCATGAGAGACGCTCCTTCATGGGGTTGGAATCAGTTGATGGATAGAATCCTAACTAATCATCCCGCTGAAGGCTCATTGGCAAAGCTCATGCTTGTGATTGGTTTTGGCTATAACCCGGGTTAATTAATAGAAGGGAATGGGCTGAGCAAAGGATTGCGCAGCATTCACGAGCCTCATCGCCGGCCAGCCAGCTCCCACAGGTACAGCGCAGGCTCATGGACTTGCGCAATACCTGTAGGAGCTGGCTTGCCGGCGATGATGCCAGTGGCGTTAACGAGTGACTGTACGCATGGTCACGAACTCTTCGGCCGCCGTCGGGTGCACGCCAATGGTTTCATCGAATTGCTGCTTGGTCGCCCCGGCCTTCAGGGCAACGCCCAGGCCCTGGATGATCTCGCCGGCGTCAGGGCCAACCATGTGGCACCCCAGCACCTTGTCAGTCTCGGCATCCACCACCAATTTCATCAGGGTCTTTTCCTGAATGTCGGTCAGGGTCAGCTTCATGGCGCGGAAGCGGCTTTCGAACACCTGCACCTTGTGCCCGGCCTCCAGCGCCTGCTCCTCGGTCAGGCCAACAGTACCGATAGGCGGCTGGCTGAACACCGCCGTCGGGATGTTCTGGTAGTCCACCGGCCGGTACTGCTCCGGCTTGAACAGGCGCCGCGCCACGGCCATGCCTTCGGCCAGGGCTACCGGGGTCAGTTGCACGCGGCCGATGACATCGCCAATGGCCAGGATCGATGGCGCAGTGGTCTGATACTGCTCGTCGACACGAATGTAGCCACGCGCATCCAGCTCGACGCCGGTGTTTTCCAGGCCCAGGTTGTCCAGCATCGGGCGCCGCCCTGTGGCGTAGAACACACAGTCTGCAACCAGCTCGCGGCCGTCCTTGAGGGTGGCCTTGAGGCTGCCATCTTCAAGCTTGTCGATACGCTGGATATCGGCATTGAACTGCAGGTCGAGGCCGCGCTTTTCCAGTTCTTCCTTCAGGTGTGTGCGCACCGAGCCATCGAAGCCGCGCAGGAACAGGTCGCCACGGTACAGCAGCGTGGTGTCGGCCCCCAGGCCCTGGAAGATGCCCGCGAACTCGACGGCGATGTAACCTCCACCCACTACCAGCACCCGACGTGGCAGGCCTTTGAGGTAGAAGGCTTCGTTGGAGGTGATCGCCAGCTCCTTGCCCGGGATGTCCGGGATCTGCGGCCAGCCACCGGTCGCGATGAGGATGTGCTCGGCGGTGTAGCGCTGGCCTTCCACCTCCACTTCATTGGCACCGGTCAGGCGCGCATGGCCCTGCAGCAGGGTGACGCCGCTGTTGACCAGCAGGTTGCGGTAGATGCCGTTGAGGCGCTCGATCTCGCGGTTCTTGTTGGCAATCAGGGTGCCCCAGTCGAAATGCCCTTCTTCCAGGGACCAACCGTAACCTGCGGCCTGCTCCAGTTCGTCCGCGACATGCGCGCCGTACACCAGCAGTTTTTTCGGCACGCAGCCGACGTTGACGCAGGTACCACCCAGGTAGCGGCTCTCGGCCACTGCCACTTTCGCCCCAAAGCCCGCAGCAAAGCGCGCTGCGCGCACACCGCCGGACCCGGCACCAATCACGAACAGATCAAAATCGTAGGCCATGTATTCAGTCTCCTAGGCAGGCGCACAGCATAACGCCGTTGGCCACCGCAAACAAAAAAGCCACCCCGAAGGGTGGCTCTCGTACCAGCTGGGCTAATCAGTAAGCCTTGCCAGCCTTGTAGAAGTTCTCGAAGCAGAAGTTGGTCGCCTCGATGTAGCCTTCGGCACCACCGCAGTCGAAACGCTTGCCCTTGAACTTGTAGGCAATCACGTTACCTTCGGCCGCTTGCTTCATCAGCGCGTCGGTGATCTGGATCTCGCCACCCTTGCCCGGCTCGGTCTGCTCGATCTTCTCGAAGATATCCGGGGTCAGGATGTAGCGGCCGATGATGGCCAGGTTCGACGGCGCATCTTCAGGCTTGGGCTTCTCGACCATCGAGTCCACACGGAAGATACCGTCACGGATCTCCTCGCCGGCAATGACGCCATATTTGTTGGTTTCCTGCGGGTCGACTTCCTGGATCGCGACGATCGAGCAGCGGTATTGCTTGAACAGCTTGACCATCTGCGCCAGCACACCGTCACCGTCAAGGTTGACGCACAGGTCGTCCGCCAGCACCACTGCAAACGGCTCGTCGCCAATCAGCGGGCGGCCGGTGAGGATAGCGTGGCCCAGGCCTTTCATTTCGGTCTGGCGGGTGTAGGAGAACGAGCACTCGTCGAGCAGGCGACGGATACCCACCAGGTATTTTTCCTTGTCGGTGCCCTTGATCTGGTTTTCCAGCTCGTAGCTGATGTCGAAGTGGTCTTCCAGGGCGCGCTTGCCGCGACCGGTCACGATGGAGATTTCGTTCAGACCGGCGTCCAATGCTTCTTCAACGCCATACTGGATCAGTGGCTTGTTGACCACCGGCAGCATTTCCTTGGGCATGGCTTTGGTAGCGGGCAGGAAGCGAGTGCCGTAGCCGGCCGCCGGGAACAAGCATTTTTTGATCATATACGTCCTTAACAAAGGCTAGGCCTGTGGAATTCGGCGCAGTCTAATCAGGCGGCACTGACCTTACAATGCCCCTGATAGCGACCGATGCCATCATAGAGATAACCCAGTGTAGATAGTTCCGGGGGATCGTGAATATTACCGTCATACATGACGGGCGGATGACAGCAAAATCAGGGTGCCTGTACCAGCCCTTTCGCGGGTAGCCGCTCCCGCAGGTACCGCATCAGGCTTGAGCTCTGCACAGATTCTGTGGGAGCGGGTTCACCCGCGAAGAGGCCGGCACAGGCGCTGCATCAGCTACCGGTGCCCTGCCCGATCAGCACCCCATCTACCTTCTGACCATACAGGTTCACGCCGTCATTGGCATGGAACTTCACCCGCGTCTTCTCGATGGAGCCCTCCACCAGTCGCGGGTCCTGCGGCCGTTCATGGCGGTTGACCCACGCGGCAACGTCCCAGGCCTGCTGATCGCTGAGGCTGCCCGGCTTGCCCAGCGGCATGTTGTACTTGATGAACGACGCCGCCGTGTTGATGCGGTGCATACCAGCGCCCCAGTTGTAGGAGTCCTTGCCCCACAGCGGCGGCATCACGTAATCACCGGCCACCTTCTGCCCTTGGCCGTTGTCGCCATGGCAAATCGCGCATTGCTCGCCGTACACCTGCTGGCCCCGCTTGAAGTCATAGCCGCCCTCGGGCTGCGGCACCTCCGGGTAACCACGCCCGGCAATCTCCACGCCAGTGGGCGCCTTGGTCGACAGCCAGTACGCATAGGTCGCCAGTGCCGTCATCTGCGGGCTATCGGCGGCAGGTGGCTTGCCGTTCATGCTGAACTGGAAGCACCCCTGGATGCGCTCAGCATAGGTATTCACCTTGTCGTTCTTCTTGCGGTACGCGGGATACATCGGGTAAGCGCCCCACATCGGTGCGGAATGCGCCAGGCGCCCCTGGTCGAGGTGGCAGTTACTGCAATTCATGCCGTTGCCCACGGCCTCGGGCATCAGCCGGCGGGTATCGACGAACAGGGCATGGCCCTCGCGCACCATCTTGCCAAAGGCATTGTCGGGCAACTCGCTTTCAGCGGGCGGCACAAACTGCGGCGCGGCCTGCACGCCGGGTACCTTCAGCTGCGACTGGTCTTCCATGGCGATCGGGGCGGCCTGGGCGCTGCTCATGGCCACCAGCAAAAAGGCTGGAATCAAGGGTTTCATGGCGTGACCTCCTGGCTGGCGGAGCGGGCGAAGAACTCGGCGACGGCCTTGATCTCGTCATCGGTCATGGCCTTGGCCACGCCGACCATCAGCTGGTTGGGGTCATTGCTGCGGCTGCCGTCGCGCCAGGCATTGAGCTGCGCCACCAGGTAACTGGCAGGCTGGCCGGCCAAAGGCGGGAAGTGTTCGCCAACCCCGCCGCCGCCGGGGCCATGGCATTGCACACAGCCGGGTATCTGCCGGTTCCAGTCGCCGTACAGGGCCATGCGGGTGGTCGGGTCATCGGCAATCTGCTGGCGCCACAGGTTGCCGGCGGGGTCTGCCGGCAGGCTGGCCAGGTAGGCACTCACTGCCTTGATTTCATCTTCGCTCAGGGCCTTGGCGAGCGGCTCCATCACCGGCTGCTTGCGGCTGCCATTGCGCCAGTCATGTAATTGCTTGCTGAGGTAACCGGCCGGTAGCCCGGCCAAACGTGGAAAGCCGGCAGCGGCAATGCCCTTGCCGTCCGGGCCATGGCACCCGAGGCAAGCCATGGCAGCGGGGTTGGCCCCGCCCTGGGTGAAGACCTTCTGGCCATCAGCGGCATGCGCAGTGGGCCAGGCCAGGATCAGCAGGCTGCCGATCAGGACGCGTCTGAACGGTGTCATCACGAATCTCCCTTTCTTTTGTTATATGTTTAGGCTTAAAACATATAAGCAAAGACAGGAAGGCCCGTTGCCTCAGATCAATGTCCGGAGATGCATTGGGTGGCTGCCGTGCGCACATCACCCAGGCGCAGGGGGAAGTTGTTCAGCCGCTCACGCAGCTTGATGCTGCTGCCGCTGCCACGCTTGTCGATGTCCACCAACGCCGCCGGGCCTACCCCGGAGCTGATCTTCTGCGGCACGATCAGGCGCAGGCCATCGCCACGCGGCTCTTCCACCAGCGGATCGCGCGTATCGGCCAGTTTCTGCTTGATGCAGTCGGCATATTCACGCGGGGTCTTGCCAGAAATCACATCAAGCGTTTCGTGCGACTGCTCCAGCTCCGAAACGCTGACACAACCGCCCAGCGCCGCCACAGACACCACCGCCACCATCCACTTCATTTAGAGCACCTCAGCCTTCAAGAATCCTGTTCGACCGCAGCCAGGCGGTTTTGCTCCCTGCATTGGCAGATTTATCGGGGCCTGGCCATCGAGCGCGCCAGTGTAACGGTACATCGTGGTATCTTTTGCCTTTACAGATCCAAACCTTGCGGAGCATCACATGAAATTCGTACACCAGCGCGAGCACCTCAACGAGGACGACATCGTCGTTATCGAATGCTCCCAGCGCTGCAATATCCGCCTGATGAACGACGCCAATTTCCGCAGCTTCAAGAACGGCGGCCGTCACACCTACCATGGCGGCCAGTTCGTTGACTTCCCGGCCAAGATCACGGTACCCAGCACCGGTTTCTGGAACATCACCATCGACACCGTGACCACCCGCCCGATCTCGGTAACGCGCAAGCCCACCTTGAGCCACAAGATCAAGATCATCCGTCGCTCGTCGTCGAAACTCAGATAAGACTGCCATGACCCAGAACATCAAGTACGTCATCAAATACAAGCTCGACGGCGAGCGCCGCTGGGATTTCGCCGTCATGCCCGACGCCTCGCAGGAACAGGCACTCGATGCCCTGCGCAAGATCCACGGCGACGACGCCGACAAGATCAGCGACATTCAGGTGAGCAAGGCACTGTAAGGCTACGCGCCAAGGAGAACTGCATGAGCAACTGGCCCGACCGTCGTATCCTCGATCTGCTGGGCATCGAGTTGCCCATCCTCCAGGCGCCCATGGCCGGTGCCAGCGGGTCGGCGATGGCCATCGCCGTGGCCAGCGCCGGGGGGCTTGGCGCCCTGCCCTGCGCCATGCTCACAGGCGAACAAGTACGGGGCGAGATTGCAGCCTTTCGAAACGCTTGCCCGGGCCGCCCGCTGAACCTGAACTTCTTCTGCCACCAGCCGCCACCGCCCGATGCCGAGCGCGATGCCCGCTGGAAGCAGGCCCTTAAGCCTTATTACAACGAAACGGGTGTCGATTTCACCGCCCCCACGCCAGTGTCCAACCGTGCGCCGTTCGACGAACAAAGCTGCCAGCTGATCGAGCAACTGCGCCCGGAGGTGGTGAGCTTCCACTTCGGCCTGCCCAAGGCAGACCTGCTGCTTCGGGTGAAAGCCAGCGGTGCCAAGGTACTGTCCAGCGCCACTACGGTGGAAGAAGCGGTCTGGCTGGAACGCAATGGCTGTGACGCGATCATCGCCATGGGGTATGAAGCCGGCGGCCATCGGGGCATGTTCCTCAGCGACGACATTACCAGCCAGATCGGCACCTTGGCCCTGGTGCCGCAGGTGGTGGACGCGGTCAGCGTGCCGGTGATTGCCGCAGGCGGGATCGGTGACCATCGCGGCCTGGTGGCGGCGCTGGCACTGGGCGCTTCGGCAGTGCAGATCGGCACGGCTTACCTGTTCTGCCCCGAGGCCAAGGTTTCGTCGGCCCATCGCCTGGCGCTGGACAGCGCGCCCGCCAGCGACACGGCGTTGACCAACCTGTTTACCGGCCGCCCGGCGCGTGGCATCAACAACCGCATCATGCGCGAGCTAGGGCCGATGAGCGACCTGGCGCCGCGCTTCCCGCTGGCGGGTGGGGCACTGATGCCTTTGCGGGCGATCACCGATCCGCAGGGTAACAGTGATTTCAGCAACCTGTGGTCGGGGCAGGCCCTGCGGTTGGGTAGGCACATGCCTGCGGGGGAGCTGACCCGGGAGATTGCCGAAAAGGCACTGGCCTTGGTTAATCGTTAGGCATCTTCATATACAGGTTCGGCCTCTTCGCAGCACAAGGCTGCTCCTACACAGGTTGCGGCGCCTGTAGGAGCAGCCTTGTGCTGCGAAGGGGCCGGGCCTGCAAATGCATCACCCAGCCCCTTCCCGGCAAATGGCCTATCGCTATATAGTTCAGCACATAACGATAACCCCAAGGAGCTGTCTTCATGCGTATCCGCCCATCCCACCTGGCCGTCACCGCCCTGGCCACCCTGTTCGCCTTCAACACTGCCTGGGCCGATGAAGTTCAGGTCGCGGTCGCAGCCAACTTCACAGCCCCGATCCAGGCCATCGCCAAAGACTTCGAAAAAGACACCGGCCACAAACTGGTCGCAGCCTACGGCGCCACTGGGCAGTTCTACGCACAGATCAAGAACGGCGCACCGTTCGAAGTGTTCCTCGCCGCTGACGACAGCACCCCGAAGAAGCTTGAAGAAGAAAAGGAAATCGTCCCTGGGTCGCGCTTCACCTACGCCATCGGCACCCTGGCCCTGTGGTCGGCGAAGGAAGGCTACGTAGATGCCAAGGGTGACGTACTGAAGAAAAACGAATACAAACACCTGTCCATCGCCAACCCGAAAGCGGCACCTTATGGCCTGGCCGCCACCCAGGTGCTGGACAAGCTGAAGCTCACCGAAGCCACCAAAGGCAAGATCGTCGAAGGCCAGAACATCACCCAGGCCTTCCAGTTCGTCTCCACCGGCAATGCCGAGCTGGGCTTCGTTGCCCTGTCGCAGATCTACAAGGACGGCAAGGTAACCAACGGCTCGGCCTGGATCGTACCGTCCAACCTGCACGACCCAATCCGCCAGGACGCGGTGATCCTCAACAAAGGCAAGGACAATGCGGCCGCCAAGGCGCTGGTCGAATACCTCAAAGGCCCGAAAGCCGCTGCGGTGATCAAGTCCTACGGCTATGAACTCTGATGCCACTGGACGCCAGTGACCTGGGTGCAATCTGGCTGACCGTCAAACTGGCCAGCCTGACCACCCTGATCCTGCTGGTTATCGGCACCCCCATCGCCTGGTGGCTGGCGCGTACGCGCTCATGGCTACGCGGGCCGGTGGGTGCGGTGGTGGCACTGCCGCTGGTATTGCCACCCACGGTGATCGGCTTTTACCTGCTGATCGCCCTCGGGCCGCACGGCTGGCTCGGCCAGGCTACCCAGGCGCTGGGCCTGGGCAGTGTGGTGTTCAGCTTCACGGGCCTGGTGATCGGTTCGACGGTGTATTCCATGCCATTCGTGGTGCAGCCGCTGCAGAATGCATTTGGCGCGATCGGTCAGCGCCCGCTGGAAGTCGCCGCCACTTTGCGCGCCAGCCCATGGGACACCTTCGTTCATGTGGTGCTGCCGCTGGCCCGCCCCGGTTTCGTCACCGCCAGCATCCTCGGCTTCGCCCATACCGTGGGCGAATTTGGCGTGGTGCTGATGATCGGTGGCAACATCCCCGACAAGACCCGCGTGGTCTCGGTGCAAATCTTCGATCACGTCGAGGCCATGGAGTATTCGCAAGCCCATTGGCTGGCCGGTGCCATGCTGGTGTTCTCTTTCCTGGTGCTGCTCCTGCTGTACGCCGGACGCCGCGGCAAAGCTGGCTGGAGCTGAAATGACCGCATCGATAGTGGCGCGCCTGAACCTGGCGCGCGACGACTTTACCCTGGACGTTGACCTGCACCTGCCTGGGCGCGGCATCAGCGCGCTGTTCGGCCACTCGGGCTCCGGCAAGACCAGTTGCCTTCGCTGCTTGGCCGGCCTGGAACGGGCCGCCAGTGCGTACATCGAGGTAAACGGCGAAGTCTGGGAAGACACCGCCCGCGGCTACTTCCAGGCGCCGCACCTGCGGCCGGTGGGCTACGTGTTCCAGGAGGCCAGCCTGTTCCCGCACCTGTCGGTGCGCGGCAACCTGGAATTCGGCTGGCGCCGGGTGGCGGCGGCTGAACGCAAGGTGAGCCTGGACCAGGCCTGCCAGTTGCTGGGCATCGGCCACTTGCTGGAACGCCGCCCCGCCACGCTGTCTGGCGGCGAGGCGCAGCGGGTGGGCATTGCCCGTGCCCTGCTCAGCAGCCCACGCCTGCTGTTGATGGACGAGCCGCTGGCGGCCCTCGACGGGCCGCGCAAGCGCGAAATCCTGCCTTACCTTGAGCGCCTGCACGATGAACTGGACATTCCGCTGGTGTATGTCAGCCACGCCCAGGATGAAGTGGCGCGGCTGGCCGACCACCTGGTGTTGCTGGAGCAAGGCCTGGTGGTCGCCAGCGGCCCGATTGGCGAAACCCTGGCCCGCCTCGACCTGTCGCTGGCCCAGGGCGAGGACGCTGGCGTGGTGTTCGAAGGCCTGGTGGTCGGCCACGACCCGCACTACGACCTGCTCGACCTGCGCCTGCCCGGCGGCACAGGGCCGGTGCTGCGCATCGCCCACCCGGCCCACGTGATGGGCAGCACCTTGCGCGTCAAGGTGCAGGCCCGTGACGTCAGCCTGGCGCTGGCGGCCGACAGCACATCGAGCATCCTCAACCGCCTGCCGGTGCAGGTGCGCGAAAGCCGCCCGGCCGACAACCCTGCCCATGTGCTGGTCAGCCTGGATGCCGGCGGCAATGCCTTGCTCGCGCGCATCACGCGCTTCTCGGCAGACCAGCTCGGCCTGCACCCGGGCCAACTGCTGTTCGCCCAGATAAAGTCGGTGGCGTTACTGGGCTGAGCATCCTGCGCGCGGGCGTTGTCCATTGATCAGTGACCTGATCGAGGCCTGCCCGCCATGCTCGACTGCCCCCTGCCGCGCACCCTGCACTACGTTGACGACAGCCAGCCGGGCCTCACCCGGCGACGCTGGCGCGACCGCTTCATCTACCTGGATACCGATGGCCAACGGGTACGCGACAGCGAAACCCTCGCGCGCATCGCCGCCCTGGTAATCCCCCCGGCCTATACCGACGTGTGGATCTGCACCGACCCGCAGGGCCACTTGCAGGCAACCGGTCGTGATGCCCGTGGCCGCAAGCAGTACCGCTACCACACGCAGTGGCGCGAATTGCGCGACCAGCACAAGTACGGGCGCATGCTGGCCTTCGCCAAGGCCCTGCCAAAGCTGCGCGAGCAGCTGGAAGCCCACCTGGCGCGCCCAGGGCTGGACCGGGAAAAGGTAATGGCGCTGGTTGTGAGCCTGCTGGACCACACCCTGATCCGCATCGGCAACCAGCGCTATCTGCGCGATAACCAGTCGTACGGCCTGACCACCCTGCGCAACCGCCACGTACAAGTCAAAGGCAGCACCATCCGCTTCCAGTTTCGCGGCAAGCGCGGCGTCGAACACAACGTCACCCTCAACGACCGGCGCCTGGCCAACCTGCTCAAACGTTGCATGGAGCTGCCTGGGCAGGCGCTGTTTCAGTATCTGGACGAAGACGGCCAGCGCCATAGCGTCGGCTCGGGCGAGGTGAACCAGTTTCTGCAGCAGCTGACCGGCGCGGACTTTACCGCCAAGGATTACCGCACCTGGGCCGGCAGCAGCCTGGCGCTGGACCTGCTGAAGCCACTGGCCTGGGAGCCGGAGACTGAAGCCAAGCGCCAGGTCGCGGCGATAGTCCGCCAGGTGGCAACGCGCCTGGGCAACACGCCAGCCGTATGCAGGCGCTGCTATATCCACCCGGCGGTGCTGGAGCACTATACGCTGGGGCGCCTGGCCAGTTTGCCAAAAAACCGTGTGCGCAAAGGCCTGGACCCAGAAGAAGTGGCCTTGTTGCTGTTTCTTCAGGCACTTGAGGAACAGGATGGCCATTAAGCCTGTCTATTTAGTCCATGATGCGAAGAAATTTCCCATTAGCCGCCAAGCCCCCTATTCTTGCCATCGAGCACCTTGGCCGACAAACCGTTGACGGTTTGCTTCAGCCCCTGCAAGTGAAGACACGCAACAGAATTTGTCTGTCGGGGAATTCCTATCCGCCGAAAGCGTCTTTAATGAGAAGGAAGAGGGACAAGCTCCCGCCGCTGTGGCAACAAGCCCTGCGGACTTTTACATCACCAAGGAGAACTACATGCTGATACTCACCCGTAAGGTTGGCGAAAGCATCGTCATCAACGATGACATCAAAGTCACCATTCTGGGCGTCAAAGGGATGCAGGTGAGGATCGGTATCGATGCACCGAAAGATGTCCAGGTCCATCGCGAAGAGATCTTCAAGCGTATCCAGGCCGGCAGCCCGGCCCCGGAAAAACACGAAGACTCACACTGAGCCTACCCTCCCAGGGTGCATGGATGCGCTCGATCGCCAGGCTCAGGTGCCCAGTAACTGACGCACCTTGGCGATCATCTCGTCCATGTCGAACGGCTTGTCGAATATTGCGGCGAACAGGGCCGGGCATCCTTGGCTGGCCTGCGCGCCGCTCATCAGAATGACCGGCAACTCGCACAGCGTCGGGTCTTCGCGCATGGCACGTACCAGTTCCTCACCGTTGAGCAGCGGCATCATGTAGTCGGTAATCACCAGCTCAACGCGTTTCTCCCTCAACGCCTCCAGCGCCTTGCTGCCGTTGCTCGCCTTTTCCACCAGATAGCCTTCGTCCTCCAGCGCAAAACCGAGGATATCGGCAATCAGGTATTCGTCATCAACGATCAGGATGGTGTTCATTGGCTCATCCGTCACCCGCTCCCCTGCGGTATCGGCGTACCCGAGAGCACACCGCAGGCACCTTCGAATGCCTTGCGCAAGTTAATGCCCTGCGGCCCGATGAGCAGCTCGTGCAAGGCAGGGTCGTGGTGGCTGTCACGCACCTTGAGAATCGACATCATGCGCCGTAGTTGCGAGTCCAGCTCGACAAAGCGCATCAGCATCAGGTTGTCGACGATACTCGACAGGTCCGGGGCCGGGGCGCTGATCTCGGCGCCGAAGATGTCGCGCATTTCCCAGGTCAGCATCACGCTGACATCACGCGCGCGCAGCTCGCCAGCGATGGCGCGGAAAAACGCGTTGAGACGTGTCGGGTCGATGGCCAGGCGACTGAACGCACCCAGGCTGTCGATCAGCACGCGCTTGCTGCCCCGCGCCGCAACAAGCTCGAGCAGCCGCGCGCCGACCTGGTCCAGCAGGCCCTCGGTGGTCGGCTGCCAGCACAGTTGCAAGCTACCGCTTTGTTCCATTGCGGCAAAATCGTATCCCAACGACGCGGCCTTGCTGCGCAGGCGTTCGGGCGTTTCGTAGAAGCCAAAATGCAACCCCGGCGCCTGTGGGGTGCTGGCCGCCAGGAAGGCCAGGCCCAATGACGTCTTGCCGATCCCCGAAGGCCCGATCAACAGGCTGACCGAACCTGTGGCCAGGCCGCCGCCAAGCATTTCATCGAAGGTTGGCACCCCACTGCTGACGCGCGCCGAGGTGCCGCTGCCCAGCTGACTGGGATGGCTGAACAACGCCTCCAAGCGCGGGTAGACGTGCATGCCGCTTTCATCGATAAGGCATTCGTGGCGCCCCGACAACGCCCCACTGCCGCGGGTCTTGCGCAACTGGATATGGCGCACGGCGCGGCTGCCCACCAGTTGCTCACCCAGCTCGATCACCCCATCGACCATGGTGTGCTCCGGGCTGCCCTCGTCCAGCCGTGCGCTGGTGAGCAGCAGCACGGTGCAGCCGGCAAAGGCCGCATGGCCCTGCAGCTCGGAGACAAACTTCTTGGTATCCAGCGCGGTTTCGGCACGCACCCGGGCATTGAGCACCCCGTCGACAATCAACAGGCTGGCCTGCTGCCGGGCGATTTCCTGGCGCAGCAGCCGCACCACGGCATCCAGCCCTTCCTGCTCAAGGGTGTCGAAGGCACTGACGAACTGGATCTGGTCGCCGACCAGCGTCGGATCGAAAAAGTCCAGGGTGGACAGGTACTGGAACAGCCGTTCATGCGATTCGCTCAGCAAGGTGGCCACCAGCACCCGGCCGCCCGTACGCACGTGCCCGCAGGCCAACTGATTGGCCAGGATGGTCTTGCCGGCACCCGGGGGGCCTTGAATGATGTAGGAGGCGCCGGCTACCAGGCCGCCCTTGAGCAGCGCATCGAGCCCTTCGATACCTGTCACCAACCGCCTGAGTGCCTGCGCCATGATGCTTACCTGTCGAGTGGGCTGTTGGTCTTGTCCTGATACGTGGGCAAGTAAAGCTGCATGGAAGTTCCATGGCCGGGTTCACTGTTTACATGGATGGCGCCACCGCTCTGCCTGGCAAAACCATATACCTGGCTAAGGCCAAGGCCAGTGCCCTTGCCGAACGCCTTGGTAGTGAAGAATGGCTCGAAGATGCGTGGCAATACCTCTGGCGCAATCCCTTCGCCGCTGTCGTCCACCACGAAGCGCACAAAGCTGCCGTGCAGCCCTTCCACCTCGCCAGCCAACTCGACCACCTCGGCCGTCAGGCCTATCCGGCCCTCCCCGGCGATGGCATCGCGGGCATTGAACAGCAGGTTCAGCAGCACCATCTGCAACTGCCCGGCATCCACTTCGATCAATGGCAAGCCCGCTTGCAACTGCACCTGCAGTTCAATCGCGCTGGGCAGTGCGTGCTCCAACAGGCCACGGGTGGCGGCTACAAGATCTTGCGGTGCGACGCACGCCACATCGAGCTGGCGGTGGCGGGCAAAACTGAGCAGCTGCTGGGTCAGTTCGGTGCCCCGCTGCCCCGCATCGAGAATGTGCTGCAGCATGCGCTGGATACGCGCCGGGTCCTGGCTGGCCAGCGCCAGGCGCGCCGAGCTGATGATGATGGTCAGCATGTTGTTGAAATCATGCGCCAACCCCCCGGTCAATTGGCCCAGGGCTTCCAGCTTCTGCGCCTGGAACAGCTGGGCGCGCACGGCATCGAGCTGCATCGCCGACTCGCGACGGTCGGTGATGTCCCGCGTGACCTTGGCCAGGCCGATGATCTGGCCCTGGTCATCGCGGATCACGTCCAGCGCCGCCAGCGCCCAGAACTGTGTGCCATCCTTGCGCACCCGCCAGCCCTCATCCTGCGCCACACCCTGCTCCAGCGCCTGGCGCAGCAAGCGCTCGGGGCGGCCGTCGGCACAATCCTGGGGGGTGAAGAATAGCGAGAAATGCTGGCCGATCACTTCATCGGCGCGGTAGCCCTTGATCCGTTGCGCGCCGGCATTCCACGACACCACATGGCCGGTCGGGTCGAGCATATAGATGGCGTAATCCACCACCGACTGCACCAGCTGTTCATAGCGCTGGGCAGGTATGACGGGGTGATCGAGACAGTCAGCTGAAACCATGAAAACTCCGCTGGCACAGCAGGAGGGACGATATGACCTTAGCCGAGGGTAACCGCCAACGGCCCCCTGTGGCTAGCGATGGTCAGCGTTCAGGCTCGACCAGCGCAGGGCTGATACGGCGTGGCATGGCAACTTTGAGCAGCCATAGGCCAACCAGCATGATCCCCCCGCCGCCAGCCAGAGCCATCCACCGCTGCGGCTGTGGGTGCTCGGCATCGAAACCGAGCATCAAGAGGTAGCCACCCAGGCTGATCAGGCTGAGGTACAGAAAAGCCCCCAACACGATCACAAGCGCAAACAACAGCCGCCAGAACAGCCGTGGGCGAACGACACGCTCGCTAGCGTCGGACTGAGCCATCGCCGCATACTCTTGGATCCAATAAAGAGGCAACAGTGGCGTAATGACAGCAAGGTGTCAATTACCCAGTAGTTCGTCCCTTCATTCTGTTGATCATAGGTGCTGCAGTTGACTCTACTATAACAATGGGTTATAAAGCGCGCTTGATTGCAAAGCCCTTCTGCTTAGAAGCGAGCTGGTCGTTGCGGCCCTTTCAAGCGTGCGAGTGTGGTGGAATTGGTATACACAGCAGACTTAAAATCTGTCGGCGTGAGCCTTGCGGGTTCGAGTCCCGCCACTCGCACCAAACTTCGTTGAAAAGGCGCCCTTGCGGCGCCTTTTTGCTGCCTGCCAGCAATGTCTTGCGCAGCTGCTAAAGTGGAACTTGTCCCCGTCCACTGGAACGCCACCATGCGCTACTCCCTGTTCGATGGCCAACGCGACATCATTATCCTGATCGCCCGCGTACTGCTGATGATCCTGTTCGTCTTGTCTGGCTGGGCCAAGCTCACCGGCTTCGATGGCACGGTTGGCTACATGACGTCGTTGGGCGCCCCTGCCCCCATGCTGGCGGCTGCAATTGCCGTAATCATGGAGTTTGTCGTCGCCATCCTGCTGATCCTGGGCTTCTACACCCGTCCGCTGGCGTTTCTGTTCGCGCTGTTCGTGCTGGGCACGGCGCTGCTGGGCCACCCGTTCTGGAACATGGTCGACCCCGAGCGCAGCGCCAACATGACCCAGTTTCTGAAAAACATGAGCATCATGGGCGGCCTGCTGTTGCTGGCCGTGAGCGGCCCAGGGCGTTTCTCGGTGGACGGGCGCTGAGTCAGTCGTCTTCGCAGTCATCGAACCAGGCTGGGTGATCACGCTCTTCGTCATCGAGGTCATCCAGCGTTTCCTCGTCTTCTTCCACTTCATCCTCGGCGCCTTGGGCATCCGCCTCGGGCTCCATGTCGTCGTAGAGAAACTCATGGTCAAGCAGGTGATCGTGCTCGGGTTCGTGCAGGTCGTCTTCGTCGTGCATGCTGGCTCCTGGGGTGATGGCAGGCCTGTATAGGCGCATCAGGTTCCGAGGTCAATGTGTTGCCGCTTAATCCTGGGTTAACCGGCCAGGCGCAGCCTGCAGTCTCTCCCTTCAAACGTCTTTTGCCCGCCTTTCATGGCGGGCTTTTTTATGGCTGTGGGAGCATGACAGCCTCATGACCTGAGCTTCACGAAATGCTGACAACCGGATTGGCACACTGGCCCCGCTCCGTACGTTCTTGCAGCCCGCCGCATCATTGCCGCGGGCTTTTCTTTTTGCGACGTGTTCTTGAAGCATGACCTGTAGCAGTTTTGCCCGACCCGGCAAGGGCTATGCTAACCCAGCGATAACCCAAGCTCACTCGGATAGACACGGAGGCTCTTATGAAAGCTGCTGTTGTTGCACCAGGCCGTCGCGTGGACGTGGTAGAGAAAACCCTGCGCCCTCTCGAACACGGCGAAGCGCTGCTGAAGATGCAATGCTGCGGTGTATGCCACACCGACCTGCACGTGAAAAATGGCGATTTCGGTGACAAGACCGGCGTCGTGCTGGGCCACGAAGGCATCGGCGTGGTTCAGGAAGTCGGGCCGGGCGTTACCTCGCTCAAGCCGGGCGACCGTGCCAGCGTTGCCTGGTTTTACCAGGGTTGCGGGCATTGCGAGTATTGCAACAGCGGCAACGAAACCCTGTGCCGCGAAGTGAAAAACTCCGGGTACACCGTGGATGGTGGCATGGCCGAAGCCTGCATCGTCAAGGCCGACTACTCGGTCAAAGTACCCGACGGCCTCGATTCCGCTGCGGCCAGCAGCATCACCTGCGCCGGCGTCACGACCTACAAGGCGGTAAAAATCTCCAACATCCGCCCAGGCCAATGGATTGCCATCTACGGCCTCGGCGGGCTGGGCAACCTGGCCCTGCAATATGCCAAGAACGTCTTCAACGCCAAAGTGATTGCCATCGACGTCAATGAGCAGCAACTGCGCTTCGCCAGCGAAATGGGCGCAGACTTGGTGGTCAACCCGCTCAACGAAGACGCTGCGAAGGTTATCCAGGCCAAGACCGGTGGCGCCCACGCCGCCGTGGTGACTGCCGTCGCCAAAGGCGCGTTCAACTCGGCCGTCGACGCCCTGCGCGCTGGCGGGCGGCTGGTTGCCGTCGGGCTTCCGTCGGAGTCCATGGACCTGAACATTCCCCGCCTGGTGCTGGACGGGATCGAAGTGGTGGGCTCACTGGTAGGCACACGCCAGGACCTGCAGGAAGCCTTCCAGTTTGCGGCTGAGGGCAAAGTGGTGCCCAAGGTGACTCTGCGGCCAATCGAGGATATCAACCAGATCTTTGACGAGATGCTGGAAGGCAAGATCAAAGGCCGTATGGTGATCCAGTTCGAAGGTTGATAGCCTGACAGCAGATCATTTCGCACGACCACAAAGCCCGTAGATGATCCTCTACGGGCTTTTTGCCTTCTCAACAGTCAAGGAACAGACCATGAGCTTCGACTGGCACGCTGGGCCGATTACCAGAGCCACCCCGCTGGACAAGCATTACCGCAACACGCAGAAGGTTCGTCAGTTTCTGCTCAGTGAGTGCGGGGAAGCATTCAAGTTCGACCGTGCATTTATGGCATGGATCAAAAGTGGCACGCCATCCACTATGGGCGACGTTGCGGACGAATGGCTGCGTATGCAACGGTGAGCGTCAGCTTCGGGCATCGGCAGCCCGGCTTGCCCAGCCCTGCGATCAGGATTGGCGGCCGCTTCTTTCAGTATCTTGTCCAACGATTCAACCATGCTGGAATAGTCCATTCCTTGACTCCGTCGTTGGTGAGTTTCACGTTCTTTAACGATAGCGGGCGAACGTTTCAGAATTGCTTGAGCACATGACAAGCTACCAGAGCTCGCCCTTTCTGATGACCAACCATTACGGCTTGAGGTTCAAAGAAAAACGTCAAAACCTGGAGGGATGAACATGACAATTCGCAGCCTGGCCAAGAATCTCCCGCCTGACCCAGGCAATACCGGCTGGGTGCTCGGATGGGGCGTGCTTCGTGACCGCCACCCATGGCATTTTGTCGACGTTTATGCGGACCAGAATACAGCCAAGGTTGAAGCAGAGCGCCTTGGAGCTGGTTACGTCGTCGAGTATGGGTCACACCGGCTTGGGTCGGATGAATTCATCTGCGGGGTGAGCTTGCCTGAGGGCTAGCGCGTGTCCGTGCCGGGTAAGGACCATGAAGCCCTGGGGAGAACTTGCGTCTCGTCCAGCCACGCCGATGGCAAGCTCAACATTTGACCGTCCACAGCTGATCGATCCGCGTCGTATAGGATTGGCTCATCATCTCCCTCCTCATCCCCCAGTCCGGGGCTGCCGGCACGCTGGCGGCTCGCATCGTCCCCCTCCCCCAGCGCCCGTTGATGTCATCCATCACCTGCATCAGTCGGTCACATGCCACCGATTGCTTGAGCGCAAACAAGTCCTCTGAAAACTCACCTGGTTGCCGCAGGTCCATCAGCAGCACCTCTGCCTTGCTGTAGCGAAACCCTGGCCTGAAGATACGGCCAACCGCATCGGTGGCCAGCCGAGTCATCAGTAGCGTGTCCGACGTCGGGTATGGCAGTTCTACCAATGCGCCCTGGGCGTGGTGTGCCTCATCCGGGTTGAACATGCCGGTACGGATGCTGACGCGCATGCGCTTGCACACTGAGCCCTGGGCCCGGAGCTTTTCCGCAGCTCGGCCAACGTACGTGGCCACGGCCTGTTTGATGGGCGCCAGCTCAGTGAGGCGCTTGCCGAACATCCGGCTGCAGCAGATCTCCTGTTTTGGGGGCTCGGCCTCGTCCAGTTCCAGGCACGGCGTGCCAGCCAGTTCGCGGGCAGTCTTCTCCACCACCACACTGAATTTCTGCCGCAGCGTCCAGGCATCAGCCTTGGCCAGATCCATCGCCGTGTGAATGCCCATCGCCTCGAGGTGGGCGGTCAGACGCCGGCCAATGCCCCACACCTCCTTCACGTCAGTATTGCGCAGCACCCAATCGCGCTTGAACGGATCGGTAATATCGACCACTCCACCAGTCTGCGCCTGCAGGCGCTTGGCAGTGTGGTTGGCCAGCTTCGCAAGTGTCTTCGTGCCGGCAATCCCGACACCCACGGGGATACCAATGCACTGAAAGATCCTGGACCGCAACTTGCGCCCGAACTGGGTCAGATTTTCCTGAATACCGGACAGGTCAGCGAAACACTCGTCAATGCTGTAGACCTCGGTGGCCGGAACCATGGATTCGATCAAGGTCATGACGCGCTCGCTCATGTCGCCGTACAGCGCGTAATTACTGCTGAAGGCCATGATGCCGTGCCGGCGTAGCTTGTCCTTTGCCTGAAAATACGGCTCGCCCATCTTCACGTATGGCTTGGCATCGTACGACCTGGCGATCACGCAGCCGTCGTTGTTGCTCAACACGACGATCGGGGTCTTGGCCAGATCAGGCCGGAATACTCGCTCGCAGCTCGCATAGAACGAGTTGCAATCGATCAGCGCGAAAACAGGGTCACTGTGCATGGTCGCGCACGCTGTACCGCACGACACCCCAGACAACGAGCTCATCGCCTTCCATGATGTACCGCGCGGGGTAGGCCGGGTTCTCCGACTTGAGGATCACCACTCCGTCACGGCGGTGCAGACGCTTGCAAACAGGTTCGGTGTTGACCGCAGCGATGACAATGTCGCCGTGTTCGGCCTCACGACCGCGGTCTACGATGACGATATCACCGGAGTAGATCCCTGCCCCTTGCATGCTGTCGCCCTCCACTTTCACCAGATACACATGGGGTGCGCGGAGGTCGAATAGCTCATCAAGGGAGATATGACCTTCCAGATGGTCCGCTGCAGGGGATGGGAAACCGGCCGGCACATGAAATGAATACAGCGGTAGCGGCTCGGTCCCGCCGGTTGGCGTACCCAACAATGTGATGGTCATAGCAAAAGGCCCAACGAAAACTGTATGTATATACAGTTAATCTGGCATCGGGTGCCCGGTCAATCCTGGGCGATGAAAAATCTGACGGGCGAGAGGTGGGAAATGTGCGGACGATACTCGATCTATGAGTCGATGGATCATTACCTGCGCCAGCTGTCGCTGGACTTGGTCGTGATCAATGGCTACGACCACGCGCCAATCAACCGCTTCAACGTGGCACCGTCGACACGCGTCGAAGTTATCCGCCCGGTCGACGATGGACTCAGCGTAGATCGGGTCAAGTGGGGATGGTCGCCGTTTTGGGCGAAGGGGAAGCGGCCGGACCCGATTAATGCGCGGGCTGAAACGGTGGTAACAGGGAAATTCTTCAAAGACCTGTGGCCAGGTGGGAGAGCCCTGGCGCCGGCGAACGGCTGGTTCGAGTGGATACCAGACCCAGCGGATCCGAAGCGCAAGCAGCCGTACTACATCACAAGCGCCAACGGCGCCCCGCTCTATTTCGCTGCGCTTGCAGAAGTGCACCAGAACACCGAGCCAGACGAGCGCGATGGATTTGTGATCATCACGGCAGCAGCGGATCAGGGACTGATCGACATCCACGACAGGAAGCCCTTGGTGTTGCCCCCTGCGCTCGCGCGGGAATGGATCGCCCCAGCTACATCGCCGCAGCGGGCTGCGGCGATTGTGGAGCAAGGTTGCATGTCGGCTGCGCAATTCCGGTGGTATCCGGTCGGCAAGGCGGTAGGAAATGTCAAGAATGAGGGTGAGTCGTTGATTACGCCGATGAACAACGAAAATCATCAGGGTCAGCTAGAGTTTTGATGAGTACCAGCACCGCGAGATAACGATCATGCTAAAACAAGAAGCAGACGACGTGATTGAACGCATCAGGGACGATCTGAAAAGGCACGGTGTGCCGATCGGCTACGATCCAGAGTTTACCACTGCTGAATTCGGGTGCGACCTGGACCACTACGTTGCTCAGGTCAGAGAGGATCCGAACAACCGTGTACTGGGTATCGCGATACACGACGAAGGCTTATGGGCCCAGCTCCAGCAGGGAACGGTGTATCGCTGTGTTGTCAGTGATTGTCGAGGGAAGCTCTTCGGTATTCCTATTACGATAGAACCGAGAACAGATGCGTCCTACACCATTCAATACAAGCTCTAAACGTTACCTGCAGATTGACAGCCATTCAGCCCTACCCAGTGGAGGGCAGATGCGGAAACGATCAGGCTTTTCAGCGCACAAAGAAAAACCCCGCAGATTTTCATCTGCGGGGCTTTCGAATGGTGGAGGCCGAGGTCGGAATCGAACCGGCCCCGCCCGGCGTACTTGGTTGGGTCATGCCCCTCGCAATGTTGATCTTGGCCACCTCAGGCGGCCGGCTTGCAGCGTCGATCAGCTGCTGTACGTCGTGGCTTGGCCCACACCAACGAACTCTTCGACGTCATGGCCGCTCAGGTAGAGCTTGGGCAAATCGTCTTGGGTGAACTTGGGCGCGCCGTACTCATCGGTTGCCTGGGTGATGTGGTAGAGCTCGTGCTCGACGAGGGCGCAGAACTCAGCGTCGGAGCACTGGGCGCAGTAGTCGGCGGCCAGGGTGATGAGGTAGGTCGGCTCGTCTCCAAACCATTCCCGCATCTACTGCTCTTGCCGAGCCCTTTGCCACCCGCCTGCGCGGAACATCAGCTGCTCGGCCTGGCCGAGAACCACCCCCCCTGCTTAGCGAATCCGGACGATGCCCATAGCCGGTACTTGGCCGCGCTCATGAATGGGTGCGGATGACCGGCGCTGAAGCCGTGTCAGGGTGCCTGTGATCAGCAGGGGACGGGCCTTTAAACAGCGTTGCGACCTCTTCGCTTTTCGCTCCGGCCGCCCTGCCCCTCTCACACTGCACTTTCAGCGTCATCTGCATAAGCGAAAAAGCCCAGCGCTAGGCTGGGCTCGGAGGATTTAGTTGGAAGGCTGTCTACTGTGATGCCAGTAGAGGTACAGCAATCCCAGTGGCGCGATGAAGATCGCCAGGAACCAGCAGATGAACATCGTCATCACTTTGATAAACAGCATCAGCAGCGCATTCACGAAGAACATGTTGCGGCCCATGATGAAGCCCACCACGCTCTCGTACACAAATCGAGAATAGGGATAGAGCAAGGTACTCACCACCGAGATGGCTACCGTTGCGAAATCAATACCTAGTGGAGCGCGTGATTTCATGTAAATGAAAAAAGCCCCAAACAGCGCGCCGAAGAATAACTGCCGAGCGTAGTAGCTCGGGGTTAGCCCCCCAAAAGTCATTGCCAAAAACTGTCGCATAAGATCCATCTCAAGGTTCAAGGGGCGCAAATTCTACCAGTCAGGCCCCACCTCAAGTAAATCCCTAAACGAACAAGCCCAGCTCTATGGCTGGGCATTTTGGCGATGTTTGTCGAGTATGCGACCTACTCGACATCGGGCCTGGCGCCACCTTCGTACGCAATGGAGGCGGTGATGGCTCTGACGATGCCCGGCCCCATGCCGGTCACCCCTAATACCCCATCCCAAACCAAACCAAATTGCCACCATGCCGCATCCGGCCACGGAGGGCGGCGCATACATAGAACCATCGGGGGCAAATCTAAACCTCTGGAATATCGGTACTCCAAACAGCCAGTTCGTATCCATCTGGGTCGGTGAAGTGGAATCTCCGCCCTCCAGGGAAAGAGAATATTTCTCGACTGATACGGGCGCCCGCCGAAACAAGTTTACGTTGCGACTCTTCGAGATCAGTTGAATACAAGATCACCAGCGGGCCTCCGGGCTGCACGGGCTCCCCGGTCGTAAAACCACCAGTAAGACGCCCATCGCTAAATTCTGTGTAGCTGGGGCCATAGTCCACAAAGCTCCAGCCGAAGGCCTCACCGTAGAAAGCCTTGCTGCGCTCAATGCTCGCCACATTGAACTCAATATTATCGATCTTGCTGTCTCTGCTCTGGCTCATCTAAACCTCCTTGTTTGATGCACGCAATCTAACACGACGCAGTCTTGTTCACCTCTAACAGCCACAGACCAAATCAATTTTTCGCCATTCACACTGCCACCATGCCGCATCCGGCCACGGAGGGCGGCGCATGCATGGACAAAGCCATGAACATCGAGACATCGACCGTCACCAAGCTGCTGATCACCGAGGTGCACGGCCTCGACTCGATCAGTGTGTACCTCGAAGACCTGGCGCCATGGAGCCGAACCCTGACTGGGCTTACCTCTGCCGCGCCATCGCGACAGTTCAGCAGGCCCTGGGCAAAGAGTTTCCGATCGCCGCCTGACCCTCCGGCGCTGCCCGCCAGCACCTCAACGCTTGCCGCCGAGTGTGGGCGGCAGGGCCGTGAAGAACCAGTAGATTCCAGTTCCCAGCACCAGGGTCCACCGGCTTTGCGGGTTGAGAAACATCCCAACCACCCCAAGCGCGATCAGGGTCACGCCAGCCCACCGTCTGCGCTTCGGGTTGAACCATAGCTGGAACGCCCGAAGTCTTTCACGCAACTGCATTACCACTCTCCCTGCTTGGTAAGCGGCTAAGCATAACAACAGCAGCGCTGCACGCCAGCGCCTTCCCCACATACGAAAACGCCGCCTGATGAGGCGGCGCTGACTGACGAAGACCGGACGTTACCAGGTCTTCGGCTCTGACTTCTTGTACGAGCCACCGGTCATGCACTTCTCGACCAGGTCTTCGCGGGCCTTGTTGTCTGGAAGCGTTTTCAGGTAGTCGGGCTGACAGTGTTCGCTGGTCGGCTCGTAGGCTGCCGTGTCGACGGCGTCTTCTTTGCAGCCAGCCAAGCTCATAACGAGTGCGGCAGCGAGGATTGAGGCAAGGCATGACTTCACGGTTTGAACCCCTTGTCCTGGCTCTCATCAGGCGGAGTGATGTTCCAGAGATTCTCGCTGGCTTCCTGCTGTGCCTGCGCCTTCTTCTCTTCCTCGGACTCCCAGCACCCGCTGAGGGACAGGGCAGCCATGGCGATGATGGCTGAGCCAATGATGGTGCGTTTCATGAGGTTCCTTCCTGGAAATGGCCGGGCGTTATATCAAACATCCCCACCCTCCGCAAAACGTGGCGCCGTGCCATCAGCCAGCGCCTTCCGCTATTCAACGATAACGCCTCTCCGGCGAGGGCGGCTCCTTGGCGATCAGCCACTGCCCAGGCTGTTGCAGCCTAGTCTTCGACAACTCGGAACTGCATCTCCACCGGACCGCCGGGTGCACGCGACTCCATCACCGAAACATGCTTTGCCCCGCAGTGCTGGCAGTAGAAGGCCTGGCTGTTCAATTCTTCATCGTGATCCAGCTCTGCTTCCGTTTCTTTTTCACAGTTCTGGCAGACGAACATTGTAGTCATCTCCGGACCTCCTCTACCAATGAAACATTCAGCGTAGCCCGGCTTGCCAGGCTCCGAGGTATCCCCATGCCCACAGAAAACAAACCGACCAAGCCGCTGAAGGTTGAGCGCTCGACGGTAACGAAGCTGGTGATCACCGGCGTACCTCGGCTGGACACGATCACCGTGTTCCTTGAGGACTTCGGCCGGCGTGACTGCCCCACCGAATCGAACCCGAACTACCAGACTGACCGAGTACTGCTGATGCCGCGATCCAGGCAATTCAGGACGTAGTGCCAGTCGCAATCGGGGATGAATTTCGCGACGGTGCGCGGGCCCATGCCGCCCCAGTAGTCGCTCCCGCTTTTGTTCCAGCAGTTGATGGTGATCTTGCCCTGGGCAGCGGCAGGAGGTGCCGCTGGGGACTGACCCCGCAGAGGCCGCGAAGGTGAAGGCTGGGGAGGAACGGTTCTGATTTCGTCGATGCTTGCAATCATCGCAGCCAAGCTCGGCGATACCGTCCAGGTTCCGAAGGAGCTGATGCCATGATCCTGCCCCTGATGTACATGGCCTACCTGGTATGGAAGGCGCCGCGATGAACAACATCTTCGGAATAACTGATGAGGAGTGCTTCGAGATCATGCGGGCGGCCGACGAGGCGCAGACCCAGTACTATCTGGATCAGCAGGCGCGCAACGCCCCCGTGCTGGAAATGGTAAAGGCGCTGGTAGGCGATGAGGTATTCGCCCAGGTGGAGGAAGAGATTGAAGCAGCCGAGAACACCTACGACTACGAGATCGTCGACGAGCCGGCCGGTGCACCTCAGGACAACGGCTTTGCCCTCGGCGACGTGTACGTCGATCAGGAGTGCGGCATGTCCGGCGATGACTTCTCCGGCACTGTAGCCCTCCCCCAGCCTGACGGCCGCTATTTCCAGTTCGCCTTCAACTGCTAACCCTTCCCCCAACAACTCAAGCACGCCGACATGCGCAGACGAGGACGCCGTTCAGGAAAAATGCATCGCGAGGAGCCGCGCCACTTCATGCTCGGACATTGGGTAGTGTTTTTCCTCATGGCCGCCACTCCGCCAGAAGACCACCCTCCACCCCTCATTTATCCGATATTTCCGGACGTAGGCCGTCACTGCTTGAGAGCGCAGTGTCAGCTCACCATCACTGCTGCTTCCAGACTCAACGACGCCCGGCGAAGCGAACTTTCTGCCTAGCCTTCCGAGATCTTCTTTGACGGCAATATGAGCAAATCGCTCGAACGGCTTCATGGGTTTCATAGGTCCAGCCCCGCGTCATGGCAGCTTCACGCCTTAGCACTATAGCCGCTCAACTACTGCAGCTATTCAATCTCATTTATCACTATCTCTGCCGCCAACGGCGGCGTGGAGACCATCCCATGGAAACCGAGATCCTTTCGGACGAAGAGCTGGTGGTGATCACCGGCTATAAACCTCGGGCGTGGCAGCGCCGCTGGTTGAAAGAAAAAGGCTGGCACTTCGTCGAGAGCCGCGGCGGCCGGCCACTGGTAGGCCGCCAGTACGCCCGACAGAAGCTGAGCGGCGTGGTGATCGACACCGTGCCCGTCGCCGCAGCACCGCCCCCGGCGCCAGCCTGGACCCCTGACTTCTCCCGAGTAAAGTGAAATGCGACCCAGAAGTACCGAGAACCGCGACCTGCCGCCGGGCATGTACCGGCGAAAGCGCACCAGGAAGAACGGAAAAGTGTGGGTTGGGTACTACTACCGCGACCGAGCCGGCAAGGAAATCCCTCTCGGTACCGACCTAGTGCAGGCCAAGCTGAAGTGGGCCGACTTCGAAGCCAAAGCCACGCCGACTGAGCTGAAAACGATGAAGGGGATATTCGACGAATATCTGCTGAAGATCATCCCGGGCAAGGCCGCCAGGACCCAGAAGGACAACATCTACGAACTCAAGCAGCTGCGCGCCGTGTTCGATTCGGCGCCGATCGACGCCATCACGCCGGCCATGATCGCGCAGTACCGCGACTCAAGGTCCGCCAAGACCAGGGCGAACAGGGAAATTGCCCTGTTCTCTCACGTATTCAACACAGCCAGGGAATGGGGGCTCACCATCCGGGATAACCCGTGCCTGGGCGTGAGGAAGAACAAGGAGATACCGCGCGACTTCTACGCCAACGAAACGGTATGGCAGGCGGTGTATGAGGAGGCTCCACCGGAGCTGAAGGATGCAATGGACCTGGCGTATCTGACCGGCCAGCGGCCGTCGGACGTGCTGTCCATGCGAAAGGACGATATGGAGGGGATCTGCCTGCAGGTCAGCCAAGGCAAGACCGGCAAGCGACTGAGGATCATCTTGGAGGTGGACGGGGTGAAGAACAGCCTGGGCCATCTGCTCGATCGGATCATGCGGTACACCAGCCAGCACCTTTCGCCGTTCTTCATCGTCAATGAGCATGGCAAGCGTATGAGCTGGCCGATGCTACGCAACCGCTGGGCGGATGCACGCGAGGCAGCCAGGGTGAAAGCTGAGATGGAGAAAAAGCCAGAACTAGCCAATCGAATCGCCCAGTTCCAGTTCCGCGATATCCGACCGAAAGCCGCATCGGAGATCAACGACCTGAGTGAGGCAAGCGTGCTGCTGGGGCAATGGAAAGAGGGAAGTACCGAGCGTGTTTACCGGCGCGTAGGCGCGATCGCAAAGCCCTCGAAAGGCTGAACTTTCGGAACTCCACCCCGAAAGTTTCGGAACTCTTGCCTTTTTTCGACCCATAAAGAAAAACCCCGCAGACGTTAATCTGCGGGGCTTTCGAATGGTGGAGGCCGAGGTCGGAATCGAACCGGCGTAGACGGATTTGCAATCCGGAGCATAACCACTTTGCTACTCGGCCTCAAAGGTCGGATCTAGCTGCTTGCGCTTTGCTATCTCCTTGAAACGCTGAACCTTTTTCAAAGTTTGCTGCGTTTCGATGGGCGCCATTATGTCTTCATTCTTTTAACCTTGCAACCCCCTGAACGAAAAAAAATTTCAACGGGTTCAAGGTGTTAGCGCAGGCGGCCGAGTTTACTCCATAAGCCCACCACGGTGTTCTCCACCGTGCCGCTGGCAGCCATGCCGATTCGCTCTTGCAGGCTCTTGCGTTCGGCATAGTGCAGGTGGAACAGGTTGGCGTTGCGCGCGCGGGCGCTGAGGTACTCGTCGCTGGTCTGCAGTTCGTCCACCAACTGGCGGTTGAGTGCGGCAACGCCGAGCCAGACTTCGCCAGTGGCCACTTCGTCGATATGCAGTTGCGGGCGGTAGCGGGCGACAAAGTCCTTGAACAGTTGGTGGGTGATGTCCAGATCTTCCTGGAACTTCTCCCGGCCTTTGTCGGTGTTTTCGCCAAATACGGTCAGGGTGCGCTTGTATTCGCCGGCGGTCAGCACTTCGAAGTCGATGTCGTGCTTTTTCAACAGGCGGTTGATGTTGGGCAACTGCGCCACCACCCCGATCGAGCCCAGCACGGCGAACGGCGCACTGACGATTTTCTCGCCGATGCAGGCCATCATGTACCCACCGCTGGCGGCTACCTTGTCGATGCACACGGTCAGCGGGATGCCCGCCTGGCGGATGCGCGCCAGTTGCGATGCCGCCAGGCCGTAGCTGTGCACCAGGCCACCACCGCTTTCCAGGCGCAGCACCACTTCGTCACGCGGGGTGGCGAGGGTCAGCAGCGCGGTAATTTCGTTGCGCAGGCTTTCGGTGGCAGAGGCTTTGATGTCGCCATCGAAGTCCAGCACGAAGACCCGGCCTTTTTCCTCGGCCTTGCCTTTCTTCTGCTGTTTTTCCGCCTTGGCCTGCTGCTTGCGCAAGGCCTTGAGCTGGGCCTTGTCGAGCAGGCCGGACTCCAGGCGCTCGCGCAGGTCCTTGTAGAATTCGTTCAGGCGGGTGACCTGCAGCTGCCCACCCGGTTTGCGCCGCCCTTTGCTGCGCAACCCAGCGATGGCCGACAGCACCACGAGGATGGCGATGACCAGGGTGGCGGTTTTGGCGAGAAAGCTTGCGTACTCGGCAAGAAACTCCACGTTGACTCCTTAAATACCTGCGCCAAAGCGGCGCGTAACTGTTGCAAGCATACCGCTGCACCTGAGGCGCTGCCAGCCGGTGTAAACGCTGGCAACACCTTTCAAACAACCTTTTCAAACGCTTGTATGTTTTTTCGTTGACAGCCCGTGTGCTGCATCCTAACCTCGCAGCAACCTCCAAACAGGCCGGAACCTTTCGTGGGCAACCTCTACCTGATCCGACATGGCCAAGCCTCCTTCGGTGCCGATGACTACGACGTCCTCTCGCCCGTGGGCGTGCGCCAGAGCCAGGCCCTGGGTGAGCACCTGGCCCAACTGGGTATTCGGCTGGACCGCTGCGTGGCAGGCGACCTGCGCCGCCAGCAGGATACCGCGCGCCTGGCCCTGGAGGCCTTGCATGCCAGCGGCTGCCCGGTGCCGGCTGTTGAGACCGACGCGGCGTTCAATGAGTTCGATGCCGATGGCGTCATCCGTGCCCTGTTGCCCGGGCTGCTGCCAGAAGAGCCCGATGCCCTGCACATCCTGCGCAATGCTGCGCAGCACCGCAGCGAGTTCCAGCGCCTGTTCGCCTTGATGGTGCAGCGCTGGCACGCGGGCGAACATGCCGACGATGGCCTGGAAAGCTGGCAGGCGTTCACCCGCCGTGTACAAGGTGGCCTACAGCGCGTGCTGGATGCTGCCGGCAGCGGCGACAATGTCGCCATCTTCACCTCGGGCGGCACCATTGCCGCCCTGCTCCACCTGGTGACCCGTATTACCCCCAGCCAGGCGTTCGCGCTGAACTGGCAAATCATCAACACGTCGCTCAGCCAGCTGAAGTTTCGCGGCCGCGACGTGGCACTGGCCTCCTTCAACAGCCAGGCCCATGTGCAGCTGTTGAGGGTACCGGAGCTTGTCACCTATCGATGAGCCCGGTTTGTTGTGTCCCTGCGGGGACGTGTAAATAACTCTATAAGGAATGCGCCATGACCTCCGTAGCTGATGCCGTCAAAAAGATGCAAGAGAAGTTCAACCCATCCGCTGCCGCCGGCCTGGACCTGGTGTTCGGCTTCAACATCACCGACGAAGGCAAGCAATACGCGCTGATCGTCAAAGACGGCACCTGCGACCTGCAGGAAGGCGAAAACCCGGACGCCAACTGCACTCTGGTGATGGACAGCGAAACCCTGAAGGGCATCGTCAGTGGCGAAACCGACGGCATGCAGGCCTTCATGGGCGGCAAGCTGCGCGTTGAAGGCGACATGATGCTGTCGATGAAACTCAGCGAGCTGTTCCCGTCCTGAGGGCTGGGTACACCGGATGACTGAAAAACCGAAGCCTTGCCGGCTTCGGTTTTTTTTTGCCCTGCATTCGGTGCAGTGATCGGCCTGTAACACCCTCGCCTATATGGCACTTGGCACGCTTGTTCCAGCGCCGTCAGGCCATTAGATTAGCCAATAGTCCTTGCGATCGAGAATAAGGAAAACGCATGACGCTCACCGACCAGTCCACCCAGGTACGCCCCGGCGAAGAACTCGACGCGGCCGTCATCGACCCTTACCTCAAGGCCAACATCCCCGGCCTGGACGGCCTGCCGCGCATAAGCCAGTTTCCCGGGGGGGCCTCCAACCTCACCTACCTGGTCAGCTACCCGGGCAGGGACTTTGTGCTGCGCCGCCCGCCCTTCGGGCAAAAGGCCAAGTCGGCCCACGACATGGGCCGCGAGTTCCGCATCCTCAATCAGTTGAACAGTGGTTTCCCCTTCTGCCCCAAGGCGTATGTGCACTGCACCGACAGCAGCCTGATCGGCGGCGAGTTCTACGTCATGGAACGGGTCAAGGGCATCATCCTGCGCTCGGACATCCCCGCCGAGCTGAACCTTGACGCCAGCCGCACCGAGGCCCTGTGCAAAAGCTTTATCGACCGCCTGGTCGAGTTGCACCAGGTGGACTACAACGCCTGTGGCCTGGCCGACCTGGGCAAGCCGGAAGGCTATGTGCAGCGCCAGATCGAGGGCTGGACCAGCCGCTACGAAAAAGCCCTGACCCCGGATGCCCCGCGCTGGGAAAAGGTGACCGCCTGGCTGCACGATAAAATGCCCGCCGACCATCCGAAACCCGCCATCGTGCACAACGATTACCGCTTCGACAACGTGATCCTCGACGCCGACAACCCCATGCGCATCATCGGTGTGCTGGACTGGGAAATGGCCACCCTGGGCGACCCGCTGATGGACCTGGGCAACAGCCTGGCCTACTGGATCGAGGCCGACGACCCGGCGCCGGTGCAGATGATGCGCCGCCAGCCGAGCAACGCGCCGGGCATGCTCACCCGCCGCCAGTTCGTGGATTACTACGCCGAGCGCGCGGGCATCCCGCTGGACAACTTCGATTACTACTATTGCTATGGCCTATTCCGCCTGGCCGGCATCGTCCAGCAAATCTACTACCGCTACTTCCACGGCCAGACCCAGGACAAGCGTTTCGCCCAGTTCATCCACATGAACCGCTTGCTGGAGCAGATGAGTTTGCAGGTCATAGCCAAGTCCAGCCTCTGAACAACGCCCACGACGACGGATAACAAGGAAAACAGCATGTCCAAGACCCACCTGTTCGACCTCGACGGCAAGATTGCCTTTGTTTCCGGCGCCAGCCGCGGCATCGGCCAAGCCATCGCCCACCTGCTGGCCCAGCAAGGTGCCCATGTGATCGTTTCCAGCCGCAAGCTCGACGGTTGCCAACAGGTGGCCGAGGCAATCACCGCGGCGGGCGGCAAGGCGACGGCGGTGGCCTGCCACATCGGTGAGATGGAACAGATCCAGAAGGTGTTTGCCGGCATCCGCGAACAGTTCGGGCGCCTGGACATCCTGGTCAACAACGCCGCCACCAACCCGCAGTTCTGCAACGTGCTGGACACTGACCTGAATGCTTTCCAGAAGACCGTGGACGTGAATATCCGCGGTTACTTCTTCATGTCGGTAGAAGCCGGCAAGCTGATGCGCGAGCATGGCGGCGGCAGCATCATCAACGTGGCGTCCATCAACGGCGTGTCCCCCGGCCACTTCCAGGGTATCTATTCAGTGACCAAGGCGGCAGTCATCAACATGACCAAGGTCTTCGCCAAGGAGTGCGCCCAGTTCGGCATTCGCTGCAACGCCCTGCTGCCGGGCCTGACCGACACCAAGTTTGCCTCTGCGCTGGTGAAAAACGATGCCATCCTGAATGCCGCCCTGCAGCAGATCCCGCTCAAACGCGTGGCCGACCCCAAGGAAATGGCCGGCGCGGTGTTGTACCTGGCCAGCGATGCCTCCAGCTACACCACCGGCACGGCACTCAACGTCGACGGCGGCTTCCTGTCCTGATCAGGCTTTGATTGCCACCAAGGTGAAGCTCAGGGGCAGGCGTGCAGGCTGCTCACGCAAGCGATACTCACCATCGCTGCCCTTGACCATCTGCCCCGGTAGAGCCTCCCAAGGGATGCTCTGGTGCTCGACCAGCACCGTCAGTTGCAACCCATGCGCCAGCAGGGCAGTAACCACTTCACCCAAGCCGTGGTTCCATTCGTGGGTTTCGGTGTGGGCAAGGCGCTGTTCAGTCTCGACGTAGGTCTGGTCGTTGTGCCACACCGTCGGCGCTTCGTGCTCGAAATACGGGTATTCAAGCTGCAGGCGGTCCTGGTGGTCTTCATTCACGGCCATCAGCATCGGGTGCCCATCGCGCAGGAACAACCGCCCGCCCGGTTTAAGCAGCGCCGCGACCGTGCGTGCCCAGGGCTCGATGCGGGGCAACCAGCAGAGCGCGCCGATACCGGTGTAGACCAGGTCGAACGTGCCTGCCGGCAGTACCTTGTCGGCGGCATAGACGTCGGACTCTACATAGTCGATGGGCACCGCGCAGCGCTCGGCCAGTGCCCGCGCTTCGGCCAGCGAAGCCGCGGAATAGTCCAGGCCGCTAACCTTGGCGCCAAGACGCGCCAGCGAAAGGGTGTCGGTGCCAATGTGGCACTGCAGGTGAACGGTCTTCAGCCCATTGATATCGCCGAGCAAAGGCAGGTCGAAGCGCACGGTTTCGGACAGGTGCCCCGGGCGCTGGACCAGAATCTCGACTTCGTAGTCCTTGGAGGCAGCGTGCAGTGGGGCGCGTTCGTCCCAACTGATGCGGTTGAGTTGCAGTGAACGGTCCATGGTGTCTTCCTTGAGTGGTAACTGCTCATGCTAGCCGCCACCTACTTCCCCGCGACACCACTGCCTTGCTAAAAATTGTAAAGCCCGAAAAAAACCCACTGAGCAAACAACTGGACGGCACTGGCCGCTCCTACAGGTCGGCGATGAAGCCGGTCAGGCTCCAGCCTTTACAGGCAGGTAGCCGCCGCTGCCCGGCGCTGCAGCGCCACGCCGTCATTCTTCTGCGCGTAGTAGTCGACCCGCGCCCCGCCCGCCTGGGGGTAAACATCCACAAACGCCTCGGCCTCACGGGTATACACGGTAAACCCGCCCTGCTTACGGGGTTCCAGGTAACCACTGGCGTCCTCGCCGAACACCTTCTCTTCCTGCCAGCTGAACTGGATGCACTGGGCCACCAGCTGCGGCGCCTTGTGCGAATCGAGCTGCGCAGTCGGCTTGCCGCCGCGGGCCGTCTCCATGGTCGCAGAAGCACAACCGACCAGTATCAGCGCCGCGGCCATCGGCAGAATCGCACGCATGTTCCATCCTCAGGGTATCGAAAAAGAAGCGACTCTAGCACTCGCGAGCATCCCGAGTGAATTGTCACGCGCACGCCGCTGTCGCAGATATGGTATGCCGCCATCAGGAGCACCACATGAAGCTTCATTATCTGCTACTCGCCGCCCTGCCCTGCCTGCCTCTGGCCGTCAGCGCCGCGCCCTCCAGCGAAGAAAGCATCACCGCCCCGGAAACCCACAATCGCACGCTTGAAGTGGGCGACAAGGCCCCGGACCAGTACAAACGCGACGAGGAGGCCATCAAGGACTGGAAAGCCAAAGGCTTGCCCGCACCCGAGAAGGAAAGCCATTGGGTACGCATGGGTGACCACTACGTGCTGGTGCAGATCACCAACGGTGTAGTGCTGGCGATTCAGCCGGCGTCCTGAATCCACCCGCCTACACCACTGCCGCCATGTGCACCGTGTTGCGCCCGGCGGCTTTGGCCTGGTACAGCGCCGCATCGGCCTGGGCCAGCAGGTTGGCGTTGCTGTCTTTGGGGCCCGGCACACCACACCACAAGCCGACGCTGAAGCGCAGTTCGATCTGGTCACCGGCAAAGCGCGCCGGGCTGCGCGCAATGGCCTCGCGCAGTCCTTGCAGCGCAGCCATCGCCCCGCTGCGGTCAGTGCCCGGCAGCAAAAGCAAGAATTCCTCACCACCATAACGGCCCAGGCTGTCACCCTGGCGCAGCCGCTGCTGCAACTGGCGCACGCAATGGCACAGCACCTCGTCGCCGGCCAGGTGCCCATACAGGTCGTTGATGCGCTTGAAATGGTCGATGTCGATCATTGCCACGGCCAGGCTGGCCTGTTGCTGGCGAGCATGGTCCAGCGCCACGGCAAACCGTTCCAGTATCGCCCTGCGGTTGAATGTGCCGGTCAGCACATCGTGCAGGGCCAGGTGCTGCAAACGGGACTCGCTGCGCTCCTTGGCCATCAGCACCAGCCCGATCGAATACATCATTACCGTGGCCGTGCCGATTGCCACGGAAATGCTCTGCTTGAGGTTGCTGGTGTCGTAACGCATTTCCACCGCCGTGCCAGTGGCCACCGCGACCACACGCATGCCCAGGCCGACCAGGCTGATCAACGCACCGATCTGCAGCAGCAGGTGGGCCCTGCCCGGCCGCTCGGCATGGCGCCACGCCCAGTAAAGGATCATCGAGCACTGCAGCATCAATACCAGCGTCGCCAGCAGCATGCGCGGCTCCAGCGTATCGAGCAGCAGCATCAGCCCCACCAGCATGCAGGCGGGGATGACGAAAATGACACGCCAGGGCACCACCTGCTCACGCACCCGGAACAGGCTGGCGGTGTAGAACGCCAGGGCCAGCGACAGCAAGCTGTTGCCCAGGCCGTAGCTGACCCACAGCGGGGCCTGGGCATAGACGGTGTAGCAGACATAAGCCAGGGCATGCACCAGTAGCCCGCAACCGGTGAGCAGCAGGTTGTCACGGCGGTTGCTGCGCCCGACCAGCAACAGGCAGAAAGCCAAAATGGTTGCGACCAGTGCAACGGCGGCGAACAACGTGGGGGTATGGGCGATCATCGTGATTCACCGTGTGGCAGATGGCCGTCTTGGCTGCGGCTTACCCCAAAGTTTAGAGGGACATTGCCCGCTCGACCATGACCGAGTGGGACAGAACAGCAGCCTGCAAGCACGCCGCTCATCACTGCAGCGACAATTTTTTGCCCGCCCGGGAAACCAAATGGATCATTCCCAGTCTCAGGAAGTGTCCCGTAAACCATTGCGGATCAAGGACCTATATCGTGATGACCCGCTTTGCAAGCCTTTCGCTGATTGCTGCCGTCCTGCTGACCGCAGGCTGCCACAGCCACCGCTACCATGACGATGACGATGGCTGGCGCGACCGCGACCGTGGCCATCGCCACCACCATCGGCATGACCGCGATGACGATGACAATCGTCAGTACCGCGGTGACCGCGACTACCGCTGAAGCGTCTTTGCACCCCTTACCTGCCGACCGTTGCGCGGCAACTTAACCTGATGATTCCTTTGAGGTTCGTATCATGCGTCTGACTCTGCCTTCCCTTGCCCTCGGCCTGCTGCTGTGCCAGGGCGCTTTCGCCGGTGACGGTACTGCCGCCATTGGCGGTGGCCTGGGTGGTGTCCTGGGTAACGTTGTCGGTCAACAACTCGGCGGCAAGACCGGCGCAGCCATCGGTGCCGGCGTGGGCGGCGCAGCCGGCAGTGCGGTAGGTGCACGCAAGGGCAACCGTACCGAAGCCGCTATCGGCGGTGGCCTGGGTTCGGCTGGCGGCTCGCTGCTGGGCGGCGCAGTGGGCGGCAAGACCGGCTCCACCGTCGGTGCTGGCCTGGGCGGCGCAGCCGGTGGCGCCCTCGGCAACCACTTAGGTGACGACAACCGCGGCAGCAAGAAGCACCGCCGTCACCGTCACTGATTAGCTGACTCAAGGGCTGCTGCGCAGCCCATCGCCGGCAAGCCAGCTCCCACCTCGACCGCATTGGGCCGCAAGGCATGTGCAATCCTGTGGGAGCCTGGCTTACCGGCGATGGGCCGCATAGCAGCCCTTTTTGTTGCAGCACATCAACACCCCGTTCATCACAAGCTGGCACACTGGCTGCTACTGTCTATCGTGCCCCGTGTGAAGGAACACCCTCTCCCCATGAACCAAGAGCTGCTCTGGGTCCTCGGCCTGCTGGCCATCGTCGTCGTCCTGTTCATCATCAATCGCCCACGCATGGACGTGGTCGCGCTGATGGTGATTCTGGCCCTGCCGCTACTCGGCATCCTTACCGTGGAGCAGGCCCTGGCCGGCTTCAGCGACCCCAACGTGGTACTGATCGCCGCCCTGTTCGTGATCGGCGAAGGCCTGGTGCGCACCGGTATTGCCTACCGTATTGGCGAATGGATGAGCGAGCGGGCCGGCAATAGCGAGACACGCCTGCTGGTGCTGCTGATGGTGGCCGTGGCCGGGCTAGGGTCAATGATGAGCTCCACCGGGGTGGTGGCCATTTTCATCCCGGTGGTGCTGAGCATTGCCGCGCGCCTGCAGCTGTCGCCCAGCCGCCTGATGATGCCACTGGCGTTTGCCGGGCTGATCAGCGGCATGCTTAGCCTGGTGGCCACACCGCCCAACGTGGTGGTGCACAGCGAGCTGGTGCGCAATGGCGAGGCGGGTTTCAGCTTCTTCAGCTTTACCCCGTTCGGCCTGGTGGTGCTAGTGCTGGGCATCGGTTACATGCTGCTGACCCGGCACTGGCTGAACGGCGAAGTGCGCAAGGACGGCCGCGTGGAAACCCGCCGCACCCTGCTGGACCTGGTACTGGACTACAAGCTCAACGGCCGTGAGCGGCGCCTGCGCATCCGCCCTCACTCGCCGCTGATCGGCCACACCCTCGGCGAGTTGGAGCTGCGCACCCGGCACGGCGCCAACGTGATCGGCATCGAGCGCCAGCACAAGTTCACCACACGGGTGATCTCCGCCGACTCCAACACCGTGCTGCATGAGGGCGACGTACTGCTGCTTGACCTGTTCGCCAACCGCGACGACCTGCGCAGCCTGTGCCAGACCATGCAACTGGAGCCCCTGCACTTCAAGGCGGCCTATTTCATCGATCAGTCCCAGGAGCTTGGCATGGCCGAGGTCTCGCTGCCACCGGGCTCGCAGCTGATCGGCAAGAGCATTCTCGAACTGGCCTTCCGCACCCGCTTCGACCTCAACGTGGTCGGCCTGCGTCGCGAACAGGCCGCTATCGAAGAGCAACTGGTGGAAGAAAAGCTGCGCCTTGGCGATACCTTGCTGGTGGTCGGCCCGTGGAAGGCCGTGCGCCAGTTGCAAAGCCAGCCCAAGGACTTTCTGGTACTGAGCCTGCCCGCCGAAATCGACCAGGTCGCGCCAGCCCGCACCCGCGCGCCACAGGCGTTGCTTAGCCTGGCGGTGATGGTCGGGCTGATGGTGAGCGGTGCCGTGCCCAATGTCATCGCGGCCTTGATCGGTTGCCTGCTGATGGGCGCCGGCCGCTGCATCGACATGAACAGCGCCTATCGGGCCATTCATTGGCAAAGCCTGGTGCTGATCGTCGGCATGCTGCCGTTCGCCCAGGCACTGCAAAAAACCGGTGGTATCGACCTGGCGGTGGGCGGGCTGGTCAGCGTGCTGGGTGGCGCCGGCCCCAGTGCCATTCTCGCCTGCCTGTTCGCCGTCACGGCGGTGATTGGCCTGTTCATTTCCAACACGGCCACTGCGGTATTGATGGCGCCGGTGGCTGTCAGTACCGCCGCGCAACTGGGCATGTCACCCTACCCGTTTGCCATGACCGTGGCCCTGGCCGCATCGGCGGCGTTCATGACGCCGGTGTCATCGCCGGTCAACACACTGGTGCTGGGGCCGGGGCAATACCGCTTCGCCGACTTCGTCAAAATCGGCGTGCCGTTCACCGTGCTGGTGATGGTGGTCACCGTCGTGATGGTGCCGTGGTTCTTCGGGTTGTAAAGGAAAGCGGCAAGGATTAGAAGCAGTTTGACATTATCTAGACCGATCGCGGCAGATTGACATCAACTGGCCTGACGAAACACACTGCGGGTTATTGCCCCAGGTGCTTCAAGGCGTTGTCCTGGATTTCGTTTCCGCTTGCCGGTCGAGTTCATGGTTTTTCCAGCCAAATCGCGCTTGTTGCCTTATGTCGTTCTGCTTTGCCTGACCTTTGCCCTCACCCTGGGCGGCATCCTGGCACGCCCGATCGAATCGCTGTCGCTGTTCTGGCCAGTGAACGCTGTCTTGGCCGGCGTGCTGTTGCGCTACCCCCGCCAGGCCACCCTGACCGGCTTCAGCCTGGTGTGGCTGGCCATGGTCGGCGCCGACCTGTTGTGTGGCAGTGCCTGGGTACCGGCCCTGTGGTTCAACCTGTGCAATCTTGCTGTGGTAGCAACCCTCTGGCAGCTGCTGTCGCGCTTGCCACGGCTGCACCGGCGCATGCGCACCCCGCACGGCGTACTCAGCGTGTTCGCCGCCTGTGCCGCCGCCGCCATGGTGGCGGCCAGCATGGCAGCGGTCATGGCTGCACCCTGGTTCGAGCAATCCTTGCGCGCCACCTGGCTGGCCTGGTTCAGCGAACAGTTCTCGACCAGCGTGCTGGTGCTGCCGGTGCTGCTCACCGCGCCCTCGGTACGGGCCCTGGTGCGTGGTGGCGCGCAGGCCATTCGCCTGGCGCCACTGCTGGTGCTGCTGGTCTCGCTGGCGGTCAGCATTGCCTTTGGCGGCCCCGGTGCCATTGCCTTCCCGATAGCCGCCTTGCTGTGGTGTGCCTGGACCTACTCGCCGTTCTTGGTTTCGCTGCTGACACTCACCGCCGGCAGCACCTTGATTGTGGCGGTGGCGCAAAACCTCATGCACTTCAGCGTGCCGCAAAGCGAGCCTGGGGTGACCACTCTGATGTCGGCGCGCCTGGGCATTGCCATGCTGGTGCTCGGCCCGCTGGTGGTGGCCTGCGTCAGCCAGGCCAACCGCAGCCTGATGGCCCGCCTGGCGCACCAGGCCACCATCGACCACTTGACCGGCGTGCTCACCCGCAGTGCCTTCACGCGCCGCGCCAACGCGCTGCTGGACAGCCGCCAGCAGCATGCTCCGGCGCTGCCACTGACCCTGATGATGCTGGACATCGACCACTTCAAGTCGATCAACGATGCCCACGGCCACGGGGTTGGTGACCAGGTGCTGCGCCAGTTCGCCAGCACCCTGCAAGACCAGTTGCACAACGATGAACTGCTCGCGCGCCTGGGCGGCGAGGAGTTCGTCGTCATCCTCCCGGGCCTTGCCCCAGAACGTGCCAAGTTCACCGCCGAACGCCTGCGCCGCGCGGTACAGGACCTGCACGTGGTGCAGGCCGATCAGCGCCTGCAGATTACCGTGAGTATCGGCCTGGCCGGCTGCGACGCCAATGTCCCGGCCCCCAACCTGGACGCGTTGCTGGCAAGCGCCGATCAGGCGCTGTACCGGGCCAAGGCCCATGGCCGCAACCGTGTGGAGCAGGCCGAAGCGCAGCGCCAGGTGATCTGACTCAACCGGCCAGCAAGTCCCACGACAGCTTGGCGATCAGCACGCACAGCAGTATCAGGAACAGCCCGCGCACAAAGCCTGCGCCCTTGCGTACTGCCAGCCAGGTGCCGGTAAGCGCCCCGAGCACGTTGCATGCGGCCATGGGCAGGGCGATGGCATACAGCACGTTGCCCGAGGGCACGAAGAACACCAGCGCCGCCAGGTTGGTGGCAATGTTCACCACCTTGGCCGAGGCCGAGGCGTGCAGGAAGTCCAGGGCGAAGAAGCGGATGAACAGGAAGATCAGGAAACTGCCGGTGCCCGGGCCGAACAGGCCATCGTAAAAACCGATCGCACCACCGATCAGCACCGCCAGGCACTGCTCCTTGCGGCCGATTTTCGCGGGTTTGTGCAGCGTGCCGAAGTCTTTCTTGCAGAAGGTGTAGATGGCCATCAGCACGATCATCACCAGCACTGCCGGGCGCATCACACTGGGCGGCACCAGCGATACCGTGGCCGCGCCTGCGAAGGACATGACAAAGGCGCTGAGCGCCGCCGGCACGATCAAGCCCCAGTCCAGCGTCACCTTGCGAATGAACGAGCGCGCCGCGAAGGCCGTACCACACACCGACGCCAGCTTGTTGGTGCCGAGCAACGCCGCTGGTTGCGCGGTGGGCAGCACGTTGAACAAGGCCGGGATCTGGATCAGCCCGCCGCCTCCCACTGCGGCGTCGATCAGCCCAGCGGCAAAGGCGAACACAGAAAGCACAGCAACATCCATCATGACGCGGTTCCAGGCAGAGAAGACCCCTGCAAGGCTAATCAAAGAGCTGCGCTTGTGTTGAAATGCCATATTGCAAAAACTGCAACAAGGAGCAGGCAATGGCATTGGACATGTTGCGGGAAATCCAGGCGTTCGTCAGCGTGGCGCACAAGCGCAGCTTCGTGGCCGCCGCACGTGCACTGGGGCGCTCGCCCAGCGCGGTAACCCGTGCGGTACAAACCCTAGAAGACAACGCTGGAAGCAAACTGCTCAACCGCAACGCCAACGCAGTAACCCTCACCGAAGCCGGTGAGCGCCTGCTGCCCCATGCCGAACGCTTGCTGGATGTGCAACGTGATGCGGCCGACGAGTTGGCCGCGCTCAGTGGCAGTGCCGAGGGCTGGATACGCTTTGCCGTGCCGCAACTGCTGGGTGAGCATGTGCTGCCACAGGTGCTCGCCGAGTTCTCCCGCTGCCACCCCAAAGTCACCCTGGACGTAAGGTACTGCGACGAAACCCTCGACCCGCTGCAAGGCAAGTTCGATTTCGTGGTACGTGGGGCCTTTCCGCAATCGAGCGAGCTGATCGGCTACCCACTGTGGGCCTACCAGCGCCACCTGTATGCCAGCCCGGCGTACCTGGCCATGGCCGGCACGCCACAGCACCCTGAAGACCTTGAAGGGCATGCGCTGATCCTGCACACCGCCCCGCGCATTCTCAAGGCCTGGCATTTTTGCCGCGACGACCAGATCACCAGCCTGCGCCCCAGGCCCAGGCTGCGCCTGGACTCAGGTGACGCCGTGTACCACAGCACCCTGGCCGGCGCGGGCATCGCCCGCCTGGCTGCCTGGGTTGGCGAAGCGCAGGTCAAGGCCGGGAGGCTGGTCCGGGTGTGCCCGCAATACCGCCTGACTTCCAGCAGCGGCCAGGACCCGCAAATGCATGCCGTGTACCCTGCTGGCGAACTGCCGGCGCGGGTACGCGACCTGCTAGCGGCATTGCGCCGTGCCGGCCTGGCCTGCTGAAACAGCCCCCCGAAATGACTGTTCAATTTCTGCTCAATTTAACAGAGCCCGCCGCGGGCCTGGCTTACAGCACTTTATCCACAGACCTACCCACGTTTTTTGTGGACAGATTTCCCAACGCAAAGAACGACTTATCGCACAACCAGCAACGCCGTGTTTGCCAGCTTGACCAGCTCGATCCACTCCGCCGTACTGATCACTCCGGCCTGTTCCAGCACCAGGGCATCACGCAATGCCTGGTCATATCCCTGCTCATCAAGTGTGCCTTCGGCAAGAAAACGGCTACGCCACTCCAGCAAAGCTGAAGTGCCTTTCTTGTATTCCATTGATGTATCGACTCCACGGCAAAAAGACCGGCCCGAATGAGCGGCGGCGGGAGACTACACGAGGCTTTTGCACTTGAGAATGACTTGCAGCTACCGCTGGTCCAGCAGTGCAAGCAGGGGGAATACTGGCCAATTGGTCAGGCATTGGGCCCGTCAGTTGAAATAGACGGGCCGCGCAGGAAGAACGCAGTTGAAGTCAGCTTGGCGGAATGGTGCCAAGAATACCAATCAGAATGGTCAGCAGCAGAAAACCACCCAGGAACAGCGCCAGCTTGCCCATTGGAACCTCTACAGTTGTGATGCGGGGATGAACATATTGTCGGGCTTGGGCTGATACGGTTACAGATTCAGGTTTGTGGAAAAAAAGCGGATCAGATGCAGCGCAGATACATTATTGCTACATGAGATTTCAAGACGTGTTACAGGCTCCGGCTGCAACCACGCAGGGTGGCCTGCCCTTGGAAAGGTGACTGAGCCCAGCTGACACGGGAAGTCGAGCGCGATTGGGAGCACATGAATTGAAACGCAATTTGTAGGACTTTTTACTGTGCGCTGTGGGAAGTATCGCGGTAGGGGCACCAACCTGTATGAAACATCAGTTTCTCCAGTTAATTCGAGCTGTTACGGTCCATTTTTCCTACAACGGCACGGAAGCCTACAGCACGAGAGAAGCATGGACCCGTTCAATACTTCGGCCCTGAAGCTACAAAAAAAATTGCTGGACCTGCGCCTTGAGTGTGACCGCTTGAGAAGTGAGGGCAAGGACGTGGAAGCGGACCTTCTGGCTGGCCCTATAGCGCGGATTGAAGCGGCTATCAGGCAGTTGCCGGACAGCCTGAAGCCCGTGACCTTGCAGTGACCCCTACTGCTCCCGCAAAGCATGCCCCGGACCTGTAGGAGCGGCCTTGTGTCGATAGGGCTGCGTAGCAGCCCCGGCAATCTATGCATTTTCGCTGAACCCCTGGGGCTGCTGCGCAGCCCTTCGCGACACAAGGCCGCTCCTACAAAAGCCGCGCAGCGGGGGCGGCTTTAGAACAGCTTGACCGTGTAACTGAGGATCAAGCGGTTCTCATCGATGTCGGTGCGGTAGTTGGAGCGTGCCATCACGTTGCGCACGCGCACCCCAAGCCCGGCCAACGGCCCGCTTTGCACCACGTAGGCCAGGTCCAGGTCACGCTCGCGGTCTCGCCCTTCAAAGCCCAGCCCGGTGTCCACGTCGCGCCCTTTCACATACCGCAGGGTCGACGTCAGTCCCGGAAGCCCCAACGCGACAAAGTTGTAGTCATGCCGCACCTGCCACGAGCGTTCGCCTGGGGCCGAGAACTCATAGGTCGGCAGCGTATTACCCATCGGGTTGGTGTTAGCACCCACCTGGATAAAGCCATCATCGCCGCCGATCTGCTGGTAGCCCACGTAAAAGGTATGCCCGCCGGTCTTGGCCGAAAACAGGCTGAACAGTGCATGGTTGTCATAGTCACCGGCAATCTTGCGCCCGTCCTCGCGGGCATCGAAGTAGCCGGCATTGACCCCCAGCGTCCAGTCTCCCAGCGGCTCGGCGTGCTTGAAGCTGTAGAAGCGCTGCTGGTAGATATCCTCCAGTTGCGCCTGCCACACACCGACGCTGGTACGGTTGCCGTTGAAGGCATAGTCGGCGCCAACATAGTTGAAGCGGTCACTGGTAAAGCGCGCCAGCCGCGCCGGGTTGATCGGGTCGTTGACCAGCGCGTACATTTTCTGGCTGTTGGACGAGTCGCGCAGGCTGGTGGAGCGGAACTGGCCGGCATTCAGGGTCAACCCGGCAAACTCGCGCGACTCCAGCATCGCGCCCTGGTAGGTCGGCGGCAGCAGGCGCAAATCGCTGAACAGCAGCACAGGCAGGTTGGGCATCAACTCGCCCACTTTCAGTTCGGTTTGCGAGACCTTGAACTTTATCGCCGCCCCCAGGCGGCTGTATTCGTTCGCCGACTTGCCGCTGTCCAGGCTGGGCAGCAAACCGGACCTGGCATGCTGCGGGCTGCTGTCGAGCTTGAACCCCAGCAGGCCGGTCACATCCACGCCGACGCCGAGCGTGCCCTGGGTGTAGCCAGAGCTTGCGTTCAGGATAAAACCCTGCGCCCATTCCTGGGTACGCGACTGGGTGCTCGCGCCCTTGATATCGGCATAATCGCGGCTGAAGAAGTAGTTGCGCGCCTGCAGCGTGGCGCGGGCACCTTCGATGAAACCGGCCTCTTCTGCCGAGGCCTCGGCGCACAACGCGGCGGCAATACACCCGCCGGCCAGGCACGCAGATGAAGAAAAACGCGGTGCAGTGGAACCTTGCATGGAGCTACTCCTGGATTCGGGCAACAGCAACCCGGCGCGGCGGCCGTGTATGGCCGCCAACGTGCGAGTTGCATCGAGAGAGGGTCGGCAGGCGGGCACCCGGCCCGCCTGCCCTGCCGTTGCTTGAAGCGCTGGGCCGCTAGCGGTTGACCAGCTTCGCCGGCAAGGCAATGACCAGGAAGCAGCTGAGGATCAGGCAGCCGGCAAACACCCACAGTGCGGCGTGCGAGGTACCGGTGAGGTCGGTGACCAGGCCCATCAGTGAGTTGCTCACCAGGCCTGCGATGTTGGCCACCGAGCAGGCCAGGGCGAAGCCGGTGGCAGCCGCAGTGCCTTTGAGGAAGGTCGCCGGCAGGCTGAAGAACACCGGCACCGCGCCGATGATCGCTGCCGAGGCAATGGCGAACAGCGCCACGGTCATCACCAGGTTCTGGCTGAACAAGGTGCTGCTGGCCATGGCGATTGCACCAATGATGAACGGCACGATGATGTGCCAGCGGCGCTCACGGTGGCGGTCGGAGCTGGCCCCGATCATCAGCATGCCGGCCAGTGCGGCCAGGCTCGGAATGGCCGTGAGCAGACCGATGTGGAATGTGTCGCTGACGCCAGCATCACGGATAAAGGTCGGCATCCAGAAGCCCATGGCGTAGGCGCTGAGCAAAATCGAAAAGTCGATGCCCCCGAGCATCCACACCTTCAGGTTGAAAAAGCCGTCACGGAAGCTGTGCTTGCTGTCCTTGCCCTCGGCATCGTCAGCCGCCAGGTCAGCTGCTAGCTGCGCCTTGTCGTCAGCCGACAGCCACTTGGCCTGCTGGAAATGGTTAGGCAATGCCCAGAACGTGAGAATGCCGAGCAGCACGCTGGGGATCGCTTCCAGCAAAAACAGCCACTGCCAGCCGTGCAGGCCATGCACCTGGTCGAAATGCCCCATGATCCAGCCAGAAATCGGCCCGCCGATCACGCTCGACAAGGGCAGCCCGATCATGAACAAGGCAATGATGCGCCCGCGCCGATAGGTGGGGTACCACATGGTCAGGTAGTACAGCACGCCCGGCAGGAAGCCGGCCTCGGCAGCACCCAGCAGAAAACGCAGGACATAGAACTGGGTGGTGGTGGAAACAAACATGGTGCAGGCCGACAGCAGGCCCCAGGTGATCATGATGCGTGCGATCCACAGCTTGGCGCCAACGCGCTGCAGGATCAGGTTGCTCGGTACTTCGAAAATGATATAGCCGACAAAGAACAGCCCGGCACCCAGGCCATAGGCCGCTGTGCTGAACTGCAGGTCTTCGAGCATCTGCAGCTTGGCGAAGCCGACATTGATGCGGTCCAGATAAGCTGCGAGGTAGCAGAAGCACAGGAAGGGGATGAGCCTCCAGGTGATCTTGCTGTACAGCGCTTTAGTGCCATGGTCGATGTCACTGTGGACCGTGGTTGCATTCGCAATTGGCATTTCCTGTCTCCTGGCGGGCGACTTTGTGGTTGTTTTAAGGCCAGCAGTTTTCGACGCGCCGGGCACCCCGCGCACTATACGCGGCGTGCCGGGGCAGCGCCTGAAGACCCCGAGTGCTCCTGCGGGGCGACCACCCGGACAGCAGGCGGTCATGGACGGGCTTCCCGCACCGGTCCTTGATTGTTATTGGTAAGGGCTGCCCGGCGTTCAGCCGGCCAGGCGCCTGAGTTGCTGCATGGCCTCCTGGCGGCTGACGACATCGCCATACTTGCTGTCGATGTCGAACAGGTTGGCTTCGTGCGGGTCGTTGTGGCGATCACCGACACATTCGCGCACCACGATGGTTCGAAACCCGTGTTGCATGGCATCCACCGCACTGGCGCGGATGCAGCCGCTGGTAGAGCAGCCAGCCAGTACCACGGTATCCACGCCTTGAGCATGCAGCAGCGGGGCCAGGCTGGTGGCGAAGAAGGCACTGGCGTACTGCTTGCTCAGCACCACCTCCCCTGCCTGTGGCGCAACGGCCTCGCAGAACGCCGCCAGCGGGTTGCCTTCGACCATGTCCTTCATCACCGGCGCCTTGCGTACCCACACGCCGCCGTCAGCAAAATGCGGCGGCTGGTAGCGGATGTTGGTATGCACCACCAAGGTACCGCAGTCGCGGGCCAGCGCCAGCAGGCCGGCGGCCTGTTCGACCGCCACCACCACGCCCGGGGCGAACAGCGGTGCGCCGGGTGTGGTGTAGCCCTGCATGAAGTCGATCATCAACAGGGCCGGCTTGCGGCCAAAGCCGATGCGCTGGCCCCATACGCCCTGGTAGTTGTCTCGGGCACTTTGTGCGTCGCTCATGTCCGTCTCCCCCTTTTCAGTAGGCGCCCGACAGCAGCGCACCGGCGCCCGGCACGATCGGCTCCAGGTCCAGCGCCTTGAGCATGGCGTAAGTAGTGGCGATAGCAGCAGTGACCACCGGCTTGCCGGTTTGCGCCTCGACCTTGGCCACTGCCGGCAGCGATTGCATCTGCACGCAGGCCGAGAGCACCACCACATCGACGCCCTCAAGGTCCATGCAGGCGACGATGCCTGGCAGGTTGGCCGGGTCGTGGCGCGCCACGGCGAGGTTGTCGGGGATTTCCAGCGCGCGCCAGTCCTGCACCTCGAAGCCCTCCTCGCGGATATAGTTCACCACCAGCTCGGTCAACGGCTTCATGTACGGCGCGACGATGGCAATGCGCTTGGCCTTCATCACATGCAAGGCCTCGACCAACGCCCCGGCGCTGGTGATTACCGGTGCCAGCGCGTCGTTGTCGGCGGTGGCCTGCCGCAAGCGCTTTTCCGATTGCCGGTGATAGCCCAGGCCCATGGCCATGATCGCCACCAGGCAGGCGTAACCCAGCACATCCACCTTGGCGTCGGACAGCTCCATGGCGCAGCGGTCGGACTCGGCGTCCATGGCGGCCAGTTCTTCCTTTTTTACCTGCTTCATGCGCATGCGGCTGGAATGGAAGGTGAAGCGCTCGGGGCGGATCGCCTGGCGCGCGTTGAGCATCGCCGGGATTTCGGTTTCCATCGTGGTGTTCGAGCTCGGCACGATCTGGCCGATGCGGTATAGCTTGGTCATGTCTCGTGCTCCGTCAGACGAGGGGTTGGTCGAGGAAGTCGCCAAAGGCGGCGAAGAAGCCGTCCAGGTCGTCCCATGGGATCATGTGGCCGGCGTTGTCGACATGCGCGACCTGGATATCCGGCTTGAGTTCGCGTATTTCAGCGATGTCACGGGGCTCGATCACCCCACCTCGCCCGGCCACCATCAGCAATGCCGGCTGGCGCACCGCGGGCAGGTACTGGTGGATATCCACGTTGTGAAAATCATCAAACGCCCGCACGATCGCCGGCTCGTAACAGGTGTGCAGCCATTCGGCTCGCAGCGCCAGCTGCTCGTCGCTCCAGGTGGCGCAGAATGCGCGCATGTCGTCGCCGCTCATGCCCACCGTGGCCTGGCGGATCGAATCCACATACCACGGCAGCTTGCTCGGGTAGGCACGGCGGCCTGGCCCGGACACCGGCGGGTCGACCAGTACCAGCCGCTGCAGCCCCGGTGCTCCCGGGGCAGCCGCGCGAATGGCAAAGCGCGCGCCCATCGAGTGCCCGACCAGGTGGTAGCTGTGCAGGCCCAGCGCTGCGGCAAAGGCCGGAATGTCCGCAGCACAGGCGTCGGTACCGTAGTCCAGTTCGGGGCCGCTTGAAGACAAGCCGCGCCCGCGCACATCCAGCACGTAGGTGTCGAAGTACAACCCAAGGCGCTCGGCGACGAAGCCCCAGGTGATCGCCGGGCTGGTGATGCCGGGCACCAGGATCAGCGCATGGCCCTTGCCGCCATAGCGCAGGTAATGCTGGCGGATGCCATTGGCGCAGACGTTGCCGCCGGCGACGAAGGTGCTCATGCCGCCTCCCCGCTTTTCAGCGCCTGGCCGTACAGGTCATAGCCGTAGACCCAGGCCGGGTCCTCCTGGCTGTAGAGGAAGGTATTGGCGTTCGATACCGCCTGCACCCGGGATGCCCGCTCCTTGCGATTGGCCTCGTACAGCGCGAACGCGGTGCGGTGGTCGGACAGCCCGGTCTCCTGCAGGCAGCGGGTCAGCATGGCCGCATCCTCGATGGCCATGCACGCGCCCTGGGCCATGTGTGGCTTCATTGGGTGGCAGGCATCACCCAGCAGCACCAGGCGGCCACGGCTCCACAGCGGCAGCGGGTTGCGGTTGCGCAGCGGCCATTTGGTGATCGATTCGGTGGCGTCGATCAGCTTCTGCACGGTGGGGTGGTAGCCCTCGAAGGCAGCGCGCATTTCCTCCTGGCTGCTGTCGACGTACGCCCCCTGGAAGTCCCAGGCCGCGTGCGGTACGCCGGTGACGAAGTAGTACTCGTCGCGCTTGCCGGTGGTGTAGTAGACCATCATGTGGCGGTCTTCGGACCACCACTTGACGCAGGGCTCGAACACATCGGCATGCTGCGCCAGGTTTACCCCGCGGATCAGCGCGCGGTGGGCGACCCAACCGCTGTAGATCGGCGCTTCAGCGCCCAGCAGCTCTTCACGAATCCTGGAGTGGATGCCGTCGGCACCGATGACGATGTCGGCCACGGTGTGGGTGCCGTCGGCGAAGTCCAGGCGTACCTGTTCGCCTTCGTCGACGATCTTTTGCAGGCGCTTGCCAAAGTGCACGGTACCCGGCTTGATCGCCTCGATCTGCAGGGCGTGCAGGTCGCCACGGTGGATGGTGATATAGGCCGCGCCATACTCACGGCGGGCAAACTCGCCCAGCGGGATGCGCGCCAGGTAGTCACCGCTATTGCCATCGCGGCTGAACCAGAAGTCCGGGTGCGAGCCCATCAGTTCCAGCTTCTGCTCCAGCCCCATGCGGCGGAAGATCTTCATCACGTTAGGGCCGATATGGATGCCCGCCCCCAGGCGGGTGAACTCCGGCGCCTGCTCGAACACCTCGACATCGAACCCGGCCTGCTGCAGCAACGTGGCGGCGGCCGCCCCACCCAGACCCGCACCGACGATTGCGATTTTCTGCCTACCACGCATGGGTATCTCCTCTTGTTCTGATATGTGGCCAGCGGTCCGACCGCCTGACGATTTAGAGCGTATACGCTGTAAATGAACTTTGGATAGAGGCCCGGCAAAATATTTTTCAAACACCTGATCGAAAACCAATACAGGTCACCTGTTACCACAAACATTGGTGATTTGTGTGAATAGGTAACGTTTGATAGATAACTTGCGCTCGCCGTCCGGATGCGCTTTCATCTGCAAAAGTAGGGTGTACACACTATTATTTTGCACCGAGATGAAGCGCCAGGCACTGCCATGGTGCACCCCTGTCAACGCCACCCAGGAGAACCCCGATGCCGGTGAGCAATGCACAACTGACCCAGATGTTCGAGCACGTACTGAAGCTGTCCCGCGTGGACGAGACGCAGAGCGTGGCCGTACTCAAGAGCCACTACTCCGACCCGCGCACGGTCAACGCCGCGATGGAGGCCGCGCAGCGCCTGAAGGCCAAGGTGTATGCGGTAGAGCTGCCAGCGTTCAACCACCCGACCGCCATGGGTAACGACATGACTGCCTACTGCGGCGACACCGCACTGACCGGCAACCTGGCGGCGCAGCGGGCGCTGGAAGCAGCCGACCTGGTCGTCGATACCATGATGCTGCTGCACTCGCCCGAGCAGGAGCAGATCCTCAAGACCGGCACGCGCATCCTCCTGGCGGTGGAGCCACCCGAAGTGCTGGCGCGCATGCTGCCAAGCGAAGACGACAAACGCCGGGTGCTGGCCGCCGAAACCTTGCTGAAACAGGCGCGCAGCATGCATGTGCGGTCCAAGGCCGGCAGCGACTTCCACGCCCCGCTCGGCCAGTACCCGGCCGTGACCGAGTACGGCTATGCCGACGAACCAGGGCGCTGGGACCACTGGCCCAGCGGTTTCCTGTTCACCTGGCCCAACGAGGACAGTGCCGAGGGCACGCTGGTGCTGGACGTGGGCGACATCATCCTGCCGTTCAAAAACTATTGCCGCGAGCGCATCACCCTGGAGATTGAAAAAGGCTTTATCACCGGCATCCATGGCGGCTTCGAGGCCGAGTACCTGCGCGACTACATGAAGTACTTCAACGACCCCGAGGTCTACGGCATCTCACACATCGGCTGGGGCCTGCAGCCGCGCGCGCAGTGGACGGCCATGGGCTTGCACGACCGCAACGACGGCATGTGCATGGACGCCCGCGCGTTCTACGGCAACTTCCTGTTCTCCACCGGCCCGAACACCGAGGTCGGCGGCAAGCGCAAGACCCCCTGCCACCTGGACATCCCGCTGCGCAACTGCGATATCTACCTGGATGACAAGGCCGTGGTGCTGGCCGGCGACGTGGTCGCACCAGAGGAATCGCGGGCGCGATAGTGGTTATACTGGCCGGGCGCTCCGCTATTGGCGGCCGGCCAGCACCTTTCCACCCAGCCCAAGCCATCCCATGCCAAAGAAAACCACCCCCAGCAGCGCCCCGCTCGATACCACCCCCTATGACGTCACCGAACAGGTCGGCCACCTGCTGCGCAAGGCTTACCAACGGCACACGGCCATCTTCCAGCAGCAGGCCTGCGACCCGCAGCTTACCTCGATCCAGTTCGTTACCCTGTGTGCCCTGCGCGACCACGGCCCCAGCTCCCAGGCCGAACTGATCAAGGCCACCGCGGTGGACCAGGCAACCATCCGCGGCATCGTCGAGCGCCTGAAAACGCGCGAGCTGGTGCAGCTGTCGCCAGACCCGGGCGACCGGCGCAAGGTCATTGTCGAACTCACCGACAGCGGCGCGGCATTGCTCGACGCAATGATCCCCTGCGCCAGGCAGATCAGCGAATTGAGCATGGGCAGCCTGAATGCCGGCGAACGCGTGGCCATTTTGTACCTGCTGCGCAAGATGATCGACAGCGACGAAAACCCCGGCTGACAAGCTGAGGTGCCCGGCAAACCATCTCTGGCCTGCTTCTTGCTCGCTCATTTCATGTAGTGAGTACTTACCGAAACTCTCGCGTCATGTGAGTCCTTTGGTAGCGCAAGCAACCTCCAGAGATGAGCCAACAATGCAAACAACCATCTCCCTGCGGGTCAACGGCCAGCCTGTCGAAGTCAGCGCCATGCCCGACACCCCGCTGCTGCTGATCCTGCGCAACGACCTGTGCCTGAACGGCCCCAAATACGGCTGCGGCCTGGGCGAATGCGGGGCGTGCACGGTGATCATCGACGGCGTGGCCGCACGCTCGTGCGTCATCCCCCTGGCCGGCGCTGCCGGCCGCGACATCACCACCCTCGAAGGGCTGGGCAGCAAGGCTGCACCACACCCGGTGCAACAGGCGTTCATCGACGAACAGGCAGCCCAGTGCGGCTACTGCATGAACGGCATGATCATGACCACCAAGGCCCTGCTCGACCGTATTCCCGACCCCAGCGACGCACAGATTCGCCAGGAACTGTCCGGCAACCTGTGCCGCTGCGGTACACACGTCGAAATCCTGCGCGCCGTGCGCCGCGCCGCCGAGACCCGGAGAAAAGCATGAACCACTCACAACAGGTGCCCAGCCGCGACCAGCTGCTGGCCAAGACTGGCGTGTTGCTGATCGTCGACCAGATCACCCCACCCTCGGGCCCCGTGGCCAAGGGTGTGACGCCTGTGGTCAAGGCGCGCGAGCTGGCGCTGTTCATCGCTGTCAGCGACGACGGCATGGTCTACGCCTTCAACGGCCACGTCGACCTGGGCACCGGCATCCGCACCTCGCTGGCGCAGATCGTCGCCGAAGAGCTGGACCTGCGCATGGACCAGGTGCACATGGTGCTGGGCGACACCGAGCGGGCACCCAACCAGGGCGCGACCATCGCCAGCGCCACCCTGCAGATTTCCGCCGTGCCCCTGCGCAAGGCAGCGGCCACCGCGCGTCGCCATCTGTTGCAACAGGCCGCGCAACGCCTTGGCTGCGCGCCCGAAGTGCTGCGCATCGAAGACGGCGCGGTCATCGCCAGCAACGGCAGCACGCTGAGTTTTGCCGAACTGGTACAGGGCGAAAACCACCAGCTGCACATTGCCGACGATGCCCCGCTCAAGGCCATCGACGACTACCGCCTGGTCGGCCGCAGCGCTGCACGGGTAGACATCCCCGGCAAGGCCACCGGCGAGTTGACCTATGTGCATGACATGCGCCTGCCCGACATGCTTCACGGCCGGGTGATCCGCCCGCCCTACGCCGGTCATGACAGCGGCGACTTCGTCGGCAACAGCCTGCTGGCGGTGGATGAATCGTCCATCGCCCATTTGCCCGGGGTGGTGGCCGTGGTCGTCATCCGCGACTTTGTCGGCGTGGTGGCCGAGCGCGAAGAGCAAGCGATCCGCGCAGCCCAGGCGCTGAAAATCAGCTGGAAGCCATTCACAGGCAAGCTGCCCGACCTCAGCGATATCGCCCAGGCCATCCGCGACAACCCGCGGGTACAGCGCACCGTGCTGGACCAGGGCGATGTAGACGTGGGCATTGCCAATGCCACCCAGCGCCTGAGCCGCAGCTACCTGTGGCCGTACCAGCTGCACGCATCGATCGGCCCGTCGTGCGCGCTGGCCGACTTCACCGATGGGCCAATCCGCGTGTGGTCCGGCACGCAGAACCCGCACCTGCTGCGCGCCGACCTCGCCTGGCTGCTGGAGTGCACAGAGGAGCGCATCGAGATCATCCGCATGGAGGCCGCCGGTTGCTACGGCCGCAACTGTGCCGATGACGTGTGCGCCGATGCGGTGCTGCTGTCGCGCGCGGTACAGCGCCCGGTGCGGGTGCAACTGACCCGCGAGCAAGAGCATGTGTGGGAGCCCAAGGGCACCGCGCAGTTGATGGAAATCGACGGCGGCCTGAACGCCGACGGCAGCGTGGCCGCCTACGACTTCCAGACCAGCTACCCGTCCAATGGCGCACCTACCCTGGCCCTGCTGCTGACCGGTGCCGTGGAACCGGTGCCGGCCCTGTTCGAGATGGGCGACCGCACTTCTATACCGCCCTATGACTACGAACACATGCGCGTCACCATCAACGACATGACGCCACTGGTACGTGCCTCGTGGATGCGTGGCGTATCGGCCATGCCCAACAGCTTCGCCCACGAGTCGTACATCGATGAGCTGGCCTTTGCCGCTGGCGTCGACCCGGTCGAATACCGCCTCAGGCACCTGTCCGACCCGCGCGCCATCGACCTGGTCAAGGCCACTGCCGAACGCGCCGAATGGCAGCCGCATACCCGGCCCATGCAGGCGCAGGCCGAAGGCGATGTGCTGCGCGGCAGGGGCTTTGCCTACGCACGCTACATTCACAGCAAGTTCCCCGGTTTCGGCGCGGCCTGGGCGGCATGGGTGGCCGATGTCGCGGTGGACCGGCGCACCGGTGAAGTGGCCGTCACCCGGGTAGTGATCGGCCACGATGCCGGGATGATGGTCAACCCCGAGGGCGTGCGCCACCAGATCCACGGTAACGTCATCCAGTCCACCAGCCGGGTGCTCAAGGAGCAGGTCAGCTTCGAAGAGTCGACCGTGGCCAGCAAGGAATGGGGCGGCTACCCGATCCTGACCTTCCCCGAACTGCCGGCCATCGACGTGATGATGCTGCCGCGTCAGCACGAAGCGCCGATGGGCAGTGGCGAGTCGGCCTCGGTACCGAGCGCGGCGGCCATCGCCAATGCCATTTTCGACGCGACCGGCATTCGTTTTCGCGAGCTGCCGATCACGGCGGAACGGGTGCGTGCCGCCCTCGATGGCCAAGGTCAGGGCCCTGAAGCGCCCGCGCAGCCGACACCCAAGCGTTCGAAGTGGTGGTTCGGCTCGCTGGCCGGGGTATTCGGTGCTGCATTGGGTGTACTCGCCACAGCCCTGCCCTGGCGCGCCGAAATCGCCCCGGTCACCCCGCCAGGCGCTGGCAGCTGGAGCGCCGCGATGCTCGAGCGTGGGCGCCAGGTGGCGGCGGCCGGTGACTGCGCCGTGTGCCATACGGTCAGCGGTGGCAAGGTCAACGCAGGCGGGCTGGCGATGGAAACACCGTTTGGCACGCTGTACAGCACCAACATCACGCCCGACCCGGAAACCGGCATCGGCCGCTGGTCGTTCGGCGCCTTCGAGCGGGCCATGCGCGAAGGCATCAGCCGCGACGGTCGGCACCTGTACCCGGCGTTTCCCTACACCTCGTTTCGCAACATCAACGACGCCGACATGCAGGCGCTGTATGCCTACCTGATGTCGCAAACCCCGGTACGCCAGCAAGCACCCGCCAACCAGATGCGCTTCCCGTTCAACCAGCGGCCACTGATGGCCGGCTGGAATGCGCTGTTTCTGCAACGCGGCGAATACCAGCCCGACCCGCAGCGCAGTGCCCAGTGGAACCGCGGCGCCTACCTGGTCGACGGCCTGGGCCACTGCACCGCCTGCCACTCGCCGCGCAACCTGATGGGCGCGGAAAAAGGCGGCAGCAGCTACCTGGCCGGCGGCATGGTCGATGGCTGGGAAGCCCCGGCCCTGAATGCGCTGGGCAAAGGATCCACGCCGTGGAGCGAAGACGAACTGTTCAACTACCTGAGCACCGGCTTCTCCGAGAAGCACGGTGTAGCGGCCGGCCCCATGGGCCCGGTGGTCAGCGAACTGGCCACGCTGCCAAAGAGTGACGTGCGTGCCATTGCCCACTACCTCGGTTCACTCGACGGCGAGCCGCAGGCAGTGGCCGCCAAGGCCGCGCCCCAGGTGGACACGCAGGTGTCGCTGAGCAACGGCGAGCGGGTATTCAAAGGCGCATGCATGGCCTGCCACAGCGATGGGCTGGGGCCGAAGCTGTTTGGGGTCAGCCCTTCGATGGCGGTCAACAGCAACGTCCACAGCGCCCTACCGGACAACCTGCTGCGCGTGGTGCTGCACGGCATTGCCACCCCGGCCACCCGTGACCTGGGCTACATGCCCGGCTTCAAGGACAGCCTGTCGGACCGCCAGGTCGCTGACCTGGCAGCTTACCTGCGCCAGCGCTTCGCTGCCGACAAGCCGGCCTGGCAAGGGCTGGCGGCCAAGGCCGCGCAGGTGCGCGCCAACCCCGGCAGCCACTGAGGGTCAACGGCGCAGGCCGCGAAGGGCAAGGTCGCTGATAAACACCAGCCAGTCGGCCTTGGCCTGCTTGTCGGCCAGGTCCACGGCCAGAAACGAGCTGAGGGTATGCCGGTTGGAATTATAGAAATAGCAGAGCGAGGCAATCATCAGGTAAGCGTGGGTGATGTCGATGTCGTCGCGGAACAGGCCCTTGGCCTGGCCTGCTTCAATGATCGGCCGCAGCACGCCGACCGCTTCACCGGACAGCGCCTTGAGGTTCTGCGACTTGCGCGCGTGCTGGCCCTGGTGAAGGTTTTCGGTGGCGAGGATGGTGACGAATTCGGGGTGGCGCACGTAGTAGTCCCAGATGAACGCCACCAGCTCACGCAGGGCCTGTTCCGGGTCACCGAGGTCGATGCGCAGCTTGGCCTCGGCCTGGTTGAAGCTGGCGTAGATATGCTCCAGCACGCTGATGAACAGCTTTTCCTTGCTGCCGAAGTAGTAATAGATCATCCGGTCGTTGGACTTGGCCAGCGTGGAGATCTGCTCGATGCGCCCACCGGTGAAGCCTTCCTTGCTGAAGACCTTCACCGCAGCCTTGAGAATGTTGTCCCGGGTGCGGTCGGCCTGTTGGGCGCGAACACCGGTTTTGCGAGTTTGCATGTCGGTCCCTGTGGGGCTGGCCAGATGCCCAACACTGCCACAGACATTGAGCCATTGCGCGGCTTTTTCGGCTGGACTGACACGATAAACGCGGGAGAGCTGAACAGGCGACAAGGCACGGCAACGGGCCAGGGCCGGGGACACGGTGTGGCGGTGCACCGTGCTGCCACCTACGGCTCGGCACCCCGTTCGTCTTGGGTGATGCTTCGCTGGGCGCGTGTCAGGCAGTTGACCAGGTGCAGCCGCATGGCAGCACGGGCAGCACCGGCATCCTTGCGGGTGATCGCAGCATGCACTTGCTCGCGCTCCAGCGCCTCCAGTGCCCGCTGCTGGGCATCGCCCCCGGGCACGGCTTGCTGGGCCGCAGCCAACAAGGTACGCCCGAGATGGGTCATGGTGTCGATGAAAAAGCTGTTGCCCGTGCATTGGGCTATCTGCAGGTGAAACTCGAAGTCGGTTCGCATGCAGGGCGCTGACTGCGTATCAACGGCCTCATCCAGCGCCGCCCGCATGGCAGCCAGTTGCCCTGCGGTAGCACGCTGGGCAGCAATGGCAGCCGCCTCGACCTCCAGGCAAAGCCGCAGCTCGATGATCGCCACCTCGTTGTAAGCATCGCCCATTCCAGGGCTGGTACTCTGGAAGTCACCTGCCGGGATGGCGTCTACAACGAAGGTGCCGATACCACGGCGGGTTTCGACCAGGCCTTCGGCCTGCAACCGAGAAATGGCTTCACGCACCACGGTACGGCTTACGCCTCGCGCTTTGGTCACTGCTTCTTCGGTGGGCAATTTGCTACCCGCTGGCAATTCACCCGAGCGAATCTGCTGCGACAGGTCATGCACCAGTTGCTGGGCGAGATTCAGGCGTTTTTCCGGGGTGGCGGCTGCCATGGGGTGAACCCTTGATAAGCGGAAGACCCCGGAGTATACCCGCAGCCTGGTGCCAAAACGCACTATACTGGCCGCTGTTCAGACGCGAGCACAGCAATGCCAGACCACACCGCCAGCCCCTCTCAACCGCCCCGCCGCCTGGCCGAAGCGCTGGTCGAACGCTTCGCCGAGCGCATGCGCGAAGGCACACTCAAGCGTGGCGACAAGCTGCCCACCGAAGCCACCCTAATCGCAACCGAAGGTGTCAGCCGCTCGGTGATACGCGAAGCGTTGTCGCGCATGCAGGCAGCGGGCCTGGTCGAGACCCGCCACGGTGTGGGCACCTTCGTGCTGGACATGCCGGCACCGGAGAGCTTCAACGTGGGGCCGGCAACCATCAGCCTGCTGTCCGATGTGCTCGACCTGCTGGAGTACCGCCTGAGCCTTGAAGTGCAAGCCGCCGGCATGGCCGCCGAACGGGCCACGCCGCAAGCGCTGGAAGAACTGCATCAAGCACTTGAAGCCTTGATGCAGGGCCCGGAAAAATCCGGCAGCACGACAAACGCCGATTTCCAGTTCCACCTGAAAATTGCCAAGGCCGCAGGCAACCAGTACCTGATCGATATCATGAAGCATCTGGGCACCAAGATGATTCCCCGCACGCGCATGAACTCTGCCTACACCGGCCAAAGCAACCGCAGCACCTACCTGGCCGGTATCAACGCCGAACATCAGCAGATCTACGATGCCATCGCCAGCCGCCAGGTTGATGCGGCGCGCGCCGCCATGTACCTGCACCTGAGCAACAGCCGTACGCGCCTGCGTGAGGCGCAACGGCTACAGGCTTTTTACAGCGAGGCCTGAAGCTAAGGCGCAGGCTCCACGTCCGTGAAGGCCAGCCCTTGGCTGCCCTGTACCTGCCAAGGGTTGGCGCCCCCGGTGTGGGTGAAGCGAAGCCCGACGAAGCGCGAATCTTTCAGGCCATCGATCTTGACCGGGGCCGGCCCGCTGAAACGTACACGCTCGAACACCAGCCCCTGATGCCAGGCGCCATGGCTGCTATCGCCCTTCACCTCGATGGCAGCGGTGCTGGCGTTTTCCACGCTCACGTCGCTGACCTTGATGTCACGGAACTGCCCCGCCACCGTCGAGCGCTTGTAGTCGAGCTTGGCGTTCGGGTCGTTGTAATCCAGGGTGAAGATGAAGGCCTGTTTTGCGGTATTGCGAATGGCTGAATCACGGAAGGTCACGTGGCGTGCGCCACCGCCCATGAAGTTGGTGCTTTTCATGCGCAAGCCGGTATCTGTGCCGTCCGAAACGTTGTCTTCGGCCAGGATGTTCTGGATCCAGGCGCCGGTGTGGCTGCCCGCCACGATCATTCCATGGCCTTTGCGGAAATAGTTGTTGAAGATCCAGGCATCTTCCTGCGGCTTTTGGTGGACCGCACCCGCACCGGTGCCAGCGGCGAAGTTGACGCAGTCGTCACCGGTGTCGAAGAAGTTGTTGAACACCAGCGCGCCGCGGCTGTTGGCAAACTCGATACCGTCGCCGTTGTTGGCGTCGTAGGTACGGTGCGTGGTGTTGGCCAGCACCACATTCTGCGTTTCCAGGTTCATGATGCCGTGATAGGCCGGGTTGACCACCGTGAAGCCGCCATAGAACACGTTGGTCACATTGCGCAGGGTGATCAGCGACGAGCGCATCTGGCCGTAGGCGTCCTTGACGTTCATGCCCTCGGCCACCGCCCGCTCTACTTGCGCCTTGGCCAGCACGCCGTCGTGCATGTAGCGGGTGTTGTCGCTGGGCAAGTAGAAGGGCAAGGCTTGCCCGCGCTCGTCGATCACGTCCGGGTTACGCTTCCAGCCATTGCCGTCGATGGTGCCCTTGCCAACGATGCGGATGTTCTCGAAGGCCTGATGCGCCTGCGGGTCGCGCGGCAACGCGTTGATCAGCGAGGCCGGGCGCACGGTGGTGGAGTACGGGTACTGGATATAGCCTTCGCGCGGGTAGTCCTCGGCACGCTCGGAGCCCAGCAGGGTAGCGCCCTCGGCGATTTCCAGGGTCATGTTGCTCTTGAGGTAGAGCGCCCCGCTCTTGTACGTGCCGGCAGGCAGCAGCACCTTGCAGCCCTTGCTGCAAGCGTCGATGGCACGCTGGATGGCGGCCGTGTCGAGCGCTTTGCCATCCCCCTTGGCACCGTACTGCTGCACGTCAAACAGTGCCGGGACGGCCGTGGTTCGCTGCACCACCACAGGGCTGTCGGCCGACTCCTTGCCGTTGCGATCGACCGAACGCACGGTGAAGCGGTATTCAGTATCGGGCGCAAGCCCTTGGGCAGTGAAGCTGTGAATGGCGATGCGGTGATGGAAGTTCTGCGTGTCCTGCTCGTAGAAGTGGTCGATGTAAGGCTTGGCCGGTGAGACCTGGTCGTTGTTGGCGTTGCTGCCACCGAGCAGCTTGCCATTGGCATAGACATGGTAATCGACGATCTCGGCGTGATCGGCCGGCTTCTCCCAGACCAGGATGATCTGTTGCTCATCGTAGGCCAGCGTCGGCACCTGGAGTTTGGCGGGCGCGTCCAGCGCCCAGAGCGGCAGGCTGCAGCCCATGGCCAGGGCACTCAGCAGTGCACCCGCCAGTGGGTGTTTGCGTGCAGCGACAGCAGGGTGTGCATACGGCATGGTTTTTATCTTCCTTGTTTTTGCCATTGATAGCGCCACGCTTGAGCGGCCGAGCCGCGTGGCTCAGGCCGTCAACGCGGCTTGCTCGAGGTACTGGCTGCGGTTGACGAAGGTCTCCCGGGCCATTTCCCTCACATCCATTGATAGCGCCTCGACCTCGGGCAGCAGGCCGACCAGCGCCGCCACCCCCGCCGAGGCGAGGCTGCGCCGCTGCTCGGCGCTGCGCCCGGCGAACAGGTACAGCGCGACATGCACGAAATCATCCTGCCCGGCGCCGCAGCGGTAATGGCTGAAGGTGTTCAGCCGCGCCTTGATGTCGCCGGGCTTGAACAGCCCGCTGGCATCGATGGCGTCGTGCACGGCGGCCAGCAGCGTCTGCTCGCCAACCCGCTCAGCCAAGCTGGCCGGGCAATCGATAATGCAATGAGGCATGGTGGATTCCTTGATCGGCAGCCCTGTGCGCCCTGCCCCGCAGGCTCAGGCGCAAGGCTTGGGAGGGGTTCAGGCAGAGACGGCACGCGGCGATTCGGCGCTGAAGTCACGGCTGGCCTGGACCAGCATGCGGGTGTAGTCATGACGGGCGAGGTCCTGGCTCAACGCTTGGCTGTCGAGGCGCTCGACGATGCGCCCTTGCTGCATCACCGCGACCTTGTCGCACAGGTGGCTGACCACCCCCAGGTCGTGGGTCACCATCAGGTAGGTGAGCTTCTCACGCTGGCGCAGGTCTGCCAGCAGGTTGAGGATCTCCGCCTGCACCGAGACATCCAGCGCCGAGGTCGGCTCATCCAGCAGTAACACACGCGGCTCGAGGATCAGCGCGCGGGCAATCGCCACACGCTGGCGCTGCCCGCCCGACAACTGGTGCGGATAGCGGTAGCGGAAGCTGTCATTGAGGCCGACCTTGACCAGGATGTCGTTGATCCGGTCGTCGCGATCAGCCATGCCGTGAATAGTCAGCGGCTCGCGCAAGGCGGTGTCGATGGTGTGCCGCGGGTGCAACGAGCCGTAGGGGTCCTGGAAGACCATCTGCACCTTGCGAAAGTGCTCCTTGGGCAGCTTGTGCTGCAACGCACCGCCGGCAATGCTCAGCGCCCCGCTCCAGTGCCGGTACTGGCCGGCCAGGCAGCGCAGCACGGTGGTCTTGCCGGAGCCCGACTCGCCGACCAGGCCGAACGACTCGCCGTCCTCGACGGTCAGGTCGACGTCGTGCAGCACCTGGTTGAGGGTGGCGCCAACGCCGAAGCTCAGGTTCAGCGATTGTGCTTGGATCATGGACATGTCAGTTACCTCAGCAGGTGAGCCAGAGCGGGTCGCGTTGCAGCACCGGCAAGCGCGGGCGGCGGTTGTCCATGCTCGGCAAGGCCGCCAGCAGGCCACGGGTATACGGGTGTTCGGCATACTGCAGGTCGCACGCGGCGAGCGACTCGACCACCCGCCCGGCGTACATCACCAACACCCGGTCACAGTAGTTGCGCACCAGGTTGAGGTCGTGGCTGACGAAGATCAGCCCCATCTGCTGCTCGACCACCAGCTCTTCGAGCACGTTGAGCACCTGCTGGCGCACCGACACGTCGAGTGCCGAGGTTGGCTCGTCGGCGATGATCACCTCCGGGTTGGTGATGACCATCATGGCGATCATGATGCGCTGGCCCATGCCGCCGCTGACTTCATGCGGGTACAGGTTGTAGACGCGTTTCGGGTCGCGGATATGGACCTTTTCCAGCATCAGCATGACCCGCTCGCGTGCCTCGCTGCGGCTGGCCTTGTGGTGCGCCAGGTACGCCTCGGCGATCTGGTCGCCAACCTTGACCACCGGGTTGAGCGAGTACTTGGGGTCTTGCATGATCATCGAGATGCGCTGGCCACGGATCTTCTGCATGGCCTTTTCGCTGGCGCTGAGCAGGTCGACATCGCCGAACTGCAGGGCCTTGGCGGTGATCTGCGTGCTGCCGGGGTGCAGCTTGAGCAAGCTGCGCCCGACCGTCGACTTGCCCGAGCCGGACTCGCCGACGATGGCCAGTTTTTCCCGGCCAAGGGTGAACGACACATCGCGCACCGCGTGCATTTCTTTCTTGCCGTTGACGAAGCGTACGTTGAGCGCTTCGACGTTGAGTTTGAGCGACGACATAAAGCCTCCAGTTACTCGCTACGCGGGTCGAGAATGTCCCGCAGGCCATCGCCCAGCAGGTTGAACGCCAGGCTCACCAGCATGATCGCCGCACCCGGTACCGCCACCAGCCACCAGCATTCGAGCATGTAGCGTCGACCGGTGGAGATCATCGCGCCCCACTCCGGCAACGGCGCCTGTGCGCCAAGGCCGAGGAAGCCCAGCGCCGCGGCGGTGAGGATGATCCCGGCCATGTTCATGGTCAGGCGGATGATCACCGACGACAGGCACATCGGCACGATGTGACGCAGGATGATGCGCGTCGACGAGGCGCCCTGCAGCTCGACCGCGACAACGAAGTCGGCCTTGCGCAGCGACAGGGTTTCAGCCCTTGCCAGCCGTGCGATCGGTGGCCACGAGGTCAGCGCGATGGCGACCACGGCATGCTCCAGGCCAGGGCCAAGGGCAGCGATGAACGCCAGTGCCAGGACCAGGCTGGGGAACGAGATGAAGATGTCGGTGATGCGCATGAACACCGTGTCGACGATGCCACCGTAGTAGCCCGACACAGTGCCGATGAACAGCCCGATCGGTCCGACGATAACGGTCACCAGGGTAATGATGTAGAGGGTGATGCGTGAGCCGTAGACCAACCGGCTGAAGATGTCGCGGCCGTATTCGTCGGTGCCGAACCAGTGCGCGGCACCAGGGGCCTGCAGGGCGTTGGCGAGATTCTGCACCACCGGGTCATGGGTGGCGATCCACGGGGCAAAGGTGGCGACCACGATCAGCAGCACGGCCACCAGCAGCCCGGCCAGGGTCATGGGGTTGCGCAACAGGTGGCGCAGCACCCGCAGGCTGCTTTTGTAAAAGGCGTCGAGGCTGGAAGCCGGCGTGGTGTCGGCCTGCGGCTTGGCGCTTGCTTGGGTAGAAGACATGTTGGCAATCATCGGCATGTTCTCGGTGTGAAATCATGGCCGCCCGGAGCGCCCGCAGGCGCCCCCGGACAGGTTCAGCGTTGCTTGTAGACGCCCAGGTAACGGGTCGCCTCGGCGTCATCGCCGGTAAAGCCCTTGACGTCCACCGCGCTCACCGCGGTGTCGGTCATCTGCGATAACATCATGATCGGCCCTACCTGCTGGTCGTAGCGCTGCTGGGCCTGGTGGTACAGGCTCACGCGCTTGGCGGCGTCACGCTCGACGCCCGCCTGGTCGATCAACGCATTGAGCTGTTGATCGAAGAACGACGCGCGCCAGCCCTGGAAGTTGGGCAGGCCCGCGCTGTCGCTGTTGTCCGGGTTGTAGACAAAGGTGCGCAGGCTGAAGTACGGGTGCGGGTAGCGCTCGGCACCGCGCGCCACGATCATTTCGAAGTTGCGCGCGCGCATCGCGCCATACACCTGGTTGCCGGTGCCGGTGACGATGCTGGCCTTGATCCCGCCTTCGGCGAGCGTCGACTGCATGCGCGCGGCGATGTCGATGAACGGCGGCTCGGACAAGGTCCGGATGGTGGTGGTGAAGCCTTGCGGGTAGCCGGCTTCGGCGAGCAACGCCTTGGCCTTGGCGACATCCATCTTGTAGCCTGGGTCCGGCAGGCGGGCGTCGAGGCCAAGCTGCATCGGCTGCTGGTTGAGCATGCCGTAGTGCGGCATGACCTGCTCGTCGATGCCTTTGTAGTCGATCAGGTTGCGCACCGCTTCGCGGACTTTCTGGTTGGCGAATTCGGGCTGCTTCATGCTCATCGCCACGTAGTACATGGTGCCGCGCTGCAGCGGTTGCACCTGCAGCTTGGGCGAGCGCTCGATGGCCTTGATGTCTGGCGCGGCCATGCCGTAGACCAGGTCGAGGTCACCGCGCTCGAGCATCAGCCGTAGTGATTGCGACTCGGTCATGTGCCGCACCAGCACCCGCTTTATTTTTGCAGGGCCCGCCCAGTAGCCGTCGAAGCGGGTCATCACCAAGGCGTCGTTGGCGCTCCACTTGGTCAGGGTGAACGGGCCGCTGCCGGCCTCGTTGGTGACCAGCCAGGCGGCGCCCAGGTCGCCGTCCTTCTCGTGCTTCAAGGCTTCCTGGCGGTCGACGATGACCGCGCTGGGCGAGATCGCCAGCGAGTCGATCAGCAGCAGCGGGTCGGCGGGCTGCGGCAGCTCGACCACCAGGGTGTGCGGGTCAGTGGCGCGGATCAGCCCCTGAATGTTGTCGACGCTGTAGCCGTAGGCCTTCCAGGTGGTGGCCAGGCCGAAGTTGAGTTTCATCACGCGGTACAGCGACCAGGCCACGTCTTCGGCGGTCAGCGGGTTGCCGGAATGGAACTTGACGTCGCTGCGCAGGTGGAAGGTGACCTGCTTGCCGTCTTCGCTGATCTCCCAGCGTTCGGCCAACTGTGGCAGGTGTTTTTCCGGGTTGCCCTGGTCGCGCTTGACCAGCGTGTCATACAGGTTGGCGTTGACCCCGGAGGCATCCAGGCCCGGGGCGTTGGCCGGGTCGATGGAAAACAGGTTGACCATGCTCATGCCGACGATCAACTGGTCGGCGGGGGTCTTGGCCTGCACGGCGGCCATCGGCCCCAGTGCCAGCATCGCACCCAACAGGCTCAGGCGCAGGATCGGAAGTACAGTTTTCATGTGGCTGTCCTTGTTTTTATAGTCATGCACTGTGTTCGCGCTGGCCGCGCGGGGCTTAACGGGTCCTTGGGTCGAACACCTTGTACAGGGCGTCGCTGATCAGGTTCAGGGCCACGAAGATCAGCCCGATCACCAGCACACAGCCCATCACCGCGTTCATGTCACCGAGCATCAGGCTGCTGGTCAGGTACTGGCCGAAACCGGGCCAGGCAAACACCGTTTCGATCAGTACCGCGCCTTCGAGCAGCGAACCGTAGGCCAAAGCGACCACCGTCAGCAGTTGCACGAGGATGTTGCGAAACGCATGGCCCCAGACCACCTGGCGGCGCGAAAGGCCCTTGACCCGGGCGGTGATGATGTATTCCTGGGACAGCTGTTCAAGCATGAAGCTGCGGGTCATGCGGCTGATGTAGGCGACCGAGTTGAGGCCCAGGATCAGCCCCGGCAGGACGATGTGCCGCAGCGCGCTGGTGAAGGCTTCCCAATCCCTGGCCAGGGCCGTGTCGATCAGCAGCAGGCCGGTGATGTCCGGCACCATGCCGTCGTAGGCGAGGTCGATGCGCCCTGCCCCGCCGGCCCAGCCGAGCCAGGCGTAGAACACCAGCAGGCCCATCATGCCGACCCAGAAGATCGGCGTGGAGTAACCGAACAGGGTGATCACCCGTGCCACATGGTCGCCAAGGCGGCCCTGGTTACTGGCCGCGACCACGCCCAGTGGCAAGCCGATGACGATGCCGAAGAGGATTGCCAGGGTGGCCAACTCGATGGTCGCCGGGAACACCCGCTTGATGTCTTCCAGCACCGGGTGGCCGGTCAGCAGGGCGTTGCCGAAATCACCGTGGAGCAGGTCGTTGAGGTACAGCCCGAACTGCACCCAGATCGGCTGGTCCAGGCCCATCGCCCGGTACACCTGGTCGTAGGTGGAGCTGTCGGCGTCCGGCCCGACCACGGCCAGCACCGGGTCCAGCGGCATCACCCGACCAATGAAGAAGGTCAGCGCCAACAGACCGAGCAGGGTCACCAGGACCGTGCTGGCCCGTCGGGCAGTGCCAGACACGCGCGTGCCCAGCACAGAGGCAGTCGAAACTAACATAACAGGCTCCTGAAAATGCGTTCAGCCAACACCGAGGCGTTCGGGGCGCGCACGCCCCGCTCCCGCTCATCGCGACTTGTAGACGTCTTTGTAGCGGGTGGTGGCCGCACTGTGGGTCTGGTAATCCTGAACATCGTGGTAGACCACCACGGTGTCGGTCATCTGCGACACCGGCAGGATCGCCCCGACCTGCGCGTCCAGGGTCTTCTGGATCTGCTGGTACTGGGCCAGTTGCCTGGTCTTGTCAGGCTCGACTTCGGCCTGCTCGATCAGCGCGTTCAACTCGGGGCTGTAGAACGACGTGCGCCAGCCCTGGAAGTTGCTCAGCTTGGCTTCGTCGCGGTTGTCCGGGTTGTACACCAGGGTCCGCAGGCTCGAATGCGGATGACGCTCGGCCCCGCCACCGCCGCGGCCGACCAGGATGTCGAAGCTGCGTTCGCGCATGGCGCCGTAGATCTGGTTGCCGGTGCCGGTGACGATGGTCGCCTGGATGCCGGCCTGGGCCAGGGTCGCCTGCAGGCTGGAGGCGATGTTGATGAATGGCGGCTCGGTGAGCACGCGGATGGTAGTTTTGAAGCCATTCGGGTAACCGGCTTCGGTCAGCAGTTTTTTCGCCTCGGCGACGTTCAGGGTGTAGCCCGGATCGTCCAGCCGTGCCGGCAGGCCGAGCGGCAATGGGCGCTGGTTCAGCTGGCCGTAGTGCGGCATGACGGTCTGGTTGATGCCTTGATAGTCGATCAGCGAACGCACCGCGCGGCGCACGCGGGCGTCATCGTAGGGCTTGTTCTTGACGCTCAGGGCAACGTAGTAGAGGGTCCCGCGCTGCACGGTCTGGGTGCGCACCTTGTCGGACTTCTCCAGGGCTTCGATGTCGGGTGCGGACATGCCCTTGGCCAGGTCCAGGTCACCGCGCTCGACCATCAGGCGCAGCGACTGCGACTCGGTCATGTTGCGCATGACGATGCGCTTGAGCTTGGCCGGGCCACCCCAGTAACCGTCGTAGCGGCTCATCAGGATCACATCGTTGGCGCGCCAGTCATTGAGGATGAATGGGCCGCTGCCGGCGGCGTGGGTAGTCAGCCAGGCGCCGCCCATGTCGTCGCCCTTCTGGTGTTGCTGGACCACTTTGCGGTCGAGGATAAAGGCACTGGGCGAGGTCGCCAGGGTATTGAGCACCAACATCGGGTCGGTTGGCCGCGGCAGCTCGAGGACAAAGGTGTGCGCGTCGGCGGCGCGCAGGTACTGGGCGGCGTTGCCGGCGGTGAAGCCGTAAGCCTTCCATGTCGAGGCCAGGGCCAGATTGAGCTTGAGCACGCGCTGCAACGACCAGGCGACGTCTTCGGCAGTCAGCGGGTTGCCCGACTGGAAGGTCACGCCGGGTCGCAGCGTGAAGGTCAGGGTCTTGCGGTCGTCGCTGACCTGCCAGCTTTGCGCCAGGGCCGGTACCAGCTGGTCCGGCTGCTTGACGTCCTGCACCAGCAGCATGTCGTAGAGGTTGGCATTGACCTCGGAGACATCCAGGCCGGTGGCGGCGGCCGGGTCGAGCGACAGCAGGTTGATCATGCTCATGCCGACGATCAACTGGTCGGCGGGGGTCTTGGCGAAAGCGGCAGGTACCGACGTCATCGCCAGCGATGCGGCCAGGACCCCCGCCCAGAATTTGGGGAGAACGCTCATGTGAGATAGCCTTTTTATAGTTATTGGACTCTCGGGCGGCACGCACCGAGGCGTGCCGCCATGCACGAATCAGAAACTCTGCAGCGTGTTGGTCTCGACGTAGTCGAAGTCGATCTCCTCCCCCAGGCCAGGCAGGTCGGAGAGGTGCACGAAGCCGTCTTCATCCATCGGGTCGACCAGGCGCTTGAGGTAGGCCGGTACTTCGTCATAGTTGAGGAACGGGTGCAGCAGGCCGCGCTCGTACCAGGTGCAGTTCTTGATCGCGCCGACCACCGCCAGGTTGGCCGCGCCGTTGCCGTGGATCTCGCAATCCATGCCAAACGCTTCGGCCATGTGCGCGACCTTCAGGCACGGGGCGATACCGCCGACCCCGGCAACGCCGGCGCGCAGGATGTCACAGACATCGTTCTTGACCCAACTGGCGCGGCTCAGGTGTTTGCCACCGAGGCTTTCAGGGCCCAGCACGGGGATATCCAACTGGCCGGCCAGCCACGCGTAGGACTCGGCCGAGTCTTCCATCATCGGCTCTTCGAACCAGGCGAAATTCAGCTTCTCCAGGGCACGGCCGACGGTCAGCGCTTCGGTGCGGCTGTACCAGTGATAGCCGTCGATCATCAGCGCGATGTCGGGGCCGACCGCTTCACGTACGGCGGCGCAGGCCTTGATGTCCATGCTCACGCTCGGGGCGAACGACACCGGCGGCATCCAGGTGTGCAGCTTGATCGCCTTGTAGCCGCGCTTGACCAGGGTCTCGGCGAAGCGGCCGTACTCTTCAGGGGTCGACAGGCCGCCCGACAGCTCGTCACCGCACATGGTCGAACCGTACGCCGGAACCTTGTCGCGGTAGCCACCGATGAGCTTGTGCACCGGCACCTTGAGCTTGCGCCCGGCCCAGTCCCACAGGGCCTGTTCGACCAGTGCCAGGGCGCGGTCGGTGAGCTGGCTTGCGCTGCCGCGCTGCCAGTGGGCGAGGTCGTGCCAGATCTTTTCACGGTCGAAGGCATTGGCGCCGACCAGCACCTTGCGCACGAAGCCATCCAGCACATACGGGCGGATCAGCTCGGGAGCGCCGAAGGCAAAGCCTTCGTTGCCGCACTCAGTCTTGATGCGTAGCAAGGCCATCTTGGCCTGGGTCACGTCGCCCGGATGGGCATGGCCGGCGCTGTCTACAGCGCGGCGCGTGGGGTAGGAAAACACCTGGACGTTTACAGCAGTAATGATCATGGACGTCTGAGCCTTCTTATTGGATTTGTGGCGGGTGAGTCACGCTCTGGAGGCAATCCTACGTCATCATACAACATTTGGAAAGCACCTCTTAAAACCGACAAAATAGTCGTGAATAGCCTGCTAAACCCCGCTCTGTGATCCCCGTCACAAAGCAAACGCCAAGCCACAACCACCGTATTAGAGCCTTCATCCAATGTGATCAGACAACATTTCAATAATTCGTAGACAGCCCCACAGTCGTACGATAACTTATTTTAAAAATCACGGAGCGCTCACCACCTCACCCACCTTGCTCACACGCCTCATCACGTCCTCAACAAAAACAAAAAAAGAGATCGCATGAACAACACACTTCGCCGCCTTATCGCCGCCAGCACCCTCGGCTTGTCGTTCTACGCCTGCGCGGACTCCGCCAGCATCAACTACCGGCATGGGTACACCGAAGACGACAGCATTCACTCCGACCGGATAAAGCTGAGCTACCGCAAGGACAGCGGCCTGGGGTTTGCCGCAGAAATCAAATACAAGACTGCCGGCGACCGCGAAGACGTCGCCTACGACAACATGGTCAACAACGGCCATGAGTTCACCGTGGACTACAACTACAAGATGAGCCCCAAGTCGACCTGGGCCCCCGCCTTCCAGATGGACAGCTCCAAGGACGCCACCACCTACAAGTTCGGCTTGAAGTACAACTACAAGCTCAGCGACACCTGGTACGTCGCGACCCGCGTGCGCCACGACGCACGCAACCTCGACCGGGATCAGGTCGACCACAGCAAGGCGGACCGCGCCAAGGACAACCAGAACACCACCCGCCTTGAAGGCTGGCTCGGCTACACCCCCAGCGGCCCGTGGGCATTCGAATACCAGTACATCCACTTCACCACCGACTACATCCGCTACGACAACAAGAAGCGCGACTACGAGCAGAACCTGATCATCAAGTACAAGCTCAACAAACAGTGGGCGCCATTCATGGAAGTGGGTGACATCAAGGTCAACAGCTATACGGACGATCGCCAGGCCCGTTGGCGCCTGGGTATCCAGTACAACTTCCTGTAAGGGCAACCGCCCGACCATGCCGGTGTCGTTGCACCACGGCACCCTCATGCAGTTTTAGTTAAAGGCATCCGACAATGACCACGACCACCCGCAAACCCTTCAACCGCCTGCTGCTCACCGGCGCCGCCGGCGGGCTCGGGCAAGTGCTTCGCGAAGCACTGCAAGCACACGCCAACATCGTGCGCGTATCAGACATCAGCCCCATGGCAGCGGCTGCGGGCGAGCATGAGCAAGTCATCAACTGCGACCTGGCCGACAAGGCCGGCGTATTGGCCCTGGCCCAGGATGTGGACGCCATCGTGCACCTGGGCGGCATCTCCACCGAGCGTGCCTTCGAAGAGATTCTGCAAGCCAACATCGTCGGTACCTTCCACATCTATGAGGCCGCCCGAAAGCACGGCATCAAGCGCGTGGTGTTCGCCAGCTCGAACCATGTCACCGGCTTTTACCCTCAAGGCGAACAGGTAGATGCGCATTCGCCGCGCCGACCAGACTGCTATTACGGGCTGTCGAAGGCCTACGGCGAAGACCTGGCCACGTTCTACTTCCACCGCTACGGCATCGAAACCGTCAGCCTGCGCATCGGTTCTTCATTCCCCGAACCACGCAATGTGCGCATGCTGTCCACCTGGCTAAGCTACGGCGACCTGGCGCATCTGGTAGAGCGCGCATTGCTTGCCGAAAACGTCGGCCATACCGTGGTGTACGGTGTCTCGGCCAACCGCGACCTGTGGTGGAACAACCGCCACGCCGCACACCTGGACTTCAATCCGAAGGACAGTGCCGAGCGCTTCCGCCCGGCCCTGGAGCAGCAGCCAAAGCCTGTTACAGATGACCCGACAGCCCACCTGCAAGGTGGCGCCTTCACCGCTGCCGGCCCTTTTGGCGACTAAACCCTGATGGAGCGCGCAATTCTTCCATGACAGCCGAACTGATTACCGATGCACGCAATGCCACAGGCGAAAGCCCGGTCTGGCATCCGCAGGAAAATGCCTTGTACTGGGTAGATATACCGGCAGGCCGCCTGCACCGCTGGCAACCAGATGGCCAGACCCGTCACTGGGCCGCAGACGAAATGCTCGGCTGCATCGTCCGTAGCCAGCAAGGCCACTGGCTTGGGGCCATGGAGAGCGGGGTCTTCCACCTCACCCCCCAGGCTGACGGTCGCCTGGTTGCCGACAAGCGCGCCAGCGTCGAACACGCGAGGCCCGGCATGCGTTTCAATGACGGGCGTTGCGACCGCCAGGGGCGCTTTTGGGCCGGTACGATGCAAACAAACATGGGCGCCGAACCGGTGGGTGCGCTTTACCGATATGACGCGACGGCGGACGCAACGGTAAAGCCATTGCAAGCACGGCTGGACAAGCTGATCGTGCCCAACGGCATGGCGTTCAGCCCGGACGGCAAAACACTGTATGTCTCCGACTCGCACCCCAGCGTCCAGCTGATCTGGGCCTTCGACTACGATATCGACAGCGGCACACCGCACAACCGCCGAATATTCGTCGACATGAACCAGCACCCCGGCCGACCGGACGGGGCTGCGGTAGATGCCGAAGGTTGCTACTGGATTTGCGCGATCGATGCCGGCCAGGTACTGCGCTTTACCCCCGAAGGGAAGCTGGACCGCGCGCTGCCGCTACCGGTAAAGAAACCGACCATGTGCGCATTCGGTGGCGCGCAGCTGGATACGCTGTTCGTGACGTCGATTCGCCCACAAGGCATCGACCTGAGCGACCAGCCACTGGCCGGCGGCGTGTTCGCGCTCAACCCCGGCGTAAAAGGCTTGGCGGAGCCGATTGCCGGGGGCTGAAGCCTGGGCCGGCAATGGCTGCCACCAAGGGTATGTTCAGTAAGCAGCCTTGCGGGACATCCCCCTGCGACCTGCCCCAAGGCAAGTAACCGCAAAGGCAATCACCAACGCCCCGGTACCCAACAGGAAAATCAGCTGCTGGTTGGAGCCCTCCACCAGCATGGCAATCAGTGCCGGCGTCACCGCTGCAGCCCCCATCAAGGTAATGCTGACCAAAGGCGTCAGCTTGCCAGTCGGGTCGTTGGTGGTAATCAGCGCCATGTAGTAAGACAACGACAGCACCCAGCCAAAGTTGATCAGCAACAACGCGACGAACAGCTGCATTGGCGTGCGCGCATGGCCGGTGAGCATGGCGATGGAAATGAACACCGCCACCAGCCCCACGGCGATCATCAACTGGCGATTGACCCGCGCACCCAACAGACTAGGCAGCCCCGCACCCGGCAAACCACCAAGGGCCGACAGGCCGAACGCCCAGCCGATATCCACCCCGCTGATACCTTGGTCTCGCGCCAACTGGTCGATGAAGCCCCACACGCAGTAGATGGCGATCTGCATGAACAACATGCCCACCAACGCAGTGCGCCCCGTGCGCGCCGAACCACCCTGGGCAGGCGAGGCTTCGCCACTGGCCACCAACGCCGCCGGGCGACGCGGCAGCACCAGGCTGGCGCCACAGATGAGCAAGTACCACAGGCCAAACGCGCACAAGGCGGTCACCGTGCCACTTTGCGCGGCCAGCAGCGGCAACGCTGCGGAAAACAGCGAGTACTCTGGCGTTTGCAGCAACAGCATCAACCCGAACGAACGGTCCTGGTTGGGCAAGCGGCCCAGCGTGGACACCGCATAGGCATACACCAACCCCGCACAGGTGCCGGCCGCCAGGCGCACGATCAGCAGCAGGGTGTTGGTGGTGGCAAAGGCGGTCGCGATGCTCAAGGCCACGCACAGTGCGCCCACGATCAGGCACAGGCTGCGCCCGCCATGGCGCTTCATCAGCACCGGGCAAAGCAAGGTGCCTAGGGTCATGCCGATCATCTCGACCGACACCACCCAGCCCTGCTGATCGAGTGACAGGCTCAGTTGCTCCGTGACCAGCCCCATGAAGATGGGTTGTACGCCACAGACGATGAAGGAAGTACAGGCAATGAAAATCAGCGCGGCACGCAGCAGCTTGGAATCTTGCGTCATGGGGACCCCGACACGGCATTTGTTTTTATTGTGTGTGGCGACCTGCCCTGGAAGGCGCCGTAGCTGGCGCTGGGCGGGTCTGGTGGGCAATCGTGGGCCGAGATCGAAGGCTTTGAAAGTTAATTATCGGCATCGATATCAGTGGGCTTTTTAATGCAGGCCAAACTGCCTTGGCCTGCATCCATAAATGCACTGAACCCGATCCTGATAATTAATTGGAGACATACCCGCATCCCCCCTACCGTGGTACGTCATCCAAGCCTCAGTAGAAAAGGCCCGATCATGAACGACCGTGAGTTCATCAACGCCATCGACGCCGATGGCATGCCCCTGCACATTGCCGTAGCCAACGGGCGCATCACCCACATCGGCCCGCAACGCGCCAGCACCCCCGCCCGTGAAACCATCGACCTCGAAGGCCTGCTGGTGCTGCCAGGCTTTGTCGATGGCCACATCCACCTGGACAAGAGCTTTGTCGGCGACCGCTGGCGACCGCACCAACCGGTCGCCAGCCTGCGCGAGCGCCTGGCCGTGGAAAAACGCGAACTGGCCAGTGCCCCACCCATCGTCGAGCGCGCCGATGCGCTGATGCGCCAAGCCGCCTCGTTCGGCACCCTGGCGATGCGCTGCCACGTGGACGTGGACGCCACCACCGGCCTGACCAACCTGCACGCCATGCTCGAAGCCCGGGACAAGTGGAAAGACCTGCTCGACATCGAGCTGGTGGCCTTCCCCCAGGCCGGTGTGGTGACCTGCCCCGGTACGGCTGAAGTGATGGAAGCGGCCATCCGCGAAGGCGTGCAGGTGGTCGGCGGCATCGACCCGACCACCCTGGACGGCGACGCCGACGCCCAGCTGGACATTGTCTTCGGCATCGCCGAACGGCATGGCGTGAAGGTCGACATTCACCTGCACGAGCCGGGCGATATCTGCATCGCCCAGCTCGAGCGCATTGCGGCACGCACCCAGGCACTGGGCATGCAAGGCCTGGTGGCGGTCAGCCACGCCTATGGCCTGGGCGACGTATCCGATGCAGTAGTAGACCGCACCGCCGAAGTGCTGGCCGGCGCAGGCATCTCCATCATGACCAACGCCCCCGGCGAACATGCGTTCCCTCCCGTGCTGCGCCTGCGTAACGGCGGCGTGCGGGTATTTACCGGCAACGACAACATCCAGGACGCCTGGTGGCCCTACGGCAATGGCGACATGCTGCAGCGGGCGATGCTGGTCAGCTACCGCTCAGGCTTCAATACCGATGAGGAGCTGCGAGTTGCGCTGGAAATGGCGACCGAAGCCAGTGCCGGGGTGATGGGCAAACAGGATTATGGTTTGAAGGTTGGTAACGAGGCGAGCTTTGTTCTGCTCAAGGCGCCCAATGCTGCTGCGGCGGTGGCGGCGGCCATTCATGAACGGGTGATCGTGCGCCACGGCGCGTTCTGGGGCGGGCCTGCGCAGTTGCAGTTGAAGGCAGTGCAGTTTGCTACCGAACTGCGCCGGTAAAACCACAGGCAAACACAAACCTTAAGCCCTGCGCGGCCCCGGCGGGAGCGGAACGCAAAGCACTCCTCGAAACGAAACGAAACACCCCTGCTCGCTCATCTGCTCATCCAGGTGCAAAGGTTGCGGTATGCTAGCCTCCGCACACGGATTGGCAGCCTATAGCAGCCTTCAGTAAGTGCGTTGCTATGCTTGAAGTACGTGTTCAGGCAATGCATGGAAGAGGAGTGACTGCATGAGCCACAAAAACATTTGGGAAACCCTGCTGCAATGGGTTTCCCCTCCGTCGGAAGAGTCCCTGGCAATCGCCAGGCGGCTCAATGCGGTCGCTGAACAAGTGCAGGTCAGCGACCATGGCGCCGTCTCGATTTCGGCATCGACCATCCTGCAAGACGCTGATTTTGCGCGCGCCTGCGAGGCAGCCAAGCAAGCGATTTCGAAGACGCACTAGGCATCGACAATGGGTGTTCTCCTCGTTCTGCCCATCCTGATCTGCGGCTTCATCTACTGTAAATACAACTTCTACGACAAGACCCTCATCGCGAAATATGAAGGGCAGTCACTGTATCTGCATATCGCAATGAGGGGGCTCGTCCTCGCATCGCCATGGCTGGCGTTGGCGTTTTTCATCGAGTGGTTCACCGACGGTTTCTATGGCTTGGCCGCCCTTTTCGAGAATCGGGGCTTTACCACCTCTGCGGAACAGCATCTGTTTTCGACGATGCTTGTCGCCATTCTCACAGCACCGCTTTACGCCTATCTGGCGGCAAAGGTCCGCTTTAAAATCACCCGGTATCGCCACGGCCTGAAAAACGACTACCTCACACGCTCCTTCATCCTTGAAACCATGCTGCCAACCAGCACCCACCAGGCATTACTGCTAGATTCGATGTTCAACAAGCGCCTGTACATGTTCAGCATGGAGGATCGCAAGGTGTACATCGGCTGGGTGAAAAATTTCGGCAACCTGCAGGATCACGACTCGAACAGCGATGAAGGTTTCTCGATCATCCCCATCTACAGCGGCTTTCGTGACAAGGATCAGCTGACGGTGGAGTTCACCACTTTCTACGACAGGGTGTACGACGCAGTCAAGAAAGGCCCGGCCTCGGGCATGGATGACGGCACCGAGGACCGCTGCACCGACGCTAGCCGGGCCGAAGAAATAGGAAGCCTGTTCACCATCAGCCTTCTGCAGAAGAACATTCTCTCAATGACCTTCTTCGAAGGTGCGTATTGGCAGGAATTCAAAAAAAATGAGCTTAAGCCGGAGAAGGACGCCCTCAGAGCGTGAATGTCCACCTGCCCTGATTCCACAACAGCGGTAATCTGCTCGCCGCGAAAGGCTCACTCCGCCTCAGCCCGCAATATCCCGATCAGAATTTCAGCCAGTTCCATGACCATCGGGTCCGCCGTAGGCCGATGAAAAATCGCCGCCTCAAACACCTTGATAGGCTTGAACCCCTGCTCCGCCCCGAGCACTCGATGCCCACCCGTCACCACCCGCGACGGCAACAGGCTAACCCCCAACCCGTTCGCCACCGCTTCCTGAATCCCCGCCAGGCTCGAACTGGTAAAAGCGATCCGCCAACTGCGCCCCATTGCCTCGACCGCACCGATCATGTCGTCCCGGTACAACCCCCGCGGCGGAAAGGTCACCAAGGGAATCGGGTCCTGGGCGAAACACGGGTACTGGGCGCTGTCGATCCATTCGATGCACTCCGGCTGGCACGCATTGGCCTCCCGGCTATGGCGCCGCTGCTTGATCAGCACCAGGTCCAGTTCGCCACGGTCATACGTGCTCATCAAGTCCCGGCTAAGCCCACCGGTAATTTCCAGCTTCACCGTCGGGTTACGCCGATTGAACGCTGCCAGCGCCTGCATCGTCTTGCCCGCGACAAAATCGTCCGGCAGGCCGATGCGCACGGTCACCGTCACCCCGCCCGACATGGCCTCGGTCAGCTGGCTGCTCACTGCCAGCAGGTGCCGCGCATACCCCAGCAGGGTTTCCCCCGCATCGGTCGGATGCACCTCGCGGTTACTGCGGTCGAGCAGCTGCTGGCCGACCATTTCCTCCAGCCGGCGCACCTTCTGGCTGACCGTGGACTGGGTGGAATGCAGGCGCGCGGCAGCGGTGGTGAAACTGCCGCAGTCGGCCACCATGACCACGGTGCGGAGCATGTCCAGGTCATAGATGGCACGGTTGGGTTTAATGGAGTCAGGCATCTGCGGGTTCAGCTTTTGTGGATGGGGCTGGGTACATGATGCCTGAAGCTGGAGTGGATGATGCAATGCCAGAGGGCAAGGCATGCCTTGTATGCATGCACGAACCCTCTCGCGGATGCAGTCTTTTGCTCAAGCTGCAGCGGCCCCCTTCCCCTCGCCACTGACCTCGAACTGCCCCACCAGCTTCTGCAACTTGCCGGCGTCCACCCGCACCTTCTGCGCGCTGCTCTGCAACACCACCGCCGTCTGGCGCATCTCGCTGGAGGACTGGTTGACCTGGTCGATGGTCTTGCCGTATTCCACGCTACGCCGGTTGAGCTGCTGGATGATCGCGAACATGCCTTCCACGGCCTGGTGCAGTTGCACGTTCTCGGACGAGGCGTCTTCGGCAAGGCGCAGGCTGTTGTCGACGTCCTGTACGCCCTGCTCCATGAAGCTGACGGCCTGGCGGGTTTCGCCCTGAAGGCTCTCGACCATGTGGCGGATGTCTTCGGCGGCCCGCGCGGTTCGCGCGGCCAGGCTGCGCACCTCGTCGGCCACCACCGCAAAGCCGCGGCCATGTTCGCCGGCACGCGCCGCCTCGATGGCAGCATTGAGCGCCAGCAGGTTGGTCTGGTTGGTGATGTCGCTGATCAACCCGGTGATGTTGTCGATCTCGACCATGCGGCTGTCGAGCCGCTGCACGCTGGAGGACGAACGCGCCACCACATCGCGAATCGACTGGGTGCCTGCCTGCACCGCCAGAAACTGCTCGCGGGCACGGCTGACCACCTCGTCCATGGCCTGCTTCATCTGCTCGGCGCTGACCGAGGCCTGCTGCAGTTCACCAAGCTGCTCCTCCATGATGATCATCATCTGGTGCACGGCGTCCGCCACATCGGCAGAGCTCACACTAGCCTCCTGGCTGCGCCCGAGCATCATCTGGTTGGTGCTGCCGACCGTACGGCTGGCCTTCACCACTTGCCCCACTACCGCGTCCAGGCGGTCGATGAAGCTGTTGATCCAGCGCGCCATGTCGCCGCTCTCATCGTTGCCCAGGGTGCTGGTGTCCAGGCGCTGACGCAGGTTGCCTTCACCCTCGGCGATGGTGCGCAGCACGCCGCTCATGCCATTCAACCTGGCTGCCAGGCGCTTGGGCCCGAACACGCCGAACACCAGCGTGGCGCCGAGCATGCTCACGGCCAGAATCACGTCGTTCAGCCCTTGCGGCAGGCCGGCATAGTGCTGCACCAGGTAGTTGCAGCCGAACAACCCGGCCATGGTCGCCACATAGGGTTTCATCAACCCATAACTCAGCGAGCGGCGTCGGTAGACCTCTTCCAGGTCCGCCTCGCACATCATGCCCCAGCGGTCGGGCGAACCCGGCAACTGGAACGTCACGCCCTTGCCGACCACCGGCACGTGGCGGTAGTCCGAGTAACCCGGGTAGGTCACGAACAGGTTGGCACCACGCCTGATGGTTTCCCTTACCCCCGGGTGCAGTTCGCGCGTGGAGGGGTCGGTGAAGCGCAGTTCCAGTTCGGTATGGCGCTGGACCTGCACGGTGGTCCAGGGCGTGTGCACACCACTTTTGAGGTTTTCGCCGTGGGTAAAAGTGCCGTCCTCGAAGCGCGAGCGCGACAGCGCCGTGCCGGGCTGGATCGCCGGGTCGAAACGCGACTGCGCCATGAACAGGTAGTTGTCGCCCGACTCGGCGAAAATATGCCCGGCCTCGCGCTGTATCAGGTCGCCCAGCACATCGTTGGGCACCCGGCCGCACAAGCAGCCGAGCACTTTGCCGCCGGCCTTCACCGGCTGGTAGAACATCAGCGTTACTTCATCGTGGAAGCGTGAGGACGACGGGCCAATGCGCAGGGTCAGCGGGTCGCTGTAGGGGCCATGGAGGAACGGCGCCTTCAGCCCTTGGGCCAGCGCTGCAGTGTGCTCGATACGCGGCGTACCACGTTGTGGCCAGGTGGAGGCGATGATGCTGCCGGCAGCATCGACGACAAACAACTCGGAAAAGTCTTCGGCCTGCGCCAGCTTGTCCCGCAGCAGCGTGCTGTCGGGTTGAGCGAACCCTTGCGCGAGTTGTTCCGCTAGTTCCGCCAAGTGCTCCCAGTGCTCGCACGCCCAATCATGCAACAACCGCACGCGGGTCTGGGCAATGGCTTCGAAAGTTTGCTCGATCTGCGGGTAATTCGCCCGGTTCAGGTGACATGCCCAGCCCATCCTGAGCTTTCCGGTTTTGCCGAACCAGGGCAGCCAGCCCTTTTCACTCGATGACAACTCCATGGAACCACTGGAAAGCGACATTATCTTCACCATACGCGACATCGGATGGCAATCTGATAGCAAGTCGCACGCCAACGGCGGGAGCGGTGATTAATGGGGAATTCAAGTCATTGAATGCACAGCACTTGTGCAAGAAAGTTTATGGGCAGGCCCTGAATGCACCAACGAGGCGCAAACCAGATGAAATGAGGCCCTTATCCGGAATGTGACAAATAGCCGCCAGAACTGCTCGCACATCGCACAACAGTTCGATAATCGCACAAATTCCGCTAAACCCCCTCTACTGTTGCCCTATCTTGCGGCACGCTATAGCGAAAGTCAGCAAACAATTTCAAGCGCTGACAGGCCTCATCGCTTAAAAGCGCCGGCCAGCCCGACAACCATACTCCAGGAACAACCAGGAGCTCGCCTTGATCAATAAAACGTACGAGTCCATCGCCAGCGCGGTGGAAGGGATCACCGACGGTTCGACCATCATGGTCGGTGGCTTCGGCACAGCCGGCATGCCGTCCGAGCTGATCGATGGCCTGATCGCAACCGGTGCCCGCGACCTGACCATTATCAGCAACAACGCCGGCAACGGCGAGATCGGCCTGGCCGCCCTGCTCATGGCGGGCAGCGTGCGCAAGGTGGTCTGCTCGTTCCCGCGCCAGTCCGACTCCTACGTGTTCGACGAACTGTACCGCGCCGGCAAGATCGAGCTGGAAGTGGTGCCGCAAGGCAACCTGGCCGAGCGCATCCGCGCAGCAGGTTCGGGCATTGGTGCGTTCTTCTCGCCGACCGGCTACGGCACCCTGCTGGCCGAAGGCAAGGAGACCCGTGAAATCGACGGCCGCATGTACGTGCTGGAAATGCCGCTGCACGCCGACTTTGCGCTGATCAAGGCGCACAAGGGTGACCGTTGGGGCAACCTGACCTACCGCAAGGCCGCGCGCAACTTCGGCCCGATCATGGCCATGGCCGCCAAGACCGCCATCGCCCAGGTCGACCAGGTTGTCGAACTCGGTGAACTGGACCCGGAGCACATCATCACCCCGGGTATCTTCGTCCAGCGCGTGGTTGCCGTCACCGGCGCTGCCGCTTCTTCGATCGCCAAAGCTGTCTGAGGCCTGCCATGACCATCACCAAAAAGCTCTCCCGCACCGAGATGGCCCAGCGCGTGGCCGCAGACATCCAGGAAGGCGCGTACGTAAACCTGGGCATTGGCGCACCGACCCTGGTGGCCAACTACCTGGGCGACAAGGAAGTGTTCCTGCACAGCGAGAACGGCCTGCTGGGCATGGGCCCAAGCCCAGCGCCGGGCGAGGAAGACGATGACCTGATCAACGCCGGCAAACAGCACGTCACCCTGCTGACCGGTGGTGCCTTCTTCCACCATGCCGACTCGTTCTCGATGATGCGTGGCGGCCACCTGGACATCGCCGTACTGGGCGCCTTCCAGGTCTCGGTCAAGGGCGACCTGGCCAACTGGCACACCGGCGCCGAAGGTTCGATCCCGGCCGTAGGCGGCGCGATGGACCTGGCCACCGGCGCCCGCCAGGTGTTCGTGATGATGGACCACCTGACCAAGACCGGCGAAAGCAAGCTGGTGCCCGAGTGCACCTACCCGCTGACCGGCATTGCGTGCGTCAGCCGCATCTACACCGACCTGGCCGTACTGGAAGTGACGCCTGAAGGGCTGAAAGTGGTCGAGATTTGTGCAGATATCGACTTTGACGAGTTGCAGAAGCTGAGCGGTGTGCCGCTGATCAAGTGATCGGCGGAACCGGCCGGCAAGCGCCCGCTTGCCGGTGTTGCATGGCTACTGTGGAAACTGCCATTGCGCCGGCCTGCACTGCCCCATTTGTGGGAGCGGCCTTGTGCGTGCCTCGGGAGAAATGCCTGCCGAGTGACAGCACCCGCCTTCCAGAAAATCTCAGAAACACGCGCGGTCCGTTGTAGGAGCTGGCTTGCCTGCGATGGGCTGCACAGCAGCCCCCATGGCCCCGACCAACAGCCACTATCCCAAGCCTCACCCCATTTCAGCCCGAGACTATCGCTTTCCTGGCACGATTCAAGGTGCGACGGTCACGTCCGCCTGGCCGCTCTGAGCCAGAGCCGCATGAATGAAACCTTCAGCTTTTTTTCGCTCAACGAATTCCCTTACGTATGCCGCGCCCGCATCCCGTCCACGTGGCACCGCCATTGCCTGGCGGATTGAGGTGAAGGCGTCATCCAGCACGCGATAGCGCGGGTCGAGATCAGCTACCTTCTGCAAGGGTTGGCGTACGCCCGCAGCCGCATCGAGTTTTTGTTCAAGGAACAGATCAACCGCCCCTGCGGACGTGTCCGCGCGTTCAAGCTCGGCGTTCTTCAGGGTACGGGTCAGAAACAGATCGTAGGCAGCCCCCTTGCCCACTGCCAGCTTCAGTCCGGCTTGGTCCAGATCAGCCACCGACTGGAAGGGGGAATCGCGCTCAACGAGGTACGTGCCTTCAATGATGACGTAGGGTTCGCTGAACGAGATCTGCGCCTCACGCACCGGCTCGATAGCCAGAAACGCCAGGCTCCATACCCCCTCGTCCAACGCGGCAAAGACTTTGCCTGCGGCATCAAAAGTGCGCATTTCCAGCTTCACACCCAGTTCTTGCGCAAGGGCTTTGGCAAGTGCAACAGATACGCCTTGTGGCTCGCCATTCGGGCCACGCTGAGCGAGCACGGGGTTACCAAAGTTGATCGCAGCGTGCGTGACGCCACCTGGGGCCAAGTCATCGAGTACCGCGGGGGTGATGGTGGTCATAGGGATCTCCTGAAAGGGGTTTACCAGATTGGCAAGGTATACGAAACGATCAAGCGATTCTCATCCGCGCCACGCGCAAGGTTCGCGCGGTAGGCCGCATTGCGCCAACGGATACCAACATTTTTCAATGCACCGGACTGGAATACGTATGCAATATCAGTATTGCGCTCCCACTCACGGCCTTCCCCGGCATGGGTAGCTGCATCAGCGTGATCGCCTTTGACATAGCGACTCATGAACGTCAGCCCAGGAATGCCGATGGCGGCAAAGTTGTAGTCGTAACGCAGCTGCCAGGAGCGTTCGCCAGGCTCGGCGAAATCGTTGATCTGGATATAGTTGGTGAGGTACGGGTCCGTGCCATTGAGAAATGGCATCGAAGTGTCACCGTTCATTTTCTGTAGCCCGAGGCCAAATGCATGGCCGCCCAGGCTATAAGTGAACAACCCACTGAGCGCACCACTGTCGATGGCGCCAGCATTCGCGTTGCCAGCGTCGTCGCTCAGCATGTAGCGCAAATCGCTTTTGAGCTTACCGGGGCCAATGCTCCACGTGTGATTGATACCCAAAAAGTTTTGCCGGTACACGTCCTGCAGTTCGGCGTACTGGTAGCTAAGTGTCAGCCCTTTATTAACCGCGTAATCAAATCCGCCCACCCAGTAATCATCACCTTCCACAGCACCGGTAAACCTGCGGTTCTTGTTGTTCAGGGTGATTTTCTGAGCGTCGGTCGAGTCACGATCAGTCACGCGATTGAAGCGTGCACCCGTCAGCGTGAAGCCCTCGATTTCGTTACTGGTCATCAAGCCACCTTCGAAGGTCTGCGGCAGTATCCGCCCGGTATTGGCCTGCACGGTCGGCAGCTTGGGGATGAGGGTTCCATACCTGAGCTCGCTTTCGGAAACCTTCACCTTGGCGGTCAGGCCGAGACGACTGAACTCATCGGCAGCGCGCCCATCATCATGCACCGGCAGCAGGCCGGAACCGGATCGGTCAGGGCCTGAATCCAGCTTGATACCCAGCATTCCCAACGCATCAAGGCCAAAGCCCACAGTGCCTGGGGTGTAACCAGAGCGGAAATCGAAGAGGAATCCCTGGGCCCATTCTTCCCGCTTGGACTGGCCGGCACCCTCGCGAAAATCGCGATTGAAGTAGTAGTTTTGCAGTTGCAGGCTTGCCTTGCTGTCCTCGGCAAAACCTTCTGCACCGGCGGTACCGACGACCAGGCACGGGGACAGAGTGATCAGGGTGCGCAGGATGTTTTTGTTGTTGTGCATCTGGCGATTCCATTTTTTGGCATGACGCTGCCCGACCCGGAACAGGCCAGGAAGAAATTATTCGTTACGGGGATTGCTACGCGCTCTGGAACCGCCCTTACAAAGATTGGAATGCCCTGTAAGAGCGACTCTGTTAGCAGGTGTCAGCAGGTCAGTGGGCTGAAGCGGCTACTGGCTGATCGGGCTCTTTGTTGGTCACACGCATCAGTGCAGTCATCAGGAACGCGATGAGCAGCAGTGCGCTGAGGAACAGCAGACCGGTAGCGGCGCTCTGGCTGTTGCCTTTAACCACGCCAATCATTGACGGGCCAACGAAGCCGCCCAGGTTGCCGATGGAGTTGATTACCGCGATGGATACCGCTGCGGTAGCACGATCAAGGAACAGGGTGGGCAGTGCCCAGAACGGGGATTTGAAGCTGTAGAGACCCGACAATGCCACACAGATCATCGCCATCGAGGCCACAGGACTGGACAACATGCCCGCCCCCACCAGGCCTAGGGCCGCCACTGCAAGGGGGATCGCAGAATGCATCTTGCGCTCGTTTCGTCGATCAGAGCTTCGCGACCAAATAACCATCGCTACCGTCGCAACAATATAGGGCAGCATTGCGATCAAACCGATTTGCGTGTGCGTGAGCTCGCTGGAGAACCCTTTGATGATCTGCGGCATCCAGTAACCCACACCCAGGCTGCCGCACTGGTACACGAAATAGATGAAGGCCAGGTACAGCACCTTCTTGTTGACCATTGTCTTGAACACACCCAGTCGCTTGACGTTCTTGCGGCTCTGGCGATCACGCTCGAGCTCGGCGAGCAGCCAGTCTTTCTCCTGCTGGGTGAGCCATTTGGCTTGCTCCGGTTTGTCAGTCAGGAACAAGAAGCAGGCTATGCCAAGGAACACGGCCGGGACGCCTTCGAGGAACAGCATCCAACGCCAGCCGCTCCAGTCCAGCCACTTGATGTTGTCCATGATCCAGGTCGAAAGCGGCGCGCCTATGATGTAGCTGACCGGGATTGCCGCCGTGAACAGCGCGACGGTAGTGGCCAGCTCCTTCGAGCGGAACCAGTAGGTCAGGTAGACGATCACGCCCGGAAAGAAGCCCGCCTCGGCCACGCCCAAGAAAAAGCGCAGCACGTAAAGCTGGTTGGCGGTCTGGGCGAAGGCGGTAGCGGCAGCAATCAGGCCCCAGGTCACCAGGATTCGGGCTATCCAGACCCGCGCACCGTATTTGTTGAGCATCACGTTGCTCGGCACTTCGAACAGGAAATAGCCGATGAAGAAGATCCCGGAAATGAAACCGAACGCCTCGCTGGTCAGGGCGAGCTCCTTGTTCATCTCCAGCGCGGCATAACCGATATTGGCGCGGTCCAGGTAGGAGACGATGTACAGCAAGAACATGAACGGGATGATCCGCAAGGTAACCTTGCGAACGACAGCCTGCTCATCGACAGTTTTGTTGTTGTTCATAGAGACCTCATCTAGGGCGCACCGTAGCTCGCCCTTTAATTGTTATCGTTGCAGCAGGTATCAGGCGGAAAAGATCATGCAGACCGGGCTGCCGGTCGAAATCGAAAAATCTGTCTTGCTCAAACCACCGGTATGCGGATCGACAGCAAATGACACGACGCTGTCGCTGTCCTCATTGAGTGCAAACAGGAACCGCTGATTTGGCGTCAGGCTGAAGAAACGCGGCGTTTTCCCTTCGCTAGGCACGAAGTCGACAGGGCTCAGCAGGCCACTTGCCTGATCAATCTTGAACACTGCGATGCTGTCGTAACCGCGATTGGAGGCATAGAGGAAACGCCCGCTGCGGTCCACTTCGATCTCGGACGCGCGGCTGTTGCCGGTATAGCTCGCGGGCAGCGACGGCAACACCTGGAACGGTTGCAGGGCACCACTGCGGGAGTCGAAACGGTAGCTGGTAACGGTTGAGTCCAGCTCGTTGATCACATAGGCGAAACCGGCTTTGGGATGCATTGCGATATGACGCGGGCCAGAACCCTCGCGGGCAACAGCGAATGGCTGGTCGGCAGGGTGCAGCTTGCCGTTGTCAAAGCGGAAGCTGAACACTCGATCCAGGCCTTTATCCGGTACCAGAACGTAGTTCCCTGTTGCATCAAACGGGTTGAAATGCGGCTTGGCGAATGGCTGCTCAACCCGATGAGGGCCAGTGGGGCCTTCAAGCTTGAGCAATTGATTGATACCGCCCAAGGCGCCATTTTCTTCCACATTGAGCACTGCCAAGGTGCCGGTAATATGGTTGGAAACCACCAGGAACCGCTCGCTCGGATCCAGCGCCAAATGCACCGGATTCTTTCCTTCACAGCTTTGGCGGTTGAGGAATGTCAGCTTCCCACTTACCTTGTCGACGCTGAAGGCACTGACCTCACTGCGGTCGCCATGAACACTGTAGAGGCGATCACCGGCGCGATTGAGGGCAAGAAACGAGGGATTCACCAAGTCGTCGACCAGCTGCACCTGCTCCAGCGTGCCGGCGTCTTGATTCAACCGATAGACCGTGATGCCATCACCACGGGCATTGCGCTCCCGGGTTGTGCGCGATCCGACATAAGCGAACATTGGGGTATTACTCCCGCTTGCAGAATTGTTTGAAGACATGGCACTCGCGGCGCTGACCAACCCTGCAGGTAGCAATGAGCCCAGGATACCGAGGCCGGTGGCTGCACCTAAGTGCTTGATCAGCGTGCGACGGCATAACCCTGCGTGCGTGACGCTCGCGAGGTCAGGCGCAACAACGTTGGATTGTTCGCGATCCATGGACGAGTCCTTCTTATTGTTTTGGCCAAGTAGGCCCCCGCATGGGGCCTTTAAACATCAAGCCCGAGTGCGGGCAACAACCTTGCGGATCACGAACGGGAGCACACCACCGTTGGCCAGGTAGCGCACTTCCTGCTGCGAATCCACACGCGCAATAACCTCGGCTTCATCACGACGGCCATCGGCGCGATGAACGATCAACTTGATCAGGTTCTCGCCTACAGCCAGCTCATCAAGGCCCAGGAAATCGAACTGCTCGCTGCCATCCAAACGAAGGTCGTCAACGCTTTGGCCAGGTTTGAAGACCAGAGGCAGTACGCCCATGCCGATCAGATTGCTGCGGTGAATACGCTCGATGCTTTGCGCAACCACCGCCTTCACCCCAAGCAGGGCCTGTGCCTTCGCGGCCCAGTCACGGCTGGAGCCAGCGCCGTAGTTGATACCTGCAAAGACCACCATCGGTGTCTTGTGCAGGGCATAGCTTTTGGCGGCCTCGTACAGCGGTAAGCATTCGCTGTGGTCAGCATTCCACGCCCAGGCGCCCAGCCCTGGCTGCTGATCGCCAAGGAGACGGTTCTTAACTGATTTGTTGGTGAAGGCACCACGCAGCATCACTTCATGGTTACTGCGACGCGTGGAATACTGGTTGAGGTCCTGTGGATCCTCACCACGTTCGAGCAACCATTGGCCCGCCAAGCTATTGGCAGGGATCGCGCCTGCTGGCGAGATGTGGTCGGTGGTGACGTTGTCGCCAAGCACCATCAGCGCCCGAGCACCATTGATAGCCAGGGACGCTTTGGGCTGCGCCTGGATATCCGCCAGGTATTGCGGACGACGCAGGTAGGTAGACTCGGGCCTCCAGGGAAACTGGACACTACCCTCGGCAGAAAGCGCCTGCCAATGGTGCGTACCCTCCCAGACAGTTGCCAGGCGATGCTGGAAGAACTCCGGCTTGACCACCTTGGCGACCTCATCGGCAATGTCAGCATCGCTGGGCATGAGATCCTGCAAGAATACCGGCTGGCCCCCAGCATCCGTGGCAAGCGGCTGCGAAGTCAGGTCGATATCGATGGTACCGGCGATGGCGTAGGCAACGCACAACGCCGGGGATGCCAGATAGCCTGCCGGTACTTTAGGGTTCACCCGGCCTTCGAAATTTCGGTTGCCGGACAACACGACCACGCCTTTGAGGCCCTGATCGGCGAAATGCTCAACGTGCTCTTCGAGCTTCCCCGAGTTGCCGATGCAGGTCATGCAACCGAAGCCCGCCAGATCGAAGCCCAATGCAGAAAAGTCTTCCAGCAGGTTGGCTTCAGCCAAGTAGTCTGCGACCACCTGCGAGCCAGGCGAGAGCGACGTCTTGACCCACGGCTTACGCTGAAGGCCCAGGCTCCGGGCCTTACGGGCCAGCAAACCCGCCTGGATCATCTGCGCCGGGTTTGCGGTGTTGGTACAGCTGGTAATAGCCGACATCACCACAGCGCCGTGAGTGATCGACTCACCAAAAGAAGGCTCGAAGAAGCTCTGCTCTTGCGGAGCTGTGATCAGCTTGCCGCCGCCCAGCACTTCATGCTGGAACGACGCTGCGGCCTTGGAAAGTGGCTGACGTTGGTGCGGTTGGTGTGGGCCTGCAACACTCGGCTCGATGCTCGCCAGATCAAGCTCGATGAGCTCGTCGAATTCCGGCTCGGCCAGCTCGTCGCGGCGCCACAGCGGCTGGGCGCTCATGTAGGCGATGACTTGCTCGCGCAACTTGGCCGAACGACCGCTGAGCTCCAGGTAGGCCAACGTCTCGTTGTCGAACGGGAAGAACACAACCGTCGCCCCGTACTCGGGCGCCATGTTGGAGACTGTGCCACGTGCTGCCCAGCTAAGCGTGGAGAGGCCTGGCCCAGTGAACTCCACGAACTTGCCCACGACCGAGCGCTTACGCAGAATTTCTGCCACATGCAGGGACAAATCGGTGGCTGTTACACCTGGACGCATGGCATTGGTCACGCGGATACCGATCACTTTCGGGAAGCTGATCGGTACCGGTTCACCCACCATGGCGGCCTGCCCTTCCAGCCCACCAACGCCCCAGCCCAGCACACCAATGGCATTGATCATCGGCGTGTGGCTGTCGGTGGCGACCATGTCGTCAGGGTGGAGCAGGCGCTCCCCGTTCGCTGCGCGACTTTCCCAAACGACCTGGGCCAACGCCTCCATGTTCATCTGGTGAATGATGCCGGTACCCGGTGGGATCACACCAAAGTTGTCCAGGCTCTTCTGAGCCCATTTGATGAAACGGTAGCGCTCGCTGTTGCGGCGGAAGTCGATGTCCAGGTTCTGCTCGACCGCGTTCGCCTCGGCGTAGCGCTCGACGATTACCGAGTGGTCGATAGTCAGTACAGCGGGGATCAGCGGGTTCATCGCCTGTGGATCGCCACCCAGCTCGGCGACAACATCACGCATGCCGGCGAAGTCGGCCAAAGCAGGCAGGCAGGTGGTGTCATGGAACATCAGGCGGTTGGGCTGGAAAGGTACTTCGCAGTCCGGGCCCTGCCCGGTAGCTCTCGCCAACACTGACGGCAAGGCTTCTGGAGAGCAGCGTGCAACGTTCTCCAGCAGGATACGAATGGAATACGGCAGCTTTGCCAGCTGGCTGTGATCAAGCATCTTGCCCAGATCGACAATCGTGAACGAATCATCGTTGATTGTCAGGGGAGTAAAGAGGTCGCAGGCAGTCTCGGTCATGCTCATTTCGCTCGGCTTCTTATAGTGCTAGCAGGCATGCGCGGAGCCATGCCTTAGGCGTTTGAGCCGATACTAAGAGCAGTCTGCGGGGATGAAAATTGGTCAATTACCACAACAGCGTTCTCCAAACGAGAACGCTGACGGACTGCTCTACTCTGGTAGCTTCAGGTGATCGATGAACGTTTTGAGCGTGGGGGATGCGGCTTCGTACTTTCTGACCACCAGTAACAGCGTGCGGTGTGCCCATGGCTCATCCAGGGTCACAGCCTTGAGCTTGTGGCTGCGCAGATACTGGTTGATGACACTACGAGGCAGCACAGCGATACCCAGCCCGGCAGACACCATCCTGCACATGCAGTCGAAGCTGCTAATCCGAATACGTAACTTGAGGCTCATACCCAGCTTGGCGGCCTCCGCTGTCAGCAAGGTGTGCATCGAGCTTTCAAGGTGAGGGCCAACGAATTCATGCTCCAGCACCTCCTTGAATTTGATGACCTTACGCGTGGCCAACTCATGCCCACCTGGAACCACCAGGGTCAACTCGTCATGCCTGTACGTAAGGGTCTCAAGGCCCTCAGAGGCAGTTTGTGCTGCGATGATCCCAAGGTCAGCTCGGCCATCAGCTACCGCTCGAATCACAGCAGAGCCAACTCGCTCCTCGATATCAAACTTGATCTGTGGGTAGAGCTGGGCAAAGCCGTCAACGTCCTGAGGCAAAAATTGGGACAACGCGGAAGTGATCGCGTGGATTCGAATGTGTCCTTTGACTCCGCTGGCATACCCACTCAATTCGGTGTCGAGCTGGGCCATGGTTTGCTTGAGTTGCCTGGCGTAAAACAACAGGGATTGACCTGCTGGGGTCAGCTCTACCCCCCTAGCATTACGCAGCAGTAGCGGGGAGCCGATCTGCGCCTCGAGCTCAGTGATCCTTTTGCTGATGGCCGAAACTGCGACATGCTTGATTCGACCGGCACGAGTGAGGTTGCGCTCTTGGGCAACAGTGATGAAAAGGTCAAGGCTGGTAAGGTCGTAGCGCAATGTTCAATTCCTGGTAGGTAGCTTTTCAAGCTCCGCGAAGGCGGTCACAGATCGCTCTTGAATCGACTCATCCATCCAAGCGTGTCCGTAGTCACACCAGAAGGATGGTATTCGCAGCCCACCCAGCCGCTATAGTCAAGCTGTTGCAAAAACGCTCAAGAGCGTCCTGCGCCTTGTGGACATCCGAAAAGAAGTAACCTAGCGCAGTTTCTGTGCAGATAACCTTCAGGCCATGACGAAACTCGTCTTCTTTCCCCGGAACGGCTGCAAGGCCCTTCGTCTCACCAACGGGGGCTGCGAACTGAACAAGCTTCAACTTGTGCTCTTGAAGCAGATCGCCTAGCACCGAAGCGTCGTAGGCATAAGGGGAAGGAAACTCTACCGCTTTGAAGCCTACTAGGGAGGCTGCAGCGAAGCGCTGGAGAAAAGGTAGCTCAGTGAACTGAAAACCTAGGTGCGCGTTGAAGTTGAGCATTGGGGCGCTCCATTAATCATAACGTTTGTCCATTTGGGTTGCATCTAGGATGCGTGAGCCATCGTAAAGGGCTGCCACTCTTCTGAGAATTATCGAGCGGTCAACAGTGTGTTCTCGAAGCGCGAAGCCTTCGAACCGCAAGGTTGCGGCCCTCCGGGCTTCCCTCCGCACGCCTCTGGCCCCTCCGGGGCCGGTGCGCTCCGCTTACTGCCTAGTTCACATATGGAGGCCAAGCGGAGCAGTAGCATTCGCTATCTGACTGGCTGTCTTCGACTGATTTTTGCGACTACTTCAGGTGTTGCTTGATCGCCAGCGCGGCTTGACTCATCGCATCACGGACGCTGGGAACCTGGCCGAGTACATTGAGTAAGCCGTAGTCGTGAATCATGCCGTTGTATCGAACGGCAGTAACCGGCACGCCTGCCGCATTGAGCTTACGGGCGTAAGCTTCACCCTCGTCCCGCAGTACATCCATTTCGGCAGTCTGTACCAAAGCTGGTGGTAGGCCTTGCAGCTGCTCCAAGGTAGCGCGCAGTGGTGAGGCGTGTATGTCGCGTCGCTGTTCCGGATCAGTGGTGTAGTTGTCCCAGAACCATTTCATCATGCCACGAGTAAGGAAGTGACCTTCGGCGAAGCGGTTGTAAGAGCCGCTGCTGAAGTCTGCATCCGTCACCGGCCACAAGAGCGCCTGGAAACGCAGTTTGGGGGTGCCGGCCTCTTTGGCCTTGATCGCAACCACAGCGGCCATGTTCCCACCGACACTATTTCCCACAACCGCGAGACGGCTTCCATCGACACCAATCTGCTTACCGTGTTCGGCAACCCAGCGTGTGGCGCCGTAAGCTTGATTGATCGCTGTGGGGAACTTCGCTTCCGGCGACGGCGTGTAGTCGACGTAAACCGCTGCCGCACCAGACCCTACTACCAGGTCGTGGATCAGGCGTTCATGGGTGGGATAATCACCAAGCACCCAACCCCCGCCATGGAAGAACATGAACACAGGCAAGTCGCCCTCTGCCCCTTCTGGACGTATAACCCGAATATCCAGGCTTCTGCCCTCTACCTCGATGCTCCGACGCTCGACCTGGATACCCGCGAGATCCACCTTCACGCTGGCCTGGGCACCGCTCAGCACGGCGCGTGCGTTTTTCGGCGAGAGGGTTTCCAGCGGTTTACCACCGCCTGCTTCCAGGGCTTGAAGAAAGGCCTGGGTGGTGGTTTCGACACCAGGGCCACCCGCAGCGAATGCACTGTTAACGGCAATGGCAAGAAGGCCGGCGGTGAGTGTGCGTGACAACTTCATGGTTCAAGTTCCTTGGCGATGGGCCGGTAGTCGTTGGGTCGTGGGTTAGTTGTTGGAACAACCATTCCCTATAACGCGGTACTCCATGATGTGACGGTCGCCTTTGGAATCGTCGTAAGTCAGCTGCATTGGCACCACATCGCAGACATTAGGTACCGGGGTAACAGCCACAACGTGCGCGATATCGAGGTGCTGAGCGTAGCGATAGGGCTCCACCGTAAGCTGCGCAGTCTGAGTAACCTGGTCGTCGGCCATAGCGACAGAACCAAGGCAGCCGAGGAACAAAACGAGTAACAGCTTCATAGCAATCACCTGTATTGGGGGCGTAAGGAGGCCAGCGCACTCATACGGCGCTCGGTCGGAGTAAAGGGTTGGGGGCTAGCCCGGCGCAGTTCTGACGCCGGGCTGAGTTGCATCAGAAAGGCTTGGTAGGCAGGTACTTGCCGTCCAGGGTGATCACAGCGCGGTGACCACCGTCCGGGTCTTCGACTTTCTTGATATCCAGCTTGAAGTTGATGGCGCTGATAATGCCGTCACCGAACTTCTCGTGAACCAGCGCTTTGAGGGTGGTGCCATACACCGACATCATCTCGTAGAAGCGGTAGATGGTCGGATCGCTCGGTACGCCGTCGAAGAAGCTGCCACGAATTGGCATCGATTGCAGCAGAGTGACTTGATCAGCATCGAGGTCGAGCTTTTCACCTACGACCTTGGCGGCGCTTTCAGGCAGCGGGTGCTGCCCAAGCAGGGCTGCAGTGACGAAGGCTTCGGACAGGCCGGTGCCATCAACGATTTCGGCGAAGGAAAGATCCTTGCGGGCCTTGGCCAGGATGATGATTTCGGTCAGTTCCTGGCGAGCGGTGCGAGTAGCTTGAGTCTGGATCATGGTGAATCTCCTGGGTAGGTAAAGGTGCAGGTATAGGTTTCAGGCAACGTGCCTGGCTTGTTGGGATACGGCGTGAACTTCAGGGTTTTCGGCGAGAGACACGAAGGTGCCGGTGCTGCCATCAAAGGCATCGATACGCCCGGTTTCGATGTCATAGATCCAGCCATGCAGCGTGACGCGACCTTCTTCGAGCGCCAGGCGAACGGATGGGTGGGTCTGAATGTTGGCCAGTTGTGCGATGACGTTTTCGCGCACCATGGAAGCGACTTTGCTGGGCTTATCGAGGTGCTGACGGGCTTCGTTAACCACCTTGGCCGAGTCGGCGTAACGCAACCAACCGGCTACAGCAGGCATGTGATCCAGGCACTTGCAGGTTGCGATAGCGGTCATCGCTCCGCAGTCCGAGTGACCGCAGATCACGATGTCTGCGACGTTGAGTCCGGCCACCGCGTATTCGACCGAGGCCGAAACGCCGCCAGGCTCCGGGCCATACGACGGCACGATGTTGCCGGCGTTACGAATTACAAACAGATCGCCTGGCTCGCGCTGAGTGACCAGTTCAGGCACCAGTCGGCTGTCTGAGCAGGAGATGAACAGCGCCTTCGGGCTTTGCTGGTTGGCCAAGTCCTTGAACAGTTTGACCCGCTCAGGAAAGGCGTTTTGCTGGAATTTCAGAAAACCGTCGATGATCGCTTTCATGGTTGCTGTCTCAATGTCGCTGGGTGTGAGACAAAGATTAAGCAACACATGACATAAGGTAAAAGTCTCATTTATTATGCAGTAGATCAGATAATCTTATGGATCAACTTATGCTCGCTCGACACATCCAGTATTTCCTGGCGGTTGCTGAACATCTCAGTTTCACGAAAGCTGCAGCGGCTCTGCATGTCTCTCAGCCGGCCCTTTCGCAGCAAGTAAGGCAGTTGGAAGAAAGTCTTGGAGCCCAATTGTTCGACCGCTCAGGGCGCACAACGCGGCTGACAGACGCAGGCGATGTCTACCTTCTCTATGCACGCCGTGCGTATCAGGAGTTGCGGGAAGCTAAGAACGCTATCCATGACGTGAGCGACCTCAGCCGTGGCTCATTACGCATTGCCGTAACGCCGACATTCACGACCTATCTGGTGGGGCCGCTGATCGAGGCATTTCACTCCAGGCATCCCAAAATCACCGTCAACCTGAAAGAGATCTCCCAAGAGCGCATCGAGGAATTGCTTTTGGCAGGAGAACTGGACGTAGGGATCGCGTTCGATGAAATAAATACACCGGACATTGAAGCCATCCCCTTGCTGAACGAAACGCTCGCTCTAGTGGTGAACCGAAAACACCGTTTGGCCGAGGAGCGGGCAATTACATCGAAAGGCCTGAGTGTTGAGTCTCTGGTTCTGCTCAGTACAGAGTTTGCCACTCGTGACCAAATCGACCGCTACTGCCGCAAACACGCGATTCGCCCTCAGGTGCAGATGGAGGTCAATGCTCTTGGGGCAGTGATTGAGATCGTTCGACGAACGCATCTTTCGACGTTGCTGCCTGCCAGAATTGCGTTGGCTCATGACGACCTAGTGGCCATCACCCTGGAGCCAGAACGTTTGCAGCGAACTGCCGTTCTTTTACGGCGAAAGGAAGCCTATCTGAGTGCAGCGGTGGGGGTTTTCATCGAGCTGGCTAAAGAAGTGTCCAGCGGTCTTGATGGGTGAGATAGCCACGCGGGCTGATGGCGCGGCTCGGCGCTCAGGGAAGGGAGACGGCACTTGCGGTGGGTTTCGGCGCGACTACCATGTCGACACCGTGGGGAAGCAAAAAACCTGATCCTTCCGCTGTGAAGGATCAGGTTCTGCACGGCTCAGAGACCCAGTTCAGTCAAACCTGGGTGATCATCTGGCCGGCGACCCAGTGGCCAGTGGAACTTGCGCTCGCTTTCCTTGATAGGCATATCGTTGATGCAGGCAAAGCGGCGGTGCATCAGACCATCTGCCTCAAACTCCCAGTTTTCGTTGCCGTAGGAGCGGAACCAGTTGCCTGAATCATCGTGCCACTCGTAGGCGTAACGGACGGCTATGCGGTTGTCGGTGAATGCCCAGAGTTCTTTGATCAGACGGTAGTCCAGCTCCTTCTTCCATTTGCGAGTTAGGAAACCCTGGGCTTCTTCGCGATTGTTTGCAAACTCGGCGCGGTTACGCCATTTGGTGTCCAGGGTATAGGCGAGCGCAATTTTTTCAGGCTCGCGGGTATTCCAGCCATCTTCAGCGAGCCGGACTTTTTCAATCGCCGATTCGCGAGTAAAAGGAGGAAGTGGCGGGCGAGCTTGTGCGTTGGACATGGTGATGCCTCCAAATTAAGTGGATAAACAAATTTGATTGCAGGACGTTAAATCAGGCCAATGAAGCCAGGCCCGCCTGAAGCGATATTCAAAGACGTGAAACGAATTAAAAGAGAGCGACTGAAAACCACCCTTAGCATCAGAAATAATATTCTTGCACTAATGGCTTATTACAATATTGGAGCAGGTGTAGCGATTACAGACCCAGTTCAGTCAGACCTGGGTGATCATCCGGACGGCGCCCAAGTGGCCAGTGGAACTTGCGCTCGCTTTCCTTGATGGGCATGTCGTTGATGCAGGCGAAGCGGCGATGCATCAAGCCATCTGCCTCAAACTCCCAGTTTTCGTTGCCGTAGGACCGGAACCAGTTGCCCGAATCGTCGTGCCACTCGTAGGCATAACGGACGGCGATGCGGTTGTCGGTGAAGGCCCAAAGCTCTTTGATCAGACGGTAGTCCAGCTCCTTCTTCCACTTACGAGTTAGGAAACCCTGGGCTTCTTCGCGATTGGTCGCAAACTCGGCGCGGTTTCGCCATTGGGTGTCCAGCGTGTAGGCGAGCGCGATTTTTTCGGGCTCGCGGGTATTCCAACCATCCTCAGCGAGTCGGACTTTTTCAATGGCCGATTCGCGAGTGAACGGAGGAAGTGGCGGACGAGCAGTTTCGTTGGACATGAGGGTGCCTCCAATCATTTGGATCGTTCAGTGGAATTAGCCGTTCTGGAACGTTAAGCGCTTGTGCGCGGTACTTCTTTGAGCAAAATGTTAGCGATTTCTTTAGCACTATCCGGGGCGGTGAAATCACCCATTACCCGGGCCACGGTTATAGTGCCCTCTATAAGCACGAAAAACTGCTTAGCCAAAACAATCGGATCTTTGACGCCTAAATCTTTAGTAAGCTCTAGCGTGTAGTCAAGTAGCTTTTGTTTATGCAGCTTTGCGATTTGCCGAATAGGGTCATCTGCATCGCCCACTTCTCCGGCAGTGTTAATAAAAGCACAGCCGCGAAAACCTTCAGACTCAAACCAGGACTTTAAGACATCAAAAATGCTAAGGATGCGTTCTTGTGGAGTTTGCGCCTTTTCGCATTCACTCCTGAACCACTGCATCCAGCGTACATCACGCGCATTCAGTGCCGCTGCTGCGACATCGTCTTTATTCGCGAAATAGCGATAAATACTTTTACGCGCTACGCCAGAGGTCTTTACCAGGAGATCCATGCCAGTGGCGTGGATCCCATTTTCGTAAATCAGCTTTTCGGCAGTAGCCAAAATTTTTTCACGTGTATCGGTCATTGGCTTATCCATGTAGCCAGAGTAGAACGGTCGTTCTCCCTGGTCAAGCATCTCTTCTGATTTTTTTGATTGTACGTGTGAGAAGGGTTTTCAATCGAGCCTGCGCTCCAATCTGCGCCCGGCCATTCGACGTATCGAAAGCCTCGATTACCGAGGCTGCCGAAGCACCCAACCGGCTCCGGTCTTAGGCGGTGCCTCAGTCAACATGCTAATGATTTGTGCAGGGAGGCTAATGAAGCGGGGGGTATCTCACCGCGAGGGTATGGGCAAGGTTGAAAATCCGCTGCTCGCACAGGCCTAGCGGCGGGCTTTCTTTTTCCCCCCTGATGTGCCCCAAGCTACACCTTGGTTGGCTGAGCCCCTTCTCGTATCATCAGCCCTCCCTACCCGGAATGATTTTCGTGAAGCCGTCACCTCGAAGCGCCCAGCCCGTCCCTGCAAATGTCAATGGCCCGAAGTGGGATGTCGGTGAAGCTGTCAGCCAGCTGTCTTGGGACGACTTGCGGATCATCAAAACGCTGAGCGACTGTAGCAATCGCGCCGCTACCGCCAAGAGGCTCGGCATCAATGTCTCCACTGTCTCGCGCCGGGTTGCACAGGTTGAGAAGACCCTGGGGGTTGCGCTGTTCGATCATCGCAAGGCGGGGTATTTGCTAACCGCCGAAGGTGCAGAGCTGCGTGCACTGGCCGAGCGCGTTGAGCTGGACATCGTCAGTGTCACTCGCAGAGTTTCTCGTGCCGGCCAAGGCCCCCTGGGGAAACTGCGAATTACCACCAGCGACTCGCTGCTGCTGTACTTTCTTACGCCGATCATCGCGGACTTCAAAGCCGCCAATGAGGGGATCACGATTGAAGTGCTGGTCGGCAACCAGACGTTGAGCCTGGCGAGAGACGAGTCGGACATCGCGGTGCGCGCGACCAAGAAACCGGCAGATGCCCTTGTGGGTCGCAAGCTCGCCAACATCGCCTGGGCGCCATATGGCAGCGTCAAGCAGGCGGCAATTGCCGATCCCTTCGCTGAGGGTCAGTCGTGGGTGTCTTACTCGGGAGGCCTGTGCGGTTTGAAGGCAACAAGCTACGTCGAATGTCGGGTGCCCCCGGAGCAAATCTCTTATCGCACCGATTCGGTCGCAGCAGCGAGCGCTGCAATTGCGGCGGGCCTCGGTTTTGGTTTCCTCCCCTGCATGCTGGGCGATATGACCCCTGGGTTGGTTCGGGCAGGCCCAGTGGTGCAAGAGCTTCAGGACGAGCTTTGGCTGCTTACCCACCAGGACATCAGGAAGTCCTGGCGGGTGAAGGCATTCATGACATTTTGTGCGGCTGCCGTGGCCGACCTCAAACCGCTGGTCGAAGGTCAGCAGGCCGTCCCGGCTTCATAGCTGAAACCCGGAGCGCAGGTCACTTGGCCTGGGCACCGATCACCGCACGGCACACAATCTCGATCAGTTGTGGACGCTGAGCGAGCCGCGATACGCCGATGATATTGCTGGCCGCCTGCGGGCGCTCGGTGCCATACGCCGCCTTGCGCACCTTGCCGACAACGGCAAAGGCTGCATCCATGTCCAATACATACAGCGTCTCTTCAACGACGTCCTGCATCGTGGCGCCATACAAGGCTAACAACTTGGCAATGTTGTCGTAGGACACCCGCATCTGTTCGCCCATCGACGAGAAATCGCTCGGACGACCGTCAGCATCCAGTGGCGCCGGTGCTACCAGATTCCCCTCTTCGTCATGGTTGAACTGTCCCGAGATGAAGATCTCGTTCCCAACTCGCCGCGCTTGCGGATAGCCATAGGCCTCTTCCCATGAAACGCCCCAGTAGGCGGTGTCGTCGTTGAAAGGTCGTGAAGCGGCCATTGGTTTCTCCTCGGCGAAAAATGGATCGACGTGATCCGACTGGCCGAGATCCTAGCACCGGATTGGACGCCTTCTGTGGTGCATTAATGCGATTCCAAGGGCGCAAAGGTGCGCCACCACTTCGGTGAGTGTTTCGCTATCTTGTGATGGCACTCGGCGACGACCCGCCGAAAACCTCTCGCTACCGTTCAGCAAAAGGGAAGAACAATGAGCAATCCACACACTGAAGTCCTGACCCCGCTCAACAGCCAACTGATCTTCATTGATCAGCAACCGCAAATGGCTTTTGGCGTACAGAGCATTGACCGGCAGACGCTGAAGAACAACACCGTAGGTTTGGCCAAAGCAGCCAAGATCTTCAATGTGCCGACCGTCTTCACCACGGTCGAAACCGAGAGTTTCTCCGGGCATACCTACCCCGAACTGCTCGCGGTTTTCCCGGATGCTCCGTTGCTCGAGCGCACGTCCATGAACTCTTGGGACGACCAGAAGGTTCGTGACGCGCTGAAAAAGAATGGTCGAAACAAGATCATTGTCTCGGGCTTGTGGACAGAGGTCTGCAACACCACCTTCGCACTATCCGCCATGCACGATGCAGGCTATGAGATCTACATGGTTGCCGATGCCTCCGGCGGTACGACCAAAGAGGCCCACGACTACGCGATGCAGCGCATGATTCAGGCAGGCGTTGTGCCCGTGACTTGGCAGCAGGTGCTCCTGGAGTGGCAGCGCGACTGGAAAAATCGCGACACCTATGATGCCGTGATGGCACTGGTCAAGGAGCACTCTGGCGCCTACGGCATGGGCGTCGACTACGCGTACACCATGGTGCACAAAGCACCTGAGCGCGTTCAGCACGGCCCCACCTTGGCGCCCGTGGCTGCATCGATCTAAGGCCTCATCAGCCCAGCCTTGGTTTCGGATCAAAAGCGGGGCTGGCACGAACTGATCCGGGCTAGCGAATCGAGACGGAGTGTACTGAAGCGTCGGGAGAGGTTTCAGCGATCCGTGCTGCCCGGATCAACCATCTTCAGATTTTTCAGGATGAATTGATCCCCATGAACAGTGCTAACGGCATCGTTATAGCCACCGTCGCGATTCAGTCGACGGGGCGGCTCAAACCCTGGCAAGTCACAACGGCCAAGCAGATGATGCTGGATCATCTGGATACCGGTATATCTGTCACCGCACTTGCCGAAGCATGCGGTCTGTCACGTAGTCATTTCTCGCGAATGTTCAAAGAATCCACACAGGTCTCTGCGCAGCAATGGTTGCGTGAGCAACGGCTCAGGAAGAGCAAGGAACTGCTGGAAGCATCGTCGATGATGCTCGCCGAGATCGCCCTGGAGTGCGGCTTCTACGACCAGCCGCATTTCTGTCGGACGTTTATGAGATCCGAAGGGATTACGCCTCAAGCATGGAAGCAACAGGCCATTTAGCAAGATCGGTGTGCTATCCCCGTCCTACTAGGCAAGCACCGCTAGCACCTTCCTGGCTATTGCGACTTGCACAGTCGTACTCCGCCTCCGCCCGAACTGGTGGTGGACTGGCCGTGAAATGTCCCGAGATGATTGAAAGCCCTGGAACAAACGAAACGGGCTAGGCTGTCTAGATGGAGATGGAAATAGGAGGCAAGGTGGCGAGACCGTTACGCGGGCGATGGTGTGGGGGACAGGCAGAGGACGTGCCCTGGCTGAAATTGGTACAGACGGAAGTGGTGCAATTTCCCATCAGAAAGTGAAACAGGTGGTTGCCCATGGCAAATCAGATTGCAGAGCTTGATGCCTACTTGGAGCTCCTTGCCCAGATCGCCGACGAGCTTGAACAGCAGGTAGCGCCCTGCCCCACTACTCGACCGATGCTGATCGCGTGGTTGACGGAGTGGATTCGAAGCCCTGAAGCGTTGAGCGAAATCAGACGTGAGCTTCCTCGCCTTCCCCAAGTGCTGAAGTCGGCATATAGCGAGTGGAATCACCTGCGTGGCGGCCATTAGGTCGCCACCACTTCTTCAACCGGAAGCTTAGGCCACCTGCCGTTCAACAGGCTGCTGATTGGTTGCAAGGCATCAGGCGCGTCCCACACCCCACGCCAGGGCCCGAGTCATCGATTCACCTGGCCGCGAGAGGAAAGCTTCTTCATGAAGTGCCATACCGGCTCCGGCCTACACCCCGATGAACAATTGGGTGTTGCCCGTGCGCGACAGTCGCACTTGAATGTCCATGGTCGCACCGTCGTCCAGTGTCTCGTCGTGAGACCTGTTATTGAGCTGACCCAAGGGGCATATCGCCCTGGCAACGTTGAAGCGATAACTGTCAGGATGCAAGAAGAATTGGCAGCAGTGGCTTACTTCGAGACCGGAGATGTGTTCCCGCCAAGATTAATATGCCGGAGAAAGCACCAGTGCACAGGGGCACCATTAACTGTTGCTCAGGGCTTGTAAGGCTACCCATCATGGACAAGGCCAGCAGCCCCATAGCCACCAAAAGTCCAACGCTGCCAAGCGCGGTAAGAAGCCATCCGACTACACGCATTACTTTTCTCCCAGAACAGCTTCACGCTTGAAGATTTCCAATGTCTTCGGCCCTATGCCCTTGAAGCTGAGCAGCCACGCGTCAAACTCAGCTGACTTCATTGACCCGCTCTCTACAGCATTCGCTCGAGATGCCAGCTCGGCAGCCAGGCCAACACCTAGCTCGTGCAATCGGGTCGCAGTGGATTCGTCGTACCGCGCATAACCTGCCTGGCCCAGGAGCCTGACGAGATCCCCATGCGAACAGCCAGCCAATTTTTCAGGCGTATCCAACCCATGGCGATCAACCAGATTTCGGTACGCTTCAAACGCGACAGAGGAACGAATCCTCTTCCCGATCAAAAAGCTCGCAAGCAGCCACTTGTAAAGCCCGTGGCCGGTCGGCTGGCTGAAAGCGATACCAAGCTCGGCTGCAGTGATAGGCGTCACCCTTTTGAATAGCGTTGCTCCTCCGGTCTATATTGACTCTGCGTCGTCCTGGATGTCTTCCTCGGCTTCAGCGGCATCTGTGGCGTCGGCATCATTGAGCGGCGGTGAGCTGGGCTTTTCAGGGTCGTTGATAAAGGGCACACCGCTCGGCCCCTGCTCTTCAAGTCCTTCGGTTTTTAGCTGCATGATATTTCCTCCAACCGGTCAAATTTGGAGTCCGGCTGTGAGTAAGCGTTCAGTCCGTAGTGCGCCGGAGTTCTGGCGGGCGCTCCAGGAAGGCAGGCCCGTCGGGATGGTCGGGGGTCTCACCCCTAAAAGGGTTGCAGCTAGCCCGTCGCAATGTGACTTCCCAAAACGCTTACGATTATCGGGGCCATGGAAGAGAGATCTGGGCGGCGCATTACCTGAGTGCGTTGGCCAAGGCACTGATGGAGGATGCCGAGTTGGGCATCATGCGCTGATTGGGGTGGACTAGCCGCGCTGGCATCATCAGATGCTCAGACTTGCCAGCGACGGTCCGACACCAGTACTAGAAATCCACCTTGCCCCGACCGGCCTTGACAGTGCTCCGCCTGGCTTTACCTTCGAGGCGGCGGGTTTTCGAGCCAAGGGTCGGCTTGGTGGGGCGGCGTTTCTTCTCGGTCTTGCCGGCAGCGATGATCAACTCGCCAAGACGCGCCAGTGCGTCAGCACGGTTCTGCTCTTGGGTGCGGTATTGCTGGGCCTTGATGATCAACACACCGTCGCCGGTGATGCGACTGTCACGCAGCACCAGCAGCCGCTCCTTGTAGAACTCGGGCAACGACGAGGCCGGGATGTCGAAGCGCAGGTGCACGGCGCTGGACACCTTGTTGACATTCTGCCCACCTGCGCCTTGCGCGCGGATATAGGTCAGTTCGATTTCGGCATCCGGTAGATGCACGTTATTGGAGATGGTCAGCATGGTATGGCCCTTGTCATTGCCGCCATTATCACAGCCTTGGCCGCGCTCCCATAGAACAATGCACGATTCCTTGCTATCCCCACCCAAGATGATGTCTATCTGTGTCGAAAAATCAGAATTTTTCGCTTTCTTGTAGGGCATTTCCCAAAGATACTGTTGCCGCCTATTTTCCGTTGCGGGTGCCCTATTGGGGCTCTAGTCTGGGCCGGTCGCTGCTCATCAGCGACACGGCTTTGACAGGCCGTAACGGTATATAGGTTCTGCGGCGCCCTCAATGGCGGCTGCGCGTGGGGCACGCTTGCGTGCGCCGGAACTTCCTATATCCGCCGGTCTGTCAACCCACGCACAGCTGCCACCTAACCTGTTTGACAGCGGGATCGGCGCAGCCTATCTGGAGATATAGGAATGTTAAAGATGGTCCCCGACCCACCCCACACGCTCCACTCCCTCGAAGATACCCTCATCCAAGCTGCGGAATATGCCGTCTGCGCGCTAGCCATTTCGCAACAAGCGATGCTGATGCAGCCCAAGTCACCTGCAGCGGTACTGATGATGGCGACGACCCATGAACTTGAGTCCCTGCGCTCGTTGCTTGAGTCCGCATTGGTTCAGGTACAGATGCCGAACGAGCCGCGAATGCAGCACTGAGCCGATCAGGGAGATGGACCCATGACTACTGACGAATCGAACGAACAAACCACGGTAGGCAAGACCACGTTCTACCAAGGTGAAAACCAGACCCACCCACTGTTTCGCATCGAAGCCGGAATACCCTGCAAAAGCGCCCGGGAGCAATCCTCGGAGTTGATGGGCTACGTGCGGGAGCTGACCATTATCGGGTTGATGGAAGAGAAACCGATGATGATCTGGGCGGCGCATTACCTGAGTGCGTTGGCCAAGGCACTGATGGATGATGCCGAGCTGGGCATGATGCGCTGATTTGCCTGGCCTCCGACATTGGCTCGAAAAGCGCCTACTGCCCCAACCCAATGCAAAAAAGCCCCAGCGTCTCTGCCGGGGCTTTGGCGGGGCTCAGAATCAACTCTGAGATTGTGTTTGTGCGCACCATTGCCTCAGCAGTTCGGCAAAAACGGTGGCCGCCTCTGATAGGGGCCGGTCAGTCGGAGATGTTAATCCGATCGGAGCGCGAAGCAACGTGCTGCTGAAGGGCAGTTGTTTAACCAGCCCCATGCGCATATCAAGGTCCACCACCCCCCGCTGAACAAACCAGACCCCATCGTAATCCTGCACGTATACCCGCGAGAACGTCTCACTCAGGGATTCCTGTATTTGAAACCCCTCTAGCCCGCCCTTGGAGAGTAGAAAGTTGTCTACGCTGATCCGCACCAAGGTTCCATGCGGCGATACGACGAGCGTGTAGGGGCGCAGATCATCCAGCTCAAGATGCCGATGCTGGGCAAGCGGATGGCCGCTGCGCACCACAAGCACCAGATCTTCTTCGTAGAGTGCCTCGAACACTACACCCACCATGTCCCGCCCGATCAGGCGCCCAACGATCAAATCAAGCTCACGCGTGCGCAGCTTGCCCACCAGGTAATCGTAAATACCGGAAGCGACCTGCACCTGGATATGCGGGTATCGCTGACGCATCTGCTCCACGACAGGTGCAAGCATGTAACCAGCCGCAGTCGGTAATGCACCAACCTTCAGAACCTGAGGCGCTTGGGGCGCGTCTTTTACGTCCTCCATGGCCAGCCTGAAGCTGGCCATGGTCTGAGAAGCGTGCTTGCTGAACGCCTCCCCCGCTTGCGTCAGTTGTATGCCTTTTCGCCCACGCACCAGCAACTGGGCATCCAGTTCCTGCTCAAGCTCCTTGACGCTCTTGGACACTGCCGACAACGTGATGTGAAGAAGTTTGGAAGCCGTCACAAGGCTGCCAGAGCTGACCACAGCGAGGAACACCTTGAAGTGACGAAGGCTGATGGGGGATGGCTTCATGCAACGACTCCTTTGATCAACCTACAGGTTAATCAACGGTGGCTTTTATATCAATTTAATGAACCAGCTGTTTGATTTAGCATCGAGCCACCCCACCAACTCGGGGTGTGATTAAGGTGCCGATCAATGACACAACAAAAAACGCCGCGCCTAGGCGTCTCTAGCGCTTCGCTACCCTCCCTTTCCCCAGAGCATCTCGTGGAGCACTTGGCGCGAGAAGGCTACCAAGGCGTGGAATGGCGGGTGGCGAGTATCGATGGCCTGGATAGCAGACGCCCATGGGACGCGCGAAGCAATAATCGCTGCACCGTGGCGCCTACCCCCCAGGCAGTCGATCGTATCTACCGGCACTGCCAGGCGCATGGTCTCGAGATCTTCGGGCTTAGTCCTTACCTGGAGGTCGGCGACATTGAAAATGCTCACCTCCTGATCGACCTTGCAGCTCAAGCGGGTCAAGCACGGCTTCGACTCTGGGCGCCTGGCTACCAGCTTCAGCGTTACGCCGTGGGCTACTCCAGAATGCGCCGCTTTCTGGATGACATCGTCCCGCTGGCCGAAAAATCGGGCATCCAGCTCGCCCTTGAAGTCCACCAGCGAACCATCTGCTCAAGCCCTTCGCTTGCGATGCGTGTGGCTGAGCACTATCCCACGCAGCAGCTAGGCATCATTTACGACCTTGGCAACCTCGCAATCGAGGGCCGAGAGGACGTGCAGTTATCCCTCGACCTGATGGGCGATCACCTCGCTCACGTACAGGTTAAAAATGTCGCGTATGTCCCGCAGGCCCCGGGCGAGGGCTGGAGCTGGGAATGGTGTCCGCCAGATGAGGGGGTGCTGCCACTTCAATCCATGCTGAAAACGCTCCAAAAAAACGGTTTCGACGATTGGATCTCGATTGAGGATTTTGACTCGAGCCATCCGGACGTAACGAAGCTGTCCCGGAACCGGGATCTCGTGCGTCGCTACATGAAAATGACCACCGTCGCTTCCGATACATGCCTTGAGGTACCGTGCCAATGAATACAACACATGAAAATCGCCGCGTTGCACTCGTCACCGGCGCCGCTGGAGAACTGGGGCGCGCAATCTGCGTTCGCTTGGCCAGAGACGGGTTGCACATTGCCGCAGTTGATATCGACCTGGCCACAACTCAGGCCTTTCTACAGCAGCTTCAACTGGCGCCCGGCCAAAGTGCGGTGGCAGTCCAGGCTGATCTCGGCATCCCCTCATCGATCAGTGAAATGGTCGAGCAGGTGGGGCAGCGGTTCGGTCGCATCGACGTCGTGGTCAACAACGCTGCGGTCAATCACCGAGGGTCTATCTACGACTTTGACGTGGCGAAATGGGATCACATGATGGCCGTGAACCTTCGCGCTCCAGCCCTGATCTGCCAGCACGTCGCACCTTACTGGCAGCGCCAAGCTAGTGGTCGAGTGATCAACATGGTTTCGCGGTGCTGGGTCGCGGGCGGCCCTCCAGCTTATGTGGCATGCAAGGCTGGTTTGGTAGGCCTGACACGATCGATGGCCAGAGAATTAGCCGCACACAACGTCACAGTGAATGCCATCGCGCCAGGCCTTTTACCCTCCGCATTCACATTGGATGGGCGTGATGCAGAGAGCTTCGAGCGTATGGCGCAGGGATCAATCAGCAATACACCGCTGAAACGCCTGGCCAAGCCAGAAGACATCGCTGGAACAACTTCATATCTGGCATCTGAGGACGCCGCATTCGTAACCGCCGAAGTCATCCATGTCTGCGGCGGCAGCCAGCTCGCGCCATTCGGCAGTCGCTGAGTTCTCCTGAAAAAGACAATTACAATAAAGGTCCCACCATGCATTCAGATGCCACGAACCAACGGCGCATGGCCCGCAGGGCTGCCTTCGGCAGCTTCCTGGGCAGCGTTGTCGAGTATTACGACTTCTTCATTTACGGCTCAGCCGCAGCCCTGGTTTTCAGCACCCTGTTCTTCCCGTCCAACGACCCTATGGCGGGAACGCTTGCTGCGCTTGCCACCTTCGGCGTTGGCTACATAGCGCGCCCAATCGGCGCATTGGTTTGCGGGCACCTGGGTGATAAATGGGGCCGCAAACAAGTGCTGATGATGACGCTGCTATTGATGGGTTTAGCGACGTTCACCATTGGCCTTCTGCCCACCTATGCAACTGTCGGCGCGTGGGCACCCGCTCTGTTGGTGTTCTGTCGATTGCTCCAAGGGTTCTCTGCAGGTGGCGAGCAGGTGGGGGCAAGCTTGCTGACGATGGAGCATGCTCCAGGTAAGAGTAAGGGGTTCTACACCAGCTGGTTGATCAACGGCGCCTCGATGGGGTCTATCCTCGCCACCTCAGTGTTCATCCCTCTCTCGATGTTGAGTGAAGAGCAGCTTCTAGGCTGGGGGTGGCGCATTCCGTTCTTGCTCAGTGCAGTAATGGTCGTGATCACCTGGATCATCCGTCGGGGCGTGGAAGAAAGCCCCGAGTTCAAGGCAAGCCAACCCGCAAACGACCTTCCGCCTGTCGTCGAACTCATGCGCAACGAACGTCGCGCTTTCTTTACGGTATTTTGCTGCGCATTGATCTGTTCAGTTTCCTCCCTTGTGATGATTTTCGGGCTGTCCTGGGCCACCAACAACCAAGGGATCGATCGCCCATCCATGCTTACTGCGATTGCAGCGAGTCAGGCAGTAGCTTTGGTCTGTCAGCCTTTGTTCGGCTTGCTGGGAGACCGAATCGGGCGCAAGACAATTTTCACGGTTGGCGCATTCGCGTGTAGTGCGGGGGTGTTCTTCTTCCTGTGGTCAATCACCACCGGGAGCATCGGCCTGATCATCTTCAGCACTGTTGTACTCAAATCTGTGCTTTACAGCGCCCCCAATGCGCTGTGGCCATCGTTTTACGCCGAGATGTTCAGCATCCGCGTGCGCTACACCGGGGTCGGTCTGGCGACTCAGCTGAGCTTCATCGTTGCCGGCTTCTCGCCAAGTCTGTGCTACGCGCTGATGTCCAACGGCAGCGATTGGATTCCGGTCGCATGCTTCATTGGCGGCCTCGCCTTGATAGCGGCGATCGCAGCCTTGTCGTCAAGGCCTGCCAGCCTTGCCACCTCAGCTCCAACTTACAGCCTGCAACCGCAATCACAGCACTGACCTGAAGCAGTGATTGGTATCTGCGGCAAAGCGCTGATCAGCGTCTTTGTTCAAGACTGCGCCTACACGGGGGGAGCGGCGCTAGCTCTCCTCCAACTATCGGCAGATACCGTTCAGTGCGTCTCACCAACCCACATCACGCAAAATTGCCTGCAAGGCCGGCCTGCGGCGAGCCGCGCTCAGTTATGTGAGGGTTTTTTCGAAGTAAATGCGGTAGAAACCATCTTCCGTGCGCTCCGAGGAACGCACAGTCCCCTATGCCAATCGAGGCGTCATCGACACTGGCCTCGTATGCCATCGAGGTAGCGCGAATGCCCCAATCTAATGCAAAAAACCCCAGCATCTCTGCCGGGGCTTTGGCTGGGCTCAGAAGCTGTCAGGTGGGCTCTTTTCGAACTTCCACTTGGTCATCTTTTTGGCAGCATGGAAGCTCTTGCAGCTGGAGATGAACTCATTGCGGTCCCACTCCTTGGAGAGGCTCGCCAGGATTTGCTCATAGGTTTCACCCGAGCAATTCGCTTCGTTGGGTTCAGGCACCCTGTCTTCGGCAATGGCTGTAAGGCTCACGGCAACGCCAAGCGCTGCAACCAGACGTGCAAAAGGCACAATGGACATTCACTCACTCCTTTGAATTGACCCGCTCCAGAAGCCCGTTTTACAGGCCCCAAAAACGCAAAAAGCCCTGAATAATCAGGGCTTTGAATATGGCGGAAGCGTAGAGATTCGAACTCTAGGATAGTTGCCCATCGACGGTTTTCAAGACCGTTGCCTTAAACCACTCGGCCACGCTTCCAGCTCGTTTTGCGGCCGCCATAATACCGTAATGAAACACGCTGTCAAACTCTCTGTGTCGCGGGTTGCAGGAGCTCTGATAGACTCCTAGCATCTGAACGTCTGAAACCACAGGTTTTACCAAGGAGTGTCGCCATGCGCGAACAGGATTACGCCGTCCACCACGGCCAGCAGGTCGAGCAGCAGGAGATCAGCAAGGTCCTGCGCAACACGTACAGCCTGCTGGCGCTTACCCTCGCCTTCAGCGGTGTCATGGCATTCGTTGCCCAGCAAATGCGCGTCGGCTACCCGAACGTGTTCGTGGTGCTGATCGGTTTCTACGGGTTGTTCTTCCTGACCAACAAGCTGCGTGATTCGGCTTGGGGCCTGGTGTCCACCTTCGCCCTCACCGGCTTCATGGGCTTCATTCTCGGCCCTATCCTGAACCGCTACCTGGGCATGGCCGGTGGCGCTGAAGTGGTCAGCTCGGCGTTTGCCATGACTGCGCTGGTGTTTGGTGGCCTGTCGGCCTATGTGCTGATCACCCGCAAGGACATGAGCTTCCTCAGCGGTTTCATCACTGCGGGCTTCTTCGTGTTGCTGGGTGCTGTCGTTGCCAGCTTCTTCTTCCAGATCAGCGGCCTGCAACTGGCGATCAGCGCTGGCTTCGTGCTGTTCTCGTCGGTCTGCATCCTGTTCCAGACCAGCGCGATCATTCATGGTGGCGAGCGTAACTACATCATGGCGACCATCAGCCTGTATGTGTCGATCTACAACCTGTTTGTCAGCCTGCTGCAGCTGTTTGGCATCATGGGTCGCGATGACTGATTGCTGTGTGAGAAAGCCCGCTTCGGCGGGCTTTTTTGTGGGCGTTGGAAAAGGGATTGGGTGCAGGCTTCAGGCATATGCAGTACCTGGGGTGACAACTGTCTCGCACAACACCTGAAAGCTAGCGCGATCACTGTGGGAGCAACTGTCTTGCTCAACCTCTAAAAGCTGGCGCGATCACTGCGGGAGCGGCTTTAGCGGCGAATGTAGTTAGTTGTTTTCTTGCTTGGCCTGTCTGGCACGGCGGCGATTTATGCGTTCGCTGGTTTTGTGCGAATACCAATAAGCGAAAATCAGAAAACCTGTCGCAAATAGGCCACTAATCACATACCACAGGTAGTAAGCGAGGATGGTTGCACCATACACCGCAAGCGCCCAAGGGAACACGGCAGCGATGAGCAACACTGCAAGAATGATGGCTAGACGCATGGATTCCTTCCCAAAAAACACAAATTGTAACAGCTGCTCCAAAACAGTCTGCAACCACGGGGTCTCTAACTCACTCACTGACTCTAAAGTCAGGTAATTGGGCAAATGCTCGCCGATCATGCCGCCATCGTGCTTTTCTCTACCGCAATCCCTCTTCACCCCGTAGAATGCGCTCCTTTTTTCTTCCGGGGCAGCTTTCAGCAATGAGCTCACACGAACACAGCCCAGGCGCAGCGGCGCCTGCCAATGAACTGGTGCTTGGCCTGGAGGACAAGCCACGGCTGCTGATCGGCCTGCTGGCTGCCCTGCAGCATTTGCTGGCGATCATCGTGCCGATCGTTACCCCTGGCCTGCTGATCTGCCAGGCGCTGGGCGTTTCTGCGCGTGATACCAACCTGATCGTTTCCATGTCGCTGGTGATCTCGGGTATCGCCACCTTCGTGCAGTGCAAGCGCTTTGGCCCATTCGGCGCCGGGCTGCTGATTGTGCAGGGCACCAGCTTCAACTTCGTCGGCCCGCTGATTGCGGGCGGCGCGCTGATGGTCAAGCAAGGCACGCCGGTAGAAGGTGTAATGGCGGCCATCTTCGGCGTGGTGATTGCGGGCTCGTTCGTGGAGATGGGCGTGTCGCGCATCCTGCCGTTCGTCAAACGCCTGATCACCCCGCTGGTGACCGGTATCGTGGTGCTGATGATCGGCCTGACCTTGATCAAGGTCGGCCTGATCAGCATGGGCGGCGGCTTCGGCGCCATGGCCAATGGCACCTTTGCCAACGGCGATAACCTGCTGCTGTCGGGCGTGGTGCTGGCGATCATCGTGATCCTCAACCGCGTACCGGTGGTGTGGATGCGCAGCTGCGCCATCATCATTGCCCTGGCGGTTGGCTATGCACTGGCCGGCTACATGGGCCGCCTGGACTTTACCGGCATGCACGAAGCCGCATTGTTCCAGGTGCCGACGCCGCTGCACTTCGGCCTGGGCTTCTCGTGGGCGCTGTTCATTCCAATGCTGGTGATCTACCTGGTGACTTCGCTGGAAGCCATCGGTGACGTTACCGCCACCAGCAAGGTGTCGCGCCAACCGGTCGAAGGGCCGGTATGGATGCAACGGATCAAGGGTGGCGTGCTGGTCAACGGGGCCAACTCGCTGCTGGCCGGTGTGTTCAACACCTTCCCCAGCTCGATCTTTGCCCAGAACAACGGGGTGATTCAGCTGACCGGCATTGCCAGCCGTCACATTGGTATGTGGATTGCCGTGATGCTGGTGGTGCTGGGGCTGTTCCCGAGCGTTGCCGGGGTGATCCAGGCGGTGCCGGAGCCGGTGCTGGGTGGCGCGGCGATGGTGATGTTCGGGGCAGTTGCGGCTTCGGGGATCAATATTCTGGCCAGCACCCGGCTGGACCGCCGTGCGCTGCTGATCATTGCCGTGTCGTTGGCGCTGGGCCTGGGCGTGGCGCAGGTGCCGGAGTTTCTGGCGCATATGCCGGCGGCGATTCGCAATGTGCTGGAGTCGGGTGTGGCTACTGGGGGGATCTGTGCGCTGGTGCTGAACTGGTTCTTGCCGGAGAGCAAGGAGCAGGCTTGAGTATTGTTTCCTTCTGACAGGGCCATGGGGCTGCTTTGCAGCCCATCGCGACACAAGGCCGCTCCTACAGGGGTCGCGTAGGATACACGGATACATAGAAAGCCCGCGCCGCTTGCACAAGCGGGCGCGGGCTTTTTTGCTTTATCATGGCGGCATTCCTTTGCATGAGTTAGCCATGAAATTCGCTATCGCGGTGTTCTCCCCGGCCCATGCGCCCTCCTCGCGGCGCGCCTTGCGCTACGCCGAGGCAGTGCTGGCTGGCGGGCATGAGATTGCCCGGCTGTTCTTTTATCAGGACGGGGTGCACAGTGCCTCGGCCAACGTGGTCGCGCCCCAGGACGAACTGGACGTGGCCAGCCAATGGCGTACCTTTATCCAGACCCACAAGCTGGATGCAGTGGTGTGCATCGCCGCCGCCCTGCGCCGTGGCGTGCTCGACGAGGCCGAAGCCAACCGTTACCAGCGCCCGGCCGTGAACCTGCCCAAGCCTTGGGAACTGTCGGGGCTTGGCCAGCTGCATGAAGCGGCGCAGGTTGCCGACCGCCTTGTCTGCTTCGGAGGTGACTGAAATGGCCAAATCGTTATTGATCATCAGCCGCCAGGCCCCGTGGAACGGCCCATCGGCCCGCGAAGCACTGGACATTGCCCTGGCCGGCGGGGCCTTCGACCTGCCGCTGGGCATGCTGTTTCTGGACGACGGGGTGTTCCAGCTTGCTCCCGGCCAGCAACCCACCGCCGTGCAACAGAAGAACCTGGCCGCCAACCTGCAGGCGCTGCCAATGTTCGGTGTCGAGGAGCTGTTCGCCTGCAGCCACAGCCTCACCCGCCGCGGCCTGGCAGCCGATACCCTGGCGCTGCCGGTGCAAGTGCTCGATGACGCGGCACTGGCCGCGCTGATCGCCCGTTTCGACCAGGTGGTAACGCTCTGATGACAACCCTGCATGTAATTGCCCACTCCCCGTTTGGCGACGAGCGCCTGGCCAGCTGCCTGCGCCTGCTCGGCACCGACGACGCATTGCTGCTGTGCGGCGATGCGGTGTATGCCCTGCTCAGCGGCAGCGAGCCGCACCGCCAGCTGCAAGCTGCCGGCCTGGCCCGGCGCCTGTTCGCCCTGGACGAGGATGTGCAAGCCCGCGCGGTCGACAACGAACTGGCCAAGGCCGTGGACTACGCTGGGTTCGTCGAACTGTCGCTGCATTACGACAAGGTCAACAGCTGGCTATGAGTACGCTCAACGTTGGCGATCAGGCGATCGCCCTGGACAAGGACGGCTTTCTGGTCGACCTGCAAGACTGGTCCCGCGCCGCCGCCGAGGCTTTGGCCGAGCGCGAGGGTATCCCGTTGACAGCGGACCATTGGGAAATCCTCGAACTGCTGCGCCAGTTCTACCAGGAATACCAGCTGTCCCCGGCCACGCGCCCGCTGATCAAATACACGGCCCTGAAGCTGGGCCCGGAAAAGGGCAACAGCCCGCACCTGAACCGCCTGTTCAATGGCACCCCCGCCAAACTTGCCGCCAAGCTGGCGGGCCTGCCCAAGCCGACCAACTGCATATGACCCAGCCCCTCTTGAAAGAAGCTCGCCCGCTAACGCTTGAAACCCCGGCCGAACACCCGTTCGCCGAATTCGTGCGTATTTTAGGCAAAGGCAAGCGCGGCGCGCGCGGCCTGACCCGTGAAGAGGCCCGCGCGGCCATGACCCTGCTGCTGGAAGGCAAGGTCGAAGACACCCAGCTGGGGGCCTTCCTCATGCTGCTGCGCCACAAGGAAGAAAGCGCCGAAGAGCTGGCCGGCTTCACCGAGGCCCTGCGCGCCCACCTGCAGGCACCGAGCATTGCGGTGGACCTGGACTGGCCTACTTACGCCGGCAAAAAGCGCCACCTGCCCTGGTACCTGCTGGCGGCCAAGTGCCTGGCCGGCAATGGCGTGCGCATCCTGATGCACGGCGGCGGCGCACACACCGCCGGGCGCATGTACAGCGAGCAGTTGCTCGACCTGTTGCAGATCCCGCTGTGCCGCGACTGGGCCGCCGTCGGCAACGCCCTCGACCAGCACCAGTTGGCATTCTCCCCGCTGCACGACTGGGCGCCGCAGTTGCAGCGCATGATCGACCTGCGCAACACCTTGGGCCTGCGCTCGCCCATTCACTCGCTGGCCCGGGTGCTCAACCCGCTGGGCGCCCGCTGTGGCCTGCAAAGCATCTTCCACCCCGGTTACCAGGCTGTGCACCGTGAGGCCAGCCGCCTGCTGGGCGACCATGCCGTGGTGATCAAGGGCGATGGCGGCGAGATCGAGGTCAACCCAGATGTCATCAGCCACCTCTACGGCACCACGGCGGGCGAAGCGTGGGACGAAGAGTGGCCAGCGCTTAGCGAGCGCCGCCATGTCAAACCGGCCAGCCTGCAGGCCGAGCACTTGCTGGCGTTCTGGCGCGGTGAAGTGGAAGACAGTTATGGCGAAAAAGCCCTGATCGCGACCATGGCCCTGGCCCTGCGTGGCCTGGGGCAAGACCGCGAGCAGGCGTTCGCGACAGCGCAAGGCTATTGGAATACGCGAAATAGATCGATTTAGCCGATAATAGCACCCCGATCTTTGCGCTATTTGTTCGAACGATTTGGCCTAGACTGGGCTCCAACGACAAACAACTTTGTTTCAGGAGCTCACCATGGGCCTTTTGATCGACGGCCGCTGGCACGACCAGTGGTATGAAAACGGCAAGGACGGCACGTTCAAACGCGAAAACGCCCAGCGCCGCAATCAGCTGCCCGCCCCCGAGGCCGGCCGTTACCACCTGTACGTCTCGCTGGCCTGCCCATGGGCCCACCGCACCCTGATCTTGCGTGCCTTGAAAGGCCTTGAGCCATTGATCGATGTGTCGGTGGTCAGCTGGCTGATGCAGGACAATGGCTGGACCTTCGACCAACAGCAAGGCTCCAGCGGTGACCACCTCGACGGCCTGCAGTACCTGCACCAGCGCTATACCCAGGATGACCCGCATTATACCGGCCGCGTGACCGTGCCCGTGTTGTGGGACAAGAAAGAGAAACGCATCGTCAACAACGAGTCGTCGGAGATCATCCGCATCTTCAACAGCGCGTTCAACGAATTGACCGGCAATACGCTGGACCTCTACCCCGAGGTACTGCGGCCGACCATCGAGGCGTTGAACGAGCGCATTTACCCGGCGGTGAACAATGGCGTGTACCGCGCAGGCTTTGCCACCACGCAAGACGCCTACGAGGCGGCGTTCGACGATGTGTTCAATGAGCTGGATCATCTGGAAGATGTGCTGAGCCGCAATCGCTACCTGGCCGGTGAGTACCTGACCGAGGCGGATGTACGCCTGTTTACCACGCTGGTGCGCTTCGATGCGGTGTACCACGGGCACTTCAAGTGCAACCTGCGCCGCCTGAGTGACTATCACAACCTGTCGAACTGGCTGCGTGAGCTGTACCAGTGGCCGGGGGTGGCGGGCACGGTGGATATGGAGCATATCCAGAAGCACTATTACATGAGCCACAAGACCATCAACCCGACCGGGATCGTGCCTAAGGGGCCGTGGCAGGATTTCAACGCGGCGCACGACCGGGAGCGGTTGCCGGGCAAGGGGATTTGGCAGGTTTGAGAAAGCCGGGGCTGCTTTGCAGCCCATCGCGACGCAAGGCCGCTCCCACAAGCCCCAGGCATTGCACAGCCCTTGTGGGAGCGGCCTTGCGTCGCGATGGGCCGCAAAGCGGCCCCAACAATGTCAGCTGTTCTGCGAACCTTCAAACCAAGCCAGCTTGTCACGCAACTGCACCACTTCCCCCACAATCACCAGGGTCGGTGCATGCACTTCATGCTGGGCCACCAGGTCTGGCAAGTCTGCCAGCGTACCCGTGAACACCCGCTGGTTACGCGTAGTCCCCTGCTGCACCAACGCCGCCGGGGTACTCGCCGCCCGCCCATGGCGAATCAGCTCGGCACAGATGGTCGGCAACCCCACCAACCCCATGTAAAACACCAAGGTCTGCGCCGGCGCCACCAGGTCATTCCACGGCAGGTTGCTGGTGCCATCTTTCAGGTGGCCGGTTACGAAGCGCACTGACTGGGCGTAGTCGCGGTGAGTCAGCGGTATGCCGCCATAAGCGGAGCAGCCACTGGCCGCGGTAATGCCCGGCACCACCTGGAACGGGATGCCATGCTCGGCCAGCTCTTCGATCTCTTCGCCACCCCGGCCGAAAATGAACGGATCGCCACCCTTCAGGCGCAACACGCGCTTGCCCTGCTTGGCCAGGTCGACCAGCAGGCGGTTGATCTGGTCCTGCGGCACGGAATGGTCAGCACGGCGCTTGCCCACGTAGATGCGCTCGGCATCACGCCGGCACATCTCGATAATGGCAGGCGCCACCAGGCGGTCGTACAGCACCACATCGGCCTGCTGCATCAGGCGCAAGGCGCGGAAGGTGAGCAAATCCGGGTCGCCCGGGCCAGCACCTACCAGGTACACCTCACCACCCTGCTGCACCGGCGCGCCGTCTACCATCGCCTGCAACAGGCGTTCAGCTTCAGCACCCTGCCCGGCCAGCTGGCGCTCGGCAATCGGGCCCTGGAACACGGTTTCCCAGAAGCCGCGACGCTGGTTGACGTCCGGGTACAAGGTTTTGACCTTGTGCCGGAAACGCGCGGCCAGCCCGGCCAGCTCACCATAGGCCGACGGGATCCAGGCCTCCAGCTTGGCGCGAATCAAACGCGCCAGCACCGGGGCGTCACCGCCACTGGATACCGCAATCACCAGCGGTGAACGGTCGACGATCGCCGGGAATATCACCGTGCACAGGGCCGGTGCATCCACCACGTTGACCGGCAGGCTAAGGGCCTGCGCATCGGCCGACACCTGGGCGTTCAGCCCAGGGTCGTCGGTAGCCGCGATCACCAGCCGGCAACCGACCAGGTCGGCTGCCTGATAGCCACGCACCAGCACCTCACCGCCACCTTCCCGGGCCAACGCAGCCAACTGGCCGTCGACGTCCGGCGCCACCACGCGCAGCTCGCTACCGGCATCCGCCAGCAGGCGCGCCTTGCGCAAGGCGATCTCACCGCCACCGACGACCAGCACGCGGCCGCCCTGCAGCTTGTGGAACAGCGGCAGGTAATCCATTTAGCGGATGACCTCGACGCCGCCCATGTACGGCTTCAGCACGTCTGGCACACGGATCGAACCGTCAGCCTGCTGGTAGTTTTCCAGCACGGCAACCAAAGTACGGCCTACGGCCAGGCCGGAGCCGTTGAGGGTGTGCACCAGCTCTGGCTTGCCGGTTTCCGGGTTGCGCCAGCGGGCCTGCATGCGGCGCGCCTGGAAGTCGCCACAGTTGGAGCACGAGCTGATTTCGCGGTACTTGTCCTGGCTCGGTACCCACACTTCCAGGTCGTAGGTTTTCACGGCGCCAAAGCCCATGTCGCCGGTGCACAGTGCCAGCACGCGGTACGGCAGCTCCAGCAGCTGCAGCACGCGCTCGGCGTTGGCGGTCAGGCCTTCCAGGGCTTCCATCGACTTGGCCGGCTCTACCACCTGCACCATCTCGACTTTGTCGAACTGGTGCTGACGGATCATGCCACGGGTGTCACGGCCAGAAGCACCAGCTTCGCTGCGGAAGCACGGGGTGTGGGCAACCAGTTTCAGTGGCAGCTGCTTGGCGTCGAGGATTTCACCCGCTACCAGGTTGGTCAGCGACACTTCGGCAGTCGGGATCAGGTAGAAGTCAGCTTCACCTTCGCGGGTGATCTTGAACAGGTCTTCCTCGAACTTCGGCAGCTGGCCAGTGCCTTGCAATGCAGGCGCCTGCACCAGGTACGGGGTGTAATGCTCCTCGTAGCCGTGCTCGCCGGTGTGCAGGTTGATCATGAATTGCGCCAGGGCGCGGTGCAGGCGGGCGATAGGGCCACGCAGCACGGCAAAACGCGCGCCAGACAGCTTGGCTGCGGCCTCGAAGTCCAGGCCACCGCTGACTTCGCCGAGGGCGACGTGGTCCTTGATTTCGAAGTCAAAGGCGGTCGGCGTACCCCAGCGGCGCACTTCGACGTTGTCATCTTCGCTGGCACCGACCGGTACGCTGGCGTCCGGCAGGTTGGGGATGGTCAGCAGGATACCGTCCAGTTCGGCCTGAATGCCGTCCAGTTCAGTCTTGCCGGCAGCCAGCTCATTAGCCATGCGCTCGACGTCGGCCATCAGTGGCGCGATGTCTTCGCCCTTGGCCTTGGCCTGGCCGATGGACTTGGAACGGGCGTTACGCTCAGCCTGCAGCTGCTCGGTGCGGGTCTGCACCGCCTTGCGGCGCTCTTCCAGTGATTCGATGCGCGCGACATCCAGGCTAAAGCCACGGGAGGCCAGGCGTTCCGCCACTTCCTGAAGTTGGCCGCGTAACAGTTTGGAATCGAGCATATCGTTCTCTCGTTATAGGTAGGTGTTGGTTCAGAATCGGGTCAAAGACAGGCCGGCCCAGGTCGCGAGCAGCCCGCCCACCACGCTGATACCGGTATAGCCCAAGGCAAGGGGCATTTGCCCGCTTTCCATCAGGCGCACGGTATCGAGCGAGAAAGAGGAAAAGGTTGTAAGGCCTCCGAGGAAGCCGACAATCAGGCCAGCGCGCAGCTCGACCGGCGCCAGCGGCTTGTGCAAGAACAAGCCATAGAGCAGGCCGATCAGCAGGCAGCCAACCAGGTTGACCGCCAGCGTACCGGCATAGAAGTGCCGTGGCCAGTGGGCCGCTACCCAGTTGGCGGTAGCAAAGCGCAACAAGGTGCCGGCGATACCGCCCGCGCTGACGGCGGCAATGAGTGCAATCACGGTTTTCTCCGCTGCCGGGGGCTGTTGCGATCGAGGTCGGCCAGGTGGCGCAGCTTCTCGCCAATCTTCAGTTCCAGGCCACGGGGCACCGGCTGGTAGTACTGGCGTGGCTCCAGCTCATCGGGGAAGTAATCTTCACCGGCGGCGTAGGCATCGGGTTCATCGTGGGCATAGCGGTACTCGTCGCCATAGCCCAGTTGTTTCATCAGCTTGGTTGGGGCGTTGCGCAGGTGCAACGGCACTTCCAGCGAGCCATGCTCGGCCGCTTCGCGCAGGGCGGTCTTGAAGCCCATGTACACCGCGTTGCTCTTCGGCGCACAGGCCAGGTACGTGATGGCCTGGGCCACCGCCAGTTCGCCCTCGGGGCTGCCCAGGCGTTCCTGCACATCCCAGGCGGCCAGGCACAGGCTGAGCGCGCGCGGGTCGGCGTTGCCTATGTCCTCGCTGGCCATGCGCACCACGCGGCGGGCGATGTACAAAGGGTCGCAACCGCCGTCGAGCATGCGGGCAAACCAGTACAGGGCGCCATCGGGGTTGGAGCCGCGCACCGACTTGTGCAGCGCAGAAATCTGGTCGTAGAACGCCTCGCCGCCCTTGTCGAAGCGGCGACGGCTGTCACCCAGCAGGCTCTGCAGCATCTCGACGTCGATTTCGCTGCCGTCTTCCGCCAGGTCCGAGGCGTTCTCAAGGAAGTTGAGCATGCGCCGGCCATCGCCGTCGGCGGCGGCCATCAGCATTTTGAAAGCGTCGTCGCCCACCCGCAGGTTGCGCTTGCCCAGGCCACGCTCTTCGGTCAGCGCACGGTTGACCAGCTTGCGCAGGGCCGCCTCGTCCAGGCTCTTGAGCACATACACCCGCGCCCGCGACAGCAGCGCGTTGTTCAGCTCGAACGACGGGTTCTCAGTGGTGGCGCCGATGAACAGCAGGGTGCCGTCTTCCACATAGGGCAAAAAGGCGTCCTGCTGCGACTTGTTGAAGCGGTGCACTTCGTCGACGAACAGGATGGTGCGCCGGCCATACTGGCCGGCCTGCTGCTTGGCCACCTCAACTGCCTGGCGAATCTCTTTGACCCCGGCCAGCACCGCAGACACGGTTTCGAAGTGCGCATCGCAGAACTGCGCCAGCAGTCGCGCCAGGGTGGTTTTGCCCACCCCAGGCGGCCCCCAGAAGATCATCGAGTGCAGCGCGCCCTGCTCCAGCGCCTCACGCAGCGGTTTGCCGCGTGCCAGCAGGTGCTCCTGGCCGACGTATTCGTCCAGGTTGGACGGGCGCAGGCGGGCGGCCAGGGGCTGGGCAACGGGTTCGCTTCGAAACAGGTCCATGACGAGCTCCGGTTACTCCTTGATCACGTCAGCACCTTTGGGGATGTCGAACTTGAACTTGCTGTCCGGCACCGCCTGGTTGGCCTTGACGCCATTGAACAGGATGTTGGTGCGCTGGCCGACACTGTCGATCAGCTGCATGTCATTGATCAGGCCTTTGCGGAACGACACGCGCAGCGAGTCGAACAGGGTGTCCTTGGTCTTCGGCTTGAGGGTGAAGTCCATGACTTCGCCCTGCTCCTTCGAAGCGATGTCGAAACTCTGGCTGATCTTCGACACGTCACCGGACAGCAGCAATGCCGGGGTCTGGTTCAGGCGCACGTCGAGCTTTTTGACGGTGGCCTGTTCCAGGTCCGGGTCCCACAGGGTAACCATCTTGCCATCAGACACCACCACCTGCTCCTGTGGCGCATTGGTGTGCCAGTAGAACAGGCCCGGGCGCTTGACGATCATCTGGCCAGCAGTCTCCTGCAGGCTGGTGCCGTCGGCCCCCAAGGTCAGCTGGGAAAAGTTGGCCTCGATGGTCTGCGACTTTTCCAGCAGCTGGGTCAGGCGTTGTACATCTTGCTCACCGGCAAAAGCCGAAACGCTGCCCAGAGCAAGGGCAGAAACCAACAGCATGCGAATCGCGCGCATGGTAATCCTCATTGAGCATTGAAAAGGCCGGGCGCCAACGTTGGCGCCCGGCAAGGTGTTCATCAGTCGCGCGGGCCGCCCGGGGCAATCACTTCCCGCGAGCCGTTGCTGTTCATCGGGGTGACCACGCCTGCCATTTCCATGGCTTCGATCATGCGGGCGGCGCGGTTGTAGCCAATCTTCAGCTTGCGTTGCACGGCCGAGATCGACGCACGGCGGCTTTCCAGCACGAATTGCACGGCCTCATCATACAGGGCGTCGCTTTCCGAATCATCGCCATCGCCACCACCGCCGCCGCCTTCAAAGCCGCTGCCGGCCTCTTCCACGCCATTGAGGATGTCGTCGTTGTAGTCCGGCGCGCCGCGCAGCTTCCACGCTTCCACCACGCGGTGCACTTCGTCGTCGGAGACGAACGCACCGTGCACACGGATCGGCAGGCTGGTACCCGGCGGCATGTACAGCATGTCACCGTGGCCCAGCAGCTGCTCGGCACCCCCTTGGTCGATGATGGTGCGCGAGTCGATCTTGCTCGACACCTGGAACGCCATGCGGGTCGGGATGTTGGCCTTGATCAGGCCGGTAATCACGTCCACCGACGGGCGCTGGGTGGCAAGAATCAGGTGGATACCTGCCGCCCGCGCTTTCTGGGCGATACGGGCGATCAGCTCTTCGACCTTCTTGCCGACGATCATCATCATGTCGGCGAATTCGTCGACCACCACCACGATGGTGGGCAGGGTTTTCAGCGCAGGCGGCTCGTCGTCCATGCTCTCGCGGCGGTACAGCGGGTCATGGATGATCTCGCCGGCTTCCTGGGCATCCTTGATCTTGCGGTTGAAGCCGCCAAGGTTACGCACGCCCATGGCCGCCATCAGCTTATAGCGCCGCTCCATCTCGGCCACGCTCCAGCGCAGGGCGTTGGCAGCGTCCTTCATGTCGGTGACCACCGGGCACAGCAAATGCGGGATGCCTTCGTAGATCGACAGTTCGAGCATTTTCGGGTCGATCATGATCAACCGGGCGTCTTCCGGGCCGGATTTGAACAGGATCGACAGGATCATCGCGTTCACACCCACCGACTTACCGGAGCCGGTGGTACCAGCCACCAGCAGGTGCGGCATCTTGGCCAGGTCGGTGATTACAGGCTTGCCGCCGATGTCGTGGCCCAGGGCCAGGGTAACCGGCGATTTCTGCTCGTCGAACTGCGGCGTGGCCAGCACTTCAGAGAAGCGCACCATCTGCCGGTTTTCGTTGGGAATCTCGATACCCACGGTGGTCTTGCCAGGGATGACCTCTACCACCCGCACGCTGGTCACGGCCAGCGAACGCGCCAGGTCCTTGGCCAGGTTGGCGATGCGGCTGACTTTGACGCCAGCGGCCGGCTGAATTTCATAGCGGGTAATCACCGGGCCGGGGTGGATCGAGTCCACCGCCACTTCCACGCCGAATTCCTTGAGCTTGATTTCCAGCAACTGGCCGACACTGGCCAGGGATTCTGGCGAGTACTCGATCTTTTTCTGCTCGGCCGGGTCGAGAATCGAGATCGACGGCAGGGTGCCTTCGATGGCGCTGTCGACGAACAGCGGCGCCTGCTTCTCTTTCATCACGCGCTTGCTCGGCTCAGGCGCCTTGGCCGCTGCCGGTGGCACGATGGTCGGGCCCGCAGGCTGCTCGCGGGGCACCACGGCTTCACGCGCCACTACCGGCTCGCGCGGCACCACGGGCTCACGGGCAAGGGTCGGTTCGCGTTGCACAACAGGCTGGGCGGGCGTTTCTTCACGCTTGAAGATACGCTCGCGCAACGCCGGTTTGGCCGGCTCGCGCTTGTCGGCGGCCGTCGGCGGCGCCTTGAACACCGGCTCGTCCTCACGCAGCTGCGCCTCCAGGCGTTTGCGCTCGTTGCGCGCCTCCCACCAGCGGTTGGCGGCGCCCTGCACCAATTCGAACAGGTCGAGGGTGATCTTGCCGGTCAGGTCCATCACCTTGAACCACGACAAATCGGTGAACACGGTCAGGCCGAACAGGAACAGGGCAATGAACATCAGCGTGCTGCCCTGCACGTTCAGCAGGTTGCGCGCCAGCTCGCCAAGGCTTTCGCCCAGCGCGCCACCCGCAGAAAACGGCATGCTCGCCGGCGGATGGAAGTGGATATGTGCCAGCGCTGCACCGGACAGCACAAGGAACACCAGGCCGATCAGACGCCAGGAGAACAGCCAGCCGCTCCAGTCCCAGGGTTGATGGCGCTCGCGGAAGATCTGCCAGGTCTTGACCGCCAGCAACAGCGGGAAGATGTAGGCGAAGTAACCCAGCACCATGAACAGGATGTCGGCGAAGTAGGCACCGGCCCGCCCGGCGGCGTTCTGCACCTGGTCGACGTTGCTGGTGTGGCTGAAGCCCGGGTCGGAGGTGTCGTAGGTCAGCAGCGCCATCCACAGGTACAGGCACAGGGCGCCGATCGCGATCAACGCACCTTCCTTGAGGCGGTAATGCAGCTGCTGCCGCCACAGGGGCACAGGCAAGGGAGCTGGGGTTGCGGTGGATTTCTTCAAAACGCGTCTATTCCTGCGCGTGGTGCGCGTCCAATAGTGATCGGCCGGCTGTGCGGCCAATGAACCACTACTTTTAACATTACTGCCCGCCAGCCGCCATGGCGGCACGCCGCATGGGGGTTTGCCGGGGGCGACTTTCACATGGCTGCAATTTGAGCATGCATTTTCTTTTGTGACAAAGGCTTATGCTGTGTTTTTGCACAGGTATGACAGCAAATGTAGCGGATGGTGCCTGCGGTTTCATGAATGTGCAGGAAATTGCCTGATTTGCTGGCCTGTGCCGGCCTCTTCGCGGGCGCGCCCGCTCCCACAGGCCTGCGCAAGCCTGAAGACCGTGGGGTTCCTGTGGGAGCGGGCGTGCCCGCAAAGCAGCCAAAGAGATTGACCCTGCTTTTCACCCGCGCCATGCTGCCCGCTCCCCTCCCCCACCGCACGATAGACCATGCTCACCTGGCTGACCCGCGACTCGCTGACCTTCCCGCCCCTGGAAAAGGCCCTGCACGACCCCAACGGCCTGTTGGCCGCTGGCGGCGACCTGAGCCCCGAGCGCCTGGTGCAGGCCTACCGCCATGGCTGCTTCCCGTGGTACCAGGACGGCCAGCCGATCCTGTGGTGGTCACCCGACCCGCGCACGGTGCTGCTGCCCGACCAGCTGCACGTTTCCCGCTCGCTGGCCAAGCTGATGCGCCAGGGCCGCTACCAGGTCAGCTTCGACACCGACTTTGCCGCCGTCATCGCTGCCTGCGCCGCACCACGCGACTACGCCGACGGCACCTGGATCACCGACACCATGCGCAACGCCTACTGCGAACTGCACCGCCGCGGCATCGCGCATTCGGTGGAGGTACGCCAGGACGGCGAGCTGGTCGGCGGCCTGTACGGCCTGGCCATGGGCCAGCTGTTCTTCGGCGAATCGATGTTCAGCCGCGCCGACAACGCCTCCAAGGTCGGCTTCGTGACCCTGGTCAACCACCTGCGCGAAGCCGGTTTCGTGCTGATCGACTGCCAGATGCCCACCAACCACCTGCACAGCCTGGGCGCCCATGCCATCAGCCGCGCCGAGTTCGCCGGTTACCTGGCCCGCCACCTCGACCAGCCCAACAGCGCAACGTGGGTTGCCTAGGCGAGTTGCCATAGCTGGCTTACACTTAAAACAAAGTCTCACCGAAGGGGTTGATCATGACAGAGTTGGCGCGGTTGAAGTTTTATGCCACTCAGCCCCACTCCTGCAGCTACCTGCCTGACGAGCAGGCGACCACACTGTTCCTCGACCCCAGCCAGCCGATGGACGTGAATGTGTACGCCGACCTGTCGGAAATGGGCTTTCGGCGCAGCGGCGACCACCTGTACCGCCCCCACTGCCAGAACTGCAACGCCTGTGTGCCGGCGCGCATCCCGGCGGCGCGCTTCATTCCCAACCGCCAGCAACGGCGCATTCTCAAGCGCAACGCCGACCTGACCGTGAGCGCCGCGCGCCCGACGTTCAAGGAGGAGTACTTCGAGTTGTACCGGCGCTATATCGAAACGCGCCACGCCGACGGTGACATGTACCCGCCCAGCCGCGACCAGTTTTCCACCTTTCTGGTGCGCGACCTGCCGTTCTGCTGGTTCTACGAGTTCCGCCTGGAAGGCCGGCTGATGGCGGTGGCGGTGTGCGACCTGCTGCCCAATGGCCTGTCGGCGGTATACACCTTCTACGAGCCAGACGAGGAGCGACGCAGCCTTGGCCGCTTCGCCATCCTCTGGCAGATCACCGAAGCCGTGCGCCAGGACCTAGAAGCGGTTTACCTGGGCTACTGGATCAAGAACTGCAAGAAAATGAACTACAAGACGCAGTATCGGCCCATCGAGTTGCTGATAAACCAGCGCTGGGTCACCCTCAACTGAAAGCATTGGCTTGACACGCAGATTTCCGGCATAATCGGCGCCACTTTTTTGCCCGGTGCGGATATGCGTCGGGCTAACACTGGATCCGAGGGCTCAACTGCATGTCGAAAGAAGACAGCTTCGAAATGGAAGGTACTGTCGTCGACACCCTGCCCAACACCATGTTCCGCGTGGAGTTGGAAAACGGGCACGTCGTAACCGCGCACATCTCCGGAAAGATGCGCAAAAACTACATCCGTATTCTCACTGGCGACAAGGTCCGCGTCGAGCTGACGCCGTACGACCTGAGCAAGGGCCGCATCACTTACCGTGCGCGCTAAGCTCCAGCCATGAAAAAGCCCGGCCATGTGCCGGGCTTTTTTGTGCCTGTGAAATTGCAGGGGGCTGCTTTGCAGCCCATCGCGACGCAAGGCCGCTCCTACAGGGAATCGCGTAACCCATGTAGGAGCAGCCTTGTGCTGCGAATGGGCCGCAAAGCGGCCCTAATATCACGCAACCTCAGCCGTGGTCTCGAAGTCGAACACCAGTTCGTCATCGCGCAGGTCGATGTGCACCACACCGCCATGCTCGGCCAGCTCACCAAACAGGATCTCCTCGGCCAGTGGCCGTTTGATCTTGTCCTGGATCAACCGCGCCATCGGCCGCGCACCCATCTGCACGTCGTAGCCCGACGCCGCCAGCCAGCCGCGCGCCTCATCGCTGACTTCCAGCAGCACACGCTTGTCTTCCAGCTGCGCCTGCAGTTCGATAAGGAACTTGTCGACGATGCTTTTGATCGTTTCGTGGCTCAGGCGGCCGAACTGGATGATGGTATCCAGGCGGTTGCGGAACTCCGGCGTGAAGCTCTTGCGGATGACTTCCATGGCATCGGACGCATGGTCCTGATGGGTGAAGCCGATCGAGGCCCGTGCCGCGGTTTCCGCGCCAGCGTTGGTGGTCATGATCAGGATCACGTTACGGAAGTCGGCCTTGCGCCCGTTGTTGTCGGTCAGGGTACCGTGGTCCATCACCTGCAGCAGCAGGTTGAAGACTTCCGGGTGGGCCTTCTCGATTTCATCGAGCAGCAATACGCAATGCGGTTGCTTGGTGATCGCCTCGGTCAGCAAGCCACCCTGGTCAAAGCCAACATAACCGGGAGGCGCACCGATCAGGCGCGACACGGTGTGGCGCTCCATGTACTCGGACATGTCGAAACGCACCAGCTCCACGCCCAGCGCCTTGGCCAGCTGCCGCGCCGCTTCGGTCTTGCCGACGCCGGTAGGGCCAGCGAACAGGAACGAACCGACAGGCTTGTCTGGCGCCTTGAGGCCCGCGCGGGACAGCTTGATGGCGGTAGACAGCGAATCGATGGCCTGGTCCTGACCAAACACGGTCAGTTTCAGGTCACGCTCGAGGTTACGCAGCAGCTCCTTGTCGGAACTGCTGACATGCTTCGGCGGAATGCGCGCAATCTTGGCAACGATGTCCTCGACCTGCGGCACATCGATGCGCTTGACGCGGTTGGCCTCCGGTTGCAGGCGCTGGTAGGCACCGGCTTCGTCGATCACGTCGATGGCCTTGTCCGGCATGTGCCGGTCATTGATGTAACGCGAGGCCAGTTCGGCGGCGGCGCGCAGGGCTTCGTCGCTGTACTCGATATTGTGGTGGCTTTCGAAGCGCCCCTTCAGGCCGCGCAGAATGCCCACGGTGTCTTCAACCGACGGCTCGCTGACATCCACCTTCTGGAAGCGCCGTGCCAGGGCACGATCCTTCTCGAAGATGCCGCGGAACTCCTGGAAGGTGGTCGAGCCAATGCAACGGATCTCACCCGACGACAGCAACGGCTTGAGCAGGTTGGAGGCATCCATCACCCCGCCTGACGCCGCACCGGCACCGATGATGGTGTGGATTTCGTCGATGAACAGGATCGCCTGCGGGCGCTTGCGCAGCTCACCGAGCAGCGCCTTGAAGCGCTTCTCGAAGTCACCGCGGTACTTGGTACCGGCCAGCAGTGCGCCAAGGTCGAGGGAGTACACCACGCTCTGCGCCAGCAGGTCGGGCACCTGGCCATCGACAATGCGCTTGGCCAGGCCTTCGGCGATGGCCGTCTTGCCCACGCCAGCCTCACCCACCAGCAGCGGGTTGTTCTTGCGCCGACGGGCAAGGATTTGCGCCACGCGCTCAACTTCCTGCTCGCGGCCTACCAACGGGTCGATACGGCCGGCACGGGCCAGCTCGTTCAAGTTGCTGGCATAGGCGTCCAGCGGGTTGCTCGAGGAGGACGTTTCACCGCCCTCTTCGTCCTGCATTTCCTGGTCGCTGTCAGACTGCGAGCCATGCCCCGGCACCTTGGAGATGCCATGGGCGATGTAGTTGACCACGTCGATGCGGGCCACGCTCTGCTGCTTGAGCAGGAACACGGCCTGGCTTTCCTGTTCGCTGAAGATCGCCACCAGCACGTTGGCGCCGGTCACTTCGCGCTTGCCAGAGCTTTGCACGTGGAACACGGCACGCTGCAGTACGCGCTGGAAGCCCAGGGTCGGCTGGGTTTCACGGTCTTCATCGTTGACAGGAATCAACGGCGTGGTGGAATCGATGAACTCTTGCAGGTCGTGCTTGAGCTTGTCGAGATTGGCGCCACAGGCGCGCAGAACGGTCGCGGCAGCCTCATTGTCAAGGAGTGCCAGCAGCAGATGTTCGACGGTCATGAACTCATGACGTTTCGAACGGGCCTCCTTGAAGGCCAGATTGAGGGTGACTTCGAGCTCGCGGTTTAACATAGCTTCACCTCATACCCAAGTGGTCGGCGATTAACCGTCCTTCTCGATTTCACAGAGTAGCGGATGCTGGCTTTCCCTGGCGTATTGGTTGACCTGCATAGCCTTTGTTTCGGCGATGTCACGGGTAAACAATCCGCACACTGCCCGCCCTTCTGTATGGACGGTCAGCATGATCTTGGTCGCCAGCTCGCGGTTCAGACTGAAGAACGTCTCGAGCACTTCGACGACGAAATCCATTGGCGTGTAGTCATCGTTGAACAAAACCACCTTGTACATCGGTGGCGCCTGCAGGATCGGCTTGGCTTCCTGGACTGCAAGACCCGAGCCGTCGTCCTCATTCGATTGCGGGCGATCCTGATTGAATGTTAGTCGAATCTCACTAGGTGCATGCATGGAAAGAATTTCATCATGAGCGTCAGGTTAAGGTTGAGGGTTGACGGCACAGGCCACGGCCGGCGCAGGCGCCGGGCGACCTTGACTATCGGCAAAACGGTGTTACAACCAATAAGAACCCACCGTGGGCGATAAAGATCCGCGCAGTCAACCAGATTTTTCGCAAGGTTCGTATGCGGATGAAGTGGATGATACTCCAGTGATGGAGTCCTTTGCAGAGGGACATAGGGATGGCAAGCGGTAAAGTCAAGTGGTTCAACAATGCCAAGGGCTATGGATTCATCAATGAGGAAGGTAAATCCGATGACCTGTTCGCCCATTATTCGGCCATCCGGATGGACGGATACAAAACCCTCAAGGCAGGCCAGTCGGTAGTCTTCGACATCGTACAGGGCCCCAAAGGTTTGCACGCCGTCGAGATCAAGGACGCTGCGGTGGCCGCGGCAGAGGCCGACAGAACCCTGGGCGAGCCGCAGGGCGAAACTGTAAAAGCCTGACTGCCTGCGCTGTGCCGGTATACGAAACAACCGGCCGCTTCTTTACTGGAAGCGGCCGGTTTTGCACTGCCTTACATATGCTTGATCATTTCGTCGCCAAAACCTGAACTGCTCACCAGCGTGGCGCCGTCCATCAGGCGCTCGAAGTCATAGGTCACGGTCTTGGCCCCGATTGCGCCGTTGGTGCCCTTGATGATCAGGTCGGCCGCCTCGGCCCAGCCCATGTGGCGCAGCATCATCTCTGCCGAGAGAATCACCGAGCCCGGGTTTACCTTGTCCTGCCCGGCATACTTGGGCGCGGTGCCGTGGGTAGCCTCGAACATGGCCACGGTGTCGGACAGGTTGGCGCCCGGCGCAATGCCGATACCCCCCACTTCCGCCGCCAGCGCATCGGACAGGTAGTCACCGTTGAGGTTGAGGGTGGCGATCACGTCATACTCGGCCGGGCGCAGTAAAATCTGCTGCAGCATGGCGTCGGCAATGGCGTCCTTGACGATGACTTCACGGCCGCTTTTCGGGTTTTTGAACTTCATCCAAGGGCCGGCATCGAGCAGTTCGGCACCAAACTCGTCCCGGGCCACTTCGTAACCCCAGTCCTTGAAGGCACCCTCGGTGAACTTCATGATGTTGCCCTTGTGCACCAGGGTCAGCGACTCACGGTCGTTGTCCACCACGTATTGCAGGGCCTTGCGCACCAGGCGCTTGGTGCCCTCGCGCGATACCGGCTTGACGCCGATGCCGCAGTCCTGGTCGAAGCGGATCTTGGTGACGCCCATTTCCTCCTTCAGGAACTTGATCACCTTGTTCGCCTCAGGCGAACCGGCCTTCCACTCGATACCGGCATAAATGTCCTCGGAGTTCTCGCGGAAGATCACCATGTCGACGTCACCGGGCTTCTTCACCGGGCTCGGCACGCCCTGGAACCACAGCACCGGGCGCAGGCACACGTACAGGTCCAGTTGCTGGCGCAGCGCTACGTTCAGCGAACGGATGCCCCCCCCCACCGGGGTGGTCAGCGGGCCCTTGATCGACACCACGTAGTCCCGCACGGCATCGAGGGTTTCCTGCGGCAACCAGGTGTCCTGGTCGTACACCTGGGTGGCTTTTTCGCCAGCGTACACCTCCATCCAGGCGATCTTGCGCTTGCCGCCGTAGGCTTTCTGCACGGCGGCATCCACCACTTTGATCATGACCGGCGAGACATCGACGCCAATCCCGTCGCCTTCGATATAAGGAATGATGGGGTTGTCAGGAACGTTGAGCGAATGGTCTGCATTGACGGTGATCTTGGTGCCGTCGGTCGGAACCTTGATTTTCTGGTATCCCATGCTTGCACTACTCCGCTGTCGGGTGTGATTGGACATCGTGCGATCCACTGAGCCTAAACCACATCTGCCGACCTGCAAGGCATGCGACAACCCGCCACATTGCAGCTACGTCTTTGGTCTTATAAATGGGCCGATATCACTTGGCCTTGCTGATTAGCCCGAATGGTTTGGTATACTCCGCCGCGACCGTAGGGTCATCGGGGCGAATCCCAGGAAAATGCGGACCGCCCTTGGCCATGAATGGCCGAAAAGCCTGGGTTGTTACCGCAGCTCAGCATTGACGCTCGACTGATGCATCCACCATCACCGCTCGCAGCCTCTCGACTTTCCGCTCATGGCGCTGCCAGGGCGATGCGCCTACCCTGCGCACCACGAGACTCGAGCACGCTCAGCACACAGAGAGTTAACCCGCATGCCCACCCGTTCCAAGATCATCTATACCTTCACCGACGAAGCCCCCGCCCTCGCCACCTACTCGCTGCTGCCGATCGTCGAAGCCTTCACCGCTTCGGCTGACATCGCCGTCGAAACTCGCGACATCTCCCTGGCCGGCCGTATCCTTGCCGCCTTCCCGGAGCAACTGGGCGCAGAGAAGCAAGTAGGCGATCACCTGGCGGAACTGGGCCAGCTGGCAACCACCCCTGAAGCCAACATCATCAAGCTGCCGAACATCAGCGCCTCGGTACCGCAGCTCAAGGCCGCGATCAAGGAACTGCAAGGCAAGGGCTTCAGCATCCCTGACTACGCCGACGAGCCGGCCACCGCGGACGAGAAAGAGTCCCGTGCCCGCTACGACCGCATCAAGGGCTCCGCCGTGAACCCGGTGCTGCGCGAAGGCAACTCCGACCGCCGCGCGCCGCTGTCGGTGAAGAACTACGCCCGCAAGCACCCGCACAAGATGGGCGCCTGGGCCGCCGACTCCAAGTCGCACGTTGCCCACATGACCCAGGGCGACTTCTACGGCAGCGAAAAAGCCGCACTGATCGAAGCTGACGACAGCCTGCGCATCGAGCTGGTCGGCAAAGACGGCACCACCACCGTCCTGAAAGAAAAAACCGCCGTCAAGGCCGCCGAAATCATCGACTGCGCCACCATGAGCCGCAAGGCCCTGAAAGCCTTCATCGCCGAGCAGATCGCCGATGCCAAGGCCGCCGGCGTGCTGCTGTCGGTGCACCTGAAAGCCACCATGATGAAGGTTTCCGACCCGATCATGTTCGGCGTCATCGTCGAAGAGTTCTACAACGACGTGCTGGCCAAGCACGCCGCAGCCCTGGCCGAAGTAGGCTTCAACGCCAACAACGGTATCGGCGACCTGTACGCCCGTATCAAGGACCTGCCAGCCGACAAGCAGGCCGAGATCGAAGCTGACATCCAGGCCCTGTACGCACAGCGCCCGGCGCTGGCCATGGTCAACTCCGACAAAGGCATCACCAACCTGCACGTGCCGAGCGACGTCATCGTCGACGCCTCGATGCCGGCCATGATCCGTGACTCGGGCAAGATGTGGAACACCGCCGGTGAACTGCAAGACGCCAAGGCCGTTATCCCGGACCGTTGCTACGCCGGTATCTACCAGGCCACCATCGAAGACTGCAAGCAGCATGGCGCCTTCGACCCGACCACCATGGGCAGCGTGCCGAACGTTGGCCTGATGGCGCAGAAAGCCGAAGAGTACGGCTCTCACGACAAGACCTTCCAGATCAAGGCCGACGGCGTCGTGCGCGTAGTCGATGGCAAGGGCAACGTCGTGCTGGAGCAGAACGTCGAAGCCGGTGACATCTTCCGCATGTGCCAGACCAAAGACGCGCCGATCCAGGACTGGGTCAAGCTGGCCGTCAACCGTGCGCGCCTGAGCAACACCCCTGCGGTGTTCTGGCTGGACCCGGCCCGCGCCCACGACGGCGTGATGATCGAGAAGGTGCAGCAGTACCTGAAGGATCACGACACCACTGGCCTGGACATCCGTGTTCTGGCCCCGGTCGACGCCATCAAGTTCTCCCTGGCCCGCATCCGCGAAGGCAAGGACACCATCTCGGTGACCGGCAACGTACTGCGCGACTACCTGACCGACCTGTTCCCGATCATGGAGCTGGGCACCAGCGCCAAGATGCTGTCGATCGTGCCGCTGATGAACGGCGGTGGCCTGTTCGAGACCGGCGCCGGCGGTTCGGCGCCCAAGCACGTGCAGCAGCTGGTAGAAGAGAACTTCCTGCGTTGGGACTCGCTGGGTGAATTCCTGGCCCTGGCCGCTTCCCTGGAGCACCTGGGCAACACCTACGACAACCCGCGCGCCAAAGTGCTGGCCAACACCCTGGACCAGGCCACTGGCAAGTTCCTCGACACCAACAAGTCGCCTTCGCGCAAAGTTGGCGGTATCGACAACCGCGGCAGCCATTTCTACCTGACCCTGTACTGGGCTCAGGCCCTGGCTGCCCAGGCTGACGACGCTGCCCTGCAGGCGCGCTTCGCCCCACTGGCAAAAACCCTGACCGAGAACGAGGAGACCATCGTCGCCGAGCTCAACGCCGTTCAGGGCAAGCCGGCCGACATCGGTGGCTACTACGCCCCGGATGCCGAGCTGACCGCCAAGGTGATGCGCCCAAGCCAGACCCTGAACAGCGCCATTGCTGCCCTGTAAGGTTCGCTTGAAGTAACAGCACAAACCCCGGCCACGCACCGGGGTTTTTGCTTTCTGGACATTGGGGCTGCTTTGCACCCCATCGCCGGCAAGCCAGCTCCCACAGATACTGCACAAGGCTCAAGATCTGCACACTATCTGTGGGAGCCAGCTCCCACAGATAATGCACAAGGCTCAAGATCTGCACAGTACCTGTGGGAGCTGGCTTGCCGGCGATGGACCGCAAGGCGGTCCCGACCATCTGAAAGGACACCGCAAATGACCTGGCAACCCCACATCACCGTCGCCACCATCGTCGAGCACGAAGGCAAGTTCCTCTTCGTCGAAGAGTTCAAAGCCAACCAGCACGTCTTCAACCAACCCGCCGGCCACCTCGAACCCTTTGAGACCCTGCCCCAGGCCGCCCTGCGCGAAACCCTGGAAGAAACCGCCTGGGAAGTCGAGCTCACCGGCGTGGTCGGCATCTACCTGTACACCGCCCCCAGCAACGGCGTGACCTACCAGCGCATCTGCTTCGCCGCCCGCCCGGTGCGCCACCATGCCGACCTGGCACTGGACAGCGACATCGTCCGCGCCGTGTGGCTGACCCGCGACGAGCTGCTGGCCGAACCGGCCCGCTGGCGCAGCGAACTGGTGCCACGTTGCCTCGACGACTACCTCAATGGCCCCTTGCACAGCCTTACCCTGCTCCGCGACTGACGCGTCGCCACGGGTTTGATAGAATCGACGTTTTTCCCTTGATACACACCGGTACCCATGACCAGCCCAGCACTCAAAGACCCCGCCAAGACCCGCGTCATCGTCGGCATGTCCGGCGGCGTGGACTCTTCCGTCTCCGCCCTTCTGCTCATCGAGCAGGGCTACCAGGTGGAAGGGCTGTTCATGAAGAACTGGGAAGAAGACGACGGCACCGAATACTGCACCGCCCGTGAAGACCTGGCCGACGCCCAGGCCGTGTGCGACCGCATCGGCATCAAGCTGCACACCGCCAACTTCGCCGCCGAATACTGGGACAACGTGTTCGAGCACTTCCTTGAAGAATACAAGGCCGGCCGCACGCCCAACCCGGACATCCTCTGCAACCGCGAAATCAAGTTCAAGGCCTTCCTCGACTACGCCCTGTCGCTGGGTGCCGACCTGATTGCCACCGGCCACTACGTGCGCCGCCGCGACACGGGCGCGCTCACCGAACTGCTCAAGGGCCTGGACCCGAACAAGGACCAGAGCTATTTCCTGCACGCCGTCGGCGGCAAGGAAATCGCCCGTACGCTGTTCCCGGTCGGCGAGCTGGAAAAACCGGAAGTGCGCGCCATCGCCGAAAAGCACGGCCTGGCCACCGCCAAGAAAAAAGACTCCACCGGCATCTGCTTCATTGGCGAGCGCCGCTTCAGCGACTTCCTCAAACAGTATCTGCCAGCCCAGCCGGGCAACATCGAAACCACCGACGGTGAAGTGATCGGCCGCCACCATGGCCTGATGTACCACACCATCGGCCAGCGCCAGGGCCTGGGCATCGGCGGCCTGAAGGATGCCGGCGACGAGCCGTGGTACGTGCTGCACAAGGACCTGACCCGCAACGTGCTGGTGGTCGGCCAGGGTAACGAACACCCTTGGCTGTTCTCGCGCGCCCTGCTCGCCTCGGAAATCTTCTGGGTCAACCCCATCGACCTCAGCAGCCCGCGTCAGCTCACCGCCAAGGTACGCTACCGCCAGAGCGACCAGCAGTGCACCCTGGAGCTGACTGCCAGCGGCTACCGCGCGGTGTTCGACGAACCGCAGCGCGCCGTTACCCCAGGCCAGTCGGTGGTGTTCTACGACGGTGAAGTGTGCCTGGGCGGCGGCGTGATCGAAGCCGCCGAGCCGTGGAGCCCGCGCGCATGAGCAACCTGCAGGAGCAGCTGATTGCGTTAGGCGGTGTGTTTCAGGCCGCTGTATTGGTGGACCGTATCGCCCGCACCGGCCAGGCCAGTGAGGCCAACATCGGTTGCATGCTTGGCAGCCTGCTGGTACGTGACCCCAAGGACACCCTCGAGGTGTTCGGCGGTGACGACTTGAACCTGCGCGACGGCTACCGCGCGCTGATCGGCGCCCTGGAGCGCGACCCCAACAGCCTGCAGCGCGAGCCACTGCGCTACGCCCTGTCGATGCTGGGGCTGGAGCGCCAGCTGAACAAGCGTGGCGACCTGCTCGATACCATCGGCAACCGCCTGCCGCAAATCCAGTCCCAGGCTGACCATTTTGGCCTGGTTCATGAAAACGTCATTGCTTCCAGTGGAGCCTTGTACCAGGACACCCTGAGTACCTTGCGTCAGCGCATTCAGGTGCATGGCGACATGCGCTTCCTGCAGCAGCCCAGCAACGCCTCGAAAATCCGCGCCCTGCTGCTGGCCGGCATCCGCGCCGCACGCTTGTGGCGCCAGCTGGGCGGTCACCGCTGGCAACTGGTGTTCAGCCGGCGCAAGCTGCTGAACGAACTGTACGACATGATGCGCAGCCCATCCTGACAGGGGCTGACAGTTCCGGCCTCATCGCCGGCAAGCCAGCTCCCACAAGATTTGCACTGTGCTCAAGCCCAGCGCAGTACCTGTGGGAGCTGGCTTGCCGGCGATAGGGCCAGAACAGGTAATGCACAATGCCGCACCAGATAGATGGGCCGACCTTTGGTCAGCCACCCGACCTCGGCGTATTTTTCATGTATGATATGCGCCCTCCAAAAGCCTGACTGTCCGAGAACACCCCATGCAGCTCTCTTCGCTCACTGCGGTTTCCCCTGTAGACGGCCGTTATGCCGGCAAAACCCAGGCCTTGCGCCCCATTTTCAGCGAATTCGGCCTGATCCGTTTCCGCGCCCTGGTCGAAGTGCGCTGGCTGCAGCGCCTGGCCGCCCACCCGCAGATCGGCGAAGTGCCGGCGTTCTCCGCCGAAGCCAACGCGCTGCTGGACAACCTGGCCACCGATTTCAAACTTGAGCACGCCGAGCGCGTCAAGGAAATCGAGCGCACCACCAACCACGACGTCAAGGCGATCGAATACCTCCTCAAGGAGCAGGCCGCCAAGCTGCCTGAGCTGGCCAAGGTCAGCGAGTTCATCCACTTCGCCTGCACCAGCGAGGACATCAACAACCTGTCCCACGCCCTGATGCTGCGCGCCGGCCGTGACGACGTGCTGCTGCCGCTGATGCGCCAGATCGCCGACGCCATCCGCGCCCTGGCCCACGCCCACGCCGACGTGCCGATGCTGTCGCGCACCCACGGCCAGCCGGCTTCGCCGACCACCCTGGGTAAAGAGCTGGCCAACGTCGTGTACCGCCTGGAGCGCCAGATCGCCCAGGTTGCTGCCGTACCACTGCTGGGCAAGATCAACGGCGCCGTGGGCAACTACAACGCCCACCTGTCGGCCTACTCGCAGATCGACTGGGAAGAGAACGCCCGCGCCTTCATCGAAGACGAGCTGGGCCTGCAGTTCAACCCGTACACCACCCAGATCGAGCCGCACGACTACATCGCCGAGCTGTTCGACGCCATCGCCCGCTTCAACACCATCCTGATCGACTTCGACCGTGACGTGTGGGGCTACATCTCGCTGGGCTACTTCAAGCAGAGAACCGTTGCTGGCGAAATCGGCTCGTCGACCATGCCGCACAAGGTCAACCCGATCGACTTCGAAAACTCCGAAGGCAACCTGGGTATCGCCAATGCGCTGTTCCAGCACCTGGCCAGCAAGCTGCCGATCTCGCGCTGGCAGCGCGACCTCACCGACTCCACCGTGCTGCGCAACCTGGGCGTGGGCTTTGCCCACAGCGTCATTGCCTACGAAGCCAGCCTGAAAGGCATCGGTAAGCTGGAAGTCAACGAAGCCCGTATCGCCGCCGACCTGGACGCCTGCTGGGAAGTGCTGGCCGAGCCGATCCAGACCGTGATGCGCCGCTTCAACATCGAAAACCCCTACGAGAAGCTCAAAGAGCTGACCCGTGGCAAGGGCATCACCCCGGACGCGCTGCTCACCTTCATCGACGGCCTCGACATGCCAGCCGAAGCCAAGGCCGAGCTCAAGCAGCTGACCCCCGCTACCTACATCGGTAACGCGGCAGCCCAGGCCAAACGCATCTAAGCTGACCGTCGCGTGCAACGCCCGGCCTGGCCGGGCGTTTTTATTCCCGGACGAAAATTACGTTTTTTCAATAGGTTGAACATGAATCCTGATACTCCACTGCAGCTGCTCGGCGGCATCTCGGCCCGCGAATTCATGCGCGACTACTGGCAGAAGAAGCCCCTGCTGGTGCGCCAGGCCTTCCCGGACTTCATCAGCCCGATCGACCCCGACGAACTGGCTGGCCTGGCCCTGGAAGAGGAAGTCGAATCGCGTATCGTGCTCGAGCACGGCGCCCACCCGTGGGAGCTGCGCCGCGGCCCGTTCAACGAAGACACCTTCGCCGAACTGCCGGAAAAAGACTGGACCCTGCTGGTACAAGCGGTGGACCAGTTCGTCCCGGAAGTGGCCGAGCTGCTGGAAAACTTCCGCTTCCTGCCCAGCTGGCGTATCGACGATGTGATGATCAGCTTCGCCGCCCCCGGTGGCAGCGTTGGTCCGCACTTCGACAACTACGACGTGTTCCTGCTGCAAGGCCACGGCGAGCGCAACTGGAAGATCGGCCAGATGTGCAGCAGCGACAGCCCGCTGCTGGAGCACGCCGACCTGCGCATCCTTGCCGAGTTCGAGCAGAGCGAAGAGTGGACCCTGGAGCCAGGCGACATGCTCTACCTGCCACCACGCATGGCCCACTACGGCGTGGCCGTGGACGACTGCCTGACCTACTCGGTGGGCTTCCGCGCGCCAAGCGCCGCCGAAGTGCTGACCCACTTCACCGACTTCCTCGGCCAGTTCCTGCCGGACGAAGAGCGCTACAGTGACGCCGACGCCCAGCCGGTCAGCGACCCGCACCAGATCCAGCACGACGCCCTCGACCGCCTCAAGGCCCTGCTCGAGAAGCACATGGGCGACAAGGACCTGCTGCTGACCTGGTTCGGCCAGTTCATGACCGAGCCGCGCTACCCCGAGCAGATCGTTGGCGAAGAGCTGAGCGAGCAAGAGCTGGTCGACGCCCTGGAGCAAGGCGCCATCCTGATCCGCAACCCAAGCGCACGCATGGCCTGGTCGGAGTTCGAAGACGACCTGCTGCTGTTCGCCAGCGGCCGCAGCTGCCCGCTGCCAGGCAAACTGCGCGAGCTGCTGAAGCTGGTGTGCGCGGCAGACGCCCTGCACATCGACAACCTCGCAGACTGGCTGCAGGACGAAGATGGCCTTATGCTTCTACAGCAGCTGGTCAAACAAGGGAGCCTGGGATTCGCCAATGAATAAGATCAGCGTTCGCCTCGCCGACTGGCAGAAAGACAACGCCGACATCCGCCGTATCCGTGAAGCGGTGTTCGTCGCCGAGCAGCACATTCCGCCAGAGCTGGAGTTTGATTCGGAAGACCAGGACGCCCTGCACTTCCTGGCCATGGAAGGTGACTACCCGATCGGTACCGCGCGCCTGCTGGCAGACGGCACCATCGGGCGCATCTCGGTGCTCAAGGACTGGCGCGGCCTGAAGGTGGGTGACGCGCTGATGAACGCAGTGATCGTCGAAGCGCAAAACCGCGACCTGAAGCAGCAGATGCTCAGCGCCCAGGTGCACGCCACGCCGTTCTACGAGCGGCTGGGCTTTCGCGTAGTCAGCGAGGAATTCCTCGAAGCCGGCATCCCGCACGTGGACATGGTGCGCGACTCGCGCGCCTGATTCCCAACACTGCACCGCTCTTGTGGGAGCGGCCTTGTGTCGCGAAAGGGCTGCGAAGCAGCCCCGGCAATTTCAGCGCTAAGGCATAAATTCGGGGGGCCGCTTTGCGGCCCATTCGCGACACAAGGCCGCTCCCACAGGGATCGTGCAAATCTTGGGCAACAAGAAACCTGTACATCCATCCAGATAAAACTTGCCTCCGCGCCCCCGCTTGCGCATCCTAGTGCCCACCACCCCCGATGAAGCGTTCCCGGCCATGCGCCTGTTCCTCTGCGAAAAACCCTCACAGGCAAAAGACATCGCCAAAGTGCTCGGCGCCACCCGCAAGGGCGACGGCTGCTGGCAAGGCACTGACGTCTGTGTAACCTGGTGCATCGGCCATCTGCTGGAAACCGCCCCACCCGACAGCTACGACGAACGCTACAAGCGCTGGAACCTGGCCGACCTGCCAATCATCCCCGACAAGTGGAAGATGCTGGTAAAGCCCAAGACCGCCAGCCAGTTCAAGGCGGTGAAGCGCCTGCTGGGCGAAGCGCGGGAGCTGGTGATTGCCACCGACGCCGACCGCGAAGGCGAAATGATTGCCCGCGAGCTGGTCGAGCATTGCCGCTACCGCGGCCCGGTGCAGCGCCTTTGGCTGTCGGCGCTCGACGACACCTCCATCCGCAAGGCCCTGGCACGCCTCCTGCCAGGCCACGAAACGTTCAACCTTTATCACTCGGCGCTGGGCCGCTCCCGCGCCGACTGGCTCATCGGCATGAACATGAGCCGGCTGTTCACCCTGCTTGGCCGCCAATCCGGCTACCAGGGCGTGCTGCCGGTGGGCCGGGTGCAAACCCCGACTTTGCGCCTGGTGGTCGACCGCGACCGCAGCATCGCCGACTTCGTGCCGGTGCCGTTCTGGGCCATCGACGTACAGCTTGAACACGCAGGCCAAGCTTTCAACGCCCAGTGGCGTGCGCCCGAGGACGCCTGCGACGACCAGGGCCGCTGCCTGAACCAGAGCTTGGCGCAACAGGCCGCCGCCGCCATCGGTAACGCTGGCACGGCACGGGCCGTAAAGGTGACGACCGAGCGCGTGCGTGAAGCCGCGCCCCTGCCCTTCGACCTCGGCACCCTGCAGGAGCTGTGCTCGAAAAAGTTCGGCCTCGGCGCCCAGGAAACCCTCGACATTGCCCAGGCCCTGTACGAAACCCACAAGCTGATCACCTACCCGCGCAGCGACTGCGGCTACCTGCCGCTGAGCCAGCACGTCGAAGCACCGGCCATTCTCGCCGTCCTGCAACGGGCCGATGCCAGCCTCGCGCCGCTGCAGCCCCACCTGGAGCCGCAGCGCCGGTCGCGGGCGTGGAACGACGCCAAGGTCAGCGCCCACCACGGCATCATCCCTACTGCCGCCGCCAGCGACCCGTCGCGCCTGCCGGCCAAGCACAAGGCGGTGTACACCCTGATCCGCGCCCGCTACCTGGCGCAGTTCCTGCCCAACCACGAATATGATCGCACCCAGGCCGACTTCGACTGTGCCGGCCATGCCCTGCGCGCGGTGGGCAAGCAAATCGTCGAGCCGGGCTGGCGCCGCGCCCTGCCCGAAGCGCTGACCCCGGCCAAAGGCCGCGAAGCACCACCCGCCCAGGTGCTGCCAGCGCTGCGCGAAGGCCAGGACTGCACCGTGCAAGGCCTGCAACTTAAAGACCTGTGGACCCAGCCGCCCAAGCCGTTCACTGAAGGCGACCTGATCAAGGCCATGAAAAACGTGGCCAAGCTGGTGGACGACCCGCGCCTGAAGCAGAAGCTGAAAGAAACCACCGGCATCGGCACCGAGGCCACCCGCGCCAGCATCATCCAGGGCCTGCTCGACCGCGGCTATCTGGTAAAAAACGGCAAAGCGCTGGCGGCCACGCCTGCGGCCTTCAGCCTGATCGATGCCGTCCCCCGCGCCATCGCCGACCCTGGCACCACGGCGATCTGGGAGCAGGCGCTGGACATGGTGCAAAGCGGCGAAATGAGCCTGGAAGAATTCGTCGCCCGGCAGTCGGCGTGGATGGGTAAGCTGGTCGAGCGTTGCAGCGGCATGCGCATGACCATCAGCGGGCCGGCAGCCGGGGCAGCGCCGCCCTGGAAGAAGAAGCGTCGCGGTGGCGGTGGCGGTGGGAAAAGCAAAGCGGCCGGAAGCAAGTCGGCAGCAGGCAAGCCGCGTCAGCCCCGGAAAAAAGCGGCAACCTGAAGCTCTGCACTGGCATTACAGGCCCTATCGCCGGCAAGCCAGCTCCCACAAGTCTTGTATAAGGACTGAAGCCAGTGCAGGACTTGAGAGCCCAAGTCTTGCACAGGTACTGATACCAGCTGGGTACTTGTAGGAGCCCAAGTCCTGCAGAGGTGCTGATGCCAGCTGGAGACTAGTGAGAGCCCAAGTCTTGCACAGGTGCTGATACCAGCTGGGTACTTGTAGGAGCCCA
>PJUI01000040.1_pt1 | contig 268259 bp, 231 predicted proteins | sample 1512201 | NCBI WGS metagenome assembly PJUI01 (sample SAMN08177670, study PRJNA422409) | Feces metagenome, whole genome shotgun sequencing project. | isolation source: Chicken feces (2) enriched on wood chips | host: Gallus gallus | place: USA: Madison | collected 2015-01-15
CACGTCCGACGCACTCGCTGCCAACTGATTGGCCTGGCGCGCGTTGTCGGCGTTCTGCTTCACGGTGGACGCCAGTTGTTCCATCGACGCTGCGGTTTCCTCAAGGGACGCCGCTTGCTGTTCAGTACGGCTGGACAGGTCGGTGTTGCCCGCGGAGATTTCGCGCGCGCCTACATTGATTTCGTCCACACCCCGGCGCACCGTTGCAACGGTACGCGTCAGGCTTTCCTGCATGCGCTTGATCGCGCCAAACAGCTGACCGATTTCGTTGGTGCTGCGCACCTCGATGCGGCCGGTAAAGTCACCGCCCGAAATCTTGTCGAAGTGATCGCCCGCCTGATGCAGCGGACGCAGCACGGTGCGGTTGATGAACAACCAGCAACCCAGCGCCAGCACCAGCGCAATCGCCAGCATGGCAAGGGTGACCGTGCGCGAGATACGGTGATCCGTTTCGGCTTGCACGACCAGTTCGTCCGTGCGCGTGTCCAGGAATTGCAGTACGCCGTTGACGCCTTCGCGGAACTCGGTATTGGCCTTGCTGCCGGAATCGTTCAGATCCAGGTATTCCTGGATCGCCATGCTGGACAACGCGGCGGCCTGGCGCTTGTACACGTCGTCGAACTCTTTGTAGCCCGCTTCCAGCTTGGCCACGGCGGCTTCGGAACCCGCCATGCGTGGCGCTTTGCGGAAGGCGTCCAGCGACTGCCTGCCTTCTTGCATCAGCGTCTCAGCGCGCTTGGCCTGGGCGTTCGCCTGCTCGGTCTTGCCCTGCTGCATATCCATCAACGACGTCGCCAGCAACAGCCGGCCGCGCAGAAACGCGGCATACGCGCGGTTCAGCTGGGTGCCTTGGTTCGAGTAGGCGTCGTTGACCCGTTCCAGCTTTTCATTGCTGGAATTCAACCCCATCCACGCCACGCCGTTCGAAATGAACATGGCGCTCGTGAAGAGCAACAGCACCAGAACGATACAGGTGCGAACTTTCAAATTGACAAGCATGAAATATCCGAGCGTTAGGCCACGAGAAACGACTATTTCCTACCCTGCACGCAACCACGGACGCCCCGGCCCAAGGCCAGTAGCGTCCGCAAATCGCCACGCCCCAAGGGCGCCTACAGGGCTACTGCCGCATTACTTGCGGCTGAACAAACTTGAACCCTGAATGGTCATGAAAGCCGCCGATGCCGCAGCCAGCGCCACTTGGCGCAAGGCGAGCTGGCTGGCGCCCGAGTAGTAATCCAGGTCTTCCAGATCGGACAGCGACTTCGAATACGTCAGGCCTTTTTGCGAGCCGGTCGCGTCCAGCGCTTCCAGTTCGTTCATGCGGGCGCCGACCGACGCCGCAACGGTCAAGACGTTGTCGTAGTTGCTCGACAGCTTCTTGTTGGCGGTCGCCAGTTCGTTGTTCAGCTTGGCCAGCGCAACTTCGTCGCCCGCAATGGGGGAATCCAGCACTTTGATCAGGTTGTCCAGCGTATTGAACATGTCGACATCAGCCGACTGGACGTTTTGCACATCGATGACGTCGCCGTTCTGCGGCGTACCCTTGATCACCACCGACACACCACCGAAATCAATGGCGGAGTCCGGCGTGTAAGGCGTGGGGGACGCCGGCGGGGCCGGGGTCGTCACGGGCGGCACCGGGGGGTTGGCGGTGGGGTCAGTCGTGATCACGCGATAGCCCACCGAGCCCGTCGTCGTGTCCGACTCGAACTGCAACGAGAAATTCTTGCCGATGTTGGGGCTGCCCGGGGTGACCGACACGGTGCCAAACTGCGCGGTACCCGTGTTGCCCGAAGCGGCCGTGCTGACATAGGCCTGCGAACCGGGGTTGGCGCGGCTGAAAATGTCGCTGCCCACATCGCTCGTCGACAACTGGCGGGACTGGTCCACCTGCACCGTGCGTTCGCCGGTTGCGCCGCTGTAAACGATCTTGCCCGTCGTGTCCTGCGAGTAAGGCACGACACCGCCTTGATAACCCGAGAACAGATATTGGCCGCTGCCGTCAGTGCTGTTGGCCAGACCCAGCAAGGCGTCACGCGCGCTCTTCAACGCGGTGGACAGCGCTTGGCGGTCGCTATCGGCGAACGTGCCGTTACCGGCCTGGATGACACGCGTGCGCACATCTTGCAAAGCGGTCGTGATCGAATCCAGCACGTTGCTTTCCTGGCCCAGATTGGTCTTGGCCGTGCTCCGGTTGGCACCGTACGTGGTGTTCATGCTTTGCGTCTGGGCGACGCCGATCGACAGGGACGCCGCCAGGGGATCGTCAGCCGGGCTCAGGAACTTGCGTCCGCTGCCCACCTGCTCGACCAGGCGGTTCATGTCCGATTCCTGAGCGAGAACGCCGCTCAGGCCGTTCGAGTACATCATCGTGGTGCTCAGGCGCATTGTGCAACTCCGGAATTCTTTTTAGTAATCACAGTTCAACGATCTGATCAGCCGCGCAGGCCCAGCAGCGTGTCGAAAATGGTGCTGGCCACATCAATGATGCGGGCGCTGGCTTGGTACTGTTCCTGGTACAGCGACAAGCTGACGTACTCTTCGTTCAGGTTGACGCCCGACACCGCTTGCTGCGCCGCCGTCGTCTGCTTGATCAGGTTGGCCTGTGCGGTGGCGGCCGATTTGACCTGCGCCGTCTGCACGCCCACCGTGTTCACGACCTGCGCGAACATGTCGGTGGTGCTCATCGTGCCGTGGCCCAGCACCTTGGCCGTTTGCAGTTGCGCCAGCTTCAGCGCGTTCTTGCCGTTGGCGTCGCCGCCCTCGGCGTCCGCGGCAGCAATCTTGTCCGGGTCCGTGATCAGCACGTTGATGTCACGCGCGGCGTCGCGGGTGGGCGACAGCGACCACTTGTCGCCGGCTTGCGGCGGCGCGTTGATCGTCAGCGTGACGCCCATTTCGGCGTCCAGGTTCAGCGTGGCGTTCGGCGGCGTGCCGGTCGCGGGGCCGTTGTACACCTGCGAGCCCTCGGGCATGCGCAGCACCTGGTAGTTGGTGCCGTCAAACGAGATCTCGTAATCCTTGGCGTTGATGTTGGACAGGTTCGTAAACGTGCCCGAGATCTGCGCGTTGCTCTTGTTCTGCGAATTGGGCACGCCTTCGGGCGAGCCAATGCTGAAGAAATCGGTGCCAGGGTTGCCGCTCTGGTCCAGACCTTGCTTGTGCTGTTCATTGAACGACAGCGCCAGGCCGACGGCCATCTGGCCCAGCTGGTTTTGCATGACGTCCAGCGACGACGAACGGAATTGCAGCAGGCCGCCGAGCTTGCCGCCCGTGACTTCGCTGTCGTCCATTTCGACGGCAACCGTCTTGCCCGCGCCGGCGGGCAAGGTGTAAGCCAATACCGTGCGCCCGGTGTCCTTCGAAGACGGCACAGCCTGCAACGGATACGTGATCGTGCCCGACAACAGCGCCTGGCCACCCTTGGCCAGCGAAATATTGATGCGATCGCCCTGCTCGTAGGTCGTAATGCCGATGAGCTGATTCAGCTCCATCACGGCCTGGTCGCGCTGGTCCATCAGGTCGTTCGGCACGCTGCCGCCGCCCTTGCCGGTCGCCAGCGAAATCTGATCGTTCAGATCGTTGATGCGGTTCAGGTAGCTGTTGGCCTGCTCAACCGTCGTAGTGATCTGCGTGTTCAGGCCTTCGCGCAGGTTCTGCATTTCGGTGTAAGCCGAGCGGATCTGCGTGGTCAGGCTGTTGGCCTTGCCCAGCAAATCCTGGCGCGCCGCCGGATCAGCCGGCTTGCTGGCCACCGTGTTCATGCTGGTGAAGAAATTCGTCAGGCCCGGCGCGATGCCCACGGTGCGGTCTGCAAACAGGTTGTTCACCTGCGAGACCTGGTCCAGTTGGGCTTGAAGCTGAGCACCGCTGCCTTGCGCGCCGACCAGCTGCTTGTACAAGAAGCTGTCGTAGCTGCGCGTGACCGTGTCAACCTGAACGCCGCGGCCGATGTAGCCGTTGCTGGTTGCCTGGGCGCCCGCGGTGGACGTCATCACGCGTTGGCGGTTATAGCCGACCGTGGTGGCATTGTTGATGTTGTGGCTGGTCGTTGCCAAGCCTGCCTGGGCAGCATTCAACCCACCTAGCGCCGTTTTATACAAATTCATGCTGACATTGCCCTGTATGTAGCCACAGCTGTTATTCCTGGATACTCCGTTTACGGCAGGAGATCCTCGAAATTTAGAGTCCTTCCAAGATCTGGCGAGATTTTTCTACGCTGGTCGCCGCCCCGCGCAACTGGCCCATGATGCCGATCAGTTTTTGCGCATAGCGGGGGTCGGTCGCGTAGCCCGCGTCCTGGATCTTTCGTGCCGCGTCGATTTCGTTGCGGGCCTGCGTCACGGCTTCGTAGCGCGGGCTGTTGCCGATCAAACGGGCGTAGTCCGCAAACGATTCCTCATAAGAGGCGTAAGCGCGGAAAGGTTGCGTCACCTTTTTCGCCACACCGTCTTCGTATTCGGTGGTCATCACGTTGACGACCTTGCCCTTCCAGCTGCCGCCCGCCTTGATACCGAACAGGTTGTAGCTGGTGCTGCCGTCGGAATGCTTGATTTCGCGCTGGCCCCAGCCGGATTCGAGCGCCGCCTGACCCATGATCAGACGCGCCGGCACGCCGCTTTGCTGCGACGCCAGATTGGCCGCGCGCGACATCTTCGACACAAAATCCACCACGTGTTCAGGCGCGCCTTCGGCCGCAGCCAAGGCGCGGTCGCTGGCGCGGTTGTTGCGCATCACGTTCAGCAGCGCCGACACTTCGCGGGAGCCGCCGGTGCGGAAATCCAGATCGGCGCCCTGCCCGATGGCCTTCACCGCATCGTCCGACACGTCGGCGGGCTTGCCTTGCTGCATCTGCGCCAGGATGGACTGCGACAGCCCAATCCCCGGCGTCGCCAGGTGCAGCGCCAGCTGCTCATCCGCCATGGATTGCAGCATCTGCGTCTGCTGCGAGTCGAACAACCCTTCCTTGGGCGTCGCCTCGCGCATGCGCTTGACCATCATTTGCAGGAACAGGGCTTCGAACTGCTTGGCCACCTGTTTCTGCTGGTCGGTGCCTTCCGGGTCTTTCTTGACGTCGCGCTTCAGGTCCGACAAGCGGCCCATGTCAAACACCGAATCCTGGCGGGCTGCGCCCCGGGCCGCGTCTTGAGTAATTGCCATGGCCGTCAGATGATTTCCAGTTCGGCGCGCAAGGCGCCGGCGGTTTTCATGGCCTGCAAGATAGCCAGCAGGTCTTGCGGCGTAGCGCCCAAGGCGTTCAGGCCCTTGACCACGTCAGCCAGGTTGGCGCTGGTGCTCACGCGTTGCAGCGATCCGTTGTCCTGGCGCACTTCGATCTGGGTATTGGGCACCACCACCGTCTGGCCTTCCGTGAACGGCGTGTCCGGTTGCGACACCTGGTTCTGGCGGTTGATGATGACCGACAGGTTGCCGTGCGCCACCGCCGCTTCTTCGATCATGACGTTGCGGTTCATGACGACCGAGCCGGTACGCGCATTGATGATGACCTTCGCGACCGTGGGCGCGCGCGCCACCTGCATGTCTTCCACCTGCGACAAAAAGCGCGCCTGCGACGCCTGTTCCATCGGCGTGCGCACTTGCACGACGCGGCCGTCCAGCGCCGTGGCCGTGCCTTGGCCGAACTTCTTGTTCAGCGCCGACGCCACGTTCTGCGCCGTGCCGAAGTCGGTGTTGTTCAGCTCGACATGAATGTAGCCGTCGCGCGAGAACGTGGTGGGCACGCCGCGCTCGACGATGGCGCCCGCGCTGATGCGGCCGCCGTTCAATTGGTTGATCTGCACGCTGGAGCCGCCGGCGGATGCGCCTGCGCCGCCCACCAGGATGTTGCCCTGGGCGATGGCGTAGACCTGGCTGTCGGCGCCCTTGAGCGGCGTCATCAGCAAGGTGCCGCCGCGCAGGCTCTTGGCGTTACCCATCGACGACACCACCACGTCCAGCGTCTGGCCGGGCCGGGCAAACGCCGGCAAGGTGGTGGTGACCATGACGGCCGCCACGTTCTTCAACTGCATGTTGCTGCCGGCAGGCACCGTAATGCCCAGCTGCGACAGCATGTTGGTCAGGCTTTGCTGCGTGAACGGCGTCTGGCGAACCTGGTCGCCGCTGCCATCCAGCCCCACGACCAGACCGTAGCCGATCAGCTGGTTGCCCCGCACGCCCTGGATCGTGGCCAGGTCCTTGAGCCGCTCGGCCTGTGCAGCGCCGGCGCCGGCCACCAGCCCGACCGCCACGCAGACACGGGCGAACAAGGACAGCAAGGCGGATATCGGAGTCGGTTGTGTCATGGTCAGAACGGCGATGCGATCAGGAAGAAGCGTTGCAGCCAGCCCATGGTCTGGACTTCGTCCATGACGCCCTTGCTGCGGTATTCGATGCGGGCGTCGGCCACTTGCGTGGACGACACGGTATTCGTGCCGGTAATGGAGCGCGGATCAACCACCCCGGCAAAGCGAACGTACTCACTGCCGCGGTTGATGGCGATCTGCTTTTCGCCGGCCACTTGCAGGTTGCCGTTGGACATCACGCCGACCACCGTGGTGGTGATGGTGCCGGTGAAGGCGTTGTTGGCGGTGCTGTCGCCCTTGCCCTGCGAGACGTTGCCGCCCGTTGCCTCGGTATTCAGATTCGCGTTCGCCCAGCTGTTCATGAACGACGGCGCGGCAGCAATGCCCAGGTTGGTCGAACCGGTGCGATTCGTATTCGTGGCGACGTTCTTGGACGCGTTGGTGCGCTCGTTCAGCACGATGGTGACGATGTCGCCCACATTGCGCGGCCGGCGGTCTTCGAACAACGGATAGTTGCCGTAAGTCGTGGGCTGATAGATCGAACCCGTGGGCTGCGCCATGGGCATCGGCGGCGGCGGCGGTGCGGCCGTCGTCGGCCCGGTCACGATGGGCTCGGGCGGGATCATGGCGCAACCGGCCGCCAGCAAAGCCAGCGCCGCAGACAAAACCAGACGCAGGACAGACATGGGCATCACAGTTGGGACAGGCGGGCCAGCATCTCGTCGGACGTCTTGACGGCCTTGCTGTTCATTTCATAAGCGCGCTGGGTCGTGATCATGTTGACCAGTTCTTCAGCCACGTTCACGTTCGAGGTTTCTACGTAGTTCTGCATGATCGAACCCGCACCGTCCACGCCCGGTTGCAGCAGGTTGGCCGGACCCGACGCGTCGGTTTCCAGATACAGGTTTTCGCCGATGCTTTGCAGGCCGGTCGGGTTGATGAAGGTGGCGATCTGCAATTGGCCGATCTGCACGTTCACGCCTGCGGCGCCAGGTTGCGTCACCGACACAATGCCGTCCTTGCCGATGGAGATCGACAAGGCGTTGTCCGGCACGTTCATCGGCGGCTGGATCACGTAGCCGCTGACGGTGGTCAGCTGGCCGTTCTGGTCGCGTTGCAGCGCGCCGTCACGGGTGTAGCCCTGGGTGCCATCGGGCAGCTCGACCTGCAGGAAGCCGCGTCCGTTGATGGCGATATCCATTTCGCCACCGGTGTTGTTCAGGTTGCCCGCGGTGTGGATGCGCTCGGTGGCGGCCACGCGCGCGCCCGTACCCAATTGCAGGCCGGACGGCAGTTGCGTCGCATCGCCGACTTGGGCGCCGGGCTGGCGCAGCGTCTGGTACATCAGGTCCTGAAACACGGCGCGGCCGCGCTTGAACCCGTTGGTGGAGACGTTGGCCAAGTTATTGGAGATCACGTCCATGGAGGTCTGTTGACCTTCCAGGCCGGTTTTGGCAATCCACAACGAACGCATCATGATGAAAAACTCCTGGTGCCGCGGCTGGGCCGCGCGCGAAAAATGTTTGAATCAGCGGCTGAATCAGCTAACGGACAACAGCCCGTTGGCGCGTTCGGCGTTGCGGTCCGACTGCTGGATCACCTGCATCTGCTGCTCGAAACGGCGAGCGTTTTCGATCATGCCCACCATCGCCTTCATCGGGTTGGTGTTGCTGCCTTCCAGCACGCCGGACAAGACGCGCAGGCTCGGGTCAGCAGGCGCGGGCGGCGCGGGCTGGCCGTTCACGGGCGCCAGGCGGAACACGCCGTCGTCGCCATGCACCAGCTGCGCGTTGTTCGGGTTGGCCAGCTTGATGCGGCCCAGGTTCAGAATATTGTTCGGGCCGTCGCCAGCGCCGATGGCGGTGATCGTGCCGTCCGACGTAATCGTCAGCGCGGCCTGGTCCGGCACGTCGATCGGGCCGCCCTGGTCTGACAGCACAGGCTGGCCCAGCGACGTTTGCAGCAGGCCGTTGATGCCCACTTGCAGGCTGCCGCCGCGCGTGTAGGCCTCGCCTTGCGGGGTCTGCACGGCGATCCAGCCGTTTTCGCTGGACAACGCCACGTCCAGGTCGCGGCCCGTCGTTTGCATATTGCCCATTTCAAAGCTGTTGCCAGGCGTGGACGCCACCGTCGAAACCCGCGTCGGCAGACTCACCCCGTCCGTCACCGGAACCGAGCGGTACAACGCGATCTGCTCGCGAAAGCCCGTCGTGTTCACGTTGGCCATGTTGTTGGAGAGCGCGGCCTGATGCTCAGTGATACGCGCTGCGCCATTCATGGCGGTGTAGATGATTCTGTCCATTGCCTATTCCGTCGGTGTCGTCGCTGGCCTGTCAGGCTTTACTTCAGGTTCATCAGGACTTGCATGATTTCGTCCTGGGTCTTGATGGTTTGCGAGTTGGCCTGGTAGGTGCGCTGGGCGATGATCATGTTGACCAGCTCCTTGCTCATGTCCACGTTGGACGCTTCCGTGGCCTGGCCCACCACCTTGGACATGCCGTTGGTGCCGGGCTGGCCCAGGATCGGCTGGCCGGAAGCGGCCGTTTCGGTCCAGGCGTTGTTGCCCACCGGCTGCAGGCCTTGCAGGTTCGAGAAGTCAGCCAGCACGATGTTGCCGACCACTTGCGTCTGGCCGTTGGTGTAGCTGGCCACCAGGCTGCCGTCGCCGCCGATGTTGATGCCGCTGAATTCGCCGGACGTGTAGCCGTTGGGCTTGGCGACCAGTTTGTAGTCGCTGCCGTACTGCGTGGTGCCCGTGTAGTTCATGGCGATGCTGATCGGGTCGGCGGGCGTCGTGGTGCCGCCCGGCGCTGCAAAGCTCAGCGTCACAACCGGGGCGCTGGTCATAGCGCCGGCCTTGTTGAACGTGAACTGCTGGGGGGTGCCCCAAACGCCAGCGGCCTGCGTCGTGGGCGCCATGGCCTGACCGTCCATCGTGTAGTACACGTCATAGACGCTGTTGCCGGCGGCGTCCGCCGGACGCTTGACGAAGTACTGCATCACCTGGTGCGAGTTGCCCAGGGAGTCGAACACGGTCATGGGCGACGCGTTCGTGTAGCTGTTGGAGACGGTCGGGTCAAACGGACGGCCGATTTCGGTGACAGCGGCGGTGTAGTTGACGTAGCCCGGGATCTGGGTGATGTCGCCCGTGATGGCGCCCGCGCCGTCGATAACGACGGTGTTCGGGGCAGTGCCGTACGTGCCGGCCGGGGGTGCGCCCGCCGCCCACACCAGGTTGCCAGTGGCGTCGCGCGTGAATTCATAGGGCGTGCCGCCCAGCGAGACCGAACCGTTGACGGCCGGCGACGTGACCGTGTCCGTCAGGTACACCACCTTGGCGTTGGCGTCCAGGTTGGCCACCGTCGTGCCCGTGCTGGTTGCCAGCGGCGCCACGTTGGCGGTCGGCAATTGCAGTTCCACCGGGTTCGCGCCAATGGCGCCGGGGGGGTAACCCGTCAGGCGGTAGCCTTGGGCGTTGACGATGAAGTTGTTCTTGTCGACCAGGAATTCGCCGTTACGCGAATACATCACCGCGCCGCTTTGATCGGTCACGCGGAACATGCCCTTGGCGCCGTCAATCGCGATGTCGTATTCACCGCCGCCGCCTTGCACGGTACCGACCGTGAAGCGCTGGTTGATCGCAGCCACTTTGACGCCCAGGCCCACGCGGGAGCTGGCGTACACGTCGGCGAACGACGCCGTCGCCGACTTGAAGCCGACCGTGCCGGAGTTGGCGATGTTGTTGCCGATGACGTCCAGGTTCTGCGCAGCGGCGTTCAAGCCGCTCAATCCTTGTCCGAAGCCCATGTTTTCTCTCGCTAATTTCTTTAGGTAGTGAAGCCGCCGCCCATGCGCCGGCACCGATTCATGTGCGCCCCGATCAGGCGCCGATCACCTTGCGCACGTCCAGCATGCTGGTCTGGCCGTCCAGGCCAAGATCCAGACGCAGGCCGTTGGTGGAATACGCCACGCTCTTGACCATGCCGTAGCTCAGCACTTCGGCATTGACCTTCTTGCTGTCGCCATCCGTCGCCAACACGGACACGGTGTACGCGCCCGGCTCCATCGCCACACCGTTGTCGTTCTTGCCATCCCAATCCAGCGTGTACACGCCGGCTTTCTGTTCACCCATTTCGATCGTGCGCACCACCGCGCCGTTCGCATCCGAAATACGAACCTGCACCTTCTGCGCATCGGCTTGCAGATCCAGGCCGTACGGCGTGACCACACGTTCGGCGGCGTTGTCGCCGTCGACGCCAACCTTGATCTTGGTGCCCGGAATCAGCACGCCCTTGCCGATCATCGACACGGCGTTCATCGACTGCGACACGTCGATCTGGCCACTGATGGCCAGCATCGTGTTCTTCAGGTTGTTCACGCCTTCCACCGTCGCGATCTGCGCCATCTGCGAGGTGAGCTCGGCGTTCTGCATCGGGTTAAGCGGGTCCTGATTCTGCAACTGCGTCACGAGCAGCTTCAAGAATTGGTCTTGCAAGCCCTGCGCCGTGATGGAGCTGCCAGAGCCCGCTTGCGCCAGGCCCAGGCCGGTCGTGCTGGTGTTTTGATCGACGGTGGTCATGAATTCACTCAGTCAAGAAATTAGGATTGACCAATGGTCAGCGTTTTCTGCATCAGGGACTTCGCGGTGTTCAACACCTCGACGTTGGCCTGATAGGAGCGCGACGCCGCAATCATGTTGACCGTCTCGGCCACCGGATCGACGTTGGGCATACTGATATAGCCCTGGGCATCGGCCAGGGGATTCTTCGGGTCGTAGACCTGCTTGAGCGGCGACGGGTCTTGAATGACCCCAGCCACGCGCACGCCGCCGATTTCCTGGCCCATTGCTTGGCCGGGGGCCGGGTTGACCTGGAACACGACCTGACGGGCGCGATAGGGCTGGCCGTCCGGGCCGATGACGCTGTCGGCGTTGGCCATATTGCTGGCCGACACGTTCATGCGTTGCGACTGCGCGCTGAGCGCCGAGCCGGCGATATCGAAAATGCTCAACAAGGACATTGCCTGTCGCTCCCGTTATGGATCATTCTTGAATGGCGGACATCATCGTCCGGATGCGCCCGGAGACGAGCTGCATGGTGCTTTGGTAATGCAGCGTGTTGTCGGCGAACTGCACGCGCTCGATATCCATGTCCACCGTGTTGCCGTCCATGCTGGGCTGGTACGGCAGGCGGTACAGCAGATCGGTCGGGCCTTGCGACACGGCCTTGGCGGGAATGTGGCGCGCGGAAGTCAAGGTGAGCGAGGTGTCGGACAGGCGCTTTGAGCCTTCCATGGCGTTTTCCATCGCGGTCTTGAAATCAAAATCGCGGGCCTTGTAGTTCGGCGTGTCGGCGTTCGCGATGTTCGACGACAGCACTTCCTGGCGCTGCGCGCGCAGCGCGAGCGCCTGCTGGTAGAACCGGAAATCTTCGTTAAGCCTGTCTAGCATCGTGGCGCCTTCTTGCGTTGCAATTCGGATCGAGCAAGGGATTCCGGACACACCGTTATCCCATTGGATGACCGAATCATAGGGGCCGGCGGTGAAACACAATCAGCCAAATAACCCGCCATTTCTCATCCAATTCACGTATTGCCAAGTGCGGCGGACTTCTACAATTCAGTCATCATGAAAATCTCCGCACGACTCCTCCGCGCGCGCGCAAGCCTCACCGCCCTGGCGCTGCTGGCCTTCTCCGGCGCCGCGCTGGCGCAGGACGCCGCCAGCCAGCCGCCCGAAGCGATCGTCATCGCGGCGCAGGGCTATCTGATGGATCAGCTGTCCGGCCTGCCCGGCCAGCCATCGGTGGCGATCGACCCGCCGCGCACCGAGCGGCTGGCGCCGTGCGATGCGATGTCCCCATTTATGCCGTCGGGCATGAAACTGCGGTCGCGGATGACGGTCGGCGTGCGCTGCAACGCGCCCAAGCCCTGGACCACGTACGTCCAGGCCACCGTCAGCGTGCCCGGCTACTATTACGTCGCCTCGCGGATGATTTCGGCGGGCCAGGCGCTGACGCCGGATGACCTCTCCCCCCGGGATGGCGATCTGGTGTCGCTGCCGCCCGGCGCCATCACCGACCCGCAAACCGTGGTGGGCATGACGGCCGCTTACCGCATCAACGCCGGGCAACCGGTGCGGGGTTCGTCGTTGCGCAACGCGCAATCGGTGGTGCGCGGGTCGAACGTGCGGATCAATGCGCGCGGCAACGGTTTCGTGGTCAGCAGCGAAGGCCAGGCGATGGACAATGGCGCGCCGGGCGCGATGGTGCAGGTGCGGACGGCCAACGGCCAGGTCGTCAGCGGGGTGGTCCGCAACGCCGGTCTGGTTGAAATACAACTGTAGGTAGTGTTACAAATCGCGCAGCACCAACGGACGGACTGCCCTAAAGTTCCGGCCAGACCTGACGTTACAGAGACATAAGTAGGCGTATCCGTCGCAAACCGACCCAGGACGCCCTGCGGAGAAAACCTTGAAAATCAATTCGACCTCCAACCGGCCCCTCTCGGCCGACGCCGTTGGCCAACGCCCGGAATCCGCCGTTGCACAGGCGTATGGCGCCAGCAACGGGACGGGCTCCAGCAGCTCGCAAGTCGCGCTGAGCTCGGCGTCGCGCAAGATGCTGGCTCTGCAAGACGGTTCGAACGACATCAACGTCGAGCGCGTGGCCGCCATTCGTGCCGCGATCGCCTCCGGCCAGCTGAAGATCGACACCGGCAAAATTGCTGACAGCCTGATCGCCAGTGCGCGCGATCTGCTGAAGTAATTCCCGCGCAGCCCATCCCGTTCACCGCCCTACCGCCTTCGAAGCATGACCATGAATCCCGTCGACTCCCTCCAGGCCTGCATGCGGCAGGAAGATGCCCTGATCACCGAGTTTTCGGCCATCTTGGAAGAAGAGACCGAAGTCTTGGTCGGCCCGGGCAATGTCGGCGCGTTGCAGGCCATCACCGAACGCAAGGGCCGTGTCGCCCAGCAATTAGTGGATTTGAGCGACACGCGCGACGGCCTGCTGTCCGAAATCGGCCTGCCTATCGGGCACGCCGGCACGGAACAAGCGGCTGTTCTGCACCCGCAGCTGTCGGACACCTGGCATGCGCTGCTGACCAAGTCGGCCTCGGCAAACGAAATCAATATGCGCAACGGCGCGCTGATTGATGTGCATCTGCGCTATACCCAGCAATCGCTGGACGCGCTGCGCAACATCGGCGGCGTGGGCGTGAACGCCACCTATGACGCCAGTGGCCGTGGCGCGCGCGGCGCACCGGGACGCAAGCCGATCGTGGCGGGCTGATTCCGCGGGCGCATTTGCCCTTTCCCGGGCATAAAAAAGGCGACGCAATGCGTCGCCTTTTCGTTATGCGCGGCCCATCAAACGCTGCCCGTCATTTCCAGCATCGCAAACATTTTCAGAATGGCAACGGGCAGCAGGCGGCCCGATAGCTTGCGCTCGGAACCCATGATGCCCGACAAGGGGCCGCGCACTACGTCGGCAGCAGGCGAATGCGCCATCTGCCAGCAGGCCGCGGCCAACTGGCCGGCCATCAGCGACTGGCGCGCCAAGGTGTGTGCGCCATCCACCGCGGGCAAGGCCTGCCAGGCGCTGGCCAGATACCGGAAGCTTGCCTTGGCCTCGTCTTGCAGCACGAGCCAGCGCGCCACCGTCGCGGCATCCGCCTGGGAGGCCGGCAGATTGGTCAGGCCGAACAGTTGGCCGGCGATCTCGCCGCTGACCGTATCGATCAGGCGCGCGCAAACCAGACGCATCGTTGCGCTCTCGCCGCGCCCCGGCAAGGTGATTTCCGTGCCTGAGGCCCAAAGCGCCAGCGCCACGCGCTTGCCCGCCGTCTCGCTGATCAGGCCAGGCATGTCGCCCGGCTGGCCAACCGGCAGATAGCCGACGCTCTTGCCGACCGCATTCAAATTCGTCGGACATTCATCTTGAATCACGCGCATGCCGCCGGGGCTGCGCGCCACCCATGACACGCCCTGCCCGCTTAGCGATTGCCACAAAGCGGATGTGCCCGCCTCCAGCATGTGCACCAGCGGCAGGCGCGGCAACTGCTCGCCCAGCCAGCGCACGCGCGCCTCCAACGCCGGGCCGGCATCCGGCAAACCGGGCGCGGCGGGTGCGAAGGACGTCAACATGCCGTGGGCCAGCGCCAGCTGCTGCGCCGGCGCCGCGAGAGCCACGCCGCGATCGCTCATCAGCAGCGAGCCCATCAGCGAACCGCCCGGCAGGCCATCGCCCTTCATGCTGGTCTTGCCGTGCATCACCAGCAGATGACGGTTGCTTTGGGCCGAAAATTCGCGGCGCACCATCGCCAGCGGCTCATCGCCCAGCGAGGCCAGGCTTGCGCCCGCGCCGTCGCCGACATACTCGCGCCAGGACGCGCGGGCCTGCACGCAAGCCGGGTCGCTATCCAGCATGGCGATCGTGTGATCCAGATTCTGCGCGGCGGTAATCGAGGCCGAGCCGCCTTGCGGACGCAGAATCGCCGAGGCCAGCAGCTGGCGGCGGCGCGCCGGATCGACGGCGTCGGCATCACGGGCCGACGGCATCAGCGACGCCAGATCGGCCTCGCTCGGCGTGTACAGCGCGCGAGCGCGTTCCACCATGCTGAAAGCGCGGTCGATCAGCACGTCCGCGCGCGCCAGCTCCATGTGCTCAGGCACCTTCTGCCCGACCGACATGTAGTGGATGGGCAGCCGGTGGCGGATCGCCGTGTCCAGCGCCGCGCCCAGCCGGGTCGCTTCGTCCAGCTTGGTGATGATGCAACCGGCTACGTCCTCGCCCACGCCGTTGCGGTAGGCGTGCGCCACTTCGTCCAGCGTGTCGCCCTGACTGGCGGCGTTCAGCACCAGCAGGCGGCGCACGGGCTTGCCGGCGTTACACAGCATCGCGGCTTGCTCGGCCACCAGGCGGTCGCGCTGGCTGATGCCGGTGGTGTCGATCAGCACAATCTTGCGGTTGCCCAGTTCGGTCAGAATGCGGCGCAGCTCGCCGGCATCGCGCACCGAATGCGCCGGCACGCCCATCAAGCGGCCATAGATCTGCAACTGTTCCAACGCACCGATCCGGAACAGGTCGGTCGTCAGCATCGCAACCTGATCACGGCCTTCACGGGCCACGCAGCGTGCGGCCAGCTTGGCCAGCGTGGTGGTCTTGCCTACGCCCGTGGGGCCAACCAGCGCATACACGCCGCCGGCCAGGAATTCATCTTCGGAGGCGACGACGGGCAGGTGCGTGACCAGCTCGTTGCGCGCCCAGGCTTGCGCGGCGTCGGCGGACATACCCTGCGGCAATCGGTCCACAAGCGCGCGCACGAGCTTCGTGCTGAAGCCCGCGTCCAACAAGCTGCGGAACAACGCAGCGGCGGCAGGTTCGCGGGCCGTGCCTTGACGGCCACCCCAGAGCAGGCCGTCCATACGAGTTTCCAGCGCGCCGCGCAAGGCGCTGATGGCGTCTTGCAAGCCTGCGGCGGTATCGGTCGGCAGCGCGGCGGACGGCGCAGGCGGCGCATGGCGCAACGGCGCGTCCGGTGTGCGGGCCATGGAAGGCGCAGGCGCAGGCGCAGGCGCGGGCGTGGGCGCGGCATAGGCGGCAGGGGCTGCCGGTGCCGCCGACGCAGCGGACGGTGCCGGTGCTGCCGGAGCGGCATAGGCAGCAGGCGCGGCGGGCGCAACCCGGCCCGGCGCGGGCATGGCCGCGGGCGGCGGTGCGCTTACGGATGGCCGTGCTGGGGGCAAGGCCGGCAGTTCAACCCGGGTTGCCGCAGCGGCAAGCGGGGAAAGTGCGGCGGGTGCAGCGGTTTGGAAGGCAGCGGGCTGCAACGCCACGGGCGGCGTAGCGGGCTGGAGCGGTGCGGGATATCGGGAGGACGGCGGGGCGGCATGCGGCACGATGTCCTGCTCGTCAGCCCCCTCCTCTTCCGGCAACGCCGACGAGGCGTAGGCGGATTGGTAGGCAGCGATCGACCTGGACGGCGTCGAATAGCTGGTCTGCGGCATCGCGGCGGGCGCCGCATAAGCGCGCTCCGTTGTGGCCGGGGCCGGGGCCGGGGCCGCATAAGACGGAGAAGGCGCCGCCGTTGCGGGCGCAGGCGCAGTCACTGGCACAGACAAGGGCACAGTCAAGGGCACAGTCAACGGCACCCCGGCCGGCGCCGCAGCGGGCGTCATCGCATGACCCGAAGCCGGCGCGGCCTCGCGTTGCGGTGTTTCGGAAGCCGCGTCGTCGAACGCACCTTCAACCGTCGCCAGCACTTCCACGCCGCCATCCACACTGCGGTTCGACACGATCAGCGCGTCCGGCCCCAGCACCTGGCGCACCTGGCGCATCACTTCACGGCTGTTGACGCCAAAAAAGCGGCTTATCTTCATTGCCCATTGCTCCCGCCAATCAGCGCGGTCACGCGGACCATGCGCTCATCGGGAATTTCTGTATTCGACAACACACCCAACTGCGGCAAGTGGTGGCGCAGGAAGCGCGACAGCGGCGCGCGCAAGACCGGCGACACCAGCAGCACCGGCGCGTTGCCCTGCGATTCCTGGCGCTCGACCGCCGCTTGCGTTTCGCGCAGCAGCGTATCGGCCAGGCCCGGCTCCAAACCGCCGCTGGTCGTCATGGCTTGCGACAGCACGCGCTCCAGCTTCACATCCAGCCCAATGACTCGCAGCTCGCCCTCGCCCGGGAACCATTGCTGCGTGATCGCGCGGCCCAGCGAACGGCGGACCAGCATGATCAGCTCGTTGATATCGGGCTGGCCACCAGAACCGGCCGCCTGCGCCGCCAGGCGCGGACCGTGTTCGGACAGGGTATCGATGATGGTGCGCATGTCGCGGATCGGCACTTCTTCCGACAGCAAGCCTTGCAGCACCTTTTGCAGCGCGGTCAGAGACAGCGTCTTGGGCACCAGGTCCTCGACCAGCTTGGGCGCGTCGCGGCCGATACGGTCCAGCAGTTGCTGCACTTCCTGGCGGCCCAGCAAGTTCGAGCCGTGGCGGTGCATCAGATGGTTCAGGTGGGTGGCGACAACGGTGCCAGCATCCACCACGGTATAACCAGCCACTTGCGCCTGATCGCGCAAGCCCCCGTCGATCCACAGCGCCGGCAGGCCGAACGCCGGGTCGGTGGTGGGCGTGCCCTTGATCTGCATCGTGACGCCGCCCGGGTCGATGGCCAGCCACTGGCCCGGCATCGCCACGCCATGGCCCACTTCCACGCCCGACAGCAGGATGCGGTAGTCGTTGGGCTTGAGCTCCAGGTTGTCGCGAATGTGCACCACCGGCGGCAGAAAGCCCACGTCCTGCGCGAACTTCTTGCGCAGGCTGCGAATGCGATGCAGCAGTTCGCCGTTCTGCGCGTGGTCCACCAGCGGAATCAGCCGGTAGCCCACTTCCAGGCCCAGCTGATCCACCATGGACACGTCATCCCAACTGGCTTCGGCCGCAGCGGCCTGCGCTTGGGTGATCGCCTGCGGCGGCACCTCTTCGGCCGCTTGCGCCGCCTTCTGGCGCTTCTTGGTCAACATCCATCCGCCCCAGCCCAGCGCACCGGCCAAGGTCAGGAAGGCAATGTGCGGCATGTTGGGAATCAGGCCCATGATGCCGATGATGCCAGCCGTCAGGAACAGCACGGCCGGGTTCGAGAACAGCTGGCTGATGATCTGCTGGCCGATGTCCTGGTCGGTCGACACGCGCGACACCACCACACCCGCGGCGGTGGAGATCACCAGCGCCGGGATCTGGGCGACCAGGCCGTCACCGATGGTCAGCAGCGTGTACACGCGGGCCGAATCGCCCATCGACATATCGTGCTGCGCCACGCCGACGATCAGGCCGCCGATGATGTTGATCGCCATGATCAACAGGCCGGCGATGGCGTCGCCGCGCACGAACTTGCTGGCGCCGTCCATCGAGCCGAAGAAGTCCGATTCCTGCGAGACTTCCGCGCGGCGGCGGCGTGCTTCGTCTTCGCCGATCAGGCCGGCGTTCAAGTCAGCGTCAATGGCCATCTGCTTGCCGGGCATGGCGTCGAGCGTGAACCGCGCGCCCACTTCGGCGATACGGCCCGCACCCTTGGTGATGACGATGAAGTTGATGATGGTCAGGATCACGAACACGATGATCCCGACGGCGAAGTTGCCGCCCACCAGGAAGTGCCCGAAGGCCTCAATCACCTTACCGGCCGCATCCGGACCCGTGTGACCGTTGAGCAGCACGACGCGGGTAGACGCCACGTTCAGCGACAGGCGCAGCAGGGTTGCAAACAGCAGCACGGCCGGGAACGCGGCAAAGTCCAGCGGCTTGCGCGTGAACATGGCCACCAGCAGGATCATCACAGACAACGCAATGTTGAAGGTGAACAGCAAGTCCAGCAGGAACGTGGGCAGGGGCAGCACCATCATGCCCAGCACCATCACGATCAGGATCGGACCCGCCAGGAGCCGCGCGTGGCCGGCCCCGCTACTCTTCAACATGGTGAGCAAAGCGCTCATTCCTTAGACTCCTTGTGCTGCGGTTGTTGCCTGCGGGTCCAGTGCGGCGGGCACGGCCAGTTTGGTCGGGGCCGTCGGTTCAACCCCCCATCCTGAGCGCCACGAACGCAGCTGGAAAACCCACGCCAGCACTTCCGCCACCGCGGTATATAGCTCGGCCGGGATTTCTTGCCCCAGCTCGACGTGTTGATGCAATGCGCGCGCCAATGGCGGCGCTTCCAATGTGGGAATACGGTTTTCAGCGGCCAGCTCGCGGATCTTCGCCGCGATCAGGCCGGTGCCCTTGGCGATGACGCGCGGGGCGCCGTTCTTGTCTTCGTCATACTTCAGCGCCACGGCATAGTGCGTGGGGTTGGTCACCACCACGTCGGCCTTGGGCACTTCGGACATCATCCGGCGGCGCGCCGCCTGGCGCTGCTGCTGGCGGATGCGGGCCTTCACGTGCGGGTCGCCTTCGCTTTCCTTGTGTTCCTGGCGCACATCTTCTTTGGACATGCGCAGCTTTTTCAGGTGGCTCCAGATCTGCCATGGCACATCCAGCATCACAATGACCAGCAGCGACGCGACGATGAACGCGCAACACATCGCCACCAGCGACAGCGCCTTGATCAGCGCGGCCGACGGGGCCACGTGCATCAGGCCCAGCATGTCGTCGTGGTAACGCCAGATCACCCAGACGGCCACGCCGCCCACCAGCAAGGCCTTGGCCAGCGCCTTGATCAGCTCAACCACCGTTTGCGACGAGAACATCCGCTTCAGGCCGGCGAACAAGCTGAGCTTGGAAAAATTGGCCTGTAGCGGCTTGCCCGAAATCACGATGCCGCCCAGCAGCACGCTGGACAGAATGGCGATCACGACCAGCACGCCGAACACGGGCATCGTCGCCAGCAAGGCGTGGCCGAAGCCATCAACCGCCAGCTCCACCATCACGCCCGGGTCCGTCACGATGCGCTGGTCGAACGCCAGGCCGTTGCGCAACACGCCGCTCAAGCCCTGGTAGAGCGAGCCGCCACCCATCCAGATCACGCCGACACCGGCGGCCAGCATCATGAACGTTCCCAATTCCCGGGAACGTGCAATCTGCCCCTCCTCGCGCGCCTTTTCCAGGCGCCTGGGAGAGGCGGCTTCGGATTTTTCGAGGTCGCTTTCTTCGGCCATGCTCTGCGGTGTAATTGCGGTTCGCGGATTTTGGGATCACGAACCACCCGCCGAGATTCTAGGAGGCCTGGGCGTTTGGCGATAAGCCAAGAAAAGGGGGGAAAGCGGTGCTATTCCCGGATGCGCAGCGGCGGCACCCGGGCCGTCCGGCAGACCGGCGGTTCGGCGCTCCGGGCGCCCTGCCCGCCAGCGACCGGGCCGCCGGCTGCTCAGCCTGCCGCGACGGCGGCCTGGCGATGGGGTTCAGCGCCGTCCAGCGCCGCCTGGAACCGCACGTAATCCAGGCCGATACGAACCGCGCCCCAATGCTCCGCGCCCACATACAAGGGCACGGAAATATCGTTGATGATCTCGCCGGTGTCCCGCGAATAGGTCTGGAACAGCATCGCGCCCGTGTTGGCCGCCAAGCGCGCGCCCACCGGGTCATTGAACATCCGCTTGTGGCGCGACCGGGCGATGTCCTGCTTCGGGTCGCCCGTGGGCGGATGCGAATACTGGCTATTGTGCGCGGGTGCGTAGCCGCGGCTGTCGACCAGCAAGGTGTAACTTCCGCCCGGCACGGCGGCCAGCACGCTGTCCAGCAACTGAGTCAGCGCGCCATCGATGACCCGGTCATAGCAGGTATGAAAGCGCGGCGGCTCGCTGCCCGGAATGCGCTGGTAGTGGCGGTCAAACACATCCACCCCTCTTTTGCGCGCATCTTGCAGCAACCTGCCGGCAGTGTCGCGAAAGTCGACCAGCAAGTCCGACAGCTGATCAAACGCCGTGTCGCCCGTGCGCATGTCGGCAAGCACTTCTTGCACGCTTTCCGTCTGCCGGCGAATGCGGTCGATCTCGCCCGACATATGGCCCACGCGCTCCAACACATCGGCGCTCAGCGCTGCGATGCGCCCGACTTCCTGGCTCATGCCGTGGTTGGTGGCGTCGACCTCGCCTATCGCCTGCACCACGTCGCCCACCTGCCGGTTCATGCTGTCGAAATCGCGCACAAACCGCTCGAAATCCGAGCAGGTGCGGTCCAGCACTTCGCCCGACGCATCCACGTCGCTGCGCAGCGTGCCGGTCTGGCGCTGCGTGATTTCCACGAGTTCAAGCATGTCGGACGTATGGCGGCCGATGTCAGTCGTGGCGGCGTTGACGCGTTCGGCCAGCCGGCCCACTTCACTGGCCACCACCGCAAAGCCCCGCCCTGCATCGCCGGCGCGGGCAGCTTCCACGCCCGCGTTCAGCGCCAGCAGCTGCGTCTGTAACGCAATGTCCTTGATCAGCTTGCTGATATCGGCCACCGAACGCGCGCCGACGGTCAGCTTGCCCACCACCTCGGTGAAGGCGGCCATCTCGCGCGTCATGCGGTCCACGCGCATCTTCACGTCAGACAGCTCGGCCAGCGCTTGCTCGGCGGCTTGCAGGTTCTGGCCCGACATGGCCGAGATCTCGCGCGCGTGCGTCGAGGTGGACGCGGACAAGGTGGCGATCTGCGCACCGCTATCGGCCAAGGCGCCCGCCGCACGCGCCTGCTCCTGCGCCAACTGCGAACAGCGCCCCGCCTGAAACTGCGTGCGCGCCGCATTCAGCGCGATTTCGATACTGGAGCCGCGCACGGTCATGATGCGCCGGCGGATCTGCGCCAGAAACCGATGCAATGGAAATACCGCGGGGCTGACGGACAACGTGCGTTCCGAGAGCATGGCGTCGCCCCGGTTCAAACGGCGCAACAAGCCCCACATACCGCCCAGGCGGAATACGGATCTGGCCATGGTAGACCTCCTTTTGCGGCCCGGTTCGCCTGCGTTGGGCGTCCGTGGCCTGGCGCGCATTGCGCGCGCCGTGTCTCCTGCGTTGCCCCTTTTTATTCTTATAAGCGCGCCGCCAGAGGACATGCCTGGCGGCGCGGTCTTGCATCACACGGGTACCACCACAGCCTTAGAAGCCCAGGCTGGCCAACAAATCGTCAACCTGGTCCTGGCTGGTCACCACATCCGTCTTGCCCTGCGGACTGATCTGCGGTCCGTTGAGCAGGCTGTTGGCTTCATCGCGGCGCTCTTGCGGCACGTTGTCCAGCAGCACTTGCAGCAGTTCGCGTTCAATCGCGCCCACCACATCCATCATGCGCATGATGACCTGGCCCGTCAGGTCCTGGAAATCCTGCGCCATGATGATTTCCATCAGCTTGGACTGCGTCTGCTGCGTCTGCTTGGGCACATCCGCCAGGAAGGCGCGCGTGTCCTTGACCAGTTCGCGGGCTTCGGGCAATTCCAGCGGCTGGTCATACCATTGCTGCCAGCGCGTATCCAGCGCCTGCGCCGAGCGCGACATGCCGTCCTGGATCGGGCCAGCCTGCTCGGTCGCGTTCAGCACGCGGTTGGCGGCCTGTTCGGTCATCTGGGCGACATAGCGCAGGCGGTCGCGGGCATCCGGGATGGCGTTCGCCGCATCCTTGATGGCCTGATCCAGACCCAGCTCGCGCATGCTGTCGCGCAACATGCGCGTCAGCGATGCAATGCGGTGGATCAGGTCAGGGTTTTCCGCTGCGGGTTCAACGTGTTCCGTTGTGCTCATTGCACACCTCAGCCGGCAATTTTCTCGAAGATCTTGGTGAGCTTTTCTTCCAGCGTCGCCGCGGTGAAAGGCTTGACCACATAACCGTTGGCGCCGGCCTGAGCCGCCGCAACGATGTTCTCTTTCTTGGCTTCGGCCGTCACCATCAGCACGGGCAAGGATGCCAACGCCGCGTCGGCACGGATCTGCTTGAGCATTTCCAGGCCATCCAGGTTGGGCATGTTCCAGTCGGACACGACGAACTGGAAGCCGCCGTTGCGCAGCTTCTCCAGCCCGATCGCGCCGTCTTCGGCCTCATCCACGTTCTCGAAACCCAGCTCTTTGAGCAGGTTGCGGATGATTCGTCGCATGGTGGGGAAGTCATCCACCACCAGAATCTTTATGCCCTTGTCTACCATCTTTCACTCCAGAAAAAATTTGCTTGAGAACGATCGTGAAGCGTCCGCGTCAAACGCGGTGTCCACGGTCGCCCAGGCGAGTCAGAATGCGTTCGCTAATTGCCGACAGCGTCACCACTTCATCCGCGGCGCCAATGGCGATGGCCTCCCGGGGCATGCCGAATACCACGCAGCTGGCTTCGTCCTGCGCAATGGTGTGCGCGCCCGCGCGGTGCATGGCCAGCATGCCGGCGGCCCCGTCCTTGCCCATGCCGGTCAAGATGACGCCGATGGCGTTCTTGCCCGCGGCCACGGCGGCGGAATTGAACAACACGTCCACCGACGGGCGGTGGCGGTTGACGGGTTCGCTGGCTTCAAGCTCGATCACGTAGTTGGCGCCGCTGCGGCCCAGGCGCATGTGCGTATCACCGCCCGGCGCCAGATACACGTGGCCCGGCAGCACGCGGTCGCCGTGGACGGCTTCGCGCACCGTCACGGCGCACAGTGCATCCAGGCGCTGCGCGAACGAACGCGTGAAGCCGGCAGGCATGTGCTGCGTAATCAAAATGGCCGGGCTATCCGGCGGCAACGGCTGCAACACTTCGCGGATGGCTTCGGTGCCGCCCGTGGAGGCGCCCACGATCACCAGTTTTTCCGAGCTGGCCAGCGGCCGGCGCAGCATCGGCGCGGGCGCGGCCTGCGCCGCGTGCGGCGTGGGCGCGCGCAGCTTGGCGCGCGAGGCGGCGCGAATCTTGTCGGCGATGAGTTCGGTGTATTCCAGCAGGCCGTCGCGGATGCCTAGCTTGGGCTTGGTCACGAAGTCGATCGCGCCCAGTTCCAGCGCGCGCAGCGTGATTTCACCGCCGCGTTCGGTCAACGACGACACCATCACCACCGGCATCGGCCGCAGGCGCATCAGCTTTTCCAGGAAATCCAGCCCGTCCATGCGGGGCATTTCCACGTCCAGCGTCAGCACGTCGGGGTTATGGCGCTTGATGAGTTCGCGCGCAACCAGGGGATCGGGCGCGGTCGCCACCACTTCCATGTCTGGCTGGCTGTTGATGATTTCGGTCATCAGTCCGCGCACCAGCGCGGAGTCGTCTACACACAGAACGCTTATTTTTTTCATGGTGATGCCTTGGGCCGTCAGGCCTTACTCGCACATTCGTAGACCGTCTGCCCGCGCAGACGAAAATCCCGGCTGATGTAGGTGAAGTTCTCGGAGTGCCCCGCAAACAACAGGCCGCCCGGTTTGAGCAGCGGCGCGAAGCGTTCAAGAATTTTCGCCTGCGTCGGCTTGTCGAAATAGATCATGACGTTGCGGCAGAAAATCACGTCGAACTTTTCGTTGATCGCCCAGGAAGGCGCCAACAGGTTCAAGGTTTCATACCGCACCATGTCGGCGATCTCGGGGCGCACCCGCACCTGCCCTGCGTTCGCGCCGCGGCCTTTCAGGAAGAAGCGGCGCAGGCGCTCGTCTTCCATCTTCGCCACGCGTTCGGCCGGATACACAGCGGCGCGCGCGCGGTTCAGCACATTGGTGTCGATGTCGGTTGCCAGCACCGTGGACGACGCTCCGCGCGGCCCCAGCGCTTCAACGAGCGTCATCGCAATCGAATACGGCTCTTCACCCGTGGATGCGGCGCAGCACCACACCGACACCGGGCCGCCGCGCTTTTTCGCGAAGTCCGCCAAGATCGGGAAGTGGTGCGACTCACGGAAAAACGCCGTCAGGTTGGTCGTGAGCGCGTTGACGAACTCTTCCCACTCGGGCGCGTCAGGCTCGTTTTCAAGCTGATCCAGATAGCTGCCGAAGTCCTGCCGGCCAAGTGCGCGCAGACGCCGCGCGAGACGGCTGTAGACCATTTCGCGCTTGTGCGTGCCCAGCGAAATGCCGGCGCGCACGTGAATCATCTTGCGGACGCGGGAAAAATCCGCGTCGCGAAAATCGAATTGGCGGTCCACCGAAATGGACGGCGCCGAAGTTGCTGCAGTGGCCACTCGGTTCCTCAGTGCCCAAGCGCAAACGCGTCAGGCGCTTGCAAACGTGAGTCTTCATCAGACGAACGCACCGAAGACAGGCGATGCGCCGGCACTTCGATGACTTCGCCCGCATTGATCTTGAACACCGCCACGGCTTCCGCCAGGCGTTGGGCTTGTTCTTGCAGCGAGCCCGCTGCGGCCGCCGCTTCTTCCACCAGCGCCGCATTCTGCTGCGTCACTTCATCCATCTGCGATACGGCGCGGTTCACTTGATCGATACCGCTGGACTGCTCTTCGGACGCCGCCGAGATTTCGCCCATGATGTCGGTGACGCGTTTAACGGACGCCACGATCTCTTGCATCGTTGCGCCCGCGCGCTCCACCTGTTGCGAACCCGCGCCCACCTTGGTCACCGAGTCTTCGATCAAACCCTTGATTTCCTTGGCGGCTTGCGCGCTGCGTTGCGCCAGCGAGCGCACTTCGCCCGCCACCACCGCAAAGCCCTTGCCCTGTTCGCCGGCACGCGCGGCTTCCACGGCCGCGTTCAGCGCCAAGATGTTGGTCTGGAACGCGATGCCGTCAATGACGGAAACGATTTCCGAAATCTTGCGCGAGCTGGCCGAAATGTCGTGCATGGTGTTGACCACTTCCGACACCGCGGAACCGCCCCGCTCGGCCACGTCCGACGCGCTGGCCGCCAGCTGGTTGGCCTGGCGCGCGTTGTCGGCGTTCTGCTTCACGGTGGACGCCAGCTCTTCCATCGACGCCGCAGTTTCTTCGAGCGACGCCGCCTGCTGTTCGGTACGGCTGGACAAGTCCGTGTTGCCGGCCGCGATTTCATGCGAACCGACGTTGATCTCGTCCACACCACGGCGCACGGTTGCCACGGTGCGCGTCAGGCTTTCCTGCATGCGCTTGAGCGCGGCGAACAGCTGGCCGATCTCGTTCGTGTTGCGCACGTCAACACGCGCCGTCAGGTCGCCGCCAGCGATGCGGTCAAAATGATGGCCCGCTTCCTTCAGCGGCTGCAACACACGGCGGCGCAGGAAGACATAGGTGGCGAACACCAGCAGCGCGGCAATCACACCACCCGCGCTAACGGCGATCAACACAAATTGGTAACGCACCTGCGCCACTTCGTGCGCATCCAGCATCTTGCTGGCGCGCCAGAAGTCAAAGCCTTCAACGGCGCGGGCAAAGCGGCCTTCCAGCGCATCCTGCACCGTTTGCACCTGCTTCTGGTAGGCCGGCATGTCGGCCTTTTCCAGCGCGGCGATCAACGGCGTCAGCCCTTGCTGTTGCAGCGCCGCGTACGACGCTTCAATTTCCTTCAAGGCTTCCGCGGCTTCTGCCGGTTGCGGCAGCGTCTTGTAGTACTCGTATTCCGCCTGGCCCTTGTTCATCGAGGCCTTGGCGCGTTCGAGCAGGCCGGTGGCTTCCGCCGACAGGCCCGTGGTCAGCAAGGTGGCCTGGCCCACGCTGCCGACGATGTCGGCATAGTTGGCGGTGGCCGCGCGGCCCAGACCATTCATGGTGTCCTTGTAGCTGGACACGACCCGGCCGACGGCGTCGTCGAGTTCCTGCGATTGCTTGATTTCGGCGAGGGTCCCGTTGCTGATGCGCAAAGACAACACGCCAAGCGCCGCCCCAATCACCAACATGAATGAGAAAAACGCCAGCACCCACAACAGGCTGCTGCGTATCGTCATGTTCGCGAAAAACTTGCGCATCACAAGAACCATCCCTTGACTGCAATCGTTAAAGGAAAGCGCCACATCGGATTCAATATGGCGCCTCTACCCCGCTATCCGGCCGGATTCCGATCAGGAAGCGACCTTCTCCACCAGCGCCATTTCATCGCTGGTCATCATCTTTTCAATGTCCACCAGGATCAGCATGCGCTCATCCACCGTGCCCAAGCCCGTCAGGTACTCGGTGGACAGGGTGGCGCCGAATTCCGGCGCTGGACGAATCTGGCCGGCGTTCAACATCAGCACGTCCGACACACCGTCAACCACGATGCCGACGACGCGGCGATCCAGGTTGAGGATGATGACGACGGTCTGCTCGTTGTAGTCAACGCGGCCCAGGTTGAACTTGATGCGCAGGTCCACGATCGGAACGATGATGCCGCGCAGGTTCGTCACGCCCTTGATAAAGGGCGGAACGTTGGCGATGCGGGTCACCGTGTCGGCGTCGTAGCCGCGGATTTCCTGCACTTTCAGGATGTCGATGCCGTACTCTTCATCGCCCAGCGTGAAGACCAGGAATTCGCTGCCGACATCTTCGTTGCGCGCGGATTGCGCTTGCGGTTTGGCTGCCATGATTTTTTAATGCTCCATCAATTCAAAATGGCTTCGGGCTGCGACCAACGTTCACGGTTGGCGCGCGCAAGCGCAAATACGTCGACAATCAGCGCCACGCTGCCATCGCCAAGGATGGTGGCGGCCGAGATGCCGGGAACCTTGCGGTAATTCGACTCGAGATTCTTCACGACCACCTGGTGCTGCCCAATCAGGTGATCCACCAATAGCGCAAAGCGGCGGTCTTCGGCCTGCATGATGACCGCGATGGCCTGCGTCGGGTCCGTCTGTGCTTCGTGCACCGAGAACACGCGGTGCATCTCGACCAGCGGCAGGTATTCGCCGCGCACATGCATCACGCGTTCGTTGCCGGCCACCGAGTAGATCTGGTCGTTGGTGGGCTGGAGCGATTCCGTCACATGGTTCAGCGGCAGGATGAAGGTTTCTTCACCCACGCGCACCGACATGCCATCCAGAATGGCCAGCGTCAGCGGCAGCACGATACGCGTCGTGGTGCCGTTGCCCGGCTCGCACGACAGCTGCACGTGGCCGCCCATGTCTTGAATGTTCCGGCGCACCACGTCCATGCCGACGCCACGGCCGGAAATGTCCGTGACCTTTTCTGCGGTTGAGAAACCCGGCGCAAAAATCAGCTGCCAGATTTCGTCATCAGGCGAATTCTCGTTGACGGCCAGGCCTTGCGCCATCGCCTTCTTCAAGATCTTCTCGCGGCTCAAGCCACCGCCATCGTCGCTGACTTCAATGACGATATTGCCGCCATTGTGTTGCGCGGACAGCACCAGCTGGCCGACCGGGTCCTTGCCCGCCGCGATCCGCTTTTCAGGCGTTTCGATGCCGTGGTCCAGGCTGTTGCGCACCAAGTGCGTCAGCGGGTCGATGATGCGTTCGATCAGGCTCTTGTCCAGCTCGGTCGCGCGGCCATAGGTTTGCAGTTCGATCTGCTTGCCCATCTTGCCGGCGATGTCGCGCACCAGGCGGGGGAAGCGGCTGAACACGTAGTCCATCGGCATCATGCGGATCGACATCACCGCTTCCTGCAGATCGCGGGCGTTGCGTTCCAGCTGTTCCATGCCGTTCAACAGGCGGTCGTGCAGCACCGGGTCCAGCGTGGACGCGGTTTGCGCCAGCATGGCTTGCGTGATGACCAGTTCGCCCACCAGGTTGATCACCTGGTCAACCTTTTCCACGCCCACACGAATCGACGTGGATTCCTTGTCGGCATGGGCGGGTGCAGCGGGACGGGCGCGGGCCGCGGCCTGGGTGATGGCCTCGGCGGCGGCGGCGGCGGACTCGGCCACCACCGGCGCAGGCGCGGCGGCGACAGGTTCGGCAACGGGGGCAGCGGCAGCAACCGCGGCGGGCGCGGCTTCGGCGGCGGCCGGTGCGGCCGAGTTGGCCGGCGCGGCTTCACGCGTGATGCTCAGCTGGTCGCCGTCAACGATGAAGCAGCAAACCGCTTCGATGTCGTCCGGCGTGCAGGTGCTGTCCACCCACACGGTCAGCACGCCATCAGCGCGTTCGCTGGCGCGGACGTTGCCCAGGTTGCCCATTTCTTCGAGCAGGGACGCGGCGTCCTTGTCCGACACCTTGGTGATCTTGACCTTGAGCGGCAGGTTGCCGGCCGCGGCATCGGCCACGGGCGCAGCCTGCTGCACGGGTTCGGGCGCAGCGATGGGAGCCGGTGCGGGAGCCGGAGCCACTGGTGCGGGCGCTGCCGCAGGCGCCGCGGCGGGGTCCTTATGCTCTAGCGCCAACTGCCTCAACACGGCGCAGATACGCTCAAACACGGCTTCATCGGGCTCTTCGGAGGCCCGGTAGGCATCCAGTTGGCTTTTGAGCACGTCTTTCGTTTCCAAGAAAATATCAATCATGTCCGTGCGCAGCGCCATTTCGCCGCGACGGATTGCGTCCAGAAGGTTTTCAAGCAGGTGGGTAGTACCCGCCAACTGCGTGAAACAGCCGAATGTCGCCGCCCCACCCTTGATCGAGTGGGCCGCGCGGAAGATGGCGTTGAGCTGTTCGATGTCGGGCGCGCCCACATCGAGTTCAAGCAGCAACTGCTCCATCTGCGCGAGCAGCTCATCCGCCTCGTCGAAAAAGGTCTCGTAAAACTGACTGAGGTCCAAACCAGAACTCATGACCCGTACGCCTTCATAAATGAACCTGCTTTACGCGCCGGCCTGCTCATCGAGCAGTTCGGTCGCTAATTCCACCAGCACATCAGGGTCGACCGGCTTGGACAGCCAGCCACAAACGCCCAGATCCCGAGCGGCCATCTTGCTGTCCACGTCGTCTTCGGTGGTCAGCACCAGCACCGGCACGTCCAGGTACTGGTCCATTTCCCGCAAGCCCTGAATCAGCTCCAGCCCGCCCTTGACCGGCATGTTCCAGTCACTGACAACCAGGTCCACCGGGTGGCTCTTGGCCACATCCAGCGCTTCCTGGCCGTTGCCGGCCGTCAGTACTTTCCATCCCGCGCCCGTCAGCGTCGCCTGCACGATCATGCGCATCGTCGCCGAATCGTCCGCCACCAGAATCGTTGCCGCCATTGCTATCGAACCCCTTCAGCTTGCGGCGTGGTCGCCGCGTCGCCTGGTTTGGTTGCCGTCGCGGCCTGGGCGGCGGCTTGCACCGCCTCCACGGCCGTCCCCACCTCGCGGGCATCTTTCGCGCTGACGTCCGCTGCCGCGGCGTTCTCGTTTTCGATGCGCTTCTGGGTGTTCATATTGAGCACCACGAGGCTGATACGTCTATTAACGGCTGCGTACGGATCATCTTTAACCAGACTCATGCTGGAAGACAGACCCTGGATACGCATGACCTTGCTTTCGCTCATGCCGCCGGCCACCAATTCCTGGCGCGACGCGTTTGCGCGGTCGGCGGAAAGCTCCCAATTGCTGTAGGCGCGTTCGCCGCGTGCATACTGCGACGCGTCGGTGTGGCCCGAGATACTGACCTTGTTGGGCAGCTCGTTCAACACCGGCCCCAGCTCACGCAGGATGTCGCGCATGTACGGCTGCACTTCCGCGCGGCCAGTGGCGAACATCGGGCGGTTCTGGTTGTCGATGATCTGAATGCGCAGGCCTTCGGTCGTCAAGTCAATCAGCATCTGCGGCCTGAAGCTCTTCAGGACAGGGCTGGTCTCAATGACGTTTTCAAGGCGCTTTTTCAGGTTTTCCAGGCGATGCTGTTCGCGGCGCTCGGCGTCGCCCATTGGCTGCGACTCGACCCGGTTACCCTGGCCACGGCGCACATCGCCCTCGCTGCGCAAGGGGTCCCGGCCGCCGCCTGGCACCGCGCTGGTTTCGGCGGAGCTGCTGGGTCCGCCCGTAATGGCCACGCGCAACGGCATGCGGAAGTATTCCGCGATGCCCTTGAGTTCTTCGCGCGGCACGATGCTGATCAGCCACATCACCAGAAAGAACGCCATCATCGCCGTGATGAAGTCGGCGTAAGCGATCTTCCAGCTGCCCCCGTGGTGCCCGCCGCCCTTGACCTTCTTGCGGCGGATCACCACACGGTGGTTGTTTACCGTGCTCATGGCCCGCTCCGTCAGGCCTTGCCGGTCGACTTGGTTTGCCGGACGTGCTCTTCCAGCTCACCAAACGTCGGACGCACAGACGAGAACAGCACCTTGCGGCCAAATTCCACCGCCAGTTGCGGCGGGTAGCCGTTCATGCTGGCCAAGAGCGTGGTCTTGATGCATTCCAGCACTTTCATGGCTTCGTCGTTGCGGCGCTCAACGCGCGAGGCCAGCGGCCCCACAAAACCGTAGGCCAGCAAAATACCCAGGAAGGTACCGACCATGGCCTTGGAGATCAGGTCGCCCAGAATGGCGGGCGGCTGGTCCACGGCGGCCAGCGCCTTGATCACGCCCAGCACCGCGGCGACGATGCCGAATGCCGGCAGGCCGTCGGCCATCTGCTGCAACGCGTGCGCAGGCACTTCGCGCTCGTGGCGGTAGGTTTCGATTTCCTCGTCCATGAGCGTTTCGATTTCGAACGAGCTCATGTTGCCGCTGATCATGATGCGCAGGTAGTCCGTAATGAACTCCATGAGCTTCGCGTCTTTGGCGATGCGGGGATATTCGCTGAAGATCGGGCTGGAGGCCGGGTCTTCAATATGCGATTCGATGGCCATCAGGCCTTCACGGCGCGCTTTGTTCAGCAACACATACAACAGAGCCATCAGCTCCATGTACACGTCTTTGCTGTAGCGCGAGCTCTTTAGCGCGTCGGGCAACGCCTTCTTCACCAGCATCAGCGACTTCTTGCTGTTGCCGGCCAGGAACGCGCCGAAAGCCGCCCCGAAGATCAGCGTTAGCTCAAAGGGCTGGTAAAGCGCGCCCAAGTGGCCGCCCAGCGCTATGAAGCTGCCGACGACCGACACGATCACCACGAGAAAACCGATAACAATCAACACATCAGGCCCCTGCCAACGAAGTCTAAAACTGGCGTCAATGATCCCCTGTTCCCCCCGACCCAAAAAGGCGGGTTACGGGGAGTTTTCCAGGGCTTTTGATGTATTTGGACGCGGGAGGTCAAGGACGCGCGGCGTCGACGGCAGGCGCCGGACGGCTGCCCGCACGTGCTTTTGCCGCGGCGCGCGTCTTGCCGGCGCGAGGTGGCGGGCGGCAAATGGCGCACACAAAATCCGATTGCGGATCGTGAGCGTGGGCGATGAAATGACCGCCGCATTGGCGGCAGGCGGACAGCTGGAGCATGCCGCTGTCAAAGAAGCGCACCAGCATCCAGGCGCGGGTGAAGCTCAGGACGGGTTCGGCGTTTTCCGCCGCGTCCAGGCCGGCGTTCTCCAGATACAGGCGATACGCGTCAATGGTGGCGCGGATGCCCTTGCTGCTGGTGCGTGCATTCAAAAACGAATACACGTTATAGAACAGCGAAGAATGAATGTTCGGCAACCAGGTCATGAACCAGTCAACCGAGAAAGGCAGCATCCCCTTGGGTGGCGAGCAACCGCGAATTTCCCGGTACAAGCGTGCAAGGCGGTCATGGCTCAGGGCGGTTTCCGCCTCGAGCACCTGCAGTCGGGCTCCTAGGGTAATCATGGAGCTAGCAAGCAGGATATCGTCCGCTTCCTGAGATACGCTTTTGGAGGCCATTACACGTTCCGTTTGAGGATTCGAGTGGCGGTTAAGCCAGTTCTTCTACAGGTTGCTTGGCCAACAGGATCGTTGCGTGGGCTTGTTGCAGTGCACCACCCAGTACGTCATGGGTCAGCGCCGACAGCAGGCTGTAATCATCAAAACGGAACCGGCACAGCAGCGAACTGGAGCTGGCCAGTTTCACCAGTTGTGCCGGCGACAGACGCATCAGGATGTCAGCAACTTCATTGCTGAACCCCAGACGGAACATCGACGCAGCATAGTCATCACGCAACATACGTTGCGCAAGTAACAGATATGACAGATTCACTTCACGAATGTCTGCCAGCAAAGAATTTTCGACTTGTTGCACGCCCTACTCCCTATCCCTATCCCACCCACGGGGCTTGATATCCAAAAGCATCGGCAACCTGCGGTTACCTGACGCTGCTGCATCCTGTTTTAATGCGAAATGTATCATTTGTTCGCAATTTAAGTAAAATTTACCACAGGTGATGTCATTTTCTATGACTTATATGACAAATCTTTGTTGATATTGCGCAACTTGTTAGATTAGACACACCTTGACATAGAAATCGGTGACGAATTTACGTCAATTTGGCAAATAAGCATTCAAAACATTGCGTACTTCGGGGAATGAAATGTTGTGCAGTGCCGACAATGGCACCTTGACGATCACCTGATTGCTAGCTTTAGTGCAGCCGCGCGTTTGTCGACAATGTCGCAAATTGACAACGACCGACAATGCGTCACGATGGACACCGCCTGACATTCCCGCAATGCCCCACGCAGAAGACAGCTTGGTCGAATATGCCCCGCTCGTGCGGAAGCTGGCCCTGCAATTGCTCGCCCGGCTACCCGCCAGCGTTGAGCTTGACGACCTGATACAGGCCGGCATGATCGGCCTGCTTGACGCCGTAAGGCGCTATCAGGAAACCGCAGACGCCCAATTCGAGACCTACGCCACGACCCGTATTCGTGGCGCGATGCTGGACGAGCTTCGTAGCCAGGACTGGCTGCCGCGCAGCGTCCGCGCCAAGGCGCGCAAAATCGAGCAGGCCATTTCCCAGCTGGAGCAGCGCTTGATGCGCTCGCCCTCTGAAGCCGAAATCGCCCAGCAGCTTGAAATTCCGATCGACGAATACCAATCATTGCTGCACGACGCGCAAGGCGTGCAGATCGTTCACTACGAAGATTTCACGACCGAAACGGATTCCGCATCAGGACAGTCGGATTGGGCCGCAACACTGAACCATGGTTCGGCAGGCGGCAATCCGCTGGATTCTTTATTGGCTGGCGATTTCCGCCAGGCGCTTGTGCACGCCATCGACTCCCTGCCCGATCGGGAAAAATTGTTGCTGTCGCTGTGTTACGAGCAAGGCCTGAATCTGAAAGAGATTGGCGCGATCATGAATGTGACCGAGGCGCGGGTTTGCCAGCTGCGGTCGCAGGCAACGGCGCGGATCAGGGCCAAGCTGAAGGAACAGGCTTGGCAGGAGCTGCCCCTGGAGGGGCAGATCGCGCAGATTATTTAAACCTGGGCCCTTCGGCGGCTCGAAATTCCCGCAGAAATCCGACGCTATTCAGCCCATAAGCCGCTGTGCCGGGCTGCTAGCCTCTCGAATCGATTCTTAATGCGTGCGCGATCGCGCACGCATGCCGCACACCTCCCGCCTATCCCTGGAATTCAGTCATGACCGCAGCCGATCAATTGACGCAGGCAATTTCTGACGCCTACGACGAAACCCCGTACATTTCGAACGCGTTCGCCTACACATCCCCGGGCAACTTGCGGGCAGTGGCCAGTCTTTACGGATTAGCCACGCCAGCCCTCGACAACGCCCGAGTGCTGGAACTGGGTGGCGCCGCCGGCGGAAACCTGTTGCCCTTTGCGATGGCCTATCCCGGCGCACAAGTGGTGGGCATTGATCTGGCGCCTCAACAGATTGAGGCAGGCCAGCAGATCGCCGAGAAAGTCGGCGCGCGCAATCTCGACCTGCGCGCGATGAGCCTGACGGACATCACCCCCGAATTCGGGCAATTCGACTACATCATCTGTCACGGCGTTTTCAGCTGGGTTCCCCCCGAAGTCCGCGACGCGATCTTCCGCATCTGCCGGGAAAACCTGGCCCCGGAAGGGATTGCCTATATTAGTTACAACACCTACCCGGGATGGAAAGCCGCCGACGTGGTTCGCGACGCGATGATCCTGAACAGCTTTGGTGCGCAGACGGCACAAGAAAAACTTGCCAGCGCCAAGGAAATGCTGGACCTCATCGAAAACGGCCTTTGGCACAACAATCCGCTGCACGCTGCGCTGCAGAACGTTGCGGGCAAACTGCGCGGCCAGTCCGACCATTACCTCCTGCACGAATACCTGGAAGCGATCAACACGCCTTGCTACTTCCTGGAATTTGCGGCTGCTGCGCAACAGGCCGGCCTGGCCTATGTGACGGACGCCGAGCCGCATTTGACCTTTGCATCGACCTACGGCGCCAAAGTCGCACTGGGCCTGAATGGCCTGTCTGCCAATAGCAACCGCGAAATGCGTGAGCAATATCTGGACTTCGCAGTGGGACGCTCGTTTCGCAAGAGCCTGCTAGTGCATGCGGATCGCGCGGGCCAGATGCTGGCCCAGCCGGAAGGCAGCGCCTTCAAAGCCATGCACTTCGCGACCAAGCTCGACGCCGCTGCGCCGACGGCGGGTGCATCGGCAGAGCATCGCCACTACATGACGCCCAATGGCGCAACGCTCAGCAGCAAGGACCCGGCCATGGTCGGAATGATTGACGCGCTGAACCAAGCCTGGCCGCGCGCCCTGCCCTTTGACGCCATGGTAGACATCGCGCAGCGCCACAACCCGGGCGCCACGCAAGAGGATTTGCACAACGCCGTCTATATGAACCTGATCACGCTGGTGCAATCCAGTGCGGTTCACTTCCGCATGGAGCCGTCGGCCTATGGGGCGACTGACAGCAAACCCGCCTTGATCCCCGGCGCCCTTGCGTTGCTTCGTGAAGTCATCAGCCAGCCGAGCCAGGTGGGCATGTACAACCTTTGGCATCAACCCGTGAACCCGCCGGCCGACGCCTTGAGCCAATTCATCGCCCTGCAGATGGATGGCACGCACTCCGTGACCGACCTGCGCACGCAAGTGCGTGACGCGCTGAGCTCGGGCCGTCTCGCCCATCCCAACGGACAAACCTATAAAGGCGCCCGCAATCTGGAGCCGGTCGCACAGGAGTTTTTGAATGCCCTGCTGGTGGAGTTGCGCCGCGCCGGACTGCTGCTGAACTGATACATATTGCCGCCGGGGCTGGCGCTGGGTCTCGCCAGCCCTGGAAAGCACGAAAAACCTCAACATATTTACGATTGCCGAAAAAAAAGCCTAAAGATTGATTTGCGACTGCCGTAATCCTGACAACGGAGAAATTCGAAGACGCAAGAAAGCGAATTCTCCCGTTAACACGATGGGCGGCCCCGCTGCCCGGTTTGAAGAAGCCTTTCTCTCTTGGGAGCCTAAACATGGCTGCAGTCATTAACACCAACTACTTGTCGCTCGTTGCTCAGAACAACCTGAACAAGTCGCAATCGTCCCTCGGTACCGCCATCGAACGCCTGTCGTCGGGCCTGCGCATCAACAGCGCCAAGGACGACGCCGCCGGTATGGCCATTGCCAACCGTTTCACCGCGAACGTCAAGGGCCTGACCCAAGCCGCTCGTAACGCCAACGACGGCATCTCGCTGGCTCAAACGACGGAAGGCGCTGCCTCCGAAATCAACACCCACCTGCAGCGCGTTCGCGAACTGGCTGTCCAAGCCGGTAACAGCAGCTACTCGCAAGAGCAGCTGAACTCGATGCAAGACGAAATCAACCAACGTCTGTCGGACATCGACCGCATCTCGCAACAAACCGACTTCAACGGCGTGAAGGTTCTGTCGGATTCGGCCAAGCCCCTGACGCTGCAAGTTGGCGCCAACGACGGCGAAACGATCACCCTGAACCTGTCGGAAATCAGCGTCAAGACGCTGGGTCTGGACGGCTTCAACGTCAACGGCTCGGGCGTGACCCAGAACCGTTCGGCTACCGTGTCCGACCTGCAAGCCGCTGGCGGCACCGCCGTCGGCAACGACTGGACCGTCACCACGACGCACGCTGCTGCTACGGCTGACCAAACCTTCGCCAAGCTGGAAAACGGCAACACCGTTACCGTTGGCACGGGCACCGCCGCTACGACCTACACGTACGACTCGGCCAACAAGAACTTCACGTTCACCGACAAGTCGGCTTCGAACGCTGGCGCGATCACCACGCTGGCCAACTCGCTGCGTCCGGCCACCGGCACGACGACCGCGACCTACACCCACAACAACGGCGGCCAGACTGAATTCCAAGTCGACGCTACGGGCAAGGTCACCATCGGCGGCCAAGACGCCTTCCTGGATGCCGCTGGCAACCTGACCACCAACAACGCATCGGCTACCGCCGCTACGCTGAACACCGTGCTGACCGCCGCCGCCAACACCGGCGCCGCTGGTTCGTCGTCGGTTTCGATCGGTGGCAAGACGTACTCCAGCACCGCCACCGCCAACGCTCTGTCGTTCACCAACACCATCGCTACCGATGCGCTGCTGGCTAACGTCAAGGCCAACGCTACCGCCGGCGGCGTGGTTGTCAAGCTGGGTCAAGGCATCACCAGCGCCAACGTCACCTTCACCAGCGGCGCGTCGACCGACACGTACGTTGATGACAAGGGCACGTTCACCACGACCAAGACGTACGACACGACCTACACCGTTGACCCGAACACGGGCAAGGCTGCGGTCAAGAGCGGCACGGGCACGGGTGACTACACCGCCAAGATCGGCGCTGAAGCCAAGGTCAACAGCTCGGGCAACCTGACGACTGAAGACACCAGCAAGGGTTCGAAGACGACTGACCCGCTGAAGACGCTGGACGCCGCCTTCACGAAGCTGGACAAGCTGACCGGCGAACTGGGTGCTGTGCAGAACCGTCTGGAATCGACGATCGCCAACCTGAACAACGTGGTCAACAACCTGTCCAACGCTCGTTCGCGTATTCAAGACGCTGACTACGCCACGGAAGTGTCGAACATGTCCAAGGCTCAGATCCTGCAACAAGCTGGTACCTCGGTTCTGGCGCAAGCCAACCAAGTGCCGCAAACCGTTCTGTCCCTGCTGCGTTAATTCTCAGCAACGGCAACGGTCGGCAGAGGAAGCTTCGGCTTCCTCTGGCTGGCAGCCAGGACGGGCCCTTCGCGCCCGCCCCGGCCACCTCAAAACCCGCCTCACGGCGGGTTTTTTTTCGTCCATGCCCGGCGTCCGCGGCTGGCGAGCTTTGTCCAAAGTGGCGGGATATTCCAACGCTGATTCGCAGAATGAGTCCCCGTCGCCATTCGTAGAATTCCGGGATCAGATTCCCTCGCTTCGACCAGCCCCAACGCCACATGTCCTATCCGGCCTTCACCCAACGCCAAGCCATTGCAGATCCGGGCCGGCTGTCGCCCAGCCATTCTCCCGCCAGATTGCGCGCCACCGCGCACTTATACGGGGTCGAAACCCCGCCGCTGGAACGCGCACGCGTGCTGGCCGTGGGCTGCGGTACGGGCGAGGCACTGCTTCCGTTCGCGCTGGCCTACCCTGACGCGCAGGCGATCGGGCTTGATCCTTCGGAAACCTTGATCAGCCAAGGCACCGAGGCGGCAGGCCGCTTGGGCGCCTCCAACCTGACGCTCTATGTCGGTCAAGCGACCGACGTTGGCTCCCAGTTGGGGCTGTTCGACTACATCATCGTCACAGGCGTCTACAGCTACCTGGCCGCCGACGCCGCGCAGTCCCTGCTGCAAGCTTGCGCCGCCCTGTTGACGCCCCAGGGCATTCTTTACCTGGACAGCCACGTCTACCCGGGCGCCAAGGCGCTGGACGTGGTGCGCGACGCCATCATGCTGCATGGCCACGCCGCGCAGACCAACGCCGAATTGCGCCAAAGCGCATTGGCCGCCCTGACGCTGTTCAAGGAAGGCTTGGCGGCGGCGAACCCTCAACAAGCGGTATTGCCCGGCATCGTGGCGCAGTTCGAGCGCGACCTGAATGCCGCGCAAGGCGATGACGAGGGCGGACTCCAGTTGCTGGCCTGCAACCCGAGTTACTTCGTCGAACTGGCCGGACGCGCCACCGAGGCCGGTCTGGCCTACGTGGGCGACACCCAGCCGCTCAGCGAAATCGCATTGAATTTCGGCCAAGGCGTATCGCTGAATCACAGCCTGCTGGCCATGGGCCAGCCCGCTACCGTGCGCCAGCAATATCTGGACTTCGCCACGGGCCGCGCCTTCCGTCAGAGCCTGTGGGTAGCGCAAGCGCGTGCGACCAGTGTGGCGGGCAAGCCTGACCTGAACCGCATGCGGGACCTGCGCTTTGCCTGCGGACTGGTCCGCCTGGCCGCTAATGGACAAGAGAGTGGCGCCACGTATGTGAACCACCATGGCCGAGCCCTGGTCACCCAGGATGCCGATGTGGTAACGGTCACGGACATGCTCAATCACGCGTGGCCGGCGACGTTGCCCTACCCGACGCTGCTCGCCGTTCTGCTGAACAAACACCAGATCGACGACGTCGCAGGGCGCAAGGTGTTGGACCGTGTCTTGCAGACGCTGATGGAAAACGATCTGCTGCACTACAGCCTGGACGCCGGCCCTTACGAGCGCGAAGGCGATGCCACGTTGCAGCCGCTACCCTTTCTGATTGCCGATGACACGGCGCCGGCCCTGCCGCGCTTCAACCTCTGGCATGAGCCCGTCAAGCTGATACCGTCGGATGCGCAGTCCGCCATCATCCGCAATCTCGCCGCTGGCCGCTTGCCCAATGTGCCCGACACGGGGGGCACGCCATCGGATCCTTCGGATATGGCGGAAACGCTGTCGCTGCTCAAGCGTTATGCGCTGGTTCAAGGCAGTACGCGCGCGTGGGCAACGATGCTGCGTGACTCGATGACCGCCGCGCACGGCAATATGCCGCTGCTAGGCCTGTACATCAGCGCGCTGGCATGCCTGAGTCTGAACGCGCGCATTCTTGCCGCAAGCGGACACCAGCCCAATCCGGGACAGGCCATCGCCGCCCAGGCCATTCGCCTGCACGAGCTGATGACGAAGAAGGCCTTCCTGGAAGCCGAACAAATCGCGCGACGCCTGACCAAGAGCGCTCCCAAGTTCTGGGATGCATGGGAAGCGTTGACCATCGCTCTTTTCAGCACCGCGCGCGTGCAAGAGGCCGTGCTGCCGGCGCTGACGACCCTGGAACTGGGGCCGGCCGACCCGCAAAGCTACGTGCTGCTGGCTGCGATCATGACGCAATTGGGACGCACGTCCGAAGCCATCGGGGCCAGCCGCCGCGCAGTCGAACTGGCGCCGCTTAGCGCCGAAACGCATTCCGCACTGGCCGACGCGCTGACGACCGAACGGCGCTACAAAGAGGCCGAGGCCAGCAACCTGCTCGCCATCGCCCTGGACCCTGCCCATCGCAAGGCCCGCATCAATCTGTGCAAAACCTATATCGATGCCGGTGATGTCACGAAGGCGGAGCTTGCTGCGCGCGAAGCGGTTGCCGCGTTTCCCACCGAGCCCACCCCGCGCAACAACTTGTTGTTTGCGTTGAACTATTCGGACGAGCGCAGCGCCGAAGAAGTCTTCCAGGCTTACCGCGACTGCGATAACGACTTGTTCGCCACGCATCGCCCCAGCTGGAGGCCGCACAAGAATTCGCGCCAACTGCCCAGAAAGCTGAAGGTGGGCTACGTATCGCCCGACTTCCGTCAACACTCGGGCAACTATTTCATTGAGCCGCTGTTTCAACACCATGACCGGTCCAATTTCGAGCTGACGGCCTATGCCGAACTGACGACCGAAGACCAGACCACCCAGCGCCTGAAGACCTATTTCGACCACTGGGTTCCCACCACCACGCTGACAGATGGCCAACTGGCCGAACGCATACGCGCCGATGGCATCGACATCTTGATCGACGTGGCCGGCCACACCGCTGGCAACCGCCTGGGCGCCTTCGCTCGTAAACCGGCCCCCGTCTCGTTGACGTGGCTGGGCTTCGGCTACAGCACCGGCTTAGCGGCGATCGACTACATCATGTCGGATGCCGTCATGGTGCCTTCAGGCAGCGAACACCTGTTTTCCGAAAAGCCCTGGCGCTTGGAAGACAGCAATTTCATCTACCGCCCGAACCCCGCGATGGGCGATTACGGTTCGTTGCCCGCGCTCGCCAACGGCTATGTCACGCTGGGCACACTGACCCGCGCCATCCGGATGAACGACCGCACCGTCAGCGTCTGGTCCGAGATCTTGCGCCGCCTGCCCGAAGGCCGCCTGATGGTGGACAGCAACAGCTACCGCGACGGCCCCATGCGCGAACAACTGATCGCCCGCTTTCAAGCGCAAGGCATTGACCGCAGCCGGCTCATGATCGGCTGCCACAGCCCCCCTTGGGACGTGCTGCGCAGTATGGATATCGGCCTGGACTGCTTCCCGCACAACTCCGGCGTAACGCTCGTCGAAACGCTGTACATGGGCGTGCCCTACGTCACGCTCGCAGACCGCCCCAGCGTCGGCCGCATTGGCAGTTCCGTGCTGCATGGTATCGGCCACCCGGAGTGGATCGCGCAGAACGAGGAAGAGTACGTGCAAAAAGTCGTCGCACTTGCCCGCGACCTGCCCGCCCTGGCGCGCATCCGCGCCAACCTGCGCAGCGACATGCAGGCAAGCCCGCTGATGGACGAACCCGCCTTTGCCCGCAAGTTTGAAGCCGCCCTCACCGGCATGTTCACGAATTGGTGCGAATCCCAAGCATGAAAGCCATCATCCTAGCCGGGGGCCTTGGCACCCGTATCTCTGAAGAAACGCACACGCGCCCCAAGCCGATGATTGAGATCGGCGGGCGGCCCATCCTTTGGCACATCATGAAAACGTATTCCGCTCACGGCGTGAACGACTTCGTGATCTGCTGCGGCTACAAGGGCTACATGATCAAGGAGTACTTCGCCAACTACTTCCTGCACATGTCCGACGTCACCTTCGACATGGCTGACAACCGCATGGAAGTGCACCAGCGCAAGGCCGAACCGTGGCGCGTTACGCTGGTGGACACCGGTGAATCCACGATGACCGGCGGCCGCTTGAAGCGCGTGGCGGACTACGTGAAAGAAGACGATGCGTTCTGCTTCACCTATGGTGACGGCGTGGCGGACATCGACATCGGCGCGCTGATTGCGTTTCACCGCAAGCACGGCAAGGCGGCTACGGTCACCGCCGTACAACCGCCGGGCCGCTATGGCGCGCTGCGCCGCGAAGGCGACCGCGTGACGGGCTTTACCGAAAAGCCACGTGGCGACGGCGGCCTGATCAACGGCGGCTTCTTTGTGCTGTCGCCCAGCGTGCTGTCGCTGATCGACGATGACGACACCACCTGGGAAGCCGGCCCGCTGGAAACGCTGAGCCGCGACGGCGAGCTGCATGCGTTCGAACATCTGGGCTTCTGGCAGCCCATGGATACCTTGCGCGAAAAGAACCTGCTGGAGTCGCTGTGGAGCACGGGCAAGGCGCCATGGAAAGTCTGGTAAGCCCCGCCCCCGATTTCTGGCGCGGCAAGCGTGTTTTGCTGACCGGCCACACGGGCTTCAAGGGAAGCTGGCTGGCGCTATGGCTGCACCGCCTGGGCGCGCAGGTGACGAGCGCGGCCCTGCCCCCCAACACGGAGCCCAGCCTATACCAGGCCGCGCGCGTGGCTAGCCTGATCGACAGCCGTTATGCAGACATCCGCGATGCGGACGCGCTGCGCGACATTGTCATGTCCGCTCAGCCCGACATCGTGCTGCACCTGGCCGCGCAAGCGCTGGTGCGGCCCAGCTACGCGCAGCCGGTCGAGACCTTTGCGACCAACATCATGGGCACGGCGCACCTGCTGGACGCGCTGCGCGCCACGCCGTCCGCCAAAGTGGCCGTCATGGTCACGACCGACAAGGTCTACCGCAACAACGAATGGCCGCACCCCTATCGCGAAAGCGACACACTGGGCGGCCACGACCCCTACAGCGCCAGCAAGGCGGCCAGCGAACTGGTCATCGCGTCGTACCGCGATGCGTTCCTGCATGCGCAAGGCGTCGCGATCGGGACGGCGCGCGCCGGCAACGTCATTGGCGGCGGCGACTGGTCGGTAGACCGGTTGCTGCCGGACGCCGTGCGCGCCTGGCGCGACAACGGTGATCTGCACATTCGCCGCCCGGATTCCGTGCGCCCCTGGCAGCACGTGCTGGAACCATTGGCGGGCTATCTGACGTTGGCGCAAGCGCTGTGGGACCAGCCCGCGCTTGCCGGCCCGTACAACTTTGGGCCGGACGCCGCGGAAGCGGCCTCGGTGCGCACTGTGGTGGACGTGGCGCAAGCCGCCTACGGACGCGGCCGCACCGTCTACGCCGACCAGCTCGAAGGCCCGCATGAAGCGGGCTTGTTGACGCTGGACACATCGAAAGCGCGCGCCGCATTGAACGTGGCGCCGCGCTGGCCGCTGGCCCAGGCCGTCACGCGCAGCATGGACTGGTATCGCCGCTTTGATGCGGGCGAAGACGCGTTGGCCTTGTGCCACGCTGACATCGATCAGTACGAGGCGCAGCCATGAGCCTGGATGTCATCGACACGCCGCTTGCCGGTTTGAAGGTCGTGCAGCGCCATCCTCGCGGCGATGCGCGCGGCTTTCTGGCTCGGCTGTTCGACGCGGCGGACTTGCGCGCCTGCGGCTGGGAGCGCGCCATTGAGCAGGTCAACCACACCTATACCGCGCAGGCCGGCACGATACGCGGCATGCACTATCAGTTGCCGCCGCATGCCGAGATGAAACTTGTCAGCTGCATTCGCGGCGCGGTGTGGGATGTGGCGGTGGATTTGCGCGCGGGCTCGCCCACGTTCTTGCAATGGCATGCCGAACGTTTGAGCGCCGACAACGGCCGCGCCCTGTTGATCCCCGAAGGCTACGCCCACGGCTTTCAGACGCTGACCGACGACGCCGAAATGCTGTATTGCCATTCCGCCCCATATTCCCCGCAAGCCGAAGCCGGCCTGCATTTCCAGGATGCCCGCGTGGGCGTCACCTGGCCGTTGCCCCTTACCCTGGTGTCCGAACGCGATCAGCAGCACCCCCGCCTGGACACCGCCTTTTCTGGAGTCGCACTGTGAAGTGCCGCCATTGCCAGGCCGATCTGCGCCTTCCCTTCCTGGACCTCGGCCACGCGCCCCCGTCCAACGCCTATCTGACCGAAGTTGACCTGCGCGGACCGGAAACCTGGTTCCCGCTGCGCATCCTGGTGTGTGAATCGTGCTGGCTGGTCCAGACCGAAGACCACGCCGGACGCGAAGCGCTCTTCACCGACGACTACGCCTACTTCAGCTCGTTCTCGTCGTCGTGGCTGGCGCATTCGCGCCAATACGTCGATACGATGATCAGCCGTTTCGGGCTGGGCGCCGACAGCATGGTGACCGAGATTGCCGCCAACGACGGCTATCTGCTTCAGTACGTGAAGGCCGCAGGCGTGCCCTGCTACGGCGTCGAGCCCACCGCCAGCACGGCGCAAGCCGCGCGTGATCGCGGCATTGACATCGTGCAGCGCTTCTTTGGCGTGGCGCTGGGCGACGAGCTGGCCGAACAGGGCCGCGCGGCGGATCTCATCGCCGCCAATAACGTGCTAGCCCACGTGCCGGACATTAACGATTTCGTGTCCGGCTTCACGGCGCTGCTCAAGCCGCAGGGCGTGGCCACGTTTGAATTTCCGCACCTGCTGCGCATGGTGCAGGAAAGCCAATTCGATACGGCCTATCACGAGCATTATTCGTATTTGTCGCTGACTGCCGTCTTGCGCGTCTTCAAGTCCAACGGCTTGTCGGTGTTTGATGTGGAGCACCTGAGCACGCATGGCGGCAGCCTGCGGGTCTATGCGCAGCGCGCCGACACAGGCAATCATGCGCTGACCGCCGAAGTGTCCCGCACGCTGGCGCTGGAACAGCAGGCCGGCATGGATGGCCCCGAGTTCTACTCCCGCTTGCAGCAAGAGGCCGAACGGGTCAAGAACGATCTTCTGGCACTTCTGGTGGAGCTGCGCCGCGGCGGCAAGCGCATTGCCGCGTACGGCGCGGCGGCCAAGGGCAACACCTTGCTGAACTTTGCAGGCGTGCGCCCCGACCTGCTGCCCTATGTGGTGGACCTGAACCCCGCCAAGCAGGACAAGTATCTGCCTGGCAGCCACATCCCGATCGTGGCGGAAGGCCGGTTGCGCGAAGACCAGCCCGAATACATCCTGATTCTGCCCTGGAACCTGAAGGCCGAGGTGTCCGAGCAACTGGACTACGCGCGCCGGGAATGGCACGCCAAACTCGTCACCGCGATTCCGTCGCTGTCCATTGAAAGCAGCCCGCAAACATGAACACCCGGCCGGTCACCGTCTTGGGCGCAACGGGCTTTATCGGCCGTCATCTGGTCGCGCGCTTGCGTGCGGATGGCGTGCCGTGCCACGCCCCGCCGCGCCACGACTCCGGCCTGCTGCAACGCCCGTTGGGCCATGTCATTTACGCGATTGGCCTGACCTCGGATTTCCGCAGCCGTCCGCTGGAGACCGTCGAGGCGCATGTATGTGTGTTGCGCACGCTGCTGGCCGGTGCGGAGTTTGACAGCCTGACGTATCTGTCCAGCACCCGTGTCTATGCCGGTGCGTCAGACACGCGCGAAACCGCAACGCTTGCCGTCAACCCGAACGACCCGAGCGATCTTTACAACCTGTCCAAGCTGATGGGCGAATCGCTGTGTCTGCACGGCGGCCGGGCGGGAACAAACGTCGCGCGGCTGTCGAACATCGTGGGCCTGCGAGACACGCCTGACAGCTTCATCGACCAGTTGCTGGAAGAAGGCGCGCGCGACGGCGTCATCACGCTGCGCACGGCGCTGTCGTCGCGCAAGGACTATCTGTACATCGACGACGCCGTGTCACAGATTCTGGCCATTGCACGCGCGGGCGCCCCGGGGATCTTCAACGTCGCCCACGGCGCAGGGGTCACCAACGGCGATATCGCCAGCTGGATTCAAACCAAGCTGGGTTACCGCACGACGGTTGCCGCCGATGCGCCCGAATGGGCGTTTGCCGACGTGGATGTGAGCCGCACGCAGGCCCTGTGCGGCCAGCCTGCACGCGATTTTTCCGATTACTTCCCGAATTTTCTAGAGCAGTACCGTCTGCACAAAGGAATCTGAATGTCCTACCTTGAAACCACGCCCGACGCGCACCCCGAATACCGCCAGGAAAAAGAAGCGCGTATTGCCGGCTTCGCCAGCGACCAGGAATTCCGCGAGCTGTCCAATGCGTGGCGCCAGATGGCGCTGCAACGCAAGTACATGAACAACTTCTCGTGGGCGGGACGTCCGTTGATCCAGCTGCCCATGGACGCCATGGCCATGCAGGAACTGATCTGGGCTGTGAAGCCTGACCTGATCATCGAGACCGGCATTGCGCACGGCGGTTCGCTGATGCTGTCTGCATCCATGCTTCAGCTGCTGGGTGCAGGCGAAGTGGTTGGCGTCGACATCGAAATCCGCGAACACAACCGCAAGGCCATCGAGACGCATCCGCTCGCAAAGCGTATTCACCTGATCGAAGGCTCCAGCATTGATCCGGCCACGATTGCGCAAGTGCGCGCGCACGCCGAAGGCAAGAAGAACATCCTGGTCTGCCTGGACTCCAACCACACGCACGACCACGTGCTGGCGGAATTGAACGCGTACGCCGACTTGGTCAGCGTGGGCAGCTACTGCGTGGTTTTCGACACCTTCGTCGAAGACATGCCTGCCGACACCCCGTGGCCGGGCCGCCACTGGGGCAAGGGTAACAACCCCAAGACCGCCGTCTGGGAATGGATCAAGCAACACCCCGAGTTCGAGATCGACCGCTCGGTGGAAGACCGCCTGCTGGTCACGTCCGCGCCGGACGGTTTCCTGCGCCGCAAGGCCTGATTCCCGGACCCAGCCGCCACCATGATCCTGATCGACCCCACTGCACGCGTGTCGCCCTTGGCCGACATCGAAGACTCAACGCGCGGCACGCGCATTGTGATCGGCCCCAAGGCTGTCGTGGATGCTTTCGTGAAGATCAAGCCCGCCGGCGGCTCAGGCGATGTCGAGATCGGCCCGGAATGCGTGATCAATTCGGGCTGCGTGCTGTATACGGGCCACGGCATTCGCATGGGCGCGCGCGTGGCGGTTGCCGCGAACTGCACGTTTGCCCCCGCCAATCACGAGTTCCGCCGCCGCGATGTGCCGATTCGTGAACAGGGCTTCCGGCCAAGCAAGGGCGGCATCGTCATCGAGGATGACGTCTGGATCGGCGCCAACTGCGTACTGCTTGACGGCGCCATCCTGCGCGAAGGCTGCGTCATCGCCGCAGGCACCATCGTGCGCGGCGAGGTGGCGGCGTTTTCAGTTCAAGGCGGCAACCCGATGAAGGTGCTGGGCTGGCGTGAAGAAACGGGCGCCTGAAGCCGCCTGACGCAACGAGACAATAGTAGGAACATCATGAGCACCACGCAGCGGGAACGCTTTGAAGAAGACGGCTACCTCGTCCTGAAAGACTTCTGGAAGCACGGCGAACTCATCGAGCTGGAAACGCAGCTGGCCGAACTGGGCCAGCGCATTGTCGGGCCGCAATTCAACCCGCGCGACTTCGCCCAATACGAGCTGGAGCCGGCCACGCAGTCATTGTTGTATGACCGCCTGAAGTACCTGCCGGCGCTATCGCGGATGTCGGGCAGCCCGGCCGTGCATGACCTGTGCCGCGAACTGGGCCTGGCGCATCCCTCATTGATGGGGTGCTGCAACATGCGCCTGGACAAGCCGGCGGATTCCCGTCACCTGTTCGCCTGGCACCAGGATTCGCTCTATCTGCTGGGGTCGGAAAATGCCGTCACGTTGTGGATTCCGTTCCAGGACGTCAATCTGGCGTCCGGCACCATCCAAGTCATTCCGGGCAGCCACAAGCGCGGCCTCTACCCGTTCAAGCGCATCAGCGACAAGGTGATTGCGCCATACGTGCCGTTCTTGCAACGCGATCTGAGCCTGGACGTCGACGTCACCGAAACGCCGGAAACGATCACCGCCGAACGCGGCGATATCGTCATCTTCAAGCAGATGCTCCTGCATCGCAGCACGCCTAATCTGGGTCAGCAGATCCGCTGGACCACCCAACTGCGCATCACCGACCTGGCTGATGCGGAGTACCGCCGCCAGCGCTATCCCACTGGCGACCGAACCAACATCTTTTACGTGGACTACCTGGGCCACAACGCCCAGCAACGCCGCGAGCAAGAATCCGAGAACGCAGCCGCATGAACGACACCACCGACCCCTCCCGCTTTCGCCAGGACGGCCGCAGCACGAGCCGCGAAGTCAATTACCGTGCCGAGTTGGGCGATCTGTTCGCCGACGCGCGCGGCAGCGCCGTCGAGAAGCTGGAGAATTTTCCCTGTTTCGTTCCGCGCCAAAGCATCGCGCGCTTTCTGTGCCTGTCCGAACTGTTCAAGATGGCGCTGCATGTGCAGGGCGACATCATGGAATGCGGCGTGAACTGGGGCGGCGGCCTGATGACGTTCGCGCAGTTGAGCGCCACGCTTGAACCCGTCAACCTGCAACGGCGCATCGTCGGCTTCGATACGTTCTCGGGTTTTTCGGGAATTTCCGAGCAGGACCAGCACGCCGTCATCCAGACCAACGAGCGCCGCGTCAACGGGTATGAGGCGGACAGCTTCAACGACCTTCAGCGCGCCATTGAGCTGTTCGACGCGAACCGGTTCATTGGACATATCCAGAAAGTTGAATTGGTCAAGGGTGACGTGGCGGAAAGCGTGCCGCGCTATCTGGCGCGCGAACCGCAAACGGTCGTGTCGCTGCTGCACCTGGACCTGGACCTGTATGAGCCGACCAAGGTTTGCCTGGAACACTTCGTGCCGCGCATGCCGAAGGGGGCTGTCATCGTCTTTGACGAATTGAACAACCGCACCTGGCCGGGCGAGACGCTGGCCGTCATGGAAAAGCTGGGCCTGAACAAGCTGCGCATTCAACGGTTTACCTACGAACCCCACGTCAGCTACGCCATCCTTGAGTAGGCCACGCCGGCCTCCTGCCGGCGAATCCCAGCCAAGCCACCCTTTTCCCGTTCTATTCCCCTTTTGAGGCGCCTTCTGCTTACGTCATAATTGCCGCCGCACGCTTTTGTATCTATATTTTTCAGACCATGACCGCCACGCCCCCAGATCCACTCGCTACGCAGCACGACAGCAATACGGATCTCGATGATCAGGCGCCGGTCGATGCGCAGACCTTGCGTCTGCGCGAAGAGAACCGCGCATTGCGCGAATTGTTGGCGGCCCAGGTACACGCCGCCTTGCCCCCGCCGGCCCCTGAACCCGGCGGGTTGCGGCGTGTCTGTTGGTGGCTGATTTCAGCGCCGGGTGCGGCGCTAGTCGGCTGGCGCCGCTTGCTGGGCCGGGATGACGCGCCCCCCATCACGGGGCGGCGCGTGGGGTCGGCGACGTTGACGGTGCTCTACACCCTGGCCATTTACGGCGCGCTGGTGCTGCTGGTGGTGTCGTGGAATGCCCCGAACAATGGGATTACCGGCGCCACCGCGGCCAGCCCGGTCCGCGTGCCGCTGATGCCTCCGACCGCGGTGCCGGTCCAGGAGCCGCCGAGCGATTGGGAGGCGGATGCGTTGGCGCCGCCAGCGCCGATTGTGCCGACGGGGCCGGCGAAACCGGAATCGCCATCCGGGACAACATCCGAGGCAACATCCCAGGCAGCACCCGGCTCAACAACCGAAGCCACACCCGGGACTGCACCCGGAACAGCACCCGCAGCAATATCCGAAGCGGCGCCCGCGACAGCACCGTCCGCCACGGGTGAACCGGCCGCTTCGGCTGTTGAACCTCGCGCGATGCCTTCGGAAGCCCCTACCCCCCAGCAGCCGCACACCAACGCCGCCGCCACGACGACGCCCGCCTCAAGCGGCCCGCAATCGACATTGCGCATTACCGAAATTCCGGCGCAAGACCCGATGGCGTGGCTCAAGGCGCTGCAAACCGAATTAGCGCAATGCGCCACGTTGGGATTCTTTGACCGCCCTGATTGCGCCTGGGCGGCCCGCGATAAGTACTGCGAGGCGAACCGTGGCTGGGGTGTTGTGAAGGAATGCCCGAAGCGGCCATAGGCTGCTGCTTGGGGCAATTGCTCGCAATGTCACACATCCGCCATGTCCCGGCACGACAATCCTTTGCATCAAACTGAAAATGTACGCAATAATGCGAACACTTCGGGCTCACGCCCTGCCTTCCTTTTAAGGACCCTGTGACCATGGATTCGATCAACAACACCGTCAACACCGCGCTGGCTTTGAAGGACGCGAATGTGGTTCAGGAAGTGCAGGCCACCGTGCTGAAGAAAGCGCTGAACGCGCAAGCCGATACGGTTGCCACACTGATGCAGTCCGTGGCCCCGATGGCGATCGACAGCCAACTGGGTTCGCGCATCAATACCCAGGCCTGACGCGCACGCATTACGTCCCGCGGGGCCGCCTTCACGTGCGGCCAAGCGATAAAAAAAGCGCCGGACCCTGACAGGGCCGGCGCTTTTTATTTGCCGTTGCATGACTCAGGTGAGGCGGAAAACCGCCTCACCGGTCATTGGCCATCGGCCATTACTTCTTCTTCATCGGCGGCAAGTCGGTGCAGACGCCTTCGGCCACTTCAGCCGCCATGCCCACCGATTCACCCAGCGTCGGGTGCGGGTGGATGGTCTTGGCGATGTCGACGACGTCGGCGCCCATTTCCACGGCCAGGGCCAGTTCGCTGATCAGGTCGCCAGCGTGGGTGCCCACGATGCTGCCGCCCAGGATGCGATGCGTTTCCGCGTCGAAAATCAGCTTGGTGAAGCCTTCGTCGCGGCCATTGGCGATGGCGCGGCCGGAAGCCGCCCACGGGAACACGCCCTTCTCGATCTTGATGCCTTGCTTCTTGGCTTCGTCTTCGGTCAGGCCCACCCATGCCACTTCCGGATCGGTGTAAGCCACCGACGGAATGACGCGTGCGTCAAAGAACGACTTCTGGCCGGCGGCAGCTTCCGCCGCCACGTGGCCTTCATGCACGGCCTTGTGCGCCAGCATCGGCTGGCCGACGATGTCGCCAATGGCGTAGATGTGCGGCACGTTGGTGCGCATTTGGCGATCGACCTCGATGAAACCGCGGTCGGTCACGGCGATGCCAGCACGGTCGGCGCCGATCTTCTTGCCGTTGGGGCTGCGGCCCACGGCTTGCAGAACAAGGTCGTAGCGTTGCGGTTCCTTGGGCGCGCCCTCGCCTTCGAACGTGACGTAGATGCCGTCTTTCTTGGCTTCGGCGCCCACGGTCTTGGTCTTCAACATGATGTTGTCGAAGCGGTACGCGTTCTTCTTCTGCCAGACCTTGACCAGATCGCGGTCAGCGCCTTGCATCAGGCCGTCGAGCATTTCCACGACGTCCAGGCGTGCGCCCAGCGTCGAGTACACCGTGCCCATTTCCAGGCCGATGATGCCGCCGCCCACGATCAGCATCTTCTTCGGCACTTCACGCAGCAGCAAGGCGCCGGTGGAGTCGACCACGCGGTCGTCCTTGGGCATGAACGGCAGCTTCACCGACTGGCTGCCGGCGGCGATGATGGCTTGCTTGAAGCGCAGCGTCTGGCTCTTGCCGTCGGCGGACGTCACGGTCAGGTGATAGGGGTCGGCGAATTCGCCCACGCCGTGCACCACGGTGACCTTGCGTGCCTTGGCCATGCCAGCCAGGCCGCCGGTCAGCTTGGCGACCACGCTGTCCTTGTAGCCGCGCAGCTTGTCCAGGTCGATCTTCGGTTCGCCGAAGCTGATGCCGTGTGCGGCCAGTTCGCGCGCTTCGTCGATGACGGCGGCGTTGTGCAGCAGCGCCTTGGACGGGATGCAGCCCACGTTCAGGCAGACGCCACCCAGCGTTTCGTAGCGTTCGACCAGCACCACGGACAGGCCGAGGTCGGCGGCGCGGAAGGCGGCGGAATAGCCGCCAGGGCCCGCGCCCAGCACCAGCATGTCGTACTCGCCATCGGCCGAACCCTTGAAGCTGGAGGCGGCGGGGGCCGCCGTGGCAGCCTTGGCGGCGGGAGCAGCGGCAGCGGCCGGCTTCGCAGCCTCGGCAGCCTTGGGGGCTTCCTTGGCGGCCGGTGCGGCGGCGGCATCGCTGCCAGCCGCTTCCACTTCCAGCACAACCGCGCCTTCGGCAACCTTGTCGCCGACCTTCACGGCAATGGACTTCACCACGCCGCCTTGCGACGCGGGGATTTCCATGGAGGCCTTGTCGGATTCAACGGTGATCAAGCTTTGTTCGGCCTTGATCGTGTCGCCCACGGCGACCAGCACTTCAATGACTTCCACTTCCTTGAAGTCACCGATGTCCGGCACTTTGATTTGAACGGTATTGCTCATAGGGCTCCCCGTTTACAGCGCGATGCGGCGGAAGTCGGCCAGCAGCGCGCCCAGATAGGCGTTGAAGCGGGCAGCGGACGCGCCGTCGATGACGCGGTGGTCGTACGACAGCGACAGCGGCACGATCAGGCGCGGCACGAATTGCTTGCCGTCCCAGACGGGTTTGTGCGCAGAGCGCGACACACCCAGGATGGCCACTTCCGGCGCGTTGATGATCGGCGTGAACGAGGTGCCGCCGATGCCGCCCAAGGACGAGATCGAGAAGCAGCCGCCCTGCATGTCCGCGGGCGAGATCTTGCCGTCGCGCGCCTTCTTGGACAGGTCGGTCATTTCCTGCGCGATTTGCAGGATGCCCTTCTTGTCGGCGTCGCGAATCACCGGCACCACCAGCCCGTTGGGCGTGTCGGCGGCGAAACCGATGTGGTAGTACTGCTTGAGCACCAGGTTGTCGCCGTCCAGCGAGGCGTTGAACTCGGGGAACTTCTTCAGGGCCGCAACCACGGCCTTGATCAGGAAGGCCAGCATCGTGACCTTGACGCCCGACTTCTCGTTTTCCTTGTTCAGCGTGACGCGCAGCGCTTCCAGGTCGGTGATGTCCGCTTCGTCGTTGTTGGTGACGTGCGGGATCATGACCCAGTTGCGGTGCAGGTTCGCGCCGGAAATCTTCTTGATGCGCGACAGCGGCTTGGCTTCGATCGGGCCGAACTTGGTGAAGTCGACCTTCGGCCACGGCAGCAGACCCAGCGCGGCGCCATCGGCCGAACCACCGGCAGCGGCGGTTGCGGGGCCGGCGGCCAGCGCTTGCTTGACGAAGCCGCGCACGTCCTCGGCGGTGATGCGTTCCTTGGGACCCGAACCCTTGACCTTGCTCAGGTTCACGCCCAGTTCGCGGGCGAACTTGCGCACCGAAGGCGACGCGTGCGGCAGTTGGCCGGGCTTCAGGTTGGCGTCTTCCAGCGCGGCGGCCGGAGCCGGACGCGAAGCCGGCGCAGCGGCGGGCGCTTCAGCCTTGGCTTCGGTCTTGGCTTCAGCCTTCGCAGCGGGAGCGGCGGCGGCTTCCGTCTTCGCAGCCGGAGCCGAGGCAGCGCCCCCCTCCACCACCACGACGACCGAGCCCTTGGCGACCTTGTCGCCAACCTTGACCTTCACTTCCTTGACCACACCGCCTTGCGAGGCCGGGATCTCCATCGAGGCCTTGTCGGACTCCACGGTGATCAGGCTTTGCTCGGCCTTGATGGTGTCGCCCACGGCGACCATCACTTCGATGACTTCCACTTCCTTGAAGTCACCGATGTCCGGCACTTCGATTTCGACCGGGCCAGATGCGGCGGCAGGTGCCGCCGCTTCAGCCTTGGCGGCCGGAGCCGCCGCAGCCGCTTGCTTGGGCGCTTCCTTGGCGGCGGCCTTGGGGGCTTCTTCCTTGGCGGCCGGTGCGGCGTCCGAGGCTTCCGCTTCCACTTCCAGCACGACCGCGCCTTCGGCAACCTTGTCGCCCACCTTCACTGTGATGGACTTCACCACGCCGCCTTGCGACGCGGGGATTTCCATCGAGGCTTTGTCGGACTCAACCGTGATCAGGCTCTGTTCGGCCTTGATCGTGTCGCCCACGGCGACCAGCACTTCGATGACTTCCACTTCCTTGAAGTCGCCGATGTCGGGAACCTTGATTTGCACGATGTTGCTCATGTCTCTTTACCCTCAGGCGTATTGCGGGTTGGCTTTGTTCGGATTGATGCCGTACTTCTTGATGGCTTCCGCCACCTTGGCAACCGGCACCTTGCCTTCGTCGGCCAATGCGCGCAGCGCGGCGACGACGACAAAGTGGCGATCCACTTCAAAGTGCTCACGCAGCTTGGCGCGGAAATCCGAGCGGCCGAAACCGTCGGTGCCCAGCACCTTGTATTCGCGGCCCTTGGGCACGAACGGACGGATCTGGTCAGCAAAGAGCTTCATGTAGTCGGTCGATGCGATGATCGGGCCTTCCGTCTTGGCCAGCTGTTCCGTGACGTAAGCCACTTGCGGCTTCTTTTCGTCGGGGTGCAGCATGTTGTGGCGGTCGACGTCCAGGCCGTTGCGGCGCAGTTCCGTGAAGCTGGTGACGCTCCAGAGGTCCGACGCCACGCCCCAGTCGGCTTCCAGCAGTTCTTGCGCGGCCATGACTTCGCGCAGGATCGTGCCCGAACCCATCAGCTGCACGCGGTTCTTGCCCTTGCCGTGCGACTTCAGCTTGTACATGCCCTTGATGATGCCTTCCTCGTCGCCCTGGGTCAGACCGGGCTGCGGGTAGTTTTCGTTCATCACCGTCAGGTAGTAATAGACGTTTTCCTGGTCTTCCACCATGCGCTTCAAGCCATGCTGGATGATCACGGCCAGCTCATGGCCGAACGTCGGGTCGTAGGACACGCAGTTCGGGATGGTGGACGCCAGGATGTGGCTGTGGCCGTCTTCGTGCTGCAAGCCTTCGCCGTTCAGCGTCGTGCGGCCGGCAGTGCCGCCCAACAGGAAGCCACGCGCTTGCATGTCGCCCGCCGCCCAGGCCAGATCGCCAATGCGCTGGAACCCGAACATCGAGTAGTAGATGAAGAACGGGATCATGATGCGGTTGTTCGAGGAGTACGACGTGGCCGCCGCAATCCACGAGCTCATTGCGCCCGCTTCGTTGATGCCTTCCTGCAGAAGCTGGCCGTCGGCCGCTTCCTTGTAGTACATGACCTGGTCCTTATCGACCGGGGTGTACTTCTGGCCTTCCGGCGCGTAGATACCAATCTGGCGGAACAGGCCTTCCATACCGAAGGTACGCGATTCGTCGGCCAGAATCGGCACAACGCGCGGACCCAGTTCCTTGTCGCGCAGCACCTGGTTCAGGATGCGCACAAAGGCTTGGGTGGTGGAGATTTCACGGCCTTCGGCGGTGGGTTCCAGCACGGCCTTGAAGGCGTCCAGCGCGGGGGCCTTCAGCTGCTCGTCGGCCTTGGCGCGGCGGCGCGGCAGGTAGCCACCCAGCGCGGCGCGGCGCTCGTGCAGGTACTTCATTTCGGGCGAATCATCGGCCGGCTTGAAGTACGGCAGGTCTTCCAGCTTGTCATCCGGAATCGGGATGCCGAAGCGGTCGCGGAATTCGCGGATGGATTCCAGTTCCAGCTTCTTTTGCTGGTGGGTCGGGTTCTTCGCCTGGCCCACGTGGCCCATGCCGTAGCCCTTGATGGTCTTGGCCAGGATGACGGTGGGTTGGCCGGTGTGGCTGGTGGCGGCGTCAAACGCGGCGTACACCTTGTGGGGATCGTGGCCGCCACGGTTCAGGCGCCAGATGTCTTCGTCGCTCATGCGCGAGACGGCTTCCAGCAGCTTGGGGTGCTTGCCAAAGAAGTGTTCGCGAACGAACTTGCCGTCGTTGGCCTTGTACGCCTGGTACTCGCCGTCAACGGTGTCTTCCATGATCTGGCGCAGGATGCCTTCCTTGTCGTGCGCCAGCAGCGGGTCCCAGTAGCCGCCCCAGATCAGCTTGATCACGTTCCAGCCCGAACCACGGAAGTCGCCTTCCAGTTCCTGGATGATCTTGCCGTTGCCGCGCACCGGACCGTCCAGGCGCTGCAGGTTGCAGTTCACCACGAAGATCAGGTTGTCGAGCTTTTCACGGGCGGCCAAAGCGATGGCGCCCAGCGATTCGGGTTCGTCCATTTCGCCGTCGCCGCAGAACACCCAGACCTTGCGGTTGCTGGTGTCGGCGATGCCGCGGGCGTGCAGGTACTTCAGGAAGCGGGCCTGGTAGATGGCCATCAGCGGGCCCAGGCCCATCGACACCGTCGGGAATTGCCAGAAATCCGGCATCAGCTTCGGGTGCGGGTAGGACGACAGGCCCTTGCCGTCCACTTCCTGGCGGAAGTGGTTCAGCTGGTCTTCGGTGAGGCGGCCTTCAAGGTAGGCGCGGCCGTACATGCCGGGGGACGTGTGGCCTTGGAAGTAGACCAGGTCGCCGCCGTGGCCTTCGTCTTCCGCGTGCCAGAAGTGGTTCTGGCCGCAGCCGATCATGGTGGCCAGCGAGGCGAACGACGCGATGTGGCCGCCCAGGTCGCCGCCGTCCGGCGGGTTGTGCTTGTTGGCCTTGACGACCATGGCCATCGCGTTCCAGCGCACGTACGAACGGATACGCGTTTCCAGTTCCAGGTTGCCCGGATGCGCGGGCTCCAGGCCCGGGGGAATCGTGTTGACGTAAGCGGTATTCGGCGAGAACGGGATGTGGGCGCCGGAACGACGGGCTTCGTCGATCAGGCGTTCCAGCAGGTAGTGCGCGCGCTGCGGCCCTTCGCGATCAAGGACTGCCGCCAGGGCTTCGAGCCACTCCTGGGTTTCAAGGGTGTCTTCGTCGTTGGCAGCCTGCGGGGCGCCAGCCTGGGCGAAAGAGGACATCGTGTGTCTCCTGTTGGGGTTCGTTCGTGACCACACCCGCTTCGTTCAACTCGCGGACTCTGCATGGTAGCCGGGATCATCCGGGCTACCATGTCAGGCATGGGTCGGGGTGTTTTTCTAGAGACCTGCTTTGGGTCGGTTCCCTATCAGCCGGCATTCTAAGAAAGAAGAATAACCGGTCGCAAGCAAAATTTCATGTTGCGGTACGGCATTTCATAATGTGAAATTATGAATGCAAGCTGAATGCTTCCTTACCGGTCTTTTTACGCTGTACGCCAAAAGCGGGGCGTGTTTCCCGGGACTTCACCCCGAACACGCACTAAAATGCGCGGTCTATCTGGCCCGAATTCCATGTCCAGCGCGCCCAAGTCCAATATTCCTACGCCGTTTCACGATCACGCCCGCACCCGCCGCCGCGGCGTGTACTGGGTCACGCCTGCCATGGTGCTGATTCTGTACATCTGTGTGATGGGGGTGTTCTTCTGGCTGCAACGCATTCATGACGATAGCGTCATGTTTGTGACGATCGACCAGGAAATGCGTCAGCAACGCCTGATCTGGGTGGTGCTGGCATTGTCATGCGTGATCGTCATCAGCTTGCTGATGCTGTGGCGCTATACCCGCTTTCGCTCCTCCGCCGAAGCCGCGCTGATCGCTGAAACCGGATTTCGCCGCGCCATGGAAAATTCCATGTCCACCGGCATGCGCGTGCTGGATATGGAAGGCCGCATCGCCTACGTGAACCCCGCCTTCTGCCGCATGATCGGCTGGAACGAGGCCGACCTCATTGGCCGCAGCCCGCCCTTCCCCTATTGGGTGCCCGGCCGCCACGAACAGCATCAGCACACGCTCGACGTCCTGATGTCGGGCAAGACGCCCAGCAGCGGCCTGGAAGTGGAAGCGCAGCGGCGCGACGGCTCGCGCTTCACGGCGCGCATGTATGTGTCGCCGCTGCTGGACCCCAACGGCAACCAGATCGGCTGGATGACCTCCATGACCGACATCACCGAACCCAAGCGCATCCGCGAGGCCCTGACCGCCGCGCACGAGCGTTTCATGACGGTGCTGGAAGGCCTGGACGACGCCATCTCGGTCACGGCCGACACGCACGACGGCCTGGAATTGCTATTCGCCAACCGCACCTACCGCCGCGTGTTCGGCGCGCAGACGGGCGGCCACGACGAATTGCTGGCCGGCCGCCGCGGCCGCTTCACCGACGAATCGGTGGAAGTGTTCGCGCCGTCTGTGCAGCGCTGGTTTGAAGTGCATCACCGCATGCTGGCCTGGACCGACGGCCGCCGCGTGCGCATGCAAGTCGCGCGCGACATCACCGAACGCCGTGGCCACGAAGAAGCGTCGCGCGTGCAGCAGGAAAAAATCCAGCTCACCAGCCGCCTGACGACGATGGGCGAAATGGCCTCGTCGCTGGCGCACGAACTGAACCAGCCGCTGACCGCCATCGCCAACTACAGCATGGGCGCCGTCGCCCTGGTCAAAGCTGGCCACACCAGCCCCAACATGCTGTTGCCGGCGCTGGAAAAGGCTGCGGCGCAGGCCGAGCGCGCCGGCAAGATCATCAGCCGCATCCGCGAATTCGTGAAGCGCAGCGAGCCGCGCCGCCAGCGCGTGGCCATTGGCCGCATTGTCGACAACGCCATCGGTTTCGCCGAAATCGACGCCCGCAAGCGCCGCATCCGTATCGACAGCTTCGTGCCGTCGAACGCGCCTGACGTCCTGGCTGACCCCATCCTGATCGAACAGGTGCTGTTGAACCTGCTGAAGAACGGGCTGGAAGCCATGGAAAACAGCGAGTCCGACGAGCTCAAGGTGGCGGTCATCCTGCACGAGCAGCACATCGAAGTGGCCGTGGTTGACCGCGGCCATGGCCTGGCTGAACCCGAGCGCCTGTTCGAACCCTTCTTCAGCACCAAGACCCAGGGCCTGGGCATGGGGCTGAATATCTGCCGTACCATTATTGAATCGCACCACGGCCGTCTTTGGGCTGACCCGAACCCCGCCGGCGGTACTATTTTCCGCTTTACCCTGCCCTGCGCTGCGTCCCAGACGCAGGCCCAGAATGATCAGTCCGAGGAGTTGCACGCATGAACACGCCCCACCTGTCGAGCACGGTATTCATTGTTGACGACGACGAAGCGGTCCGCGATTCGCTGCGCTGGCTGTTGGAAGCCAACGGCTACCGCGTTCGCGCCTATGCCAGCGGCGAATCCTTCCTGGAAGACTACGACGCCAGCCAGATCGGCGTGCTGATCGCCGACGTGCGCATGCCCGGCATGAGCGGCCTGGAGCTTCAGGAACAACTGATCGCCCGCAACGCGCCGCTGCCCATCGTGTTCATTACCGGCCACGGCGACGTGCCGATGGCCGTGTCCACGATGAAGAAAGGCGCAGTCGATTTTCTGGAAAAGCCCTTCAACGAGTCGGACCTGCGCGAAATCGTTGCGCGCATGCTCGAGCAAGCCACGCAGCGCGTCAGCAAGCACCAGGCTCAGAAGGACCACGAAGCCATGCTGGCACGCCTGACCGCGCGCGAGCAGCAGGTGCTGGAGCGCATCGTCGCCGGCCGCTTGAACAAGCAGATCGCCGACGACCTGGGCATCAGCATCAAGACCGTCGAGGCGCACCGCGCCAACATTATGGAAAAACTGGAAGTGACTACCGTTGCTGATTTGATGAAAGTGGCCTTGGCCAAACCCGAGGCACACGCATGACCGCAAGAGTTATCGATGGCGCAGCACTGTCGCTGCGCATTCGCGAAGAAGTCGCCCAACGCGTCGCCGCTCTGGCTGCCAAGGGCACCCGCCCCGGCCTGGCCGTGGTGCTGGTGGGCGCGGACCCCGCGTCCCAGGTTTACGTGCGCAACAAGGTTGCCGCCTGCGAGAAGGCCGGCCTGCATTCCGTCAAGGAACAGTACCCGGCCGAGATGACCGAGGCCGAACTGCTGGCCCGCATCGCCGTCCTGAACCAGGACCCGACCATTCACGGCATCCTGGTGCAGCTGCCGCTGCCCAAGCATATGGATTCCCACAAGGTCATCGAAGCCATCGCGGCCGAGAAGGACGTGGACGGGTTCCATATCAGCAACGCCGGCCTGCTCATGACCGGCCAGCCGCTGTTCCGCCCCTGCACGCCCTACGGCGTGATGAAGATGCTGGAATCGGAAGGCGTGACGCTGCGCGGCGCTGAAGCCGTGATCGTCGGCGCCAGCAACATCGTCGGCAAGCCGATGGCCATGCTGCTGCTCCAAGCCGGCGCCACCATCACCATCTGCAACTCCAAGACGCGCGATCTGGCGGCCCAGACCCGCCGCGCTGACGTCCTGGTGGTTGCCACCGGCAAGCCGGGCATGATCGACGGCTCGATGATCAAGCCGGGCGCCGTCGTCATCGACGTGGGCATCAACCGCGGCGAAGACGGCAAGCTGTGCGGCGACGTGGATTTCGCTTCCGCCAAGGAAGTGGCCGGCGCCATCACCCCCGTCCCCGGCGGCGTGGGCCCCATGACCATCGCCATGCTGCTGGTCAACACGGTTGAAGCCGCGGAACGCGCCGCAGGCTGATCGTGACACGGCGATGCGCACACCCACACGGGTGCGCATCGCCTTATCGTTTGCAGGCGCCGCAGGCCCTTTGCCCTTGCCCTTGCCCTTGCATTCGGGCGTATCGCCCCTATCTGATTCGTATGTCTTTCGCCGGCGCCGGGCTGCTTGTCTCGCGCGCCGCCTGCTACGTCTTACGCCGGTAACACCATGACCCAGAACCCCCTGCTCGCTCCCGTCTCCGACCTGGTCGACTATGCGGCCGTCAAGCCCGGGCACATCGTGCCCGCCGTCGAGGAACTGCTGGGCATCGCCCGCAAGGCCGTCGACCACGCCGCCGATGCTGCGCTGGCGCCCACCTGGGAAGCGGTCGTGGAACCGCTGGATACCGCTTCTGAGCGCCTGTGGCGCGCGTGGTCGGTGGCTGGCCACCTGAATGCGGTGGTCAACACGCCGGAACTGCGCGAGGCCTATAACGCCGCGCTGCCGCTGATTACCGAATTTTCGACCTGGGTCGGCCTGCACGAAGGGCTGTACAAGCAGTACCAGCGTCTGGCTGCCGCCCCCGATTTCGCCACCTGGTCGCCCGTGCGCCGCCGCATCGTGGAAATGGCGCTGCGCGATTTCCGCTTGAGCGGCGTTGAGCTGCAAGGCGCCGACCGCGAACGCTACGCCGCCATCTCCGACCGCGAAGCCCAGGCCTCGCAGAAGTTTTCGGAAAACGTGCTGGACGCCATCGACGCCTGGTCGCTGCTGGTCGAAGACGACACCCGTCTGGCCGGCATCCCGGCTGATGTGCTGTCCGCCGCCCGCGCCGCCGCCGAAGAAGATGGCAAGCCCGGCTGGAAGCTGACACTGAAAATGCCCTGCTACCTGCCCGTCATGCAATACGCGCAAGACCGGTCGCTGCGCGAAGCGCTGTACCGCGGCTACGGCACGGTGGCGTCCGAACAAGGCGACGCCAAGTTCGACAACTCCCCCCTGATCGAAGAACTGCTCTCGCTGCGCGCCGAAGAATCCGGCCTGCTGGGCCTGGGCACCTACGCCTCGCTGCGCCTGCAAACCCGCATGGCCCGCGACGCCAGCGAAGTCACCGTGTTCCTGCGTGATCTGGCTGCCCGCGCCAAGCCTTACGCCCAGCGCGACTTGGCGGAACTGAAGGCCTACGCCACCGGCGAGCTCGGCCTGGACGAGCTCCAGCCGTGGGATGTGGCCTTTGCCTCGGAACGCCTGCGCGAATCGCGCTACGCCTATTCCGAAGACGAAGTGAAGCAGTACTTCACCGAGCCGCGCGTGCTGGCGGGCTTGTTCGAAGTCATTGAAAAACTGTTCGACGTCCGCTTGACGGAAACGCCCGTCTCGACCTGGCATAGCGACGCGCGCGGTGTGCGCGTGGAGCGCGCCGATGGCAGCCTGATCGGCTATCTGTACCTGGATCTGTACGCCCGCTCCGGCAAGCAAAGCGGCGCGTGGGTGGATAGCGAACGCGCCCGCCGCGTCATCGCCGGCCAGGTGCAGACGCCCGTTGTTTACCTGACCTGCAATTTCTCGCGCCCCAACGGCGACCGCGCCGCCGTGCTCACGCACGACGACGTCATCACGCTGTTCCACGAAACCGGCCACGCGCTGCACGCCCTGCTGTCGGAAGTTGACGAGCCCGGCGCCGCCGCGTTCGCCAGCGTCGAATGGGACGCCATTGAACTGCCCTCGCAGTTCATGGAGAACTTCTGCTGGGAATGGGCGGTGGTGCAAAAGCTGTCGGCCCATGTGGACACCGGCGAACCGCTGCCGCGTGCGCTCTACGACCGCCTGGTCGCCGCGCGCAACTACCAAAGCGGCATGCAGGCCGTGCGCCAGATCGAATTCGCCTTGTTCGACATGCTGATGCATGACCGCGCCAAGGGCGCCACCATCACCGAAGTGCTGGCCTTGCTGCAAGAAGTGCGCCAGGAAGTGGCCGTGCTGTTCCCGCCCGCCTGGCATCGCCTGCCGCACGCGTTCTCGCACCTGTTCGCAGGCGGCTACGGCGCGGGCTACTACAGCTACAAGTGGGCCGAAGTGCTGTCCGCTGACGCGTACGAAGCCTTCGAGGAAGCGGCGGCCAAGCAGCCCGGCAACCCCTTGGGCACGCTTGATCCGGAAACCGGCGCGCGCTTTCGCCGCGAAGTGCTGGCCGTGGGCGGCTCGCGTCCGGCGGCGGATTCGTTCGCCGCCTTCCGTGGCCGCGCACCGCGTATCGACGCCCTGCTGCGCCACAGCGGCATGAGCGGCAACTGATCACGCCGCTTTATCGTAAAAGGCCCACGGTGGCCCCATCGTGAAAGGCCCCCAGCAGTTTGCTGGGGGCCTTTTTCATGCCTGCGCTGAACCCGGTTCGTCCGGCCGGCGCGCCGACACCACCAGCCAGCGTCCATGCACTGACTGATCGGACCCGGCCTGCTTCCAGAAATGGCGCACGTCTTCGTTCTCGGCGCGCTTGACCCGGCGCCGGTTATACAGGCGCGAAGGAATCGCCAGCAGACGCTCGATCATCCGCTTGGGCTTGGGCTCGTCGACCTCGTGCAAGGTAATGTCCGTGAAGCCGTAGTGCGATAGCAGCAGGTGCAGTTGCGGAAAGCTGAAAGGGAAATACGTGATGTAGTCTTCGCCGCGCTGCCGCCCGACCATGGGGCGAAAGCCAGAATGAAACCCCCGCATCAGGAACTGCAACCGTGACCGCAAATACCACGTATTGGGTGTGGTGATGATCAGCGTACCGCCCGGCCGCAGCGCGCGGTACAGGCTTTGCACCAGCACGCCCGGGTTCGTCATCAGGTGGATGGCCTCGCAACACACGGCCGCATCATAGGCCGTGCTGACGGCCAAAGGCGTGTCCAGATCGTGTTCGGTAACCGACTGATAGCCTGCCGATGCTGGCGGAAATTCCCACAGGCCCACGCCATCCACGGCGGTTTTGCGCGTGCCGGTGGCCGACAACATATCGCCCAGCCAGCCGGTGCCGCAGGGCGCATCCAACACCCGATCGGCGTTGCGGCTGCGCAGAACTTCGACCACTACCGGGTAATACGGGAACAACGGATAACGAATTGCCGTGCCGGATGCCATATCCACGTTCAGGACCTTCCTGTAGCTGTATTGCTGGACAAGGCTCTGAATATAGACTGCACACCACGCCGATGGAATGACTTTGCGCGCCTCTCGAACACTATCCCCACAAAGCTTCACAAATGGCCCGGGGCCGTGCGCCCGCAACGAATGTTTGCGCCAGAACAAGAAGCTGGCTCGCGCCACACCGCTTATGGCCCGCCCGGCGCCAGTCAGCCGGGCGCGTGCAGGTAGAATCAACGGGTTTGACCGGGCTTGTTCCTGGACGTATCGCTCCTACCACTCTTTCGGCCTCTCCTGGACTCATGCGACACCTTCTTACCGGCCGCGCCTGGCGCGGCCTGCTGTTGGCCTTGTGCGTGCTGCTTGCGGCTTGCGGCGATCGAAACGTCGACTGGACGCTTTACAACGTCAAGGGCCACCTGCCCGACCTGAAATTCTCGCTGCCCGGCGCGGGCGGCAAGACCGTCAGCAGTGACGACTTAAAGGGCAAGACGGTGCTGCTGTTTTTCGGCTACGCCAGCTGCCCGGACATCTGCCCGACCACCATGGCGCAATTGACGGCCGTGCTGCAAAACCTGGGCGACAAGGCCAAGGACGTGCGCATCCTGTTCGTCAGCGTGGACCCGCACCGCGACACGCCCGACATCCTGCAAGCCTACGTCAATGCGTTCAACAACAGCGCCATTGGCGTAACGGGCGACGAAAAGCAGATTGCCGACCTGGCGCGCCGCTACCGCGTGGCCTATCAAATTGAAAAACCCCGCCCGGGTGACGACGCCGACATGTACGAAGTGACGCACAGCCGCGGTGTGTATATTTTCGACAAGGACGGCCGCGCCCGCCTCTTGGCGTCCGACACCGACAGCATCGAAGCGCTGACCAAAGACGTACGCCAGTTGATCGATATCACCTCCTGAGCCAGGCCGTTCAGAACGAACCCCCGCACACCAGTTGTTACAGCCGAACGATTCCGAGGATGAGTATCATCACTGCACATCGTCCCTTTTTCCCTGGTAAGGAGTAAGCGCATGAGCATTGTCATCATGATCATCGTCGGATTCATCGTGGGCCTGATCGCCCGCGCCATCATGCCCGGAGACCAGAACATGGGGATCATCATGACCACCATTCTGGGTATCGTCGGCGCGGTGGTCGCTGGCTTTCTGGGTCAGTCGATGGGCTGGTACGCCCAGGGCGAACCGGCCGGCTGGATCGCGTCGGTGGTGGGCGCCATCATCGTCCTGTTCGTGGTGGGCCTGATCGCCAAGAAACGCACCTGACGATTCCTGCCGGGTAAGCAATAAAAAACGGGCCGATCTTTCGATCGGCCCGTTTTGCATTCCGGCGCGCGGGGTGCGGCGGATATCGCTTAAGACCCGGAACCCGTCACCGCCGGCGCCGTCTGGCTTGCCGGCTGCGCTGCGGGTTGAACTGCCGGTTGAACTCCGGGTTGAGCGGCGGGTTGCGCTGCCGGTTGAACCCCGGGTTGCGCTGCGGATTGCCCCGCTGACTGCTGCGCCATCACCGTGCGCTCGGTCCAGCCGCCGCCCAGCACCTTGTACAAGGTCACCAGATTCGACAAGCGGGCCAGGCGCGTGTCCACCAGCGCCTGCTGCGCGCTGTACAGCGAACGCTGGGAATCCAGCACGCTCAGGTAGTCATCGATACCCTGACGGAAGCGCTGATCCGACGCGTCGTAGGCGCGTTGGTTGGCGTTGACCAACAGGCGCTGCGCCTGAATCTGGTCGTCCAGCGTACCGCGTCCGGCCAGCGCGTCCGCCACTTCGCGGAACCCCGTCTGGATGGACTTCTCGTACTGCGCGACCTGGATGTTCTTCTGCACCTTGGCCAGGTCCAGACCCGCCAGCAGCGAGCCGCCCGCGAAAATCGGCACGGTGATCTGGGGCACGAAGCTCCAGGCGCCGGAACCGCCGTCGAACAGGCCGCCCAGACTGGCGCTGGCGGTACCCGCCTGGCCGGTCAGGCTGATGGTGGGGAAGAACGCCGCGCGCGCCGCGCCGATGTTGGCGTTGGCGCCCTTCAACTGATGCTCGGCCGCACGGATGTCCGGACGGCGCGCCAGCAGGTCAGACGGCAGGCCGGCGGGCAAGGTCGTCGGCAGCATGCCGTCGTCCAGCTTCATGGCCTGATCCAGCGCCGCGGTGATCTCGGGCGACATGGGCTGGCCCACCAGCAGCGTCAACGCATTGCGGTCCTGGGCAGCCTGGCGCGTGTATTGCGACAGGTTGCGCTGGGCCGTGCGCAGCGACACTTCCGCCTGGCTCAAGTCCAGCGCGGTGGCCAGGCCCTGGTCGTAGCTTTGCTTCGTCAGCTGGAAGGAATCTTCCTGGCTCTTCAACGTATCGCGCGTCAGGCTCAGCAGTTCCTGGTCGGCGCGCAACGTCAGATAAGCGTTAGCCACTTCGGCAATCAGCGTCAGTTGCGTGGCCGTGCGGGTTTCGTCCAGCGCCAGATAGGATTCCAGCGCCTTGTCGCTCAGGCTGCGGATACGGCCGAACAGGTCCAGTTCCCAAGCCGACATGGCGGCGCCCACCTGGTAGCTGTGGCTGGTCGTGGCGCGGCCGCTGGCGGACAAGTCCGCCGGCGTGCGCTGGGCCGATTCCTGGCCGGCGATGCCCACGCTGGGCATCAGGTCGGCGCGCTGAATGCGGTACTGCGCACGCGCCGCTTCCACGTTCAGGGCCGCCACGCGCAAGTCGCGGTTGTTCGCCAGCGACAGTTCAATCAGCTGCTGCAAGAGCGGATCGCTGAAGAAGTCGCGCCAGCCGATATCGGCGGTGGACATCCCCAACGCCGCCTGCGAACCGTCCGCCTTGTAGGCCGGGCCGGTGGGATACGCGGCGTCGACCGGCGCGTCGGGCCGTTCGTAGGTCGGGGCCAGCGAGCAGCCCGCCAGGGCCGCCGCCAGAGAAACAGACAACAAGGTTCTCATCGGAAATTTCATTACGGTCGTCCTTCCGCGGACACGTCCTGCGAGCCATTGGCGCTGGTGTCGTGCTTGTCGAGGTTCTCGCTCATGCGCTTCACCTTGAACATGCGCAGCATGATCACAAAGAACGCGGGGACAAAGAAAATAGCCAGGAAGGTGCCGGTCAACATGCCGCCGATCACGCCGGTGCCGATGGCGTTCTGGCTGCCCGACCCCGCACCCGACGAGATCGCCAGCGGCGTCACGCCCAGGATGAACGCCAGGGACGTCATCAGAATCGGACGCAGGCGCTGGCGGGCGGCGTGAATCGCCGATTCCGTCAGGCTCGCGCCGGATTCAAAGTGCTCTTTGGCGAACTCCACAATCAGGATGGCGTTTTTGGCCGCCAGCCCCACTGTGGTGAGCAGCCCCACCTGGAAGTACACGTCGTTGGACAAGCCGCGCGCCAACGTCGCCAGCAGCACGCCGATAATCCCCAGCGGCACCACCAGCATGACCGCCGTCGGAATCGACCAGCTTTCATACAACGCGGCCAGGCACAGGAACACCACGATCAGCGAAATGGCGTAGAGGGCCGGCGCCTGCGAACCCGACAGGCGCTCTTCAAACGACAAGCCCGTCCATTCAAAGCCCACGCCCACCGGCAGCTTGGCCGCCAGCTTTTCCATTTCTTCCATCGCCGCGCCCGAGCTATAACCCGGCGCCGCCTGGCCCTGGATGTTGTAGGACGGCACGCCGTTATAGCGGTTCAGCTTTTGCGGGCCGAAGCTCCACGTCGCTTTCGAGAACGCCGAGAACGGCACCATGTCGCCCGCGCTGTTGCGCACATACCATTTGTTCAGGTCTTCCGGCAGCATGCGTGACGAGGCCTCGCCCTGCGCAAACACCTTCTTCACGCGGCCACGGTCGATGAAGTCGTTGACGTACGACGAGCCCCACGCGGTGGCCAGCGTGCTGTTGATGTCCGACACGGCCACGCCAAGCGCACGCGCTTTTTCGCGGTCGATATCCAGCTGGTACTGCGGCGCATCTTCAATGCCGTTGGGGCGCACGCCCACCAGCACCGGGCTCTTCGCCGCTTCTCCCAGCAGCTGATTGCGCGCGGCAAGCAGCTTTTCATGGCCCACGCCTGCGCGGTCCATCAGTTGGAAGTCAAAGCCGGTGACGTTACCCAGTTCCATCACGGACGGCGGCGGCACCACGAACAGTTGCGCACGGCGCTCGGTCTTGCCGAAGTGCGCGTTGGCGCGTGCCGCCACGGCGCCGGCCTTCAGCTTGGCGTCGCCCCGCTCTTCCCAGTCTCGCAGCTTGATGAACAGGATGGACGCGTTCTGGCCGCGGCCGCCGAAGTTGAAACCGTTGACGGCGAACACCGAGGTCACGGCGTCTTTTTCTTCGGTCAACAGGTACTTCGTGGCGTCATCGATAACGGCCTTGGTCGCTTCCGCCGTGGCGCCCGCAGGCGTCTGGATCTGGGCGAACAAAATGCCCTGGTCTTCCGCCGGCAGGAACGCCGTGGGAATGCGCGTGAAGAGCCAGCCCATTGCAATGACCAGCGCCAGATACACCACCATCAGACGCTTGGTGCGGTTAAGCCCGCGCGCCACGCTATTGGCGTAGCCGTTGCTGCTGCGTTCGAAGGTGCGGTTGAACCAGCCGAAGAAACCCCGCTTCGTGCCGTGATGGCCCTTCGGAATGGGCTTGAGCAACGTCGCGCACAAAGCCGGCGTGAAGACGATGGCCACCAGCACCGACAGCACCATCGACGACACGATCGTGATCGAGAACTGGCGATAGATCACGCCCGTTGAACCGCCAAAGAACGCCATCGGGATGAACACGGCGGCCAGCACCATGGCGATACCGATCAGCGCGCCGGTGATCTGGCTCATGGACTTGCGGGTTGCCTGCTTCGGTGTCAGCCCTTCTTCGGCCATCACCCGTTCAACGTTTTCCACCACCACGATGGCGTCGTCCACCAAGAGGCCAATGGCCAGCACCATACCGAACATGGTCAAGGTGTTGATGGAATAACCGAAGGCGGCCAGCACGCCGAACGTGCCCAGCAGCACCACCGGCACGGCCAGCGTGGGGATGATGGTGGCGCGGAAGTTCTGCAGGAACAAGTACATCACCAGGAACACCAGGATGATGGCCTCGACCAGCGTCTTGAACACTTCGTGAATCGACAGGCTGACAAACGGCGTCGTGTCATACGGATACACGACGTCCATGCCCGGCGGGAAGTACGGCTTCAAGTTGTTGATGGTGTCGCGCACGGCCTGCGCCGTGTCCAAGGCGTTTGCGCCCGGCGCCAGCTTGATGGCCAGGCCCGAGGCGGGCTTGCCGTTGTAGAAGCTGTCGATGGCGTAGGTCTGGCCGCCCAGTTCAATGCGCGAGACATCGGCCAGGCGCACTTGCGAACCATCGGTGTTGACCTTGAGCAGGATGCGGCCGAAGTCTTCCGGCTTCTCCAGGCGCGACGGCCCGATGATGGTGGCGTTCAGCTGCTGCCCGCGCACGGACGGCAGGCCGCCCAGCTGGCCGGACGACACCTGCACGTTCTGTTCCTTGATGGCCGCCACCACGTCAACCGTGGTCAGCCCGTAGTTCACGAGTTTGGCGGGGTCCAGCCAGATGCGCATCGCGTACTGCGAGCCGAACAGCTGGAAGTCGCCCACGCCCTGCGTACGGCTGATGGGGTCCTGGACGTACGACGCGACATAGTCGGCCAAGTCGTCCTTGGTCATCGTGCCGTCGGTGGACACAAAGCCCGCCACGATCAGAAAGTTCTTCGTGGCCTTGGTGACGCGGATGCCCTGCTGCTGCACTTCCTGCGGCAAGAGCGGCTGCGCCAGCGCCAGCTTGTTCTGCACCTGCACCTGCGCCGTGTCCGGGTTGGTGCCTTGCTTGAACGTCAGCGTGATGGACATGCTGCCGTCGGAGTTGCTTTCCGACGAGATGTACTGCAAGCCGTCCAGACCGTTCATCTGCTGCTCGATCACCTGCACCACGGTGTCCTGCACGGTCTGCGCGGACGCGCCCGGGTAGGTCACCGCGATGCCGATGGCGGGCGGCGCGATGTTGGGGTACTGGGAGACCGGCAATTGCAGGATGGACAGCGCGCCGGCCATCATCAGCACGATCGCGATCACCCAGGCGAAAACCGGCCTATCGATAAAAAACTTTGCCATGCATGGCTCCCTGATTACTGCTTGGCCGGCGCGGCATTCGCCGCGTTAGCCGCATTCGCCGCTTGCGGCTGCTGCGCATTGGCGCCGGCTTCCGTCGCAACGACTTCCACGCCCGGACGCACCATTTGCAGACCTTCCACGATCACCTTGTCGCCCGCGGCCAGGCCGTCGGTGACCAGCCACTTGTCGCCAATGGCGCGGTCGGTCTTCAGTTCACGCAGTTCCACCTGGTTCTTGGCATTGACGACCAGCGCCGTGGGCAGGCCGCGCTGGTTGCGCGTCACACCGCGTTGCGGCACCAGCAAGCCGTCGGCGGCCACGCCATCAGCCAGGCGGGCACGCACGAACATGCCGGGCAAGAGACGGCGATCCGGGTTGGGGAACACCGCGCGCAGCGTGATGGAACCCGTGCCCTGGTCTACGGTCACTTCCGAGAACTGGAGCTTGCCGGTCTGCTTGTATTGCGAGCCGTCTTCCAAGGTCAGCGTGACCAGCGCGGCTTGTTCGCCGTCGGCCCGCTTCAACTGGCCGCTGGCCAAGGCGTCCTGCAAGCGCAAGAGCTGCACGCTGGACTGGGTCACGTCAACGTAGATCGGGTCAATTTGCTGCACTGCAGCCAAAGCGCCCGTCTGGTTGGCCGTAACCAGCGCGCCTTCGGTCACGGAAGAACGGCCGATGATGCCGTCAATCGGCGACAGCACCTTGGTGTAAACCAGGTTGATACGCGCGGTGTCCAGCGCGGCCTTGGCCGACAGCACGTCGGCGGCGGCCTGGTCGCGTGAGGCCACGGCGTTGTCATAGGTCTGTTGGCTGACGGCGCGGGTGGCAACCAGCGGCTTGTAGCGTTCGGCCAGCAAGGCAGCCGTCTTCTGCTGCGCCTGTGCGCGAGCCAATGCGGCCTTCTGGCTATCGAAGCTGGCTTGGTACAACGCGGGATCGATCTGATAGAGCTGTTCGCCGGCCTTGACCTCGCCGCCTTCGGTAAACAGGCGCTTCTGAACGATGCCGTTCACCTGGGGCCGGACTTCAGCCACGCGGAATGCGGACGTGCGGCCCGGCAATTCAGTGGTGAGCGAAACGGGCTGCGTCGTCAGGGTCACCACCGAAACTTGCGGCTTGCCCGCCTGCGGCGCGTCCTGCTTCTTGCCGCAAGCGGCCAGCGTGAGAGCCGATGCCGTCAGCGTGACAACTGCCGCGCTGCGCCACATAGCGCTTTTCTTATTCATAGATTGCATTCCCGAAAAAAATAGTCGGCCCCCACGCAGCGTCCGCTCTCGCGGATGTGCGGGACCATGTGCATCAACTGGGTGGATTCGCGTTGAACACGCAGGCTGGGCTTTATCGCATTGCTGCATTGCGGAACCCGCATTTTGAGTTATCCCGCCCCAGAAACAAAGGGGCGCAATAAGAAAACATCATTCCATTTATGGGACAATTCCGAGCACCCGGTCTATGACAGAATCTCGCCATGAAACGATTACAAGGCATGGAACTCTTCGTCGAAGTCGCCAAAACGCATAGTTTTAGCCGTGCTGCCGCGACATTGGGCGTCCCGAAATCCACCTTGTCTCGCCAGGTGGCCGAATTGGAACGGTCGGTCGGCCTGCGATTGCTGAGCCGCACCACCCGCAAGGTCGAACTGACCGACGCCGGGCGCTTGTACTTTGAACGCTGCCAGCGCATCGTCGCCGAAGCGCAGATTGCCCATGAAGAATTGCAGAAGCTGGTCGATACGCCAGCCGGGCCGCTGCGGGTGAACATGCCCGCGGATTTCGGCACGGACTTCCTGGCTGAATCGTTCATGGAGTTCTCCCGCCGCTATCCCGACGTCACGTTTTTCCTGGATCTGGCCAATCCGGACCACGCTTCACGCGTGTTCCAGACGTGCGATATCTCGATCGAAATCGGCGACCTGCCCGACTCGACGCAGATTGCAAGGCTGCTGGGCATGCTGCCCGCCCATCTGTATGCCTCGCACGAATACCTGGAGAAGCACGGGGAACCCAAACATCCCAGTGACTTGACCCGCCACGAGTGCATCGAATTCCGCGCAGAAGGCGCCGGCCGCGTCACGCGCTGGCCGCTCAACTGCGGTGACCAGCACATCGAGTTCACGCCGGGCAACCGGTTTTCCGTCAACGGCGTGGCCATGGCGCGGCGCCTGGCCATGCTGGGCGCGGGCATCGCGGTGCTGGTGGGCGGCCAGACGGCCGAACAGCAGTCCGGGCAGTTGCGGCGCGTGCTGCCAGATTGGCAGCTGGGGCCGTTTCCCGTTTATGCGGTCACCGAAACCCGGCTTCTACCCGCCAAGACCCGGATCTTCATCGAATTTCTGATGGAGCGTCTGGGCAGCGGCGGGCAAACGAAGGATACGCCCGCTTTCATGAAATAGCGGGGTCGCGGAAACAGATTGAAAAATCTACTGACCGCCGACATCACTTGTCGGCGGAGCCGATCAATTCAAAATCCCTCGTCGTCGCGCAGATAGCGCCACTGCCCCAGGGGAAGATCGCCTAGCGACACGCGGCCAATGCGCACGCGTTTCAAGCCTATGACCTTCAGGCCAACCAGTTCGCACATGCGGCGGATCTGGCGCTTTTTGCCTTCGCGCAGCACAAAGCGCAGCTGGTCGTGATTCTGCCAACGCACCTGCGCGGGTTTCAGCGCCTTGCCGTCCAGCGACAGGCCGTGGTTCAGCAGCGCCAGCCCACGGTCGGACAAGTCGCCCTGCACGCGCACCAGGTATTCCTTGTCGACGCTGGAGTCTTCACCGATCAGATGCTTGGCGATGCGGCCATCTTGCGTCAGCACCAGCAGGCCCTGGGAATCAATATCCAGCCGGCCGGCCACGGCCAGCCCTTCCAGATGCGCGCGCTCGAAGCGTTGCGGATGCCGGCATCCGGCAAAGCGCGAGCGCGAATCAATAAGCGCCACCGCGGGCGTATAGCCTTTTTCCGCCTGGCCCGACACATAGCCCACCGGCTTGTTGATCAGGATGGTGACGCGCGAGGTCTGGCGCGCCTGCGCGGCGCGCTCCAGCGTGATGACCTGATCGGGATACGCCTTGGCGCCCAATTCGGACACCACAACGCCGTCCACGCGGACCCAGCCGCGTTCGATATAGCTGTCGGCCTCGCGGCGCGAGCAGAGTCCGCGCTCGGACATGAGCTTGGAGATTCGTACTTTTTCCATGGGCGGTATTGTATGCGGACGCGGGTGACCTGCATGGGCCGCCCGCATGTGCACGTCAAGCGCCGGCTGAGCGCCGCGCCCCCGCCTGCGGCATTGCGACGCAGGCAGGCCGCCAGCAGGGCTTGGCATAATACGCAGCCATGATGAAACCCGCAGCCCATCACCCCCCTCTTGCCGCAGGCTGGCTGGCCGCCGCGCCGCCCGTCCTGCCCCCTGCCCTGCGCCACTGGCTGTTCCGCCCGGGCGCACTCACCGCCGGCCTGCGCCAGGTTGGCCACGTCCGCCTGCGCGTGCTGGCCGAGTACGCCGACGGCGCGCCCCGCGACGAAGCGCTGGCCATGGGCATCGCCCCCGGCTCGCCGGTATGGATACGCGAAGTGCTGATGTCGGTGAACGGCGTGGACAGCGTGCCCGCCCGCAGCCTGACGCCGCTGCGCGCCTCGCACGGCGCCTGGCAAGGCATGCGCCGCCTGCTGACCCGGCCGCTGGCCGACATGCTGTATCACGACAGCACCGTCATCCGCTCACCGTTCGCGTGCCGCCGCCTGGCCTCGCCCGTGCCGTTTTACACCACCGCGCGCGATGTGCTGCCGGCGGATCGCCGGCAGCAGGACGCGGGCCGCGTCTGGGCACGCAGGTCCGTCTTCTGGCGCCAAGGCCAGCCGCTGCTGGTGGCGGAGTGCTTCCTGCCCGGGTTCTGGGACTTGATCGCCAATCAGCCCGCGCCGCCGCTGGTGCCGCATCAACGCACGGCGCGGTAAGGGTTACAGACTACGAGCCGCAGACTGAGGGTCGTCGTCTGAAATCGGCAGGCCGAAAATTGGCAAGCCGAAAGTCATAGGCCAAAAGTCATAGACCCAGATAATTGTCCACGGCGCTTTCCACTGTGGGATGAAAGTGGTCGTCGCCCAGAATCTCCGTCAGCTCGAAACGCTTGAGCTTGTCTCGAACCGGGTCTTTCATCTCGGCAAAATGCAGGGCGGCGCCTTCCTTTGCCAGATGTTGGCTCAACTCGCGCAACATGTCCGCCGACGTGACGTCGACGCTTGTGACGGGCTCGGCCGCGACCACGACGCGCCGCACTGGCGTGGGTGACGCCTGCACGGCTTCCAGCAGCCGTTGCTGAAACAGCTCGGCATTCGCAAAGAACAGCGGCGCGTCCCAGCGGAACAGCACCAGCCCATCGATCAACGCGGCATGCGGATACCGCTTCAAGTCGTGGTAGCCGCGCAAGTTCGGCACACGCCCAAGCACCGCAAAATGCGGCCGCCAGCCGTCCCACAGGAATTCGATGACGGCGATGACCACGGCCAAGCCGATGCCGGGTATGGCGCCGAACACCGCCACAGCGGCAAAACACAACATCGACAGCCAGAACTCCCATTGCTGGATGCGGTAGATGCGCCGCAAGTCCTTGAACTCGAACAGGCCAAGGGCGGCGGCGATCACCACGGCGGCCAGCGCGCTGCTGGGCAAATAGCGCAGCAGGTTGGGCGCAAACACCAGCAACAGCGCCACGGCCGCCGCACCGATCACCCCTGTCAGCTGTGTCCGCGCGCCTGCTGCCTCGGCCACGGGCGTGCGCGATGCGCTGCTGCTGATGGGGAACCCTTGGAAGAAACCCGCCGCCAGGTTGGCCATGCCCAGCCCCACCATTTCCTGGTTCGGGTCGACGCGCGTGTGCGTGCGCGCGGCGTACGTGCGCGACAGCACGCTGGTATCCGCAAATGAAATCATCGCCACGGCGCAGCCGCCGAGCACGATCGTGGCCCAGTCCGCATTGCTGAGCCATGGCCACGTGAATGTCGGCAGCCCCTGCGGAATCTCGCCCAGCACTTTTACCCCCTGGACGTCCAGCCGCAGCAGGCTTACGGCCAATGTCGCCAGGATCACGGCGATCAGAATGCCTGGCACCCGGTCAAAGCGCTTAAGCAGCAAGATCGCGGCCAAGCTGGCCGCCCCCACCGCAAAGGCATACCCGTTGGCCTGTCCATCGGCCACCGCCTGCGCGAGCCGCCACAGTTCTTGCAATGGGCCGGCATCCTCAATCGGAATCGCGAACAACTTCGGCAACTGGCTGACCAGCACCGTCAGCGCAATGCCATTCATGTAGCCATAGCGGATGGGCTTGGACAGCAGCTCGGTGATGAACCCGAGCCGCAGCAGACCCAACACGATGCAGAACAGCCCGGCGATGATCGCCATCAGGCTGGCCGCGGCCACCGCGCGCATGGGGTCGCCGCCCGACACGCTCAGCACCACCGCCAGAATCGGCGCCGCGAGCGCGGAGTCCGGCCCCAGCACCAGAATGCGGCTCGGACCAAAAATTGCATAGGCCAACAACGGCACGATCGTGGCGTACAGCCCATAGACCCCCGGCACGCCCGACGCCTCGGCATAGGCAATGCCCACAGGAACCAGCATCGCCGTCAACGCCAGGCCGGCAGCCAGATCCCTCGGCAGCCAAGCCGCTTGATAGGACCGCAACACGGCCAGCCCGGGCAGCCAGCGCAGCCACCGCTGGGCCGGACCCTCATCAGAGGCGGGCGTGTGCATGGTGGCAGGCATGAAGGCGCAGGCCGATAAGCACGATCGTCAAACCAGCAGCCAAACGATCACCGTTCCCCACGTGGTCAGCAGAATATGCCCGAGCGCCACGGTGCCCGAGTAACCAATGACGGCGACCGGGCTATCCGATTTTTCCTGAACCGCGGCCAGGCCGGCCGTCATCGTTTGCGCCCCGGCCAGCGCCCCCAGCAGTAAAAGCGGTTCCAGGCCAAGCAGATATCGTCCCACCAGCAATCCGACGAATTGCGGAACCATTGTCACCACAATGCCCGCCAAGAATATGGTCAGCCCGACTTCGCGCAGGGCATCGACAAAGACCGGGCCTGCCTTCAAACCGATCATGGCCACGAAACCGGCCAAGCCGATTGACTTCATGAACTCAAGCGCGCCATGCGAGATGCGGCCAAACAAAGGCTTCGCCGAATTCCGCCAGCCCACCAACAAGCCGAGGATCAGGGTGCCCACACTGCTTCCAATGGCGATATGCATGCTGCCAATCGGCAGCACAAGCGACGTCCCCACCACCGCGCCGATGAAAATTCCAAAACCCAACGCAACAAAATCCGTGGAATCCATATCCCGCACCACGCTGCCGATACGCGCGGCCACGCGTTCAACGGCAGGCTCAAGCCCAACAATGCTGAGCACGTCACCACGCTGAAGCACCGTGCCGGAACCCACCGGTATTTCTACGCCATCGCGCCGGATTCTGCGCAGAAACACGCCGCGCACTTCCTCGGCTTGCTCCGCAACCTGAGCGACCGTCTTGCCGAACAGCCGCGAGTCAGACAGCACGACATCGAACACCGCGCTTGGAATGTCGCGCAGTTCCCGGTCGGGTTCTTCGACGGCGTTGCCGTCCAACAGCTTGATGATCACGTCGCTTTTGCCAGAGACGGCAACGATATCCCCCGCGCGCAAGACGGTATCGGGCGCGGCCAACAGGAGGGAGCCGTCGCGCCGGATGCGTTCCACGAACACGCGCTCCGGGGCGTACAACGATTCAACCCAGGCGACGGTTTGGCCCACCGCGGGGTGATCAGACTGAAAGCGATAGGCACGCAAGTCGAACTTGCGCCACGCGGAAGTCACGCCAGCTTTCTGCCGCTGAATTCCATAGACCAACTCAAGCTTGGCGCCTTCGGCCTTCAGATCCAAGCCCAATAACTTTGGCCCCAAACTCGAGCAGAACCAGATGACGCCGAACGTGCCAAAGATGTAGCACAGCGCATCCGCCACCGCGATTTGGCTGATCAGCCGGTCTTTCTCCTCGACGCTGATGGGAAGATTCCGGATCGCTTCGCTGCCTGTGCCAATCGCTGGCGATTCCGTCAGCCCGCCTGATAGCAGGCCAACGGCATACCCAACCTCGAGCTTTAGCAAGACCGCCAGCCCCCATGCCGTGAGCAAGCCCGCAACCGGCACCACAATGCCAATCACCACCCACCGCCATCCGCCGTCCTTCATGCCTCGAAAAAAGCTTGGGCCCACGGAGTAGCCAATGCCGAACATGAACATCAGGAACAGCACCTGCTTGGCGGTGTCGGACACCGGCACACGGACGAAGTAGCCAATCAGCAGCCCCGCGAGCAAGGACCCGGTCACCGGCCCGAAGCCCACACCGCGAACCTTGAATCCACCGACCCAATAGCCCAGTCCGATTGCAAGGAAGACGGCTAGCTCGGGATAGCGCTGCAGCATGTTGCTTAGGAAGTCCATGGCGTTCGGCCCTCGAAAGTCGACGTTCTGGATCGTGGATGCGGCGCGCACCTGGGTGCTGGCGTCCTCCGGCTGCGCGCGCGGATATGTGATGCATTGTTGCTACCGATCAAGCGCAAAGTCCATGCTAATTTCGGCAAAATACCGTCAGTCCCCGCAAACGAAGAACGCGATGAATCGTCATCACGCCAAGCCGAATGCGACAGCGAGCTTGAACGCGCCGGTTCGATTCTTACGCCTTTTCGCCGGGATCATCATGGACGTCACGCGTTGCCCGGGATCACAATCAAATTCAGCTGCCAGCATCGGCAGCATCAGGTGGTGGCTCCCGGAGGCCCGCCATGAAAATCGAAGCGCCGGGAAAATCTAGACGCCGGCCGCACCTTGCCCTGCCTGAATGGTTACGCCATTACGACAAGCAGTGGATGGTGAAGGACGTCTCGGCGGGGCTGACGGCGGCAGCCGTGGTCATTCCCAAGTCCCTTGCCTATGCCACCGTTGCAGGCTTACCGGTGCAGGTTGGGCTCTATACCGCGTTCGTGCCGATGATCGTGTATGCCTTCCTTGGCACGTCCCGGCCGCTCAGTGTCAGCACCACCACCACGCTGGCCATTCTTACCGCAACCGCGCTGGATCGCGCCGTGCCTGGCGGAGAGCCCGCTCAACTTCTGATTGCGACCGCGACGCTTGCGCTGCTGGTGGGCATCGTGCTGATCGCGGCGTCGCTCTTTCGGTTGGGATACCTGGCCAACTTTATTTCCGAGCCCGTATTGACGGGATTCAAGGCGGGCATTGCGATTGTGATCGTGGTTGATCAGGTGCCCAAGCTGCTCGGCATCCACTTCCCGAAGGGCTCGTTTCTATCGAACGCACTGTCCATTTTGCAAGGGCTTCCGCACCTCTCAATCGCCACAGCCGCCGTCGGCGCCATCACGTTGGTCCTGCTCCTTGTGCTTGAACGCGGCATGCCGCGCGTCCCTGCGCCGCTGGTGACCGTCGCCATCGCCATCGCGGCCGCCAGCCTGTTCGGCCTGAGTGATCGTGGCGTGCAGACGGTGGGGGCGGTACCCACGGGCTTACCGTCGTTGACCCTGCCGGACGCTGCGTTGATCGGTCAGCTCTGGCCCATGGCGCTTGGCATTGCGTTGATGAGTTTCACCGAGACGATCGCCGCCGGACGCGCCTTTGCGAAAGTGGGCGAGGCCTTGCCCGACGCCAATCGGGAGTTGATCGCCACGGGCTTTTCGAATGTAGGCGGCGCCCTCTTCGGCGCCATGCCTGCGGGCGGCGGCACCAGCCAAACCGCGGTGAATCGGCGCGCCGGCGCCTGCACGCAAGCAGCCGGTTGCGTCACGGCCGCCGTCACGCTAGGAGTCATGCTGCTACTGGCCCCCTTGATTGGCATGATGCCGCACACCACCTTGGCGGCGGTCGTCATCATGTATTCGGTTGGCCTGTTCAATCCGGCTGAGTTCAAAGCGATTGCCAGGGTGCGGCGCACCGAGCTGGTCTGGGCGCTGGTTGCACTGGCCGGGGTGGTGCTGCTTGGCACCCTGCAAGGCATTTTGGTGGCCATCATCGTGTCGCTGGCCGCCCTGGCCCATCAAGTGTCCAACCCTCCCCTGCACCGGCTGCTGCGCAAGCCGCACACGAACCTGTACCGGCCTGCGTCCCCCGATCACCCCGACGATGAGGCGCTTGCAGGCCTTCTGCTGCTTCGGCCCGAGGGACGCATATTCTTTGCGAATGCAGACAACATCGGCCGGAAGATCACGCAGTGGATCGCCACGACGCGGCCCAACGTCGTCGTGCTGGATATGGGCAGTGTGTTCGATATCGAATACACCGCGCTGAAGAGGATGAGCGAGGCGGAGAGCCAGCTGAGCCGCGACGGCGTCTCGCTGTGGCTGGCGAACCTGACCCCCGGCGTGCTTGCAACGGTCAGGCGGTCACCGCTGGGCGAAACGCTCGGCGCAGACCGTCTGTTTCAAACGATTGAAGGGGCGGTTAACCAGTACCAGGACACCTTGCTGCAACGCCCTTCGCCGACAACCGGCGTGACTAGCTGAGCTTTCGCATTCGCGTTTTGGCGGCAACGGGGCGGTCCTCATCAAGCGGGGCAAGGATGGGAAAACAGAATACGCCACGCTGCCGCAACGCAATAATTGACGACGCCGACGCAGACAGCGCGTTGCGGGGAATATTGAGGTGCGTGCGCTGGTCCAGGTTCATCCCGGTGACCGTGTAGGTGACCAGACGTCGGCCACGGCCAGGATGCGCCTGCCCATTAAGGCTATTAATCAGCTTGACGTACTCATTAGGCGGGATCGCTCTCAGTTCGATCATGGTGTCTCGCTCCCAGACATCGCGTGCCTACTTCTGACGGCTTAACTGAATTTTATCGACGCCACACGAACGTGTGCGCGGCGAATACAGCCTGACTGGTCAAATTATTGACAAGGATCAACCACCGCGAGCGGCCACCGCAGAACACGCCTGATGGTGACGGTTCATCGTTTAGCGTTCGGTGCTCTTATCCGGCGCCGCCGGCGCCGAATACCACTGTTCCGGCGCCACCACCTTCGGCACGTCGGGATCTCCTTCGTAGGCGGGGGTCATGATTTGCACGCCGTATTCGTTGAACACATCAAGGATATGGCGGTGCAGATCTGCATAGGTTTTGGCAATTCTCTGCGTATCGCGGACATACACATTCAGTTCATAGGTAACCGCAAAGTCTCCTAATTTGGTCAGCAGGATGAAGGGCTTGGGATCGGTAAGCACGACCGCCGTCCGCTCAGCCGCGGCGCACAACATGGCTTCCACCTGACGCCACGGGGTCTCATAGCCGATGCCGACCGTGGTGTGAAGAATCAGCCCTTGGGTGCTGGCCAGCGAACTGTAGTTGGTGACGTCACTGTTCAGGATCTGGGAATTCGGAATTGTGATTTCCTCGTTCTTGTTCGTCCGAATATGGGTCACCTGAAGGCGAACGGAGACGACTTCGCCGATCACGTCACCCACTTTGACCCGGTCCCCCACTTTGAATACCCGTCGATACGTCATGAGATAGCCGGCGATAAAGTTCGAAATCGCCGTCGATGAGCCCAGCGATATGACCAGGCCAATGAAGATCGAAATGCCCTTGAACGCCGCCGTTTCAGAGCCCGGGATATAGGGGTACGCGACGATGAACGCGAAGGCCAGAATCAGCACCCGGACCAGCTTGTACGTGGGCATGCCCCATTCCGGCTCGAACTGCGCAAACGTCACGCGCTTGTGCTCAACCGCATCGAAGAAATGCCTGACCCGCCGCAGAGCAAACCGTGCCAGGTAGAAGATGAGGACAAGGATAAGAATGTCCGGGATCACTGCGGCCGCGGACTTTCCCAGATTCTCGGCGGTGTCAGTGGCCACGTTCAACAGGCCGTTGGACAGGGACCGGGTCCAGGGAAAGAGCGCAAGCACGTATTGCAGGTACACATACACCGATGCCACCACGGTCACGACACCAATCGCCAGCACCAGGCCGTGCAATGCCTTCCAAATGGTGTCTGAACGCAGAATCTCAAAAGACTGGATATCGACCGCCTTGACACGACTCTTCAACAGCTTGGATACCGCCTTGTCCAGCCACCGGTTAAGCAAGAGCAACACGGCAATGACCAGCGCCAGCAGGACCGTAGCCCCGGCGCAGTAAAGGCCAGCCTTGAGCAACGTGTCGGCTCGGCGCGCCGCCCGGAATTCGTCAATGGCTTGTTTGATTCGCAGCAAGTGCAACGCCGCAAGATTGTCGCGGGTGGTCTGTTCAAGCTGGGCGTCCGCGTCGCTCACAATGATCAACGGATTCTTGCCCGCCATGATCACCGTCCCGTTCCCAACGGTGTCGGTTCGGAGATCGGCGCTTGCAAACGAGGCATCCGCCGCCGCGTTCTTGATACGCTCGGTGATGGCCTCGGCGCGCTTACCGGCAGGAAAAGAGGACAGCCCCCGGACCTTGAACAGCACTTGCCCGTCGATCTCGACCGGCGCCGTCTCCAACGCCAGTTCAAGCGACGCCGCTTCCGAACGCGCGTCGTCCGCCGCAGCACACAGCGCTGGCGTCAAGATCAGCAGCAACACAGCAAGGATGGAGACCCGAATTCTTCTAGTCATTTTGCCCCCTCGTGCCGATACCGCCGTCTTCGTCCAGCACAGACAGCGCTTGCCCGGCCAGCACAATAGTTGGCCGAGTGGTCGCAGCGAATCCATGTTAGCGCCGTTGATCGGCGAAATGCATTGCCTGGGACGAATTTCTGAGCTTGCCGCGGGCGAAGGCGCGAGCGAAATGCGGGCGCCTTCGACATCAACAAGGCAGCGCGCTTAGGCCATCAGGAATAAGACCGCACTGCGGCTGATACCGGGGCCGGACACCAAGGGGTGCAGTCGTACCCTTGCCTGCCTACCCTTCGTAACGCCGCCCTTGCTCCAGCAACTCCGGCGTGCCGATCACGGCGTTCAAGCCGTCGAAATCCAGCATCTGATCCTTCCACGGCGCCGTCGTGCCGTGCTGGCGCAGGCTGCCGTAGTAGCCCTGCAAGGTGTGCGCCACGGCGCGTGCCGTGCCGCCCGGGAAGATGACGATGCGAAAGCCCAGCGCGGTCAATGCATCGGCGCTCTGGACTGGCGTCTTGCCGCCTTCGACCATGTTGGCCAATAGCGGCACGCGGGCGGCAAAGCGGGCGCACGCCGCCTGCATCTGTTCAGGGGTGCGCAACGCTTCGATGAACAACGCGTCGGCGCCCGCTTCCAGATAGGATTCGGCCCGGTCCAACGCGGCGTTCAATCCGTCGACCGCCAGCGCATCGGTGCGCGCCAGGATCAACGTGGACGACGACACCCGCGCATCCACCGCCGCGCGCAGCTTGCCGCACATCTCAGAGGCGGGTATTACCGTCTTGCCATCCAAATGGCCGCACCGTTTGGGAAACGTCTGGTCTTCCAGCTGGATCATCGCGGCGCCCGCGCGTTCAAAGCCGCGCACCGTGCGTTGCGTGTTCAACGCGTTGCCGAAGCCCGTGTCGGCGTCCACGATGACCGGCGTGGCCACGCGTTCGGTGATGCGGGCCAGCGTGTCTTCAACTTCCGAATAGGTGGTCAGCCCGATGTCCGAGCGGCCCAGCCGGGTGTAGGCGATTGATGCGCCCGACAAGTACAGCGCGGAAAAACCTGCCTGCTCGGCGATCAATGCCGACAAGGGGTCGTAGACGCCGGGCGCCAACACGGCGCCCGTGGCCAAGTGCGCGTTCAAAGGTTGCATCATGAAGATTCCTGTACAAGCGTGCGGTGAAGCAGCGCGGCCGCGGTGGCGGCGGCAATATGGCCGCCCGCCACCGCACTAAGCAGTCCGTTGCCGGACAGATAGCCCGACACGTCGTTGCCCGACACGCCGCGCGCCGCGCCGCCCGCGGCCAGCAGGTTGGGCAGCGGTTGGCCGTCGTGATTCAGCACGCGGCATTGCGCATCGATATCCAGCCCGCCTTGCGTATGGAACAGCGCGCCCGTGACCTTGATGGCGTGATACGGCGCTTGCAGGCTGCGTTCGAAACGGCGGCTGTGTGGGTCAGGGTTCGGGTCAGGGTGAGGGTCACCGCCCGAACCGCTGCCCGACCCACTGCCCGAGTCAATGCCCGAGTCAATGCCCGAGTTACTGCCCAAGCCCGGGTCGGAAGCCGTTGCATTCGGACGGACCCCTTCCAAGGTCTGACGCAATGTCTCCATGTCGCATCCGATCAGCGCGGCAAGTTCTGGCAGGCCGGCGCACGTCTTGACGGCGTGGCCCGCTTCAGCCGCAACGAAATCCGGGAAACCGCGCGCCAACGCCAGCGTGCGGTCGTCGAACACATTCCAGGCCACACCGCCCGGCTGCGACAGCACGTGGACGGCGGCTTCGGAATAGCCGTGCGTCTCGTCATGAAAGCGCTGGCCGCGCGCGTTGATCTGCACGCCGCCGTCCATCATCACGGCCCACGAGATCAGCGCCCCTTGCGGCGTTGCCCAGGAACCATGTCCCTGGTAGCCGCCCAAATCCGCCAGCCGTGCGCCCAACTGCCTGCCCCATGCGATGGCGCTGCCATCGTTGCCGACATGGCCGCCGTAGACGGCCTCGCGCATGGCGGGCAGATGCTCGGCCACCATGGCCGTGTTGCCGCCAAAGCCGTTGCAGGCCAGCAGCAGCACGTCGCAGCCGATCACATCCATCGAGCCATCGGGCCGTTCGCATCCGACAGCGGTCACGCGGCCGTCGTCATCGACCCAGATGTCGCGGGCGAGTGCTCGCGTCAGCAACATCGCGCCCGCCGTGGTCGCGGCGCGTTCCAGCGCGGCTACCAGCGCCTGGCCGGTGCGTTCCGGCAACGTGTGCATGCGGCGCGCGGAATGGCCAGGGTAGAGAAAGCCGTCCAGCACGTCGAACGCCAGGCCGTGGCGTGCCAGCGCGTCCATGGCCGCGGCGGCTGCGCCGGTGTAGGCGGCCACCAGATGCGGCGCGGCCGTGCCGTGCGCCTTGGCCTGGATGTCGGCCGCAAAGCGCGCGGCGTCATCATCGATGCCGGCCGCGCGCTGCACGGCGGAACCCGCCGCCGGAATGAAGCCCGAAGACAGCGCCGTCGACCCGCTGGGCGTGGCGTCGCGCTCGATCAATACCGTTTCAATGCCAGCTTCCGCCAGCCGCAACGCGGCGGTCAGCCCGCAAGCGCCCGCGCCGATGATGAGCACGGGCACATGCATGGCATCGGCGTGGGCCGCGGCATCTGGCTTGCCCTGTTTGACGACGGGTGCGCTCATCCTGCCAGCCGGTCCAGAAAGACCTGGCAGGTGGTGATGTCGGCCACCGTGCGCAAGTCAGCAAGCGCAGCATCGTGCATGGCAGGCGTGGGCGCGGCGCAGCCGTCGGCCAGCACCGTCACGTGATAGTCGCGCATGTGAGCATCGCGCGCCGTGCTGGCCACGCCACCGTTGGTGACGATGCCGGCGATGACCACACTGGACACACCCGCGCGGCGCAGCACCCAGTCTAGCTGCGTATTGAAGAACGCCGAATACGCCACCTTCCAGACCGACACGTCCACCAGCCCGTCCAGCTCGGCCACGTTGGCCTGACCGCGCGACCCGGCGGCGAAATCGCCTTTCGCCAGGAACGGGCGTAACTGCTTCAGATGCGGCGAGATCATGGGTTCGCCATGCGCATCAGGCCACAAGGTGAACAGGCTGGCGGCCACCAAGCCGCCATGCGCCTTGACCGCGCGGGCGACCGGCGCCACGCGGGCCGGCAAGACGCGCGCCTCGCGGCTGACGGCGCCGCCCCGGTCATACGCGCCGCCCGGCGTCAGAAAATCATTTTGCAGATCGACGATGAGCAATGCCGTCGTGCGAGGGTCCAAGGGATGCATGGTGGTCTCCTAGGCGTCTTGACGGCTGATCAACAGATTGCCCAGCGCATCGACGCGGCCGGCAAAGCCGGGTTCGATCCAGATGGTGGTGTCCGGCTGCTCAAGAATGGCGGGGCCCGGCACCTCGGCGCCTACCGGCAAGTCCAGGCGCGCATAGCGCACGGCGTCGTGCCAGTGCCCAGCGTGAAAGACGTGTTGCGTACCCAGCGCTGCGGGCATGTCCTGGCAGGTCGGCGCCAGCAGCGACAGGTCAAACTTGGGACGCTGGCCAATGCGGGCATAGCGCAGGTTCAGAATGCGCACGGCAATGCCGCTCAAAGTTCGGCCAAACGCCGCGCGGTAGGCGCGTTCGAAGGCGGCCGCAATGCCCGGGCGTGTCAATGCATCGCGCGTGACCTCCACGCGCACGGTGTGGCTTTGGCCCACGTACAGCATGTCCAGCTCGATGCTTTCACGGATGCCTTCAAACGCTACACCCGCCGAGTCCAACCGTTCCTGGCAAGCCGCCGCCAAGCCGTCGATGCGCGCGACCAGATCCTCGGTATCCAGCGCATCCAGCGCCGTGTTCAGCGTCTGCACGCCGTCGTGCCGCATGTCGGCCATGACGCAACCCAGCGCAGACGTCACGCCCGGGTAGCGCGGCACGATGCCGTGGGCTGCGTCGACTTCATTCATCATGGCGCACACGTGCAGCGCGCCGCCGCCGCCGAACGGCATGTAGGCGAACTTGCGCGGATCGTGCCCGCGTTCAATCGACACCACGCGAATGGCGCCCGCCATCTTGGCGTTGGCCACCGTCAGGATGGCCTCGGCCGCGGCATGTACGTCCAGGCCCAGGGGTTTGGCGACGTGCTCGTCGATGGCGGCGCGCGCCAACTCCACGTTCATCGTGGCCAACAGGCCGCCACCCAGCGGGCGGTCTGCCGAAATGCGGCCGAGCAGCACGTTGGCGTCGGTGACGGTGGGGCGGGTGTTGCCCCGGCCATAGCAAGCCGGGCCGGGGTTGCTGCCCGCGGATTCGGGGCCGACCTGCAACAGGCCGCCCGCATCCACGCTGGCAATCGAGCCGCCGCCCGCGCCGATGGTTTCGATCTGGATCATCGGGGCGCGCACGACCATGCCGAAGTCGATCACGGTTTGCGCGGACAGCGAGGCTTCGCCGCCCGCCACCAGCGACACATCGAATGATGTGCCGCCCATATCCCCGGTGACGACGTTGGGAAAGCCAGACGCGCGTGCAATGGCCGCGCAGGCGATCACGCCTGCCGCCGGCCCTGACAGCGCGGTGCGCACCGGCACATCGCACGCCGTCTGCCGCGACATCACGCCGCCGTTGCTCTGCACTACCAGCAGTTCGCCGTCGAAGCCGTGCTCGCGCAGGTCGGATTCCAGACGGGTCAGATAGCTGCCCACCACCGGCTGCAACGCGGCGTTCAGCACGGCGGTGGAGCAACGTTCAAATTCGCGGATTTCGGGCAGCACTTCAGTCGCCGCGGTGACATGGCTGTTCGGCCAGATCGCGCGCACCCGGGCCACGGCCTGCGCTTCGTTGACCGGGTTCGCATACGCATTCACGAAGAACACGCACACCGCTTCGCAGCCCTGCTCCAGCAACGACCGCGCCGCCGCCTCGACCTGGTCCAGGTCCACCGGCGTATGCACCGTGCCGTCGGCCAGCACGCGCTCGCTGACTTCCAGGCGCAGGTCACGCGAAACCACCGGCTCGTAGTTGCCGCGCAGGCCCCAGGTTTGAGGACGATCGCGGCGGCGCATTTCCAGCACATCGCGAAAGCCCGCCGTGGTGATGATGCCGGTGCGCGCCACTTTGCGCTCCAGCAGCGCGTTGGTGCCAACGGTGGTGCCGTGCACGATGGTGGCGATGGCGCCTGCGCCATCCGCCACGCGGGCAATGCCGTTCATGAAGCCGCGCGCTTCTTCGCCGCGCGTGGACGGCACCTTGACGACACGCGCCGTGCCGCCGGCCTCGTCCAGCACGAACAGGTCCGTAAACGTGCCGCCCACGTCCACGCCGACGACCAATCCTTGCGTGGGTGTTTGATCTGCCGCGCTCATGCCAACTGCTCCTTCTTGTTGTTGGCGATATCGCCCACATAGCCCATCTTGCGATCATGCTCACGCGCCGCCGTGCTGCGGCCGGCGGGGTCGCCATACCCGCCCCCGCCCGGCGTCTCCAGCCGCACGCGGTCGCCGCGCTGCAGCTGGATGCCCAGCATTTTTGAACTCATGGGCGGCGTGCGCCATTGCCCGTCCTGCTGATAGCGGAAAACGTTCAGCGCGGCCTGGCCGCCGCCCGCGATGCCCTTGGGCGCGCTGCGCCCGCGCTCACCAAAGATGAACGCCTCGGCGCTGTCTTCCAATAATTCAATTTCGTAGATGGCGCCCAAGCCGCCGCGATGCGCCCCGTCGCCCGCCGAGTCCGGCCGCAACGCCCATTGCGTGAAGCGCACGGGATAGGCGGCCTCAAGGATTTCCAGCGGCGGAATGGTGGCGGTGGAGATCGGCGCGTTGCCGTGGCTCAGGCCATCGCCATCGGAATGGCCGCCGTGGCCGCCGCCAAAGAAACTGAACATCACCCAGCGCTGGCCCTTGCGTGCCGCATCGCTGCGATAGCCGGCAATGGACAGCGCGTTGATCGTGCCGTAAGCCTGCGCCATGGCGCGTTCGGGCGCGGCTTGCGCCATCGCGCAGAAGATCACGTCGATCATGCGCAGAATGGTTTCGGTATAGCCGCCCACCGGACGCGGCCGGTCGGCCGAGATGACCAGGCCATCGGGCAACACCACGTCCACCGCGTCCAGCACGCCCGCATTGGCCGGCACATCCGGGAACAGGTGCTTCAGCGCCACGTAGCACGCGGCGATGGCGGTGGCGCGCGAAATATTGACGGGGCCCGCGCAGGCGGGCGACGTGCCGGTGAAATCCAGCGTCAGCCGGTCGCCCGCGATCTTCAGTGTGAGCGCGATGCGCAGCGCCACGTCGCGCACGCCGTCGTTGTCCAGCATGTCCTCGAACGCGTATTCGCCGTCGGGCAGCTGCGCGATGTGGTCACGCATCAAGCGGCGCGCGCGCTCGCGCAAGGTGTCCAGGGATTCCAGCACGATGGCGTCGCCGTACTCATCCAGCAGGCCATCCAAGCGGCCGGCGCCCAATTCCAGCGCGGCCAGTTGGCCATTCAGGTCGCCCCACAGGCTGTCGGGCAAGCGCGTGTTGGCCTTCAGAATGGCCAGCACGTCCAGGTCCAGGACGCCCGCGCGCACGATGCGCACCGGCGGAATCTGCACGGCTTCCTGCCAGCATTCGGTGGCCGCCGGGTTGTAGTTGCCCGGCACCGCGCCGCCCACATCGTGCCAATGCGCGGCGGACGCCAGAAAACAGAACAGCTGGCCGCCACGGAACACCGGGCGCACCAGCTTGAAATCATTGGCGTGCGTGCCGCCTTCGTAGGGGTCGTTGAACAGCCAGACGTCGCCCTCCACCATGCCGCCGCGCTCGGCCGCCACCTTGGCGGCGGCCTTCACGGCGAAGGCCATCGCGCCCACAAAGACGGGCAAGCCAGACTTGCCCTGGATCAGGGTGGCGCCCGTGGCCGCGTCGTACATACCGTGGCAGGCGTCGTGGGCCTCGGCAATGATGGGGTTGAACGCGCTGCGGTACAGCGTCGCGTCCATCTCATCGGCAATCTGTTCCAGACGGCCCTTCAGGACCGCCAGGGTGACGGGATCAAGCATGGTGTTCTTCCTAAGAGGTTTGACGCTGTTTCAGCAGATTCAGCAGTCCGCCGGCCCGCACCATGTCCATCAGGAAGGCGGGAACGGTCTCGCAGTGCAATTCAGAATGTGTGCCGCCCTGCTCGCGGCGGACGCGCCCGGCGGTGGCGTCGAACGTGATGCGTTCGCCGTCCGCCAGCGCTTCCGCTTGCGGGCACGTCAGCAGCAGCAAGCCCACGTTGAAGGCGTTGCGAAAGTACAAGCCGTTGAACGACGGCGCGATGACGGCGGCCACGCCCAGGCGCACCAAGGCGGCGGCGGCCTGCTCGCGGGATGAGCCGATGCCGAAGTTGGGTCCGGCCACCAGCACGTCGCCCGGCTGCACCTGCGCCGCAAATTCCGGCCGCACGCGTTGCAGGCAGTGGCGCGCGATTTCGTCGATGCCGAACTTCATATAGGCGCCCGGGGCAAGCGCGTCGGTGTCGATGTCCGCGCCCACGCGCCAGACGCGGTGCGACCTTGTGTGATCCGTCATGCCATGAACTCCCGGGGGTCGGCGATGCGCCCGGCCACCGCCGACGCCGCCACGGTGTAGGGCGAGGCCAGATAGACCTGCGCCGTCTCGGAGCCCATGCGTCCTTTGAAGTTGCGTGCGGTGGTGGAGATGACCGTAGCGCCGTCTGGAATGGAACCGCCATATCCGGCGCAAGCCCCGCAAGACGTTGCCAGCACGTCCGCGCCCGCGTCGCGCAGCACCTGCATCACGCCTTCCTGATCCGCCAGTTGCTGGTCTTGAAGGCTGGCGGGCGCCACCATCAGGCGCATGCCCGCAGCCAGTTTGCGTCCGCGCAATACGGTGGCAGCGGCGCGCAAGTCGTCGAGCTTGGCGCCCGTGCAGGCGCCGATGTACGCCACTTGCAGCGGCACATCGGGGTAGTGATTCACGTCGCGCGCGTTGGCCGGGCTGTGCGGGGCGGCCACTTGCGGCGCCAGCGACGCGGCATCGAAGTCGTGCCATTCGGCGTCCGCACCCGCATCGCTTTGCCAACGGGCAAGGTCCAGCTCGGCCGTGACGCCAGCCTGGCGCAGATAGTCGGCCGTGGTGTCGTCAGGCGCGATCAGCCCCACTTGCGAACCCAACTCGGCGCTCATATTCGACAAGGTCATGCGTTCCTGCATGGACAGCGCGCGCACCGCCTCGCCGCAAAATTCCACGGCCTGATAGCGCCCGCCATTCATGCCGTAGCGGCCGATCATGTGCAGCATCATGTCCTTGGCGGTGACGCCTGCGGCCAGCCGCCCGCTCCACCGCATCATCAGCGTCTTGGGCACCTTGACCCAGATCTGGCCGGTAACGGCCACGCCCAGCATCTCGGTGCTGCCGATGCCAAACATATAGGCGCCGAACGCGCCGCCGGTGGGCGAATGCGAATCGCCGCCCACACAGAACATGCCGGGCCGGATATGGCCGTGCTGCGGCACCACCACGTGGCAGATGCCGACGGAGTCATACACATTCGGCAATTGCTGCCCGGCCGCCCAGTCGCGCGCAATGCGGACGATGCGGCGCGATTCGTCGTCGGATTCGGGCACGTAGTGGTCAATGACCAGCACGATCTTTGCCGGGTCCCACAGCGACGCGCCCAATTCTTCCAGCATGGGCTGCAAGCGCCGGGGGCCGCTGGAATCATGGAACATCGCCAGGTCCACGGCACAGGTCACGATTTCGCCTTCATCGACAGCGGGCCGGCCGCAGGCGGCGGCGATCAGCTTTTGCGCCAGGGTTTGAGGCCGGTGGGTTTGAGGCTGATGAACTTCAGAAGCAGACATCGCTACATCCCCAGATAGGCGCGGCGCACGTCGTCGCTGGCCATCAGTTCCGGGCACGATCCGCTATAACGCACCGCCCCGTTTTCCAGCACATAGGCGCGTTGCCCCGTTTCCAGCGACTGGCCCACGTTCTGCTCGACCAGCAAAATCGCCAGCCCGTCGGCGTGCAGGCGCTGGATCAGTCCAAACAATTCCTCGACCATCAAGGGCGACAAGCCCAGCGATGGCTCATCCAGAATCAGCAGCCGGGGTTCGGCCATCAAGCCCCGGCCAATCGCCAGCATCTGCTGTTCGCCGCCCGACATGGTGCCGGCCAGTTGCGTCAGGCGCTCGCGCAGGCGCGGGAAAATATCCAGCACCTTGTCCACGTTTGCGGCGCGATGCTCGCGCGCCCGGGTGAAGGACCCGAGTTCCAGGTTTTCAAGCACGCTTAAGTTCGGGAAGATGCGGCGGCCTTCAGGCACCTGAATCAAGCCCGCCTTGACCACGTCGCGGTAGTGGCGGCCGGTCAGGTCGTGGCCGTCGAAGCGGACGGAGCCGCCCCAGGGTTTGCAAAGCCCGCACACGGTGTTGTTCAGCGTGGATTTGCCCGCGCCGTTGCTGCCCAGCAGCACGACAATTTCGCCCTCGCCCACCGTCAGGTCCACGCCGCGCAGCACTTCCATGCGCCCGTAGCCTGCCCGCAGGCCGCTCACTTCCAGCAGCGCGCTCATGCCGGCGCCCCTTGCGCGGCCAGGCGTGCCGCCGCGCCATGCCCCAGATAGGCTTCCACCACTGTCGGGTCGCGCGTGACTTCGCCGGGCGTACCCGACGCGATCAAGCGGCCCTGGGCCAGCACCCACACGTGTTCGGCCAGGCTCATCACCGCACGCATCACGTGTTCGATCATCAATACGGTGACGCCATCGTCCACCAGCTTTTTCACGACCGGAATCATCTCGTCGATCTCACTCGGGTTCAGGCCAGCCAGCACTTCATCCAGCAGCAGCAAGCGCGGCCGCGTGGCCAATGCGCGGGCCAGTTCCAGGCGCTTGCGGCCCGCCACGGTCAAGTCGGCCGCGGGCTTGTCCAGCGCCCCTTGCAGGTTGACGCGTGCGGCAACGTCTTCGGCCGCGGCCAGCGCCGCCCGCCGGTCACGCAAGCGCAGATGCGCGCCCACGGCGATGTTCTGGCGCACCGTCTGCGCGCCAAACGGCTGCACGATCTGGAAGGTGCGGGTCAGGCCCAGTTGCGCGGATTCGTGCGGCGCGCGGCCCGTGATGTCTTCCCCGGCAAAATGCACCGAGCCAGCGCTGGGCTTCAAGAAACCCGACAGCAGCGCAAACAGCGTGGTCTTGCCCGCGCCGTTGGGGCCAACCAAGGCGGTCAACGACCCTTGCGGCACGGCCAGGTTCACGTCCTGAACGGCCTTCAGGCCACCAAACGAAATCGACAGATTGCGAGCTTGCAGCAGGATCTCAGGCACGGGCGCGCTCCTTGCCAAACAGGCGGCCTAGCGATTGGCCGCCGCCACTGATGCCGCGCGGCAGGAACATCACGATCAGAATCAGCACCACACCGTAGATCACCATGCTGATGCCCGGCAGTTCGCCAAACAGGTTGCGTGTCAGGTCGGCCAGCCCATGCAGCGCCACCGCGCCCAGCACCGGCCCCCACAGCGTGCCCATGCCGCCCACGATCGCGCCCACCAGGGCCTCGACCGACACGGCCGAGCCAAACGCAATACCGGGGTCGATGTACTGGAACACCTGCACATAGAACGCGCCCGCCGCGCTCATGAACGCCGCCGACAGCGCAATGCCGCCCAGCTTCACGCGCAGCGGATTCACGCCGATGGCGCGCGCCGCGTCTTCGTTGTCGCGCACCGCTTGCAGGTACGCGCCAAAGCGCGAATGACGCAGCCAGGCGGTGACCATCAGCGCGAGCACCACAAAGGCCAGCAGCAGATAGATGTAGCCACGGCGGGACGCGAACTGCATGTTCGCCGCGCCCTCTTGCAGCGGCACCATCAGCCCTACCCCACCGCCGGTGAAGGACGCCGACAAGGCCAGGATGCGAAACACCTCGGCAAAGGCGAGCGTCACCAGCGCAAAGTACGAACCCTTCAAGCCGTAGCGAAACGTCAGCCCGCCCACGGCCATGCCGACCAGTGCGCCCAGCGCAATGGCCATCGGCAGCGCCAGCCAGGGGTTGATGCCTAAGTTCAGCTGGCCCAGCGCCTGTGCATACGCGCCCACGCCAAAGAACAGCGCATGGCCGAAAGACAGCTGGCCGCCATAGCCGCCCAGAATGTTCCAGGCCTGCGACAACAGCGCCGCGTACAACGACATCATCACAAAAGTCAGCAGCACGCCTGACTGCGCGAACGTGGCCAAAGCGGCCACCGCCACTCCGAACAACGCAATTGCGGAAAGATCCCGGTTCATGCTCAGCCCCTCGCCCCGAACAGCCCCTGCGGGCGAAACAGCAGCACCGCGATGAAGATCGCGAAAATGCCCATCTGACCCAGCGAGTCGCCCAGGAACAGGCCCCCGATGGACTCCACCACGCCAATCAACAAGCCGCCCACGAGCGCGCCCACAAAGCTGCCCATGCCGCCCAGCACCACAATCGTGAACGCCACCAGCACGAAGCCGCTGCCCACTTGCGGGTTGACGTAGTACGCGGGCAGCAAGAAGCAGGCGGCCGCGCCCAGGCAGGCCATGCCGATGCCGAACGACAGCGCATAGACCTTTTCCACGTCGATGCCCATCAGCTTGGCGCCCTGCTTTTCGCGGGCCACGGCACGGATGGCGCGGCCCAGGTCGGTGCTGCGGATGATCCAGAACAGCACCGCCGCCACTGCCAGCGCGCCGCAAAACGCGATGACCTTGGGCAGCGCAATCATGGCGGGGCCGATCTCGACGGTGGACAAGGTGTAGGCCGTGTCGATGCTGCGTGTGTCCGACTTGAACCACACCAGCGCCAGGTTTTCCAGCACGATGGCCAGCCCCAGCGTCACCAGCAGAATGTTTTCGTCCTTGCCGTGGCTGGCGCGGTTGATCACGAAGCGCTGCAACGCATAGCCCAGCGCGAACATGCCGGCCACCACCAGCGGCAACGCCGCGTAAGGGTCGATACCCAGCCGGTCTTTCAGCAGGTAGACCGCATACAGCGCCACCATCAGGGCGGCGCCGTGGGCGAAGTTGATGATGTGCAGCACCCCGTAGATCAGGGTCAGCCCCAGGGCGATCAGCGCGTAGACCGCGCCGGTCGTCAGGCCGTTGAGCACCGAAGAAAAGAGGATGGCAGGGTCCAGCATGCTTGCCCTCAGGCCTTCAACGGGAAGATGGCGTCGGCCTGGCGGTATTGCGCCGGGATGATCACCTTGATGTCGCCGCCGATCACCTGCGTCAAGAGCGGCTGTGCGCCCGTGTTCTGGCCGTTGACGAACTTTGTGGGGCCATACGGCATCAGGTTGTCGTGGAAGGTGCTGGAGGCCAGCGCGTCGATGATGGCGGCGCGGTCAGCGGACTTGGCGCGCTCGATGGCATCGGCCAGCAACTGCACCGCAACGTAGGTCATGAACACTTCATAGCTGAAGTACGCGCCCTTCTCTTCGACGCGCGCTTTCAGCGGCGCCACGCGCGGGTCCTTGGGGTTGAACCAGTGGTTGCAGTCGATGATGCCGTTGGCGATGTCCGGAAATTCCTTCAGGAACTTGTAGCTGGACGCCGCGCCCCCCAGCACCGAATAGATGGCCTTGGGCTGCACTTTCTGCTGCTTCATCGCGCGCAGCAGCAGCGCGTATTCGTTGTAGTAGTTGGCCGGGATGACGATGTCCGGATTCACCGACTTCATGCGCAGCACGATGTTGTTGAAGTCGCGCGTGGGGTTCGGGTGCTTCACCACTTCCTTCACTTCGAAGCCGTGCTCCGGCAGCGACTTCGCCAACAGCGCCGCCGTGCCGGTGCCGAACAAGGAATCCTCGTGCACGATCATGACGGTCTTGGCCGGCTTGCCAGCCGCGTCGTTCAAGGCGGCCAGGTCGGCGATGGCGCGTTCGCTACAGGCGCGGTAGCCGGGCCCGAAGCGGAAGGTATTCTTCAGGCCGCGCTCCACAATCTGGTCAGCCACCCCCACATCCACCACGTGCGGCAGGTTGTACTTGGCGGCGGTCTGCGTCGTGGCCAGGCAGATGGCCGACGCATACGCGCCCACAATGGCCGACACGCCCGCCTCGTTCATCTTCTCGACTTCGGCCGAACCCGCTTCGGGGCGCGACTGCGCATCCCCCAACACCGCCGACAGCGGCGCGCCGCCCAACGACTTGATGCCGCCCGCCTTGTTGATGTCTTCGATGGCCAGCAGCGCGCCCAGGCGGCATTGCTGCCCCGAGTACGCCAGTGCGCCCGTCACCGGGTGCAGCACGCCAATCTTCACGGGCGTTGCGCCTTGCGCGCGCGCCACCCAGGGCGTGGACACGAGCGCCGCGGCGGCGGCGGAGCGATAGAGGAAGGTGCGGCGCGAATTCATGGGTGATCTCCGAAGGGGTTCAATGAAATTGGGCCGACAGCTCTTCGCTGACCCAGACCTTGGCGTCGATGCTGCCGACGCGCGACAGCTGCAATTGGTATTGATAACGGTCGGGCCGGTACAGGCCCTGCAATAGCTGAACAGGACGGTCGTTCACGTCGCGCACGACGCGGGTAACGGCCAGCAGCGCCGAACCCACCGACACATCCAGATGGCGCGCCACCTGCGCATCGGCCAGCCGCGCAGATATCGTCTGCGTGGCGCCGCCAAATTCCACGCCGGCCGCCTCAAGCAGCATCAGCAAGGGTTCGCGTTCCAGGTCTTCGCGCGTGAAATCGGCCACGGCTTGCGGCACGTAAGTCGTGATGTGGGATAGCGGCCCGGCCTCGGTGCTGCGCACGCGCAGGCTCTTGTGCACGGGTGTGCCAGGCGGGATGCGCAGCGACTCGGCGACGGTTGGCGGCGCAAACACCAGCGTGCTGTCCAGCACCTGCACCGAGGTGCGCAGCCCCATGTTGACGATGTTCTCAAGCAGCCCGGTCAGGTGCGCCTTCTGTGGCGCATTGGCGGCGGGCGCGGTGTGGGCGGCGGACGCCCCGCGCAACGGCCACGTCCCCAACCCGGGGCGGCGCGACACCAGGCCGTCGGCCACCAGCATCTCCATCGCCTTGCGGATGGTGATGCGGGCCACGTCGAACTGATCGGCCAGCGCGTGCTCGCCAGGCAGCCCATCCTGATCGAATCGCCCTTCCTGCAACTGCTCGCGCAGGACGAGGTAGATCTGGTGGTACTTCGGCAAAGGTAGTGAGGTTCCCATGCCGGGAACTCTAGGGGTGTCCTAATGTACCGTCAATGGAACAAATACCCTGACGGGCTGTTCTATCGGGAAAACACTAAGCCCTTTTTGCCGATCACAATCTGTCACGTTCGCGCGCAAATCAGCATCATCTTGGGCGATATCATCGCGCCCTATGCACACACACTCCGACAAGAATATGCCGTTGTCCGCCGCGGGGCCCCGGCGCATCTGGCTGCTGGCCATCACCGTGCTCTTTACCGTGCTGATTGCGCTGCACGCCGGCACAAGCCACGCCCAAACCTTTGATCGCCAGCAGGAAAACCAGCGCTATCAGCAATGGCTGGAAGCCTTCCGGCAAGACTTCCAGAGGCTGCGCCAGCTGCCCGACCCGGCCAGCGCGGATGTGGATGCGATGTTTGCCAACACGCTGGTGCCGGGTTCGCGCGCCACGCAGCTGGTGAAGGAACTGGCGAAGGCCAAGGGCGGCAGCACCAGCGGCGAGATTCACTTCGTGGGTATCGCGCGCGTGTTCATGGCGGCCTTGTCGGACTCGGTGGTCGCGGGCGACGGCGGCGTCTATCCCGACACGCACGCCACCTACAAATCTCAGACGCTGCGCGTGCGCTATATGCATGTGGATGGCGGCGGGCGGCTGGAACGCTACTTCAATAATCCGGAAGTCCTCACGCCCTACCGGCTGCCGGACAACGGCGTCTACGCGCGCAACGCCTACCCCTTTCTGCTGTTCGAAGACACCCAGGGCAAGCTGCGCCTGGGCGGCGTGTCCAAGGAATTCTGGGACCTGGTGAAGTTCATGGACTCGCTGCAATATGCATAAGCCGCCGCGTGTCTTACGCGTTGCCCTGGCCGCCGCGCCGCTGCTGTTCGCCTCGGCGGCGCATGCCGCTTGCGGCCCGGCGGATACTGATTTTTCAGTGGCGTCGACCTTGCCTGCCGTATCGATCTCCGTTGATCTGGACGGCGAACGCGTGCTGCTGGGCAAGCGCGGCGAACGCGTCCCAACGAATTCCCGGCTGGCCGTGCTCGACGACGGCGAACTGATGCCGCGCACGTGGATGGACAAGGTCGACTGGTCCGCGTATCGGGTCAGCGACAAGCGCGCCCGCCCCGCCCCCACCAAACTGTATTTCGACCCGGAAGGCCAGCTCTGCCGGGTTGAACGCTACCGCTCGATGCGCGGCGAGGCCGTGCTTGAAAGCGGCTACACGCTGTCGTACAACGCCTCGGGCGCGCTGACCGCGTACACCGAATATTCCCTGTCCAGCCCGTCCAACCCACAGCCCTACTACGCCACCCGCCGCGCCTGCCTGCAACGCGACGCGCAAGGCCAGCTGACTACGTTCATTGACGATGGTTGCGGGGACACGAAGAGCGCCGGCGCCCGCCGCCACTTTGTGCGCGACGACTCGGGGCGCTTGCTGCGGGTGATCGATCTGGTGTCGCCGGGGCAGCCGGTGTCGGTTCAGCTGTTGGATGCGCAGGGCAAACCGGGGCCGCGTTACGTGCGCCTGGCCACCAACTACTTTGTGCCGGGCGCCGACCAAACGCCCTTGGCGTACGCGGACCCGCCCGTCAAACCGCGCGAACGCGTTTACCCTTTGGAACAGAAAACGCTGGCAGCCCTGCCGCTCGAGGTGCCTGAAAATCCATGGTGCATCGTCCGGATCAAGGACGATGTGCCGATGGATGACGACATGATGTCTTGGGACCCCGAGACGCAGATCGTGCTGGCCCAGGGCGCCGACAGTACGCAGAACGTGGCGGTCTTGACGCCCGCGCAGCAGCAACAGGTTTGGAAGACGATGGGAGACCACCCCTGGCGCGTCTATTTCTATCCAGACCCGGCGACGCGCATCCTGTTGGTGCCCGCCATGCCGCCGGAAAAATGGAAGGCTTGCAGCGACCCCGCCAATACCGCGGCGGACGCCTGCGCGGACTGACCACCATCCCGGGCCGACGCCATCAGACGGCATCAAGCGTCGCACCAATACGATCAAAGGGACGAAGCATGACGCTCTCGCTGCACGCCTTTGCCGAGATCCCGACCGAGGACTGGATTGGCCTGCTCAACCACCCCGACGTGATCCGGCACATGCCGCTTGCCACCGGCGAGTGGACCGAAAAAGCCGTCGCGGATTGGGCCAAGGGCAAAGACGCCCAGTGGCTCACGAACGGGTATGGCCCCTGGGCACTACGGATTGATGGCGGGTTTGCTGGCTGGGGCGGTTTTCAAAAGGAAGGCGACGAGGCCGACCTTGCATTGGTTCTGCTGCCGACGTACTGGGGGCACGGTGCGATGATCTTTCGCCACTTCATGGCCCTCCGCCATGCGCTGGGCATCGGGCCGGTCAGCATCCTGCTGCCGCCCAGCCGGACACGGCTTAGAGGTCTTGCCAGGCTGGGCTTCCAATTGGTGGGTGAGTTGGCCTACGAAGGCCAACGTTTTCTGAAGTTTCAAACCGCAGGCTAAGGACAGCAAGGGATCACGGCACAGGGGCCGTCACCCCTTCCCCGGCCGCGTGTCCACCGCCAGGCACAGCAGCGCCGTCACCAAAGCCAGGGCAACATGCCCCACATACAGCGGTGAGAATGCCGCGTGGCTGACCGCGCCGTGCCCCAACAACAGCACCGTGATCGCCACCCCCATCACCCCGCCGATCTGGCGCGTGGCCTGATTGACCGCGCTGCCCACCGCGTAGTGCTGGGGCGGCAGCTTGCTGACCGCCGCGCCCGACAACGACGGCAGCACCATGCCCACACCAATCCCGCTAAGCAGCAAGCCAGGCAGCCATTGCGTCAAGTACGCGGGCTGCTCGCCCGGCACCAGCAAGAACCACAGGCCGCTTGCCGCATAGATCAGCGCACCGCCCACCAGGAACGGCCGATGGCCCATGCGCGCCGCCAATCGCCCGGTCAGAATCGCGGTGGGCATCACCAGCAGCGGCCCCGGCGTCACGGCCAGCCCGGCGCGCGGCAGGCTGTAATGCCACACGCCCGTCATGTAGAAAAAGAACGCGAAGAACATCATCGCAAACGCGATGCCAAAACTCAGCGTGGCCAGGTTCACATAGCGATACGTACGGTGCTTGAACAGCGCCAGATCCACCAGCGGATGCGGCGTGGCGCGCGCCCAGGCCACAAACGCGCCCAGCGACACCACGCCCACCGCCGCCACCACACCCAGCTCCAGGCGTGTCCACGTGGGCGATTCCGACTGCACAATCGCCAACGCCAGCGCGCCCACCGCCACCATCAGCAAGGCCATGCCCACGCCATCCACACGCCGCCGCGCTTCCGGCTTCACCGATTCCTTGAGCAGCCCCGCACCGAACCACAGAGACAACGCGCCCAACGGCAGGTTGATGTAGAACGCCCACGGCCAACCGGCCCAGTCAACGACGAACGCACCCAAGCTGGGACCCACGGCCGCCGCCAATCCGCCCACGGCGCCCCACAAGCTGACCGCCACCGCGCGTTGCGAGGTCGGAAACGCGGCCAGCACAATCGACAAAGACGCCGGCGTCAGCAAAGCCGCTCCCACGGCCTGCGCCACGCGTGCGGCAATCAGCCACCCCACGCTGCCCGCCAGCCCACACGCCGCGGACGCCGCCAGGAACAGCACCACGCCCACCATGAACATGCGTTTGCGGCCGTGCGTGTCAGCCAACCCGCCCGACGGAATCAACATGGCGGCGAAGACGACCGTGTAGGCGTTAAGCACCCAAGACATATCCGCCGCCGACGCCTCGGGAAACCCGGCCCGCAGCGCGCCGAACGCGGCGTACAGCATGGTGCTGTCGAGCGACACCAGGAACACGGCGATGCTGGCGACCCAGAAGATCGGCCATGGGGAGGTGGCGGCCGGAGCGGCGGCAGGCGACCCTGCGGCAGGCGAACCTGCGGCAGGCGATGCTGCGGCAGCCGATGCTGCGGCAAGCGAACCTGCGGGAGGCGATCCTGCGGCAGGCGAACCTGCGCCAGGCGATCCTGCGGGAGGTGCAGAGGAACGAGCGGTAGCGTGCATGACCGTCTTATCCCAGCGCCTTCAAATACACCGCCGGCTCGGCGGACAAGCCCTGCTTCACCAGACGCGTCCGGTCATCGGCCAGCACTTCCTCAGCGCCCGCTTCCAAACCATCGAACGCCTGGGCAACGATGGATTCCGGCGTGGACTTCGGGCCATCCAGGCCCTTGGTCAGATCCGTATCCACAAAACCCATATGCAGCCCCAGCACCTGCGTCTTCTGCGCACGCAGCTCGTTGCGCAGGCCGTTCGTCATGCCCCACGCCGCGGATTTGCTCATCGCGTACACGCCCAGCAGCGGCCCATTGATCCAGCTGGCGATCGACAGCACGTTCAGCAGCGCGCCGCCGCCGTTTGCGGCCAGCACGGGAGCAAACGCCTGTGCGACACGCAAGGAGCCGATCAGATTGGTGTCCAGATGGCGTTGCACCGATTCGATGCTGCCTTCCGCCAAAAAGCCGCCTGTTGCCGCGATACCAGCGTTGTTGATCACGAGCGTCACGTCCGACGCATGCTTGGCGGCGGCCGCCACATCAGCGGCATTCGTCACGTCCAGCTTGATGGCTTCCACGCCTGGCAAGGTGACGGTGGACGGATCACGCGCGCCGGCATACACCTTGCGGGCGCCACGGGCCAACGCCTCGCGGGCGAATGCCAGCCCCAATCCGCGGTTGGCGCCGGTAATCAAAACAACTGCATTCTTCAAATCCATGATGAGTTCCTTAGAACAAGGGGACTGCGCGATCAAAATATGATGATCATCATATTAAGGTTGGGTAAAAAGGCCGCGCACTGCGGCCTTGGAAAAATCGGTAAGTATTCAGGCGGACAGCGCGGCGTCCTTGTGGTCGTACTGTTCCAGGATGGCTTGGCGGGCAGAGGCCAACACGGCGCGCCCCTCGTCGTTATCCCCGAGCGCGCGGGCCAACTGCAACGCGCCCACCAGCGTGCTCGTCACCGCCACCGCGGCGTGCTCGCCAGCGGTGGGCGGCAGCACCTGCCGCAGCGCGTCCAGCAAGCGCCGCACGCGCAACGCCGACACTTCGCGGACTTCGGCCGATTGACGCGGAATCTCGGATGCCAGCGCCGACACCGGGCAACCACTCTCGCAACCCGTCAAATGCGCATCACCCAAATACGTTTCCACCCACGCCCGCAACGGGCTCGCGCCCTCGGCCTGCCGTTCGGCCATTCTCTTCATCATGCGCGCGGCGCCGTCGCGCCCGGCGCGCTCCATGGCGGCGGCCAACAAGGCCTCGCGAGACGGAAAGTGCGCATAGAACCCGCCGTGAGTCAGACCCGCTTCCTTCATGACGTCCGCCACACCCACACCTGCATACCCTTCGCGCCGAATCGCGCGCGCGGCGGCGTCGACGATACGTTCGTGAGAGAGCTCTTTGCGGGAGGACGGGCCAGCCATGATGGGGACCTTGGGATTTCTAAATATGATGATTATCATATTAATCCCGCAAAAATCCGGCGCGCAAGCGATTTTTAAAGCGGATTTGTAACGTGCGCCCCCGGCGTGCGGGCGGCGCAAGAAGTCTGATGACTTAGCGCCAGACTTCCGGGTCGACGGGCAACGCCTGACGGCCTAGCGCCAGACCTCCGGCTCGACGGGCAACGGCTGACGGCTTAGCGAAAGACTTCCGGGTCGACGAGCAGCGCCTGACGGCCTAGCGCCAGACCTCTGGCTCGACGCTGACTTCGCCCTTCTCGGCCGAGAAGTAAACGATGCCGTCCGAGATATTGGCGTTCAGCTGCATGGTGCGTTCGGCCAGCTTGGCCAGCGCCTTGCTCTGGTCCGACGGCAGGTTGATGACCTTCAAGTTGCGGGTGCGCTCGAGCTTGTTACGCACGCCATCCCACCAGATCTTGCTGGCCGAGCCGCCGTAGCAATACACGATGACTTCATCAGCGCGGCCGCAGGCGCGCAAGATGCGGCGCTCTTCAGGCTGGCCCACTTCGATCCACAGCTTGACGGCGCCAGTCAGATCCTTGACCCACAAGTCCGGCTCATCGGTGTCGCTCAAGCCCTTGGTGAACGCCAATTCTTCCTGCGCATGCAGGGCGAAAGCGACCAGGCGCACCATCATGCGTTCGTCGGTTTCCGACGGATGACGGGCGACGGTCAGCGAGTGGCTGCCGTAGTAATGACGGTCGGTATCGGCGACGTTGAGTTCGGCCTTGTAGATGGTGGCGCGCAGGGCCATGGCGGTGATCCGTGAAGTCTTGCTAATTGCTTGGAGGGCGCAATGATAACGCTTGCTGAGGTTGGGGGCTTTGTGGAGGCTGCCTGGGAGGCTTCGTAGGGGCGGTGCTTGGGAGGTGCTTCGTAGGAGCGGTGCTCAAGAGGTGCTTCGTAGGAACGGCGTTCGAGAGGTGCTTCGTAGGAACGGCGTTCGAGAGGCGCTTCTTAGGAACGGCGTTCGGGAGCACTTCGTAGGTCGCCCGTTGCCGTGGCCGTCATGGCTGCTCGCGCCCACGATTGCGGTCCGGAGCCTTCGCTCCGGACGCCCCCCTCGTCATCTTCGTTGTTGCCTGCGGCAACTGCCTTCAGATTCCCTCGGGCGCATCGAGGTTGCTCGCAGCCATGACGGCCACGGCAACAGGCTGGCGATGTCTTGGTTTGATGCGCTGTTAGAGCCGTGGTCAGGGACGAGGCGTGCGGGGCCCGCCGAATTGCTGCCGCCCGGGCGGCGGCAATCGGCATACGCGGTTGTGGGACGTTGACGATGGACGCTTGCGCGCGTGCGGAGAGACGATCGCGCGTAGAGAGACGTCCGCATGTCCAGAGACGATCGCGCGCGGAGAGCGGTTCGTTTAGGGGGCCGCCTTCGTGGGGGGGGGTAGAGATGGGCGGCGCGCGATAGCGGCTGATTTCTTGTGGTGACTTTCTCGCGCGCGCCGCCCATCCGGCACTGGGGTTCAAGTGACGAATTGCGGCGTACACTTTTTGGTTCGCGTCGATCTTGCCCTTTTTTATGACCGCTACCGCTGCGTTGCTCGCCTTTACGTTGGCTGCCACCATCCTCACGATTACGCCGGGGCTGGATACCGCGCTGGTACTGCGAACCGCCGCAGTCGAAGGCGGACGCCGTGCGCTGATGGCGGGCTTGGGCGTTTGTGCCGGGTGCCTGATCTGGGGGGCTATTGCCGCTTTTGGCTTGGGGTCGTTGCTGGCGGTGTCGACGTTGGCCTATGACACTCTGCGGATTTGTGCGGCCGCGTACTTGTTTTATCTGGGTGCGAAATTGCTGTGGCGCACACTGCCGGGCAAAAAGACGACGCCGTTGCAGCCCGCCGAACCCATCGCGATACCCACCACTACCAGCGCCACCGGCTGGTTCTTGCGAGGCTGCCTGACCAACGCGTTGAATCCGAAGGTAGGCATTTTCTACATCACCTTCCTGCCCCAATTCATCCCAGCCGGCACCAACGTGCTGACTTTCAGCCTGCTGCTCGCCGCGATCCACGCGCTGCTGGGCGTACTCTGGTTCGCATTGCTAGTCGCCGCAACGCGCCCGCTAGCAAAATGGCTGTCAAAGCCCGCAGTCACCCGCGGCCTGGACCGCATGACAGGCGCGGTCTTCATCGCGTTCGGATTGAAGCTGGCCTTGGAAAAACATTAATTCCAACACCGCCACGACGCCCCACCACCCAAACGCCAAAAAAGGCCGCCCGCGCGGCCGGCTTTGGCGGCCCCGCAAGATCTTCCACCCCACTAAAACCCGAGGCAAAAATGCCAAGCAAACCGCCCTCCCCAGCGCCCGTCACTGGCCGCTAATGCAGCGTGTGGCGTCGGGGCGGGGGTGAGCGGGGCGAGTCGATGCGCCCGAGGGAATCTGAAGGCAGTTGCCGCAGGCAACAACGAAGATGACGAGGGGGACGTCCGGAGCGAAGGCTCCGGACCGCAATCGTTGAGCCCCGCTCACCCCCGCCCCGACGCCACACGCGGGTTAAGAACCCACCCCGATACCAACAACGGAACCCACAACCGCTACACCAAAAAAACCAGCCTCAATAAACCCCCACCGAATGTCGGGCGACAAAATGCCCTTCTCCCACGGCCACCAACGGCTCCACCAGCGGATCATCCCCCAGCTTCCTCATCGGGCTAGGAATCTCATCCACCAGCAATGACCGCTCCCGATGCCGCCGCTGGGGATCAGCGATCGGCACCGCAGCCATCAGCTTCTTCGTATACGGATGCTGCGGATTTTCGAAGATGGCCCGGCGCGGACCGATTTCCACGATCTGCCCCAGGTACATCACCGCCACCCGGTGGCTCACCCGTTCCACCACCGCCATGTCATGCGAGATGAACAGGAAGGACACGCCCAGCTCCCGCTGCAAATCCAGCAGCAGATTCACAATCTGCGCCTGAATCGACACGTCCAGCGCCGATACCGACTCGTCCGCAATCACCACCTTCGGATTCAACGCCAACGCCCGCGCAATGCAGATGCGTTGACGTTGACCCCCCGAAAACTCATGCGGATAGCGGTCGATCATCTCAGGCAGCAGCCCGCACTTGTCCATCAGCCAGCGCACGCGATCCTGCGCCGCCTTGCCGCGCGCCACGTTATGGATCAGCAGCGGTTCCATGATGGAATAGCCCACCGTCATCCGCGGGTCCAGCGACGCGAACGGGTCCTGGAAAATGAACTGGATGTGCTGGCGCAACGTCTGCATCGCGCTGCCGCGCAACGCGCCGATATTCTTGCCGTCGAACTCAATCGTGCCGCTCTTGCTCTTCACCAGCTGCAACAGCGAACGGCCCGTCGTCGTCTTGCCGCAACCGGACTCGCCCACCAGCGACAGCGTCTCGCCGGGATACAGATCGAAGCTGACCTTCTCCACCGCGTGCACGCGCTTCTGCACCCGGCCCAGAATGCCGCCGGTGATGTCGAAACTGGTCGTCAGGTCGCGCACCTTCAGCACCGGGCCATTCTCGCGGCGCACGGTAGACGGCGCCGCCACCGGGGCATCCACCAACGCAGCCGGGTCCGCCACATGCGCGGCCTCTTCCACCTTCAAGAGCGGGAACGGCGCGGGTTCATCCGTGCCATGCATCGCGCCCAGGCGCGGCACCGCCGACAACAGCGCCCGCGTATAGGCATGCTGCGGACGCGCGAAGATCTCGTCCGAACCGCCCTCTTCGACCTTGTCGCCGCGATACATCACCAACACGCGGTCGGCCACTTCAGCCACCACGCCCATATCGTGCGTGATGAAAATCACGCCCATGTCCATTTCTTCTTGCAGCTGACGAATCAGTTGCAGGATCTGGGCCTGGATGGTCACGTCCAGCGCCGTCGTCGGTTCGTCGGCGATCAGCAGCTGAGGCTTGCACGACAACGCCATCGCGATCATCACGCGCTGGCGCATGCCGCCCGACAACTGGTGCGGATAGCGGTCCAGAATGGCGCGGGCCTCAGGGATGCGCACGCGTTCCAGCATGCGCAGCGTCTCGGCGCGCGCCGCTGCCGCGTCCAGGCCCTGGTGCAATTGCAGAGCTTCGGCGATCTGGTTGCCGGCCGTGAAGCTCGGGTTCAGCGAGGTCATCGGCTCTTGGAAAATCATCGCCACGTCCGCCCCGCGCACGCGTTGCAGCGTGGTGTCGGGGGCATGGGCCAAGTCCAGCACCTCGCCATTGCGGCGGCGCAGGAACATATCGCCATTGACGATCTTGCCGCCGCCGTATTCCACCAGGCGCATTAGCGCCAGCGACGTTACCGACTTGCCCGAACCGGACTCGCCGACAATCGCCAGCGTTTCGCCACGGTCAACGTGGAACGACACATTGCGCACGGCTTCCACCGTGCGGTCGGGGGTCTTGAAGCGCACGGTCAGGTCACTGACCTGAACGACGCGTTTAGGGTCCATGGTTGCCATAGTGATTACTTTTCCTGACGCGGATCAAGCGCATCGCGCAGGCCGTCGCCCAGCAGATTGAAGCCCAGCACCACCAGGAAAATGGCCGACCCGGGGAAGATCGACATCCAGGGCGCCTGGGTCATGAAGTTCTTGGCCGTGTTCAGCATCGAGCCCCACGACGGGGTCGGCGGTTGCAGCCCCAGGCCCAGAAACGACAGGCTGGCCTCGGCGATGATGGCCGTGGCGATGGTGATCGTGGCTTGCACGATCAGCGGCGGCATCACGTTGGGGAACACGTGCCGGCCGATGATGCGCAGGTCGGATGCGCCTAAGGCGCGAGCGCTCTGCACATAGTCTTCGTTCTTCACCGCCAGCACCTGCCCGCGCGTCAGACGCACGAACTTGGGCGCGGCCGATACGCCGATGGCGATCATCGCGTTGGTCAGGCTCGGCCCCAGGAAGGCGGCCAGCGCGATGGCCAGGATCAGGAACGGAATGGCCAGCAGCGCTTCCGTGGCGCGCGAGATGATGCTGTCCGTCCAGCCGCCGAAATAACCGGCGGCAAGCCCGAACGGCACACCGACCACCAGCGCGATCAGCACCGACACCAGGCCCGCCATCAACGACGCGCGGGCGCCATAGACCATGCGGCTGAAAATGTCGCGGCCCAGCTCATCGGTGCCCAGCCAGTACGACGCCGACGGCGCCTTGCGGATGGTGGTGAAGCTGGTCTGCAAGGGGTCGTGGTTGGCGATAAACGGCGCCAACACGGCCAACAGGACGAAGAACGCAACGATGGCCAAACCCAGCATCGCGATGTGATTGCGTTTGAATTTTCCCCAGGCGCGATTGCGGCTGCGGGGCGGCGTGACGGCAGCGGCCGTTGCAGGAAGTGCGCTCATGAGTGCCTCAGGCGGGGGTTGACCAGGATGTACAGAATGTCGGCCAGCAGGTTCATCAGAATGAAGCCCACCGCCACGCAGAGCACCACGCCCTGCACCACCGCGTAATCGCGCGTGAACACCGCGTCCACCACCAGCTTGCCGAAGCCCGGAATCGTGAAGACCTGTTCGGTCAGCACGGCGCCGGCCAGCAATTCACCGAACAGCAAGGTCACCAGCGTCACAATCGGCATCAGCGCATTGCGCAGCGCGTGGCGCAGCACGACCTGGCGCGGTGACACGCCCTTGGCGCGCGCGGTGCGCACGTAATCAGCCGACAGCGCTTCCAGCATGGACGAACGCGTGTGACGCATCAGGTAGGCGGCAATCGCGGTGGACAGCACCAGCGACGGCATCAGCATGGTCTTGATCGACAGCCAGAAATCTTCCGCGGGTGACACATAACCGGACGCCGGCAGCAGCTTCCACTGCACGGATACCACCATGATCAGGATGATCCCCAGCCAGAAGTTGGGGATGGACATGCCGGATAGCGCCGCGATGTTGGCGCCCATTTCAATGGGCTTGCCCTTGCGCACCGCGGCGATGATCCCCATCGGGATGCCGATCAAGAGCGCGAAGAACATGGCCATGGCGGCCAGTTGCAGGGTAACGGGCAGCTTTTGCGCGATCAGCGTCGTGACGGGCACGTCGGTGCGCAGGGACTTGCCCAGATCGCCTTGCAGCACCTGGCCGGCCCAGGCCGCGTATTGCATCGGCAGCGGATCGTTCAGGCGGTATTTGTCGCGCAGGTAATCCAGGACGGCCGGGTCGCGCTCTTCGCCGGCCAAGGTCAGCACCGGATCACCGGGCAGGATTTTCTGCAGCATGAACACGATCATCGACACCAGTATCAGTGTCGGTATCGCGACGATCACGCGGCGCAAGATTAGTTTAAGCATGTGGGAAAAACCGTAGAACAGGAACGGCGGACGGCGTCAGGCCAACAACACCTGGCGCGCGGCCGCCGCAAAGAACCATGGGATGCGTCGCCGCATCCCATGTGCGCAGCGCCCCAAAAGGCGCGCCGCGCGTCGTCATTACTTTTGCGCGAACGTCACACCCTTCAGGCGGATCATGCCATCAGGATACGGCGTAAAGCCCTTGACCTTCTTGCCCATCGCAAACGGCCACGGCTGGTAGTAGTTGTACACGCCCGGCAGTTCGTCCTGGATGATGGTCTGCGCCTGCTCGTAAATCGCTTTGCGCTTGGCTTCATCCGTAACGGTGCGGGCCTCGTTCAGCAGCTTGTCCACTTCCGGATTGCAGTAGTGGCCATCGTTCAGCGCGCCCTTGCAGGTCACGAACGAATGGATGTTGCCATCCGGGTCCACGCGGCCAGACCAGCCCAGCATCACGACCTGGAAGTTGCCGCCCGACGATTCCTTTTGCAGGGCCGCGTATTCCGTGGGGCGCAAGGACAGGTCAAAGCCCGCCTCGGACGCCATCGCCTGAACGATTTCAGCCACCGACGAGGTCGTGGTGTTGTTGCCGAACACCAGCTCCGCCTTCACGCGGTCCAGGCCCGCTTCTTTCAGCAAGGCCTTGGACTTGGCCACGTCACGCTTGGTGACGGGGAATTTGTCGCTGTGATAGGGGCTTGCCGGCGGGAACGGCTGTTGGGCCGGTTCGAAAATGCCGCCGCCTGCCACTTCGTTGATGGCGTTGCGGTCGATGGCGTATTGGAACGCCTGGCGCACCAGCTTGTTCTTGAACGGGTTGTCTTCGGCGCGCTTGCCGTTGGCCACGTTGAACATGAACTGCTGGAAGCCCAGGCCGGCCACCGGCGCAAACGTCAGGCTGGCGTCGGTCTTCACTTGCGGCGCGTCGGACGGATTCAGGCGTTCCAGCAAGTCCAGATCGCCGGCGCGCAGGTTCGACAAGCGAACCGTGGTGTCGGGAATGGGCAGGAAGGTGACGCGCTTGAACGCGTAGTCTTTGGCGTCGTAGTACTGGTCGAATTTTTCCAGCACGATGCGGTCGTTCTGGATGCGTTCAACGAACTTGTACGGGCCCGAGCACACGGGCTTGCGGCCCACCGAGGCCACGTCCGCGTCGGCGAAGGTCTTGGGCGACAGCATCATGCCGGCGCGGTCAGACAGCTGGGCCAGCAAGGTGGCGTCGGGCTTTTTCAGCGTCAGCACCAGGGTCGTGGCGTCCGGCGCGTCCACTTTTTCAACCGAGGCCAGTTCGCCCTTGCGCAGGCTGTCCGGCAGCGTCATCGCGCGTTCCAGGTTGGCTTTGGCCGCGGCGGCGTCGAACTTCGCGCCGTCATGGAACAGCGCGTCTTCGCGCAGCTTGAACGTCAGCACCTTGTTATCAGGGCTGAACGACCACGACGTGGCCAGCTGCGGCACGAAATGCAGCTTGGGATCAATGTCCACCAGCTTGTCGCACAGCGACGTGAACACGATGCGGCCCACGTAGGTGCGGGCGCGATGCGGGTCCAGAACGTCGGGATCTTCCTGCAGGCCGATCCGGATGTTCTGGGCGCACGCGGCGCCCGCAGCCAGCGCCAGCAGGCTGGCGCCGAAGGTCAAGGTCAAGCGTTTCATTGTGTTATTTCCCCTTGTTGCTTGCGATGCTTGAATGTGGATGGCCGTCTTAGAAGCCGACGGCCTGACCGTCGCGGCGGCTGTCGCTGGCGGCGACGTAACCCAGCTCGTTGTCGCTTTCCGACATGCGCCAGATGAACTGGCCCGCGCCAAAGTCCATGTACGGATCGTCAACGGACTTCAAAGCATGCCCGAGGTCTTTCAAGCCTGCAATGGTGGACGCCTTCATATTGGTTTCGATGTCCAGCGTGAAGTCGCGGTTGACCTTCCAGCGCGGCGCGCAGCACGCGGCCTGCGGGTTCTGGTGGTAGTCGATCATGCGCACAACGGTCTGCATGTGGCCTTGCGGCTGCATGTCGCCACCCATCACGCCAAAGCTCATGACCGGCTTGCCGCCGCGTGTCAGGAAGCCCGGGATGATCGTGTGGAAGGGGCGCTTGCCGCCTTCGACCACGTTGGCCGACTTGGGGTCCATCGAGAAGCCCACGCCACGGTTCTGCATGCTGATGCCGGTGCCCGGCACCACCACGCCCGATCCAAAGCCCATGTAGTTGGACTGGATGAACGAGATCATCATGCCGTTTTCGTCGGCGGCGGTCAGGTAGATGGTGCCGCCGGCATGCGGGCGGCCCGCTTCGAAGTGCGTGGCCTGATCCAGACGGATCAGCTTGGCGCGGCTGTCCAGGTAGGCGTCCGACAGCATCTGCTCGGGCGTCACCTGCATGGCGCGCGGGTCGGCCACGTACTTGTACAGGTCAGCAAACGCCAGCTTCATGGCTTCGATCTGGATGTGCTGCGACTGCACCGAATCCACCGGAATGTCAGACATGTCGAAGCGTTCGACGATGCCCAGCGCGATCAGCGCGGCAATGCCCTGCCCGTTCGGCGGGATCTCGTGCAGTTCGTAGCCACGGTACGACTTGGAAATCGGCTTAACCCATTCCGGACGGTAATTGCGCAGATCTTCCAGCGTCATCGCGCCGCCGCATTCCTTGCTGAAGGCGGCGATGCGTTCGGCCAGCTCGCCTTCATAGAAGTCGCGGCCCTTGGATTCAGCGATGCGGCGCAGCGTGTTGGCGGCATCCGGGAAACGGAAGTGTTCGCCAACCTTGGGCGCGCGGCCTTCCGGCATGAACGCCTGGGCGTAGCCCGGCTGCGACTTCAGTTCTTCGGCGGCGGCGCCCCACTTGTGCGCCACGACCGGCGGCACGGCGTAGCCGCGCTCGGCGATTTCAATGGCGGGTTCGAACAGTTGTTCGAACGGCAGCTTGCCCAGCTTTTCATGCAAGGCAGCCCATCCGGCCACCACGCCCGGCACCGTTACGGCGTCCCAGCCGCGCTTGGGCTGAATGGCCAGGCCGTCGGGGCCCGTGCCGTACTTCGCCTTGAAGTACGCGGTGTTCCAGGCCGCCGGGGCCACGCCCGACGAGTTCAAACCATGCAGTTCCTTGCCGTCCCAGACGATGGCGAAGCAGTCGCCGCCCAAGCCGCAGGAAACCGGTTCAACCAGCACGATCGTGGCGGCGGCCGCAATGGCGGCGTCCACGGCGTTGCCGCCCTTGAGCAGCATGCGCAACCCGGCTTGGGCTGCCAGCGGATGCGACGTGGACACCACGTTGCGCGCAAACAGCGGGATGCGAACGGAAGGATACGGGTTGCCCCAGTCGAAGGATTTCATGTGGCTTGTCTCTAAACAGGTCTGAACGGGTCAAATCGGGTTAAGCAGGCGAAGGTACTCTCGTGATCTAATTAAATCAATTTGATTTTTTGTTCCGTCATAAAAGAAATTTTTATGGGTCATCGCTATGAGCACCATCCGGTTTTTGCGCACGTTTCTGGCGGTTGCCCACCACGGCTCTTTTTCCGAAGCGGCCGAGCAAGTGGCGCTGACCCAGGCCGCCGTCAGCTTTCAAATGCGCTCGCTGGAAGCGGAGCTGGGGCGCGAACTCTTCGACCGTAGCGGCCGACTTGCCATTCTTAACGCAGCCGGCCGGGAATTGCTACCTGAAATCAAGCATTTACTGGATTTATACGACCGAATGCGCCTGCCGCGCACGGTGCCGGGCGAGCTGGCCGGGTCGGTTTCGGTGGGCAGCATCGTGTCGTGCATGGGCACGCTGTCCAAGGTGGTGTCGGGCTTGAAGAAGGCCCACCCCAAGCTGGACGTGCGCATCCTGTCGGGCAAGGCAAGCGAGCTGGCCGGCAAGGTTGAAGACGGCGAGCTGGACGCGGCATTTCTGGTCGAAGCCGGCCGCAAGATGGCCAGCACGCGCTGGACTCCCCTATATGAAGAGCAGCTGGTGGTGATTGCGCCGGCATCCGCCACGGGCAAGGACGCGCGTCAGGTGCTGGCGAACAACCCCTTCCTGCGCTTTGACCGCACGCAACGCACGGGCTTGCAGATTGACCGCCTGCTGCGGCGCCTGGCGGTACCGCTGAACGAATTCCTGGAACTCAACGCCATCGAGACGCTGGTGGAGCTGGTGCGCCAAGAGGTCGGCGTGACCCTGTTGCCGCTGATCAACGGGTCCAACTGGCAACACAGCCCCGAACTTCGTATTCTGACGCTGCCCCAAGACTTAGGCCCGCTTTCGCGGGCCATCGGCATGCTGGAACGGCGCGAGCACGCACGCCAGAGCATCACGGCGGCGATCTGCGAAGCGTGCGCCACGGCCTTCCGGGCGCGCGAACCGCAAACCACCGCCTGATGCTGGGGGCTTGCCTGCTCAGGGCATACCTGCTCAGGGCATACCTGCTCAGGGCATACCTGCTCAGGGCTTACCTGCTCAGGGCTTACCTGCTTAGGGCTTACGCCCTTGGGGCTTAGCTCGCCATCGCCGGGTCGGTGATGGACGTCTTGCCCGTTTCAACGTGGCCGGCGAAGCGGCGCAGGTACGACGGGTCTTCGGCCAGGCGGGCCGTGAAGTCGTACCAGTGGCCGCTGGCTTCCAGCGCCCAGTGCTGTTCCACCTTGCTGCCCGCCGGCACCGTCAGCGTCCACCGCTCATTGTTGGTGTAGTAAGCGTTGGGCGTGACTTCGAACGTGCAGGCGTCCTTGCCGCTGTTGATGAAGCTGACATAGACGTCGCCATTGGCGATGTCGTAGCAGACACGGATTTCCGGGTCCAGCTGCGACGTGCGCGCCAAGGCCAGGTCGCCGGCAAAGTGGCGGTGATAGCCGTTGGGGCCCAGCACCCACAGGTCGTACTTGCCGCCGTCAGCGGCCGTGTCCCAGCTGCCTTCCAGCTGCTTGCCCGCTTCCACTGTGTAGCGGCGCGGCAGGCGGTCCAGATGCAGGCGGTCATAGACATGGAAGACGGCAGCCTGCTTGCCCGTGTTGGAAAACAGCAGCCACATGTTGCCCGTGCTGGGCTGGCTGCGGCCGCTGGTGTGCAGCTCGTACGGCAAGGCGCGCGCGTAGCGGTAGCCCTTTTCCTGCACCGGCTTGGCCTGCGTCGTCGTGTCCGGCAGCGGCACGGCGGTCAGCGCTTCCTGCGCCGCGCGTTCCTGGTCCGAGCCCGAACGGGTCAACAGATTCAAGTCAGGCAGCTTCTCGTCATTGGGCGTGGCGAAGTTGAAGGCCGAGGTCAGGTCGCCCAGCACCGCACGGCGCCACGGGCTGATGTTGTCTTCCGCCACGCCGAAACGGGCTTCCAGGAAACGCAGCACCGACGTGTGATCAAACGCCTGGGAATTGACCCAACCGCCACGGCTCCACGGCGACACCACATACATCGGCACGCGCGGGCCGGGGCCATAGACGCGGTTATCCGCCGCATCCTGAGCGGACGCGTGCGTGTGGCGATCCAGGTCGGTGTTGACGGTGGACGCACCGGCCATCGACCCATCCGCGTTCAGCGACGGGGCGGCGGGCGACGGCACGTGGTCGAAGTAGCCGTCGTTTTCGTCGAAGTTGATCAACAGCACCGTCTTGCTCCAGACGTCCGGGTTCGACGTCAGCGCATCCAGCGTTTCCTGGATGTACCACGCGCCCTGGATGGGGCTGGACGGGCCGGGGTGCTCGGAATACGTGGCAGGCGCCACGATCCACGACACTTGCGGCAAGGTGCCGTTGTTGACGTCGTCGCGCAGCGATTGCAGGAAGCCGCCGTCGGGCATGGTGTTGGCCGTGCCCTTGTACAAGGGGTTGGCGGCGTCCATGCTGGGCGTCCAGGCCGGGTACGGCGAACCGCTGGCGGCGTTGCCCGCCTGCTCGTTGGCGCGGCGGTATTGCTGGAAGCCGGCCAGCGGGTTGTCGCCAAAGTTCTCGGGCAGGTTCTGGTAAACCTTCCAGCTGACGCCCGCCTTTTGCAGACGTTCCGGGTACGTCATCCACGTCCAGCCGGTGGTGGACGCACCCAGGCTGTCCCACTGGTTGCGGGTCGACGGGCCGTTGCCCTGCGCCAGCGGATCATTCGTGCCGGTCCAGTGGAACAAGCGGTTCGTGTTGGTGCCGCCGTGCGACGAACAGTGATAGGCATCGCACAGCGTGAAGGCTTCGGCCAGCGAGAACTGGAACGCCACCTCTTTCTGGCGGTAGTAGCCCATCGACTGGTTCTGCTTGTAGCGCGGCCACTGGTCCATGCGGCCGCCGTCCCACGCCATCTGCGCGTCCACGTAATCATGCGGCGTGCCGGACACGCGCTGGGCGTTGCCCTGCGTGCTGTCCAGGTGATACGGCATCACCACGCGGGTGCCATTGGTCTGCTCCCACACCGAACGGTTCTGCGGCAGCGGAATCGTGATGCGGTCGCCAAAACCGCGCACGCCCTTGAACGTGCCGAAGTACATATCGAACGAGCGGTTTTCCTGCATCAGGATCACCACGTGTTCAACGTCGTTGATGGTGCCGGTGCGGTTGTTGGCCGGAATGGCCAGCGCGCGGCGGATGGCGGGCGGGAACATCGACAGCGCGGTCAGGCCAGCGGTGGAAGCGGCGGCGTTACGCAGGAAGCGGCGCTTGCCGGCGTGGATCGGGTCTTTTTCGGACTTCACGGATGCTTTTCCTATGACTCGGTAAGAGGCGCGGCTCAAGGCGCGCAACGCAGTTCGGGCTTGGCCGGCGTGGGCGGCACGGGCGTGGGCGTGGGCGTTTCGGTGCCGCCGCCGTTGTCGGGCGGCGTGCTGTCGTCGCCGTCATCACCGCCGCAGGCGGCCAGCGTGGCGGTCAGCATCAGCACCGCGCCAGCGCGCAGAAGGTTGCGCAAGATCATGGAATGACTCATGTTTTTTCTATCCAGGAAACATCAGGGAAACAGTTCGGAAACGGACTTGCCGGACATGGCCAGCGACTTCACTTCGTCTTCGGTCAGCGCGCGGGACCAGAAGGCCAGGTCGTCGAAATACATCGTGTACGGGCCTTTGGTGCCGGCGCAGCAGATGCCGTAGGTGCCGCGGCCGTCTTCGTTCAGGCCGATGTGCGGGCCGAACACGCCAGCGATTTGCGTCAGGTTCACCGCGGCCGTGCCGGTGACGCGGCGCGAAAAGCCGATTTCGCTGTCGTACACGTAGGCGGTCATGGTCTTGGCCGTCTTGTCGATGGCCATGGCGATGTAGACCGGCTTGTTCGGCGTGAACTTCACCCCGTTGATATCAACGCGCGTGCCGCCCGCCAGGTTGAAGCGCAGCTCGGGGCCGGCCCACTGGGCGATGGTGATGCCAGGGTTGCCGCCGGAGTTGTAGTCCTTGTTGCCCAGAATGGAACGGTCGTTCGCCGTACCGTCCGACTGATACCAGAAGCCGATGGTGAACGCCTGCACGCTGTCCAGCATGCCGGCCGGGTAATCCAGCTTGAAGGCGCCCAAGGCGGCCGAGCCGCGCTCGTTCTGGAACATCTTGCCGAACACGCCGGCATCCGCAAACGCCGGGGCCTGAACACCGTCGTACGGCGTGATGACGCCGCCGCCCGCCGCCAGGTCGGTCACATTGCCTTCGAACGGGAACAGCATCGTCAGGCCCGTGCGCAAGGAAGCCAGCAGCGGCACGGGCTTGGCGTAGAGCACCGAAGCGCGCGTGGCGCTGACGGCGCGGCCGGCCGACACGCTGTAGTTCAGCGTGTGCACGCCTTCGGTGTCGAAGGTGAAACCGGTATCGGCATAGTCCGTGGCGGTGCCGGGCAGACGGGCCACTTCAACGCCATCGCGGCTGACCACGATGTCGCCATCAGGCTCGCCCACGCGCACCCACGACAAGGTCACGGTCTTGTTGTCCATGGACGTGCGCGCTTGAACACGGCGCACCGCCAAGGTTTCAGACAGCGACGTGCCGGCCATGTCGTACTGGCCCGCGGCGGGCAGCGCGCTCAAGTGCGCCAGCACCGTGGGCGCCACATCGGCGGCGCTGGGCAGCGCATACCAATTGTTGTCCCAGACGCCATCAAACGAGGCGTCGTCCGCGGTGCCGCCCAACATCGCCGGCTGGTTCGAGGCCAGCACGATGGTCTTGTTGGCCGACAGCGGCAGGCCGTCGCCCACGCCCGTCTTGCCCAGGCCATGGCTGGAGGCCACCACCATCAGCCAGTTTTCGTTCGGGTGTTCGGCACGGCGGTCGGCGATCTGCTTGGCCAGCACGCCCACGGCCGCGTCCGTCTGGCGGATGACTGCGTCGTAGTTGGCGCCAAAGCCGTTATCGGACGCCGCGCGTTCCGGCGCGCCAAACTGCGCCACCACCAGGTCATAGCCTTCCGTGATGCGGTCGCGCGCCTGGGTGGCGACGCAATCGTCCACGCCTGCGCAATCGGTCAAGGCTTGCAGGTAACCGGCATCGCGGTCGCTGCCCACCAGGCCGGCCAGCAAGGGCGAGTTGAACGCGCCGGCGGTGCGCGCCTCAGGATGCGCCGTCTTCACACGCTGGAACAGGCTGGCCGCCTTCAACGCCTGGCCCGCGGCATTCGACCGCACGCCATGCACGTCGGCCCACTGGCCCGACAACAGCGTCGCCCAGCCGGGCGCGGCCAGCGTGGCCTGCTGCGTCACACTGCCCGTGACGCCGCCCGTCCAGGCGCGCGTGGCGGTCAACTGGCCAATGTTCGGCAGCGTCTTGTCCGCCACGCCGCGACGCATGGCGTCATAGGTCAGGCCGTCGACACCAATGAACAACACTTTGTCGACCTTGGCCTGCCCCGGCTCGGTAACGGGCGGCTGCGTCGGCGGAGCGGGGGTCGCGTCCTCGCCGTCGTCATCGCTGCCCCCACAGCCCGCCAATGCGCTGGTGGCCAGCAACATGGCGCACCATCTTCTCCAATTCGATGCTTGCATCTTCTCTTCTCGTTTCATGAACAGGGTTTTTCGCTGGGCACATAGTGGCGGCCCAACGTGAAAGACCCATGAAACAAAGGGCAGAAAGATTGATCGTCGAATCAGGATTCTTTTGCGCAACCCTTCAAGCTGTCTTGCGCGTGTGAATCAAGGGGTGATTTTCACCCCGGTCAGATAGCCTACCGACGCACCAAAGCCGTCGCGGTAGCGGGCGTTCACCAGCGGTTCCAGCACCGGCCGTACCGTGGCATGCACGGGGTGCCAGTCAGCCGTGTGCTGAAAACTGCTGGTGATGTATGTCCAGCCGTTGATCTCATCCACCGCGTGCAGGCCGGTAGATTCCGCGGCCACGGGGCAACACAGCACGCGCGACAACACGCGGGTGTCCACGTTGAACGCCCACAGGAAACTGTTGATGCGCCCCATGCTGTCTTCGCCCACGAACAGCGTGCGCAGCGTTTCCGAGAACTTCAGGTTGTCGGGGTTTGACACCCGGTCCGTATGATGGCGGTTGCCCAATGCATCGGGTTGCGGCAGCATTTCGCCCACCAGCTCTGGCACGGCGGCCATGTCCACGGGCACCCAATCGCTGGCAATCGCCCGCCCCTCGGTGTCCGCTTGCCCGGCCATCATGCGCATCTGATACACCGCGCCCGCTTCCGGGCCTTGCACATGCAGGTGCGGCGAGGTGCCGTCGGTCATGGAAGATTCAATGTGCGACATGGCCGTGTACGCGATCTTGTCCCGCGCGTTCACCGTCGTGCCTTCCATCTTCGAGAACGCCAGCGTGCCGCCGGCAAGCGCCGCGTAGCGATGCGTTTCCAGAAAGGCAGCGGCCTGCCGGCGTCCGGGATGCAGTTTGACCCAGTTGTCTTTGCCGTCAAAACGAATACGCGTGTAGGCGGCGTTTGTAGGGTCTTTCGTGCGCACGTCCATGATGTCGGCGGCGGTAAGCTGGCCGGCCATGTCTTCGATCTCATCACTGGTCGCGTGGCCCAATCGAATCCAGGTAAGCGTGGCCGCCCCGGGGCCGACGCCGGAGGTTTGCGTCCAGCGCGCCACGTACAAGGTGCCGGACGACAAGTCCGCCTTGCGGTCGGCCACGAACATGAAGAGGCCGCCGTTGGTGGCGTCGTCGCCCATCAGTGCGGTGCGCTGGTCGGGCATGACCTGCACTAGCTCGTGCGAGATACGCCCCAGGCAATAGTGTTTCTTGACCGTGCCCGTGCCGTCGGCATGCACGGTTACCTCTGGCAGATGGCCGTAGTGATAGGGGTTGGCTTTTTTGGCATCGCCGAACACATGGCGGCTGAAGTCGCGAAACGATTCGGACGCGTGCGCCGTGGTGGCGTCGGGTTCGTACTCTTCGCTGGACAAGTGGGTGTTCCAGGGCGACAGGCTGGCGCCGCAGGTGTTCCACAAGCCGTGTACCGGCGCGGTGTCCACATTGCTGTACTTCACCAGGCTGAGCTTGCCGGTGGACAGCTCTTGCGACAAGGTCAGCACCGCCATCGGCGACGGCAGCCGCACCCACATGTCGGCGCCCGCTTGGTTGCGCGTGACGTATTCAAACTGCACCACCGCGTACACGGTGCGCGCAGGCGGCCCGGTCGCACCGTCGGCTTCGCCTTCGGACCGGTCCAGCGTCAGCAAGGACATGCCATCGGGACAGTCCGAGAAAAACGGGCGCGTGCGGCCGTGCACCGAGCGGTCCAGGATGGGCGCGCCGTGGATGTCATAAATGCCACCCGCGAGAACGGTGCCGCCGCGGCCATCAGGTACGGCATCGCCTGTCATGAAGAACGCCTCGTAGCCCAGTTGCACGCGGCGGCGCGAGCCGTCGCTGAACACCAGGTCCATCGCCGACTCGACCGTCGTGCGGGCCAGCTGTTGCGGGTCGGCCAGTGTGGGCGCGGGCATCGAGATGAATTCGGCGGAAAGGAAGGTGGCGGGTTGATGGGCGGCGGACGCGCCGGACTGGCTGCCTGATAGCAACGCGGCGATGCCCGCGATCCCCGTACTGCCCACTGGCAGCATCGGCGCAGCACCCAGCATCTTGAGGACTCGGCGGCGATCGGGATGGCTTGGATCTTTCATGTGTACGCTCCTTGCGGTAACGAATCAACAGTGAAAAAACAGAGACAACACGTGGGGCAACTGCGAGGCCGAGTGCCGGAGGCGCGGCCTTCGACGCCGAGTGTAGGAGGCAGCCCTCGGGGCCGCGTGCGCCGTTACACGCATTTAATGAGTCCCTGCCGGCATCCGATCTGCCAACGCCGGGGCTAAAAATGCATCAGGGGACCGGCAAGCCGGTCCCCTGATATCACGGCGTCAACCCGACAGGGCCAAGGCCGCATTGCGCTGCCGGAGTGCCGGTCTTATGCGCGGTCCTGTGCGCGGTGTTTTGCGCGGTCCTGTGCGAGATCCTGTGCGCGGTCTTATGCGTGATCCTATGCGCCGATCTTCACGCCCGTCAGATACCCCACCGCTGCGCCGAAGCCGTCCTTGTAGTTGGCCTTGACCAGCGGTTCCAGCGTGGGACGCACCACCGCGTGCACGCTGCCCCAGTCGGCCGCGTGCTGGAAGTTGCTGGTGATGTAGGTCCAGCCGTTGATCTCGTCCACCGCTTGCAAGCCGGTGGATTCTGCCGCCACCGGGCAGGACAGCAAGCGCGACAGCGCCTTGGTGTCCACGTTGTACGCCCACATGAAGTTGTTCACGTGGCCGCCGCTGTCTTCGCCCACGAAGAGCGTGCGCAGTTTTTCCGAGAACTTCAGGTTGTCGGGGTTCGAGATGAAATCGGCGTTGTGCGTATTGCCCAACGCATCCGGCGTGGCCAGGGGCTTGCCGATCAGCTCGGTCACGGCGCCCATGTCCACCGGCACCCATTCGCTGTCGATCGCGCTGCCGTCGGTATCCACCTGGCCCGCCTTCATGTGCAGCTGGTACACCGCGCCAGCGGAGTTCGCTTCGACCTTCAGGCCCGCAACCTTGCCGTCGATCATCGACGATTCAATACGCGACATCGCGCTGTAGGCAATCTTGTCCTTGGCGTTGACGGTGGTGCCTTCCATCTTGGTGAAGGCCAGCGTGCCGCCCACCATCGCCGCATAGCGGTGCGTTTCCAGGAAGGCCGCGGCTTGGCGGCGGCCGGGTTGCAGCTTCACCCAGTTGTCCTTGCCGCTGTAGCGGATCTTCGTAAACGAGCCGTCAGCCGGGTCAACGGTGCGCACGTCCATGATGTCGGCGGCCGTCAGTTGGTCAGCCAGTTCCTTGACTTCGGCGCTGGTGGCGTGGCCCAGCTTGATCCACTTCAGCGTGCCGGCGCCCGGGCCCGTGCCCGAGGTCTGCGTCCATTGCGCCACGTACAGCGTGCCGGCCGACAGGTCCGCCTTGCGGTCGGCCACGAACATGAAGAGGCCGCCGTTGGTGGCGTCGTCGCCCATCAGCGCGGTGCGCTGGTCAGGCATCATCTGCACCAGCTCGTGCGAGATGCGGCCCATGCAGTAGTGCTTCTTGATCGTGCCGGTGCCGTCCGGCAGCACCGTCACTTCGGGCATGTGGCCGTAGTGGTACGGATTGGCCTTGGTGGCATCGCCGTAGACGTTCAAGCTGTAAGTCTGGAACGACGGCGTGGTGCGCGCGGTGGTGGCGTCCGGCTCGTATTCTTCGCTGGACAAATGCGTGCCCCACGGCGACAGGCTGGCGCCGCAGGTGATCCACAGGCCATGCACCGACGACGTATCCACGTTGCTGTACTTCACCAGGCTGAGCTTGCCCGTGTTCGGGTCTTGCGACAGCGTCAGCACGGCAATCGGCGACGGCAAGAGGCCATACATGTCATTGCCAGCCTGGTCCATCGATTGGTATTCGAACTGCACCACGGCGTAGACAGCGTTACCAGCAACGCCGGGCACCGTCGTGGGCGCCGACAAGGCCAGAAGCGACGTGCCATCCGGACAGTTCGAGAAGAACTGGCGCGCCTTGGCGGGCACCGAGTTGTCCATGATGGGCGCGCCGGCCAGGTTGAAGTAGCCGCCCGCGACCATCGTGCCGCCCTTGCCGTCCGGCACGGTATCGCCCGTCATGAAGAACGGCTCGTAGCCCAGCTCAACCGTGCGCTTGGACCCATCGCTGAACGTCAGCGACAAGGCCGAGCTCACCGTCGTGCGCGCCATCAGTTCCGGGTTGGCCAGCGTGGGCGCGGCCATCGGCGTGAACGAGGCCGAGGTGAACGTCACCGGCGTACCGGGCGTCACGGGCGCATTGGGATCAGGGTTGGGCTGCGGGGTGGACGAGTCATCATCGTCATCGCTCGAATTACAGCCGGCCAGCAGCGCAGCCATGCTGACGCCGCCAATCGGCAGCATCGGCGCGCCTCCCAGCATCTTCAGGAGTCGGCGGCGATTGGCTTGATTCGTGTCTTGCATGCGGGTTCCCAGTTGGATCGAATGAATGCCCGGCTGTTAAGCCCAAGCGTGACCGCATTCTGGATAAGCGCCGTGTAAGGCCAATGACAGAAAGCTGTACAGAACCTGAATCCCGGAACAAAAGACCATCGCGGGCTTGTCATGAACAACCGCTATAGTCGGGCGCGTCGCTTTTCGCCTTGCTTTCGTTTCCTCTTTCGCTTCCTCTTTTGCGCCGTCGCTGCCCCATGCCGCTGTCTTTCCGCCCCGCCCTGCCCTCCGCACCCGCCGCGCTGCGCGTCCTTGCCGTGCTGGCTTTCGCCGCAGGCGTAGGCGTGTGGGCGTCCATTCTGCTGGCCCCACGCCCCGGCCCGCTGCCGCCCGCAGTATCCGCGAGCGCGCCGCGCGCGGCCGACAACACGCCGGTAGCGTTATGGTTCGGCAAAGACGAAGTGATGCGCACGCAGATCAGCGTGCTGGGCTTGATCGCAGCCGGACCCGATGGCGCGGCCGTGCTAAGCGTGGATGGCGGCCCGCCATTGGCGTGGCGCACAGGCGATGAAGTCGCCCCGGGTATCGTGTTGCGCGATATCGCCGTGGACGCCGTGACGGTAGAACAGGGGGGAAGAATGAATCGCCTGGCCACCCCCGCCGCGTTGGTAGCGCCGGCGGGAATTGCGCAGGTGAATTAAATGCTGCGTGGTCGAACCTTGCGTCGTAGAACGATGCTTAGTTGAACTTGTGTCGTCGAACGATGCTTAGTTGAACGATGCGTCGTCGAACGATGCGTTCTTCAAAGCCCCGTCTATGCGGATCAGGCGGCGCGTCCTTTCAAGCGCCCTTCAATCCGCAAACCAATCTGCCAATCAGCGTTTGCGGCCAGCGGGCCGGCCCATTTGCTTGCGTCCCGCCATGTTCGACAGGGATGATCCCGTCGGCTTCTGCGTGGCGGCAGCCAGCTTCTTCTGTTGAAGCGCCTTTTCAACCAACGCCGCCAAACCAGTCGAAGACTTCTCTTTTGTAGCCATTACCGCTCCTTGTAGAAGGGCCATGGTAGCAGGCCGGCCGATTCGCACCGCATTACTGTCATATTTCATGTCCACAATTCCGGGCTTCTACCGAAAGACCGGAGTTGTAAAGTGCGTCAGTTACCGCGCGGGCTTGCCCGCCAGCAAGGTTTCACCCTGATCGAGATCATGGTGGTGATTGTGATCATGGGGATTCTGGCGGCCCTGATTGTGCCGCGCGTGCTGGATCGCCCCGATCAGGCCCGGCAGGTGGCCGCGCGCCAGGATATCGGGGGCATCATGCAGGCGCTCAAGCTGTACCGGCTGGATAACGGGCGCTACCCCACAACCGCTCAGGGCCTGCGCGCGCTGGCGGAAAAGCCGGATGGCGCCAACAACTGGCGTGGCTATCTGGACAAGCTGCCCAATGACCCCTGGGGTCATCCTTATCAGTACCTGAGCCCCGGCGTGAAGGGCGATATCGATGTGTTCTCGTTCGGCGCCGACAACAAGCCCGGGGGCGAAAACGGCGATGCCGACATCGGTTCCTGGGAACTCTGAGCGCGGCTTCACGCTGGTTGAAGTGCTGGTGGTGCTGGTGATCGTGGCCATTGCCGCCAGCATGGTGAGCCTGTCCATCGGCAAGCGCGACAACGGCCTGCGGGCCGACGCGCAGCGCCTGGCGGACGCGTTCACCGTGGCGCAAAGCGAAGCCCGCAGCGATGGCCGCGCCATCCGGTGGCTGGCGAATGACCAGGGCTGGTCGTTTGAACGCGCGGGCCGCTTGCCCGGCCCCAGTGCGCAGGAAGACGTGCCCGTGCCGGTTGACCGCCTGGAGCACGACGAGATGCTGCGCCCGCAATCCTGGCAGGCGGGCGTGGTGCAACTGCGCCTGACCCCTGACCGCCCGCTTGTCTTCAACACCGAATGGGTTGCCGACCCGATCACGCTGACCCTGCGCGCGGGGGACGCCACCGTCACCTTGCAACGCGACGCCTCCGGCCGCTATGACATCCGCTGAACCGCCCCGCCCCGCTGATCGCCAGCGTGGCTTCACCCTGATTGAAGTGCTGGTGGCGCTGGCCATCATTGCCGTTGCGATGGCGGCCGCGCTGCGCGCGACGGGCGTGATGTCGGCCAACAATCGCGCCTTGCAGGACAAGACGCTGGCCTTGCTGGCCGCGCAGAACGCGCTCACGCAACTGCGGCTGGAGCAAAGCCTGCCGCGCGCCGGTTCGCAGACGGTGCCCTGCCCGCAAGGCGGGCGCGCGCTGCAATGCGAACTGGTCTTTACCAATTCCATGAACCGCAGCTTCCGTCAGGTGTCGGTCAACGTGCATGACACGGCCTCGCCGCGGCCCGACGCCGTGCTGCTGCAACTGGACGGGCTGCTGTCCAGCCTGCGATGACGATGCACCGCGCGTTCCCAACTCCCGCCCGCCGTGCGCAGGGTGGCTTTACGCTGATTGAAGTGCTGGTGGCGCTGGCGCTGATGGCGCTGGTGAGCCTGATGGCCTGGCGCGGGCTGGCCAGTGTGTCAAACGCACGCGACTGGATCGAACAGCAGGCCGAAGACACCGACGCCATCGTGCGCACGCTGGGCCAGATGGGGCGCGATGTAGAGCTGTCTTACACCGGCCCAAGTTTTGATTCGCCGGGCAAAGACGCCCTGGCCTTGACCAGCGGCCTGCGCCTGCTGCGGCGAACCAGCGGCGGCCAGACCTTGGAACTGCTGCGTCCCGATGCCGATGGCAACGGCCTGTGGCAGCGCGTGCAGTGGCAAGTGCGGGCAGATGGATTGTGGCGCGCCAGCGGGCCGGCCGCCCCGCGCAGCCCGCTTCCGGCTGCCGTGAATGGCGTGCTGCTGTTGCCGGGGGTGCGGGTGCTGAGCGTGCGCGCCTGGGTGCCCGGCACCGGCTGGGTCGACGTCAACGCCAGCTTTGGCACCGCGCCCACCGGCATCGAAATTACGCTTGAGCGCGGCGCGGCCGCGGCGCCGCAACGCTACACGCGCATCCTGGAGCTGCCATGACGAGCCAATCATCGCGCACGGCGTTGCGTCCGCCTTCGCGGCTATCATCGCCCTCACCGGCGCAGCCGACATCACGCCAACCATCGCGCCTCACCTCGCCCCGCGAGCGTGGCGCCGCGGTCATCAGCGCGCTGATCATCGTGGCCATCGTGGCCGCGCTGACGACCAGCCTGTTCCAGCGCCAGACCGCCAGCACCCGCCGCATGGAAAACGAGCTGTCGCGTGTGCAGGCGCGCGTGATGCTGGCGGGCGGCATCGACTGGGCGCGCCTGGTCATCCGCGACCACGGCAAGCGTGAATCCACGACGCGCGGCGATCAGATCTGGGCGACGCCTGTGCTCGACACCCGTATCGAACGGCCGGGCGACGACCGAGTGGCCGTGTTCTCGGGCCGCGTGCAAGACGAACAGGGCAAGTACAACCTGAGCAATCTGGCGCGCAATGGCGTGCCGCAGCCCGAGCAGGAAAAAGTGCTGCGCCGCTTGCTGAATGTGCAGCAACTGCCCGACACGCTGGCCGCCCACCTGATCGACATCATCGCCGCCGCCCAGCCCCCTGCGCTGGCCGCCGATGCGCCGTCATCCACCAACGGCCAGCCCACGGCCACGCCCGATGCGCGCGCGCCGCTGCCGCGCGGCGTAGATGAAATTGCCGCGCAGCTGGGTCTGGACACGCCCGAGCGCAACGCAATGCGCCGCACGATGACCGTGCTGCCCACCGCCACCAGCGTCAACGTCAACACCGCGCCCGCCGAAGTCATCGCGGCGCTGGTGCCTGGCCTGTCGCTTGTCCAGGCGCGCGCCATGACCGGCGAGCGCGACCGCGGCAACTGGTTCAACAACGCCGGCGACTTCGCCAACCGCCTGGCTGGCACGGGTATCGAAGGCGCTGCGCCCACCGTCACCACCGCCAGTGGCTGGTTCATGGCAAGCGGCACCGTGGTCTATGAACGCGCCCGGGTATCGATGCAAGCCCTGGTGCGCAGCGCCCCGCCCGCCGCGCCCGACACGATCTGGACAAGAGAGAACCCTTGAAAAATTCCCTGCGCATTGCGCTTCCGGCCTTGGACGAGTTCACCGCCGACTCGCCCCTGCCCTTTGCCTGGTTCGACCGGCGCGGACGTTGCGCGCAGCAAGGCGAGCTGACCTTGCGCGCGCTGGGCAACGCCTATCCCAACGCCACGTGCGAAGCGGTATTGCATCCCGCCGACGTCATCGCCACGACGGTGCAGATTCCCGCCGTGGCGCGCGCCCGCTACGCCGCGGCGGTTCACAGTGCGCTGGAACCGCTGGTGTTGAGCGACCTGGATGCGTTGGCAATCGGGTTTGGCCCACGTGCCGCCGATGGCAGCGTGGCGCTGGCCTGGTCGCCACGCGAGCCCGTGCGCCGCGCCTGGAGCCTGCTGAACGCGCATGGCCTGCGCGCTTACGCGTTGATCGCGCCGCAAACGCTGGCGCCCCCGTCATCGCTTCCGCTACGCGACCCGGCCGACCCGCGCTGGCAAGCGCCGTCGCCGTCGTGGTCGCTTGCCATGCCGCAGCTGGCGCCCGCCCGCGTGTCGCGCTGGCGGCCGGTGTGGCGCTGGGGCGCGGCGGCGGCGGTGGTCTGGATCGCAGGCCTGAACATCCATGCCTCTCAGCTGAACGCCGAAGCCGACGCGTTGAAAGCCGGCATGCGCCAGCAGGTGCTGGCCGCCTTTCCTGACCTGCCCGTGGTGCTGGACCCGCCGCGCCAGGCGCAGCAAGGCCTGGACGCGCTGCAAGCCAATCGGGGTGCCGCCAGCGCGGCGGACTTCCTGCCGCTGGCGCGCGCCGCTGCGCAAACGCTGCCATTCGCAGCCGACAAGGTCGCAAAGCTGACCTACGCCGATCAGGCGCTGACGCTGCAACTGGCGGACGCCGACGACAAAGCCCAACGCGTCGCCGAAACCCCCGCGCTGATCCAGCAAGCCGCCGCGCTCGGCCTGAAGCTGGAACGGGGTGACACCGACAACACCTGGCGCATCCTGCGCAAGCAACCATGACTTCGCCACGCATTCATTCATCGATTGTGCGCCTGCAAGCCGCCTGGCAATCCGTGCGCAAACCCATCGACCCGGCGCTTGCCCGCGCGCGTCAGCGGTATCTGGCCCTGGCGCCGCGCGAACGGCGGCTGGTGACGGGCGCCGCCGCGCTGCTGGGCGCTGCGGTGGTGTTCGTGACGCTGATCGAGCCGCCCTTGAACACCATGCGCAAGCTACAGGCCGACCTGCCCGTGTTGCGCGGCCAGGCCGCCACCGTGGCCGACCTGACCACCCAAGCGCGCACGTTGCGCCAGCGCTCGGCAGCGCCGTCGGCCTCGATGCCATCCCCCGCCGAACTCGGCGCGAGCCTGGAGCGCGCGGGGCTGCCCGCCGGCATGTGGACGCTAGCGCAAGCGGAATCCGGCACGGGCGTGCAACTGACGTTGAACCAGGCGCCGTCTTCCGCGCTGCTGCGCTGGCTGGATGGCGCGGGCCGCGATTGGGGCTTGGCCACGCAGAACGTGGCGCTGACGCGCGCCGCCAATCCGAACGGCAGGCCGCTGCCCGGCTTGGTCAACGGCCGAGTGACGCTGACGCTGCCCGACAAGGCAGGAGCCCGCTGATGCCGATACCCCGTTTGAACACACGCACCACCGCGCTCTGGCTGGCGGGCGCGGCATGCGCCGTGGCGGCTGGCGTCAGCGTGCTGCCCGCGCGCTGGCTGCTGGCGTTGCAATCGGACGCGTCCGTCGTTGCGCTGGCCGATGCCAGCGGCACCTTATGGCGCGGCAGCGCCTGGATTGCGCTCGGCCCCCAAGGCGCGCAGCGCGTGCTGCCGCAAGCCGTGCAGTGGCAATGGCGTTGGGACACGATGGCGCTGGAATTCACGCACCCCTGGCTGCAAGGGCCGCTGCGTGCGCGGGTCAGCTGGAATGGCCTGTCGGTGCCGGCGCAGTCGCTGCGCGTGCCTGCGTCCGTGCTGCCTGCGCTTGGCGCGCCGTGGAACACGCTGGCGCCCGAAGGCATGCTGGAAATCAACTGGCAGGCGTTGCGGCTGGGCGGTGACTTGCCGGCCGGCCCCATTGCCGACCTGCGCTGGCGCAATGCCGGCACCGCGCTGACCTCTGTCACGCCCGTTGGCACGTATCTGCTGCGCGTGCAAGGTGCGGGCAAGGCAGGTGCGACGCTGGCGCTCACCACCGAAAGCGGCTTGCTGACCGTCACGGGACAAGGCAATGCCGGTGCGCGCGGCGTCAGCTTTGAAGGCCAGGCGACCTACGCGGCGTCGGCCAATGAAGCACAACGGGCGGCGCTGGATGGATTGATGTCTACGCTAGGCCGCCGTTCGGGCGACACCGTGACGTTTGGCACCGGGAAGTAAGGCGGCGCCAAACGTTACTGCCGCTGCCCTTGCCGCTGCCCTTGCCGCTGCCCTTGCCGTTGTCCCTGCCGCCGTCCCTGCTGCTGCCCTTGCCGCTGCCCCTGCCGCCGCCCCTGCCTCTGTCCCTGCCGATGGCACGACAGCGGCCGCCCGACCCAGCGCTATGCGTCGCGCGTGACGCGCACGATTTCCTCGGGCGAGGTCTGCCCGCCTTCCACCCAGCGCTGGCCGTCCTGCCGCATGGTGCGCATGCCGGCTGCCGTGGCGGCAAGACGCAGTTCGCGTTCGTCGCGCCCTTCATGGATCAGCCTGCGGGCCTCATCATCCACCGTGAACAGCTCATGGATGCCCGAACGCCCGCTGTAACCCGTGTGGTTGCACGTGGGGCACCCCACCGGATGAAACACGCGCATACCATCCTGCATCGACGGCTTCTTGCATTCCGGACACAGCTTGCGCACCAGCCGCTGCGCCAGCACGCCCAGCAAGGACGAGGCCAACAGGAAGGGTTCAACGCCCATGTCCGTCAAGCGCGTCACGGCGGACACGGCGTCGTTGGTGTGCAGCGTGGCCAGCACCAAGTGGCCCGTCAACGACGCCTGCACTGCAATCTGTGCGGTTTCAAGATCGCGGATTTCGCCGATCATGATCACGTCCGGGTCTTGCCGCAAAATGGCGCGCAGGGCCAGCGCAAAGCTCATGTCGATCTTGGCGTTGACCTGCGTCTGGCTGATGCCCGACAAGTCGTACTCGATGGGGTCTTCCACCGTCAGGATGTTGCTTGTCGCCGAATCCAGACGGCTTAACGCCGCATACAGCGTGGTGGTCTTGCCGCTGCCGGTCGGCCCCGTGACCAGTACGATGCCGTGCGGCTGGCGGATCAGGCGGTCCAGCTGCGTCAGCACCGTCGGGCACATGCCCAGGCGTTCCAGCTGCAAGCGCCCCGCTTCTTTATCCAGCAAACGCAGTACCGCGCGTTCGCCGTGGCCGGTGGGTAACGTCGACACGCGCACATCAATTGGCCGGCCGCCCACGCGCAACGCAATGCGCCCGTCCTGCGGTAAACGCTTTTCGGCGATGTCCAGATGCGCCATGATCTTGATGCGCGAAATCAGCGCGGCGTGCAGCGCCTTGCGCGGCGACACCACATCGCGCAAGGTGCCATCCACGCGGTAACGCACCACCGAGTGCGTCTCAAACGGCTCGATGTGGATATCGCTTGCGCCATCGCGCGCGGCCTGGGCGAACAGCGCGTTGATCATGCGAATGACGGGCGCATCGTCCTGCGCTTCCAGCAAGTCGGCCACTTCGGGCATGTCCTGCAACAAGCGATCCAGGTCGATCTCGTTTTCCGCCACGCCCATCACCGATGCGGCGTCTTCGGAATGGCTGTACGCGGCGGTCAGCAACGTTTCCAGCGCCTCGTCATCCACCTGCGCCAGCGCGATATCGCCATGGCAGCGGCGAATCTCGCGCACCGCCCATTCCGGCGTGCGCGGGCTGACCGTCAACTGCGCCTGCCCCGCCCGCAGCGACAGCACGGCGCGCTGGGCGCGGGCCCAGGCATAGGGCAAGGGATGCGCGCTCATAGCAGCGACTCGGGGTCCACGGCCACGCTATGCATAAGCGATTGCGACACGCGGATGGGCGCCGACGCGGAACGCTGCGGCGTCATGCCCGGATACTGCCGCACCGCAAACGATTCCACGGTGGCGGGCGGCGGACGGCGCAGCGTGGCCGCCTGCTGCTCGGGGCGCAGGTCATAAGCATTGTTCGATACCGCCGGCGCGGAACCCGGCGTGGGCAGCATCGGCGCCTGCATGTCGGGCAGCGCCCAGTGTTCGCCCGGCTGCACCGCGGCTTGCGCGCGGCGCATGTAGTCGTAGCGGTCCATCGTGACGCTGGCGCTGCGCTTCGCGTCGCGCACCACGTAGGGGCGCAGGAACACCATCAGGTTGGTCTTCGTGCGCTTGCGCGTGTCGTAGCGGAACAGCGAACCAATCACCGGCAGCGAGCCCAAGCCCGGCACGCTGTTGGACGTCAACGTCACGTTTTCATCCATCAGGCCGCCCAGCACGATGATCTGGCCGTCATCGATCAACACGCTGGTGTCGATGGCGCGCTTGTTGGTCACGATGCCGGTGGTGGAATTGGAACGGCTTTCATCAATGGTGCTGACTTCCTGGTAGATGTCCAGCTTCACCGCGCCGCCTTCCGAAATCTGCGGACGAATGTTCAGCTTCAGGCCCACGTCTTCGCGTTCGATCGTCTGGAACGGGTTCGAACTGCCGTTGCTGCCCGACGTCACGTACTGGCCCGTCACGAACGGCACCGTCTTGCCCACCAGGATGCTGGCCGACTGGTTATCCAGCGTCAGCAGGTTCGGCGTCGACAGGATGTTGGCTTCGCCCGTGTTCTGCATGGCGCGCGCCAAGACGCCCAGGTTGATCACCTTGTTGCCCAGCACATCAACCGTGCCCTTGACCACGCCCAGGCTCATGCCGCCGCCGAGGGCGTCAATCGACGTCGGGCCGTTGCCCGTGATGCCGCTGCCGCCCAGGTTGGTGCCGCCGATGAAGCTGGTGCCGTTGCTGTTGATGTTGCCCGCGCCGGTCATCCACTGGATGCCGAATTCGGCGGCCTTTTCTTCGCTGACTTCCACGATCAGGCTTTCCACCAGCACCTGCGCGCGGCGCTGGTCCAGCTGGTCGATCACTTCACGCAAGCTGCGGTACAGCGGTTCCGGCGCCGAGATGATCAGCGAATTGGTGGACGGGTCGGCCTGAATGGTGGCGCCGCCCGCCGAATACGACACGGCCTGCGTGCTGTTGTCTTCACGCGCAATGCGCTCTTGCTCGCCCGACAAGCCGCCCTTGGACGAGCCCGTACTGCCGGACATGCCGGACATGCCCTGCCCCGACTGCATGCCGCTGGCCGACGTGTTCTGCGTGCGCGCGCCGCCTTGCGCGCCACCGGTGCCGCCGCTTGCCCCGCCCGTCGCGCCCGGCGCCGAGTTCGCCTGCCCCGTCAGCAAGCCGCCCAGCACTTCGGCGATGCGCGTGGCCTGCGCGTTGCGCATGTACACCACGTGCAGATTGCCCGCGCGGTTCTGCTGCGCGTCCAGCTTCAGGATCAGGTCGCGCGCCAAACGCGTGCGCGCCGGGCTGCCCGAACGCACCAGCACGCTGTTGCTGCGCGGGTCGGCCACGACTGCAATACGTTGCGTGGGGTCGCTGCTTTGCGTGTCCAGCAACTGCGACGCCAGAATTGCGATGTCGGTGGCGATGCCGGATTGCACCGGCACCACGTCCGTGTCGATCGAACTGGGCACGTCGATGCGCGCGATGACCTGCGCGATGCGTTCCAGGTTATCGGCGTAGTCCGTCACCACCAGCGTGTTGTTGCCGGGATACGCGTTGATGGGGTTGTTCGGCGGCACCATCGGGCGCAGCACGGGCACCAGGTTCGCCGCGTTCTCGTACTTCAAGGGGAACACGCGCGTCAGCATTTCGCCGCTGTTGCCGCCGCCTTTGGCGAATGCCGAAACCGGCACCGGCCCACGTGCAGCGCCCCCTGCGGGCGCACCGCCCACGCTCGTCGCTGGCCGCGTGTTGCCCACCACCGCGCTGCCTTGCAGCTTGGCGTCGGCTTCGGGCACCACGCGCGTCACGCCATCCACATCAACGATGGCGAAGCCCTGCAAGCGCAGCGCGCCCGTCAGCATCGACAAGGCCTGCCCGCTGTCCACGGGCCGGTCCGACACCAGCGTGAGCTTGCCCTTGACGCGCGGGTCCACCAGGAAGTTGCGCTGCGTGAACAGCGACAACGCGCGCAGCACGGCGGGGATGTCGGTGTCGACGAAATTCAGGCTGACGCGGTTGTCCGCCTGTTGAGCATGGGCCGTGCTGATTGCCGGTCCGATTTGGCTTGCCGCAAGCAAGACTGCAAGGCTGAATTGCGCGATGTGACGCATGACGAGGTAGGTGCCTGGAGACGTGAAATCGTGTGAAAAAACGTGAAAGCGCGTCGGAGTATACGGGGTGACAGTGCAACACTACGGTCATATTTGACATGCAACATATCGGCTTGAAACCCTTTAAATTCGGGGCTTTTGCGCGTTTTGCATTTGCATTTTTCTGATGTGTTTTGCGTCCGCGCAGCCCCTTGCTTTCACCATGCCTTCCTTTCGATACGAAGCCACTGACGCGTTAGGAAAAATCGTGCGCGGCACGATTGATGCCGACACCGAACGCGGCGCCCGCAACCAGTTGCGCGGCCGTGGCTTGTTGCCCTTGTCTACGGCATTGGCGGCGCGCGCGGAAGGCCTTGGCGCCAGCCTGCGCACCCGCTTGTCGGACGCGGATCTGGCGTGGCTGACGCGTCAGCTGGCCAGCCTGCTGGCCGCGCGCTTGCCCTTGGATGCCGCGCTGTCGGCCACGCTTGAGCAAGCCGAAAAAAAACATATCGCCGCAACACTGGGCAGCGTGCGCGACGACGTGCGCGCGGGCCATCGCCTGTCTACGGCGCTGGCCGCCCGGCCGCGTGACTTTCCCGAGATCTATCGCGCGCTGATCGGCGCGGGCGAAGAGTCCGGCGACCTGGCGCAAGTGATGGAGAAGCTGGCCGACTACATCGAAGAACGCAACACCTTGCGCAGCAAGGTGATGACGGCGTTCATCTACCCCGCGGTGGTGGCCAGCGTGTCGGTCATCATCGTGATTTTTCTGCTGGGCTATGTGGTGCCGCAAGTGGTGTCGGCGTTCAACCACGCCAAGCAGCAACTGCCGTTGCTGACCCGCGTGATGCTGGGGCTGTCGGACTATGTGCGCGAATGGGGCGCGGTGACGGGCGTGGCGCTGGTGGTGGCCATTGTGCTGTGGCGCTATACCTTGCGCGCGCCTGCCGCAAGGCGCGCCTGGCATGCGCGCGTGCTGAAGCTGCCATTGGCCGGACGCTTCGTGCTGGGCGTGAACGCTGCGCGGTTTGCCTCCACGTTGGCGATCTTGTGCGGCAGCGGCGTGGCGTTGTTGACCGCGCTGGAAGCCGCACGCCGCACCTTGGGCAACGATGTGCTGCGCCTGGCGGTGGACGAAGCATCGGCGCGCGTGCGCGAAGGCGCGGCGCTGTCGGCGTCATTGGGCGCGCAGAAAGTGTTCCCGTCGCTGCTGGTGCATTTGATCGCCAGCGGCGAAAAAACCGGCCGCTTGCCCGAGCTGCTGGATCGCGGCGCGCAGAACCTGTCGCGCGATCTGGAACGGCGCGCCATGGCGATGACGGCGCTGCTGGAACCCGCGCTGATCCTGCTGATGGGCGGCTTTGTGCTGCTGATTGTGCTGGCGGTGATGATGCCGATTCTGGAAATGAATCAGCTCATCCGCTAGAAGTACGAAGGCGCTCGCCCCGTTGCCGGAGCGAGCGCCTTGGAAGATGACGTGGCCGATATGGCGTTCAGATACGGCGGCCTGATCTGGCGTTCAGAAGTGGCGGTCAGAAGTGGCGGTCAACAGGCGGCCTGATCTGGCGGTCAACAGGCGGCGCGGGTCACAGTGCTTCTTCGTCGCTTTCGCCAGTGCGGATGCGGATGGCTTGCTCAACGGGCGACACGAAAATCTTGCCGTCGCCGATCTTGCCGGTGCGCGCGGCCTTGACCACGGCTTCGATGGCGGCTTCGACCTGGTCGTCGGGCAGCACGACTTCAACACGGATCTTGGGCAGGAAGTCCACCACGTATTCCGCGCCACGATAGAGTTCGGTGTGGCCTTTCTGACGGCCGAAACCCTTGACCTCGGTAACGGTCAAGCCGCTGACGCCGACTTCGGCCAGCGCCTCGCGGACTTCGTCGAGCTTGAAGGGTTTGATGATGGCGGTGACTTGTTTCACGTTGGTCGTCCTGGGTGTTTGATCTGTTGCGGCGCCCGGGCCGCCGCTTGCAAGGCGGCCAGCGCGCGATGAATAAGAGAATAACACCGGGGCCCGCCGTGCAAGGGGGCCGCCAGCGTCATTGCGGGAGAACCCCGATCAGGCGTCCGGTTCGGCGTCCGGAATGCGTTCGGCGTCGCGCATCCACACCACCGATTCCGAATCGCTGGGCGCGCGCCAATCGCCGCGCGGCGACAACGAACCGCCCGAGCCGACCTTCGGCGCGTTCGGCACGCAGGTGCGCTTGAACTGGCTGGTACGGAAAAACTTGTCCAGGAATATCTTCAGGTTGCGCTTGATGGCGGCCAGGTCGTACTGGTTGCGCACGACATGCCCGGCTTCCGGCCACGCGCCCGCCTCGCGGTCACGCCAGGCGGCCAGCGACAGGAACGCCACCTTAGTGGGCGCAAAGCCATAGCGCAGCGTGTAGTACAGGTTGAAGTCCTGCAATTCGTAGGGGCCGATTGAGTCTTCGCTTTTCTGAACGGGCTTGTCGTCCGCGCCGCCCGGCACCAATTCGGGGCTGACGTCCGTACCCAGCACGTCCAGCAACACGGCGGCGCCCTCGTCGCCCAGACGGCCAGACTCGGCCACCCAGCGCACCAGATGCGTGATCAAGGTCTTGGGCACGCTGGCGTTCACACTGTAGTGCGACATGTGGTCGCCCACGCCATACGTGCACCAACCCAGTGCAAGCTCGCTCAAGTCGCCCGTGCCGATGACGATGGCGTTGCTGAAATTCGCCAGCCGGAACAGGTGGTTGGTGCGCTCGCCCGCCTGGACGTTTTCGAACGTGATGTCGTAGACCGGCTTGCCGTCTGCATAGGGGTGGCCCAGGTCTTTCAGCATTTGCAGGCAGCTGGGGCGGATGTCGATTTCCGACGCCGTGCAGCCCACAACCGCCATCAGCCGGCGCGCCTGTTGCAGCGTGCGGGTGCTGGTGGCGAAGCCCGGCATGGTCACGGCCAGAATGTTCGAACGCGGCAGGCCCAGCGTATCCATGGCCTGCGCGCACACCAGCAAGGCGTGCGTGGAATCCAGCCCGCCAGAAATGCCGATGACCACCTTCGCCATCTTGCTGGCCGACAAGCGCTGCACCAGCGCCTGCACCTGGATGCTGTAGACCTCTTTGCAGCGGGCGTCGCGGCGTTGCGGGTCCGCCGGCACATAGGGGAATCGCGCCACGCGCCGCTCAAGCGGCAGCTCGGCGTCATCCAGCGCCGGGCTCACCGGCACCGCCACGGTGCGGAACTTGCGCACTTCGTCCTGATGGCGGCGCACCGACTGGCCGAACGTGGTCTGCCGCATGCGCTCGCGCGACAGGCGGTCCAGGTCCACGTCCGAGAACAGCAGATGGGAATGGTTCAGAAAGCGTTCGGATTCGCCCAGCAGCTCGCCGTTTTCGTAGATCAGCGCCTGCCCGTCCCAAGCCAGGTCGGTAGACGATTCGCCCCGCCCCGCCGACGTATACATATACGCAGACAGGCAGCGCGCCGATTGCTGCGCCACCAGTTGATGGCGGTATTCCGACTTGCCCACGACGATGTTCGAGGCGGACAGATTGACCAGCACGGTCGCCCCGGCCAAGGCCGCGAACGAGGACGGCGGGATCGGCACCCAGACGTCTTCGCAGATTTCAACGTGGAATTGGAACAGCGGCAGCTTGTCCATCTGGAACAGCAGCTCGGGGCCGAACGGCACCGTCTGGTCCAGCAATCGGATTTCAGTGGCGGCCGCGCAATCGGCGGCGCTGAACTGGCGCGCTTCGTAGAACTCGCCGTAATTGGGCAGGTAGCTCTTGGGCACCACGCCCAGAATGCGGCCGCTTGCCACGACCACCGCGCAATTGAACAGTTGGTGCGACACGCGCAGCGGCGCGCCGACGATGACGGCGATGTCCAGCTCGGCCGTGGCAGCCACCACTTGGGCCAGCGCCGCTTCGCATTCATCCAGCAGCGCTTTCTGGTGGAAGAGATCGTCGCAGGTGTAGGCGGACAGGCCCAGCTCGGGGAACGCCACCAGCACGGCGCCGCCCTGCGCGGCCTGCTGGGCCAATTCAATGGTCTGCGCGGCGTTGAAGGCCGGATCGGCGACCCGGCATTCGGGTACGCCGACCGCCACCCGGGCGAAGCCGTGGGAATACAGGTTGAAGAACGGGTTCGACATCGGGGTGATCGCCTGGAGTCAATAAAGACTTAAGTTCCAACCGGCGGATTATCTCATGGCGCTTTGGCCGTCCGGCAAGGTCAGCCCTTGCCGGTCGCGCTCGGCGGCCAGCGCCGTCTGGATGGCGTTTTCGCGCAGCTGGCTGCCCATGGCGCCAATGTCGGCGCCGGACGGCTGCTGGTACAGGCGCAGGCCCAGCTCGGGCAGGATCGCCAGCAGATGGTCAAAAATATCGCCCTGGATGCGCTCGTACTCCACCCAGGCGGTCACTGCCGTAAAGCAATAGACCTCGACCGGAATGCCGTCGGAGGTGGGCTCCATCATGCGCACCATCATCGCCATGTCTTGCCGCACTTCCGGGTTCTGCTTCAAAAAGGCCAGCCCATAGGCGCGGAACGTGCCGATATTGGTCAGGCGTCGGCGGTTGGCCGGGACGCTTGCCAGCTCGCCCATCGTCTGATTGGCTTGCGCAATATCGTGGGTCTTGGCTTGCAGATAATCATGCAACAGCCGGAACCGCATCAGCCGCTGCGCTTCTTCGTCGGTCAGGAAGCGCACGCTGGACGCATCAATACGCAACGTGCGCTTGATGCGCCGCCCGCCCGATTCGAACATGTGACGATAGTTGCGATAGCTTTCCGAGAACAATTTGTACGTGGGCACCGTGGTGACGGTGTTGTCCCAGTTCTGCACCTTGACCGTATGCAGGGCGATGTCTTTGACGAAGCCGTCGGCGTTGGACTGCGGCATTTCGATCCAGTCGCCAATGCGCAGCATGTCGTTGCTGGTCAGTTGCGTGCTGGCCACCAGCGACAGCAGCGTGTCTTTGAACACCAGCAGCAGCACCGCCGACAGCGCGCCCAGGCCGGAAATCATCCACAGCGGCGAGCGGTCGATCAGGATGGACAGCACCAGCACGGTGCACACCGCCATCAACACCAGCTTGCTGATCTGGATATAGCCCTTGATTGACCGGGTTTGCGCCCGCGTCGTGGCGGAATACGTGTCTTGCCAGGCGCTCAGCACACCCGAGAACGCCACGAATACGCAGATCCACGCTCCGGCATGCGCCAGCCGGCCCACCACCGTCACCGCTCTTTCCACGTGCGGCACCAGGTCGATGCCGATGGACACCACCGCAAACGGCACCGCATACCAAAGGTTTTGATAGGCGCGGCGGCGTTGCAGCGCCTTGTCCCAATCGCCCCGGCCGCTCAGCACCAGGACCCGATGCGCCAGCAGCAGCACGACGCGCGCGACCACCCACTGGACGAACAGCGCCGTCAGGATCAGCGCGCCAATACCGACCAGCGTTTGCGCCCAGGCCTCGTGCGGCATGTGCGTATCAAGCTGGGTGACCAGTTCTTCCCATTCCAGGGGCATGTTCTTCTGACTCGCTCTAAGGTCTTGAAACTAACCGGGGATTATCCGACAAGTCGGCGTCATCCGAGGTTCCGAGCCGCCAATATTGGGGCCATGCTACCCCCTTGCGAGCGCCCGCGGTTCGGCAGGCCCTATAATTCCGCCCATCATGGCAAACACTCCCTCCCCCGATCAAAACCAGTTCGCCAACAAGGCGCAGGCCTGGTCCGCCCGGTTCTCGGAACCGGTTTCCGAACTCGTCAAACGCTATACGGCGTCCGTGGATTTCGACAAGCGCCTGGCGCGCCACGACATCCAGGGCTCGCTCGCGCATGCAGACATGCTGGCCGCCCAGGGCATCATCGGCGCCCAGGACTTGGCCGACATCCAGCGCGGCATGACCCAGATTCTGTCTGAAATCGACGCCGGCAGCTTCCAATGGCTGCTGGATCTGGAAGACGTGCACCTGAACATCGAAAAGCGCCTGGTGGAACTGGTGGGCGATGCGGGCAAGCGCCTGCACACCGGCCGTTCGCGCAACGACCAGGTCGCCACCGACATCCGCCTGTGGCTGCGTGATGAAATCGACAACCTGCAAGACCTGCTGCGCCAGCTGCGCCACGCGCTGGCCGCCGTCGCGCTGGACAACGCCGGCACCATCATGCCGGGCTTTACTCACCTGCAAGTCGCCCAGCCCGTTACCTTCGGCCACCACCTGCTGGCTTACGCCGAAATGTTCGGCCGCGACGCCGAGCGCCTGGCCGACTGCCGCCGCCGCGTGAACCGCCTGCCCCTGGGCGCGGCGGCACTGGCCGGCACGTCTTTCCCCATCGACCGCGAACGCGTCGCCAAGACGCTGGGCTTTGATGGCGTGTGCCGCAATTCGCTGGACGCCGTGTCCGACCGCGACTTCGCGATCGAATTCTGCGCCGCCGGCGCGCTGATCATGACGCACGTGTCGCGTCTGTCCGAAGAGCTCGTGCTCTGGATGAGCCCCCGCGTGGGCTTCATTGATCTGGCTGACCGCTTCTGCACCGGCAGCTCGATCATGCCGCAAAAGAAAAACCCCGACGTGCCTGAACTTGCCCGTGGCAAAACCGGCCGCGTCAACGGCAACCTGGTCGCCCTGCTGACCCTGATGAAAGGCCAGCCGCTGGCCTACAACAAGGACAACCAGGAAGACAAGGAAGGCCTGTTCGACACCGTGGACACCGTGCGCGACACGCTGACCATCTTTGCGGACATGGCTGCCGGCATCAAGGTGAAGGCCGACAACATGCGCGCCGCCGCCCTGCAAGGCTTCGCCACCGCTACCGACCTGGCCGACTACCTGGTCAAGCGCGGCGTGCCGTTCCGCGACGCCCACGAAGTGGTCGCCCACGCCGTGCGCGACTGCGAACAACGCGGCTGCGACCTGGCTGACCTGTCCACCGACGAACTGAAGGCCTATCACGCCCAGATCGGCGACGACGTCCACCAGGTGCTGACGCTGGAAGGCTCGGTTGCCGCCCGCAAGCACATCGGCGGCACCGCCCCCGAACGCGTGGCCGAAGAAGCCAAACGCGTGCTGGCGGAAACGGCCGAAGGCTGATTCCGGCAAGCGCTGGCTCCGGCTGGCGGCTTGAAGCAAGGCCCCCGATTGGGGGCCTTGTTGCATCTGGAGCCCGCCTTCTAATCCAGCTGCCCCTGCGCGCGCCGGCTTTAATAAGAATGATTTACACTACGCGCCTTTCCCCCGTTGCCTCTGCCCCATTCGTCCATGCCTCGCAGCAAACCTCAAGACAAAGGCTGGATCGGCTGCTATGCCGAGATGGTGCGCGGCTGGGTGCGTAAGGTCGGCAATACCCACGAGGCCGAAGATGCGCTGCAAGACGCAGCCATCGGCCTGTTGAAGGCGGACAGCAGCAGCATCCTGGAGCCGCAGGCCTATCTGTACCGCGCCAGCATGAACCGCCTGGCCGGCAATGCGCGCCGCGAAGCGCGGCTGCCCACGCTGCCCTTGCATGAAATCAGCGAAGACGAGCATCCCCAGGATGTGGACAGCAGCGCCGCCGTGCGCACCGCGCAACTTGCCGAGGCCGTTGAAGCGGCCCTGATGCAACTGCCCATCAAATGCCGGCAGGCCTATATCTGGCACCGGCTGGAAGGGTATTCTCAACAGGAAGTCGCCACGCGGCTGGGCGTGTCGCTGAATTCCGTCGAGCGCTATATCATGCGCGCCATGCGCCATCTGCGCGACGCTCTGCACCGCTATGCGCCCGACTGAACCCGCCTCCATGACCGACTCCGGCCCCCGTCCCACCTTCGATGACCCGCGCGACGCTGCAGCGTTCTGGTACGCCCGCGCGCGCTCGGGCCGGATGAGCGATGCCGATCAACAGGCCTTTGACAACTGGTTGCGGGAAGCCCCCGCGCATGCGCGGGAATATGCGCTGCTGGACGAGGTGTGGCGCGACACATTGGCGGTGCCGGCCGACCGGCTGCGTGCGCTGGCCCGCGAGCCCGAAGCCGCCGCCGCGCCGGCTCGCAGGCTGCCGCAGTGGGCCAACATCGCGTTGGCGGGCGGCGTGGCGCTGGCCATTGGCGTGACCATGGCGCCGCTGATGCAGAACACTGCACCGACCTACGAGTCCGCACTTTCCAGCGCCCATGGCGAACGCCGCCAGGTTGCGCTGGCGGACGACTCCGTCCTGGAACTGAATACGGATACGCAGGCGAACGTGCGCTTCTATCCCGACCGACGCGAAGTCGATCTGACGGCGGGCGAGATCACGTTTTCGGTCAAGGCCGACGCCAGCCGCCCATTCATCGTTAAGACAGGCGATGCACAGATCCGGGTCACCGGCACGCGCTTTAACGTGCGCCGCCACGGCGATGCCACCGAAGTCGCCGTGCTGTCTGGCGCGGTCGAGGTCAAGCCGGCGGGCATGCGATTTTGGCAACGTGCCGCGTTGACACCCGGCCAAGGCCTGACGGCGTCACGGTCAAGCCTGGGCGCGCCGCATGCCGTGGACACGTCGACGCTGACCGCCTGGCACCAGGGCCGCATCGTGTTCAACAACACGCCGCTGGTTGATGCCGTGGCCGAAATGAACCGCTATGCGCCCTATGCCATCCGGCTATCGGACGGCGGATGGGACAAGGTGCGCATTGCGGGCGCGATCAGCATCGACCAGCCAGCCAGCTTCCTGGAATTGCTGCCTCGCATTGCGCCCGTGCGCATCGAAGCGGAAGGCGACAAGCGGTACGTCGTCAAGGCGCGCTGACGGCTTGGGGCGGACGACAAGGCCGCCCCCTCTTCAGTGAAACATATAGTTTCACAATCGATTCGCGATTTCTTCAGGGTTTTCGCGCCAATCGCACTCTTTAGCTAAGAGGGGCGGCCGCGCATGCGGCGGCCCGAGGAGACCTTTGGCCAAAGGGTGGCGCGGCATTGCCGCTGAGAATCATTATTGGAACTATTCTTGTGAACCGTAGACTTTCCCGCAACGGCGTCGCCCTGCCGTTGCGACTGCGCAGCCCGCGTCTTGCCCTGCGCACGCTGCCCTTGCTGATTGCGCTGGGTCTGACTCAAGCCCCCGACGCGCAGGCCCAGGAAGCACAGGGCCAGAGCGCCGCCGTGCTGGTCAACACCGCGCGTCAACCCTTGCATGACGCCTTGGTGGAAGTGAGCCGCCAAGCGTCGTTGGAAGTGCTGTACGCACCGGAACTGGTGGCGGGCAAGACGGCGCCGCCGGTTTCGGGGCGCCTGACGCCGCAACAAGCACTGGACCGCATCCTGGCCGGCAGCGGCCTGATCGCGGTCATTCGTGGCAACACCGTCACCATCGAACCCGAACCCAAGGACCTGGACGCCACCACCATGGCGGCCGTGACCGTCATTGCGCGTCGCGCTGCCGACGGCACGACCGAAGGCACCGGGTCTTACACCAGCCTGGTCACCAGCACCGCGTCCAAAACCGATCTGGCGTTTCGCGAAGTGCCGCAGTCGGTGTCGGTCGTGACCCGGCAATTGATCGACGACCAGCATCTGGTCAACGTCACCGACGCCATGAGCCGCGCGCCCGGCATCACGGTGCGCCGCGTAAATTCCTATTCGTCCGACTATTACTCACGCGGCTTCCAGATCACCAGCATGCAGATCGACGGTGGCGCCCCGTTGGCGCTGGGCTCGTACACCTACGGCCCCACCCAGGACATGGCGTTCTATGACCGCGTCGAGATCATGCGCGGCGCCTCGGGCCTGATGGGTGGCATGGGCGACCCGGGCGGCATCATCAACCTGGTGCGCAAGAAGCCGATGGGGGAATATCAGCTGACGGTGGAGGCTTCGGCCGGCAGCTGGGACAACTACCGCAGCATGATCGACGCCACCGGCCCCTTGGGCTTCGACGGCCGGCTGCGCGGCCGCGCCGTCGCCGTCTACGGGGACACCGGCTCGTTCATGTCGCACAGCACGACCGAAACGCCGCAGATCTACGGGGTGCTGGAAGCCGACCTGACTCGCAGCACGCTGCTGACGGTGGGCGGCAGCTACAGCCGGATGCGCGAACAAGGCAGCCGCAGCGGCCTGCCGCGGTACACGGATGGCGGCGACATCGGGTTGTCTCGCTCAACCAACCTGAGCCAGCCCTGGACCTACATCCATACCGACACCAAGCAGATCTTTGCGCAGTTGGAACAACGGCTGGGCGACACCTGGCGCTTCAAAGCCAACTACACCCGCGAGGAAACCGACAGCAAATCGCTCACCGCCTTCGCCAACGGCGGCGTGGATCGCGAAACGGGTCTGGGCGCCACCTGGGGCGGCGGCCGGTACGCAATGACCAACACGCAGAACCTGCTGGATGTGAATCTGTCTGGCAGCTTCGACCTGTTAGGCGGCACGCACGAAGCGTTGCTGGGCGCCGATTGGCAGCGCAGCGAAGGCACGTGGGCCGTCTCTAAACCCGTGGACGAATGGAAGGTGCCGGTCAACGTCTTTAACCGCAACCTGTGGAACCCCGACCTGAGTCTGCCGGAAAACGAACGCTACGACCCGTGGGGCCAAGAGCAGAAAGGCATGTACGGCGTGTTGCGGATCAACCCCACCGAACGTCTGCACCTGATCGCGGGCGCGCGCTTCAGCTCCTATAAGTTCTACCAGACGGTGTCCGAACCCATCAATGGCAGCTGGGTGCCCTATTCGAAAACGTCCTACCGCGAACCGACCGCCACCACGCCTTACGGCGGCATCATCTATGACCTGAACGACGCGTGGTCCGCCTATGTCAGCTACGCCACCATCCATAAACCGCAAGGGCTGCTGAAGGCTGGCCCTCTGCCCGGCTCCCCGTTGCCCGCCATCAAAGGCAAGAGCTATGAAATGGGCGTCAAGGGCGAATTGCTGGATGGCCGCCTGAACGCCACGTTCAGCCTGTTCAACGTCGAGCGCACCGGCACCGGCGTGCTGGACAGCCGCTACCCGGAAGACTACGACGCGTGGGCCGGCAACTGCTGCTACCTGGCCCAAGGCAAAGTGGTCAGCCGCGGCCTGGACATGGAAATTGGCGGCGAGGTCTCGCCTGGCTGGGAAGTGGCGCTGGGCTACACCTTCAACAACACCCGCGACAAGACCAACGACGCCGTCTACAGCAGCATCACGCCGCGCCATCTGCTGAAGGTGTCAACGGCCTACACGCTGCCCGGCGACTTGTCGCGCTGGCGCATCGGCGGCAGCGCCCAGGTGCAAAGCGCCAACTACGTGACAGGCACGGCCTACTCGCGCGACAGCGGCTCGTATACGCCGTACAAGTTCCAGCAGGCAGGCTACGCCACCGTCAACCTGATGGCCCAATACCGCTTTGCGCCGCAATGGACGGCGACGGTCAACGTCAACAACCTGTTCGACAAGGTGTATTACGAACGAGTCGGCGCGTCCAACGGCGGCAACTGGTACGGGGCGCCTCGCAACTTCATGCTGACCCTGCGCGGCACGTATTGATAGCTTGACCGGCCAGGAAGCGGTCACGCTTCCTGGTTCGGACATCGAATACGTCGCAAAGCCGAGGACCAGACCAAGTCACCGCTTTCTGCGGTCACCCACAGCAATCCTCAAGCCCCAAAAAAAAACAGGGGCAGCTTTCGCTCCCCCTGCGGAAAGGCCCTACGAGACACCGCGCCCGTCCGCGCGTGCAGAAACGGGCTGGGTCTCGTGCCGCCGGCGCGGCTTATTGCCAGGGGTGGATTACACGGGAATCGCTTGCGGCCGCGTATCACTGAAACTGGGTATTTTGTAAGGCGCTTGAGGGGCTTGAGGCGCTTGAGGCGCGTAGAGCGCGTCAAGGCGCGAAAGGCGATTCGTACAGGAATGGGCACATCCGGTCACATCCGACTACGGGCCGGGCCAGGGGCTCCGATATCATCGCAACTCTTTGCGACCTGCCCCTTTTTTGCGCCCCCATCTCGCCTCCCCTTTTTGCGCCCCCTTTTTGCGCCCCCTGTTTGCTCCCTTTTTGCGCCCCCTTCATGCGCCTATCGCCCGCCACCCGCCGCCTTCACGCGCTACGCCCGTTGCGCCGCCCCAGCCTGATCGTTCTGACAGCCCTTGGCCTGCTGGCTGCCAGCATCCACCCGGCCGCGCAGGCGCAGACGGCACGCAAGCCTTCTCCCTATGAGAACGCCCGCCCCCTGCGCCCGGACGAGCGGGCCGCCAAACAAGCGGAAGATGCCAAGCACGGCGGGCCGGCGTATCTGAACCAGATTCGCACGCAGGCGGAATTCCAGCAGCTGGCGCGCGTCTATAACGCTGGCACGCCGCTTGAGATTCCGCATGTGCTGTTCGTGATTGACCGGCGCCACGGCGACCGCATCTATTACATCGACACGCCACGCTATACGCTGCACGAGAACTTTGCGCGCGAACGCCGGTTGCTGCCGGACGCGGACAAGGCCACGCTGATTGCCCAGTACAAAGACCCCGACCGGCGTCTGTTGTTCGGCACCTTGAGCTGGCAGCGCGATCTGCCCGGCTACACCTACGAGTTCTGGGAAGGCGACCGCGTCACGCCCGCGCTGTTGCGCCTGACCGAAGACAAGCTGCGCGCCACGTTCTACGACCCCGTGCGCTTCAAGGCGAACTCCACGACGCAAGAGCAGACGGCGCAAACCGCCGGGCTGGCCTTGGTGACGCAAGAGGCGCTGTTGCGCGAACAGACGTTTCTGCCGCTGAACACCGGCCGTGCGCAGGGCCGTCTTCGCATCGTGAAGTCGGTCGAAGACACGCCGGATCTGGCGCCCACCGATATCGTGGTGCTGGACGAAGTGCCTGTCGCCATTTCGCCGGTCGCGGGCCTGGTCACGCAGCGGCCGTCCACCTTGTTGTCGCATGTGAACCTGCTGGCCAAGGGCTGGCGCATTCCCAACGCTTACGTGCGCGATGCCGTCTCGGCGCTGCGCCAGTATGACGGCCAGTGGGTGGAGCTGACCGTCAACAGCAACGGCTACCAGGTGCAGCCCATCGCCAAGCCGCAGGCCAAACCCGACCCAACGCCCGGGACCAAACCCGACGGCAAACCCAACGACCCGCCCAAAGCCGCCGCCCTGCCCAAACCCGATCTATCGGTGCGCGCGCTGAAACCTCTGACCGGCATGGCCACGCGCGACAGCCGGTACTGCGGGGTCAAGGCGGCCAACCTGGGCGCACTGAAATCGGCGCTACCGCCGCTGGCCAGCGTGCCGGATGGTTTCTGCATTCCATTCGCGCAGTACGCGGCATTCATCAAGCAACTTGGCATTCCGGCACGCATCGCCGCGCTGGAACAACGGCCCGACTTCGCCCAGGACGCCAACGTGCGCCGCGCCGAATTGGCGGCATTGCGGCAAGACATCATCCAGGCCCCGCCCGACGCCGCGCTTGCCGCCGCGTGGCGCGAACGCTGGACGAAGCAATTGCACGGGCGCGGCGTGTTCGTGCGCAGCTCGTCCAATTCCGAAGACCTGCCCGGCTTCAGCGGCGCAGGGTTGTACACCACCGTACCCAACGTGACGCAGGCCGACGCGTTGGCGCAGGCAGTGCAAACCGTATGGGCGTCGGTCTATAACTTCGAAGCCTATGAGGCGCGGCGCGCGGCCGGTATCGGCCAGGATGGCGTGGTGATGGCGGTGCTGGTGCAGCAGGCGGCCGCATCAGACAGCTCGGGCGTGATGATCACGCGTGACCCCTTTGATGCGTCGCGCCGCTACGTCACGTACATTTCCGCCAAGCGCGGGCTGGGCATCAAGGTGGTGGAAGGCAAGCGCCAGGCCGAACAGCTGATGTATTCCACTTGGTCCAAGGCGGTGCAGGTGCTGAGCCGATCGGCCGAGGACACGCAGTTGGTGGCCGACGCCGCGGGTGGCGTGCGCGAGGTGCCGATTGAAGGATCAAGACAAGTGCTGAATGATGCGCTCGTTGCGCGGCTGGCCGCCGTGGGCAACCAGATCAAGCTGCGCTTGGGCAATGTGGATCAGGATATCGAATGGGCCGTGCAAGGCGACAACATCATCGTCTTGCAGGCCCGGCCGTACATCGACGGCAGCCGGTAGCGGCGCTTGCCGCCACCGGCTGATCACCGATCAGCCCAACCCGAACTAGATGTGCAGCGCGTGGCCCAGCGCTTTAAGCGCTGCTTCCTGCACGGCTTCACCCAAGGTCGGATGCGCGTGAATGGTGCCCGCCACATCTTCCAGCGTGGCGCCCATTTCCAGCGACTGGCCAAACGCCGTCGACAATTCCGACACGCCGCGCCCCACCGCTTGCCAGCCCAAGATCAAGTGGTTGTCGCGCCGGGCCACCACGCGGACAAAGCCGTCGGTGGACTCCAGCGTCATCGCGCGGCCGTTGGCGGCGAACGGGAAGGATGCCGTCAGGCAGTCCAGCCCCGCGCCTTCCGCTTCCGACGGCGACAGGCCCGCCACCACCACTTCAGGGTCGGTAAAGCACACGGCGGGAATAGAGGCCGGCTGGAAATGCCGGCGTTTGCCCGCCACCAATTCGGCCACCATCTCGCCCTGCGCCATGGCGCGATGCGCCAGCATCGGTTCGCCGGCAATGTCGCCAATGGCCCAGACGTCACGCATCGACGTCCGGCATTGGTCGTCAATTCGCAGCGCGTTGCCCTTGCGATCCAGTTGCAGGCTTTCCAGCCCCCAGCCCTGCGTGCGCGGACGGCGTCCCACGGCGATCAGCACGCGGTCGGCCGGCAACAGGGTTTCGGCGCCAGACGCATCTTGAATACGCACCGCATCGCCCGCGCCGTTCAAGCCCAGCACCTTGCGGCTGACGTGCAGCGCCACGCCCATCTTCACCAGGGCGGCGGCAACGGGCTTGGTCAGTTCGGCGTCGTAGGTCGGCAAGATGCGGTCCTGCGCTTCCACCACGGCGACTTCTGCGCCCAGCTTGCGGTACACGGTGCCTAGCTCCAGGCCGATGTAACCGCCGCCCACCACCACCAACTGCTTGGGGATGGACTTGGGCGACAAGGCTTCGGTCGACGACTCCACAATGCCGCCAAACGGCATCGACACCAGCGGCGTGGGTTCGGACCCGGCCGCCAGCAACAGGTGTTCGCATTGGATGCGCAAGGTGCTGCCGTCTGCGGTCGTGACTTCGGCGGTTTTGCCGTCGAGCAGGCTGGCCCAACCCTGCACGACTTCCACGCCGTTCTTCTTCAACAGCGCGCCGACGCCGCCCGTCAGCTTGCCGACGATGCCGTCCTTCCACGACACCGTCTGCGCGATGTCGATGGCGGGTGTCGCCACCGAAATGCCGAGCGCCGACTTGCCCGCGTAGTGGCGCGCCTTGTCGAATTCCTCGGCCGCGTGGATCAGCGCCTTGGACGGAATGCAGCCGATGTTCAGGCAGGTGCCGCCCAGTTGCGCGCCTTCGACGAGCAGGGTCGGCACGCCCAATTGGCCAGCGCGGATGGCGGCCACGTACCCACCGGGGCCGCCGCCGATCACCAGCAAGGTCGTTGTCTTTGTGATCTGGCTCATGCTTACTCCACGAAAAGCAGCGCGGGTTGTTCCAGCAGCGCACGCACCGCCTGGATGAAGCGCGCCGCGTCCATGCCGTCCACCACGCGGTGGTCAAACGATGACGACAGGTTCATCAGCTTGCGCGCCACCACGGCGCCATTGCGGAAGGCCGGCCGCTCGACAATACGGTTCACCCCGACGATGCCGACCTCGGGGTGGTTGATCACCGGCGTCGTGACGATGCCGCCCAAGGGGCCCAGGCTGGTGATGGTGATGGTGGACCCGGACAGCTCGTCGCGCCCGGCCGTGCCACTGCGCACCGCTTGCGCCAGCCGGCCGATCTCGGCCGCCATCGACCAAAGGTCGCGCGCTTCGGCGTGACGCATCACCGGCACCATCAGACCGCCTTCGCTTTGCGTGGCGATGCCGATGTGCACGGCGCCGTAACGCGTCACCACACCGCCTTCATCGTCATAGCGCGCATTGATCTGCGGAAAGTCACGCAGCGCAACGACCATGGCGCGCGCCAGCAACGGCAGCAAGGTCAGCTTGCCGCGCGACTCGCCCCACTTCTGGTTAAGCTGCACGCGCAAGTCTTCCAGTTCCGTCACGTCGATTTCCTCGACGTAGCTGAAGTGCGGAATGCGGCGCTTGGACTCGGCCATCTTCTGCGCAATCTTTCTGCGTAGCCCGATGACAGGCACCGCCTCTTCGTCGTGGCGTTCGACATACGCCGTGCCGCCGCGCGCAGCGTTGCCCGCCCCTTGCGATTGCAGATAGGCGTCCAGGTCTTCGTGCATGACGCGGCCGGCCGGACCGCTGCCCGCGACGAAACGCAATTCAATCCCCAGATCCCACGCACGCTTGCGTACCGCGGGCGAGGCCAGCGGTTTGTCGCCGGGCTGACGGGGAACGGACGGCGAGCCGCCCGTGGCGGACGAAGCAGCGAATGACGAGCGCGCCGCTTGCGGTTTGGCGGACGCCGCGGCGGGCGTCATCGACGCCGCAATCTGGCCGGCGATGCCGCCCGCGGACTTCGCGGCAGGCGTTTGCGTTGGCGTTTGCGTTTGCGTTTGCGTTTGCGTTTGCGTTGCCCCTGGCGTTGCAGCCTGGGTGGCGGTTTGCGTTGCGCCTTGTGCTGCGGTTTGCATTGCGCCTTGTGCTGCGGTTTGCGTTGCGGACGGGTCCGCGCCTTGTCCCGGCGCGGCAGGCTTCGGCGGTGCGCCCGCCCCGGCGCGCACATTCCCCTCGCCTTCCACTTCCAGGCGAATCAACTCCCCGCCCACGGCCATCACCTGGCCCACGTCGCCGCCCAGCGCAATCACCTTGCCCACGACCGGCGATGGAATTTCCACCGTGGCCTTGTCCGTCATCACGTCGGCCAGCGGCTGGTCTTCGGCGACGGTGTCGCCTACCTTGACGTGCCAGCCCACCAGTTCGACCTCGGCAATGCCTTCGCCGATGTCGGGCATCTTGATGATATGAATCCCCATCTCACACCTCCATCGCGCGTTTGAACGCTTCGCCGACCCGGCGCGGGCCGGGGAAGTACGCCCATTCCTGCGCATGCGGATAGGGAGTGTCCCAACCGGTCACGCGCTCCACAGGCGCCTCCAGGTGATGGAAGCAATGCTCTTGAACCAGCGCAATCAATTCCGCGCCATACCCGCACGTGCGCGTGGCTTCGTGCACCACCACGCAGCGGCCGGTCTTCTTCACCGAGTTCACGATGGTTTCAAGATCCAGCGGCCAAAGGCTGCGCAGGTCGATGACTTCGGCGTCGATGCCGGTTTCTTCGGCGGCCGTCAGCGACACATACACGGTCGTGCCATAGGTCAGCACCGTCAGCGCATTGCCCGGCCGCACGATGGCGGCGGAATCCAGCGGCACGGTGTAGTAACCCGTGGGCACCACGCTGCCGGGCCGGCCGGTCCATGGCGTGACGGGCCGGTCGTGGTGGCCGTCGAACGGGCCGTTATACAGCCGTTTGGGTTCCAGGAAGATCACCGGGTCATCGTTCTCGATGGACGCGATGAGCAAGCCCTTGGCGTCATACGGATTGGACGGCATCACCGTGCGCAGCCCGCAGACCTGCGTGAACATGGCTTCGGGGCTTTGGCTGTGCGTCTGCCCGCCGTAGATGCCGCCGCCGCAAGGCATGCGGATCGTCATCGGGGCAATGAATTCGCCCACCGAGCGGTAACGCAGGCGTGCGGCTTCCGACACGATCTGATCGGACGCCGGGTAAAAATAATCAGCGAACTGGATTTCGCACACGGGCCGCAGGCCGTAGGCGCCCATGCCCACCGCGACGCCGACAATGCCGCCTTCGGAGATGGGCGTGTCGAACACGCGCGAGCTGCCGTACTTGGTTTGCAGGCCTTCCGTGCACCGGAACACGCCGCCGAAATAGCCGACGTCCTGGCCGAACACCACCACGTTGTTGTCACGCTCCAGCATCACATCCATGGCCGAGCGCAAAGCCTGGATCATGGTCATCGGCGCAGAGGCCGGACCAGCGTTGTTATCAATGGCCATGATCAAACTCCGAGCTGCTGGCGCTGCCGGCGCAGATGCTCCGGCATGTCTTTGTAGACGTCTTCAAAAATGCTGGCGGCGCTGGGAACGTGGCCGTCCACCAGAGTGCCGTAGCTTTCCGCTTCCTTTTGGGCGGCAACGATCTCGGCGTCGAGTTCGGCGCGCACGGCGTCGTGCTCGGCGTCTGACCAGATGCCCAATCCGATCAGGTGCTTCTTGAAGCGCTCGATCGGGTCGCCCAGCGGGAAGTGCGCCCAGTCGTCGCCGGGCCGGTATTTGGAAGGGTCGTCGGAGGTAGAGTGCGGACCGGCGCGGTACGTCACCCATTCGATCAGGGTCGGGCCCAGGTTGCGGCGGGCGCGTTCGGCGGCCCAGCGCGAGGCGGAATAGACCGCCAGGAAATCATTGCCATCCACGCGCAGCGACGCAATGCCGCAGCCCACGCCGCGGCCGGCGAAGGTGGCGCCTTCGCCGCCGGCAATCGCCTGGAACGTCGAGATGGCCCACTGGTTGTTGACCACGTTCAGGATGACCGGCGCGCGGTAGACGTGCGCAAAGGTCAGCGCGGTATGGAAGTCGGCTTCGGCGGTGGCGCCGTCGCCAATCCAGGCCGATGCGATGCGCGTGTCGCCCTTGATGGCCGAGGCCATCGCCCAGCCCACCGCCTGAATGAACTGCGTGGCCAGGTTGCCCGAAATCGTGAAGAAGCCGTTAGGGCGATCGGAATACATCACCGGCAACTGGCGGCCCTTGAGGGGGTCGCGCTCGTTGGACATCAGCTGGCACATCATCGTCACCAGCGACACATCGCGCGACAGCAGCAGGCTTTGCTGGCGATAGGTGGGGAAACACATGTCGCCCTGCTCAAGCGCCAGCGCATGGGCGGAGCCAATGGCTTCTTCGCCCAGGCTCTGCATGTAGAACGAGATTTTCTTCTTGCGCTGGGCGGTCAGCATGCGCCCGTCGAAGATGCGCGTTTTCAGCATGGCCCGCATGCCGGCGCGCATCATATCGTTGCTGATCTCGGGCGCCCAGGGGCCGACCGCGCGGCCGTCGTCGTCGATCACCCGGACCAGGCTGTACGCCAAGGCGCCGGTATCAACCGCGGCAACATCAATGGGGGGTTTGGGCACCTCGCCGGGCGGCGAAAGATGCAGATAGGAAAAGTCAGTCTTGCAACCCGGACGCCCTGTGGGCTCGGGGACGTGCAACTTCAACGGCCCATATTGGCTCATATTTTGTCTCCACGCTTGATCGTGTCACGCGTTTTCTTCCTACCAAGACATTGCCAAAGGCGTGTGACCCTAAGCGCTGCCATCGTCGGCCCGCGCATAGGGATAAATATGCGTGGCCGTCGACGAGATTAGCACAAGGGACAGGCTCGTTGAGGCGGGTCAGCCGTGCTGCTGACCCGCATCGCACTAGGGGTTTTTCCCTGGTTTACCAGCGGTAGCTCAGGGTGGCATAGAGCGTGCGCGGGTCGCCATAACGGCAGCCCGTCGCGCCCGCGCATGCCAGGTAGCCGCGGTTGAACAGGTTGCGCGCGTTCACCGTCAGCGACAGGCCCGAGAGCGTCGGGTCCAGCGCGCCGAAGTCATAGGCGGCCATGGCGTCGACCAGGAATTGGCCCGGCACATTGGCGGGGTAACCGGGCAGGTTCGTCGAGCTGGCGTAACGCACGCCCGCGCCCACGGTCAGCCCGGCCACGCCGGCGGCGGTCAGGTTGTAGTCGGCCCAGACGGAGGCGCTGTGCAGCGGCACCAGTGCGATGCGCTGATCCACTAGCGACGGCACGGTGCTGCGCGTGGTGCGCGCGTCGGTATAGGCATAGCTGGCCGTCAGGTTCATGGCGCCCAGCCGCGCCTTTGCTTCAAGCTCCAGCCCGCGCGAGCGCGCCCGGCCGCTCTGCACGGAATAGGTGGCGTCGGCCGGGTCGCTCGTCAACGCATTGGTCTGCGTCAGGTCATAGACGGCCGCGCTGTAAAGCATGTTTCCGCCCGGCGGCTCGTAGCGCAGGCCCAGTTCGTACTGTGTGCCTTTGGTGGGTTTGAAGGCATTGCCCGCGCGGTCCACACCGATGGTTGGCGCAAACGACTGGCTGGCGCTGACATACGGCGCCAGGCCATTGTCGGCCAGGTAGACGACGCCCACGCGGCCTGTCGTGGCCGTGTCGCGCAGCCGGGTCTTGGCGCCGTTGGCGTAGTTGGTCTGATCGGTATCGGCCCAATCCTGGCGCCCACCCAGCACCAGCACCCACTTGTCCTGGATCTTGATCTGGTCTTGCAGGTACAGGCCCAGCGAATCGGAACGCGTGTTGATGCCGTAGTCGGCGGCGGTGTTCAGCACCGGCACCGCGCCATAGACGGGGTGGTAGATGTCGGCCAGCGCCGCCACCGTGCCTGAATGGCGATGCGAGTCGTAGCCGCTGCGGTAATAGTCCAAGCCCGCCAGCACCGTGTGCTGCAAGGGGCCGCCGTCCAGCTTCAGCTCCAGCGAGGTATCGGTGGCCACGCCATACGAATGTTCGTTGCGGCTGACCACGCCGCGCCGCAGGGTCTGGCCGTTGGCCTGCAACGCACCGAAGCTCAAGTAAGCCCAGTTGCCATCGGCCGTGAAGTAGCGGGCGCTTTGGCGCAGTGTCACGCGGTCGTTGAAGGCGTGCTCGAAGGCATAGCCGATGGTGTAGGTGTCGGTGTCGTAGCGGTCGAAATCCGGTTCGCCGATGAAGAGGTCGCGCGGGATCTGGCCGTTCAAGGTATTGGCGGCGGGCATGGGCGCAGCGAATCGTGTGCGGATGCGCTGATAGCTGGCCAACAAGGTCAGTGAGGTCGCGGCCGACGGCTGCCACGTCAGCGCGGGCGCCAGATAGGTTCGGTCGTCCGGCACGTGGTCCACCCAGTTGTCGGCGTTGCGGGCAAGACCCGTCAAGCGATACGTCCACGCGCCGTCCTCGGACAGCGCGCCGGTAAAGTCGCCCGATACCTGACGGCGGCCATAGCTGCCCACGTCCAGATTCAGTTCGCGCAGCGTGTCGGCCGATGGCCGCTTGCTGACGCTGTTGACCACGCCGCCGGGGCTAAGCTGCCCGTACAGCACCGAGGATGCGCCGCGCAGCACCTCGACGCGCTCCAGGCCATAGGGTTCCTGGCCGCCGTCGTAAACGCTGGATTGCAGTTTCAGGCCATCGCGCAATTGCCCGGAGTTGCCGGCCGCTACGTTGAAGCCGCGCAGCATCAGGTCATCGACCATGCGGCTGAAGGCGGGGGATTGCGACGACACGCCGGGCGTATAGCCCAGCGCATCCGCCACCGACCCCGCCTTGATCACGCGGATCTGATCGCTGGTTACGACCGACACCGATTGCGGCGTCTCGATCAAGGGCGTGTCGGTCTTGGTGCCGGACAACGCGCGTTGCGCCACGTAGCCGTCGACATGCCCGGTGGGAGATTCGATGGAACCCGTCACGCGGACGGGCTCAAGCATCGTGGTGCTGTCGGGTGCGCGCCGGGCGCTGAGCGTGCCGTTGGCGGTGACGGCCAGTTCCAGGCCGCTACCGGCAAGCGCACGACGCGCGGCGTCTTCGGCGGTGTAATCGCCCGCAATGGCGGGCGCATTACGGCCCGCGACCAAGGCGGGGGCCACGGACACCGCGCGGCCGCTCTGGCGTGCGATGCGCGTCAGCGTGTCGCCCAAGGCCGCGGCGGGCAAATCAAAATGCAGGGTGGCGCGGGCGGATGCGGGCGGCGGCGTTTGGCTTTGGCTTTGAGATTGCGCCTGCGCGTAGGGCGCGGCCAGGGCAATGAACAGCGCGGCGGTCAACGGCCGCAGCGGGTGGCGATGAAACATGGAGGCTCCTGCAACAGTGTGGTGTTTCAGGAGGGATGTCCAACGACGCGCACAAAAGTGATCATTTATTTTTCAGCGCGGGGGTCACGCAGGTCGATGCTGACAAACCATCCGCCCAAAGCGCTGATGCTGATCGGCAACGTCTGACGCAACGATTCCAGCGTGCGCGGGATGTCGTCCAGCGGAAACGCCCCCAACACGCGCAGCCTTGCGGCCTCTGGCGTAATGCGGATAATGCCGCGCCGATATGGCCGCAGCGCGTCCACTACCGCGCCCAAGGGTTCGTCGTGCACGACGAGCATGCCGTCGTGCCAGGCGGCGGCATCGGCCAGCGCGGCGTCCGGCTGGCCCAGGCCATGCGCATCAAACCGCACGCCCTCACCCGCTTGCAGCACCCGGCGCTGGCCGCCCGCACGCACTTCAACGCTGTGCTCGACCACGCTGGCCAGGCTTGCGCCATCCGCGCGCGCCACGTTGAAGACGGTGCCCAACGCCTGCACTTCTCCGTCGGCGGTGGACACGATGAATGGCCGCGCGGCATCGGCAGCCACGCGCGCATACACCGCGCCTGCCCGCAGGCGAACACGGCGCACGCCAGCGCTGAAGTCCACGTCTACGGCCGAACGCGCATTCAGCGTCAGTTCGCTGCCATCTTCCAATGTGTAGGCGCGACGCTCGCCGGTCCCCGTGCGCAGGTCGGCGCTTAGCGTGCGCAAGGGCGTTTGGCGGTCGGCCAATGCGGCGACGCCGCCTGCCGTCAGCGCCAGGGCCAGCGCATTGCGCAACATTCTTCGCCGGGCGGGCGGGGTCAGCAAGGCGGCGCCGGCCGCCTGGCGCTGCTCGCCTCTTTCCAGCATGGAAAACGACGCTTTGACGGCGGTGTTGACGGTGTCCCACGCTGCGGCGTGACGGGGGTCGGCCTGCCGCCACTGCTCAAACCGGGTTCGGTCGGCGGCGGCCACACTGCCTGACGACAGCAGCACCATCCAGTCCACGGCCGACTCCAGATCGGCAGGCAACGCCGGGGCCGTCATACGGGCAAAGACAAGCGCGCCGCCACGCAAAGCGTGATGGCCTGTTTCATGTAGCGCCGCACCGTGATCACCGACGTGCCGATACGCTGGGCGATTTCGGCGTAGCTGAGTTCATCCAGCTGGCTGTACAGGAAGGCTTGGCGCGCCTTCAGCGGCAAGCGCTGCAAGGCGCGGTCGATGTGCATCAAGGCCTCGAGCACCAGCGCGCGGCTTTCTTCGCTGGGTGCGCTGGCTTGCGGCAAGCCGGCCAGGCTGTCGAGATACGCGCGTTCCAATTCCCGACGCCGCCAGAAGCTGAACAGCGTGCGTTGCGCCAACGTGGTCAGGAATGCGCGCGGTTCGCGAATGGGGTCGGTGTGCCGGCCAGCAAGCAGGCGCACGAACGTGTCGTGCGCCAGATCGGCCGCATCATGGCGGCACCCCAACCGGCGCCGCAGCCACTCCTGCAACCAGGAATGGTGGGCGTCATACAGCTCGGCGGCGGAAGGCTCCGGAGGCTGCGTGGATGCGGTCATGGCAAAACGGCAGGGCTTAGACGGGGCCGGTCCATTCCGTGACGAAGTCGCGGAAGTCGGGGCGCTTGGCGGGCGGCACGGCGCAAGCCGGGGTGCCAATCGCCAGATAGCCCAGGAAGCGGTAATCCAGCGAGTCCAGGCCCAGCGCGTTCTGCACATCTTCAACGTAGGTGCCCACGCCCGTGCTCCAGAAGGCGCCATAGCCCAGCATGTGGGTGGCGTTCAGGATGTTCATGACGGCGCAACCCGTGGCCAGCAATTGTTCGTGCTCGGGGATCTTGGTGTTGTCGTGCGCGATCTTCTGCGCCACGGCCACGAACAGCGGCACGCCAGCCATCCATTCACGCACCGATTTTTCTTTTTCGGGCGTCATGCGCGGGTCGCCGCTGCGCTTGACCGCTTCCAGCGCCACATCGGCGAGCTTGCCGATGGCTTCGCCCTGGATCACGACAAAGCGCCACGGACGCAACGCGCCGTGGTCGGGGGCCGACATGGCGGCTTGCAGGATCTGTTCCAGTTCGTCGGGTTTGGGCGCCGGGCCGCGCAGAAACTTGACGGAACGGCGCGTGGTGAGGGCGTGCAGCGGGGTCGCAGTAGAAGTGGCGGTCATTGATTCTGGCGCAAATGTGAAAGAGATAGATTCTCATATTAATCGATGGCGGCAGCCGGGTCGGGTATCTCCCGGCCTCGAGCATGGACATCCGGCCCACTTTTGGGCCGGATTCCGACTTGGCGTCAACCCAGGTGCGTGTGCCGTTCCTGGCGTTCTTCAACCTGCATTTCAGACAGGCCGTGCAAGATGCCGCAGTCTTCCGCGTCGGGCCGAGCGGACAGGCAGCGTTGGCGCAATTCGGTGAGTTGGCCCTTCAATTGCAGCAATTCGGCGATGCGCTCATCCACGTGCGAGATGTGTTCGTCGAACAGTTCGTTAATGGGGCCGCAACCCGTCTGGTGGTTGTCGGCCAGGGACAGAATGGCGCGGATCTCGTCCTGCGTCATGTCCAGCGCCCGGCAGTTGCGGATCAGCCGCAGGCGCTCTAGATGGGGTTGCCCGTAACTGCGGTAGTTGTTCAGGCCGCGGTCGGGCGCGGGCAACAGCCCTTCCTTTTCGTAGTACCTGACGGTCTCGACCGTCGTGCCGGCCGCTGTGGCCAATTCGCCGATACGCATCGTGCCTCCTGGATCGCATCCGATTGAAATTTGGGCTTGACCCTATAGTAACTCCAAGGTGTGCAATGCCAGCATCCGATTCAACAAGGCGAAGAACGATGGCTTTTCCTCCGGTCAAATCCCAACAGCCCTCCCCTGCAACGCAGGGCGACGCCTGCTGCGGCGGCCATGGGCATGCACACGGGCAGAAGAAGGAAACGGGGCAAGATGCCGCGCATGAGCATGCGGGTCATGACCATGCGGGCCACGAACAGGCCGGCCACGGGCATGCCGGCCACGCCCATGCGGACCACGGGCATGCGGGCCACGACCATGCGGCTCACGGCCATGACCACAGCCACGGTCACAGCCCCACCAGCCACCATCACGATCACGCCCCCGCGCAGTCGCATGCCGCGGCTGCCTGCTGCGGGCATGACCACGGCGGGCAGGGCTTCACGGCATCCGCCTCCGGCACGGCCACCCTCAGCGCCGGCCCTGGCCAGGTGCTGGCGCGCCTGCGCATCGGCCAGATGGACTGCCCCACTGAAGAAACCCTGATCCGCAAAAAGCTCGACGGGCTGGACGGCGTGCATGCGCTGGACTTCAACCTGATGCAACGCGTGCTGACGGTGGTACACGCCGAAGGCGCGCTGGACCGCATCGTGGCCGCCATCAAGTCGCTGGACATGACGCCCGAGCCGCTTGCCGATGGCGCCCCCGGCACGCCCGCGCCCGGCGCCAAGCCGGTGAACTGGTGGCTGATTGGCGGTTCGGGCCTGTTGGCCGCCCTGTCCGAGCTCTCGCACTTTGCAAGCTGGCCGCTGGCCGTGACGGCGGCGCTGGCTATCGCCGCGATTCTGGCGTGCGGCGTCAGCACTTATCGCAAGGGCTGGATCGCCGTGCGCAACGGCAACCTGAACATCAACGCGCTGATGAGCATCGCCGTCACCGGCGCCGTGCTGATCGGCCAGTGGCCCGAAGCCGCCATGGTGATGTTCCTGTTCAACGTAGCGGAGCTGATCGAAGCGCGTTCACTGGACCGCGCCCGCAACGCCATCCGTGGCTTGCTGGACCTGGCGCCCGAAACGGCCACCGTCCGCCAGGCGGATGGCACGTGGCAGGACGTACCCGCCGCGCAATTGCAGGTGGGCGACGTCGTGCGCGTACGCCCCGGCGAACGCATCGCGGCTGACGGCATCATCGTCAGCGGCAGCTCTACCGTAGACCAATCGCCCATCACCGGCGAAAGCCTGCCCGTGGAAAAGGCGCAGGACGACCCCGTCTTCGCCGCCACGGTGAACGCGGCCGGCTCGTTCGAATATCGCGTTACGGCCGCGGCCGGCAACACCACGCTGGCCCGCATCATCCACGCCGTGGAACAGGCACAGGGCGCGCGCGCCCCCACCCAGCGCTTCATCGACCGCTTCTCGCGCATCTACACGCCCGCCGTAGTGGGCGTGGCCGTGCTGGTGGCCGTGGTGCCGCCGCTGCTGTGGGCGCAGCCCTGGTTTGACGCGATCTACCGCGCCTTGGCGCTGCTGATCATCGCCTGCCCGTGCGCGCTGGTGATCTCTACCCCCGTCAGCATCGTCAGCGGCCTGACCGCAGCGTCGCGGCGCGGCATTCTGGTCAAGGGCGGCGTGTATCTGGAAGAAGGCCGCAACCTGAAATGGCTGGCGCTGGACAAGACCGGCACGCTAACGCACGGCAAGCCGGTGCAAACCGATCTGCAAGACTGGGACGTGTCCGACACCACCCGCCAACCGGCTGCGTTGATCGCGGCAAGCTTGGCGGCCCGGTCCGACCACCCCGTGTCGCTCGCCGTGGCCAACGCCGCGCGCGAGGCCGGCAAGACCTTGCTGGAAGTCGGCGCCTTCACCGCCCTGCCCGGCCGCGGCGTCAGCGCCACGCTGGATGGCGTGACCTATCAATTGGGCAACCGCCGCCTGATGCGTGAACTTGGCGTGTCCACCGACAAACTGGAAGCCCGCCTGGACGAGCTGGAACGCCAAGGCAAAAGCGCCATCGCACTGACCGACGGCACGCGCGTGCTGACGCTTGCCGCCGTAGCCGACACCGTCAAGCCCACTAGCGCCACCGCCATCGCCGACCTGCATGCGCTGGGCGTGCGCACGCTGATGCTGACGGGCGACAACACGCCCACGGCGCAAGCCATTGCCAAGCAGGTGGGTATTGACGAAGCGCGTGGCGATCAACTGCCTGAAGACAAGCTGGCCGCCATCGAAAGCAAGTTGGCGCCCCAAGGCAAAACCCCGGGCAAGGTCGGCATGGTGGGCGACGGCATCAACGACGCGCCTGCGCTGGCGCGCGCCGACATCGGCTTTGCGATGGGCGCGGCCGGCACCGGCACGGCGATCGAGACCGCCGACGTGGCCTTGATGGATGACGACCTGCGGAAAATTGGCACCTTCCTGCGCTTGTCGCGCGCCACGCACCGCGTGCTGATCCAGAACATCGTGCTGGCGCTGGGCATCAAGGTGGTGTTCCTGGCGCTTGCCATGACCGGCAACGCCACGCTGTGGATGGCGGTGTTCGCCGACGTGGGCGCCAGCCTGCTGGTGGTGGCCAACGGCCTGCGTCTGCTGCGCGCGGCAGAGTGACGGGCAGCCTGATACGGCAGACTAAGCGGGCAGAATCGCGGACTGAATTGCTGGCTGCATCGCTGGCTGATCCGTTCGAACAGAACGGTTCAGCCAGGACAGGATCGGATGAGAAAGCGAACGGGCGTCAGCCCGTTTGTTCTTCCTGCGGCCAGTCGCGCAGCACGGGAGCATCAGGTGCGCCGGGGCCGACATCGCGCAGGTGCTCGTGTTGCAGCAGCGCCATGCGGTAAGCGTCACGATAGGCGCCGTTCGAGAAGAATTCTTCCTTCATCAGCCCTTCGATCTGAAAGCCGCAGCGCTCGTACACGTGCACGGCCGCGGTGTTGTCTTTGTCTACGACCAGGTAGACCTTGTGCATGTTCAGCACGCGGAATGCGTAACCGACCGCGATGCGGGTTGCCGCCTTGGCGTAGCCCCGGCCCTGATAGCTGGGCGCGATGATGATCTGGAATTCGGCACGGCGGTGGATGTAGTCGATTTCCACCAGTTCCACCAGGCCGGCGGGTTGGCCGGTGTCGTGCTCGATGATGAAGCGCCGCTCGTTCTGATCGTGCAAGTGGCGGTCATAAAGGGCGACCAGTTCGTCGTAGGCCTCGTAAGGCTCTTCGAACCAATAACGCATGATGACGTCGTTGTTGTTGATCTTGTGCACAAAGTGCAGGTCGCCGCGCTCCAGGGGGCGTATTTTGATATCGGATATGACCGACATAGAAACCTCCGAAAGTGGCGTCATTGTATTCGAAGCCGCCCCAAAACGCCCGTCACATGGGAAATTCAGAATTTTCTTGAGTGTTTATGCGGGTCTTAGACCATAAGACGCTGGAAAGCATTGGTATTGCTTGATCTAAACCTAAAGAATGTCTCAAAAGCGTAACGCCATACGTCGCTGAAACCGGCCGTCCGCTGATCAAACAAAACAGCGCGCCGCTATTGCTGATCCCGGCGTCGTCTCCAATAATTCCCGGACCCCTGAATCCACGGACTCAAGACCGAGAGGAAACGACATGCACATCCTGGTGGCTGGCTTCCAGCACGAGACCAATACCTTTGCGCCGTCCAAGGCGGGGTATGACAACTTTGTTCGCGGCGAGGGCTTCCCTGCCATGGTGCGCGGCGAAGCCATGCTGGCGCTGCGCTCGGTCAATATTCCAGCGGGCGGTTTCATCAACGCCATCCAGGCGCAAGGCCATACCGTGCACACGGTGATCTGGGCGGGCGCCAGCCCCTCGGCGCATGTCACGCGCGACGCCTTTGAGCGCATCGCGGGCGAAATCCTGGGCGCCGCTCGGGCGGGCCGCTACGACGCCGTCTACCTGGACTTGCACGGCGCGATGGTCACCGAACACCTGGACGATGGCGAAGGCGAATTGCTGGCGCGCGTGCGGCAAATCGTGGGGCCGGACGTACCGGTTGTGGCCAGCCTGGACCTGCACGCGAATGTCACTGCGCAGATGCTGCAAGAGGCCGACGCGCTGGCCGCCTTCCGCACCTATCCGCACGTGGACATGGCCGATACCGGCGAACACGCGGCCCGGCTGCTGCTGGCCCGCATCGCCGCGGGAAAGCAATGGGCGCGCAGCGAACGCCGCCTGCCCTTCCTGATTCCGATCAACGGCATGTGCACGATGCTGCAACCGTCGCAAGGCGTGTACGACACGCTGGCGCAGCTGGAGCAAACGCCGGGGGTTGCCTCCATCTCGTTTGCGCCAGGCTTTCCGGCGGCGGATTTTCCGGAATGTGGGCCGGTGGTGTGGGCGTATGGCACCGACGCGGCGGCGGTCGAACAGGTCACGGAAGCGCTGTACCGCCAGGTGCTCGAACTGGAACCACAATGGTCGCCCGACTTTCTTGAACCCGCCGAAGCCGTGCGGCGCGCGCAGGCGCTGGCGGCCGGCGCATCCCGCCCTGTCGTGATCGCGGACACGCAAGACAACCCCGGCGCGGGTGGGGACGCCAACACCACAGGCATGCTGCGCGCGCTGGTCGAAGCCAATGCGCAGAACGCCGCGTTGGGCTTGTTCTACGACCCCGAGGCCGTGCGCGCCGCCACCGCAGCCGGCATCGGCAGCACGGTCACGCTGCAACTGGGCGGGCAATCGGGCGTGCCGGGCGACTCCGCCTTTACTGGCGACTTCGTCGTCGAAACGCTATCGCCCGGCAAGCTGCGCTTTGACGGCCCGATGATGCACGGCATGGATGTAGACCTGGGCGCGGTCGCGGGCCTGCGCATTGGCGGCGTGCGCGTCGTGGTCAGCGCCAGCAAGGCGCAGATGCTGGACCGCAACCTGTTCCGCGTGGGCGGCGTGCAGCCCGAGGAAATGGGGATTCTGGTTGTGAAGAGTTCGGTGCATTTCCGCGCCGACTTCCAGCCCATCGCGCACGAGGTGCTGGTGGCCAAAGCGCCCGGGCCGATGCAGGCTGACCCGGCGGATCTGCCGTGGACGCGTTTGCAGCCGGGCATTCGCGTGCGTCCGCAAGGTAAGCCGTTCGAGGGCTGACGGGTTTGGCGTAAGCGTGGATTCCAGCGCAGTCAGGGATGGCCATAGCGTCTGCGACCTGCCCTGGGCTTTGACTCCGGGGCCGGCCGTGGCCCCGGATCATTGCTTACTTCAGCTTGCCCTGGGGGCTGACGAAGTCTTCCAGGGTCAGGCCTTTTTCCTTCAGGATGGCTTCCAGCAAGGGCTGCAACTTGCCCAAGCTTTCCTGCACCGTTTCGCGCACGGTGTCCACGACCACCTGCGTGCTGCGTTCGATTTCGATGTTGACGAAATCGCCCACCTGCTTGTCCTCGAACACCGTCATGCGGCGGGTTTCGGGAATCAGCCAGACTTCAAACCAGCCTTCCGCGCGGTTCACTTCCGACACGGTCAGGCTCGCGCCGTTGATGGCGATATAGCCCTTGGCGAACACGTACTTGCGGAAGGGTTCGGGGATGCTGAAGCGCATCAGGCGGTTGGTGTCAGACGACTTCACCATCACCACTTCAGACGTGAAGTCCACATGGCCGGACAAGGGGTGGCCGCCGATCTCGGCGCCATCTTTCGCGGCGCGTTCGACGTTGGCGCGATCGCCTTCGGCATAGCTGCCCAGCGTGGTGATGGCCAGGCTTTGCAGCATGACATCAAACGTCGCCTGGTTGTCCGACAGCAGCTCGGTCACGGTCAGGCAGACGCCGTCCGTCGACACGCTGGCGCCGATGGCCAGATCAACGCAAAAACCAGGGGGAAAATCCAGCGTGAAGGTGCGCAGGCCTTCGCGATCCGCGATCTTCGCGATCGTCGCGGTGCCTTGAACAATACCGGTGAACATACGGTTCCTGAAAACGGGGCGGCAGGCCCCTGAAGCAAAACATCAACGTTAACCGATATTTTGCCAGGAGCCGCCCCGCTGGACGCGGGTGGCGAGCGCCACCCGGCGTGCCATCAATGACGGATGGCGATGGTCTTCAAGGTCGTGAAGCCGTACAGCGCCTCAAAGCCTTTTTCGCGGCCGTAGCCCGACTGGCGCGAACCGCCAAACGGCAGTTCCACGCCGCCGCCCGCGCCGTAGTTATTGATGAACACCTGGCCGGCGCGCAGCTTGCGAGCCAAGCGCATCTGACGGGCGCCGTCGCGCGTCCAGACGCCCGCAACCAAGCCGTACAGCGTGCCGTTGGCGATTTCCAGCGCCTCTTCCTCGGTGTCAAACACCATGGCGGCCAGCACTGGCCCGAACACTTCTTCCTGCGCCAGACGGCTGTTGGGCGGCACGTCGCGGAACAACACGGGCGGCTGGTAATAGCCCGCTTCCGGCGCGCCGTCCTTCAGCTTGCCGCGCGCAGCAACCTTCAGGCCTTCGGCTTCGGCTTCCGCCAGGAACCCGCGCACGCGGTCGTGTTGACGGCCACTGATCAGCGGACCCACGTCCAGGTCTTGCGCGGCCGGGCCGGTGACAGTAGCCGAGAACGCTTCCGACAAACGCTTGATCACCGTTTCATACACGCCGCGCTGAATCAGCACGCGGCTACCAGCCGAGCACGTCTGGCCGGCGTTCTGGATGATGGCGGCCAGCAGCACCGGCATGGCGGCGTCCAGGTCGGCATCGTCAAACACCACCTGGGGCGACTTGCCGCCCAGTTCCAACGTCACCGGCACATGGTTTTCGGCCGCCGCGTGGGCCACCATCTTGCCCGTCTGCGGCGAACCGGTGAACGAGATGTGGTCGATGCCCGGGTGCGCCGACAGCGCCGCGCCCGCTTCGTGGCCATAACCGGTCACGATGTTCAACGCGCCCGCGGGCAGGCCCACTTCGGCGGCAATTTCGGCCAGCTTCAACAGCGACAAGCAGGCGTCTTCGGCGGGCTTGACCACGCAGGCATTGCCCGCGGCCAGCGCCGCGCCGACGCTGCGGCCGAAGATCTGCAACGGGTAGTTCCAGGGCACGATGTGGCCGGTCACGCCATGCGCTTCGCGCACGGTCAGCACGGTGAAGCCCGGGGTGTAGGGAATGGTCTCGCCGTGCAGCTTGTCGACAGCGCCGGCGTAGAACTCGAAGTAGCGCGCAACGGCGGCGGCATCCGCACGGGCCTGCTTGATGGGCTTGCCCGTATCGGCCGATTCCAGTTGCGCCAATTCCTCCTGGCGGTCCAGCAACGCGAAGGCGATACGCATCAGCAAACGGCTGCGCGCAGCCGGCGCCATCTGGCCCCATTCGCCTTCAAACGCCTGGCGGGCAGCCGTGACGGCGCGGTCGACATCCGCCTCGCCCGAGCGGGCGATCGACTCGAAGGGCTTGCCATCGGACGGGTTCAGGACGGGAATGGTTTCACCGGTGGCCGAGGCCACCCATTGGTTGGCGATAAAGTTCTTCTGAGTCACGATGTGCGGAGTAAAGTAGCGGCCGAATAGCCAGTTGCGGAAAAGGCGCCGACGCGCGCGCAGCCTCCCAGGCACGAAGCAAGGTGCCGGAAAGCGAAGTGTGTGCGGGTGCCCATAAGAGGGATTGCTGTGGGGATTTGTGTGGTGTCTCCCGGCGTACCCGGCAGGCCGGTTACGCCGTCCGCGCGTCAAAGGCGCGGCTGATGTGGTTTGATGGCAAGTTACGGGAGCCCCCTATAACTTGTCAATTGAATTGACAGCTTTTGTCCTAAGCTTCGGGATATTTGGATATGAATACGGGTAATCCCTGATATTTCAGCCATTTACGACGACGCAGGGATTGTTCGGAAGACTGACAAGCCCGGTCCTATTGATGGACCGGCTTCAACTCACTAATAGAAGAGCGCGCCCCAATGAGCAATGTGCGTGACCCGCAGCTGGAATCCCTGCTGGAGGCAGCCGCCCGCCCCCGCCCCGAACTGGACGTGCTGGCCGAAGTGGCGTCGGGCCTGGGCTATGTGCGCGCCGAACGCTTTGCCGAGCGCGTGTATGAAAGCCTGTTCTACGCGATTGCCACCGGCAAGATCGCACCGGGCAACAAGCTGCCCACGGAACTGGAACTGGCCGCGTTGTTCGAGGTATCGCGCCCCGTGGTTCGGCAAGCGCTGGACCGGCTGCGCGAAGACCAATTGGTGGATTCCATTCGCGGCTCTGGCACCTATGTGCGCGCCAAGCCCGACCTGATGGGCGGCATGCCCGCCATCGACCCGGCACGCCGCGTCGGCCACATTCTGGAAGGCCTGGAACTGCGCATGGTGATCGAACCGGAATGCGCCTACCTGGCCGCCCTGCGCCGCAGCGCCGACGACCTGCGCGAAATGGACCGCATGCTGACCGGCTACGAAGAAGCCGACGCGTCAGGCGCCATCGCGCACCACCACGATTACGGCTTCCACCGCGCCATCGCCGCCGCCACCGGCAACCAGCGCTTTGTGCAAGTGCTGAAATCGCTGGAATACGACGTCAGCCACGCCGTCAACGTCATGCGCCACCTGGTCCACAGCGAACCCTGGAAACGCACCCGCGCCGCCATTGACGAACACCGCGATATCTATCGGCTGATTCAGGAACAAGACGCCGACGGCGCGCGTAACGTCATGCGCGCGCATATTGAAAAGGCGAAGAGCCGGATGTTGAATAGCGGGTCGGAGGGGTGATCAGGCGGGCACCAAATGTTCTGTGCGCGCAAAGTCGGTCAGCAAGAGCGACTTAAGCGTTGGTCGGGGCGCCATCAGTGCCAGTCTTGGAGGCGCCGCGCCCACCGCCGACGGTTTGAAGCCGCCTGCGATCAGGCGTTGCGGACCTGCTGATACATCGTCGTCAACAAATTCTGCGTACTGCGTTTGAACGTCCTGCAAAGGCCAAGTCTTCATAGGCTCCTCCATTTGAAACGTTCAGGCAGTCTAGTCAGTTTCATCGAACTGCGGCCTATCAAGAAGGCAATATAGGACGCAATCACGCCCCCACTTCCCTTCGCATGCCCCGGCGCCCTTGCCGCCGCACGAGCAGGTATCATCTGCCCTTATCCCGGCGCCCGCCGGTCACGCCCCGGATGAATAGCCAGATTCGTAGCCAGATACGTAGCTAGACCGGGTTTTTGGAAGGCGGCGCCTTTGAGAACCGCATCAACAAACGGTCTACGCAGAACATGAAATTAGCCACCTGGAACGTGAACTCTCTGAAGGTGCGCCTGCCGCAAGTGCTGGACTGGCTGGCCGCCAATCCTGTCGACGTGCTGTGCGTCCAGGAACTGAAGCTCACCGACGAGAACTTCCCCGAAGACGCTTTCAAGGAAGCCGGCTATCACGCCGTCTGGGCCGGTCAGAAGACGTATAACGGCGTCGCCATCATTTCGCGCGTGCCGGGCACGTCCATGGTGCGCAACATTCCCGGCTATGAAGACCCGCAGCAGCGCGTGCTGGCCTTGACCTTCCCCAGCCCCGAAGGCGATGTGCGCGTCGTGTGCGCGTATTGCCCCAACGGGCAGTCGCTGGATTCCGACAAGTACGTCTACAAGCTGGCGTGGTTCGACGCCATGCGCAATTGGCTGGCCGACGAGATCAAGCAGTACCCGCGTCTGGCCGTGCTGGGCGACTACAACGTGGCGCCCGCCGACGAAGACGTGCACAACCCCGAAAAATGGGAAGGCCAGGTGCTGGTGTCCGAACCGGAACGCGCCGCCTTGCAAGGCCTGATCGACCTGGGCCTGACCGATTCCTTCCGTCTGTTCGAGCAGCCCGAAAAGTCGTTTTCCTGGTGGGACTACCGCCAATTCGCCTTCCGCCGCAACGCCGGCCTGCGGATCGACCACGTCCTGCTGTCGGCCCCCTTGGTCAAGCGCTGCGTCGCCTGCGTGATCGACAAGGAACCGCGCCGCAACGAGCAGCCGTCGGACCACGCGCCCGTCGTCGCCACCTTGGAATTCGTCTGAAAATTTTTGCCTGGCGCCGTATTGCACGGCGCTTTAAAGTTCAGGTATAGTTTTGCTCTTGCTTCAATGGGGCGGTAGCTCAGCTGGGAGAGCGTCGCGTTCGCAATGCGAAGGTCGGGAGTTCGATCCTCCTCCGCTCCACCAAATTCCAGACAAGAAAGCCTTGGACACTGCAACGTGTTCCAAGGCTTTTTTGTTTTCCGGGCGGGCTGCGGGGATGGGGGGTTGCAGGCCGGATTTACACCGCGTCCTTATCCAACCGCCGCACCGCCGCGCTCAGCGTCGAAAAATCAAACTCCCGAATACCGCGCCGCGCCAGGCGCATCAGCACGGTAACCAGCACCGGCACAAACGCCGCCAGCAGGAACGATTCCAGCAGGAACGTGGGTTTGTCGCCCGGGGCCGGGAAGAAGAACAGCCCTGCCGCCAGCCCCGCGACGGTTGCGGTCGTGGCCGTCACGCCATCGTGCTTGCGGCTGAACAGGCCATAGAACACCGGAAACGCGGCGGCCGAGCACAGCAGGTCTGCCAACAGGAACAGGTACAGCACGCTGTAGCCTTGCGAGGCCACGATCATCACCGGAATCGCCAGCAGCAGCACCGCCCAGCGGGCCAGGCGCTTCATGTCCATGCCGTTGGCGTTGGGCATCAGCCGGCGCATGTCGACGGCGACGATGCTCGATACGGCGCTGATTGCCGTGTCGGCCGTGCTCATCACCAACGACAGGCCCAGCGGGATCAACGCAATCACGAACCACGCGGGCGCGTGCGGCATGATGACGCTGAACAGTGCGATGGAACTGTCACCCTGCGGCGCCAAGCCCACGAATGCCAGGCCGAACAGGCCCATCAGGAAGATGAACGGTGCGGCCAGGATGCCGCCCAGCAGAAAACCATTGCGCATCGACCGGGCATCTTTTGCAGCATAAATGCGCTGCCAGTTGCCCTGGTGAAAGATGCCGGTCAGCAAGATGGCCACGAAGAAAGTCAGGCCGGCTTTCACGCCCACAGGGTCGGTCAGGTCCAGCAATTGTGGCGCGCGCGCTTGCAGGGCTTCGATGGTGGGCAGCGCACCACCCGCAGCTTGCCAGCCGACCACGCACAAGATCACCAGCAACGGCACGATGACCATCATCTGCACCTGATCGGTGAAGATCGACGAGCGCAGCCCGCCGTAGGTGGTGTAGAGCAGCGTCGTGCCCATCACGATGGCGGCGGTGGCCCACAGCGGCACGGGCGCCAGCATGGTGACCAGTTTTGCAATCGCCGTCACCTCGGCCGACAAGGCGATGAACAGGTAGAACAGCATGATGAACAACGCCAGCCCGTACATCGGCCGGCCGTAGCGCGCCATCAGGAATTCAGTCAGCGTATGCCCATGCGGAATCAGTTCACGCATGCGCCGGCCCAGCGGAATCATGACCAGACGCGGTGACATCGAGCCCAGCGCGTAGCCGATCACTGCGGCCAGTCCGCCCCAGGTTGCGGCCTGCGCGGGCGAGAACAGAATCCATGCGCCCAGCGTTGACGCCATCAACGTCAGGATGGTGCCGAACGCGCCCTGGCTGTTGCGGGCCACGATGTAGTCTTCCAGCGAGCCGCGCTTGCGCCGGGTGTACAGGACGCTGGCGACGGCGAAGCCGCCCGAGAACAGCAGCAGCCACATCAAGGCGGTGGATTGGGTGAGCATGAAGTCGGTCCTCCCTGGTCCGGCGGACAGCCGGACGCGCAGCGCAGCGGCCCGTCCGGTAACAGGGGCCGCTGATGAATAAAAGTCTAGGGAGGGCGCACGAACCGTGCGATGTCCTTCCCTTCGCCGGCATTACCCGGATCAGGTTCAAAGGGTTACCGCAATGAAGCGGAATCTCAGCCCAACAGGGCTCCCCCAGGAATTGACCGCAAGAGTAGGAGAGCGGCGCGTCAATGTCAACGCGTGGAATGTGCTAAGTTCGCCCGCTTGCGGCACCCGATTGCATGCGTGCCGGTGAAACCGACGAGCCGATCATGTCCCTTGCACACCCCGCCCCTGCCCTGAACGAACAACTGGTGATTGTCACGGGCGGCGCCCGTGGACTGGGCGCGCACATCGCGCGCGCGTTTCTGCGTGAAGGCGCGCGCGTGGTCATCAACTACCTGAACAGCGCTGACGCCGCGCAGGCGCTGGCCGCCACCGCACCGGGCCGCGCGCTGGCTATCCAGGCCGATGTGCGCGATGCGCAGGCGGTGCAGGCGTTGGTGGCGCAGGCGCAAAGCCACTTCGGCATGCCGGTCACCACCGTCGTCAACAACGCGCTGCCCGCGTTCCAGTTCAATGGCGACGCCCGCCCGCATGCGGACACGTTGACGTGGGACAACCTGAATCAGCAGATCGAAGGCAGCGTGCGCGGCGCGTTGAACACGACTCAGGCGGCGCTGCCCGGCATGCGTGAGGCCGGGGTCGGACGCATCATCAACATCGGCACGAACCTGGTCCAGAACCCGGTCGTGCCGTATCACGATTACACCGCCGCCAAGGCTGCGCTGCTGTCGTTCACGCGGACGTTGTCGCACGACCTCGGGCCCCATGGCATCACGGTCAACATGGTGTCGGGCGGCCTGCTGCGCACCACCGACGCGTCGGCTGCAACGCCCGAAGCGGTGTTCGATTTGATTGCCGCCAGCACGCCGCTGCGCACCGTCACCACGCCCGAACAGTTCGCCGACGCCGTGCTGTTTTTTGCCAGCCCTTGGTCGCGCAGCGTCACCGGCCAGAACCTGGTCGTCGACGGCGGCCTCGTGAAGAACTAAGCGCCATGCTGCATCTGAACCTGTTCATCTTTGGCTGCGGCCACCACCGCGCGGCGTGGCGCCATCCCGATTCGGCGGCCGAACGGCTGGGCGACATCAGCTACTACGAGTCGCTGGCGCGCACGGCCGAACGCGGCAAGCTGGACGCCATTTTCTTTGCGGATGGGCAGTCGATGGACAACATCGGCGACGGCCCGCGCTGGTATCTGGAACCGCTGACGACCATGGCCGCCATCGCGCGCGCCACCACGCACATCGGCCTGATCAGCACCGTGTCCAGCACCTTCTTCACGCCCTTTCACGCGGCGCGCATGGTGGCGTCGCTGGACCACATCTCGGGCGGCCGCATGGGCTGGAACGTGGTCACGTCGATGTTCGACGCCGAGGCCCGCAACCATGGCTATGAAGCCATGCCCGGCCATGAATGGCGCTACGCGCGCGCTGAAGAATTCGTCGACGTCGCGTTGCGCCTGTTCGATTCCTGGCAAGACGATGCGCTGGCTATCGACCGCAACGGCGTCTATGGCGTGCCCGAACGCGTGCAAGCCATCCATCACCATGGCGAGCATTTCCTGGTCGACGGCCCGCTAACGGTGCCGCGCCCGCCACAAGGCCATCCGGTGCTGTTCCAGGCTGGCGCATCGGACCAGGGCCGCGACTTGGCCGCCCGGCGCGCGGAAGCGATCTATGCGGTCGCTTACGACCTGCCCGCCGCGCAGTCCTATTACCGCGACATCAAACAACGCGTGCTTGCGGCCGGCCGCAGCGCGTTTGTGCCGATCATGCCGGGGCTGGTCACGTATGTGGGGTCCACCGAGGCCGAGGCCCGCGCCAAGCAACGCGAGCTGGACGTGCTGCTGCCCAGCGATGCATCGCTGCGCCAGCTTGGCACCTTTGTGCTTCAGGATTGCAGCGCGTGGGAGCTGGATGCGCCCGTGCCGCCACTGCCGCCCCTTGAAGATTTCAAGGGGCCCAAAGGCCGGTACGGCACCATTCTGCGGATCATCGAAACCGAACAACCCACCGTGCGCCAGTTACTTGGCCGACTGGCGGCGGGCGGCGGCCATTGCACCATGGTCGGCACGCCAGAACAGATCGCGGACAAGATGGAACACTGGTTCAGAAACGAAGGCGCCGACGGCTTCAACCTGATGCCACCGTCTCTGCCCGGCGGCATCGACGATTTTGTGGAACAGGTGATTCCCGTGCTGCAACGTCGCGGGCTGTTCCGCACTGAGTACGAACACCGCACGCTGCGCGGCCATCTTGGGCTGGAAAGACCTGGCCGGTAATACCTTGCGCAGCGCGCCATAGGGGCGACGGCACCGTTACGTTCTTGAAAGTTACGGGCTGCCGTAGCGGCATCTCCAGCGCCCCCGAGTTGCGCGAACGCGCGTACACGGCAGCTGAACGACCCTTCAGGGCCTTCATCGCAACGAAATGATAGACACAATTTATCAATTTGTACGAAAGAGGCCCTGCTCAAATTCGCCCTTCAAATCGTGACCCTCCCTGCATTAGCGATTAACGCCCGTTCATCTCTCTAAAGAACTGTTGTTATCTCGCAATAAATCGGAGGTTTTCATATGTGTCTCAAGTAACTGAATCTTAGCCATTAAGGAAGGAGTCAGGGGTAAGCCATCGGAATACGACCCCAATTTGTATATTCCGAACCATTATGTAGTTTTCAGTTTCATGTATTCCGGCGGTGTTCCCTATTGTGGACACCAGGGCTGCTTTCGCAATGCTGAAAGCAGGCAATACAAGCCTTAGAACCGGATGTGGATATGAAACTAACGAAAACTTTGCTCGTAGGCGCGATTCTGGCTGGCATGGCCGGTGCGGCCCAAGCTGAAACGTCTGTCACCCTGTACGGCATTGTCGATCTGGGCCTGACCTATCAACGTGGCAAGGTTGGCACCACGGACGCAAACCGTGGCGTGAACGGCGGCGACTATTCCTCCCGGATCGGCATGAACGACGGCATCCAGAACGGTTCCCGTTTTGGCCTGCGCGGAACGGAAGACCTGGGCGATGGCCTGTCGGCTGTCTTCACGTTGGAAAGCGGCTTCACCGCCAATAATGGCAACCGTTCGCAAGGCGACCGCCTGTTCGGCCGTCAAGCCACCGTCGGCCTGAACAGCGAGCAGTTCGGTCTGCTGGAACTGGGCCGCCAAACCAACATCGCGTCCAAGTACTTCGGCGACATTGATCCGTTCTCGCTCGACTACCTGAACGCCAACATGGGTATGGCTTTCAGCGCGGCCAACACGGTTCGCTACGACAACATGGTCATGTACCAGACCCCGGTCTGGAGCGGCTTCCAAGGCGGCGTGGGCTATTCGTTCTCGACCGATGACGTCGAAGGCCCGACCGGCTTCAAGACCAAGGAAAACAACCGCGCCTGGACGGCCGGCGTGCGTTACGACAACGGCCCGCTGAAGGTGGCCTTGTCCTATGACGTGCAATACCGCAAGCCGAACCAGCCGCAACCGCAGCAGTTCATTATCGGCGCCGCCTACGACTTCGAAGTGGTCAAGCTGTCGCTGGCTTATGGCCGTTCCGAAGACGGCGTTTTCGCCGGCCAGGATTTCTCGTTGATGGGCGGCCGCCAGCAAGCAGGCGGCCCGGCCAACGGCCAGGGCTTCACGAATGGCCGCTTCACGTGGGACGGCCTGCGCATCAACTCATACATGGTCGGCGTAAGCGCCCCCATCGGCGCCGCCAGCAACGTCTTCGCGTCGTGGCAGCGTGCTGATCCGAACAAGAACCTGTACGCCATGGACATCTACAGCCTGGGCTACACGTATGATCTGTCCAAGCGGACCAACCTGTACGCTCTGGCGTCCTACGCCGATGGCGCCGCCTTCATCAACGGTGACAAGATGAGCACGGTTGGCGTCGGCATCCGCCATCGCTTCTAAGCAGGCTGCGGGCCGCCCCAACTGAGCAGAGTCGGGGCGCCCTTGACGACTTAAGCCACCCGGAATCGGGTGGCTTTTTTTATGTGTGGATTTTTTTACCCCGCCAGAGCGGCGGGTTCGGCGTGCTTGGCGGAGGCGGCTTGCGGACGCGCTTTCGGGGCGGCCAGGGCTGCGCGTGTACGGGTGCCCGCCTTACGAGTGGCTATCCAGTCGTACAACAGCACGCCGGGGTGGCGCAGCAGAACGGCGCCAGCGGCAGCCGCAATGATCAAGACACTGCTCAGGGTCAGCCAGGACATTCGGGCGCCCTCCTACAAAAACAGCCCGGACTCGTCCCGGGTCAACAACTCGCGTGGGAAATACCCGCTTTTGACTCTTTTGAAGCGCGCTTTTGCGGCGCTCAAAAATGAAATGTACTCCACATTACATGACGAAACGGGGTAAAACCCTGTCATGTCCATGCCATGGAAACCGGGAGAAACAGGTGATGAGCGATTCGGCCGATCCGATGCCGCGCGCCCTGACCACCAAGGGCGAAGCCAGGCGGCTGCGGCTGCTTGAAGTGGCCAGTCAGTTGTTACTGGAACTTGGGTACGCACAAACGTCCATCCAACGCATCGTGCAGCAGGCTGGCGGGTCCGCCGCCACGGCGTATCAGCTGTTTGGCAGCAAGGAAGGCATGCTGGCTGCCGTGCTGCAATTCGAGTTGGACAACTTGCGGGCCGCCGTGTTCCTGAAGGCGCCGCCCGGCCAAGCGGTGGGGCCGGCGCTGCAGCAGTTGGCGGTGCGGCTCTTAACCTATGCGGTGCAACCCAAATCGGCCGCGCTGCACCGGCTGCTGGTGTCGGAATGCCATCGCATGCCGCAGTTGGCGGCGTCGCTGCAACAGGCCGTCGACACGCAAATTCATGCGCCGCTGGAACAGTGCCTACGCGCCGCGTGCGAACAAGGCGAACTGAAGATTGACGATCCGCGCCAGGCGGCGCTGACGCTCGGCAACCTGATCAACGGCATTGCGTTCCACGCGCGGCTGGTCGGCGGCTATGCCGACGGGCCGCCCGCCGAAGCGCTGGCGACCTGTCATTACGGCATTGATACGTTGCTGCGCGCGTATCAGGTTTAAGGCCGAATCCGGCGGGAGAAGGCAAGCGGGTCGTCGCCCGGCGGGGCCTGATGGCCAATCGATGCCCGCGCTCGCAGCACGTCCAGCGGGACGCTGGTATCTAGTCCGCCCTGGTCGTACAAGTACTCGGGCAGATAGCCCGACAGCAGGATGCGTAAGTCCAACGGCAGGCCCGGCACGATGGCGTTGACCATGCGGTAGACCAATGTCGTGCAGTTGGCCGTAACCGTGTGATAGAAGCGCGGCGTCGTCACCAGCGCGTTGGCGGTGTTGACGTAGGACAGAAATAGCTCGCGCATCGCGCGCTCCGGCATGTGCACCGGGTACAAATACACGCTTTCTCCGCGAGGTCCGGCGCGCACATACAGGATGTCGCGCTCTTCGGCCGCCACCACGCTCAATTCGAACTGTTTGAAGAAGCCGCCGATCTCGGAGAATTGTTCGCCGCGTTCCTTGCGGATCTCAACCGAGAACACCACGTGCCGCCCGTCGGAAAAACCGAAGGAGACGAGCGTGTGCGCAATGGCCGGGCCCGCCCAGTAGGACAGCGCCATGTCCACGGACACGAGCTTGTCCAGATCGTATTGCCGCGTTTCCCAGCGGGCGGTGTAGTCGGTGTCCGTGCGCCAATCGAAATTGCGCACGTTCTCGAGCGTGACCGTCGAACCTTGCACCGTGCCGCGCAGCATCTTCGCCACGTCGTCGGCCCAGATGCGGTCATTGGACGGCGCAAGCGTTTGCCACCAGCCGGCCAGCAGGACCAGCCCGATCAGATACGCCCACCCTGCCCGCCGCCACGGCCCCGAGCGCCACAACGCCACCGCCGCGCCCAGGCATAGCGCGGCCCACACAGCGGCCGCCGCCCCCTTGCCCCACACGCCGCCCGGCGCCTGATACCACAGCGCAAGACAACCCCACAGCGCGGACGCGGCCACCAGCAGCGTGACCAGCACGCGCCCCACCCCCACCAGCCCCCGACGCAAGCGTCCAGCGCGGCGCAACGGCTTATCCACCAACATGCTTGCCCACAATTTCCAGCACGCCGTTGATGACGAATTGAACCCCCATGCACACCAGCAGGAAGCCCATGACGCGCGAAATGGCTTCCACGCCGCTTTGCCCGATCACCGCCACGATGCGGCCCGCCGAACGCAGGCAGATCCAGAACAGCACGCCCAGCAAGGCGAACACGATGATGGGCGTTACCGCCACCACCCACGTCGGATACTGTGGCGTGATCGCGCCATCAACCGAGGCCGCCCCGCTGATGATCATGGCGATGGTGCCTGGCCCCGCCGTTCCAGGCAGCGCCAGCGGCACGAACGCGATGTTCGGCGTGTCGCGCGCCTTGGCGTCGGCGGCCGCTTCCGCCGCCAGTGAGCGCGGTTCGGCAGGCGGGAACAGCATGCTGAAACCGATGCTGACCACGATCAGGCCACCCGCAATGCGCAAGCCCGGAATCGAAATGCCGAACGTATGCATGATCCACGCACCCGCGTAGTAGGTCACCAACATGATGCCGACCACGTAATACGCCGCCTGCGTCACCTGGCGTTCGCGCTCTTTATAAGGAATCTGCGCGCCGAGCGACAGCAGCAGCGTCATCGAGGTCAGCGGGTTGGCCAAGGGCAGCATCAGCGCCAGCCCAAGGCTGGTGAGTTTGGCGAGTTGGATCAGATCGTCAATCATGGGGTTCATAAAAAAAGGAGGCGGCCCATTTACCTGACGGGCCGCTTGCCTGGTTCAACGTTCAATCGTGTAATGCCCTCTACCTTACACATTTCCCGGTGCCTATTGACCCCGACTCCCAAGCTCTTGCTCGGCGGCCTGCTCATTTTGCTGCCCCTGGCCTCGCCCGCGCTTGCCGCCGACATGAATTGCGCCCAAGCCAAAACGCCGACCGAACTGGCCATTTGCGCCAACGCCGACCTGCTTCGTCAAGACAGTGATTTGTCGGACGCTTACGCCAAGCTTGGCGCTGCGCGGCCGGACGGGCGCGCCGCGCTGCGCGATGAACAACGCGACTGGCTGCGCACGCGCAACCGCTGCGGCGGCAACACCGACTGCATCCGCGACCAAACCCTGCTGCGCCTGAGCGCCTTGCAGGATGGTTTGCGCCGTGCCAACGCCTATGTGCCGGACGAGACCGACCGGCAGGCGCTTGAAGATTTGCGCCAGGCCGTACAAACCGCGAGCCAGACGGATGCCGAGTTTCCGCTGGAGTCCACCTTGGCCGCGCTGTCGGTGAAAACCGGCAAGACGCGCTTCGACAATGTTCGAAGTGACGATGATGATGAAGCCAAATTTCCCACCAAACGCCCCCACGGCGTATCGCAAGATGAATGGGCGGCGCTGCTGGCATCCGGCATCGAGTCAGGCGGCGAGAACGGCGTGGCGTCCTACACCATGATGGATCTGGACGGCGACGGCCTGCGCGACGTGGTGATCGACTCCTACACCGGCGGCACGGGCCTGTTCTCGGACGTCAGCGCCCTGCGCCGAGACAAAGGCAAATTCACCGCCACCGTAGGCGACGGCAATAGCGAATCCGCCTCCGGCCTGTACACGCTGAATGGACGCGGCTCCAACCAGGCGGCTGACTGGATCACGCTGCGCGGACGCGTCTACGCGGCCTATCGCAACAGCCGGTTCGGCGCGGACGATGTCTACCTGCTGCGCCCCTTCCGTGACCCCGGCGACGCCCCCACGCTGACCGTGCGTTACCGCTATCAGCTAAGCATTCCCAAACAGCAGAAGCGCGCCGACAAAGAACCGGCCCGCACGCTGGACGACACCTTGCACGCCGCGCTCACGCAAGCGTTGACGCGCATTGATCCTGAAACTGCGCAAGGGCCCGCCGCCGCCCGCGAGCCGGGCTCTCCCGCCCGTCCGCTATGCCCCATCCCTGCGGGCGTCAAAGCGGATGATCAGGATGCCTACTACCACTACGGCCCGGGACATTATTCGATCGAGATCGTCGCTGACTTTCCTGTGCAGGTGGGCGCGCGCTGCCATCTCGGGCGGCTGATCGACTGGTTCGGCAGCTACGACGCGAAGTCGGGTCTGTCGGCCTTGATGTGGTTGCGCGATCCGGAACCCAACGGTAAAGAAGACGAGTTCCAGGTCGAAGGCAGGCGCCACGCCGTCCGCCTTGAAACGTCGCTGCGGCCGATGTTCAGCGGCGACTGATCGCGCCATCACGCGGCTTTCAGCGCGTGCGGCCGCCGCCATAGCGCGCCCACCGGCAACAGCATGCACGCCGCCGCCAGCCACGCGTTCATCTGCAAGCCCAGCGCATCCACGCTGGCCGCGCCCAAGAAGGAACCCGCCGCGATCGCCAGGTTGAACATCGCCACGAAGAAGGCCGTGGCGGCGTCCACCGCGTCAGGCGCCGCCCGCAGCATCCAGATCTGAAGCGACACCGACACGCCGCCATACGCCAGCCCCCACACCACCAACAACAGCGCGCTGGCCGGCGGCCAATGGCCCAGCCCGCCCAGCAGGGCCAGGGTCAGCAGCAAGGTGACGGCAATTGTCATCAAAACGGCGGCGGGACGGCGTGCGGCGGCGGAACCCGCCAGAAAATTTCCCGCCACACCCGCCACGCCATACGCGAACAACAGCAGGCCTATCCATTGCTGACCAAACCCCGCCTGCGTTTGCAGCATCGGCCGCACAAAGGTGTACGCCATGAAATGGCCCGCCACCATGAACAAGGTGATCAGCAAGCCCCGCCGCAACGCTGGATTCGAAAGCAGCCCGGCCAGTTCGCGCGCCGATAAGCCGCGCGGTGCGGGCAGCGGCGGCAAGGCCAGCCAGATCAGCACGAGCACGGCTGCGCACAACACCGCCATCGTCCCAAACGCGGCGCGCCACCCTGCCAGTTCACCAATGAAGGCGCCCAGCGGCACGCCCAGCACCGAGGCCACCGCAACTCCGCCAAAGATGATGGCGGTGGCCGCACCCACCGCGTGCGGGGCAACGAGTCTGCTCGCCAACCCGCCCGCGATCGCCCAAATGCCACCGATGCAAATGCCCACCAGCACGCGCGCGCCCAACAACCACGGCATGGACGGCGCCAGCGCGCTGGCCAGATTCGCCCCCATCAGCAAGGCCAGCAGCCCGCAAAGCAGCCAACGGCTATCGGTGCCCTTGGGCCGGATGACGATCAGCGGCGCAAACAAGGCCGCCAGAATGGCCGGCACGAAAAGCATCCAACCGCCCTCGCCCACCGATACATTCAATTCGTGCGTGATCGGCACCAGCAAGCCCACCGGCAGCATTTCGGTGGTGACCACGCTGAAGGTGGCCAGCCCCACGGCGGTGACGCCCAGCCAGGCGCGCAGGGAAGTTGAAGCCGAATCCGGTCTGCCGGCTTGCGGGGTAGAGGTTTGGGTCATCGTGCGTTGCGTTCCAGAAAAGCCCCATTGCGGGGCCGACCCTTATGCAGTCTACTGTTTCCAATTTGCAGATAAAGCAGGCAACAAGCGCAATACAAGGGACGAACCGTGGACAATCTTTCGTGAACAATCCGCCCCCGCTTCAACGGCTCGATCACATCGGCGACGTGCTCGCCTTCGTGCGCGTGGCGGACGCGCAGAGCTTCACCGCGGCCGCTGAAAAACTGAGCCTGTCCCGATCCGCCATCGGCAAGTGCATTGCCCGTCTGGAGCAAAGCCTGGGCGTGCGGCTGTTTCATCGCAGCACGCGCAGCGTCAGCCTGAGCGACGACGGCCGCCTCTTCTACGAGCACGCGCAACGCATCTTGTCCGAGGTGGACAACGCCACCGACGCCATGGCCAGCCGGCAGCAGGCGCCGCGTGGCCGCTTGCGCATCGACCTGCCTGTCTCGTTGGGCCGCTTGCATGTGATGCCGCTGGTGCGCAGCTACTTGCAGCGTTGGCGGGACGTGGACGCGGACATCAGTTTCTCGGACGACTACACCGATCTGGTGCGCGACGGCATCGACGTCGCCATCCGCATTGGCGGCGAAGCAGACAGCCGGTTGGTGCGGCGCGTGCTGGCGCCCCACCGGCTGATCACCTGCGCCGCGCCCGATTATCTGCATCGCCACGGCGCGCCCGCCACCATCGACGCGCTGGCCCAGCATCAGACGCTGGTCTTCACGCATACCGGGCAACCGGTGCCATGGCGCTTTACCGTTCAGGGACAGGAACGCCAGGTGCCGGTGGCGGGCCGGCTACGGGTGGGCCACACCGAAGCGTTGCGCGACGCGGCCGTGGCCGGCGACGGTATTGCGCAATTGGGCGCGTTCCTGGTGGCCGACGACTTGCGCGCCGGCCGCCTGGCCCCCGTGCTGGAATCCGTGGCGGGCGCGGGCGCGCCGGTGTATGCGGTGTATCCGCATCGGCGGCATCTATCGCCTAAAGTGCGCGTGCTGATCGATGACATCGCCGCTGCCTGGAACACCGACCTGCCGTGGCGCCCGTACGCGTAACCGATGCGAGGCATGCAACCGATGCCACCTATGCAATCAATGCAACCCATCCCACCGATGCAATGAATGCAACCGATGCAACCCATGCTTCGCCTGCCCACTTTCTTGCATCACCCTTCCTGATTATCAATATCCATTAAACTGATGCAATTACCGCGACGGGCCGCGCTGCCTAGCATACAAGCGCCCGTTATCTGCGGCCGAGCCCGCAGCGCACTGACTTTGTGACCCGGAGTTTTCCCTTGAGCGACCTCTATCATTTCAGCCGTGGCACCTCGCCGCTGCTGATTTCCATTCCCCATCTCGGCAGCCAGATTCCCGATGCGCAACGCGCACAGATGACGCCGCTGGGCCTGCAATCCGGCGATACCGACTGGCATCTGGACACGCTGTACCAATTTGCCCAGGCGCTGGGCGCGTCCGTGCTTGGCGCGCGCTACTCGCGTTATGTGGTGGACCTGAACCGCCCGCCCAACGACGAAAGCCTGTACCTCGGCCAGACCAAGACCGGCCTGTGCCCCACGCAAACGTTCCGCGGCGACGCGCTCTATCAGAACGACGCCGTGCTGACGGACGCCGAGCGCGCGCACCGCCTGCAAACGTACTGGCAGCCCTATCACGCCAAGCTGCGCGAAGAACTCGACCGCATCAAGGCCGAACACGGCACGGTGCTGCTGTGGGAAGCGCATTCGATCGCGAGCGTGCTGCCGCGTCTGTTCGACGGCAAGCTGCCCGACCTGAACATCGGCACGTCCGATGGCGCGGCGTGTGCGCCCGACATCCTGGCCGCCGTCCGCGAACAACTGGACGGCTGCGCGGACTACACCTGGGCCATCAACGGCCGCTTCAAGGGCGGCTACATCACGCGCCAATACGGCTCGCCGGCCGACAACATCCACGCCATCCAGCTGGAAATGTGCCAGTCCACCTACATGGACGAAACGCATCCCTATGGCTACCGCGCCGATCTGGCTGGCAAGGTCATTCCCGTCGTTGAAGGCATGGTGCAAGCGGCGCTGCGCCAAACCACGGCGCGTCAGCGCTAAGCCACACGCGCCCCCCGCAGCACGCCCCACCCTAAGCCCCCCCTCAGGACACCGCCAGGCGATGAACCGTTTTTCCTTCAGCACGACGGAAAACTATCCGGAATGGAGCCTGCTGCTGACCTGGGTGGCGGTGGTGGAAGCCGCGTCGGTATCCGGCGCGGCGCGGCTCTTGGGCTTGTCGCAAGCGGCGGTATCGCAGCGCGTGAAGCAGCTTGAGGCCGCGATGTCGACCGAGCTGCTTGACCGCAGCACCCGCCCCGCGCGGCCCACGCCCGCAGGCGAGCTGCTGTTCGACCATGCCGCGCGCCTGCTCGCGCAAGCGGGCGACATGACGGAAAGCGTGCGCAACCTGAGCCGCGCCAAACGCAACATCGTGCGCTTTGGCTGCGTGGATTCCTTTGCGGGTACGTTGGGGCCGACGCTGATCCACGGCCTGTCGGGCGCGTCGCGCCAGATCCGGCTGTGGTCGGGCATCACGCCCGTGCTGGACAAGCAGCTGGAAGACCGGCAACTGGATCTGGTTGTCACCACCAGCGCAGTCGCGGGCAAGCCCACCATCAAGAAGTACAGTTTGTTCAGCGAACCCTATGTGCTGATCGTGCCGCGGTCGATGGACATGTCGGCCATCACCACGCTGAAGGAACTGGGCAAGCGCACGCAGTTCATTCGCTATAGCGCCCGTTCGTTCATCGGCGCCGAGATCGACCGGCTGATCGAATCACACGATGTGATGATCGAACGCACTTTTGAATTCGACAACACCGACCCGCTGCTCAGCCTGGTTACTGGCGGCATCGGCTTTGCGATCAGCACGCCGCTGTGCATCTGGCAGTCGCGCCATTTTGTGGACCAGCTACGTGTGTTGCCGCTGGGGCCGTACCTGGGCGTGACCCGCGCGGATGACCCCAGCCTGTCGCGCACCTTGTATCTGGCCGCGCGTCAGCAGGAAGTGGGCAAGCTGCCCACCGAAGCGCGCGACGTGATCCTGATGGCGGTAGAACGCCTGATTCAGAAAGACATCGCGCCGGCGCTCGGGCTGCCGCCTGCCACGCTGTGGCGCAGCATGCGGCGTTAAGCCCGCGTTACAGCGACGCGGCCAGCGCGGGCACGGCGTCGAACAAGTCGCCCACCAAGCCGTAGTCCGCCACGCCAAAGATCGGCGCATCGCCGTCTTTATTGATGGCGACGATGGTCTTGGAGTCTTTCATGCCGGCCAGATGCTGGATGGCGCCTGAAATACCCACGGCCACGTAGAGTTCCGGCGCAACGATCTTGCCGGTTTGCCCCACCTGCCAATCATTGGGCGCATAGCCCGCATCCACCGCCGCGCGCGAGGCGCCGAGTGCCGCCCCCAGCTTTTCAGCCAACGGGTCCAGCAGTTTGAAGTTGTCGGCGCTGCCCAAGCCTCGTCCGCCTGACACCACCACGCGCGCACCGCCCAATTCCGGGCGTTCGGACACGGCGATCTCGCGGCGCTTGAATCGCGCCAGCCCCATGTCGGCCACCGCCGCAACGGATTCCACCGCCGCGCTGCCACCTTCGGCCGGCACGGCATCGAACGCCGTCGGGCGGATCGTCGCCACTACCACCGCGTAGCCGCTCTTGACCGTGGCAATCGCGTTGCCCGCATAGATGGGGCGCTTGAACGTGTCGGGCGCCAACACCTCGATCACGTCAGACACCTGCGCCACGTCCAGCAGCGCGGCGATGCGCGGGGCCACGCTCTTGCCCTGCGTGGTGGCGGCCAGGAATAGATGCGAGTACGGCGCGGCGACGGCCACGGCCTGCGCGGCCAGGTTCTCGGCCAGCCCTTCGCCCAGATGCGGCGCATCCGCCCACAGCACTTTCTCCACGCCCGGTGTACGGGCCGCAGCATCCGCCACGGCTTGCGCATCCGCGCCCGCCACCAGCACATGAATGGGTGCGCCCAGTTTGCCGGCGGCGGCAATGGCGTTGCGCGTTGCGCTGTTCAGGGCGCGGTTGTCGTGTTCGGCAATAACCAAGACCGTCATCAGATCACCTTCGCTTCGTTCTTCAGTTTGTCGACCAGCGCGGCCACGTCGGCCACCTTGATGCCGGGCGCGCGCGCGGCGGGTTCTTCCACGCGCAGCGTTTCCAGCCGCGACGCGGGGTCCACGCCCAACGCCTCGGGTGTCTCGATATCCACCGGCTTCTTCTTTGCCTTCATGATGTTGGGCAGCGTGACGTAGCGCGGCTCGTTCAAACGCAGGTCGGCGGTGACGATGGCGGGCAAGGTCAGCTCCAGCACTTCCAGGCCGCCATCCACCTCACGCGTGATGCGCGCCACGCCGCCGTCGATATCAATCGCGCTGGCGTTGGTCGCTTGCGGCCAGCCAAGCAGGGCGGCCAGCATCTGACCCGTTTGGCAGGCGTCATCGTCGATGGCCTGCTTGCCCAGAATCACCAGCGCGGGCTGTTCTTTTTGCACGACCGCGCGCAGCAGCTTGGCCACCGCCAACGGTTGCAGGGCAACGTCGGTTTGCACCAGCACGCCCCGGTCAGCGCCAATGGCCAAGGCCGTGCGCAAGGTTTCCTGCGACTGCGCCGTGCCGCAAGACACCGCAACCACGTCTTGCGCCACGCCCTGCTCTTTCAAGCGCACGGCCGCCTCGACGGCGATTTCATCAAACGGGTTCATCGACATCTTGACGTTGCCGATCTCCACGCCGCTCTGGTCGGCCTTGACGCGCACGTTGACGTTGTAGTCAACCACGCGCTTGACCGCGGCTATCACCTTCATGCGAACACTCCTGAATCAAGGAATCAACAAAACGCGCCGCGCGGGGCGCGAATAGCAATAATCAAACCCAATAATCAAACCCAATAGAGCAACCCAACAAACAAACCCATCAACCGCGTCAACCGCATCAAACGCATCAAACGCAACGATCAAGCCGTGCCAAGCGCCGCCATGTGCAGATCAATCCGCACGGCGTCCGGCGGCAACGCGTCTGCGGACACGGCATCGTCCTGACAGGACGAGTCGATATAAAAATTCTGCGCGTCCACCACGATGCGCACGTGGGACGCGGGGCCGGCGGCGTCTTCCAACGATCCGGCCTTGACGGTGACGGGCTGCGCGCCACCGCAGCAAACCTGCGCTTGAACCGCGCCGCGTAAAACGAACAGATTGAGCACGCGCACCGCGCCTTCAAGCAAGTGCGACTGCAAGGCGACATCGCCCGCGAACGCGACCGCCCTGCCCGGCAACAACGCGATGTCTACGCCGTCGCCACGCAACGCCACGCCCGCCCCCGACACCACCACCGACACGCGGTCAACGCCCGGGAAGCGTGAATACGCGCCGTCACGAGTGATGTCGGCCACGCTGACCCGCCAGCGCGGCGGCATCATGCGTGCGCTGGCGGCGTCATCCACCGCCAGGGTGCGCGTCACGCCGCCGCCGTTTTTCCAGGGTTCAGGCGGCAAGTCCTGCCAGTTGGCGTGCACGGCGCGCATCGGATCAGGACACCGCGCCAAGGCCGTACTTGCCGGTCAACAACGCGCCGCTTTCAAAGCGGCCGATGTCGTAAGGCTTGAGCGACACGTCGGTGGCCAGCCCCAGCGCTTCCTGCGCCAAGACCCGGCCCACGGTCGGCGACAGCTTGAAGCCGTGACCCGAAAAGCCGAACCCCACAATCAGCCCCTGCACGCTGGGCACGCGGCCCAGCACCGGATTCCAATCGGGCGTGACGTCGTACACGCCGGTCCAGGACGAGGCCAGGCCTGCCGTCTCATACGCCGGGAAGCGCGCAGCAACCTGTTCGCCCACTTCAGCCACGTAGTCCAGCGGAATATCGCCCTGCTCGGCGTCGCTCTTTTGCAGCGCCTCGCCCACGATGCCTTCGCTGACCAGCATCTGGTTGCCGCCATAGCTGCGGCAATACAGCATGCCCGGCGACGCCAGGTCTTTGAAGACCGGCATGGAATAGGTATAGGGCGCCTCGCTGCATTCCAGCGCCAGCACGGCATGGCGTTCAGGCACGACGGGCATCGCCACGCCGGTCCAGCCGGCCAGTTCGGGCGTCCAGATGTTTTGCGTGCTGATGACGAGCGGGCTGGCGAAGTCGCCATCAGACGTCGACACGCCAACCACCCGGCCGTTCTCGATCAGCAGTTTTCGCACGTCGACGTTTTCGCGAATGGTCACGCCCCGGCGGCGTGCGCCGCGCGCGAAACTGGTCGCCACCAGATAGGCGTCGGCGAAACCGGCTTCGGGTTCATAGCCGATCAGCGCGGCATCATCGAACGAGGCAATCGGCAGGAGTTCGCGGGCTTGGGCAGGGTTCAGCAATTCCAGCGCAATGCCTTGCGCGCGTTGCTGATCCAGCGCGCCGCGCAACGGTTCCAGCTTGTCGTCGTCGGCCGCCGTAATCAGGTAGCCACACTTGACCAGGCCGCAGGACGCCTCGTCGTCGCCGACATAGCTGGCAAAGTTGTTGAACACGTTCCAGGAACGCTGGGCCAGCTCCACGTTTTCGCGCACCGAATAGTGCGTGCGCAAAATGCCGGAAGACTGCGAGGTCGTGCCCGCCCCGATCGTGGCGCGATCCAGCACCAGCACGTTTTTGGCGCCCAGCTCCGCCAGGTGGAACGCCACCGAACTGCCGATCACGCCGGCACCAATCACGATCACGTCATAACTTTTCACGACAAGGCTCCAAGGACAAGTGGCGCGAGTGTGAACCTGCCGTGTGTGGCGCTTCGCAATATAAGCACCGCGAATACTGAATAAAAGCCGTGATGAAACGCCGACGTTCCGCCCGCTTTGTTTAAGCAGAACAAATTTCGACCATCGCCAATCCTTATATTCATGCTGCGGCGCGATGCCCGGGTGAAAGTCTCGTCTGCCGCACCACAGAGTGCCGGCGACATGACATCTATCAGTCAATCTACTTTACGTAGGGGAAAAATATGAACATGAATCGCCGCGCCATGTTGGTGCGCACCGCAGCGTTGGCGGGCGCAAGCGCCCTGGGCTTTCCCATGATCGGCCGCGCCGCCAATGCGTCATACACGTACGGCGGCTCGGCCTGGCTGGGACATTATTCGGCCTACATCGCCATGAAGACGGGGCTGTTCGCCAAGCAGGGCCTGGACATCAAGTGGCAGAGCTTCGCCACGTCGTCTGACCGCATGAGCGCCGTGATGGCCGGCAACATCGACCTGGCCGGCACGGGCGTGGTGTCGTCGCTGGCCTTGATGGCGGCGGGCGCGCGCCAATTTCAGGTGATTGCCACGCCCAACAACTTCGGCCGCGCCGAAGGCGTGCTGGTGCGCGAAGACGTGAAATCGGTGGCTGACCTGAAGGGCAAGAAGATCGGCGTCACCTATGCCTCCAGCGCGCACGTGTTGTTGCTGGACGTGCTGCGTCAGGCGGGCATGAATCCCGACCGCGACGTGTCCATCATCAACCTGCCCGCGACCAACCTGCTGTCTGCCTACCAAGGCAAGCAGATCGACGCGGCGGTGGCCTGGACCCCGGCGTTCGACCGCATCAAGGCCGTGCCTGGCACGCACGTGCTGTTGGACGACACGGCGTTCTCGCTCTACAAGCAATACGGCATCACCCCCGGCCCCGATGTGCTGCTGACGCACACGAAGCTGGGCAAAGAGAACCCTGACGCCGTGAAGAAATTCCTGCACGCCATGTTCCAGGCCAACACCATGCTGACCGAGCAGCCCGATGAGGCCGCAGGCGTGCTGCTGGAGCTGACGGGCTTGTCCAAGGAAGAACAGCTGGCCGTCATCAAGCAGACGCATTGGTATTCGGCTGCGGACCAGCAAGCGCTGATGGTGGAGCCGGGCAAGTTCGTCACCGGCATGCAGCAACTGGCTGAAATGCTGGTGTCGCTCAAGCAGATCGACCGCACACCCACCGTCAAGGACTGGGTCCAGGCCTCGTACCTGTAAGCGGGACACAAGCCATGTCCACGCGTTCGTCTTCAAGGGAAACACGGCTGATCTGGGTCAGCGTGTTTTCGCTTCTGAGCTTTTTGTTGCTGTGGGAAGGCCTGTGCCGCGCCGGCGCGGTCGACCCGATCTTCCTGCCCGCGCCGTCGCAGGTGCTGGCGCGCGCCATGTCGATGTCGGACCAGGGCACGCTGTTCTACAACGTGCTGGCCTCCACGCGCCGCGTGATGGTGGGCTTTCTGGCGGCCGTCATCGTGGCCATTCCGCTGGGCATTCTGTTGGGCACATCGAAGGTGGCGCGCGCCGTCTTCGACCCCATCATTTCGTTTCTGCGCCCGCTGCCCTCCATGAGCTGGATTCCGCTGTCGCTCTTGTGGTTCGGCATTACCGAAACGCAGAAGTACAGCATCGTGTTCATGGGGTCATTCGTGCCAGCGCTGCTGTACGTGATGGAAGCGTCGCGCAGCATCGACCCGGTGCTGGTGCGGGCGGCGCGCAACCTGGGCGCCAACCGCTGGCAGGTCATGCGCGAAGTGCTGTTCCCCGGATGCCTGCCGCAGATTCTGTCGGGCATGAAGATCATTCTGGGCCTGTCATGGACGTGCGTGATTTCTGCCGAACTGGTCGCGTCCAAGGAAGGTCTGGGCTTCATGATCATGAACGGCAAGGAATTTTTCCAGACCGACACCGTGGTGCTGGGCATGGTCCTGATCAGTTTCACCGTCCTGGTAACTGACTTGTGTTTGCGGCTTCTTGAACGATGGGTGCTGGCATGGCAACGATGAACGACACGATGATCCAGCTGACCGATGTGTCCAAGGCCTATGGCGACGTGACCGTGCTGGACAAGGTGAACCTGGAGGTCAAGCGCGGTGAGTTCCTGGTGCTGTTGGGCGCGTCTGGCTGCGGCAAGTCCACCCTGCTGAACCTGATGGCGGGCTTCATCACGCCCAACACCGGCACCGTCGCCATCAACGGCAAGACCGTCACTGACGTGACCGCCGCCTGTGGCATGGTGTTTCAGCAGTACGCGCTGTTTCCGTGGCGCACGGTGCAAGAGAACGTGGAATTCGGCCTGAAGATGCGCGGCATGTCCAAGCAGGAACGCGCGCCGATTGCCCGCAAGTTCATCGAAATGGTCGGCTTAAAGCAGGCGGCGGACAAGTATCCGCATGCGCTGTCAGGCGGCATGAAGCAGCGCGTGTCGATTGCGCGGGTGCTGGCCAATGACCCCGACGTGATGCTGTTCGACGAGCCCTTCGCCGCGCTGGACGCCATGACGCGTCAGGTGCTGCAAGACCAGTTGCTGTCGATCTACGAGCAAAGCGGCAAGACGATTGTCTTCATCACGCACTCCATCGACGAAGCCCTGACGCTGTCCACGCGCATGGCGGTGATGGGTTCCAAACCCGGGCGCATCGTGCAAGACATCCAGAACGACCTGCCGCATCCGCGCAGCGCTGATGTGCAGTTGTCACCGCGCTTTGTGGAATTGAAGCGGTCGATCTGGGAGCGCGTGCAGGAAGAAGTGACGCGCAGCATGGAACTGACCAGCGACTAAAACGCCGCCAGGAAAGCCGCCCACCGCGATCCGACGGGCTGGAGGTGGGGCGATCAGTCCCGCGTTACCACGCCCCTTTGCTGCGCCCTTCCTCCGCCAGAAACTCCACCAGCGCGGGCAACGACGCATCCATCGGCCGGTTGGCGTGGATGCGCATCACGTAGCCCCACGAACCCGGCATGCGCAGTTGCGGCATCAGCGGCACCAGCCGGCCGCTGGCCAGGTCTTCATCGATGAGCGGCGCGCGGCCCAGCGCAATGCCCACGCCCGCCGCGGCTGCCGCCACCACCGTGCTCAGGCCGCTCAGCACCATGGGCTCCTGCCAATCGGATTCGGCCAGGCCCAGCCGCGGGCTCCACGTGCGCCAATCGGTTTCGGGGCTGTCGATGTGCTTTTCTTCAAGCCAGCGATGGCGCAGGAAAACGCGAGGGTCATTGCGATCCGCCTCGGCAATCAGCGTGGGGCTGCACACGGGCACGACGGTTTCGGTCATCAACGCAATATCGCCGGGCTCGGCCAGATGCGGCCCGCGCGCGCGCACGTGCAAGAACGCCAGATCAATGTCCTGGCTTTTCCAGGCCGGGTCCTGGCTGGCGTGCAGGTAGACCTGAACGCCGATGTCGGGATGCAATTCAATGAAGCGGCCAATGCGCGGCGCCAGCCACAGCGCGGCCAGCGACGGGTTGGCGGACACGTTCAAGGTATAGCGTCGGCGGCCTCGCGCCGAGGCGCGCACATTGCGGCACGCGGTATCCAACAGGGTCAAGGCCTGTTGTACGGACGCCAGCAGCTCGGTGCCCGCGGCGGTTGTCTCTGCGCGGCGTACTGTGCCGCCCCGCCGCAATAGCGGCACGCCCAGATCCGCTTCCAGCGCGCGCAGCTGATGGCTGACGGCGCTCTTGGTGACGTGCAATTCGGCAGCAGCGCGGCTCAGGCTGCCCAGGCGGGCGACGGCTTCAAAGGCGCGCAACGCTGCCAGCGGCGGCGTGTGGTTGGGCAGTTCGGGCATCGGTTGAGTTTATCTCAACCCATGATTGAAAAACTATCGCTTTCGCGCGTGCGGCGGATCAGTGACCATGCAGGCTCTGGATGGAGCATTGATATGTATTTCGACTCTCGATTGTGGCGGTTAACCGCGGGCTTGCGCGCCGGCATGGCGGGCGGCATCTTCCTGGGCCTGCTGGCGCTGGCGGCTGGCATTGCCCGCTATGTCTTCCTGGGCCAGTTGCTAGCCCGCGTATTCAACGGCGCGCCGTGGCAAGACTGGATCACCCCCGCGCTGTGCGTGGGCGCAATGGTGCTGCTGCGCGCGGGCTTTGACCACTGGCGCACCGTGCAGGCGAATCACACCTCGGCCCAGATTCAGCAGACGCTGCGCGGCAAGCTGTATGACCGCATCGTCACACTTGGCCCCGCCTGGTTTGCCAACCAGCGCACGGGCGGCGTCATGCTGACGGTGGTGGACGGGGTTGAGCAGTTGCAAACGTTCTTCGGCCAGTATTTGCCGCAGGTCGCCATTGCGGCCGCCGCGCCCTTCGCCATCTTTGCGGTGATCGCCTTCTGGGACGTGCCCACAGCGCTCGTGTTCCTCGCGGCGGCGCTGTTCGCCTTGTTCGGCCCGATGGCAATACACATGCTGGACCGCCGCGCCAGCCAGGCGCGCACGCGCTCGCTGAACGCCTTCGGCGAAGACTTTCTGGACGCCGTGCAAGGCTTGCCCACGTTGAAATCGTACGGCCAGGGCAAAGCCTGGGGCCAGCGTCTGGCCGCCAAGGCTCGCAGCCTGTCGGACAACACGTTCTGGGTGCTGTCGGTCAGCCTGCTGACGCGCGGCATCAGCGACCTGGGTGTGGCGCTGGGCGCCGCGCTGGCGCTGACCTTGGGCGCGTGGCGCGTGGCGGCGGGCGACATGAGCGTTGAAGCGCTGCTGATCGTGCTGATGGCCGGCACCGAAATCTTCCGGCCGCTGCGCGACCTGCGCTCGGTGTTGCACCGAGGCATGCTGGGCCAATCGGCGGCTGTCAGCATTCATGCCCTGATGGACGCGCAGCCGTTGACGCCGGCGCCTGATGCAGGCGCCAATGCGGCCAAGCCGGCTGCACCGGCGACTTCCGCCACTACCGTTGCTTCGGCTGGTTCGGCTACTTCGGCTACTTCCGCTACTTCGGCTGCTTCCGCTACTTCGGCTGCTTCGGCTGCTTCGGCTGCTTCCGCTGCTTCGGCTGCTTCCTCCATTCCCGCTACGACTGCCCGGCTGGCGCCGACCATCGAATTCGACAACGTCGCGTTCTCCTACACGCCCGAACGCCGCGCCCATCAGGGGCTGGCGTTCAGCATTGCAGCGGGCGAACGCGTCGGGGTCGTCGGGCCTAGCGGCGCGGGCAAGTCCACCATCGTGCGTCTGCTGCTGCGGGAATGCGTGCCGCAGGCGGGCGTGATCCGCGTGGGCGGACACGATGTGAATACGCTGGACACGCAAACACTGCTGTCGCAGATGGCGCTGGTCAGCCAGGACATCACGCTGTTTCACGGCACCATAGACGACAACCTGCGTCTGGGCCGACCCGACGCCACGCACGAGCAGGTGCGCGCCGCTGCGCGCGCGGCCAATATCGACGACTTCATCATGGCGCTGCCCGACGGCTACGCGACCCGCATCGGCGAGCGCGGCCTGCAACTATCGGGCGGCCAGCGCCAACGCGTGGCGATTGCGCGAGCGCTGCTGCGCGACGCGCCGATCCTGATCCTGGACGAAGCGCTGTCATCCGTCGACACCGAAAACGAAGCCCTGATCCAACAGGCGCTGGACCGGCTGATGGCCGGACGCACGACGCTGATCCTGGCGCACCGGCTGGCCAGCGTGATCGGCGCGGACCGCAGCCTGGTGCTGGACCAGGGCCGCGTGGAGGAAGCCGGCCCGCATGCAGAATTGATGCAGCAACGCGGGTTGTACTACCGCCTGATGCACGAGCAGGCGGAGGCGCATGAGAACCCCTCGGCGGGCCTGCCGCGGGTGGCCAACCCGACGGCCAACGTTGCGCCCGACATCGCCCGGACCGCTGACTCGACCCCCGCCGCAGACCCCGACACCAAGCAAGGCCCGGTGCTGCGCTCATTGGATGCCGACGCTGAACAGGTCGGCTGGCGCGCGACCCTGGGCACCCTGCTGTCGGTGGTGCGCCCGTGGCGCGGCACGCTCATCGCCACCATCTTGCTGGGCGTGGCGCGTGTGGCGGCCTTCATCGGCGTGGGCGTTTTCAGCGCGCTGATCGTAGCGGCCATACGCGATGGCCGTGACATTTCCAGCCTGGTGGTTGGCCTGCTGATCGCCGCGCCGTTGGCCGCCCTGTTCCACTGGCTGGAGTCGTGGCTGGCGCATGCGATGGCGTATCAGTTGCTGGCCGACATGCGGGTCAAGCTCTACGACAAACTGGAACGCCTGGCGCCCGCCTACCTGTTGCAACGCCGTTCGGGCGACTTGGTGGCGTTGGCCACGCAAGACATCGAGATGGTCGAATACTTCTACGCGCACACCATCGCGCCGGCCATCGTGTCGGTGCTGGTGCCGCTGTCGGTGCTGGGTTTCCTGGGCGTGTACAGCTGGCCCGTGGCGCTGGCGCTGCTGCCCTTCCTGGCCTATGCGCTGGTGTCGCCCGTGCGGGGCCGCCGTCACGTTGACGCCTTGGGCGACAAGGCCCGGCAGGCGCTGGGCGAAATGAGCGCGCACACCACCGACACCATCCAGGGGTTGGCCGATCTGACCGCGTTCCAGGCCACCGGCCGCCGGCGCGACCAGTTCCTGAAAGTGGCCGATCAGTACCGCGTGCGCCGCCTGGACATCCTGCGTGATCTCTCCAAGCAAACGGCCTGGTTTGAAATCGCGATGGGCTTGGGCGGCTTGGCGGTGGCCGTCGTCGGCGCGTTGCAGGTGGCGGCTGGCACGTTGTCGGCCAGCATGCTGCCGTTGCTGGTGCTAATTGCGCTGGCCACCTTCCTGCCGGTGTCCGAAATTTCGCAGGTCAGCCGTCAACTGGCCGACACCATTGCCGCCACGCGCCGCCTGCATGTGGTGGCCAACGAACCGGAACCCGTTACCGACGGCCCGCTGGCGCCGCCTGTCGCCACGCATGGGTTGTCATTGGCGTTCGACCACGTCAGCTTCGCCTACCCGGGCAAGCAGGAAGACACCTTGAAGGACCTGAGCTTCAAGGCCCCGGCCGGCGCCACCGTGGCGGTAGTGGGTGCGTCAGGGGCGGGCAAGAGCACCGTCGCCAGCCTGCTGCTGCGCTTCTGGGACCCGCGCCAGGGCGTGGTGAAACTGGATGGCGTGGACGTGCGCCAGTTGCAGCTGGACGGATTGCGCGAACGGGTAGCGCTGGTCACGCAAGACACCTACCTGTTCAACGACACGCTGGAAGGCAACATCCGGCTGGCCCGCCCCGAGGCCTCGCCCGACGAGCTGGCGCGAGCCCTGGAGCAAGCCGCGTTGACCGACTTCGTGCGCACCCTGCCCGAGGGCCTGGCGACCAAGGTGGGAGAACGCGGCATGCAGTTGTCGGGCGGCCAGCGTCAGCGTATCTCGATTGCGCGCGCCTTCCTGAAGAATGCGCCCGTGCTGATTCTGGACGAGGCAACCTCGCATCTGGACACCTTGTCCGAGATGCAAGTGCGCGGCGCGCTGGACACGCTGATGCGCCATCGGACCACCTTGGTGATCGCGCACCGGCTGTCCACCATCCGCGACGCCGACCTGATCCTGGTGCTGGAACGCGGCACGCTGGCGGAGGCCGGCACGCACGACCAATTGCTGCGAAAGCAAGGGGCCTATGCGCGCCTGGCCAGCCACCAGGGCGGCTACGCGGTCAGTAGCGCAACGTCTCAACCGACGTAGCGTTGGCGCGCACCTCCGCATCCGTGAACCAGACCCGCTTGTTGCCAAAGCGGTTGTAAAGATCGAACTGGTCACGGGTGTGGACGGAAGGCGTGCCGTCCGGGGCGACGAAGCCGCTCTGCCCCGGCGCCACCACATCCACCGCGTGCACGCCCTTGGCATCGAACACCGTCATGTTGTTTTCGGTGCCGCGGTTCTGCGTGGCCGAGTAGCTCAGCACCGCCTTGTCGTCCGCCTGCGGCACGCCCAGGAAGTTCTTGGGCGCAAACACCATCGGCGGCGCGGGGATGCGCCATGCCGCGGGGTCCTGGCCATACGTCTTCTGCAACGTGGCCAGGGCTTCATCCAGGGCGGCCAGCGTGACGGCTTCGGGGCGCTTGCCGTTGAAGAAGTCGTATTGCTGCGGCACCCCCGAATTCTGGCCGGCCAGCGCGTTGAACAACACTTTCACCCCAACCGTCAGGTTGACCGAGCCCGTGGCGGGCGCCGCGGGCGTGGGATAGCCGGTGGCGCTGTACCACTTGAAGAAGTCGGCGGGCATTTCGTCGGCAAGCGTGGCCTTCAGCATGGCGCGCAGCCAGGCGTCCATCACGGCAGAACCGGCGTTGTCATAGAAGCCCGGCTGTTTGTCGCTGGTGCCCATGCCATCCCAGGACGCCAGACCCGCCACCAGGCGCGCACGCGCGTCATCAGCGGGCAGCCCCGCCACGGCGCGTTGCAGGAACGGCAGGAAGTGGCGGCGGTTGACGTCGGCGTAGCTGGTGGTGCGGATCAAGTCCCACATCTGCTGCGGGCTGATCTTGCCGCCGTTGGCCGTCATGGCCTTCATGCGGGTTTCGATTTCGGCGTAGCGGTCAGCTTGCCCCCAGACGATGGCGAACAGGTCGGTGGACGGGTAGCCTCGCATCGGCTGGTTGTTCCAGTTGGCGATGAAGCCCTGGCGGGGGTTGTACACCTGCGGGTTGGTGGCAAACGGCAGCATGCCGTCCCAATCCATCTCGCCGGTGCCGGGTACGGGCAGGCGCGGGTCGTGGCCGGCACGGCGCTTGGGGTAGAAGCCCGTGTGCGCATAGCCGATGTTGCCGCGGTCGTCTGCGTAGTACCAGTTGATGGTGAGCGCGTGGCGCGCGGCCTGCTGCTTCCATTGGTCCCAATTTTTCGACTGCGTCTTGTGCGTCCAGGCCATCAGCGATTGCAGCTCATAGCCTTCCCACGCGCGCGCCTTCGCGTAGGCCACGTGCTGCTTGTCGTCGAACTTGGTGACGATGCCGTGCACCGTGCGGTAGACGTCCATCAGCACGGGCTCGCCGCCCTTCACCGCGATCAGCTCGGTGCGCTTTTCCATCGTCTTCCACTCACCATTGTGGAAGTAGCGGGTGCGGTCGGCAGGGTCGAGCTTTTCGGCGTAGATGTCGACGTCGTCGCCAAAGCCCGCGGTAGAACCCCAGGTGACGTGCGCGTTGTGGCCGAACAAAATGCTGGGATAGGCGAACGGCGTGTTGCCCACCACGTCAAACCCCGCGCCGTGCAGGCCGATGCCGTAGGTGTAGGCCGGGTTCCACCAGCCGAACTGCGGGCCGTTCAACAGAATCGACCGCGCGTCCTTGGCGTGGTCGCGCCCGACGATCCACATATTGCTGGTGGTGGGAAAACCGGCAATACCGGGCTGACCCGATTCCGCAAACTGCGCCAACAGGCGCGCGGGTGCGTCGGCCGTGGCAGCGTCCAGCACGCCGCGCGTTTGCGGATCGCGGGCGATACGTTCCAGCATGGGCGGCGTGCCGTCATATCGCGGCAAAGCGTAAGACAGCGTGGCCTGCGCTTTCGCCGCGTTCGGCTGATACACCCCCTCTTCTTCCGGCACCGTCGTCGGTGCGCGGCTGTCGGTCATCCAGCGCAGTTGATTGAAGATCTGCATGGCGCGCGCGTCGCCGTGCTTGTCTTTCAGCGCGGTCAGCAGCGCCAGGTTATCGATCTCGCTGTTGGCGTCCGAAAAGCGGTTGGCCATCGTGCCGACGAAAACCATCGCTACGTCGTAAGGCGTCCAGTCCGACGGCTGAAACTGCAAGTCATTGAATTCTTTGGGCATCAGGCTGCCCGGCTTGGCGCGCACCTGCGCAATCCAGGCAGTCATGCCCGCGGCGTAGCCGTCCAGAATCTGGCGTTCGGATGCGGGCAGCGCGGCCAACTGGCGCTGGATGCGTTCGGGCGAAAAATTGCCGCGTATCGATTTGTCGAAGGCCACCATTTTTTCGCCCAGCACTTCGGCGACACGGCCCTGCGTGCTGCGGCGCGCCATCTCCATCTGGAACAGGCGGTCTTGCGCCACGGCGTAACCGTAGCCATAGAAGATGCCGTAGACGGTGTTGGCGTACACATGCGGCATGCCGTAGTCGTCGCGGCGGATCGTGACCTGCCCGCCGGCCGGGCGCGTGGCGCGGGTTTCTGCGGGGGCCTCGGCTGGGGAAGATGTTGTGGAAGGGGTAGCCGAAGGGGTGGCCGGCGTTTGCGCGTGGGCGGCGAACGCGCCCGTGCAGGCCGCCAGGATGGCGGCCATCAACAAGTGCTGCTTCATGAATCTGTCTCCGAATTTCTTGAAACCGCGTCACGGTGCGAGTCACCCGGCGCGGGGTGCGGCGTCTCTGGCGGACACCGTCTGCGGGCCATCATACGGAGCCGCAAACTATAATTCCAATGCATTTATTTCATAGCATTGATGCTTTTCTGACATGGACTTTCAGAAACTTAAACACCTGCTCGCCGTTGTGGAACACGGCACGTTCTCGCGCGCGGCAGAAAAAGTGAACCTGTCGCAACCCGCGCTCAGCCGCAGCATCCAGGCGCTGGAAGCCGAATTGGGCCTGCCGCTCTTGGACCGCGGCACGCGCCAAGTGCGCCTGACGCCCTACGGCGCTTGCGTCGCGGAACGTGCGCGCCGCATGCGATTCGAAGAGGCCGAGCTGCAACGTGAGCTCAAAACCTTGCACAGCGGCGAATCGGGCACGCTGAATATAGGACTAAGTCCCACGCCGGCCTCCTTGTTGCTCTCCCCATTCCTCACGCACATGGCCGCCAACCACCCACACGTGCGCGTAGGCGTCGAACTCGGCGCCACCGCCACGTTGCTGGACATGCTGCGCGCCGAACGCATCGACGCCATGGTGTGCGACGCGCGCATGCTGTACGACGCCGCCGATATCGACACGCGTCCGCTGGCGCCTTTGCGCGCGGGCATGGTGTGCCGCAAAGGGCATCCGATTCTGGCGCACAAGCGCGTGGGCATTGATCAGATCAGGCAGTACCCGGTGGCCTCCAGCACGCTCAGCCCCGAGGTGTCATTGCGGCTGGCCGAAACGCTGGGGCCGGGCGGCGCGCCCGAAACCATGGTGACCACGCGCTGCGAAAATCTGGACGCGCTGGTAAGCCTTGCCCTGCACACCAACACGCTACTGCTGGGCGTGATCTGCGTGACGCGGCGCGAGCAGGCCGCGGGCCATCTGGTGGAAGTGCCCATTGCGCCCGACCGGCAACGCCAAGGCCACTACGTGCTGGCGCGCTTGGCCGGGCGCACGCCGCTGACGGCACAAGACGCGTTGTATACGTTCACGCAAACGTGCTGGTCGGAATTCGCGTCGGGGCAGTCCGGCGGCGTTGTCATTCAGCCTCCGCCTAGAAAATCAAACGGATGATCGGAGCTTCACAAACACAAGTTCAGGGTCGTCGTCATCCAGATTTTCAATCCTACCCTGTTCCTGCTTGGCGATCGGACCCAGCTTGATGATCAAATTGATGTCTTGACGAAAGGCGGGCTACAGAAACCCGATCCATCTGCCCGCTACCAGGCAGCCTGTCCATAGCAGCAGCGAGAACGCGGCCTGGCAGCGCAGCGCGCTGGATGGGCGGCCTCCCTGTAATACTTCCCCCCATGCCCCGCCCCGGCGCACGAGCCAGGCGTTGATTGCGCCCGCGCCCAACAAGCCCATCTTCACGACAAATGCCGGGTTCTGCAGGTATTCCTGCGCCCGCACGGTGAACAGTATGGCGCCGGACAGTATGGCCAGCGCAAGGCCAACCGCGGCCGTGCGCGCGAGCACAGGCGCCAGGAGCGCCAAGGAAGTGGGCTTGAGGACGCCGAGCAGCCGCAGGTCCAGCGGAACGATCGAACCGATCAACAGGCCGATGGCGCCGATATGGGCGGCGTTGACCAGAAGATAGAGGGTTCCGGACCGTCGCAGCCACAGCGCTGGCGGCAGGGCCGTAAGCTGTTCCAGGGCAAGCCGAAGCAGTTCGGGCATGGATAAAGACTGTGGAATTCAGGGTTTCTTGATGCGGCTGGGATAGATGTCGTAGGTCTTGCCGCCCACCATGATCTGGACAGCCTTCATGCGCTTGTTGCCGGCGTCCTGGTCGCGGTTGCCAATGGCGGTGATGGCATCGCCCGGTTTGGCGGAATCCTCGACGAATCCCGCTTCCTTCGTCTGGGTGGGATTGCCCAGTTCGACCACCCAGACACCGTCATCGGCTCGCACCCTCAACGTCGGATGGGGAGGCGCGACCTGCACCTGCTCGACCGTGCCTTTCAAGGTCATCTGTTCGGATTCTGCCCATGACCAACCGTGATGCGCCATGGCCGCGGGGGCCACTGCCAACAACGCGGATAGCGCCAGCCCTGTCAACAACGCGCGTTTGGATAGCTTCATGTCGATGCTCCTAGGTTGCGGTTTGGCTGTCGCCATGGCCCGGCACGGCGGCGTGGCGACCAGTCAGCCAAGCATAGCAGCGGGACAGCGGTTCCTGAAGGCGTCCGAAACGCCGCAATGACCCGGATGCCCGCCCGCCCTAGGCCATCAGATACTGCGTCAACTTTTCCATCATGGCGTCGCACGCCTCCAGCTGCGACAGCTCGACGTACTCGTCGGCCTTGTGCGCCACTTCGATGCTGCCCGGTCCGCAGATCAGCACCGACGTCTGCGCCCACAGCTGCTGGAACAGCCCGCCCTCGGTGCCGAAAGCGGCTTTGACGCGTGGCGTGTCCGGCGGCAGCCACGAGGCCAGCAGCGCGACGGCCTCCGAGTCGTCTGCCGTGGACAGGCCGGGATAGGTGTTGACGGTCGTGACCCGGGGCGGCTCGGCATCGGGCCGGGCGTCCGCGGCACGCATTTTCGTCCTGGTGAGCGCCAGCACCCGCTCAAGGATCTGGTTCGGGTCATCCTGCGCGACGTTGCGGATCTCGAAATTGACTTCGCATTCCGCGGGCACGATGTTCAGCGCCGTGCCGCCCTTGATGGTGCCCGCGTGCACGGTCGTGTACGGCACGTCATAGCCGGATTCGCGCGGGCCGTGTTCGGCCAGGTCGCGCTGCACATCGCGCAGGGCGCTGATCAGATCGCTGGCCGTGTGGATGGCATTGACGAAATGCGGCGCCAGCCCGGAGTGGCCCGCCTGGCCGCAGCACAAGGCCCGGTAGGCCGCCTTGCCCTTGTTGCCGGTGCCAATCTTCATCAGCGTGGGCTCACCCACGACGCAGAGCAGCGGAGCCGGTTCCATATGTTCCAGCGCGCGCAGCATATGGCGCACGCCCACGCAGCCGATTTCCTCGTCGAACGACAGCGCCAGATGCAAGGGGCGCGCAAGCGGCTGGCGGGCCGCGCGGATCATGGCCATCACGGCGCAGGCGACGAAGCCCTTCATGTCCGCGCTGCCGCGCCCATAGATGCGCCCATCGCGCAGGGTTGCCTCGAAAGGCGGCGAGGTCCAGGGCTGGCCCGTCACGGGGACCACATCGGTGTGGCCCGACAGCAGAATGCCGGGCACATCCTGCGGGCCAACGGACGCGTACAGATTGCTCCGCCCAGCGTCCTGCGGGTCCGCCACCAGCGTGGACGCGATGCCGGCCTGCGCCAGCAGCTCCCGCACACGCTCGATGAGTTCGATGTTCGGCGTCAGCGTGACGGATGGGAACGCGAGCAATTCGCGCAAGAGGTCGGGACTGTTGTCCGGAGTGGGTTTGCTCATGGCGTGGGCCTGCTAGTAGGCGGAAGGCGCTGGAGCGCGCCGTCCGTTCATTTGTTTTTGGGAAGCACGGTTTTGGGAGGCACAGTTTTGGGAAGCACGTTTTCGGGAAGTACGTTTTCGGGAAGTACGTAAGGATCGAAGAAGCTGCCTTCGCTCATGCCGGGAATGTATTGATCCGAGATATAGGAGCGGCAGCGCTGCATAAACACCTCGGTCAGGCGCGACGGCTTCATCGGCTTGTAGGTCGTCAGGCCCAGCAGCATGGGGCGGTGTTCACCCACCAGGCGCAGCCGCACCAGCCGCTTGCCATCCAGCGCTTGGGTGGACTTCGGCCGCACGTTGAACAAGGCATAGCCGATCCCGTTGGCCACCATGGACCGCACCACTTCCTCGGAACGCGAACGCGCCACGATGTTCGGCTCCAGCCCGACCTTCGCGAACAGGGACATGAAGTAGTCACGGCTCAAAGGCAGGTCCAGCAGCACCATGGGCAGGCGGGCCAGCTCCTCCAGCGTCACCGCGATCTGCTGCGAAAGCGGATGCAGTTCGCTCACCACCACATGCGGCGGCAAACGCGCCAGCGCCTCGAACGATATCTCGTCGCCCAGCCTCAGGTCGTAGCTCAGCGCAACGTCGATCTCCAGCGTATGCAGCTTGTCGATCAACAACTGCTGGTCGCCTTCGACCATGTGCAGCTCGACCTTGTCGAACGCACGCGCGAATCCAAAGATCACCTCGGGCGCGATCATGGCCGTAAGCGACTGGAAGCAGCCCACGCGCAAAGTGCCCTGGATGGTGTTGCTGGAGACGGACGCGATCTTGTAGAGGCGCGACGCGCGCTCGAGCAGGTCTTCGCATTCGCTCATGACCTGTTGGCCGAGCACCGTCAGGGCCAAGCCCTTGGACGGATGCCGGACGAACAACTGCACGTCCAGCTCGGTTTCAACATGTGCGATGGCGGCCGAAATCGACGGCGCCGAAATGTGGATCTGGCTGGATGCCGCGGCGATACTGCCATGCTTGGCGGTGGCGACGAAGTACTCCATCTGGCGCAGCGAAATGCGATTGAGCATAGTCCGAAGTGAGAAAACTGGAGCGGGCTGGAGGGAGGTGGCGTTCCGGCTGGCGGGCCGCCACCATGGCCCGGCGCCGGCATGCGCCGCACCGAGGAAAAAGTGTCCCACTATGCCCGGACAGCGGGCTGGACGCTCCTCGGGTTTTCTCGCACTCGGCGCCTGCCACCGCCTGTCACAGATTGCCGGGCACGCCGAAGCTTGGCGCGGCGCGCGGGTCCCGGGCGCGGGTAATGTAGTCCTGGATCTGCGGCTCGTAGATCTTCCAGGCCTCGTAAAGCGTCTCGACGGGGCATTGCTCCACCCAGTCCATGCGCAGGTCGACGATAGGCCAATCCAGTTCCGCCACCACCAGCAGCCCGGCCGAATGCACCGGCCCCTCTTCGCCGCCCGCCGCCTGCCCCGCCAGCATGGCCTGCATCAGGCGTTCGGCCAGCGAACCCGGCGTCTTCTCGAACGCTGACAGCATGGCGGCGGGCACATCCAGCGACGCCAGCATATTGCCGGCGCACGCGGCGTGCTCACCCTTTGCACTGGCCAGACGGCCCAGCGCGTTCGACCCGGTGAAGATGGCCGGCGCCTGCGTGGCGTCGATGGCCATCAGTTGCCGGTAGCTGATGAACGGACGTTCGGCCAGCGACTGTAGGGCGCGCTCGGGCGAATGGCCCTGGCTCATCGCGTCAAGGATGAGCGGCCCCAGGGCGGGGTCGGTGATGTTCTGGCTGACCGCCGCGCCCACACCTGCACGCGCCCGGACGCAACGCGCCGCGACCGCGGGCGACGACGATGAGACGGCCGCGCCGAATTGGCCGGTGGCCGGACAACGGGCAATGATCGAGAAAGTCATGACGGGGGCCTCCTGTGGCGTCAATCCGGAATAACAGCAGTCGCGTCGATTTCCACCAGCCATTCGGGGCGCGCCAATGCCGACACCACGATACCGGTGGACACGGGGAACACGCCCTTGAGCCACTTGCCGACCACAAGATAGACCGCCTCGCGATAACGGGGATCAATGAGATAGATCGTGATCTTGCAGATGTCTTGCAGTTCGCCGCCGGCTTCCTTGAGCAGCATGTCGATGTTCTTCATCGCCTGCTCCGCCTGACCCGAGGCATCGCCGATGCAGACGCTCTCGGACGTGTCCAGGTTCTGGCCGATCTGGCCGCGCAGAAAGACCGTGCTGCCGCGCGCGACGACGGCCTGGCACAGATCGTTGTCGAGTTTCTGTTCCGGGTAGGTTGCCTTGGTATTGAAGGTGCGAATGCGCTTGTGCTTCATGGCTCGACTCTTTATTAGGGTTTATCCGGGGCCTCTCGCGCCTGCCTGGCAAGCGGCGTCGCATAAGGCCTTGACCTGCCCGCTGATGGTCGGCCCAAGCGGGGCGGCCGCCTATTTGTTTTTTCCGGCGTCCCGTCTCGGAAATCCTGACGCGGGCGGCGCCTGCGGCGATGCACCTTCGCCATGCATCGGGGCGCCTTGTCCGGCCATCAGGAAAATCTATTCATGCCAACGGAAAAGGCGACTTGGTCGCTCGGATCGCGTCTCTCATCATTGGTTTTCGCTAGCCGAAGCAACCTCTCTTTGCAGGGAAACCGGATGAACACCGCCTCAATGCCCCCACCCGCTGCCTATCCCCAATTCCGCTACGACGGCTCGGGCGACCTTGCCCGCATCGGGCTGATCTACATCGCCTCCAGTGTCGTGATGGAAGAAGAGATGTGGGCCATGTCCGCGCCGGGGGTTTCCACTCATACCGCACGCATCAAGCTGCCCAAGGTCACCGTGCAGGGCATCGAGGAAATGATGAACGCCCCGGAGCTGGAGCAGGCGGCTCGCCTGGCGGGCGCGGCCCCTATCGACGTGCTGCTGTTCGGCGGCACCAGCGCTTCGTTTCTGCACGGCACCGCCTATGACCAGGCGCTCATCCAGAAGCTGCGGCAATGGGTGCCGGGGCCGAAGATCACCACGGCGTCCACCGCCACGCTCGCGGCGTTGAAGAAGGTGAAGGCCGGCAAGGTTGCGCTGGCCACGCCTTATCTGCCCGAGATCCACGAACGCGCCATCCGCTTCCTGCAGGAAAACGGCCACGAGGTCGTCAGGAGCGCCTGCCTGGGCATCTCGGATGACCACGCGCTGGCCGAGGTCTCGCTTGAAAAAGTCTATGACCACGTGATGTCGGTCGACCACCCGGATGCCACAGCCATCTTCGTGTCGTGCACCAACTTCCGGACTGTCGGGGCCATCGAGGCGCTGGAACAGAAACTCGGCAAGCCGGTGATCTCGGCCATCCAGGCCTCGTTCTGGCACTGCCTGGAACTGACCGGCGCGGCAGGCGCCAAGCCCGGCTACGGGTCGCTGTTCAACGGAAACCTGAACAAGGCCGACACGATGTAAAGACGTCGTGTAAGCACTTCGCCACGGCGGAGAACCAATAAACAAGGGGAAAAAGATGCATCTGCACAAAACCATCACGGCGCTGACACTCGCAAGCGCCTCGTTATTCGTCCTGGCGCCGGCCCATGCCGAAAAGCTGGTGCTTGGCAACGAGGGAAGTTATCCCCCGTTCAGCATGGTCGATCCCTCGGGCCGCCTGACGGGCTTCGAACCCGACCTGGCGCGCGAGACATGCAAACGGATGAAGGTCGATTGCGAAATCGTCGTCATGGACTTCAAGGCCCTGATTCCCGCGCTGTTGCAGAAAAAACTGGATGCCGTGGTCAGCCAGACCAAGCCGCTGCCGGAGCGCAAGGAAAAGGTGCTGTTCGGCCGCCCGGTGCTGTTCAATCCGGACTCTTACGTGGTGCCGGAAGCAAAGCACTACACCTTCACACCCGAAGGCCTCAAGGGCGCGCGCATCGGCCTGCAACGCGGTTCGGCGCAAGCCAAGTACGTGTCCGAGACGTTCGGCAACGCGGTGCAGATCGTGTTCTACGACAACCCCGACCAGATCCGGCTTGACCTTGCCAACGGACGGCTGGACATGAGCCTGGGCCCCAAGATCAGCTGGACCAACGAGTTCCTGTCCAAGCCCCAGGGCAAAGGCTGGAAATTCGCGGGCGGCGACTTGTGGACCGGTGGCGGCGAAGCGGGCTCGAGCTGGATTGCCCGCAAGGACAGCGGCGAACTGCTCGGCCGCATGAACGCCACGCTGGAAACCATCATCAAGGACTGCACCTTCACCAAGCTGCGTAAACCCTACATGGACGTGGAGCTCCTGCCCGAGGAAGCGGCCTGCCGCTAGCCGCAGGCGCGCCCTGCCTGAGCCGCCCGGCACGAGGCCGGCGGACCAGGCGGCATGTTTCATACGCTTGCCAAGGTCTGTGCAAGGCGCCTTTCAATGTGAACAGGCTTTAGGAATACCTCATGCCTTCGATGGGTTTCGTGCAGCAACTCGCGACCGGCGCGATGATGACGATCCAGGTCGCCGTCTGCGCCTATCTGCTGGCGCTTGCGATCGGGACGTTCTTTGCCCTGATCACACTACGGCCAACGCTGCTGGCCAGAATCATCTGGCTTCCGTATGCGTCCATCTTCACGGGCGTGCCTTCGCTGCTGGTGGGCTTCCTGTTCTATTACGGCGGCTCGCAGATCGTCGCCGGCTTGCTCTCGCCGTTCGGCATTGGCCAGCGTATCGAGATCACGCCTTTCATGGCGGCGGTGGCGGCGCTGGGCATGGTGTACGGCGCCTACCTGGCCGACTTGATACGCAGCGCAATCCAGAACGTGCCCCACGGGCAGTTCGAAGCCGCGCGCGTGCTGCTGGTGCCGCGCAGCGCCATCTGGTTAAAGGTCATCCTGCCGCAGATGCTGCGCCTGGCCTTGCCCGGCATGACCAATATGTGGATCGTCGTGCTCAAGGACACGGCGCTCATTTCGTTGATCGGCCTGAAGGAAATCATGGCCTACGCCAAGCTCGCCTCTGGCGTCACCAAGGAGCCCTTCGTCTATTACATGCTGGCGGCGTGCTTCTTTCTCATGATGACCTGGCTGACCTACTTCGTGGCCCGCCGCGTTGAAACGTGGGCCGCGCGCGGCTTTCATCCCGTCGTGACCCAGGGAGCCTCTCATGCACTTTGATTTCCAGGTGGCCTGGGAGAGCCTGCCCAAACTGCTGGCCGGCGCCGGCACAACGTTCGCGGTGCTGCTGCCGGTGCTGGTCATCGGCCTCCTGCTGGCGCTGCCGGTTGCGCTGGCAAGCTTCCGGCCAGGCCCGCGCGCCCTCTTCGCCAGCAGCTATATCGGGTTTTTCCGCGGGGTGCCCAGCCTGGTGTTGCTGTATCTGATCTATAGCGGACTGCCGCAGTTCTCTTTCGTGCGCGACACCTTTCTGTGGAACATTTTTTCCAGCGCTTATGTCTGCGCCTGGCTGGGCCTGTCGATGACGCACTCGGGCTTCATGGCGGAGATCATCCGCGGCGGGCTGGCGGCAATTCCCAAGGGAACGATCGAAGCCGCGCAGACCCTGGGCCTGAAGCCCGCCCAGATCCTGTTCCGCTTGCGGCTCCCGCTGGTCGCGCGCTATGTGCTGCGCGCCTATCAGAATGAGTTGCTCATCATGGTGAAGAGCACGGCGGCCGTCAGCGCCATCACGCTGGTTGACCTGACCGCGGCCGCCAACACGGTGTTCGACTACACCTATGACCCGTTCACGCCGCTGATCACGGCGGCGGCCATCTACTGGTGCATCACCAACTGCATACGTCTTGGATTCTCGATCGCGGATCGCAGGTTGAACCGCTATCTCGTCAGAGTCTGAACCGTCCGGCCGACCGTCTATCAGAGCGCGAACCATCATGACTGCCATCCTGTCCAGCATCACGCCGCCGTTGTCCTCCGTCCGCGCTGACTGCGCGCCCGCGGTATCCATCTCGGGGTTGAACAAGTTCTACGGGTCGTTCCACGCCTTGCGCGATATTCACCTTGAGGTAGCCAGCGGCGAAATCGTCATCCTGTGCGGGCCTTCGGGGTCCGGGAAGTCGTCGCTGATCCGCTGCATCAACCATCTGGAACAGCATGATTCGGGCGATATCCACGTCAATGGCACCGCCCTGACCCGCAGCCCGGAAAGCGTGGAACAGGTTCGGCGCCAGCTGGGCATGGTGTTCCAGAGCTTCAATCTCTTTCCGCACATGACGGTGCTGGAAAACTGCACCTTCGCGCTCAAGATCGCCTTGAAGACGCCGGCCAGCGAAGCCGAACAGACGGCACGGGAGTACCTCGCCAAGGTCAATGTGACCGAACAGGCCGGCAAGTATCCGATCCAGCTTTCCGGCGGGCAGCAGCAGCGCGTGGCCATCGCGCGCGCGCTCTGCCTGCGCCCGCGCATCATGCTCTTTGACGAGCCCACATCGGCGCTCGATCCGGAATCGGTGGGTTCCGTGTTGCGCATCATGGAAGACCTGGCCCAGACCGGCATCACCATGATCTGCGTCACCCACGAGATCGGCTTCGCCCGCCGGGTGGCCAACCGCTGTGTGTTCATGGAGCGCGGCGAGATCATCGAAACCGCGCCCACCGAACAGTTCTTTGCCTCGCCCAGAAACGAACGCCTGAAAAATTTCCTAGAGCAGGTTTTGTAGTCCACAACATAGACAAGGGGATGTCATGATCAAGAAACTCATTGGCGCGGGCATGCTGGCCGGCGCGGCCCTCACTGGCACGGCGCACGCGCAGGATGCCCTGGTGGTAAGCACCTGGGGCGGCAGCTTCCGGGACCTTATCGATGAGACCATCGGCAAGGAGTTCACGCGGCAGACAGGGGTGCCGGTGAAGTACATCACGGGCGGCACCATCGACCGCCTGAACAAGGCCAAGCTCGCCACCAAGCCGGAAAGCGACATCACGTTCACGACATCGCACATCGGCTGGCTGTACGTCAATGGCGGCCTGTACGAGAAGCTGGACCTGAGCAAAATTCCCAATTACTCGCACCTGGTCGATCGCGCCAAGATCAGCCCGTACCATATCGGCAGCTGGGCGTATGTGTACACCATCGGCTATCGCCCCGATCTGGTTCCCGCCGGCATCACCTTCAACAGCTGGAACGATCTTTGGAACCCGGCGCTGAAAGGCAAGCTGTCCGCGCCCGATTTCGACCCCAGCCATATCATCGACGTGTCGGCGTTGCTCTCGGGCGGCGACGCGAGCACCTGGGAAAAGGGCCAGGACAAACTCAAGGCCCTGAAACCCAACTTCAAGGCCTTCTACACCAACGATGCCAACAGCCAGCAACTGATCGCGGCCGGCGAGACGCCCGTGCAGATCGTGCTGTCCATGAACGCCTATTACATGATCGGCCAAGGCGTGCCGATCAAGGTGGCGATGCCCAAGGAAGGCGCGGTGCTGGGGGTGGACACCATGGGCATCATGAAAGGCACCGCCAAGTCCGACCTGGCGCACAAGTTCATGAACATCGCGCTATCGCCAGACGTGCAGGCCAAGATCGTGGCCGCCAAGAAAGCCAGCCCCGTCATCGACGACGCCAAGGTCTCGCCCGAAGACGCCGCGCTGCCGGGCGTTTTCACGACCAAGCAGCAATGGGATACCCAGGCCATCGTCATCGATGACAAGCTGCGCGCCGAAAAGACCGCTGAATGGCGCAAGTGGTTTACCGAAAACATCATGAACTGATTGCCGATATCGCAGCCTCGCGGCCTTGCCGGCCGCGGCGCCGCCACGCTTTCACCCTATACGAAGGATGGGTCCAACATGGATGCGCGTTCCACCCTGAGAGGATGGCTGATATCCCCGGCCAGCTTCATCGCGCTATGCATCTGCGTCGCCATGGCGGCCGTGCTGCAGTACAGCTTGCGCACTTTCATTCCAGGGTCGCTGGATGTCGGCGGCCTGACGCTCTCGAACTTCTCGGGCATGGGCAAGCAGATTTACGTCGATGCCTTTGTGAACACCTTGCGCCTGAGCGTGGAAACCACGGTCTTCTCCTTGCTCGTCGCGTACCCATTGGCGTATGCGTTGGTCAGGGTGCGAAACCGCTACATCAAGTCTTTCATCCTGATCGTCTCCATCACACCGCTCTTTCTGGGTGAGATCGTGCGCACCTATTCGTGGATCATCGTGCTGGGCAGTACGGGTTTCATCAATTCGATGCTGCTCAAGCTAGGCGTGATCGATACGCCGCTTGCGTTGATGTTCAGTCATCTTGGCGTATTGGTGGCGCTGGTGCACGTTACCGTTCCGGTGGTCGTGCTGATGCTGGCCACCGCCATTTCCCACATCGACCGCGACTATGAGAAGGCCGCCGAAAGTCTGGGCGCGGGGCCGGTCCGCACGTTCCTGACCATCACGCTTCCGCTATCGATGCCGGGCATCCTGGCCAGCATCACGACTTCATTCGCCTGGACGTTCAGCGCCTTCGCCACGCCGCAAATGATTGGTGGAGGCCGCGTTCCAACGGTTTCCACATTGGTCTACCAGCTGGGATTCTCGTCCATGAACTTTCCCCTGGCGGCCAGCCTGAGCGTCATGGGCCTGGGCCTGACGGCGATCGCGCTGATGCTGCTTGGCCGCGTCACGCGCCGTCTCAAAGTCATTGGAGGACATTGACATGGGTCTTCGTAAATCCCTGCCCCTATGGCTGCGCATCGGCGCGCCCGTGCTGATCACGCTTATCCTGGCCTTCGTGCTGCTGCCCGTCGTGGTGGTGGTGCTGGCTTCCTTCAATGAAAAAGCCTTGCTCACGTTTCCGCCGCAGGCCTGGTCCTGGCGGTGGTTCGAGCGTGTTTTCACCTACTCCGACTTCCGCGACGGCTTTCGCGCCAGCGTGGTCGTCACGTTCTGGTCGTCGTTGCTGGCGCTGGTGATCGGCACCGGCCTGGCCATTGCCGTCAAGCGCATGGAGTTTCCCGGCAAGAACATCCTGCAGGCGATTCTGCTCTCGCCGCTGGTGATCCCGCACTTCACGGTGGGACTGGGCTTGTTGATTCTGGTGGCGCAGCTGAACATTGATCGTGGCTACGGCATCGTGATCCTGTGCCACGTCATTCTTGTTTTGCCTTTCGTGTTGCGCAGCGTCTATGTCTCGATGGAGAACCTGGACGAGCGCCTGGAGCAAAGCGCCGCCAGCCTGGGCGCGTCGCCGGTTCGGGTCCTGTGCACCATCACCGTGCCCTTGCTCGCGCCCGGTTTGTTCGGCGGCTGGCTGTTCGCGGCCATCATGTCGTTCAGCGAATTCACCGCGTCGCTGTTCGTGACCACGCAGAGCACGCAGACCCTTCCCGTGACGATGTACAACTATGTGCGCGAGTTCGCCGACCCGACGCTCGCCGCGTTGTCGGTGGTGTATATCGTGGTGACGGCCAGCCTGCTGATCTTCGCGAACCGCTTCCTCGGGCTGGGCCGGATTCTCAATATCGAGGACAACCACTAGAGCCGGTCAACATGCCCTGGCCCGTGGGCCAGGGCGGCGCTGCTTAATAGCCGCGCGCGGCATCGACGCGATTGACAGGCGGCAAGCCCTGGCTGACACGCAGCACGTTGTCGGCGATCTGTCCGGCAGCGGATGCCGGAATGGCGACCGATGCCAGGTGAGGCGTGATCAGCACGTTTTCCATGGCCCAGAGCGGGTCGCCAGGCGGCAGGGGTTCGCGCTCGAAGACGTCCAGCGTCGCGCCGCCCAGATGACCGCTGCGCAGCAGATCGGTCAGGGCGGCCTGGTCCACCAGCGCGCCCCGGGCCACATTGATCAGGGCCGCGCCACGCGGCAGGCGTTGCAGACGTTCACGGTTCAACAGGCCGCGCGTTTGCGGCGTGAGCGGAAGCATCACCACCAAGATGTCGGCGCACGACAGCACGGTATCCAATGACGCCATGCCAGCGTGGCATTCGATGCCTTCGATGTTGCGCGGGCTGCGCGACCAGCCAAGCACGTTCAGCCCCTGGCGGGACAGTTCCCGCGCCGCATAGGCGCCCAGTTCGCCCAGGCCCAGCACCGCCACCCGCACCGCCTCCGGCGAGCGCGGATGGCGATAGGCCCATTCGCCCCGCCGCTGCGCCGCTTCGAAATAAGGAATATCACGCGCATACCGCAGGGCGGCAAACAGCACATAGCCCGCCATCATGCGCGCCATATTGGGATCGGTGATACGGGTGATGGGCACCTCGGCGGGCAGGTCTTCGCGGCCGACAATCGAATCCACCCCTGCGCCCAGATTCACGATAAGGCGCAGGTTTTTCATGCGGTTGAAGAAGCCCGACGGCGCCTTCCAGATCAGCGCGTAATGGATGTCGGCCGGATCGTGCGCGTCGTTGGCGTGCACCATACGCAAGTCCGGCAGGCACGCCTGCATGGCGTCGCGCCAGGCCGTGTAGTCGTCGAAATCGCTATAGAAGATCATTGCACCCGATACGGCGGGGCGGGAGGATGCGTGCATGGCCGGTCTGCCTCAGGCGCCGCGGTGGATCAGGCGGGACATGGCCTCGATGGCAAGCTCATAGCCATCGCCGCCCAGCCCCGCGATGACGCCATCCGCGGCCTTGGAAATATAGGAATGATGGCGGAACGCTTCCCGCCGCCAGATGTTGCTCATGTGGACTTCGATGATTCTGCCCGGAAAGGATAACAAGGCATCAAGGATCGGCACCGACGAATAGGTCAAGCCGGCCGCGTTGATGATGACGCCCTGCGCAGCGCCACGCGCTTCCTGAATCCAGTCGACCAATTGGCCTTCATGGTTGGACTGGACGAAATTCAACTGGATGCCCAGCGAGGCGGCCTTGCTTTCGCAGCGCTGCTGCAACACGGGAAAACTGTCGGAGCCATAAGTCTTGTTGGCGTCCAGTCCGTAGAGATTGGCGTTCGGCCCGTTAAGAAACCAGACCGTGGAAGATGCAGGGGTGGCGCTTGACGTCGTCATGGAGGCAGTCTCAGGCTTCGTGAGGAAGGGTCGCCTGCATGGCAGGCAAGTCGTTGAATACGGAGAACCACGCGGCGGCGCGCGGATGCGCCGTGCGCCAGTCCAATTCGGGAAAGCGGAAATCCAGATACCCCAAGGCGCAAGCGAGGGTCAGGTCACCGATGCTGGGATGCGTTCGCGGCAGGTCGTCTGCCTGCGACTCGATGTCCGCCAGGCAGGCTTGGACTTTGACGAGCTGCGCCTCGCGCCATTGCGGCCACTGGATATCGGCCGGCCGGGCCGTGTGCTCGTAGCGCGCCAGCAAGGCGGCATCCAGCAGGCCGTCGCCCAGGGCCTGCCGCGTCAACGCCACCCAGCGGGCCGGACCCGCCGGAAACAACTGCGTATCGCCGGCGGCCTGGGCCAGGTATTCGCAGATCACGCGGCTGTCGTAGAGCGCTCTGCCGTCCGGCAGGATCAGGGTGGGCACCTTGGCCAGCGGATTGTGGGCGGCGATGCGCGTGTCGCGGTTGACCGGATGCGCGGCGCTGGCCAGCCATTCAATCTGTTTGGCCTGGCCGGTCAAGTGCGCGCACACCATCACCTTGCGCACGAAGGGGGACGTCGGGGCATAGAGAAGTTTCAATCCGTTCTCCGTTTGTCAGGGTTTGAGGACCAGCTTGCCGAACACCTTGCCGCTTTCCAGCAACTGATGCGCGCGCACGGCGTCGGCCAGGGGCAAGCTTTGCGCCATCCTGGGCCGGACGCGACCCGCGGCCACCAACGGCAGCACATGGCGCCTGAGCGCGACCGCCATCCGAGCCTTCTCGGCATCGGTTTGCGGACGCATGGTCGATGAGTGCAAGCTCAACTGCTTTTGCATCAGGGTCAGCAGTTCGATGTTGACGGCCGACCCCTGCAGAAATGAAAGACTCACGTGGCGCCCGCCGAACGCCAGCGCCTGCAGATTGCGCCGCACATAATCGCCGCCAACGATATCCAGCACGACGTCCACGCCACGGCCCTGCGTGAACGCCGCGCAGGCTTCCACGAAATCCGTGTCATGAAAGCAGATCACCTCGTCGGCGCCGAGTTCGCGCAGGGCATCCAAGCGATCGCGTTCGCCGTCCGTGGCGATGACCCGCGCGCCGGCGGCATGCGCCATCTGGATGGCCAGCGTGCCGATGCCGCCGCCCCCGCCATGGATCAGCACGGTCTCACCCATGCGCAGGCGGCCCAGTTCGAACAGGTTGTGCCAGACGGTGAACAGGCCTTCCGGCAGTGCGCTTGCCTGCGCGTCGTCCAGCGCCTTGGGCACTGCCAGGGAATGATCCACGCGCGCCACGCACCACGGCGCATAGCCGCCGCCCGCAAGCAGGCTCATGAGACGTTGCCCAAGCAAGGAATCCGGCACGCCGGGTCCGCACGCCGCGACCTCGCCGCAAGCTTCCAGCCCCAGCACGTCGGTCACGCCCGGCGCCGGCTTGCTCACGCCCTGGCGCTGCATGATGTCGGGCCGGTTGATGCCGGCCGAATGCACGCGCAACAACACTTCACCGGGACCCGGCGCCGGGACTGGCCTGCCGGCCAGCGTCAACACCGTGGCGTCGCCCGGCTCGCGGGCGATGATGGCTTGCATTTCAGCGGGGATTTGATTCATGGCACTGTGCCTCGCAGACGAATGGAAACTCGGCGGCTGCGCAGGCGCGGCCGCCAGGAAGGGGCATCGCGTGAAGCCGTCTTCAGGACGGCGCGTTGAAGACACTGACCCCGTGGCCGGGCAAGGCAAGCCCCGCCACGGCGCCCACGGGCCATTCATGCAGGCAGTTCAGGTCGAAGGTGCGCACCATGACGTGCTGGCGCCCTTCCACAGGAATGTGCACATCCAGGTACAAATCCACGTGATCACCCTGGAACACGTGGTTGACGACCGTGCCGCTCAGGACCGATCCGCTATGCAGCGCTTCCAGCTTGATATGTTCAGGCCGGACATAAAGATCAAGCCGGTGGCCCTCGTGCGACCCGCCCACCAAGCGCTGGCGGGGGATATGCGTCAGCCCCGCGCCCAGGCGCAGCTGGATGGTTTCCGCGCTGGTGCCGTGATAGTGCGCGGGCAGGATATTGACGTCGCCCAGGAACGATGCCACGAACGGGTCCTGCGGATTGCGGTATAGCTCGTCCGGCGTGGCGACTTGCCGGATCACGCCCTGGTTCATCACGGCGATGCGATCCGACATGCTGAGGGCTTCGCCCTGGTCATGCGTGACGAAGATCGTCGTCACGCCCAGCCTGCGCTGGATATCGCGGATTTCCACCTGCATGGCGCCGCGCAGGCTTTTGTCCAGCGCGGAAAATGGCTCGTCCAGCAACAGGACCTTAGGACGGATCACCAACGCCCGCGCCAGCGCCACGCGCTGCTGCTGGCCGCCGGACAGCTCGCGCGGCTTGCGCTCGCCCAATCCATCCAGCTTTACAAGCGCCATGGCTTCACGCACCCTCCGCTCGATCTCGGCGGCCGACACGCGCCGCATCCGCAGGCCGTACGCGATATTGCGCTCTACGGTCATGTGCGGGAACAGCGCGTAGTTCTGGAACACGATGCCGATCTGACGCTGATACGGCGGCAGCGCCGTGACGGGCGTGCCGTCGATGAAGATCTCGCCGTTGTCCGCGTCGGCAAATCCCGCGATCAGGTTCAGCAAGGTGGTCTTGCCGCAGCCCGACGGGCCCAGCAGCGTCAGGAACTCCCCGCGCTCGATCTTCAGGGACACCTGTTGAAGCACCGCGTGACCGCGATATTTCTTGACCACTCCCTCCAGGCTGACCGCGCTGGAGCTATCGGAGGAATAGGGACTATTCGGCATGGCTGCTGCACTCACTGAAGATCAGTTTCCCGGCGCGAGAATTCCGGGAAAAACAGGCGGTGGCCGCATGGCACGCAAGTGCTGCGGCGCCAGCGTTCTGGTGCAGTCAAGAATACGGTAAAGCCCTATTTCCAGTGCATTGCCGATGCTGATGGGGGCCATCGGAAAAAAGAAATCATGACGGCGCAAGCGCAATGGCGTGTGCCGCCCGGGGCAAACCGACACCTTTGCTTTTTCCTAAGTCAGCCGTCCGAAAAACGAAGTTATCAAGTTGAGGCTTCGGGGTCACACTGCGTGCCAATCGGATCGTCGTGTCAGCCACGAGACGCACCAGGGTCTCGGTATTCCTTAGGATCTTCACATGTCAATTGAAAAAACCAACACGCTGGTGATCGGCGCCGGCCAGGCCGGCATCGCAATGAGCGAGCACCTCGGTGCGATGGGCGTTGCGCACATCGTGCTCGAACGCAAACGGATCGCCGAACGCTGGCGCTCCGAACGCTGGGACTCGCTGGTGGCCAACGGCCCCGCCTGGCACGACCGCTTTCCGGGTTTGAAGTTCGATGACGTCGGGCCTGATATCTTCCCGCCCAAGGAGCGCATGGCCCAGTACTTTGAAGACTACGCGAAGATGCTCAATGCGCCCGTGCGCACCGGCGTCGAAGTCCTGCGCGTGCAACGCAACGACAAGCGCCCGGGCTTCACCGTCACCACCTCCGCGGGCACCATCGAAGCCCAGCACGTGGTCGCCGCAACCGGCCCCTTCCAGGTCCCCACCTATCCGAAAATCGTGCCGGAAAGCGCCGGCATCCAGCAGCTTCATTCCTCGGCCTACAAGAACCCGGGGCAATTGGCCGACGGCGCCGTGCTCGTCGTCGGCGCGGGCGCCTCCGGCTCGCAGATCGCCGAAGAACTCCGCCAGGCCGGCCGCACCGTCTACCTGTCCGTGGGCGAACACTACCGGCCGCCCCGCTCCTACCGCGGACGCGACTACTGCTGGTGGCTGGGCGCGCTGGGCATGTGGGACGAAGTGAAGAAAAAGCCCAAGCGCGAACACGTCGCCTTCGCCGTGAGCGGCTACGAGAACGGCAAGACCATCGACTTCCGGCGCCTTGCCCACGACGGCATCCAGTTGGTCGGCATCACGACGTCGTATGAAAACGGGGTGCTGCACTTCGCCGACAACCTTGGTCGCGATGTCGCCCAGGGCGATGCCGACTACTTCGAAGTTCTGCGCGAAGCCGACGCCTACATCGAGCAGAATGGCCTGGACCTTCCGCCCGAGCCGGATGCCTGGAAACTGCTGCCCGACCCGGAGTGCCTGACCTATCCCACCCTAAGCCTGAATCTGGCCGAGGCCGGCATCAAGACCATCCTGTGGGCAACCGGCTTCAAGGTCGACTTCAGCTGGATCGACGTCGACACGTTCGACCAAAACGGCTACCCCATCCACAAGCGCGGCATCTCCGCCGAAAAAGGAATTTACTTCCTCGGCCTGCCCAATCTCACCAACCGAAGTTCCTCGTTCATCTGGGGGGTTTGGCACGACGCCCGCTACATCGCCGACCATATTGGAATTCACCTGGACTACCTGGCGTACAAGAAGGAATGACGGAATCCGCAACAGGCGTGCTCCGGCCCTGACGCAAAAAACCCGCACCCTGGATCAGGATGCGGGTTTTTTTTGCAGATGCTCCGATGCTCTGGCTGACCCTGGAACATTGATCGTTGAAAAAAACCCACAGCAGACCCGATCCGCATTCTGGCCCCGTTGATTCCCATAACTCATTTCTATAGAATCAGCAATTCGGGCGTGTGCCCATTTCTTTTCGTCCACTCAACTCACCGTCAGGGAGGCTGCATGATGATTCACCCCATGCCGAACGCCGTCCCGCGCGTGTCCCCGCGACGCCACTAAGTCGTCGCCCGCGCGGACCCATCGCTAGACCGTTACCTAGCGACTGGTCCTCCGTGCCTGTTCCAAAAACCTGAACGCAGTCGCCTGTGCCCATTCGGCGCATGGCTTGTTATCCCTCTTTCATCACAAGGACATCCTGGCGTGTCTTGTGCCGCCAGGCCATTGTTATGGCTAGAAAAAAAATCGACTTTCGAGGACAGGCCTTTAAGGATGTTCTGGGCTTTACCTTCCGGCACTGGGGCCTGCAACCCTGGCGCACGCTTGTCATCGTGCTGCTGGCGCTGCTGTCGGCTGTGGCCGATATCCTGACGCCGATGTACGCCGGCAAACTGGTCGACGCCGTGGCCTCTGGCTCATCCGGCAACGAGCTGGCCTGGAGCGCCGCCATCACCGCCTTCTGGCTGCTGGTGGCGCTGGGCGTGGGCGGCACGCTGCTGCGCCAGGCCGTGTTCCAGAACATCATCACCTTCACGTTGAAGATGATGAACGGCATCGTGTCCAACGCGTTTCATCGCGTGCAGCGCTTCTCCACGGACTGGCATGCCAACAGCTTCGCCGGTTCGACCGTGCGCAAGATTACGCGCGGCATGTGGGCCGTGGACATCCTGAACGACACGCTGCTGATTGCGCTGCTGCCATCCGTTGTGATGCTGGTGGGCGCCACCGCCTTGCTGGGTGCGCATTGGCCGCTGATGGGGCTGGTGGTGGGCCTGGGTTCCGTGTTGTACATCGCCGTCACCGCCGCGTTGTCGCTGGGGTTTGTCGCGCCCGCCGCGCGCCTGGGCAACGCGTGGGACACGCGCATGGGCGGCGCGCTGGCTGACGCCGTCAGCTGCAATGCGGTGGTCAAGGCCTTTGGCGCTGAAAACCGTGAAGAAGCGCGGCTGGATCGCGTGGTGAACAAGTGGCGCAACCGCACGCGCCGCACCTGGGTGCGCGCCACGCTGAACGGCGGCATTCAGGGTGCGATGCTGGTGGCGATGCAGGCCGCCATTCTGGGCGCGTCGCTGCTGCTGTGGTCGCGCAACCAGGCAACGGTGGGCGACATCACGTTCACGTTGACGATGTTCTTCGTGCTGCAAGGCTATCTGCGTGACGTGGGCATGCATATTCGCAACCTGCAACGCTCGGTCAACGACATGGAAGAACTGGTCGCGATGGAACGCCAGCCGCTGGGCGTGGCTGACCGCGCGGGCGCAGGCGCCATTCACGTCACCGCAGGCGAAATCCGTTTCGAGGACGTGACGTTCCGCTATGGCTCGCACCACACCGCGCTGTACGACAAATTCTCCGCGCGCATTGCGCCGGGCGAACGCGTCGGGCTGGTGGGGCATTCGGGCTCGGGCAAGACCACGTTCATCAAGCTGATTCAGCGCCTGTATGACGTGAACGACGGCCGCATCACCATCGACGGGCAGGACATCGCCCAGGTGAAGCAGGCATCGTTGCGCAGCCAGATCGCCATCGTGCAGCAGGACCCGGTGCTGTTTCACCGCACGCTGGCCGAGAACATTGCCTACGGCCGGCCCGGCGCCACGCAAGCCGAGATCGAGCAGGCGGCGCGGCTGGCCAGCGCGCACGAGTTCATCATGTCGCTGCCCAAGGGTTACGACACGCTGGTGGGTGAACGCGGTGTGAAGCTGTCGGGCGGTGAACGCCAGCGCGTGGCGATTGCGCGGGCGTTCCTGGCGGACTCACCCATCCTGATTCTGGACGAAGCCACGTCCAGCCTGGATAGCGAAAGCGAAGTGCTGATCCAGCAGGCCATGGACCGTCTGATGGTTGGCCGCACGACGCTGGTGGTGGCGCACCGGCTGTCTACCGTGCGCGCGTTGGACCGTCTGCTGGTGATGGACCGCGGCCGCATCATCGAAGAAGGCAGCCACGATGTGCTGGTCCGTTTGAAGGGCGGCCTGTATCGGCGCTTGTTCGAACGGCAGGCGCTGGAACTGACCAAGGGCATGACGGCAGCCGAGATGTTGCAAGACGGCGCCACGCCGCCTCCCGCTAAAGACGAAGACGTGGACGCCGGTGAGTTTGCGTTCGGTAAATAAGGGGTGGCAGATCTAAGGGGTGGCAGATCGCGGCCGGCAAATAGGTTTTGGCAAATAGGCTCTGCCAAAACCCGTTCGCCATACAGCGCCCGGCATCACGCCGGGCGCTGCGCCAACGTCAGGCGTAAGCCGAAGCCGATCAGCGCCGTGCCGAAGATCACGCTTTGCACTTTCTGAGCGCGGGGGCTGGCTGACATCCAGCGCCCCACTGCCCCGCCTGCCAACGCGCAGATCACGTCGAACGTCAGCCCCAGGCTGACCAGGATGACGCCCAGCACGGCAAATTGTTGTCCGATGGACCCGTGCGCGGGCGACACAAATTGCGGTAGCAGCACCGAGCAAAACAGCAAGGCCTTGGGGTTGAGCACGTTGGTCAGCACGCCGCTGAGCAACGCGCCGCCCAGCCCCTTGCCGCCCGCCGCCGGCTGGCCCGTCGCATCAAGCGCCACCGGCTTCGCGCGCAACAACTTCACCCCCAGCCACACCAGATAACAGCCGCCTACCGTGCGCGCAGCGTCGAAGGCCCAGGGATGGGTCTTGAACAAGGCCGCCAAACCCAGCGCCGCCAAGGTCACATGCGCGGCACGCGCAATCGCCAGCCCCACCGCGACCGCCAGCGCTTGCCCGCGCCCGCGCAGGACGCCGGTTTCCAGCAACAGGATCATGTCCGGCCCGGGCACCACGTACACAATCAGCAAGGCCCCAAGAAACAACGCCATATCGGCCATATCCGCGCTCCCACGCATGCTCTTCAAGGCGGTCATTCTAGGAAAATCGGGCTGGCATGTGCTTGCGATTCATGCCAATGGAATTATGATGATTGGCACATTCCACTAGCAGAAAAACACTTTTCCTAATTCCATGCCAAAACATGAACTGGACGCTTACGACCGCCGCATTCTGGAAGCATTGCAACAGAATGGCCGCCTGACCAATGTGGAGCTGGCCGAGCAGATTGGCTTGTCGCCCTCCCCCTGCCTGCGGCGCGTGCGCATGCTGGAAGAAGCGGGGGTGATTCAGGGATACGAAGCGCGGCTGGCGCCAGACGAAGTGGGCCTGGGCCTGACCGTGTTCGTCGGCGTGAAGGTGGAACGGCACCACGAACGCGACGCCGAACAGTTCCGCAAAGAGGTCAGCGCCCTGCCCGAAGTCATCGCGGCGCATCTGGTGTCGGGCGAGTCTGACTTTCTGCTGCAAGTGGTGGTGCCGGACCTGCGCGGCTACGAGCGCTTTCTGCTGGGCACGCTGTTGAAGCTGACCGGCGTGAAAGACATCCGCAGCAACTTCGCCATTCAGACGGTCAAGCGGCAAAGCCCGCTGCCGCTGGACCATCTGGGCAAGTAGCCCGCGCCGCACCTCGTGGCGGGTTACGGCATAGTCGCCGCCGCCCGGTCCACCAACGCCGCGCGGCGGTCAAAACGCGCCTGCGACATGGCCAGATAGCGCTCGACGATAGCGGGTTCCGACGTCGCGGGCGTGCCGCCCGGAAACGGCGGCTTCGGGTCGTACTCGATCTGCAACTGGATCAGCTTGGCGACGTCATCGCCGCACAGCGCCGCCACCACTTTCAAGCCCATGTCGATGCCTGACGTCACCCCGCCCGCGGTGTAGGTGTTGCCGTCCACGCACAAGCGTTCGTCGGTAGGAATCGCGCCAAAGCGCGACAGCAATTCGCGCGCACGCCAATGGCTGGACGCCCGCTTGCCGCGCAACAAGCCGGCCGCGCCCAGCAGCAGAGAACCCGTGCAAATACCAAACAGATATTGCGCCGCCAGGCCTTGCTGCCGGGTGAACGCCACCCAATCGGCGTCAACGATGGCATCATCCGTGCCCGGCCCGCCCGGCACCACCAGCAGATCGCATTGCGTGGCGGATGCCAGCGTCTGGGTCGGCAAAAATTTCAGGCCGCGATCGCAACGTACCGGGTCCAGGCTTTTTGAGACAAAATCCACGGTAAACCCCGGCGCATTCGCCAGGACCTCGTAGGGGCCGGTCATATCCAGCTGGGTCAGCCCTTCGAACAAGAGAATATTCACATGCATGACGATGCTCCCTCAAGAACGCAAACGCCCAGCATAGGCGGACGCGCCCGGCCGCGTGTGCCAAAAAATGCAGAGATTGCGCCAGAACGCGCGCCACAGCGCGTGGTGTTCGTGTTGTACGACGGTTTCCAGCCGCTGGATCTGGCGGGCCCGTGGCAGGCGTTCAGCTCGGCCAACGAAGAAGCCGGACGCGTGCTGTATCAGTTGAGCACCATCGCCGCCACGCCTGTCGTCAGCACCTGGGAACAGGGCTTGCGCATGCAGGCAGACAACACATTCGAGGCCGATGGCGATGCGCCCATCGACATGCTGCTGGTGCCGGGCGGCCCCGGCGTGGACCGCGCCAGCGCGCACGCGGAAACGCGCGCCTGGCTGCGCCGCCGGGATGCAACGACGCCGCGCACGTGCAGCGTTTGCACGGGCGCCTTTCTGTTGGCGGCCTGCGATCTGCTCAATGGCCGCGCCGTCACCACGCACTGGCGGTCGGCCGACCGGCTGCGCCAACTGTACCCGGCGCTGCGCGTGGAAGACGACCGCATCTTCATTGAAAGCGGCAAGTACTGGACGTCGGCGGGGGTGACCGCCGGCATCGACCTGGCGCTGGCGCTGATTGAACGTGACCATGGCGCCGCGCTATCGCAGCAGGTGGCGCGGCGGCTGGTCGTCTTCATGCGCCGCGATGGCGACCAGCGCCAATACAGCCAAAGCCTGCGCCTGCAAGACCGTGTGGCGGCGCCCTTTCGCGATCTGGTGGAAAAAATCGAAGCGCACTTGTCGGCCCGCTGGTCCGTGGACGACATGGCCGACGCCTGCCATATGTCGCGCCGCACCTTCCAACGCAAATTTGCGGTGCACTTTGGCGTGGCGCCCACGGAAGTCTTGCGGCGGCTGCGAGAAGAACGCGCCAGCGCGCTACAGAGCACCGGTAAGATGTCGAAAAAAACGGTCCAACATCACGTGGGGCCGGTACCCAACAGGCCACCCCAATGACGCTACCGAATCACCGCGAATGCCTTGCCCGCTGGACCGCTGTTGCGGCCGCCTTGCTGACGCTGACGCTGCTGACCGCCTGCGACGATACGCCTTCCGAGCCAAAGCTGACGCTGGAACAAAAGCTGTTTCAAGACCTGGCTCCCCATCGCGAGTTCAAGGGTGATCTCAACGGCCAGCCCGTGCATTTGATCGTCCACGACTGCGACGTGTATCTGAACGAGGCGGACCCGGAATCTTCGACCGGCGCGCGCCGCTGGACGATCGTGCTGGAACCCGAGTTCTACCCGTCATTCATGGCGTGCCAGCGCCAATCGCTGACCCGCAAGGGCAACACCGTGGAAGCCGAGATCGGTGAAATGGCGATGGGCGCGGGCGGCTGCTGCGCAACGGGCGGCGTGTTCCGGTCCACCGACGGGCGCCACTGGAAACCGAAGTAAACCGAAGCAAGCCGCGCCCCGCGGCTTCTGCCCCGCGGCTTCTGCCCCGCGGCCTCTACCCCGCGGCCTCTACCCCGCGGCTTCTACCCCGCGGCCTCTACCCCGCCGCCCCTACCCCGCCGCCTCTACCCCGCCACGCCTACCCCGCCACGCCTACCCCGCCAGCCCCACCGACATGCCGCCGCACACGTACAGCAATTGCCCCGTGATGAAGCCCGCCTGCTTGTCCAGGAACATGGCGACGCTGTGCGCCACTTCGTCCGGCGTTCCGACACGGCCCACGGGAATGGACGCTTCCAGCGCGCGCGTCTTGGGCGCGCCCGGCGGGTTGGACTGATTGAACAGTTCCGTGGCGATGGGGCCTGGCGCCACGGTGTTCACCGTGATGCCGTGGGCGGCCAGCTCCAACGCCCAGGTGCGCGTCATGCCGGCCAAGCCCGCCTTGGATGCGCCGTAGACCGAACGCCCGCCTTTGCCTAACGCCGCGCGGCTGCCGATGTTGACGACGCGTCCGTAGCCCGCCTGCCGCATGCCCGGCAGCAAGGCCTGCATCAGCAGGACCGGCGCGGTGATGTTCAGCGCCATCGTGCGCAGCAGGTCGGCTTCAGTCACGTCTTCAATATCGGCCACCTGGATCATGCCGGCGTTGTTCACCAGATGCAGCACGGGGCGCTCGGCCGCAAGTTCCGTTGCGGCCGAGCGCGTTGCGGCGGCATCGCCCAGGTCAACCGAGCGGAAGGTTTCGCCCGGCAGCGTGTGATCAGGCGCGCGGCGGCTGAAGTTGACGACGTGATAGCCGTCCTTGAGCAGGCGTGCCACGATGGCGCGCCCGATGCCCCGGCTGCCGCCGGTGACCAGTGCGATGGGGGTTGTCATTGCGCAGTGATTCCTTTGTCTTTGATGAGCCCGCCCCACTTCTTGCGCTCGGCGGATTCGAAGGCGGCCAGGTCGGCGCCGAAAAGCGTACCGGGTTTCGCGCCCATGGTGGCGAAGTTCGTGGCGATGGCCTGGCTTTGCAGACCGCTGCGTGCCGCGTCGATCAGCTGTTGGACAACCGGCGCCGGCGTATTTCGCGGCGCGTACAACGCGAACCAGGCGGTGACGTCAAAGCCGGGCAAGCCGGATTCCGCCACGGTGGGCAGATTGGGCACCGACGGGTCGCGGGCGCCTGACGTTACCGCCACGCCGCGCACCAGGTTGCCGTCCTTGATCTGCGCCAGCGCGCCCGGCAAGTTGTCGAACAACAGATCCACCTGCCCGCCCGCCACAGCAGGCAATGAGGCAGACGTGCCCTTGAACGGCACGTGCAGCATCGTCACGCCCGCCATCGACTCGAAGTACGCGCCCGTCAAATGCACCGACGAGCCAATGCCGGGCGATGCGTAAGTCAGCTTCTTGTCGGGCGATTGCTTGGCAGCCTTGATGACATCGGCCACGGTTTTGTACGGCGACTTTGCGCTGACGGCGATCACGTTCGGCGTGGTCGACACCAGCGCAATCGGCACCAGATCACGCTCCGGGTCGAACGTCATGTTGCTGTACAGAAACTGGTTGATGGTCTGCGTGCCGATGGTGCCCAAGCCCAGCGTGTAGCCGTCCGGCTTGGCGCGCGCCACGTAGGCCATGCCGATATTGCCGCCCGCGCCGGGCTTGTTTTCAACCAGCACGGTTTGCTTCAAGCCCGGTTGCAACGCGTTGGCGATGGCGCGGCCAAAGATGTCGGCCCCGCCTCCGGGCGGATACGGCACGACGACCGTGACGGGGTGCTCGGGGTAGCCGGCGGCATGTGCGGCGGTGTGAATGACGGGCAGCGCCAGCGTGGCCAACGCGGCCACGGCAACGCTGCGCCACCCGGCGCGCGGGGGTACGGCTTGGGTCATGAATCTGTCTCCTCTTGAATCCGCTGACTGCGGATTTCTTCTTAAGTCTTGTGGGTACGACTGGGCAACATCGGGGAAAATTCCAACCTGCGGAATATTCAAAGCACTTCAAAGTACGTAAATACGTACTATAGTTATAAAAACATAGAACATAACCAGGAGACAAGAGATGAAACGCTGGACGCAACGCCCCGAAGGTTCCACCTGGGGCGACTTCGGGCCGGACGACGAGCTCGGCAGGCTGAACCTGCTGACCGAAGAAAAGGTGCTTCAGGGCGTGCGTGAAGTGCAGGCGGGCAAGGTGTTCTGCCTGTCGCTGCCGTTGGACCTGCCCGGCGGCAACGTGCTGAACCCGCGCCGTCATGCGCCCACGTTGAAACCCACGTTCCGCGAAGGCACGCCCTACCTGAACTTTGCGATGTCGCAGGTGCAGCCCGAGGCCGTTGACGTGCTGTCGGACGATCAGGTCACGCTGTCGATGCAATATTCCACGCAGTGGGACGGCCTGTGCCATGTGGGCGCAATGTTCGATATCCAAGGCGACGGCGAGCCGCGCCGCGTCTACTACAACGGCTTTGCGGCGGGCGTTGACGTCTTTGGCGGCGTGGACCCGGACACGTCCGACAACGCCTGCTGCCCGCCCGGCGGTTCGTATGCGCGCAAGCTCAGCGTCAGCCGCTACGCCGAAAAAGGCATGCAAGGGCGCGGCGTGCTGGTGGATCTGGCGCGCGCCTTCGGCCCTGGCCGCACGCTCGTCGGCCACGAACAACTGCAAGCCGCCATGCGGGACCAGAACGTCGTCGTCGAACCCGGCGACATGCTGGTGCTGCGCACAGGCTTCGCCGAGCGCGTCGTCGCCATGAACGGCCAGCCCGATCCCCACGAACTGGAACAGACGGGCGCGGTGCTGGACGGCGCCGACTCCGCCCTGCTGGACTGGATCACCGCCAGCGGCATCGCCGCCATCTGCGCCGACAACTACGCCGTGGAGTCCTACCCTGCGCGCACGTCCGGCCCCGGCCATTCGATCTTGCCGCTGCACCACCACTGCCTGTTCAAGCTGGGCGTGCCGCTGGCCGAGCTCTGGTACTTGAAGGACTTGGCCGACTGGCTGCATGCCCAGGGACGCAACCGCTTCCTGCTGACCGCCCCGCCCTTGCGCATGCCCGGCGCGGTGGGTTCCCCGGTAACGCCGATTGCCACGGTGTAAGCCATGACCGCACCCACCTCGACATTTTCCGCGCACCTGGATGCGCTTGCCGCCCGCCGTCCCGACGCCACGCTGCTGATCGATCAAGACCAGCGGATCAGCGCCACACAGCTGCGCGCACAAAGCCGCGCCCTGGCGGCAGGGCTTGCACGCATCGGCGTGCAGCCCGGCCATCGCGTGGCCGTGTGGCTGCCCAACTGCGCGGCCTGGGTGGAATCGTTTCTGGCCTGTGCGCATCTGGGCGCGCTGGTGCTGGCCGTCAACACGCGATTTCGCGCGCTGGAAGTGGCCGATATCCTTGGCCGCGGCCAGGCCGATTGGCTGGTGTTCTGGCCGGGTTTCAAGGGCATCGACTTCGCCGGGATTCTTGACGGCGTCGCCCCGGAACACCTGACGCGTTTGCAAGGCGTCGTCACGCTGGGGGCTGACGATGAACATGCGCCGGCTACCCTGCATGGCAAACCGGCGCATCGCTACGCAGACCTGCTCGCCCCCCAAACTCCGCCGCCCGCCCCGCATGGCAACGCGGGCGTGCTGTGCTTCACCACGTCGGGCACCACGTCCAAGCCCAAGTTTGTGCTGCACGACCAGCAAACGCTGCTGCGTCATGGTGCGGCGGTGGCGCAGGCGTTTGACTACGATTACCACAGCTGCGTGCTGGCCAGCGCCCCGTTCTGCGGGGCGTTCGGCTTTGCGACGCTGGCAGGTGGCTTGGCGCAAGGCGTGCCCGTGGTGTGCGCGCCGGTATTCAATGCGGCGGAATCCGCGCAGGCCGTTGCCCGCTACGCCGTCACGCACACCTATGCGAACAACGAAGCGCTGGTGGGCATGATGCAGGCGGCAGCCCCCGGCACGTTTGCGTCGGCGCGCCTCTTCGGCTTCGCCAGCTTCACCCCCGCGTTGGACAACATGCTGGACTTGGCGCGCGATGCCGGCGTGCCGCTGACGGGGCTGTACGGTTCCAGCGAACTGATCGCGCTGGTGGCAGGCCAGCCGCGCGACCCGCAAGAGGGTGACGTGTCGGCGCGCCATCAACCCGGCGGCACGCTGATTTATCCTGATGCCCGCGTGCGCGCCCGCGACCCTGAATCCGGGCAAGTGCTGCCGCACGGCCAATCGGGCGAAATCGAAATCTTGTCGCCCAGCCTGATGCAAGGCTATCTGGACAACCCCGACGCCACGCGCAACGCGGTCACGGATGACGGCTATTTCAAGACAGGCGACCTGGGCTACACGCTGACCCCGCGCCAATTCGTCTTCCAGACGCGCATGGGCGATTCGTTGCGGCTATCCGGCTTTCTGGTGAACCCCGTGGAAATCGAGCAGGTCGTCGAAACCCTGCCCGGCGTGCGCGCCTGCCAGGTGGTGGGCGCCACCCGCCACGGCAAAATCGTGCCGTATGCGTTTGTACTGCTGCAAGCCGGCGCCACGGCCGACCCCGCCGGCTGGACGGCGGCGTGCAAGGCGGCGATGGCCGGTTTCAAGGCGCCCGTGGGCTTTACCGTGCTGGATGCCTTCCCGTCCGTGGAAAGCGCCAACTCGGTCAAGATTCAGAAACACCGCCTGCGCGACATGGCGGAGGCTATGCTCTCGGATCTTTCCCCACCGGCCGCCCCCTGACCATGCCCGCCCGCAAGCTTTTCTCGCGCAGCCCCCAGCCGCTTTATCTGCAAGCGGCGGCGCTGTTCCGCAGCCATATCCAGAACCGCACCTGGCGGCCGGGGCAGCAGATCCCGCCGCTGGAATCGCTGATGGAAACCTATGGAATCTCGCGGGCGACCATCCGCCAGGCCTTCGGCCTGCTGGAGCAAGACGGCCTGATCCGGCGGTCGCGCGGGTCTGGCACGTTCGTCAATGCCGAGCTGCCCGAAACGCCAACCTTGCTGATTCCAAAAACCTGGGCGGAAACCGTCGAGCTGAGCAATCAGCTGGGCACGGTGTCGCTGGTGGAATCCAGCGCTGATTCTCCGCTGCCTGACTCGCTGGGCATGCCATGCGAGGCCGACCGCAGCGGGCTGTTCCAATACCTGCGCCGCGTGCACACGACCGACGCCGGCCCCTTCTGCTATAGCGAAGTCTTTCTGGAAAGCGGGCTGTTCCGCAAGCATCGCACCCGCATCCAGAAAAGCACGGTGGCCCCGGTGCTGGATCAGTTCTACGGCGCGCGCATCACCGAAGCGCGCCAGGTGCTGAACGTGATCGAAGCGGGCCAGGAATCCGCCGAGTCTCTGCAAATTCCCGTGTCGTCGCCCGTGGCCGAGCTGCGCCGCTATGCCTGCATCGACGGCCGCGTGGTGTATTTCGCGCGGCTGGAATTCCCGTTCCGCAAGGTGCGAATGGAATTCGATCTGCTGGCCCATCGCTGATTCGCGCGCCCTTCGTTCAACCGCCCAAGGAGCCCCACCCCACCGCCACGTCCATTTGCGCGGCCCGCCCCCAAACCAGAGCGCCATTGAAGCGCCAGCAAGTTTCAGACAGATCCGGCACAAGAGGAGACAAACCATGGCTTACGCCAACACGCCCCGGATTTCCATGCATTGCCGCAGCACGATTACCCGCTTGTTCGCCGCCACCGCCCTATCGGCGGCCGCCGCCGCACCGGCCTGGGCGCAGCAGCCCGCCGCCATTTCTGACGACATCGTCCGGCTCGGCCTGATCCTGGACATGAGCGGCGTGTACGCCGACGTCACCGGCAAGGGCAGCGCCACCGCCGCCCAGATGGCCATTGAAGATTTCGGCGGCACGGTGCTGGGCAAGAAGATTGACCTGATGGTGGTTGACCACCAGAACAAAGCCGACATCGCCGCCGCCAAGGCGCGCGAATGGTACGACACGCAGAAAGTCGACGCCATCATGGACGTGGCAGGGTCGGCGCCCGCGCTGGCCGTGCTGGAAGTGGCCCGCGAAAAGAAGAAGATCGTGGTCTTCAGCGGCCCCGGCACCGAACGCATCACCAACGACCTGTGCTCGCCCTATTCCGTGCACTACACCTACGACACCTGGTCGCTGGCCAACACCACCGCACGCGCCACCGTCGAAAAAGGCGGCAAGAGCTGGTACTTCCTGACCGCCGACTACGCCTTCGGCCACACCTTGCAGGCGTCCGCCACCGAGGTCGTCAAGGCCAATGGCGGCACGGTGCTGGGCGCGGCGCGCCACCCGTTGGGCTCCAGCGACTTCGCCTCTTATCTGTTGCAGGCCCAGGCCAGCAAGGCGCAGGTTGTGGGGCTGGCCAATGCCGGCGGCGACACGGTCAACGCCATCAAGGCCGCCAGCGAATTCGGCCTGACCAAGGGCGGCCAGAAGATGGCGGGATTGCTCTTGTATATCAACGACATCCACGCCATCGGCCTGGACGCGGCGGCCGGTCTGACGCTGACCGAAGCCTTCTACTGGGACATGAACGACCAGACGCGCGCCTGGTCGCAGCGCTACTACGACAAGCTGAAGAAGATGCCCAACATGAGCCAGGCGGGCACCTATTCGTCGGTGATGCATTACCTGAAGGCTGTGCAGGCGGCGGGCACCGATGCGCCGGAGGCCGTGATGAAGCAGATGAAGGCCATGCCCATCAACGACTTCTTCGCCACCAACGGCCGCATCCGCGAAGACGGCCGCATGGTGCACGACATGTACCTGTTTGAAGTGAAGCAGCCGTCAGAATCCAAACGGCCGTGGGACTACTACAAGCTGGTGGCGACCTTGCCGGGCGATCAAGCCTTCATGCCCTTGTCGAAGTCGACCTGCCCGCTGGTGAAGAAGTAAGCGGAGGCTCAGGAAGGAGGCTCGGGAAGGAGGCTCAGGAAGGAGGCTCGGTACTGAGCATCCGCAGTGAGCATGGGCACCCGGCATCAGCATGGGCCATCAATAGACACGCGGACGGGCGCCTGCCCGTCCGCGTTCTACACTGCACGCATTGCCGCTGGATGCCCTCATGACCACTCTCCCCGCTCGCCCCATTCCCGCCACCATCGCCGCCGTCGTCCGAGACGGCCACGTGCTGCTGGTGCGCCGCGCCAATCCGCCTGATGAAAACTGCTGGGCATTTCCAGGCGGCAAGATTGACGCCGGTGAATGCATCGAAGCGGCGACGGCGCGCGAATTGCTGGAAGAAACCGGCGTGGTGGCCGAACCCCTGCATGTATTCGACGCCGTTGACGTCTTCGACCGCGACGACGCGGGCGCATTACGCCGGCATTTCATCCTGATCGCCGTGCTGTGCCGCTGGCAATCGGGCGAGCCCGTGGCGGGCGACGATGCGCGGGACGCACGCTGGATACCGCTTGCCGATCTGGAAGGCCATGAACTGGCCACAAGCTTTGGCGTGGCGAGGCTGGCGCGCAAGGCGGCGGCGCTGACTGCGGCGTTGGATTCCGGTTCGAGTTCGGGTTCAGGTTTGAATTCCGGTTCGGATTCCGCTTCGGATTCCGGTTCAGATTCCGGTTCGGATTGCTAAGCGATGGTCCCCACAATGTTCGACGCCTACCTGTCCCGCTGGAACCTTACGCCCGACGGTGCGCCTATCGAGACGCATGCGGCGCGGCTGCTGCCCGTCATCCATCAGGGCGCGCCCGCCATGCTGAAGATCGCCTTGCAAGAAGACGAACGGCAAGGCGGCGTGCTGATGCGCTGGTGGGACGGCCACGGCGCGGCCCGTGTGCTGGCGCACGACGACGACGCCATCCTGCTTGAGCGCGCGATGGGCCCGCGCTCACTCGCCGCCTATGCCCGCAGCGGCCGCGACGACGAAGCCACGCGCATTCTTTGCGGCGTACTCAACGATTTACACGCGCCGCGCGCCAAGCCGCTGCCCCCTTTGCGCGGGCTGGAGGAATGGTTTACCGATCTCTGGCCCATGGCGCAATCGCACGGCGGCATCCTGGCCGAAAGCGCCCGTTACGCGCGCGCCCTGTTGGACGACCCGCGTGACGTCTCCGTGCTGCATGGCGATATGCATCACGACAACGTGCTGGATTTCGGCGAGCGCGGCTGGCTGGTCATCGACCCCAAGCGTCTGACCGGTGAACGCACGTTCGACTACGCCAACATCTTCTGCAACCCCGACCTGTCTGACCCCAAGCCTCCCGTAGCCACCGTGCCCGGCTGCTTCGAACGCCGCTTGCAGATCGTGGTGGATGAATCCGGCCTGGAGCGCCGCCGCCTGCTGCAATGGGTGGTGGCCTGGTGCGGGCTGTCGGCCGCCTGGTATCTGGGCGACGGCGACGACGCCGCAGTCGACCTGAACATCGCGCATCAGGCCCTCGCGCTGCTGCGGGTCTGATCTCCCGGCTTGATCGGGTAAGGTGTAGCCCCTGCACCCCTTATCTCTTCATTCCAGGAGCAATGAATGACCGGATTGTTTATCGTGGTGGCGGCGCTGGCGTTCCTAATGCTGGCGGCGTATCGAGGCTATAGCGTGATTCTGTGCGCGCCCATTGCTGCCATGGGCGCGGTGCTGCTGACGGACCCGTCGGCATTGGCGCCCATGTTCTCAGGCGTGTTCATGGAACGCATGGCGGGCTTCGCCAAGCTGTATTTCCCCGTGTTCCTGTTGGGCGCCGTGTTCGGCAAGCTGATCGAGCTATCAGGCTTTTCACGCGCCATCGTGCAGGCGGTGCTGCGCATGATTGGCGCGGAGCGCGCCATTGTCGCCATCGTGCTGGTGTGCGCGGTGCTGACGTATGGCGGCGTGTCGCTCTTTGTGGTGGTGTTTGCCGTGTACCCGTTCGCGGCCGAGATGTTCCGCCAAGGCGGCATTCCAAAGCGGCTGATGCCGGGCGCGATTGCGCTGGGCGCCTTCACCTTCACGATGACGGCGCTGCCTGGCACGCCGCAGATCCAGAACATCATCCCCACCACCTTCTTCGAAACCACGACCTGGGCCGCGCCCTGGCTGGGTTTGATCGGCGCAGCGTTCACGTTGACGGTAGGGGTCTCGTATCTGGAATGGCGGCGCAAGCGCGCGGCCGCCGCGGGCGAAACCTATGGCACCGAACTGCGCAATGAGCCGGTCACGCCCGCCAGCGAACGCAACCACCATCCGCTGATTGCGCTGCTGCCGCTGGTGGTGGTGGGCGTGATGAACTACCTGCTGACGCGCTGGATTCCGGGCTGGTATCCGGCCGGTTCCGAAGTGAACCTGCCCGGCCTGCCCAAGCCCATGGCCGTCAATGTGGAAGACCAGGTGGCGTTGTGGGCGGTGATGGGCGCACTGATTGCGGGCATCTTCACGATCTTGCTGTTCTCGTTTCGAAGCATCAAGGCGCACTTTGCCGAAGGCAGCAAGAGCGCCGTATCGGGCGCGTTGCTGGCATCAATGAACACGGCGGCGGAATACGGCTTTGGCGGCGTCATCGCCGCGTTGCCCGGCTTCCTGCTGGTGGCCGACGCATTGAAGTCCATTCCCGATCCGCTGGTGGGCGAAGCCATTGCGGTGACGTCGCTGGCGGGCATTACCGGGTCGGCGTCCGGCGGCATGAGCATTGCGCTGGCGGCCATGGCGCAGACGTTTATCGACGGTGCGCACGCCGCCGGCATCCCCATGGACGTGCTGCACCGCATCGCCGCCATGGCCAGCGGCGGCATGGACACGCTGCCGCACAACGGCGCGGTCATCACGCTGCTTGCGGTGACGGGGCTGACGCACCGGCAGTCCTACGGCGACATCTTCGCCATCACATTGATATCGACGATGTCTGTTTTCGTGGTGATCGCCGTGTATTACCTGACCGGCATCGTCTGACCGAAGGCGTTGGCGAAAACCTCCGCGAGCCACTGGGTGAAGACACGCACGCGCGCCGACACCTGGCGGTTTTGCGGATACAGCACCGACACGGGCATGGGCGCGGGCGGCCAGTCTGGCAGCACGATCTGCAACTGCCCCGCCGCCAGCTCCTGCTCTACCCGATACCGCGGCACCTGCACCAGCCCCAAGCCGGCCACCGCCGCGCTGGTATAGAGTTCGGCCCCCGTCACGCTGACAATCGCCGCCGCACGCACCTGCACGTTGCGGCCATCCACCATGAAGTCCAGCGGAATGCCGCGCCCGGTGGCGCTGGACAGGAAGTCCACGGTTTGATGATGGGCCAGGTCTTCCAGCCGCGCCGGCACGCCAAAGCGCGCCAGATAGGCGGGGCTGGCCACCGTCACTTGCGGCATCTGCGCAATCTGCCGCCCTGCCAGCGATGAGTCCTGCAAGGCCCCCGCGCGCAACACGCAATCGACCCCTTCCCGCACCAGATCCACCAGGCGGTCGTCTTCGCCCAGGTGCAGAACGATATCGGGATAGCGCGCCAGAAAACCAGGCAAGCCGGGCATGACGAAGTTCTTGGCCAGCGTGCCTTGCGCATTGACCCGCAGCAAGCCCTTGGGCGCGGTGTTCAGAAAGGCGCCGTCCGCTTCTTCAAGATCGGCCAGCAGGCGCACGCAGCGTTGGTAATAGGCTTCGCCATCGTGCGTCATGCGGACCTGCCGCGTCGTGCGTTCGAGCAGGCGCGCGCCCAAGCGCTTTTCCATGCGCTTGATCAGCGTGGTGACGGTGGCGCGGGGAATTTGCAGGTCTTCGGCCGCCTGCGAAAAACTGCGGCGTTCGGCGATGCGCACAAACACCTGCATTTCTTGAAAACGATCCATGGCGGCGGCCCATTATTAATGCAGATGGAATTATGTTCGCGAATATAGGGTAATTATCTTCTGTTTGGAATAGTTCATGATTCGTTCCATCCCCACCCTGTAGACGGAGTTAGCCTCATGACCCAACAAGCCCCCCAACGTGTTGCGCTGGTGACCGGCGGTTCGCGCGGCATTGGCGCGGCCATCGTGCGCCGCCTGGCCCGCGACGGTTTTGCCGTGGCCATCAACTATGCCGCCAGCGCGTCCGAGGCCGATGCGTTGGCCGCTGAGATCCGCGACGCCGGCGGCCGCGCGCTTGCCGTGCGCGCTGACGTGTCGAAGGCGGCCGACGTCACCGCTCTGTTTGACCAGGTGCAGGCCGAACTCGGCCGCATCGACGTGCTGGTCAACAGCGCGGGCGTGCTCAGCGTGCAACCGCTGGCCGACACCACCGACGAACAGTTCGAACGCACGTTCGACATCAACACGCGCGGCACCTTCAACACGCTGCGCGCGGCGGCGACCCGGCTGGCCGATGGCGGCCGCATCGTCAACGTGTCCAGCACCACCATTGCGCTGAACCTGCCCGGCTACGCGATCTACATCGGCAGCAAGGCGGCGGTCGAGAGCTTTACGCATGTGTTTTCAAAAGAACTGCGCGGCCGCCAGATCACCGTGAACGCCGTGGCCCCCGGCCCCGTCGCCACCGAGTTGTTCCTGAAAGGCAAAAGCCCGGAGCTGATCGAACACTTCACGAAGCTGCCGCCGCTGGAACGCTTGGGCCAGCCCGACGACATCGCGGGCGTAGTGTCGTTCTTGGCGGGGCCGGACAGCGGCTGGGTGAACGGCCAGATTCTGCGCGCCAACGGCGGCATCGCCTGACCACTTGGCGGGTAGCGGGCAGCGGGCAGCGCGGGCCATGGTTGCGGGCCATGGTTGCGGGCCAAAGCTGCGTGCCAACGCTCCCTGCCAACGCTGCGTGCCATGAATGCGGGCCACTGACGCTGGCCCGCCCTGCCCGCCTTGCCTAGAACCGGTACTGCGCCGTGGCGACAACGGTGCGCGGTTCGCCGAACTGGATCTGGCCGGCGCTGGTGGCCGAGCTGTAGTAGGTCTTGTCAGTGATGTTGCGCACGGCCAGGCGCCAATCCCATTTGCCCGTGCGGTATCCCAGCAGCGCGTCCCAGCGCGCATAGCCCGGCAGCGTCGTCAGGTTGGTGTTGTCGGCATAGCGTTCGCCCACAAAGGTCAGGCCGGTTTCGCCGTACAAGCCTTCAGCGGGTTTGTACGTCAGGAACACGCTGCCGTTACGCCGCGCCACGTTGCTGATGCGGTTGCCGGCCAGGCCATTGTTGTCTTCCACGATGGACGCGTTCTGCAAGCCCACGCCCCCACGCAGATACCAGTTGCCTGTCAGACGGCCCGCCGCGGTCAGCTCGACCCCGCGTGAACGCTGCTTGCCCGTCAGCAGCACCAGGGTCGGATCATTGGGGTCCGTCGTGCGGCGGTTGTAGAGCTCAAGCTGATAGACGGCCAGCGTCGTGCTCAGTTGCCCGTCCAGCCAATCGCTTTTCACGCCCACTTCCGTCTGGCGCGTGTGTTCCGGGTCCAGGTCGTTGGTATTGCCGCGCGCATTCGGCGTGATGCCGATGGTGCCGCCGCCCGTGGGGGAAAACGTCTTGCTATAGGACGCATAGAAGGAATGGTCGCGCACCGGCGTCCACACCAGGCCCACGCGCGGGCTGACGCCGCTGCTGTCATGCGAGGCCGACGCGTCCAGCAGCTTGTTCGTGGAATCAATGCTGAAGCGGTCCATGCGCACGCCCATCAACACCTGCCACGCGTCGTTCAGCTTGATCTGGTCTTGCAGGTAATAGCCCTGGCTCTTGACCTTGTGGCGCGCATCGCTGCTGACCGCCATGCGGCCGTTGTGCTGCAAGGACAGGTTCGGATCGACCAGGTCCAACGCCGGCACGGGCTGCGCGCCCGGCCCGCTGGTGGCCGCCGAATACAGCGTGGGCGAACGGTCCTGGTGCGAGAGCTCAACGCCGAACAACACCCGGTGTTCGATGCTGCCTGTGTGGAACAGGCCTTCGGTTTCCAGGTTGTTGGTGATGTTGCGGGTGGACAGGTTCTGCTGCCAGCGCGTGCGCGTGACTTTGCCGGTGGCGGCGTTGTAGCCGGTCAGGTAGGTGTTGTCGAAATCACTATCCAGCTTGAAGACGCCCAGCGTGTAGCGCAGTTGCCAGTCGGGCGCCAGCGTGTAGGCCAGGCGTGAACGGAACGAGTGGGCGCGGTCGTCGATGTAGTCACGGTCGGGGTCGCCATAGACGGTGCTGCGGCCTACGTCGGCGGGGCGGCCGTTAACGCTGGGGATGCCGCGGTCAGGCGTGCGGTCATAGCGGCTGTACTCGTACTGCACCAGCCAGTCCAGGTTGGGCGTGATGCGCCAGTTGATGGCGGGCGCCACCAGTTGGCGCGTGCCACCGATCTTGTGGCGAAAGCTGTTCGTGTCTTCCTGGCCCACGTTCAGGCGCACGCTGACGTTGTCGCTGGGGTCGGCGCTCAGGTCGCCATACACGCTGCGCAGGTCCCAGCTGCCCGTCTGCGCTTCCACGGTGGACTCGCGGCCCGGCGTGGGCGCCTTGCTGACGCGGTTGATGATGCCGCCCTGGCTGCCCCGCCCGTACAACACGGCGGCGGGGCCTTTCAGCACTTCGATGCGTTCAATGTTGTGCAGGTCGCGCACGTACTGGCTGTCGTCGCGAATGCCGTCCAGATAGAAGTCATTGCTGGCGTCAAAGCCGCGGATGCGCACGGAGTCAAAGCGCGTGTCTTGCGCGCTGGACACGTTGGGCATGCCGGACAGCGCATCGCTGATGGTCGAGACGCCGTAGTTCTGCACGTTTTCAACCTTGACCGTGTCGATCGTCTGCGGCACGTAGCGGGCCGGCGTCTGCGTGCGCGTGGCGGTGGTGACTTCTGGCACGCGGGGATCGTCGGCATTGGCGCCTTCGACGCTGATCGCGGGCAACTGCGCCGTCTGGGCAACGGCTTGGGGCAAGGCGCAAGACAGCGCAAGCGCAACGCTCAACGACAGAGAGCGCGGAACAAACGGGGGAAACATCGCAACGCCTTCAACAATTCAGGTTTATGAAAGGCGCGATGCTAACGAGAACGAATTTTGTTTGCAAATGAGAATTATTTTGTGTCGGCATTCCGCCACAGTGTCATCCCAACGCATGAGTCCTGTTGATTTCAGCGGGTCATCCGGGAACGCCCGGATCTTCTTGAGTTTGCGAAGGTGCTCATCCGTTGCGCCGATGCGCGGCTCGTTCGACCGGTTGAGCCGGCAACGCCGTTCGCACGGTTTTTGCATTCATCACTCGGGCCTTTGACCTACGGACAAGTCTGGCCAGCCGGACGAGGTTTGCATGAGACGACAGCCGGAAGCTCTGTATTAGGCTGACCCGGCAGTACTCCGACTCACCTTGATCGATTGGACGAAAGCACATGAATCAACTCATTCATACAGACTGCCACCCCTTTACCGCAGCCGGCAACATGAAGCAGATTTCTGCGTTTTATGAGGAAGGACGTCGTGTCATGTGGATGATGCTCCGGGCGCAGCCGCGGCCTTGCTTTAACCACGAACTTATCGACGAAATCATGACCTTGGCGCGCGCCGCCAAGGATTCGGGCCTGCCCATCGACTTCTGGGTCACGGGCTCGCTGGTGCCGCAGATCTACAACGTGGGCGGAGACCTGAACTTCTTCGCCGAAGCCATCCGGACGGGCAAGCGCGAAGCGCTGCGCGCCTATGCGCGGGCTTGCGTGGACTGCGTACATGCCGCGTCGCGCGGTTTCGACACCGGCGCCATTTCGCTGGCCATGATCGAAGGCACGGCGCTGGGCGGCGGCTTTGAAGCCGCCCTGGCCCACCACTTCGTGCTGGCGCAGAACAATGCCCGCATGGGCTTCCCGGAAATGGCGTTCAACCTGTTCCCGGGCATGGGCGGCTATTCGCTGGTGGCGCGCCGGTCAGGCATGCAATTGGCCGAAGAGCTGATCAGCTCCGGCGAATCGCACACGGCCGAATGGTTCCACGGCAAGGGCCTGGTCGACAAACTGTTCGAACCGGGCGAGGCGTACCGCGCCACGCGCACTTTCATCGACGTCATGCGGCCCAAGCTCAACGGCATGCGGGCCATGCTGCGGGCGCGCCAGCGCGTGCTGAACCTGTCACGCTCCGAATTGATGGACATTACCGAAGACTGGGTCGAAGCCGCGTTCTCGATCGATCCGAAGGACCGCGCCTATATGGAACGCCTGGTGCTGGCGCAGAACCGCCGCAGCGCTTCCAGCACGGACGCCGTGCAGGAGGCGACGATGCATTGATACCGCCGCCGATAGCACGGCATTGAATTGCCGCTACTGGCATAACGGGGCTGGCGTCCGGCGTCCGGCCCCGTCGATCGCAACGCGCAGACATCAAGCGAACCCGTCAGACGACGAGTTTCAAGCCATAAGACTCAAGCAATACGATTCATGCAATAAGACTCAGGCAATAAGACTCAGGCAATCAAATGCAGCCGGCGCCGATGCGCCAGCCACGCCGACAGTTCGGCGGCGGGCATGGGCTTGGCGTACAGATAGCCCTGCTTGGCGTCCACGCCCAGGGTATCGAGGAACGTGGTTTCCTCAACCGTCTCAACCCCTTCGGCAATGACCTTCAATTCCAGCGTGCGCGCCACCGCCACGATGGCCCGCGCCAACGCTTGCGACACCGGATTTTCATTCACGCCGCGCACAAAGCTCGCGTCCAGCTTGATGGCGTCCAGCGGAATGCGCGCCAGCTGCGACAGCGACGAATACCCCGTGCCGAAGTCGTCCAGGTGCACGCGCGCGCCCAGTTGGCGGAATTGCTTGATCAGGTCGATGGCGGCGCCTTCGTCTTCGATCAGGCAGCTTTCCGTGAGCTCGATGTCGAGCATGCACGGGCCCATCCCCGCGTCGTTGATGGCGCGCATGAAGTCGCTGACCACGCCCTTGTCGTCCAGCTGCCGCGCCGACATGTTGATGGCGATACGGATGTTCAGGCCGTCGCGCTTCCATGCAGCCGCCTGCCTTGCGGCTTCGCGCATGACCCACACGCCCAACGGCGAGATCAGCCCCGATTCTTCGGCATAGGGAATGAAGACACTGGGGCAGACCATGCCGCGCTCGGGCGAGCGCCAGCGCAGCAAGGCTTCCACGCTATCGACTTCGCCCGTGCGCCCTGCCAGCTTGGGCTGGTAGTACAGCATCAGGTGGTTTTCGGCCAAGGCCTTGCGCAGGTTGGTGTCCAGCCACACGTAGTCGGCGTTGCGGCGGTCCATCTCGGGCTGGAACACGCGATAAGTGTGGCGCCCGGCTTCCTTGGCCACATACATGGCGATGTCGGCGCTACGCACCACGCTGTCCAGATCCGCGCCGTGGTCGGGGTACATGGCGATGCCGATCGAACAACTGGTGTAGACCTCGATCAGCCCCTGGCGGAAAGGCTCGCGCAGGCGTTCGATGATGCGTTCGGCCGTGGCTTCCAGTTCCCAGGCTTGCGCTTTTTCCTGCAAGACGATGAACTCGTCGCCGCCCAGCCGGGCCAGCGTCTGCCCTTCTGCCAGGCAAGTCGAAATGGCCACCGACACGGCTTTGAGCAGGCGGTCGCCAAAGCCGTGGCCGTAGTGGTCGTTGATGCGTTTGAAGTTGTCCAGGTCCAGGAACAACACGCCGCCGTGCCCGTCTTTGCCCACCGCCAGCGCCTCTTTCAACCGCGCCGTGATGGCGTGGCGATTGGGCAGATTGGTCAGCATGTCGGTGTTGGCCAGCACGCGCAGGCGTTCCTGCGCGGCGCGTTCTTCGGTGATGTCGGTGCCCGAGCAGATCAGGTAGACGCGCTTTTCGCCGCTGCCGCTGGTGACGAACTTATTGCGGAACAGGAACAGGCGCGGACCCTTGACCGTGTTGATCAGGCGTTCCACTTCATAGGACTGCCCGCGCTTGTAGAACTCGGCGATATTGCGGCGCGAGGCCATGGCCTCTTCGCGCGTCATGAACATCTCGAACACGCTGCGTCCGACGATGTCCTGTTCGCGCTTGCCGGTGTATTCCTCGCTGAGCTTGTTAAAGCGCTGCACACGGCCGTTCTGGTCCACGATGACGATCACCGAGTTGGCTTCGGACACCACGGTTTCGGCAAACGACAAGCCTTCGACCAGGTCCTTGGCAACCGATTCGGTATCGGAATGCGCCGATGCGGTGCCGGCCCATTCATTCGGATTGATCTTGCGGCCCACCAGATGGAGCCTGAGCAGATCGCCGTACAACGCAATATCGATGCGCACGCTGGACGTAATGCCCGTCAGCGCGCGGATGATGTCCGCCTGATCCGGGCGCAATCCCATCGCGACATTCGTTGCGCCCTTGATGGCAGCCAGTTCTATGGCATCGCTATCGGCCGCCAGCCTCCAATAAGGGCTATGCGTACCGAAATGCGTGTACAGGATCGACTTTTCGTCCTGATTCTCAGTCATCGTGGTATCCCCCCACTGTCCAAGGCCTGGACCGAAAAGTACATTACGGCCTAGTCCGAATGGGGTCAATACCCGCTTAAGGGGCGTCAAACGCTGTATTACGGATTATTGCATCGGCGTTGTGATGCTCCGCGTAATACTCTTGCCATTCCCGACCATTTAATGCGTCTGCGAACCGGCGTTTGAATTGCTTGTTGCGTCAAGCATCTACGCAACGCACAAAAAATATCGCCAGAGATTCCTTGGGAAATCTCTGGCGTGTGGCGTAAATGGCGCAAATTTGCGAGGACTCGGGCGAATAATCAGCGCCCGGAGCCGTTTGCAGCGCGAGCAGGCGGTCAGTCGCCCTTCACGCCGGCTTCATCAATCACCTTCGTCCAGCGAGCCAGTTCTGCCGACACGCGGGCGCTGGCGTCGGCCGGCGTCGTCCACGTGGCGATGGCGCCCTGGTTCAACAGCGATGCCTGCACTTGCGGCTTGGCCAGAATCTTCTTCAGCTCGCCGTTCAGGCGGTCGATCACCGGCGCCGGGGTATTGGCGGGCGCGACGATCCCGAACATGGAGCTGACTTCGAAGTCCTTCAAACCGGCTTCGGCGGCAGTGGGCACATCCGGCAGCGCATCCACGCGTTGGGGCGAGGTCACCGCCAGCGCGCGCAGCTTGCCGGCCTTGATGTTGCCCTGCGCGGCAGGCACGGTTTCGATCATGCTGAGCACCTGGCCGCCCATCAGGTCGGTCATGGCCGGGCCGCTGCCCTTGTACGGCACGTGCAGGATGTCGACGCCTGCGGTGCGCTTGAACATTTCACCCGCCAGATGCTGCGGCGAACCGTTGCCGGCCGACGCCATCGTGATGTAGCCCGGCTTGGACTTGGCCAGCGCAATGAATTCCGACAGCGTCTTGGCCTGCACCGACGGGTTCACGACGAACACCAGCGGCACCGTGCCAACGATGGACACCGGCGCGAAGCTCTTTTCCACGTCATACGTCACGCGGCCACGGTACAGCGCGGCATTGATGGAGTGGCTGGTCAGCGCGCCCATCAGCAAGGTGTAGCCGTCCGGCTGCGCCTTGGCGACCTGGTCGGCGCCGATATTACCCGCCGCGCCTGCGCGGTTTTCCACGATCACCGACTGACCCAGCGCGCCCGTCAGCTCTTGCGCCAGCACGCGGCCGATCACGTCAGTGGCGCCCCCGGGCGGGTACGGCACGATCAGGCGGATGGGTTTGTCGGGGTAGGCATCGGCGGACATCGCCGGGGCGGACACACCGGCACAGATGGCCAGCAGGGAAAGCAGGACGGCACGGCGCGGCCGCAGACGCAGGTCTGACATAGGGGTCTCTCCAGCCGGGATGAGTATTGGAATAGGACGGACGCCCGGCTCGTCAACCGCGCCAGTGTAGGAGTGCAAACTTGATAGAAGAATCAGAATTTTTCTATCGACTGATCTGATAAATAGATCAATATATCGACGCGCATAAACCACTTGCGGTCGCTTTCAAAGGCTGGATATGATCTTGCACCTGGATTATCAATAATATTATCGGGACTGAAAATGACGGACGAGACCAAGGGCGACAAGCCCGCGATGGGCCCTTTTGACAGCGACAGCGCCACCGCGCACGGCGTCGCCCGCGGGCTGACGAACTACGGCGACAAGGGTTTCTCGCTGTTTTTGCGCAAGGCCTTCATCAAGGGCGCCGGCTTGTCCGACGACGCGCTGGCTCGTCCCATCATCGGTATCGTCAACACCGGCAGCAGCTACAACCCCTGCCACGGCAACGCGCCGCAACTGATCGAAGCGGTCAAGCGCGGCGTCATGCTGGCGGGCGGCCTGCCGATGGACTTCCCGACCATCTCGGTGCACGAAAGCTTCTCGCAGCCCACCAGCATGTACCTGCGCAACCTCATGTCCATGGACACCGAGGAAATGATTCGCGCCCAGCCCATGGATGCGGTCGTGCTGATCGGCGGCTGTGACAAGACGGTGCCGGCGCAACTGATGGGCGCGGCATCGGCCGGCGTGCCGGCCATTCAACTGGTTACCGGTTCGATGCTGACGGGTTCGCATCGCGGCGAACGCGTGGGCGCCTGCACCGACTGCCGCCGCTACTGGGGCCGTTACCGCGCCGACGAGATCGACGCGCCGGAAATCGCCGACGTCAACAATCAGCTGGTCGCCAGCGTGGGCACCTGTTCCGTGATGGGCACGGCCAGCACCATGGCCTGCATCACCGAAGCGCTGGGCATGATGGTGGCGGGCGGCGCTTCCGCCCCGGCCGTCACCGCCGACCGCGTGCGCGTGGCCGAACGCACCGGCGCCACAGCGGTTGCCATGGCCGCGTCGCGCCTGACGCCCGACCAGATCATCAACGGCAAGTCCATCGAAAACGCCTTGCGCGTGCTGCTGTCCATCGGCGGGTCCACCAACGGCATCGTCCACCTGACCGCCATCGCCGGCCGTCTGGGTATCGACATCGACCTGGCGGGCCTGGACCGCATCAGCCGCGAAACCCCCGTGCTGGTCGACCTGAAGCCGTCGGGCCAGCACTATATGGAAGACTTCCACGACGCCGGCGGCATGCTCGCGCTGCTGCGCGAACTGCGCCCCTACCTGCACCTGGACGTGATGACCGTGTCCGGCCGCACACTGGGCGAAGAACTGGACGCCGCACCCGCCCCCTTCAAGCAGGACGTGATCCGCACTGCCGCGTCGCCGATCTACCCCGTGGGCGGCCTGGCCGTGCTGCGCGGCAACCTGGCCCCGGGCGGCGCCATCATCAAGCAATCGGCCGCCAACCCCAAGCTGATGGAACACGAAGGCCGCGCCGTGGTGTTCGAAGACGCCGAAGACATGGCGCGCCGCATCGATGACGACGCGCTGGACGTGACCGCCGACGACATCCTGGTGCTCAAGCGCATCGGCCCGACCGGCGCGCCGGGTATGCCCGAAGCAGGCTACATGCCGATCCCCAAGAAGCTGGCGCGCGCGGGCGTGAAAGACATGGTGCGCATTTCCGACGGACGTATGAGCGGCACGGCGGCCGGCACCATCGTGCTGCACGTCACGCCCGAGTCCGCCATTGGCGGCCCGCTGGCCTACGTGCAAAATGGCGACCGCATCCGCCTGTCGGTGGCGCAACGTGAAATTGCCCTGCTGGTGGACGATGCCGAACTCGCGCGCCGCGCGGCGGAAAAGCCCATCACCCGCCCCACCGCCGACCGCGGCTACCGCAAGCTGTTCCTGCAAACCGTGACGCAAGCCGACCAGGGCGTTGATTTCGACTTCCTGCGCGCCGGCGTTACGCACGACACCGTGCCCAAGAAGTAAGCCCCACGCTGTCAACCCCCACGCCACAGGCCCCCGCAACCCAACCGCCGCCATGAACGCCATCACGCCCGACGCCCTGCAAGCAGAGGCCCCCGACGCCACGCAATCCGCAGTGGCCGCCCTGGAAGAAGACATCGTCTTCGGCCGGCTGCACCCGCGCGAACGCCTGACCGAGGACGAGCTGATGGCGCGCTTTTCCATGAAGCGCCATGCCGTGCGGCAAGTGCTAAGCGAGCTAGAACTCTTGGGCGTGGTCGAGAAAAAGCGCAACATCGGCGCCGTCGTGCGGACGTTCTCCGCGCGCGAAGTCATGGAGTTGTACGCGCTGCGCGAAGTGCTGGAAGTGCACGCCGCCAGCCAGATGCCGCTACCCGTGCCCGAAGCCCGGCTGGCGGCGCTGGTGGCGGTGCAGCGCGAACACGACGCCGCAGTCACCGACGGCGACGCGCGCCGCGTGTTCCGCAGCAACCAGCGCTTTCACCGCGAATTCTTCGGCCTGCTCGACAACGCCGTGCTGGGCCAGGCCATCGAAGAATACGCCCGCCGCACCCACCCGATCCGCTTCGGCACCCTGGTTGCCGCCGGCTACCGAGAACGCGCCAGACAAGAACACTGGGCCATGATCCAGGCGCTGCGCGACGGCGACCGAAATGCGCTGATGACCATCTGCCGGGACCATCTGCTGCCGTCGAGAGACGCGTATCTGGCGTCGGAGCAGATGCGGTTGCGGGCGTAGGCATTCGCGACTTCATTCACGCTTAAAGACGAAGTTCGCGGACAATCTTCCTCGGAATTCGCGTAGCTTGGCCAGCACGCCCTCTTCGCCCGCCGTCTTACGCACTTCGAAGCGACGATCACCCTGCACGTGAATCTCGATATCGTCACCTTCTTGCAGACCTAGCACGTCGACCACGCTGGCCGGAAGGCGCACGGCAAGGCTGTTACCCCATTTTTCGAGTCGCATCGTAGACCCTCTGTGGATACACATAAAAAAGGACGTCCACGATACTCTGGGCTAGCGCCCAGAAACCATCCCCCCCCCTGACTTTCATAGTCGTCCTATAGCCCCTCTCTGAAATGTGGCCGACCATGTCGGCTCCGAATTTTGGGGAGCTATCGTGACCGGACAGCACGACCTGCGCTTCAGTTTCAGCATCGTCGGCGGCATGGCGTTCGAGGTCGTCGAGTTCACGCTGGAGGAAGCGCTTTCCGAGCCTTTCATCCTGAATCTTGAGCTGGCCAGCGACGATTCCTCGATCGACTTCGGACTCGTCCTGGATCAGCCCGCGTTGCTGACGCTTAGTCATGGCGACACCGCCGTGCGGTACGTGCACGGCGTGGTGTCGCGCTTTGAACAAGGCACCACCGGCTTTCGCCGCACGCGCTACCGCGCCACCGTCGAACCCAGGCTGGCCCGCGCCGGTTTGTGTTCCGACTGGCGCATCTTCCAGCAGTTGTCGGTGCCTGAAATTCTGCAAGCCGTGCTGAAAGCGCATGGGATCATCGACTACGAACAAACGATTACGAACGAGCATCTGGCGCGCGAGTATTGCGTTCAGGCCGGCGACACCGACTTGCATTTTCTGGAACGCCTGGCTCGCGAAGAAGGCTTCTTCTACGCCTTTCACCACCACGCCAAGGGCCACAGGCTGGTGCACAGCGACCGCCTTCAGATACACGGCCGCATTGATGGCGAACCCGTGCGCTATGTCCCGGCGCCGGGCGGCACGCAGCCAGAACCCGCGCTACGCAAGTTTTCGTATGCCGAGCAGGTACGCACCGCCCGGCAGACGCAACGCGACTACACCTATACCCATCCGCGCTACAGCCAGGAACACAGCCGCAACGGCGTCAACCTGGAACACCAAGATCGCCGCTACGAACGCTATGACTATCCCGGCCGCTACAAGCGCGACGAAGTGGGTAAGCCTTTTACCGAGAACCGGCTGCGCGGCCTGCGCCGGGATGCGCGCATTGCCCAGGTGGAAGGCGATGATCCTCGCCTGGTGCCCGGCCTGTCGTTCGAACTCGTTGGCCATCCCCGGCCAGACTTGAATCAAGGCTGGCGCCCGATCCGCATGCGCCACCACGGCATCCAACACACAAGCCAACAGGAAGACGGCGCCGACGCCCAGCAAGGCACCCGCTATGGCTACACCGCAGAACTTGTCTCCAAGCACACCGAATGGCGCGCCGCGCCGTTGGCCAAGCCCCGCATTGATGGCCCGCAGGTTGCGATCGTGACCGGTCCCGCAGGCGAGGAAATCTATTGCGACAGCTACGGCCGCGTCAAAGTGCAATTCCCCTGGGACCGCCTGGGAAATCACGACGAGCACAGCTCATGCTGGATACGGGTATCGCAAAACTGGGCTGGCGCCACCTGGGGGCACATGGCGATTCCCCGAGTGGGGCAGGAAGTCATCGTGAACTATATGGACGGCGATGCAGACCAGCCGGTCATCACGGGCCGGACCCACATGGCGCTGCAATTGCCGCCCTATGAACTGCCCCGCCACAAAACGCGCATGACCATCAAGAGCCAGACCCATAAAGGCGACGGCTATAACGAGCTGCGCTTTGAAGACGAACGGGATCAGGAAGAAATCTATATCCATGCGCAGAAGGACCAAAACATCCACGTCAACCACGACGAGAGTACGTTTGTGGGTCATGACCGCCATGAAAAAGTAGAAAACGACGAGACAATTCTTGTTGGCCACAACCGCGACGAGACCGTGGGGCTTGATGAGCGGGTGGACATCGGCCAAGACCGCCGGCATCGCATCGGCCAGGATGACCTGCTGGAGATTGTGCGTGATCACACAATCTCCACCGGCCGCGACCGCACGGAAGACGTGGGCAACAACCGGCGGGACAAGACGCACGCCAACCACTGGATCAACACCGGCGGTCACCTTGAACACCAGGTTCAAGGACACCACCGCATCGAGGCCGGCCAAGCCATTGAACGCAAGACCACCACCTACCGGCTTCAGACCCGCGAGCGCATCGTGCTGCAAAGCCCCGGCGGCTCCATCACGCTGGACGATGGCGGCATCACGCTGGACGGCGTGTCGATCAACCTCAAGGGCCCCCTCAGCCAGCAAGGCGGCGGGGCGGGCATCCCGTTGCACATCGACGGCACGCCGAATGTTGATGAGCCCATTTGCCTGAGTTGCTGGCTCAAGGCAGCAAAAGAGCGTTCGGCCTTGATGAAGGTAAGCCCATGATTCCGCAACAGCTTCAACGCGCCCTGGAAGAAGACATCCATGCCGCCCCGCCCGGAAAAACCCGCTATCTGATGGTCTTGATCGATATGGCGCAGCTGTCAGAGGCCCAGCGCCATAAGATTCATCGCGATATGGCCGGCCAGCTGCATCCCTTGTTGCAGCATCCCGAGCTCCTGTCTTTGCAGCCGCTGGGCGCGATGCTCGCTGGGCCTGATAACAGCAGTCACGCCGCGCTGGATCGCCTGTTGTCGGTGGCGGGCCTCTATGACGTCGATCTCGTCCAGGCCTGGATCACCAGCGCGCTCAGCCCCGCCGATCTGGCCACCCATTTGAACCACGCGAGCTTTGCGCAGGGCGACAACGGTGACCGGTACTTGCTGCGCTACTACGATCCCTTGATCACGCCGGTGCTATATCGAAACGCCGATCGCGCCTGGGTCGCCAGCGTCTTCGCGCCGGTCGTGTCATGGTGGTTTCTTGGCGCCGATGTGAAGCAACCGCAATGGCACTGCATTCCAGGCAGCGCCCACGCGCCATCCCTCCCCCCTGGCCCATTGGCGCTGACCGACACGCTTTGGAGCGCGCTGACTGGGGACCCGTTTCCTCACCGGCTGCTGCACGAGCTTGAACAGGCCTCGCCCGACGTCTTTTCCAGCACGTGCCGGGGCGTTCGCCTGGCCCAAATCCGCGCCCATCTAGCGTCCGCCAAGCAGATTGGTCTTGCCCGCCACGAGGATCTGGTCGCCTTTGTACTGATGTCGCTGTCGCGGTCAGCCGCCAGCCTGCAAACCGACCCCGTCTGGCAAACCGCGCTCCACCGTGCGGCCCGTGGAGAAGCCCCGTTGGCCGCAACCGCGCCGGCATCCGTAATCCGCGACAAGGCCGCCTCATGACAACGCCGACTCTAGTTTCCCTGTTGCCGCAGATCTTCCGTCTTGCCGATAAAACCCGCTGCGCAGACGACCCCAGCGCGGCTGTTACGTGCAAAACCGAGGTCGCTATCCTTCCTCTGCGCTACGCCGTCATCACCCACGACGGCAACGCCATGGACGTCCTGGCGCCCGCGCTGCCACCTCAGCTGGGCGCGGCGTTCCCCCCGCTTGAAGGTGGCCAGGCGCGCTATGCGGTACGCACGATGCGCATGGGCTATCTGTACCTGTTCACGAAGCGGCTCGGCAAAGAGTGGTTCTGCGAAAGCGCCTATCGCAGCTATGACAGCGGCCTGCTCAAACGCGTCTTCCCTTACGCTCCGGAGCACTTCTTGCCAGACAATCCGCACCTGGATCGGCAGCCCAGCGTCGACGCGCTCTATGGCTCCGGCGAAAGCGGTCCAGGCGGGTGGACGCTGCGCCTGAGAGCGCCTGAAGATATCGAAGAACTACGCGCGCTGTTCACGCCTGATCCCTTGACGGACCGCATGCTGGACGAGATTTGCCGTTACGTGCACTTGCGCAATCAACTACAGAAATTCGATATCCGCCAACTGATGATGTCGTGCTCGCGTGCGCCCGACGTCCTTGATCCCAGCATCATCGACGAAACGCTGGCGGACGCCATTGCACAGGATCACCCCGACACCGCCCCAGGACTGGCGCGTCATCTGTACTCGAGTTCTGAAAACCGGTACGCACGCCAGATCGTGTCCTCGGATTTGAAGGAAAGCTCGCACCGCGCGCGAGGGTTCGCCATTGTGCTGAACGACGCCATTGCCATCACGCAGCAGCTCAACAGCTGGCGCAACGACGCCTACGAATCGGTGCAACGCTATCTGGATGACAAGGACGCCACGGGCGTTAAAAACCAGCGCAACGTCCTGGTGGCGCAGGCCTTCACTGACGTCAAGCAGCAGTTCGAATCGCGCTCGGCGGCGCTGGAAGCCCAGCAATATATCGATATCGAACGCGCAAGAGTCTACGACCCCGGCATGGCCGCCGGCCGCAACTGGGTCTTGAATGACGATGAGCGCGAACGCTGGGACAGCGAAGCGGACAAATACCTCACGCAGTTCGAAGACGCCATGCGTGCAAAGGTACAGGCAAAGCTCGATAGCGGGGAGTACCGGCGCAGATTCGAGACCAAATACCTGGCTCCCGCGCAACCGGGGCAAGCCATCCGGGTGGCTGACATGAAAGTCGCGCTGGAAAAGTTCGACGCCGTGTCTGATGCCGCGGAAAGCTTGGGCCAGGCCCGCGCCCGCGATCACGAATCCTGGCTTACCAGTGAACAACTGCTGACCGCGTTGGATGTTTATGACGACGAAGACTTGCCCAGTGGCTGGAGATTCGCGGGGCAGACAGGGTTGTGCGTACTGGGTGCAGACGGGTGCAAGTCAACGGCTGACTTGATTGACGAATGGTGGACGGGCAACCCCACCGAACGCGCGAATCTGGCAATGCGGGGCTTTGCGCTGAATCAGCGGGAAATTCAGGCAGAGTTGCAACGCACCCTAGACAAGGCGCAAGGCCAGACAGCGAGCCAAACACAGGCCCCTATGCGCACGCCTGTGTTATCCAATAATCAAATTTACGAACAGGTCCAATCCGGCTTCGCCGCCGTGCAGCATCTTGCCGATCTGTTCGACAAAGCCAACGGCGTATTCGAGGAACTATCGGCCGCAGGAGAAACCAATATGGCCGGCGGCGCGCTGGCCTGGTATTCCAGCCTGGGCCGCCAATCCTTGCGCTACGGCTCCACAGGCAAGGAAAGGGTCTTCCACGGCGTCACGCGCAGCTGGCTCGCCGCCAGCATCAGCAAACGCGCCACTAATTTGCGCATGGAAGAACTTACCCTGCTCGGCCGAAGCACCGACCCCAAACAACTACGGGCACAGATCGGCCGGAACACTCGCTTCGCATTCGCCACGGAACTCGTCGACGCCCACCGCAGCGACTTCTACAAGCTGCGCGCAACCAGTTGGCTGTTGTTCTTCGAAGCCGCGCTGATTGCGCTGAAGGTTCACGACATGCCTGACAACGAGCGCGGCGTAGGCGAACTGACCGCCCATGGCTTACTGGCATTCGCCGCGGGCACGGAGATTCTTGCGACGGGTACGGAGCTGGTGCTGGGCCATTACAGCCAGGCCAGCGCTACCGGTCAGGGAGCCACGATGTTTCTTGGAACGTTAAAGCTGATAGGCGGGACGCTTGCGGCGGCGGGTGGGGTGGTGTTGATGAGGTATGACGCGAAAGATGGCGTGGCCGCCTCATCCGAAGAAAAGGCCAGTTTATCTTTCGCGTACTTCTTAAGATTTGCAGCTTCTTTGGCGATGATAGGTAGCCAATCCAGCATCGCATTCGCGGCCGCCGGTCCAATGCTGAAGGTATTGGCGGAGCGAGGCGGAAGATCACAGGCTCTGACATCCCTATTCGCTTTGGCCGCAAGGGCTTCCGCCTATCTTGGAAGGTCCGCCTTGCTGGCCCTCTTACGCAGCCTTCTGCTGCGCAGCACGCTAATTGGCATTGCCGCCACCGTGGCGATCGCCATCTTCGACGACGATGCGCTTGAAAAGTGGTGCAAGCGCTCAACCTATCGCGGACACGATTACCATAAAAACACCCCTCACAAAAAAATGGAAAAAGAGCTGGCCCAGTTGTACGGCGCCTTGCTGGAGGTGCTCTGATGTACCTCATGGAATGGCTGATGTGGCTCTCCGTCGTGAAATCCGATTCGTGGCTGCAAGAGCATGTCGAAGACGACAGCTCAAATGATCTCGCCAGTAAGCCTGTCGAACCTGTCTATGAAGACTTGCTCGTCGCCGAATATGCGCGACTGCGCGCAGCCCGCTTCGATCACGCCATCTCACGCAGTCCTGTCTACGCCTGCAACAACACCATCCTGGAAATGCGATGCGGCGGCATGGAAGAAAAGCGCGGGTTTATTACGATGATCTCGGCCCTTTTCTTTTGGCCCACTCTTGTGGCAGTTGAGACTATCCCTATAATTTTTGAGGTAGGCCGCTGGAGTATTAGCAAAACCGTCCTACTTATCTTTCTTGTCGCGTTGAGTCTCGGCTTCCTCTACGTCTACTTCAAATACCTCTTCCGCTTCACCCGCCTGGAATCCTTCACCTCCCGCCATCTCCTCATTCGCTTCAACCGTGTCACGCGTCAGGTCTACCTTCATCGCCCGCCCAGTTGCGGCGGGATCGCGGTGTTGCCTTGGGATGACATCCATCACGACGAAGTCCCGGGGGTGAATCTCATCGTCGGCTGGTATACGCCCTATTCCCCGCTGCCCTTTCCGAACATGGTTTTTGTGGGCAAGAGAAGCGCCAGCGAAGCCGAGATGAAAGCCGAATGGGAATACATCCGCCGCTACATGGATGAAGGGGGTTTGGACGCTGTCGACCCGCCGCGCATCCGCTCGCAGCTGCCTTTACCCTGGCACGCATTCGCCGCGCAGCTCGAAGGGCTAGGACCGTTCTTGCGCCACAGCGGCCCGATCATGTGGTTGGGAATGGTGTTGATCTCGCCGGCATTGGTCGTGTTGGGCTTGGCCCATTGGGCGTCATTGTTGCTGTGCTGGCGGCCGCGCTGGCCGAAAATCATTCAGGAGGCGGGTCTGCCGGGCAAACCGATTCCGCCGCTGACAACCATCGACGACTATCCGCCGGATGTTCGGGCGGCGCTGCTGGAGAATCTGCATCGCTGGGTCATCAAGCCGGGTTCGCCGCCGCCGCGTCCCAAGCGCTTTTCCGGAAGGCTGCGATGGCGAGATCAAAACAAATGACGATCTGCGTGTGGGACCGGGACGCGTCCCTTGAACTAGGTAGCCCAAAGTTAGCCGTCTTTGATCGCGCCTTGCCGGAGGTTCTCTGATGTACCTCATGGAATGGCTGATGTGGCTCTCCGTCGTGAAATCCGATTCCTGGCTGCAAGAGCAGGGCGAAGACGACAGCTCAAATGATCTCGCCGGCAAGCCTGTCGAACCTGTCGAACCTGTCTATGAAGACCTGCTCGTTGCCGAGTATGCGCGACTGCGCGCGGCCCGTTTCGATCACGCCATCTCACGCAGTCCTGTCTACGCCTGCAACAACACCATCCTGGAAATGCGATGCGGTGGAATGGAAGACAAGCGCGGATTCATCACGATGATTTCTGCCCTTTTTTTTCTCCCGTTAGCCGGCGCTGGCAACACCAATTACATATTCCTTACGCGTTTTGGTCTCGATAGTTTGAATTGGTGGGAGATCTGTAGCTTGATATTTCAGCTTTCGCTAGGCATCGGCGTCCTCTACGCCTACTTCAAATACCTCTTCCGCTTCACCCGCCTAGAATCCTTCACCTCTCGCCACCTCCTCATCCGCTTCAATCGCATCACCCGCCAGGTCTATCTCCATCGCCCGCCCAGTTGCGGCGGCATTGCGGTATTGCCTTGGGACGACATCCATCACGATGAAGTCCCGGGTGTGAATCTCATCGTCGGCTGGTATACGCCCTACTCTCCGCTGCCATTCCCAAACATGGTTTTTGTCGGCAAGAAAAGCGTCAGCGAAGCCGAGATGAAAGCTGAATGGGAATACATTCGCCGCTACATGGACGAAGGTGGCCTGGACGCCGTTGACCCGCCGCGCATCAGTTCGCATCTGCCTTTACCCTGGCCCGCGTTCGCCGCGCAGTTCGAGGCGCTAGGCCCGTACTTGCGGCACAGCGGCCCGATTACCTGGTTCGGGATGCTGCTGATCTCGCCTGCGCTGGTGGTGTTGGGCCTGGCGCATTGGGCGTCACTGTTGCTGTGCTGGCGACCGCGTTGGCCGAAGATCATTCAGGAAGCGGGCCTGCCGGGAAAACCAATTCCGCCGCTGACGACCATCGACGACTATCCGCCGAAGGTACGAGCGGCGCTGCTGGAGAACGTGCACCGCTGGGTCGTCAAGCCGGGTTCGCCGCCGCCGCGTCCCAAGCGATTCTCGCTAAAAGGACGCTGGCAGAATCGCGACCGTTGACCGCCTACCGCACCTGCGCCGCCAGATACTCCCGCAGCGTTTGCACCAACGCCGCCGCGGCGGGCGACAGGCTGCGGTTGCGTGACGTGACCAAGCCGATCGACCGTTCCGCCACCGGCCCGATCAGCGGGCGCTGAACGATGGCGGTTTGCGACACTGCGCCCGCGGCAATCTCAGGTAGCGCCGCCACGCCGAAACCGCATTCAACCATCGCAACAATGGTGGTCAGGTGTTCGGCTTCAAACGCGGGCGTGAAGCGGATGCGGTTTTGCAGGAAGGCCCACTCTGTGTACTGCCGCACGCTGCTGGGCTGCACCATCGATACGTGCGCGGCGGTAGCGGTGTCGGCCCAGCGCAGCGGTCCACGCGTTTTCGCCAGGGCGTGCGACTCGGGGATCAGCAGCAGAAAGCTGTCGGACATCAGCGGCACGTAGTGCAGGTCGGCGTGTTGGGGGTCGGCGGCGGTGAGCGCGAAGTCGACCTCGCCTGCGCGCACCAGGTCGAACGCGGGGCCAGACAAGGTGTCGCGCACTTTCAGGGCGACGTTGGGGTGCTCCTGCCGATAGGCCATCAGCACGCGCGGCAGCAGTCGCGCGGCCAGCGACGGCAAAGCGGCGACCGACACCTGGCCCTGCTCGGCGCTGGTGACGCCGCTGACGGCGGCAATGGCGTCGCGGAAGGCCACCTGCAAGGTCGCGGCCTGCTGCATGAAGACCTCGCCTGCCGCCGTCAGCCGCACGGTGCGCGTGGTGCGGTCAAACAGGCGCACGCCCAGCGCCTCTTCAATGCGTTGAATCTGCGTGGACAGCGCCGATTGCGACAAATGCAGCTGCGCGGCCGCCTGGCGGAAGTTGAGCGTGCGGCCGAGCACCAGGGTGGTGTCGATATCGCGCATCGAAAGATTGATCTGCATGGTTTGCCGCCCCGCCCTATTGATCTGATTTGGCGATCATTCTATCCAAAAAATCTGATTCATCAATCAAAGCGGGTTCTCTACACTCGCCCCCAATGACGATCCAGACATAGGAGCAAACCATGCAGACGGACGCAAAAGCGCTGCCCAATCCGGGCGCGGCGCATGCAGTGGTGGTGGGCGGCGGCACGATGGGCGCTGACGTGGCGGTGGTGTTGACCCGCGCGGCCTGCCGTACGACCGTGATCGAATCGAACACCGAGCGCGCGGCGGGCCTGCCCGCCCGCGTGGCCGAGAACCTGAAGACGATAGGCCGCGAAGCCAATGCCTCGCTGCTGGCCACCGCGCCCAGCCTGGACGAGGTGGATTGGTCCACGGTTGACCTCGTCATCGAGTGCATTCCCGAACGGTTGGACATCAAGCAGGCGCTGTTTGCGGATTTGGTGCGCCGCGCGCGGCCGGACGCGATCCTGGCCAGCAACAGTTCCAGCTTCCCGATCAGCGCCATCGGCCAGGGCCTGGAGACGCGCGGCCGCATGTTGGGCCTGCACTTCTTCATGCCGGCGCATCTGGTGCCGCTAGTGGAAGTGGTGCTGGGTGAGGCCAGCGACAACGCGTGCGCAGATTCACTGATCGCCTTCATGCGCCGTTGCGGCAGCGTGCCGGTGAAGGTCAAGCAGGACCTGCCGGGCTTTCTGGCCAACCGCTTGCAGCACGCGCTGTCGCGCGAAGCGTTCGACCTGATCGACCGCGGTATCGCCTCGCCGGAAGACGTGGACGCCGCCGTGCGCTTTGGTTTCGGCTTCCGCTTTCTGGCCGCCGGCCCCGTCATGCAGCGCGACCACGCGGGCATCGACGTGCACGCCGCCGCGGGCGCCACCATGTATCCCACCTTCTGCAACGCGGACCACCCCGCGCGCTGCCTCACCGAGCGCGCCGCTGACGGCCGCTATGGCATGAAGGCGGGCGAAGGCTTCTACACCTGGACGCCCGAGACCATCGCCGCCGAGCGCGCGCGCTATGACCGCCTGCTGCGCGCCGGCCTGGACCTGATCAACCCCGAGCTGCCGGAGATTCAACCTTGAACGCCCCCGCCCTGCCGCGCGCCGCGCTGGCCGATTCCCCCGTCATCATCACCGTGGCGCCCAACGGCGCCTACAAGAAGGCCGCCGACCACCCCGCCGTGCCGTTGACGGCCGACGACCTGGCGCGTGAAGCGCGCGCCTGCCTGGACGCGGGCGCCGGCATGATGCACATGCACGTGCGCAAGCCCGACGGCAGCCATCTGCTGGACGCGCAGGCGTACCGCGACGCGCTGGCGGCCGTGGAACGCGCCGTGGGCCGCGAGCTGCTGGTGCAGGTCACGAGCGAAGCCGCGGGCGTCTACAAGGCCGCGGAACAAATCGCGCTGGTGCGTGAACTGCAACCCGAAGCCGTGTCGATCGGCCTGCGTGAAATTGCCGTGCCGGATATTCCCGAAGCGGAACTGGCGGCGTTCCTGGCCTGGATTGCCGAGCGCCGCATCATGACGCAGATCATTTTGTATGACGAAGGCGATGTGCGGCGCTGGCTGTCGCTGCGCGCGCGCGGGCTGGTGCCGCCCGGCGCGTGGTCAGTGCTGTTCGTGCTGGGCCGGTACAGCGTGGGCCAGACCTCATCCGCGTATGACTTGCTGCCCTTTCTGGCTGCCTACGATCATTCGCTGCCGTGGGCGATCTGCGCTTTCGGGCCCGAGGAAAACGCCTGCGTCACGACGGCGGCGGCGTTCGGGGGCCACATGCGCGTGGGCTTCGAAAATAATCTGAAGCTGCGCGACGGCGGCATTGCTCCGGGCAATGCCGACCTGGTGCGCCAAGCCGCCGAAGGCGCCCGCGCGCTGGGCCGGCCCTTGGCCACGGCAGAAGATGCGCGCCGCATCTACGGCGCAATCGGCTGATCCAGCGAAGCGCTCGCCCTTCCAGTAGGAAGCCCTCACCCTTCCTACTGGAAGCCGTCACCCTTCTTCTGATTAGCAACGCGAATCAGTACGGCTGCCTGACGCTTGCCCCGGACACCCGTCCGGGCAAGCGTCAGGCACCTGCCTATACAGCGCCAATTCATGATTGTTTCGCCGTGATGCAACATTGACGGCATGTAAAAGCACTGCTAAAAACTTCGACATCCGCACGTTCAATGCAATACCCCAACTATCAAAGTGAGGTGGTGTGTGCAAAACGAGTCTGATGGCTATACCAAGCCGCAGGAGCTGCGAAGCTTTCTGTTCCTGACGGCAGTCATGGCCCCCGTCCTTACGGTCATCATCGTGGCGGGATACGGTTTCATCGTCTGGTTCTACCAGCTGCTTGCCGGCCCTCCGGGCAGCTGAACAGACGCGACGGAACCCTCCATGTCCGCGCTTCCCCCCCTTGCGCCCGCTGCGGCGCCCGAGCTGCACATCGCGAGCCTGGTGGTGCACGCCCTGCCCCAACGACTGCCCGAGGTCCGCGCCGCGATATTGGCGATTGCGGGATCGGAAATCCATGGCGCGTCCGACACCGGCAAGCTGGTCGTCACGCTGGAAGCGCCCTCCACCGACGACATGATGGCGCGGATCTCCGAGATCCAGCGCCTGGATGGCGTGCTGGCTTCGGCGCTGGTCTACCAGCACGCCGACACGCTCGCCGCGATGAACGAGGAGATTGGCGATGTCCATGGCTCGTAGAGACTTCATCAAGCAATCCGCAGCGGCTGCCGCCGCCACCGTAGCCGGCATTCCCATCGTGGGCTACACGCAGAACATCGTGACCGAATCCGAGGCCGCCAAACTGAAATGGTCGAAGGCGCCCTGTCGATTCTGCGGGACCGGCTGCGGCGTGAACGTCGCGGTGAAAGACAACCAGGTCGTGGCCACGCATGGCGATTTCAACGCCGAGGTCAACAAGGGCCTGAACTGCGTCAAGGGCTATTTCCTGTCGAAGATCATGTACGGCAACGACCGGTTGACGACCCCGTTGTTGCGGATGAAAGACGGCAAGTACGCCAAGGACGGCGAGTTCGCGCCGGTGTCCTGGGACCAGGCCTTTGACGTGATGGCCGAACAGTTCAAGCGGGTGTTGAAGGACAAAGGGCCGACTGCGGTGGGCATGTTCGGTTCAGGGCAATGGACCGTATGGGAAGGCTACGCCGCACTCAAGCTGATGAAGGCGGGCTTCCGGTCAAACAACCTGGACCCGAACGCGCGGCACTGTATGGCGTCGGCCGCCGTGGGCTTCATGCGCACCTTCGGCGCCGACGAACCCATGGGCTGTTATGACGACATCGAGAACGCCGACGCCTTCGTGCTGTGGGGTTCGAACATGGCCGAGATGCACCCCATTCTGTGGACGCGCGTCACCGACCGGCGTTTGTCTGCGCCCAAGACCAAGGTGGCGGTGCTGTCCACCTTCGAGCACCGCTCGTACGAACTGGCCGACCTGACGCTGACGTTCACGCCGCAAACGGACCTGGCCATTCTGAACTACATCGCCAACTACATCATCCAGACCAAGCGCGTGAACCGCGACTTCGTGGACAAGCACACGGTGTTTCACGAAGGCAATACCGACATCGGCTATGGCTTGCGGCCCGACCACCCCTTGCAAAAGGCCGCCAAGAACGCCGACAAGGCCGGCGGCTCCAAGCCCATCACCTATGACGACTTTGCGAAGTTCGTCTCAAAGTACGACCTGGAATACACGTCCAAACTGACCGGCGTGCCGCAAAAGCAATTGCAGGATCTGGCTGAGCTTTACGCCGACCCGAAAATCCGCGTGACGTCATTCTGGACAATGGGTTTCAACCAGCACACGCGCGGAGTGTGGGCCAACAACATGGTCTACAACATCCACCTGCTGACGGGCAAAATCTCCACGCCGGGCAACAGCCCGTTCTCGTTGACGGGGCAGCCTTCGGCCTGTGGCACCGCGCGCGAAGTGGGCACGTTCTCGCATCGCCTGCCCGCCGACCTGGTGGTCACCAACCCCAAGCACCGCGCGCATGCCGAAGCATTGTGGCAACTGCCCGACGGCACCATCCCCGACAAGGTGGGCGCGCACGCCGTGCTGCAAAACCGCATGCTGAAAGACGGGCAGATCAACGCCTACTGGGTGATGGTCAACAACAATATGCAGGCCGCCGCCAACCTGATGAATGAAGGTTTGCCCGGCTACCGCAACCCCGACAACTTCATCGTTGTGTCGGACGCCTACCCCACCGTCACCACCATTTCCGCCGACCTGATCCTGCCCGCCGCGATGTGGGTGGAAAAGGAAGGCGCCTATGGCAACGCCGAACGGCGCACGCAGTTCTGGCATCAGCTGGTGAATGCGCCGGGCGATGCGCGCTCTGACTTGTGGCAGCTGATGGAGTTTTCCAAGCGCTTCAAGGTGGAAGAAGTGTGGCCGGCGGACTTGTTGGCGAAAAAGCCCGAGTACCGCGGCAAGACGCTGTTCGACGTGCTGTTCGCCAATGGCAAGGTCAACAAATTCCCCAACAGCGAATTGAACGCCGACTACGAAAACCAGGAAGCGAAGGCGTTCGGTTTCTATGCGCAGAAAGGGCTGTTCGAGGAGTACGCGGAATTCGGCCGCGGCCACGGCCACGACCTGGCGCCGTTTGACACCTACCACGAAACGCGCGGCCTGCGCTGGCCGGTCGTCAATGGCAAGGAAACGCTGTGGCGCTACCGCGAAGGCAGCGACCCTTACGTCAAAGCCGGCGCGGGCTTCGAGTTCTACGGCAACCCGGACGGCCGCGCCGTCATCTACGCCCTGCCCTACGAGCCGCCCCCGGAATCGCCAGACCAGGAATATCCGTTCTGGCTGTCCACCGGCCGCGTGCTGGAGCACTGGCATTCGGGTTCGATGACGCGGCGCGTGCCTGAGCTGTATCGCGCCTTTCCCAACGCGGTCTGTTTCATGCACCCCGACGATGCGCAGGCGATGGGCCTGCGCCGCGGCGTGGAAGTCGAGATCGTGTCGCGGCGCGGCAAGATGCGTACGCGGCTTGAGACGCGCGGGCGAAACAAGCCGCCGCGCGGCCTTGTCTTCGTGCCCTGGTTTGACGCCGGCCAGCTGATCAACAAGGTCACGCTGGACGCCACCGACCCGATCTCGTTCCAGACCGACTTCAAGAAGTGCGCGGTCAAGATCGTCAAGGTCTGAAGGCGCCCGGGAGACAGCCATGAACGTACGCGCTACCGCCATCGCCATCGCCATCGTGATCGCCATCGGCTCGGCCCTGAGTTCGGCCGCCTGGGCCGCCCCGCCGCTTGAGGTCGAAGACCCCATGCGCGGCCCTACGCCAATTGCCGAGGAAACCAATCCGCCGCTGATCAGCCCGATTGAAAACAAGGACATCAAGCGGATGCGGACGTATTCGATGCAGCCACCCACCATTCCGCACAAGATCGACGGCTATCAGATCGACAAGAACTACAACCGCTGCCTGGCCTGCCATGCCCGCGTGAACACCGAGGAAACGCAGGCGCCACCCTTAAGCGTGACGCACTACATGGACCGCGACAGCAATGTGCTGGCCGAGGTGTCGCCGCGCCGCTATTTCTGTGTGCAATGCCACGTGCCGCAGGCCGAGGCCAAACCGCTGGTGTCGAACACGTATGAAGACATCGACGTGATCCTCAAGCGCCTGACCGCCCCGGCGTCCCAGAAGAAGTAAGGAAGAGGACGCCGCCATGTTCAAGCTTCTGAAGCGCTACTGGAACATCATCCGCCGCCCCAGCGTGCATTTCAGTCTGGGCTTTCTGACGATCGGCGGCTTTATTGGCGGCATCCTGTTCTGGGGCGCCTTCAACACCGCAATGGAACTGACCAACACCGAAAAATTCTGCACCGGCTGCCACGAAATGCGCGACAACGTGTACGCCGAATTGAAGGGCACCATCCACTTCACCAACCGATCCGGCGTGCGCGCGCTGTGTTCCGACTGCCACGTGCCGCACAACTGGACGGACAAGATCGCGCGCAAGATGCAGGCGTCCAAGGAAGTGTGGGGCAAGATCTTCGGCACCATCGACACGCGCGAGAAGTTCGTGGACAAGCGGCTGGAACTGGCGCAGCACGAATGGGCGCGCTTCAAGGCCAACGATTCGCTGGAATGCCGCAACTGCCATAACTACGAATACATGGACTTCACGCGCCAGAGCGTGCGTGCGCAGAACATGCACAGCACGTATCTGGCGGACAAGTCCAAGACCTGCATCGATTGCCACAAGGGCATTGCCCACACGCTGCCGCACATTCCACCGGGCCAGACTTCCGATGCAACACCGCCCGGCGCGCCCAAAGAGGTTGCGAATGCGGCCCGCTGACGCCCCGCCGCCGATGCTGGCGGCTTGCGCGCTACGCAGCCCGCGGGGGGGACTGAACGGCGGACAGGTTGGCGGCCCCCATGGCGAACGCAGTGGCCAACTCCATGGCGAACCCGATGGCTTACGCGCGGTCAGCTTTGATCTGCACGCCGGCCAGCTGCTGCATGTGCAAGGCGCCAACGGCAGCGGCAAGACGAGCTTGCTGCGCATGCTGGCGGGGCTGCTGCGCCCGCTGTCCGGCGACTTGTATGCACAAGGCAGCAACTTCCGGCAAGACCCATCCGCCTACTTCGCCCGCGTGGCGTTTCTGGGCCACGCCAATGGGCTGACCGGCGAGTTGAGCGCATTGGAGAACATGCGGTATAGCCTGCACGTGGCAGGCACGCCGCAAGACGATGACGCCATCGCAAGCGCCTTGCGCACCTGGCGCCTGGATGCCTGTCTGCACACCCCTGCCGCGCGCCTGTCGCAAGGCCAGGGCCGCCGGCTGGCGCTGGCCGCCGTGGTGCTGGGCGGCAAGCCGTTATGGCTGCTGGACGAACCCGATGCGGGGCTGGACGCGGCCAGCCTGGATCAGTTGTGGACGGCCCTGGATGCGCACCTGGACGCCGGCGGCGCAGCGGTGGTGGCGTCGCACCGCAAGCCGAATGCGGTGGCAGCGGCCGCAACCCGCACGCAAACCCTCAACCTGGATGACTACGCGGATGCTGGCTACGCTGTCTCAGTTGGCGCTGCGTGATATCCGGCTCGCCTGGCGCCGGCCCGCCGATACGTTGGGCGCCACGCTGTTCTTCATCGTTGCGGGCTCGTTGTTCCCGCTGGCAATAGGCCCGGACCCCGCGTTGCTGCTGGCCATCGGGCCAGGCGTGCTGTGGGTCTGCGCGCTGCTGGGCATCCTGCTGAGCCTGCATCGTCCGTTTTCCCAAGACCATGACAGCGGCGCGCTGGAACAGTTGCTGGTGTCACCGCATCCGCTGCCCTTGCTGGTGGGCGTGAAGCTGGCCGCGCACTGGTTCAGCGTGTGCTTGCCGCTGATACTCGCCAGCCCCGTGCTGGCCTTGCAATTCGGCTTGCCGCCCGAGGCAATTGGCGTGCTTGCGCTATCGCTGCTGCTGGGTACCCCCACGCTGGCGCTGGTGGGCGGGCTGGGCGCGGCGCTGACGCTGGGTTTGCGCGGCGGCGCGCTCTTGCCCTTGCTGGTGCTGCCGCTGTATGTGCCCGTGCTGATCTTTGGCGCGGGCGCGGTGTCGGCCACGCACGCGGGCTTGGGCGCCGGGCCGCAATTGTCGCTGCTGGGCGCCTGCCTGTGCCTGGCCATTCTGTTGTGCCCCTGGAGCGCGTCCGCCGCGCTGCGCGTGGCGCTGGACTAAGAGGCCCCATGCAGAAGCTTCCCGCCTTCCATTCGCCTCAGCCCTCGCCGGGGTCCATGTCACCGTCGCTGCCGGGGTCAGCGCACGCCGCCGCGTCTGGCTCGGGCTGGATGCGTTACGCATCGCCGGCGGTGTTTTACCCGCTGGCCGGGCGGCTGATTCCGCTGCTGGCGCTGGCCGCCGCGTTATTCGCCGCCGCGGGCCTGGTGGTGGGTCTGGCGGTTGCGCCTACCGACAGCCAGCAGGGCGAGGTCTACCGCATTCTTTTCATCCATGTGGCGGCGGCGTGGATGTCGATGTTTCTGTATCTGGTGATGGCCGGGTATGCCGCGCTGGGCCTGATTTACAACACGCGGCTGTCGTTCATGATGATGCGTGCGCTGGCGCCCACGGGTGCGCTGTTCACCTTCCTGACCTTGTGGACAGGCGCGTTGTGGGGCAAGCCCACGTGGGGCGCGTGGTGGGTGTGGGATGCGCGCCTGACGTCGGAATTGATTCTGCTGTTCTTATATTTGGGCTTCATGGCCTTGCAGGCCGCCACCGACGACATCCGGCGCGCCGATCGCGGCGGCGCCATTCTGCTGCTGGCCGGCGTGGTGAATGTGCCCATCATCTATTTCTCGGTGCGCTGGTGGAGCACGCTGCATCAAGGCGCGTCCATCAATCTGACGGCCGCGCCCAGCATGGCGCGCATCATGGTCACCGCCATGCTGCTGATGGTGGCGGCGTTCTGGCTATACAGCGCGGCCGTGGCGCTGGCGCGCGTGCGCGGCATCATCGCGGAGCGTGAGCCGGGCGTGCTGCACGCCAACGCGAAGGAGGCCCGATGACTTGGGATGCGATCTTTTCCCTTCAGGGGCATGGTCCGTACATTCTGGGCGCGTATGGCGTGACGGCGGTGCTGATGGGCGTGGAAGTCATGCTGCTGTGGCGCCGCGCACGCGTTCGCCGCGATAGGCGCGCGGGTGCGGATCGCCCCGGTGTGGACCGCCCCGGTATGGACCGCCCCGGTACCGTCCGCCCCGATGAGGACCGCCCATGACCCCGCGCAAGCGTCGCGCCTTGGCCATCTCGGGCGGGCTCGGCCTGCTGGCGCTGGCCACCGCGCTGGTGCTCAACGCATTGCAATCCAATCTGGTGTTCTTCTTCAGCCCGTCTCAAGTGGCGGCCAAGGAAGCGCCGCGCACCGGCAGTTTCCGCGTGGGCGGGCTGGTGGAGCCAGGCTCGGTCCGCCGCGACGCCGACGGCCTGACCTTGCGCTTCATCGTGACGGACACCGCGCACACCGTACCCGTCACCTACCAAGGTTTGTTGCCCGACCTGTTCCGCGAGGGCAAGGGCGTCGTCGCCGCCGGCAAGCTGGATGCCGACGGCGTATTCCGCGCCACCGAGGTGTTGGCCAAGCACGATGAAAACTACATGCCGCCCGAAGCCGCCGACGCGTTGAAGCGGGCGGGCAACAAAGGTCCCGCCAACGCCAACGCCACGGCCACGGCCAACAGCGCCATGCGGGCGGAGGCGCGATGATTCCCGAGATCGGCCTTTTCAGCCTGATCCTGGCGCTGCTGGTGGCGCTGGCGCAAACGACGCTGCCGCTGATTGGCGCGGCCACTGGCTGGCAAGCGGGGCTGCGCGTGGCCCGGCCCGCCGCTGTCGGCCAATTCGCGCTGACGACGCTGGCCTTTGGCTGCCTGGCCTGGTCGTTCGTGCATAACGATTTTTCGGTGCTGTACGTGGCGGGCAATTCGCATGCCGACCTGCCCGCCGCCTACCGTTTCGCCGCTGTGTGGGGCGGGCATGAGGGCTCGCTGCTGCTATGGCTGTACTTGCTTACCGCCTGGACCTTGGCCGTGGCCGTCTTCAGCCGCCGCCTGCCGCTGCCCTTTGCCGCCCGCGTGCTGGCGGTGATGGGCGGGATCAGCGTGGGCTTTCTGCTGTTTCTGCTGTTTCTGTCCAACCCGTTTGAACGGCTGATGCCCCCCGCCATGGCCGGCCGCGACCTGAACCCGTTGCTGCAAGACCCCGGCATGATCGTGCATCCGCCCATGCTGTACATGGGGTATGTGGGATTTTCGGTGGCCTTCGCCTTCGCCATCGCCGCGCTGCTGTCGGGCGAGCTGGACGCACTGTGGGCACGCTGGGTGCGGCCCTGGACGCTGGCGGCGTGGACATTTCTGACCGTCGGCATTTTGCTGGGCAGCGCGTGGGCGTACTACGTGCTGGGCTGGGGCGGCTGGTGGTTCTGGGACCCGGTGGAGAACGCGTCGTTCATGCCCTGGCTGGCAGGCACCGCGCTGATTCATTCGCTGATCGTCACCGAGCGGCGCGGCGCGTTTCGCAGTTGGACGGTGTTGCTGGCGATCTGCACGTTTTCGCTCAGCATCCTGGGCACGTTCCTGGTGCGCTCGGGCGTGCTGACGTCTGTCCACGCGTTCGCCGTAGACCCGGGGCGCGGCCTGTACATCCTGGCCTTCATGACGGTGATCGTCGGCGGGTCGTTGATGCTGTATGCCTGGCGCGCGCCCACGGTCGGACTGGGCGGCGGCTTTGCGTTGCTGTCGCGTGAATCGCTGTTGCTGTCGAACAACGTGGTGTTGACGGTAGCGGCCGGCTCCGTGCTGCTGGGCACGCTGTATCCCGTGGTGCTGGACGTATTGGACTGGGGCAAGATCTCGATCGGGCCACCCTACTTCGAAGCCGTGTTCGTGCCGTTGATGACGCCCGCCATTTTTCTGATGGGGGTCGGACCTGTGGCGCGCTGGAAGCAGGCCGAGGTGCCAGAACTGGCCCGCCGCTTGCGCGCCGCCTTCGCCGTCAGCGTAGCCACCGCCGTGCTGTTGCCGCTGGCCATGCCCGGCCCGCTGCGGCTGGGTTCGCCGATGATCATGCTGGGCCTGTGGCTGGCGGCGTGGGCAGTCGCCAGCGCCGCCGTCCACGCCTGGCAACGTCTGAACGACAAGACCGACGGGCGCGGACAATGGCTGCGCCGCCTGGGCAGGCAGCCGCGCAGCTGGTACGGCATGCTGCTGGCGCATGCGGGCGTGGGCATCTTCATTGCCGGCGTCACGCTGGCCAACGGCTATGAGGTCAAGCACGAGCTACGCCTGGAGCTGGGCGCCACGCAGGAAGCGGGCGGCTACCAATTCACATTCGCCAGCCTCGCGCCAGCAACCGGGCCGAACTACAGTGCGCAGCGCGCGGTGTTTCCCGTCACGCGCAACGGCAAGCCGGTGGTGACGCTGTACCCGGAAAAGCGCTTGTACACGGTGCAGGACATGGCGCTGAGCCAGGCGGATATTGACAGCGGCTTCACGCGCGACCTGTTCGTGGCGCTGGGCGAACCCGTGGGCGACACGGCGTGGACGGTGCGTATTCAGGTCAAACCCTTCATGACATGGATCTGGACGGGCTGCCTGCTGATGGCGCTGGGCGGATTGCTGGCGGCGGGCGACAAGCGCTATCGCCGCACGCAAGAAGCGGGGGTGCGCGATCCGAAAACCTTGCCCCCCGATAGCCGCCCGGTTCACCACGCATCGCGGGAGGGCGTCTGATGCTGCGCTACCTGCTGCCGCTGGGCGTGTTCATGGCGATGGCCATTTTCCTGGCGATGGGCCTGTCGCGTGACCCACGCGCCGTGCCGTCCGCCATGATCGACAAGCCCGCCCCCGCAATCAGCCTGCCGCTGCTGCAAGCGCCGGGCCAACAATTGGATGTGCAATCGCTGCGCGGGCAGGTGTGGCTGCTGAACGTGTGGGCGTCGTGGTGCGCGCCCTGCCGCGAAGAATTGCCCGTGCTGCGCGAAGCCGCCCAGCGCCACGGCGTGCCGTTGTATGGGTTGAACTACAAAGACAAACCGGACGACGCGCTGGCCTGGCTGGCGCGCAATGGCAACCCGTACATCGCGTCGGCGTCCGACACCGATGGCCGCGTCGGGATCGAATACGGCGTCTACGGCGTGCCGGAAACGTTTGTGATCGATGGCGCAGGGCGTATTCGCTACAAGCAGCTGGGGCTGATCACCCCGGAGATCTGGCGCACGCGGATTCAGCCGCTGATCAAGGAGCTGAAATGACGGCGCGCCGGCAAGGGATGACTGCGCTGACGCTGAGGGAGAGGTTGGCGTTGCGGGTGGGCATGAGGCTGGCGTTGGCGTTGACGCTGGCCTTGACCCTGGCGACGGCGTTGAATGCGCTGCCCGCCGCCTTTGCCGCCACGCCTCCGGCTGCCGCCCTGCCCGCCTTATCGCCCGCCGATCAGCAGCGCGCCGACAAACTCGCGCACGGCTTGCGCTGCCTGGTCTGCCAGAACCAGACGCTGGCCGACTCCAACGCGCCGCTGGCGCATGACATGCGCAACCTGATCCATGCGCAGTTGGCCGAAGGCCGTAGCGACGCCCAGATCATGCGTTTCTTCGAAGACCGCTACGGCGACTTCGTGCGCTACGACCCGCCTTTCAAACCCATCACCTGGTTGCTGTGGCTAGGCCCCTTTGCCCTGCTGGCGCTGGGCTTCTGGGTGTTGCTGCGTACGCTCAAACGGCGCGCCGGCGCCCGCGCGCCGCTGACCGCCGACGAACGCGCCCGCGCCGCCCGCTTTCTGGACACTGGCTCATGACCACGCTATGGCTCGTTGTGCTGTTGCTGTTGCTGGCCACGCTGCTGTGTCTGATCCCGCCGCTGGTGCGCCGTCCGCCGACGCGGCCGTCCGCCACGGCAGACGCCAATGTGCGCGCCTTCTATCTGGCTCAGCGCGAACAATTGCAGCGCGACCTGAACAACGGCAGTCTCAGTCCGGCCGCACGTGTGCGGGCGGAAGAGGAGTTGCAGCGTGACCTGTTGCAAGACCTGGCGCTGCGCCAATCGCAAGCGGCGCCGGCCGGTGGGCAGCGCGCCGGCATCGCCGCCGCCTGCCTGTTAAGCGTTCTGATTCCCGTGGCCGCCGTGCTGCTGTACGGCAAGCTGGGCAACCCGCGGGCGGCGGCGGATGTGACCATGACGCGTGCGGCCGAACCGCATGCCGAGGACTCGGGCGACGACATGGCGCTAGCCATCAACGCGTTGGCGCAGCGCCTGCGCGCCACGCCGGATGACGCCGACGGCTGGTACACGCTGGCGCGCTCTTACGAAACGCTGGGCCGCTACACGGATGCGGTGGCGGCGTATCAGCAGGTGCTGCGTCTGGTGCCGGGGCAACCCGCCGTGCTGGCCGATCTGGCCGACGCACTGCTTTCAGCCAATCAGGGCGTGCCAGACGCGAACGCCATCGCGGCCGTGGCGCAAGCGTTGGCGGCACAACCCGACCAGCCCAAAGCCTTGGCGCTGGCGGGCATGATGGCGCTGCGCCGGGGCGACGCGGCCGAAGCGCTGGCGCATTGGGAACGCTTGCAAACGCTGCTGCCCCCGGATTCGGAAGCCGCACGTCAGATTCAATCGAACATCGCGCAAGCTCGGGGGATGGCGGCGACGGGAGTACCGGCTGCGGGCATACCGGCTGCGGGCGTACCGGCTGCGGGCATACCGGCTGCGGGCGTACCGGCTTCGGGCATACCGGCTGCGGGCATACCGGCTTCGGGCAGCCCGGCTGCCGGCGCACCCGCAACACCGGCGCCGCAGGCCAGCACCGCCGCCACCACGCCCCGCCTGAGCGGCCACGCACGCATCGCCGAATCGCTGCGCAGCAACGTGCGGCCCGGCGATACCGTGTTCATTCTGGCGCGGCCCGTTGAAGGCTCGCGCATGCCTCTGGCTATTCTGCGCATGCGCGTGTCGGACTTGCCGCGCGCCTTCGTACTGGATGACAGCAACGCGATGTCGCCCGACGCCACGCTGTCCCGCGCCAGCAAGGTCCGGGTGGAAATCCGGATCAGCCGGTCTGGCACGGCCGCCGCTCAGCCTGGCGACTTGAGCGGCATGCTGCCTGACGTGGCAGTGCCTGCCGACGGGCTGGAACTGGTGGCCGACACGGTCACGCCGTGATGACGTCCAGCCTCAGGCACTGACGCGAGGCTTTCCGCGTCAGGCTGGGGCATCGGCCCCCCTTCCCTACACCCGCTCGATGCGCGCCGGCAAGCCTTGGCGCACCGCCGCCCCCGACACCCAATCGATCCACACGTTGGCGTGCTCGCCCCGAGTCGTGTCGCCAAAGCCCAAGTCGTTCAGGTTGACGCCCGCCGACAGCGACGCGTCATGCGGCATGGGCTTGCCGTCCACCACGTGCACGCGCGCGCCCAGTTCGGTATGGCCATAGCCGTGCTCGATGCCGACCGCGCCCGGCTGGATGCCGTCGCGCAGCAGCGCCAACCCCGTCACCGCGCCGCCCGGCGTCACGATGCGCACGGCGTCGCCGTTGCGGATGCCCAGGCGTTCACCATCCTGCCGGTTGATTGACACCGGGTTATGCGGATGCACCTGGCGCAAGCGGTTCACGCCGATGGACATCGAGCTCATCAGGTTCGACTTGAACGAGCTAAGCAGGAACGGCCACTGCTGCGCGGGATACTCGGCGCGCACGTCCCGGCCATCGGCCAGCCTTGCGGGATACCACGTGGGGCAGCCGCTATAGCGTTCGCCCGTCATCGCGTGCCGGAAACCGGCCAGTTCTTCGCTCCAGATTTGCAAGGGCTTGGCGTAGGCCAGTCGCGTCTGCCGCGATTCTCCGTTTTGCACCCAGGCGTCTTCCATCTTGTCGAAGCGCCCGCCCCGGCTCATCAGCATTGCCACCTGCCGCCATTCGCCGGGCTTGAGCTTTTGCTCCAGCAGGCCGCGATAGCGGTCCACGCCAGTCAACGCCATGTCGTCGTCGCTGGCTTCCGGCACGGGGCGGCCCGCAGAAAATGCGATGTTGGCCATGCCGCGCAGGAAGAAGTCTTCCGGCGTGTCCAGCGCGTGCTTGCCGCCGTCTTTATCCGAGATGGCGTTGGCGCCAAAGCCTGGCATTCCCAGGCGCTTGGCGCAGGCGATCAGGAATGTTTCCAGGCACACGGGTTCGTTGGTGGCGGTGCGCGCCACGCGGGGTTGCACGGCGGGCCAGCGCACGGTGGACGCTTTGGCGACCACGTCCGCCCACGGCGCCGACACGCCCCAGCTTTCATAGGTGACGGTGTCGGGCACGATGTAGTCGGCCAGCGCGTTGGTCTCGTTGATGAAGGGGTTGATCGACACCGACAACGGCAAGATGCGCGGGTCTTTCATCTTGTCGGCCAGCACGGTCTTGAAGCCGGCAATGCCGTAGACCGGGTTGCTCATGTGGTTGAACCAGACTTTGGCGCGGTAGGGATACCCGGCCAAGGCGGACGCCAACATCTCTGAACTCAAGCCGCCGGTTGCCGGATACCAGGGCGCCGACGCTGGGTACACCGGCTGGCCGGCTGCCTTCTTGCGCTTGAATTCGCTGGATTTCTCGTAGGGGAAACGGTTGCGCGACAGGGCCACGCCTTTGGGCGTGGCGCGGTTGGCGAAGCCGGCGATGTTGTAGCGCGGGCCGGGGCCGTAAGGCGGGAACGGGCCGGCGTCCAGCACCAGTCCGCCGTCCACGTTCAAGTTGCCGACCAGCGTGTTGAGCATGGCGATGGCGTAGGCGGTGTAGAAGCCCGCGCCGCTCATGGTGCCGCCGTGCGCATCGGCCACGGCGCGTTTGCCGTAGCTGGTGAAGCGTTCCGCCAGCGATGCCATCTTGTCAGCCGGCACGCCGCTTAAGCTGGCGTATTCGTCCAGCGACTTGCGGTGCGATTCTTCGCGCAGCAGGGCCAGCGACGAGCAGACGCGCAGCGGGTCCGCCGACAGCCCGGGTACGGCAATGGCGTCGTCCACGAACAGCGTGGCGGGCGACGCCGTCGTGTGCGGCGCCAGCGTGCCGTCTTCCAGGCGCACGACGTAGACGTCTTCCCACTTGTCATCGGCGTCGGCCGGGCGCGGCCAGCCCATGTCTGCGCCGCGCACGAAACTGCCCAGGCGCGGATGGCCGCGTTCGGCCACGACCAGATGCGTGGCGTTGGTCCAGGTGGCTTCGCCCGCCGCCTTCATGGCGTTGGGACCGGGCTGCGCCAACGCGCGGGCGTCGAAGCGTTCGTGATCCAGAATCCAGCGGATCAGCCCCATGGCCAGGGCCAGGTCACCGGCGGGGTTCACGGGCAGCCACTCGTTGCCCGACCCTGCCGACAAGCTGGACGACGCGGGCAGCATGGGCGACACGACGACGTAGGTGAAGCTGTCTTCTTCCGGGCGCACGCGGGCTTCGGCCAACTGGCGGGCTTGCCGCTGGAACGGGTTGCCGGCCTGCGCCGGGGCCGCGCCAATGAACAGGCCAAAGCGTGCGTTGTCCCAATCGGGTTTGCCGTGCGGCATGCCTTTCAAGTCGCCCAACGCCGCGCCCGCGCCGACGCGAAAGCTTTGTCCGCAATACGAGCCGTGGTTGCTGAAGTTGACCGTGCCAAACGACTGCGCGGCAAAGCGCTGGATCAGCGGCGTGCGGCCTTCGTTGGAGGCATCGGTAAAGAGGAACTGATTGACGCGTGCGCCGTACTCGGGGTTGTCGGGGTCCAGCGGGGTGTCGCGGTCGTAGATGGCGCGCAGGCCGTCCACATGCCCTTCGCCAAAGAGATCGCCGCCTTCGCAGACTTCCTGCACCAGCTGTTCGAACGAGATGGTTTGCCACTTGCCTTCGCCGCGGGCGCCGACGCGCTTCATCGGTTGCAGCACGCGGAACGGGCTGTTCATTTGTTCCAGCATGGCGGAGCCGCGTGCGCAGGACGTGGCGCGCCCTTCCAGGCCGTTGTCGCCGCCCAGTTGCGCGTAGACGTCGCGCACGGGCGCTTCCATGGCGGCGGGCCGCGTCGTGGCCAGCGGGTGATACGGGTTGCCCGCCACGCGCAGGATGCGGTTTTCTTTGGTGTCGATGCGCAGGCGCACGCCGCATTGCGTCCAGCAGCCCAGACAGCTGGAGGGGCTGACGGTCTGGCCGGGTTGGGCGTTGAGCAGGCCGGTGAGCGGGTCGATGCGGAATTCCGGCGTCAGCGAGTTGCCGCGCACGGCGTGGGCAGTGGGGACGCCGGCGGTGCCGTGGGCCAGGCCTTTGACGGCGCGCGTGACGGTTTCACCGTAGCCGGCCGCAAAGGCGGCCATGCCGCCGGCGACGAGGCCGCCGCGCACCATCAGCTTGCGACGGGCGGCGTCTTGCGGGGAGTTTTCGTGGGGGTCGTCAGCCGTAGGGTCCGGCTTGTCGTGATCGGGGAGCTTGTTCATTGTGTTGTCTTCCATGTCTTGTTCGGGCGGGCTCATCTGGCTGGCCTTATTCGGCTGGCCTCATTTGGCGGGCCTTATTCGGCTGGCCTCATTTGGCGGGCCTTATTTGGCGAGCCTGATTTGGCGGGCCTGATTTGGCGGGCCTGATTTGGCGGGCCTCATTTGGCGGGCCTGATTTGGCGGGCCTGATTTGGCGGGACTGATTTAGCGGGCCTGATTTAGCGGGCCTGATTTAGCGGCATCATTTAGCGGCCTGATGTGGAGGCCGCGTCAGGCCGCCATGCCGCGTATGCGTGCGGGGAACCGTTCCAAGGCCCAGGTCACCATGGTGACCAGCGCCACGCACAGGCCCAGCACACCGACCATGCCCAGCAGGCCGTCGCTGCCCCATGGCATCTCGTACAAATAGAGCCCGGCGCCGTACTTGGGTACGCCTTGGACGCTCATGAAGACCACCCAGCGGAAGATCCATGCGGCGGCCAGCATCGTGAGCGCAAGCGTGGCGGACGGCAGCGGCGCGGTCAGCGACGATGCGGGCCGTTGCAGCAAGGCGATCATGCAGAAGGCGGTGATGACGGCGCCGGCCAGGCTGATGCGCCAGATGGGGAATTCGGCGAACAGGCGCAGCGCGGCGTCAAACGACGGGTCCAGGCCCAGCATGCCGAGCAGGCTCCAGGCGCCTGCGCCCAGCGTCATCATCACAACCGCAGTCAGGCTCAAGCGGCGCAGCAGGCCCACCGGCACCGCCTTCAGGCCGCCCGGCAGCCAGCGGCCCACCAGGAACATGGCGCCCAATGCGCCGAGCCAGGCGGTCAGCGCGAAGTTGATGGGCAGGAACACGGTGTGCCACAAGGGCCGTGAACGCAGCACCATGACTTCGGCGCCGGTGTAGACCAGGATGGACAAGGCGGACAGGGCCAGGGCAACGGCCAGCAGGCGCGCCCACGCGATTCGGCCCCACCACCAGGCGGCGCAGAACAGCACGGACAGGCCGACGAAGACGGGCAGCAGCAAGGCGCCAAGCCACATCCATGACCAGGGCGTGAGGTGCGCGTAGAAGTGCCAGAATCTTCCGGGTTGATGTAAGTCGGCAAGTAGCGATACAGGCGCTGCGATGGCGGTGACGAGCAGTACGGCTGCGGCGGCGGGCAGCAGTTGGCGCGCGGGCGAGCCGGCGTGGCCGAATGCGGCGAAGGCGGCGGTCAGTGCGGTGGTGGCGGCGATGCCGATAAGAAAGAAATACTGCACGGCCCAAGGCAGCCAGGCGGCGTCATAGACCGGCGTGAGCAATTCCGAGATCTGCATGAATGTCCCCTTCAGTGGCTCAATGTCCGCCAGCCAGGCGCACGCCGGCTTGGCCGTCGACCTGGTGCACGAATGCATCGGGCAGGCCGATGTAATAGACGTGGGGGTCAGTTTTCATTTCAGGCTTGAGGACTTTGATGTCGGCCTTGTGTTCGACGAGCAGTTTGGAGATGGCGCTGTCGGGGTCGTTCATGTCGCCGATGACGCGCGCGCCGCCCACGCAGCTTTCGACGCAAGCGGGCAGCAGACCGGCTTCCAGGCGATGTTCACAGAAGGTGCATTTGTCGGCGGTCTGGGTGTCGTGGTTGATGAAGCGGGCGTCGTAGGGGCAGGCTTGGACGCAGTAGGCGCAGCCGACGCAGCGTTCGTTGTCGACGAGCACGATGCCGTCTTCGCGCTGGAAGGTGGCTTGTACGGGGCAGACGGGGACGCACGGGGGGTTGTCGCAGTGGTTGCACAGGCGCGGCAACATGACCATGGCACAGGGGCCGCCGTCGTCGGGGGTGACTTCGTATTGCAGAACGGTGGTGCGGAATTGGCCGATGGGGGGCAGATTTTCTAGCGAACAGCTGACGGTGCATGACTGGCAGCCGATGCATTTGCGCATGTCGACGACCATGCCGTAGCGCTTGCCGGGGATGCCGGGGCGGCGTGGGGGTTGGCCGTTCAGGCCGGTGGCTTCGGCGTGGATGGGGATGATGGTGGCGGCGGCGCTTAAGCCCAGAAGGCCTTTAAGGAAGCCGCGTTTGCTGGAGGGGGGGTGGTCGGGTGCGGGAGGCATGGGGTTTGAGGTGTTCGTGACGGGTAGCTATTAGTTGTTATGAACTTATCACTCCTGGTTATATAGGGAGTTGATATGGGTCAATTGGGGACGGAGATGTTGGGGGTGTTGTTTTTGGGGGCTGGGGATTGCTAGCGGGGGGCTGGCTGGTGGCTTGACGCGGTTACTGCTTGATGGGGGGTGTCTGCCGGGCTAATTGCTTGCCGGGCTGCTTGCTTGCCAGCGCAGTTTGCCTGCCGGGGCTGGTGTTCTTGGGCCGCCGGGAGTCCCGTGGGCGGGGCGGGCGCGGCCAACGATGACGGTCCGGCCCGCCGGGGCCGGACTGCCCCGTCCTCATCCTCGTCGCCTTCGGCTTCCTTCGGATTCCGTCGGGCGTCACCGAACGGCCGCGCCCGCCCCGCCCACGGGACACCCGGCTGCGTCAGTGCTGAGCCACCGCCGCTGGGGCGAGCGGGGTGCTTGGCGTTTTGGCCAGGGGCGGAGGCCGCGGGAAGATCGTGCAGGGTTGTGGTGGTTTAATTTTGGTGGACACCCAGATAGGTTGAACCTAGGAGGTGAGTCATGACCAAGATAAAACGGCGTGCCTTTACGGCGGAGTTCAAGCTCGAGGCGGTGCGGATGGTGACAGA